>Ga0256409_1000012_pt1 | contig 444532 bp, 408 predicted proteins | sample PhySR1_FD_185981 | JGI IMG/M metagenome (GOLD analysis project Ga0256409, IMG submission 185981) | Leaf surface microbial communities from sunflower plants in UC Gill Tract Community Farm, Albany, California, United States - DLSL S.R1 | ecosystem: Host-associated > Plants > Phyllosphere >... | reverse complement strand
GCGCGCAATATCAGCAGCCGCTGCGCTACGCCGGGCAATATCAGGACGACGAAAGCGGCCTGCACTACAACCTGTTCCGCTACTACGAACCCGAGGTGGGGCGTTTCACCACGCAGGATCCGATAGGACTGCGCGGCGGGTTAAACCTTTATCAGTATGCGCCGAACCCGCTGATATGGGTGGATCCGCTGGGGTTGAAATGTAGCCATTCTGCTAAAAATCCTAAGCAGGCACATGCGGTCATTAAAGATAAATGGGGGCACGCAATGTCTAAAAGAGATATGCGTGAGCTACAAAACACAGTTGATAGAATTAAATTAAACAAACCTCATTATTCAAATGATGGAACAACATTTAGCAATACGCACTCTATTGGTAACTAAATACCCAATGTGCCATCAATCAGGGTGCAGCACTGCCCGCCGATCCAGGGCTCGCCGTCAATAAAGCGCACGCTCACGCGGCCATCTCGCTTCAGTTGGGTGCCCTGGCGCACCAGGTAGCCCTGCGCGGTTCGGTCGCCGTCGGGGAAGCGGTTGGCCTTCAGCAAGCGCGCCAGGCAGGCGTTGGCGCTGCCCGTTACCGGATCTTCGATCAAGGCGCCGCATTCCACCATAAATGCGCGCATTTCGTAATCTGCCGGTTCGGCCGCAGAACAGGCGCCATAAATCACTACGCCATCCACATCACAGGCGGTTTGCAACCGTTCGATCATGGCCTGATCCGGCATCACCGCCAGGCAAGATTGCGCATCCGGCAGGCGCATCATCAGCCAGCGGATGCCCATCTCGACAATAACCGGCAGGGCATCGGCTTCAATCACCGCCGGCTGTAAAGCGGCCATCAGCCGTTCTGTTTCCTCAACCGCCATCGCGCGAAAACTGACTTCGGGCGCGGCGAACGCCAATGCGCCTTCCGGCAGGATATTGATCGCCACCAGGCCGACGCCGCATTCCTGCATCACCGTTCCGGGGCGTTTAGGCGCCAATCCGGCTTCCAGCAGGGCGTGTGCGGTGCCCAGCGTCGGGTGGCCTGCGAAGGGCAGCTCCTTTTCGGTAGTGAAGATGCGCACCTTATAATCCGCCGCCGGGTGCGTCGGTTTAAGCACAAAGGTGGTTTCCGAAAGGTTGGTCCAACGGGCCAATGCCAGCATCTGCGCGTCGTTCAGCCCTTCGGCTTCCAGCACCACCGCCACAGGATTGCCGAGCAGCGGCGTGGCGGTGAAAACGTCCACCTGTTTGTAGGCGCGGGGTGTCACATCATCGCTTCTGAGCATTGGCCATCATCCGTTATCAATAAAACCTGATGATAACGATATTCGCCAATGGCTTCAAAGGGTTGAATTTTGTTTTGGCATACCTGCCCGTCGCCGCCTCAGCCCCGGCTTGGCGAACATCACCAGGTTGCCCAGCAGAATCAGGCACAGCCCCAGCACGGCGTTGAAGTGCCACTGGTAGCCTTCGTAGATCGTCGAGATGGTCAGCGCCACCAGCGGGAACAGCAGGGTGCTGTAAGCCGCCGCGCCGGCGCCGATGCGGCCGAGCAGGCTGAAGTAGGCGGCGAAGGCGATCACCGATCCGAAGACAGCCAGGTACAGCAGGGAGCCGATATAGCGGCTGCTGAATTCGATCTGGAACGATGCGCCCTGCGCCAGGGCGATCAGCGCCATCAACAGCGCGCCGTAGGTCATGGCGTAGGTGTTGGTGGAAAAGATATCCAGCCCGCGGCGCTGATGACGCGCGCTGATCATATTGCCCAGCGAGAAGCCGTAGGTGCCGAGCGCGCTCAGACCGATGCCTTTGAGCAGCTCCGGCGCCATGCGGGTGGCGGCCAGATCTTGCCAGAACAGCGCCACGATGCCGGTCAACCCCAGCAGCGCCGCCGGCAGCAGGTTGGGGCTGGGGCGCTGGCGGAAAAACAGCAGGCTGTTGAGGGCGTTGAACAGCACCGCCATCGAGAAGATCACCGATTCCAGCCCGCTGCTGATATAAGCCGCCGCGTGGTAAAAGCAGAAGAAGTTGAAGCCGAACACGCAGCAGCCCTGTAGCACGCAGAACAGATGGTCGCGGGGGGCGATGCGGCGCAGACGCCGCAGCAACACCAAGACGACGAACATCACCGCGGCGGAAATGGCGAAGCGGTAAGCGATCGAGACAGGAATGGCCACCGGGCCTTCCTGTTGCAGGGTGATCGCAATCCAGGTGGTGCCCCAAATCAGCACCACGGCGAGGTACAACAGCGCATTCATTCTATTCACTCCGAAAAAGCCGATGGCGCAGTATCCGCTTTGGCGTGCGGCCGCGCTTGCAGCGCCTTGCGCCCAGTTGCATATTCTTGCGCTTTTTTTGCCAAAAGCGCGGGGCGGCCGCTGGCATGCCGAGGCGCCACTCTTTACACTGTCGGCATGTCGAACAACGGGGCCGGCGATGTCCAACTATCAGGCGTTTGAAACACTGCGTGAGCATAAAGCGCGGTTGCACGGCCGCGTGCTGCTGGGCACCGGCGTGGAGCTGGCCGCCTGGTCCAACTGCAACGATCGCGTCACGCAGGAGAGCGCCGACCACCATACCCTGAGCCTGTACGTCGCCGACGGCTATGAGTGTTACCAGCAGGTGCCGGGCGGCTGGCGCAACGGCGGCGGGCCGGATCGGTTCTGCATCATGCCGCGCCAGTATGCCTCCACCTGGGATGTGCGCAGCGATCTGTCGTTCGTGCATCTGTATTGCACCGACGGGCATTTGCGCCGGCTGGCGGAGCAAACCTGGGATCGCAGCCCGGCGGCGATCAACGTAGAGCCGCGCAGCTTTGGCGAAGATCCGCAAATTACGCTGCTGTATCGCCAGTTTTTGCTTAACTGCGACTGGCGTGACAGCGCCAATCTGCTGGCGCTCAGCAGCGCGTCGAACCTGCTGATGTCGCACCTGATCCAACGCTACAGCCAGCTGCAGTGGACGCTGCCGCAGGCGCGCGGCGGCCTGGCCCCCGCGGTAGCCAGGCGGGTGCGGGAATATATCGCAAGCCACCTCGATCGGCCTTTGCTGCTGGCGGATTTGGCGGCGCAGGCCGGGTTGAGCGAGTACCACTTCGCCCGCATGTTCAAGCACGCCACCGGCCTGGCGCCGCATCAGTTCGTGATGCGCGCCCGGCTGCAGCGGGCGGAACAGCTGTTGCGGCATAGCCAACAGCCGATCACCGAGATCGCGCTGGCGTGCGGCTTCAGCTCCGCCAGCCATTTCAGCAACCGCTTCAAGGCGGCCTATGGATTTGCTCCGCTGCAGGTGCGGCAGGGGCGCTAACCGGAAGGGAGTGCAAGCATGGATCAACCATTTGCGGGCCTGGGCGTGTTGCTCGTCGCCGGATTCGGGCCCATCACGCGTGAGAGCGACGCGAGCAAGGCGTTTTATGTCGAGGCGCTGGGGTTGCCGCTCAAGTCGATGCCGGGCAACGAGAGCTATCTGCTGGCCGAGCAGGGCGCGCTGGACGGGGTGAAACACTTCGCCCTGTGGCCGCTGGCGCAGGCGGCGCAGTCCTGTTTTGGCGACGCTCGCTGGCCGGCGGATCTCGCGGCGCCGCAGGCGTGGATCGAATTTGACGTGGCCGACATGACGATAGCCACCCAAGGGCTAATCGATCGCGGTTATCGGCTGCTGGTCGCCAACCGTGAAGAGCCGTGGGGGCAAAGCGTTACCCGGTTGCTCAGCCCGGAAGGATTGCTGGTTGGCGTCACCTATACGCCCTGGCTGCGTTAAACGCCGCGCCGTTCGCCACCGTTTCCCTGCGGCGGGCGGCTTAAGAACAAATTCGCATTAGCTTAAAGCTATCTGCGCTATAGACCTACCGAATCCCCGAGCTATCCCTCATCCTGAAAACAGTAATCCCGTTCATTGCGTAAAAACCAAGGGTCAGAATGCGCTATTGCCACGCCATTTCACGGCGATTTTTCACCCTCTTTTGGCGTCGTCAGGTGCCTGATAGGAATAGAGATTATTCTTATATTTCTGCCAATCGTTAAGAAATAATAATGATTCTCGTTTTCAACCACGGAAAGGAGAAGGAACGATGAAAACAGTGAAGCGAACGGGTATCGCGCTGGCGATAGCCCTGACTTTCCCCCTGGCATTGCCTGCCGCTACGGCGGCGCAAACCTCCCTGACAAACAGTAAGGCGGCGACGATGACGGAAAAACACGGGCAGTTTATTGCGGTTGGTAAAGTGGTGCAGGTGACCTTTGGCGATTTCGCCTTCAAGCTGGATTTTACCGATGACAAGACCATGACCTTCACCGGCATCGGCGAGGCGTCGCAGGGCATCACCGATACCGTGCAGTACACCGCGGTGGAAATTCGGCCGAAGGTCTACATGGTCTACTGGCATGAGCCGCAGTCCGGCGACAACGTGACGCATATCGAGGACTTCGAGCGCGGCGAGGTGTACACCAACATCGCCGCCAAGGACGGCAGCTTCACCCATCTGAAAGGGCAGCTGAAAATTGTAGGTCACTCAGGAAACTAAGGAGCAGTTATGAAAAAGGCATTGATCACCTGTGCGATCGTCGGCGGCCTGCTGGCGAGTTACCCGGCGCTGTCAACGGATCAGGCGGCGTCTTACAAATCGGCCGGCAAGGGCGGTTATCATCATGCTCAGCAAAAACTGAAGGTGGTGGAAGATCTGTAAGCGGGCTTCTTCAACCGCCATGACATCGGCGTGGCGCGGAAGCTGATTGTGGAAAACTACAAGCAGCATAACCCGTTCGTCGGCGACGGCATCAAGCCGTTCCTCGATTTCTTCAGCCAGACCTTCAAAGACAACCCGCAGTACAGCGCTAAAATATACCGCAGCGCGGTCAACGGCGATCTGGTCTACGTTCACGTCAAATATCAAAATAACCCGCAGGATCGCGGCACCGCCAGCGTGGATATTTATCGGGTGAACGATCAGGGGAAAATCACCGAGCATTGGGACGTCAATCAGGATGTGCCGGAAAAATCGGCCAACGACAACACCATGTTCTGATGCAAAAGGGCCGCTGCGGCGGCCCTCTACGCGCCTGCAACACTTTATTTACTTACATAAATACCAAACGTTCATCGCGTCGAGTAGGCTACGGCCGCCTTTGGCAGTGGCGGCACGGTTGATGGGCGTCATTGTCCCGCCACTGCTTGAGGCGCTCCCTCGCATTCCCCGCTATCCCGCGCGTTTAGGCTGCACTTTTTTGAACTGATGGCGCAGCTGCAGCGCATTGAACAGCACCAATACCGCCGTCACGGCGAACACCCAACGGAACCCCATCATCGCCGAAATGCCCGAACCCAGCAGCGGGCCGACCACGTTGCCCAGATACATAAATGACTGGTTATAGCCGAAGATGCGCCCGGTCACCTGATCGGAGGAATACTTCAGCAGCAGCGCCTGCACCGCCGGCATCAGCGCGCCATCGGCGAAGCCCAGCAGAAAGCGCAGAATGCCCAGCTGCAGCGGCGTATTCACCCAGGCCATCACGGCGAACAGGCCGGTGGTGAACAGCAGCGCGGCGATCAGAATGCGCGCGGTACCGATGCGATCGCCGAGCCGCCCGAGGCGCGGCGCGGAGATCAGCGCCGCGATGCCGGGCACGGCGGCGATCATGCCGCTGACGAAGGCGATATTGCTGACGTTGCCCGACAGTTCGCGAATGAACAGCGTCAGGATCGGGCTGATGGAGGAGTTGGCCAGCTGGATCATCAGGGTGCAAACGAACAGGGTGACGATCAGCGCCGGATAGGGCAGCGACCGGAATACCGCCTTGCCGCTCAGCTGATCCGCTTTTTTCACCGTGATGCGCCGCTCTTTAATCAGGAACAGCGTCACCAGGAAGCTGACGAACATCAGCCCGGAAGTGACGAAAAACACCACCCGTAGCCCCAGATGGTCGGCCATCAATCCGCCCAGCAGCGGCCCGGCGATCACGCCGGAGATCTGCCCGGTTGAGAGTGTGCCCAGCGCCCAGCCGCTTTTATCGCGCGGCGCCTGCGAGGCGACCAGCGCCATGGCGTTGGGAATATAGCCGGACGTCAGCCCCATCAGGGCGCGCAGCGCGAACAACTGCCAGACGTTGGTGGCCAGCCCCTGCAGCGCGATGACGATCGCCATGCCCAGCGAAGCGCGCAGCAGCATCAGCTTACGGCCTTTACGGTCGGCCAGGCTGCCCCACAGCGGCGACACCACCGCCGAGACCAAAAAGGTGCCGCTGAATACCAGCCCGGACCACAGGCTGAGGGATTGATGATCGCTGACGCCAAGTTGTTCGACGTACAGCGGCAGAAAAGGGAGGATTTGGCTCATCGCCAGCCCGGTGAAGAAACACCCGAGCCAGACCGAGATCAGATTGACTTTCCACGCTTCCATCGGCTTATCGTACCACGTTGAATGAGGAGGGATTTGTTAAGCAAAATAATAATAACACTGCAAATTAGTCGGCGAGGGGGCAAATGCGTGAGCAAACGTAACCCTGCCGGCTGCAGTGTCTTTTTGCTATATATTAATAGCTATATTATCATAGATAAATGGGTTAAGCCAGAAGCGCGCGGTGGCCGAACGGGGCGCCATTGACTGCGCGATCCGGCGATGTGAAAGTAGGGACAAACTAAACGTTATCGACTGATGCCAATGAAAAAAGATCATCCTGAAGACGTGACGCTGCTGCGCACGCAGTTAATGTCGCTGGTGCGCCGCATGCGGCGCGAGTCGCGCAGCGACGAAAAATCCTGGGCCCAGCTGATGCTGTTGGGGGCTATCGATCGCCATGGCGGCGAGGCGACGCCGTCGTTGCTGGCGGAGTCGGAGCGTATGCGCTCCTCAAACCTGGCGGCCGCGTTGCGCGAGCTGGAAGCCGATGGGCTGCTGGTGCGCACGCCGGATGCCGAAGACAAACGCCGGGTGCGGGTGCGGCTGACGTCTGCCGGGCTGGGTTTGCTGCAGCAAAGCCGCGCCCGACGCGAGGCGTGGTTGCTGGCGGCGATGGAAAGCTGTCTGTCCGAGCGGGAGCAGGCGCTGTTGCTCGAAGCGGGGGCGCTGATGGCGCGGCTGGCGGCGGCGCCGTCTGCGGAAGCGGACTGATTGCAGGGGCGGCCTGAGTTGCTCCCCTGCGGCGAGATTACGGCATCGGCCAATCGACCGGCATGGTGCTGACCACGTCCACGTAGCGATCCCAGGCCGATGACCAGAATTGGGTGAAGGCTTCGAGGGTGAAGTGAATGCCCATCAGGCCCATCACGAACCAGCAGGCGGTAAACAGGCCCAGGCTGCTGAACATGAACGCCATGCCATTGCGGCTGGTTTTACGGCAAACGACATTTAACTGGCTGGCGAAGAACATCATCACGGCGCTCAGCAACTCCCAGCGCATCATGATTAAACCGGTGGCAATGGTACTCATCGAACTCGATCCTATGTAACAAAAAGCCGCATCCGGCAGGGCGCCGACAGGAAAATGCGGAGGAGAATAACGGTAATAGTGTGATAAGGATCACATTGTAGCATTGAGAGGAACGGCGGCTCAATGGGGCGCGCGGTGAAAAAATCGCCGCCGGTAACATTCCAATATGCTGAAACAGTTATGCCATTTCATTAGCAACCTTTTCATGGGGCGTCGCGCCCGATAACGCTATGCTTGCCGGCTTTTCAGTTCCCTGATTTTGCGGGGAAATGTGACGCAAAAGGTATCGGCTCCGCATGGCCCTGTTAAAAGAAAAAATTCGCGACCACTCCGCGGAAGAGATGCTGTTTATCCGCCGGGCGGCCGTGGCGCTGGCGCTGGTGGTGGTCTGTTTCGGCGCGCTGGTCGTCAACCTCTACCGGCTGCAAATTCGCCAGCACGGCTTTTACCAGACGCGCTCCAACCAGAATGACATCAAGATGTTGCCGATCGCCCCGAGCCGCGGGCTGATCTTCGATCGCAACGGCATTCCGCTGGTACGAAACGTGACACTGTATCGCATCGAGATCACGCCCAGCAAAATCACCGACATGGCGGCGCTGCTGCAGGCGTTGACGCCGATCGTCGATCTGACGCCGGAAGATATCAGCGCGTTTCGCGACGACATGCACCACAACAGCCGCTACAAGCCGATAACGCTAAAAGCGGGACTGAACGACACCGAGGTGGCGCGTTTCGCCGTCAATCAATACCGTTTCGACGGGGTGACTATCGATACCTATCAGCAGCGCGAATATCCTTACGGCGCGCAGCTGGCGCACGTGCTGGGTTACGTGTCGAAGATCAACGACAGCGATCTCAAGCGCCTGGACAAGGCCGGGTTGAGCGAGAACTATGCCGCCGATCGCAACATCGGCAAACAGGGCATCGAGGCCTATTACGAGTCCGAGCTGCACGGCACCACCGGCTATCAGGAGGTGGAGGTGGATAACCACGGGCGGGTGATCCGCTTGCTGAAGGAGCAGCCGCCGCAGGCCGGCAAAAACATCTACCTGACGCTGGATCTGCCGCTGCAGCAGTACATCGAATCGGTGCTGAAGGGGCAACGCGCCGCGGTGGTGGTGGAAGATCCGCGCGACGGCGGCATTCTGGCGATGGTCTCCAGCCCCAGTTACGATCCCAATCCCTTCGTCAAAGGCATCGGCTATCAGGCCTATAAGGCGCTGCTCCGCAACCCGGATTTGCCGCTCATCAACCGCGTCACCCAGGGGTTGTACCCGCCGGCGTCGACGGTGAAGCCCTACATGGCGGTTTCGGCGCTGTTTGCCGGGGTGATCACGCCCACCACCACCTTTTTCGGCGCGCCGACCTGGACGCTGCCCGGCACCGAACGCCGCTATCGCGACTGGCTGAAAACCGGCCACGGCATGCTCAACGTCACCAAAGCGATAGAAGAGTCCGCCGATACCTTCTTTTATCAGGTGGCGTATGAGATGGGCATCGATCGCATTCACCATTGGCTGAGCCAGTTTGGTTACGGCCAGTCGACCGGCATCGATCTGAACGAAGAGTACCGCGGCGTGCTGCCAAGCCGCGACTGGAAGCTGAGGGTGCACAAAAAAGTCTGGTATCAGGGGGATACGGTATCGGTCGGCATCGGCCAGGGATATTGGGTGGCGACGCCTATTCAGATGGTGAAAGCGCTGACTACGCTGATCAACAACGGTAAGGTGAAAACGCCGCACCTGCTGTATTCGCTGCAGCAGGGCAACCGGGTCACGCGTTATCAGCCGCCGACGCAGGCGCTGCAGATTGGCGATCCCCGTTCGCCTTACTGGGGCATTGTGCGCAACGGCATGTATGGCATGGCCAACCTGCCGAACGGCACCGGATACAAGCTGTTCCATACCGCGCCCTACCAGATTGCCGCTAAATCCGGCACCTCACAGGTATTCAGCCTGAAGCAAAACCAGACTTACAACGCCAAAATGATTCCGGTGCGGCTGCGCGATCACATCTTTTATACGCTGTTCGCCCCCTACAAAAACCCCCGGGTGGCGATGGCGCTGATCCTGGAAAACGGCGGCGGCGACGGCGTGGTGGCGGGGCCGACCGCGCGCGCGATCCTCGACCACATTTTCGATCCGGCCAACGCGCTCCAGCCCGGCGACGCGGCGCAAACTAAACCGCAGTTAAACGACAGTGCGGATGTGCAACGGTGATGCGGTTTGTTTTTACTTTCTTACAAACTGCAATCTCCTGACCATTTCCGGCAAGGTAGACTGAAATAACACGATAAACCGAATAAAAACGCAGGGTTAACACAACAGTGGCGCCATCGACCAAAAAGAGCGGTAAAACCTATTCCACAGTTCGTTTCGGCTGGATTTGCGCCGGCATGCTGGTCTGTTTTTTTCTGTTGGCGTTCAGGGTCGGTTACCTGCAACTGCTGGAACACCAGCAGTTGGCGAACCAGGCAGATCAGCGCTCGATTCGCACCCAGGTAGTGCCGACCAACCGCGCCATGATCACCGATCGCAACAATGAGGCGCTGGCGGTCAGCGTGTCGTCGAAAGACATCGTGCTGGATCCGAAGCATATTCTCGATACCCAGACCGATACCGGCAACGAACGCTGGCAGAGCATGGCCAACGTGCTGAAGATCCCGCTGGCGGACGTGCAGCATCTGATCCAGAGCAACGCGCACAAACGCTTTGTCTACCTGGCGCGCAAGGTGGAGGACGACAACGCCGCTTATATCAGCAAGCTGCACCTGACCGGCGTCAGCACCGAGCAGGATTTCAGCCGCTTCTATCCGATGGGCCAGGACGCGGCCGGCCTGATCGGCATCGTCGGCCAGGACAATCAGGGGCTGGAGGGCATCGAGCTGGGCTTCAACCCGTTGCTGCAGGGTAAAAACGGCCTGCGGGTCTACCAGAAGGACGGCAGCGGCGCGGTGATCGGCGTGATTAAAAGCGTGGATCCGGTTCCTCCGCCGAATGTGACGCTCAGCATCGACAAATTTATCCAGTATGTGCTCTATGCGCAGATCCGCGACGGCGTGGTGGCTAACCAGGCCGACTCCGGCTGCGCGGTGCTGGTGAAAATTGACACCGGCGAAATCCTCGGCATGGCCAGCTATCCGTCGTTCAACCCGAACAACTATGGCAGCACGCCGGCGAAAGATATCCGCAACGTGTGCAGCAGCGACAGCTTCGAACCGGGTTCGACGGTGAAACCGGTCGTGGTGATGGTGGGGCTGGAACATAAGCTGATCCGGCCGGATACCGTGTTGGACACCACGCCGTATCGGGTGAACGGTCACCTGATCAAGGACGTCGGCCACTGGTCGAAGTTGACCATCACCGGCGTGCTGCAAAAATCGAGCGACATCGCGGTATCTCACATTGCGCTGGCGCTGCCGGCCACCGTGCTGCCGGCGGTCTACCGCAGCTTTGGCCTGGGGCGGCCGACCGAGCTTGGCATCGGCAATGAGAGCAGCGGCTACCTACCGCAGCATCGCGAACGCTGGGCCGATATCGAACGCGCTACCTTCTCCTTCGGCTATGGGCTGCGCGTGACGCCGCTGCAAATGGCGCGCGAGTATGCCGCGATTGGTTCCTTCGGCATTTATCGGCCGCTGTCTATCACCAAGGTGACGCCGCCGGTGATGGGGCAACGCATTTTGCCGGCCGATACGGTCAGGTCCGTGGTACATATGATGGAAAGCGACGCCTTGCCGGGCGGCAGCGGGGTGAGCGCTGCGGTGCCCGGCTACCGTCTGGCGATCAAAACCGGTACCGCCGAGAAAATGGGCCCCAGCGGTAAATACGACGGCGGCTACATCAACTACACCGCCGGCGTGGCGCCGGCCAGCGATCCGCAGGTGGCGCTGGTGGTGATGGTCAACAACCCGAAAGCCGGCAAGCACTTCGGCGGCTCGGTAGCCGGGCCGGTGTTCGGCAAGATCATGGCCCAGGTGCTGGAGCACATGAATATCCTGCCGGATGCCCAGCCGCTCAATGTGGTGTCGTCGGTTAAAGGGTGAGGATTTAAGCGGGAAGTGAGTGGGTCAGAAAATGTCTGGCCCACGCTTCAATACAACGAGTTTGACTTACGCGTTATTTCCCTTGAGTTGCCCACCATTTCGCTACGCAAGCATTGGGTGCCTGAATAGTTTTACCTTCTTTGGTGATGTAAGGTACCGGTGAGTAGATTCTTGAGCAGTAGCCTGCCGGGCGTTCGGTAGCATTAACGGTGAGAGGGAGGCTAACGGTGGTGGCTAAAATCGCTGTGAGCAGCATCAGATTTGATAACTTCATCATTCTTCCTTAATTAATGAAAATAGAGTCCCATGCTTGCCGTTACACGACGAGCGCTAATGAGAGTATTAATTTGTTGGCATAACGTCTACGGCAGATTTCATTATGGATGCGCCCTGATTCATTGATTGATATTTATATTGAATATTTATATCAACATCTAAAAACAACATTTATTTTCCCGAACGCAATTGCTGTCTTTCATTGAAATAAATGTTCCAACAAGCGGTTAGCTGGGCTCAAGGTAATGCTTCAGCGCCTGCAGATCGGCGTTCACCAGCCCGGCGTCGCGGGCGAACAGCGCATCGTCCATATCCGGCTGGCGGAACAGAGTGAAGATCACCTCGGTGCCGCGCCGGTTGGCGAGCGCGCGCAGCGGCACGTAGACCACACCGCCGTCCGGCAGCGTCACCCAATGATCCAGCACGCCGAAGGCATTTGGCGCGCTGAAGCGAATGTGGATCCGCCCCTGCGGGGTGTCCGCCACCCAGTCTTCATCTTCTCGCCGCAAGCTGTTGGCTAACCCTTTGGCCCACAAGGGGAAGTTTTCCGGCTGGCTGAGAAAGGCATACACCTCGTCACAAGGGCGGTTGATGGTAACATGCAGCGTTTGTGCGCTCAGCATCGTGATTTCTCCGATTGGCGGCGATACTTCAGTGTAGATCCCGCCGCGCTTAGAAGTAGTAACCGATGTTCACGTTGGTGCGAAAATACCATTTATTGCTGCCGGGGGACTGGGTGCCGGTCCAACCGGTGGCGTTTTCTACGCCGCCCCACGGGTTGGCGTTCTGCGCCCAGGTCAGATCCACCCACAGCATCACCGGCATGGCGAACACTTGTACCCCCAGCGTGTTCATTTTAGAGTCGGAGCCGCCGTGCCTGTCCTTCCAGAGCACGCTGTAATCGTTATAGAACCGCAGCTTTTTCACCGGCCCCCAGGGCACGTCGACGTCGCGCGCCAGGTTGATGGCGGCGGTGGTGGCCTGCGACGGGATCAGATAGGCCGGCGTCAGGCCGTTGCCCCCCATCAGGATCACCGAATTGTTGGCCCCGGCCGGGCCTTTGGCGTCGTAACCGTAGCGGATCACCTGGCCGGACAGATGCCAGGGATCGTAATTCACCAGCGTATGTAAGCCTGCCGCCCAGAAGCTGCCGTTATCGCCGGTCGCCTGGTTGTAGAGCCGCGAGGCCGCCAGCGAACCGCCGAGCTCATTGTTCCAGCCGCCCTGATGGAAAGCGCGCGTCAGCCGCAGGTTTACCTGATCGCGTTTTTCGTTGCGCTGCAGGTGCTGTGACGCGTAGTTGGTGTTTTTCAGATCGTCGTAGCTGGCGACGTCGGGGGCGTAACGCACGCCGGTCGGCATCATGCGCGGGTAGTAGGCGGCGTCGAAGGCCCAATCGTCATGCTGGTATTGGTATTTGGCGCCCAGCCCGGTGTTGACGCCAAAGCCGAGGTAAAACGGAATGCCGTACGACCAGCCGAACTGCGGGTAGGGCATCAGGCCGAACGGTTTGAACGGCGCGCCGAGCTGCACGGCGGAATGCTCAGACAGATGGTAGCCGACATAGGCGCGGTCGATGGCGTATTTGCGCCGATCCTGAAACCAGAATCCGCTATCGAAAAACGCGTCGTTTACCTGGCCGGCGGCATCGATGCGAAAGGCGTCAAAGCGTAAATGCGGAGGATTCCGATAATTGCTGCTGTGCCAGTCTTCATAGCGATAATTGGCGCGCAGTGCGCCGCCGATATCAATATTCTTTTTATTATCCTCGCTTTGCCAATGAATATGTGGAAATGCCGGACGGCTTTTTTGTACCGGCGCCGCGGTGGCGGCAACGTCGTTGGACAATGCGGCGACGGTTGCATAACTCACTGGTGAAAAAAGGAAAAAACAAAGCGTAATCTTGCGCATGCCAGGCCCCTGAAGAAAGTAGACTGTTTATTAAGGCGAGCGAGTTTCACCTGTGAACAGGGTGCTTACGCTCATCGGTTTTATATTTGAGACGATTTTATCGAGCGTTTCATATATTAAATTTAGCGCCGGTTAATATATGAAACTTTGTTTCTTTTTTAATGGGAAAACTATAAATCCGGTATTAAACAAGTCAAGAAGTAAAAATGAGAGTTGACGGGCAATACCGATTATTGGGTTGTTTTGGTCGGCGGGGGCGGCACACAGCAGGCTGAAATATTAGTGTCATCAATGCTCGTTAGACTCGCGGCATCCTGGTATTACCGACTAAAAATCATGAACATAAAACTGACACTTGGCCGCGGGGCAAAACCTGCGCCCGCGCTGCCGCGCGCGTTTGGCTTCGGCAAAAGCATGGGGTTATTAAGCGGCGTAATTTGCGTTATCGCGCTATTTTCTCTGCTGCAATTGTTTTCCACCGTATTTATTTCCAATATTCTGCGCGACGCCAAGATTAACCTGGTGACGGGCGACGCCTTGCATCGCCAGCAGGCGGCGATGGATCGCGCCAGGCTGTCGCTGCTGACGGCCAGCGATACCCTGAACCGTGCGGGCATTTACTATCTGCAGGATAAAGCCACCGGCTCCGACGGCAGCTGGCATAGCCTGCTGGATGAATCGCTGGCGGCGTTGCAGGCTTCAGAGCAGGCCTTCGCCCGGTTTGAGCGCCTGAGCGCGACGGCGCCCGAGGCCGCTGACGCCCTGAAAGGCAGTTATCGCCTGTTCTATGACGGTCTGAAGGAGCAGGCGCAAGGGCTGCAACGCAGCGACAGCATCGATGCGTTTTTCGCCGTGCCGATCCAGGCTTTTCAGGCGGATTTCAACGAGAAGTATCTCGCTTATCAGGCGCTGAACGAACGACGCGGCGATGACGTCAACGTGCGGCAATTGTCGGCGCTGGAGCAGGCCAAAACCTATGCGCTCGGCGCGCTCGCGGCGTTGGCGCTGATCGCCTTGGGCGTGTGGTTCGGCGTTGCTCGTTGGGTGATCGCACCGTTGCAAAGGGCGATCGCCCATCTAAACGTGCTGGCCGCCGGCGATCTTTCGCGGCCGTTGCCGCCTGAACGGGCGGTTAACCGCGAAATGCGTCAGTTGCAAACCAGCATTGGCCACATGCAAAACGGCCTCCAGCGACTGGTGAGTGAGGTGCGCGATGCGGCGAGCGGGATCCTGAACGGCGTCGGGCGGCTGGCGGACGGCAATCGACAGTTGACGGCGCAGTCGGCGAAGCAGGACGGCGAATTGCAGTTGGCGACCGAGCACGTGCAGCAGTTGGCGGCGCGGGTGGAAGAAAACGGCCAATACGCGCAGCTGGCCAATCAACGCACCGAACAGGCCAGGCAGTGCGCCGGCGCCGGTGAAAAGATGATGCAAACCGTCAACGTCTCGATGCAAGGGATCGTCAACCAATCGGCCGAGATGCGCGGCATTGTGGCGCTGATCGACAGTGTGGCGTTTCAGACCAATATTCTGGCGCTGAATGCGGCGATCGAGGCCGCGCACGCCGGCGTTCACGGCCGGGGTTTCGCCATTGTCGCTAAAGAAGTGGGCCTGCTGGCGCAGAAGAGCAGCCATTCTACGCGCGATATTCATCAGCTGATCAACCGCTCGTTGCAGCAAATCGATCAGGGATCGCAAGCGGTAGAGCTGCTGGCGGGCAACTTGCGTCAAATTATCGATCTGGTGAACACGTTTAGCGCACTGATGGGGGAGATCTCGCTGGCGTCGCTCAATCAGGGGGAGAGCATTCAGGACGTGACGGCGCGCATCGCCGGGCTGAATCAGGTGGCGCGGCAAACCGGCGCCGTGGTGAACGCGGTGACCGAGGCTTCGCAGTTGCTGCAGGGCGAATCGGAACGATTGGAAAAAGCGATGGCGCGTTTCAGGCTGCCGGCGCAATAAATAACCCTGGCGCAGGTTAATGAATAATAAAGCCGCGCTTAACGTTATTTATTTAGGTTCGCTCCCTGAGGAATTTCAGCGGAGTAAATAAAAGCAGGCCGGCGCGTGTGGATTAAAAAAGTGTCGGCCTGCGGAGGTTATTTTTGGCGGGAGAATTAACGGCTGGTCTGGTGGCCGATGATGCCGCCCAGCGCTGCGCCGCCGAGGGTGCCCAGCGTGCTGCCGTCGGTCAATACCGCGCCGCCCACGGCACCGACGCCCGCACCGATCGCCGTGTTGCGATCGCGATTGGACATATGCCCACATGCGGTAACGGAAAGCGTCGCCATTACCACCACCAACACACCCGCGGCACGTTTAATATTCATAATGAGTTCCTGGTAAATTGGCTAATTAATGGATTAAAAATAATCCGATTAACTCGCCGGTAGAAGTTGGGATGAATGTATTCCTCCGAAAGAAAATCGAACAGGTAAAAATTCTTAATTTTGGCGCGGTGAAAAGCGATCGCTCGCCGAATGTGCGGCCGTCGGCAAAACCGTTCGGCTATACTGGGAAGACGCCTCACGAGGGGCGGGGCGCACACGCTGGAGGCCGCCATGTCCGAGCTCGTTTCCGCGTCCGGCAAACCGGTGAAAATTCCCGGCCCGGACCATCCGATTACGCTGACCCGCCATCCGACGCGGGTCGTGGTGCGCGGCGCCGGCCAAATCCTGGCCGACAGCCGTCATGTGCTCATCTTGCAGGAAGCCAACTATCCGCCGGTGTTTTACTTTCCGCGTGAGGATGTGAATATGCGGCTGCTGCATAAAAGCACGCATGTGAGCTACTGCCCTTATAAGGGCGACTGCAGTTATTTCTCCCTCACGCTGAACGGCCCACAGGGGGACAATGTGGCCTGGAGCTATGAAATGCCTTACAACGCCGTGGTGGCGATCAAGGATCATCTGGCATTTTATCCCGACAAAGTTACGGCGATCCGTACCGAAGCCTGAGCCGCCGCCGCCTTCGGGCGGGGGCAGGTTGACATTCCACTTATCCCTACTCATTATGTGTATTACCGGAAATTGATACGCTTTTCTTATGTTTTAATCCGACATAAGCGAAACTCTGAGCAGGTGCCAAGGTGTCTACCTCTACGCGATTTGCCGTTGCCATCCATATTCTGACCAACATCACGCTGTGTCGCGGCCAGACGGTGCGTTCCGAAGATATCGCCCGCAGCGTCAACACCAATCCGACGGTGGTGCGGCGCATTCTCGGGGCGTTGGCGGAGGCGGGGCTGACCTATTCGCAGATGGGGCAAGGCGGCGGGGCGCTGTTGGCGCGGCCGGCGGAAGCGATTTCTCTGCTAGACGTGTATCGCGCGGTGGAGGATCAACCTTATTTCACGCTGCATCGCACCCGGCCTAACGAGGCGTGCTATATCGGCCACGCCATTACCCCGGTGCTGGAGCAAGAGTTTGCGCGCGTCGGCCACGCGCTGGAAGCCAGCCTGGCACAGACCAGCATCGCCGAAATGGCCGGACAGGTTGAGCTGCGCGCCGGCTATCCCTTCGTCCCTTGTTCACCGCAATATCAAGCAGATACGCAATAAAAAATCATGCCAAACCCCGTTCCGCACAGAGCATTTTTTGCATTGCGTTAATGTAATTGTGTAAGTTACATTAGCTCGCATCAAGTGTGATGTAGCTCACGTTTTAGACTGCCTCCCCACGATAATCGACCGTTTGGCCGGAAACCTTTTCTTCCGGCGCAGATTCGCTGTGCTTATAAACCAGGAGAGAACGATGTTAGAAATGATTGAAAGCTTGGCCACCGTGGTGGTCCTGGTGCCGGTAATGGTGGCCGTCTTGCTCGGCGCGATTTACGGCCTGGGTGAAGTGTTCAACGTCTTTTCCGCTATCGGCAGAAAAAATAACGGCTGAATTTGAACGTCAGGGGACGCAACGCCCCCTGACGGAGGGTTACAATACCGTCGCCAGGAAGTTGCGCGTCCTCTCATGTCCCGGCGCATCCAGAACCTGCTGTACGCTGCCCGTTTCAACCACCTTTCCCTGATCCATAAAGACAATCTGGTCGGCCACTTCGCGGGCGAAGCCGATTTCGTGCGTGACCACCACCATGGTCATGCCCGAATGCGCCAAGTCTTTCATCACCTGCAGCACTTCGCCAACCAATTCAGGGTCGAGCGCGGAGGTCGGTTCATCAAACAGTAACACCTGCGGGTTCATCGCCAGCGCGCGGGCGATGGCGACGCGTTGCTGCTGGCCGCCGGACAGTTCACGCGGCCAGGCGTTGATGCGATGTTCCAGCCCGACGCGGGCCAGCAGCTGCTTCGCCCGTTCCTGCACCTCGGCTTTTTTTTCCTTTTTCACCCGCAGCGGCGCGTCGCTGACGTTTTGCAACACGGTGCGGTGCGCAAACAAGTTGAACTGCTGAAATACCATGCCGATGCTTTTACGCTGTTCGGCCACCTCGGCTTCTTTCAGCTCGTACAGATGCCGGCCTTTTTGACGATAGCCGATAAGCTGTTCGCCAACGCGAATGGTGCCGCCGTCCAGCTTTTCCAGGTGGTTGATGCAGCGCAACAGGGTGGATTTGCCGGAGCCGGAAGGGCCGAGGATCACCGTTACCGAACCTGCCGGAATGGTCAGGCTGATGTTTTTCAACACTTCGGTGCCGGAAAAGGATTTCCGCACCCGGTTGATGTGGATGGATGCGCTCATTGTTCACCTCCCTGAGGGGCTTTGCGGTTGAGGAAGAACCGACCGCTGCGCGTTGCCTGCGTGCCGCGGCCAAAATAGCGCTCCACGTAGTATTGACCAATTGACAGAATCGAAGTCATGGCCAGATACCACAGGGTGGCGACCAGCAATAGCGGGATAACCTCGTAGGTGCGTTGGTAAATGATCTGCGCCGAATACAGCACGTCCTGCAGGGCAATCACCGACACCACCGCGGTGGTTTTCAACTGCCCGATCACTTCATTGCCCGCCGGCGGCAGGATGGTGCGCATCGCCTGCGGTAATACCACGCGCCACAGGATTTGCCCACGACGGTAGCCCAGCGCTTTGGCGGCTTCCAACTGGCCGCTACTGACGCTTTGGATGCCTGCGCGCACAATTTCCGCCGCATAGGCCGACTGATGCATCACCAGCGCAATCACCGCGGCGCTGAAGGTGCTGATAAGGGTATTGGTCGGCGCGCTGGCGACTTCGCCCAGAAACGGGATCCACAAGCTGATGCGGGGATAAAGCGCGGCGATGTTGTACCACAGGAACAGCTGCACCAGCATCGGCACTGCACGGAAGAACCAGGTGTAGAACCAGCTTACCGCCACCAATACCGGATTGGCCGACAGGCGCATCAGCGCCAGCAGCACGCCGCCGGCGAAGCCGAACACCACCGAAATCACCGTCAGCTTCAGCGTCATGAGCACGCCGTTGAGGATGGACGCCTCGGTGAGGTTTTCCGCCACCACCGACCATTCAAAGCGCGGGTTGTGCAGCATGGAATTGACGATAACGGCGACGATCAGCAGCACAACCAGGGCGCTGAGCCAGCGTCCGTAATGCCGGTGGCCGACGATGCTCAGTTCCGCGTCGTCGACAGGGTATTGCCCACTCATTTTGCGATCTCTTCATTGATGCCGGCGGTTTTCACTGCACCAAAACCGATATCCCAGCCGTCGAGGATTTTCTGGTAGCTGCCGTCGGCGATCAGTGAATTTAGCGCTGCCTGCACCGGTTTCACCAGTTCGGAGCCTTTTGGCAGGGCGATGGCCACCGTGGTGCCGTCGATGTTGATATCACCGGCCAGCGTCAGCGGTTTGACGTGGGCGGCCTGGTAGCGCAGCCCTTCATACGGGCCGAAAAACATCGGTACGCGGCCGCTGATCACCGCTTGCACCCCGGCCGGGCGGTCCGGGAAGATCGGCATGGTGATGGCCGGTTTGCCGGCGGCGACGCATTGATCGCTGGCCTGCTGCAGGCGGGTTATTTGCGAGGTGCCTGCGCCGGCGCCGACGGTCTGGCCGCACAACTGGGCCAGCTCGGTGTAAGGGCCAAGCGCAGCGTCTTTGCGGGCGATCAAGGCCAGCTTGGAAGCGTTGTAATAGCCGACGAAGTCCACCTGCTGGAAGCGCTTTTTGTTGGCGTCAATGTTGGCTAGCGCGACGTCATAACGGCCGGACTTCAGGCCGGGGATGATGTTGTCGAAACCGCCGGTGTCCTTCCAGTGGATCGCCACGCCCAGGCGATCGGCAATCGCGCTCATCACGTCGATTTCACGCCCGGCCAGCGTTTTGTTGTCCGCCTGGTAAAAAGTGGTCGGCGGGGTATTCGGGTTAGTGCCGGCAACGATATAGCCGGCCTTTTTGATTGATTCAGGCAGGCTGTCGTGCAGCGCCGGATCGGCGGCAGCTTTCACCGCCGCCTTGAAGGGAACATCGCCTTCAGCGGCATGACCGGCGGCCAACGGCGCCAGCGTGGAGGAAGCCAACAGCAGGGACAGTGCGGTGCGTTTGAATGTGGTTTTCATCATAATTTCCCTGCGGATTAAGCCGATTTTACGTTAGCGAAGTTGATTGCCGGTTCAGGCAGGCCCAGGTTTTCACGCAGGGTTGCATACTGATACTCCTCACGGAACAGGCCACGGCGGCGCAGCTCCGGGATCACCAGCTCGACGAACAGTTCCAGTTGGTTGGGCAACACCGCCGGCATGATGTTGAAGCCGTCTGCGCCTTGCTGTTCCAGCCATAGCTGGAAGTCGTCGGCGATCTCTTCGGCGGTACCTACCACCACGCGGTGGCCGCGCGAACCGGCCGCGACGGCCGCCAGCTCGCGCAGCGTCAGGTTTTCCCGCGCGGCCAGATCGGTCAGCAGTTTCACGCGGCTTTGGCCGCCTTCGGTGGCGCCCACGTTCGGCACCGGGCCGTCCAGCGGGTAATCGCTCAAATCGAAACCAAAGCGCGCCGACAGCTGTTCAATGCCGTTATCGATATCCACCAGTTGATTCAACTGATACCAGGTTTCCTGCGCTTCTTCTTTGGTACGGCCGACAATCGGCATCACACCTGGCAGGATCAGCAGGTGGTCCGGGTTGCGGCCGGCGTCGACCACGTATTTTTTCTGACTGCGGTAGAAAGCCTGTCCTTCTTCCAGGCTGGCGGCGGCGGTGAACACCACTTCGGCGGTTTCCGCCGCCAGCTGTTGGCCGGCCGGGGACGATCCGGCCTCAATGATCACTGGCCGCCCCTGCGGTGAGCGGGAAATGTTCAGCGGGCCCTGCACCGAGAAATGCTTGCCTTTATGGTTGGCGGCGTGGATTTTCTCGTCTATGGCGTACACGCCATTTTGCTTGTCGCGCACGATGGCGTCTTTTTCCCAGCCGTCCCACAGTTTGTAGCTGGCCTCGAGGAATTCCCGCGCCACTTCATAGCGCTCGGCGTGCGACGGCAGATCTTCACGGCTGAAGTTGCGCGCCGCATCGCTGGAGAAAGAGGTCACCACGTTCCAGGCGGCGCGGCCGTGGCTGATATGGTCGATGGAGGCCATGGCGCGCGCCAGGTGGAAGGGTTGATCGAAAGTGGTGGAGGCGGTCGCCGCCAGCCCGATATGGCGGGTGTTGACCGCCAGCGCCGCGAGCAGCGTCAGCGGCTCCAGACGTGACATCGTCGAGGGCAGTCGGTGCACGCTGGTCGCCAATGCGTCGCCGACGAAGAACATATCGAAGGTGCCTTCTTCGGCTTTTTTTGCGATCCAGGTGAACCAGTCGATATCGGTCGGCGAACCGCTGGCGCCTTCTGCGCGCCATCCCCCGATATGGTGCCCCAGCGCCTGAACGAACAGGCCGAGACGGAGTTGGCGCGATGGTGTTGAAGGTGAAGTACTCATAATTATTCCTGTTTTATTATTAATTTAACAATGCAATCAGTCGCGGCAGCGCGCCAGGGGACATGAGGGCGCAGTCGCGGATAACGCTTTCGCCTTCGAGGCCCGGAAGCAGCTGGAGAATGGCGCGCAGCTTGGCGTCGAGGTCTGTTGGCCGGGCGGCGGTTTGCTTTCTTGTGACCATGTCACTTATTTGCCTTCCGTCCTGCAGTGTCAGGGTCAGGCGATGGAAGCGCATCTCCGGATCGAGCGCGTCCGGCGGGGCCGCGGGATCGACATGGCGCTCAACTTTTGCCGCCAGGGCGGCGATAGCCGTATCGACAGGCTGTTCGCCGTAATGCATCAGCGGGACCTCGCCGTGGTATAGCGCATCGGCGATGACGTATTCGAGGCTAAAACGCGCTTCCACACCGGTGGCCGGTTGGCGAATATAGGGCGCGGTATCTGCACCGGGCGGAAAACTGACCTCAATCTTTGCGATCTCCGCAAGGGCGTCGCCTTGTTCCTGCAGCCGCGCGCGCAGAGCGAGCGCCGCCTCGGCCGCGCTGTGAGTGCCACCGCAGGTCGGATACCGCTTGAACTCCAGCCCCGGCTGCAGGATGCGCCAGGGAGTGCCCCAACCGGCGGTCAGACATTCCGGTTTTTGCCGGCCGCCGCCGTGGGAAGTCAGCAGGCTGTCCAGCACGCCCTCCGGTTGGCCGATGAAACCGGCCTGAGCCAGCAGGGCGGCGTTGACCGCGTTGCGTGCCGCCAGGCCGGCGTGCAGCGGTTTGGCCGCCGAACCGAACTGGCTGCGCAGGCCCGCCGCCTGCGTAGCCGCCAGGCCCAGAGCAATCTGCGTTTGCCGCTGGTCAAGCTGCAGATAACGCGCCACGGCGGCGCAGGCGGCGACCGCGCCCAGGGTGGCGGTGCTGTGAAAACCCAGTACGTAATGTTGCGTGCCAGCGGCCAATCCCAGCCGGCCAGCGGCCTCTACGCCGATGACATAGGCGGTTAACAGCTCAGCGACATTGTCACTCTCACCGTTCAGCGCCAGCAGGGCGGAGAGCACTACGGTGCTCGGATGGCCACGCAGCGCAGGATGGTAATCATCGAAGTCCAACGAGTGGCTGACATAGCCATAGCGCAGTGCGCGGTTCTCGCTGCCGTTCGGCGGAAACGTCGTGCCGATCGCTGCCAGACCGGCATCGCTCAACGCCCCGCGGGCAATCGGCAGCGCGCAGGCGAAGTAATCTTTCACGCCGCGGCGAGCGGCTGACAGGGCGGTTTCATCCGGCTGGCTGTTCAATATCAGATGAGCGAATTGGGCGGTTATCGGTAATGACAAGGCGTTAACACCTGAATTTATAGATGGTTATGCACGAGTGCGGGGTGAAAGGTATTGTGTGGCGGTTTTCTTTGTCCCGAAAGAACGAACGGCGCTTCCATATCGCTGAATGGAATATCACGACGGCGCTGCGCCGCCGTCAGGGCTGCTGGTAGGCGCGGCAGGCTGCGCTTTAGCTATTTTTGTGCAAAGCAAAACTGAATTTGTTCTAGCACGGTAGAGGACTTAGGCCGAGAAAAGGCGAACGCTCATGATGTCGATAAATGCCCTGAGACGCGGGGTAAGATGTTTGCTTGAAGGCCAGAGAATTTTGAGACTGCCACTGTGTTGGCAGTGGTCGCCAAGCACCGGTTGGAGCCGCTGCTGCTCCAGCGCCTGTCGCACCGCGAAATCGGGCAGGCAGGCGATGCCCAGGCCCTGTTCCGCCAGGTAAATCAGCGTATCGACGGTGTTGCATACCGTGCGCTTGCCCAGGCCTTCGTCGAGCAGTTTATCTCCGCCCGCCACCGGCCAGGTCTCGACTTTGCCGGTGGTGGGGAATCTGTATAACAGGCAGGCGTGATCGCGCAGTTCTGCCGGCTGGCGGGGTATTCCCGCCCGGCGCAGATAGTCCGGCGCCGCCACCAGCTGTAGGTGAAACGTGCCCAGTTGGCGGCTCATTAAGCGAGAATCCTCGGTATCGCCCACGCGGATCACCGCATCGAACCCTTCTTCGATCACCGCGACCCGACGGTCGGAAAAATCGGCTTCCAGCTCAATATCGGGATAGTTCCGGACAAATTCCGCCAATACCGGATTTAACAGGCCTCCCACCAGCGGCAGACTGACGCGCAGTTTGCCGCGCGGCGCGCTATGCGTATCACTGATATCCCGTTCCGCCGCCGCCATCTCCTCCAGAATGCGCTGACACCGCAGCAGAAACCGCCGCCCCTCGGCGGTTAGCGTCATGCTGCGCGTGCTGCGGTGAAACAGACGCACGCCCAGTCGGTTCTCCAGGCGGGCGATGCTTTTCCCCACCGCCGAGGCCGAGATGCCGAGCACGCGGCCGGCGTCAACGAAGCTGAGAGTTTCAGCGGCCTGCACGAAGGCGCTCACGCCGGCTAAGTTATCCATCGTTTGTCCTATTGCGGACGTTAATGTCCGTTATGAAGGGAAATCTAGCCTGTTTTTCCGCTAATCGCCAGGCCCTATGCTCGGTGACTACAGCATGGGCTGATTATCTGGAGCAATGACGATGAGTGCATATGGGCATACTGCGGGCGTGATAGACCGGGCGATCGATAACGCGCTGGCGGAAAAACGGCTGGTTGGCGCAGTGGTTTTGGTGGCGCAGGGGGGCGATACGTTTTATCGCCGCGCGGCGGGGCTGGCGGATCGCGAAGCCGGCCGGCCGATGGCGTTCAATACGCTGTTCCGTCTGGCTTCGGTATCCAAACCGATCGTGTCCACGGCGGCGCTGGCATTGATGGCGCAAGGCCGTATGCAGCTGGAAGATCCCATCACCCGTTGGCTGCCGCATTTTCGTCCGCGGCTGGCGGATGGCACCACGCCGTTGATGACGTTACGGCATCTCATGACCCACACCGCCGGACTAAGCTACCGTTTTTTCCAGCCGGAAGGGGGATTTTACGCCCAATCGGCGGTCTCCGACGGCATGGATGAGGCGTCTGTCAGCCTGCAGGAGAACGTGCGGCGTATTGCCTGCGCCCCTTTGCTGGCTCCGCCCGGCGCGGCGTGGCGCTATTCCATCGCGACCGATGTCCTGGGCGCGGCGATCGAACAGGCGAGCGGCCTGCCGCTGGCGCAGGCAGTAAAAAAATGGGTGACCGGGCCGCTGGCGATGACGGATACCGATTTCCTGGCGGTGGATCCTGCACGTTTGGCGGCCGCTTACGCCGATCATCCCGGCGAGCCGCGCCGCCTGCGCCAACCGGATCATTTACCCTTTATCGATGGCAGCGCCGGTTTTCATCTGTCGCCGGCGCGAGCGTTGGATCCGTTGGCTTACGCCTCAGGCGGCGCCGGCATGGTCGGCTCGGCCGAGGATTTCCTGCGCCTGCTGGAAGCGTTGCGCCAGGGAGGAACGCCGGTGCTGCCAACCGATTGGGTGACGGCGTTCACCAGCAACCAAATCGGCGATTTGTCGATGCCGTTTTGGCCGGGGCGCGGTTTCGGCCTCGGCATTACCGTACTGAAAGACCCCATCGCCGCGCAAACGCCGGAGTCCGAGGGGACCTGGCGAATGGGCGGCACCTATGGCCATTCCTGGTTCGTCGATCCTGTCCGGCAGCTCAGCGTCGTCGCGTTTACCAACACGGCGCTGGAGGGCATGTCCGGCGCCTTTGTCGGCGAGATTTGTCAGGCGGTCTATGCCGCGACGGGAGCGATGCAATGCGCCTGATGCCGCCGATTTTCTTTATCGCGCTGGGGTTGTTCGGCGTCTACTGCATCGAGTTCGGCGTGGTGGGCATTTTGCCGCAGATCATCGCACGGTATGGCATCTCCACGGCGCAGGCCGGCTGGCTGGTCGGGATCTTCGCCCTGACCATCGCGCTGCTCGGGCCGCTGTTGGTGCTGCTGGCGTCGCGATTCAATCGCAAACGCATGTTGTTGATCGCATTGACCGTGTTCGCGGCGGCCAGCGCGCTGTCCGCTCAGACGGACAGTTTCGCCATGCTCATGCTGTTGCGCATTGTGCCGGCGTTGTTTCATCCGATCTATTTTTCGCTGGCCATGGTGGCGGCCGCGGCGCTTTATCCCCCGCATCAGGCCACCAAAGCAACCGCCTATGCGTTCATCGGCACCAGCATGGGCATGGTGCTGGGGATACCGTTGACGCAATGGATCGCCGGGCAGTTCAGCTATGAAGCCTCGTTCCGGTTCTGTGCGTGGGTCAATCTCCTGGCGGCGGCGGGATTGCTGATGCGGTTGCCCGACGTCGCCGTTCAGCGCCTCAGTTATGGCAAACAGCTGACGATCCTGCGCAGCGGGACGCTGTGGCTGAATATCATCACCTGCGTGCTGATCTTTGCCGCCATGTTCGCCGTCTATGCTTACGCGGCTGAATATCTCAGCCGTGAAATCGGCCTCAGCGGCGGCGCCATCGGCTTTCTTCTGGTGGCGTTCGGCGTGGGCGGTGTCGCGGGCAACCTGTTGGCCGGCAAGGGGTTGAGCCGCCATCGAGCGCTGACGGTGCTGCTGCACCCGCTAGCCTTGATTGCGGCTTATGCGCTGCTGTATCACTACGGCAGCGCGAATATCGGTTCGATGACGGCGCTTTGTCTGTATTGGGGAGCGGCGCACACCAGCGGTTTGATCGTGACGCAGATCTGGCTGACATCCGAAGCCCCCCAGGCGCCGGCGTTCGCCACCGGGCTGTATATCGCCTTTATCAATCTGGGCGTGGCGCTGGGCTCGCTGGCGGGCGGCTGGTCCATCACCGCGTGGGGGCTACAGGGCAGCCTGCTGTGCGGAGCCTTATTCGCTGCGCTGGCGGTGATTACGATCGCCGCCAGGCTCCGGCTGCAGCGGCAGGCTACCGTTGCGTTGCGTCGATCATCGCCATCACCTGCCGGAACATCGCGCTTTCCGCATCCGCCAGCTCGTTGACCAGCGTAAAGTGATTGCAGTGACGGTCGGCCAGCAGGTGGACGTCGAGGCCGCGCGCCAGGCAGGCGTCATAATAGGCCTGCGTCTGGTTTTTGAACCCCTGGGTTTCGCGGTGGCCGACGTCGAGCAGGATCTGCGGCGCATGCGCTTTCTCCGGCAGCAAAAACAGCGGGCTGAGAGTTTGCGCCTGTTCGGGCGTCAGGTGCAGCCAGTCGTTGATGTAGATATCGCACAGCGGGCGCAGATCGTAGAGGCCGCTCAGCGCCAGCGCGCCTTTGATCGCATCGGGCGGCAGGCGATAGCGTTGCTGCCAGCCGTCGGCGATCAGCATGCCGCACAGGTGGCCGCCGGCCGAACTGCCGCTGACGAAAATGCGCGCCGGATCGATGCCGAACGGCGCCCCGTGATGATAAAGCCAGGCGACGGCGCTGCGCACCTCATGCACGATCTCCGCCAGCGTCGCTTCCGGCGCCAGCGTATATTCCAGCGTGGCGACCGCCACACCGCGGCGGGCGAACGCGGCGGCCATCGAGCAGGCTTCCTCTTTGCGCTGCGAATGCCAGTAGCCGCCATGAATAAAGATCAGCAGCGGGGCGGGCTGTGCGCTGGCCGGGAACAGATCGAGACGCTCGGCGGCGCTCATGCCGTAGCGCAGATCGTAAATGCCCGGTGTCTGCGCTTTGGCGCGCTGCGCCAGCGCGGCATAGTCCGCCATGCAGGCGTCAAAATCCTCCACCGAAGCGCGGGCGTTGTATTGCGCGGCGCGGGCGCTCAGGTCTTCAAACGTCAGATCGATGTTCATGCGTTTCTCCGGATTGTTATGCGTTATGTCTTCATCATCGTCCCGCAGGGGAAAAGATGTTTGATCTCCGGTGCGCACAATTGCGGCTTCTCCAATGCTGTTATCTGCTGTATATTGCCGTTTTATGCTTTTTTAATGCGGAATAATCCCATGCACAAAGCGGCACGACAGCGCCATTTACTGGATTTGCTCAGCGAACGCGGGCAGGCGGCGGTGGCGGAGTTGGCCAGCGCCATCGGTGTTTCGGTCGATACCGTGCGCCGCGACTTGGCCGATCTTGAGCGGCAGGGGTTGGCGCAGAAACATCACGGCGGCGCGATAGCGCTCGAACCGTCCGGCATGCCGCGCCAGGCGCGCGCGGCGCTGTTGCCGCAGGTCAAGCAGCGGCTCGGCCGCGCGGTGGCCGCACAGATCCCGCCCGGCAGCACCCTGATGCTGGATGCGGGCAGTACGCTGTTGGCGGTGGCGCAAGCGTTGCGCGGCCCGGCGACGGTGATCACCGCCTCGCTGGATATCGCGCAGTGCCTGAGCGATAAGCCGGAGATCCAACTGATCCTGCTCGGCGGCCAGTGGGACGCGCGCCAACGGCTGTTCGCCGGCAGCGCGACGCTGGCGTTGCTGGAACGCTACCGCGCGGACATCGCTTTGCTGGGCGCCTGTGCGGTGCATTCTCAGCTGGGGCTGAGCGCCGGCGAAGAGGCCGATGCAGAGGTCAAACGCGCCATGCTGGCCAACAGCGGCGAGCGCTGGCTGGTGGCCGACCATATGAAGCTGGATCGCTGCGAGCCGCATCACGTGGCGGATCTGGCGCAGATCCAACGCCTGTTTACCGATCGCCCGTGGGATAACCTGGACGAGCAATCAATGATTGAACTTTGTGTCGTCGCCGACGACCGCTAGAGGAGAACCCTGATGAACGATAACGCTCAACCGTTGCAGGTGGCGCTGATTGGTTACGGCTTTGTCGGCAAGGCGTTTCATGCGCCGCTGATTAACGCGGTGCCGGGGCTGGCGCTGAGCGTGGTGGCTTCGCGCGATGCCGCCAAAGTCCATGCCGATCTGCCGCACGTGCGCGTGATCGCCGACCCGCTGGAGGCGATCCGCTTGCCGGAAGTGGACCTGGTGGTGATTGCTTCGCCGAACGCCACCCATGCGCCGCTGGCGCTGGCTGCGCTGGAAGCGGGCAAGCACGTGGTGGTGGATAAGCCGTTTACGCTGGATTTGGCGCAGGCGCGCACGCTGATTGCGGCGGCGGAGAAGCACGGCCGTCTGCTGTCGGTATTCCAGAATCGCCGCTGGGACAGCGATTTCCTGGGCGTGAAGCAGGTGATCGAGCAGGGACTGATCGGCAAGGTGACGCACTTTGAGTCGCACATCGATCGCTACCGCCCAGAAGTGCGGGTGCGCTGGCGCGAGCAGAATCTGCCGGGCAGCGGGCTGTGGTTCGATCTGGGGCCGCACATGGTCGATCAGGTGCTGCAGCTGTTCGGTTTGCCGCACAGCGTGCAGGCCAACATCGCCACGCTGCGCGCCAATGCGCAGATCAATGACTGGGCGCATGTGGTGCTGAACTACCCGACGCACCGCGTGATTTTGCATGGCAGCATGCTGGTGGCGGGCGGCGTCGCGCGCTTTACCGTGCACGGCGATAAAGGCAGCGTGGTCAAAGCGCGCGCCGACGGGCAGGAGAGCCAACTGCTGGCCGGCGTAACGCCGGGTTCGGCTGAGTGGGGTAAAGACGACGACGCGATGAGCCTGTTTATCGGCACGGAGCCGGTGCGTACGTTGCCGACGCCGGATGGCGATCAGCGCCAATATTACGTCCAGGTGCGTGACGCGCTGCGCGGCGTCGGCGCCAACCCGGTCACCGCATCGCAGGCGTTGGCGGTGATGGCGGTGCTGGAAGCGGCCACGCTGGCGGCGGAAACCGGCGTAACACAAACGCTGCCGCTCACCGAGGCGGAGATCGCCGCCTGGTAACGCATCGCGCCAGATAAGGCGTCAGATGCATTGATACAGTGCATCGCATGCGTCTTCCGCCATCCCAACCCCTGACATAGGCTAACCCTCAGTCTATGTCAGGAGTGCTTATCATGTTATCCCATCCTTCGCCGCAGGGCGTCCGTGGCATACTGGCCGCACTTTCTCTGTGTATGCTGCTGTCATCGCTCGGCATCAGCATCGCCAACGTCGGGCTGCCGGCGCTCGCCACCGCATTCCATGCCTCGTTCCAGGCGGTGCAGTGGGTGCTGCTCTGCTATTTGTTGGCCGTCACCACCTGCATCATCGGCATCGGCCGCTTGGGCGACAGCCTCAATCGCCGCCGCCTGCTGCTGGCGGGCATCGCGCTGTTTACCGCCGCTTCGTTGGCTTGTGCGTTGGCTCCGCAGCTGTGGCTGCTGCTGGCGGCGCGCCTGGCGCAGGGGCTGGGGGGCGCAGTCATGATGTCAATCACCATGGCGCTGGCGGGCGAGGCGCTGGGCACGGAAAAGATCGGCCGCGCGATGGGGCTGCTCGGCACTATGTCGGCCGTGGGCACCGCGCTGGGGCCGTCGTTGGGCGGCACGCTGATTGCCGGCTTCGGCTGGCGGGCAATGTTCTTGATCAACCTGCCGCTGGGCCTGCTGGCGCTATGGCTCGCCTGGCGATACTTGCCGAATGGGGCGCGGGCGGCGACGCGCCCTGAACCGTTCGACCGCGCCGGCACGCTGCTGCTGGGCGGCGCATTGCTTTGCTACTCGCTGGCGATGACTCTGGGACGCGGCGATTTCGGCGCGCTTAACCTGGCGTTGATGTTGGGCGCTCTGTTGGCGGCAGGGTTGTTTATCCGCGTGGAGCGCCGCGCCGTGTCGCCGCTGTTGGCGCCGACGATGTTCCGCCATCCGGCCCTGACGGCGGGGCTGGCGGCCAGCGCGTTGGTCATGACGGTGATGACCGCCACGCTGGTGGTCGGGCCGTTTTATCTGGCGCGCGCGCTGGGGTTAAGCGCCGCGCAGGTGGGGCTGGTGATGTCGGCAGGGCCGGCGGTGGCGATCCTGACCGGTATTCCGGCGGGTTATCTGGTGGATCGCTTTGGATCGCAACGCATCGCCCAGCTTGGGCTGGCGGCAGTGGCCGCCGGGGCGGGATTGCTGTCGCTGCTGGGCCTCTGGGGCGTACTCGGCTATGTCGCGCCGATCGCGCTGTTGACCGCCGGTTATGCGCTGTTTCAGGTGGCCAACAACACGGTGCTGATGAAGGATCTGTTTCCCGAACGACGCGGGTTGATCGCCGGCATGGTCAATCTGGCGCGCAATCTGGGGGCGATCACCGGCGCGTCGGCGATGGGGGCGCTGTTTTATCTGGCCTCGCAGCGGGTGGCGGGCGCCGCGGCGGCCGCGGCTTACGGCATGCGCGTCACCTACGGCGCGGCGGCGTTGCTGGCGTTGGCGGCATTGCTTATCGCCTTCGGCGGCCGCCGACTGGCGCTGCGTTATGACGTGCGCTGAACGGCGTAGCGTTCTTGCACGAAACCGTTGTCCGACTGGGTGACGGCGAGCAGACGCAGGCGCTGCTCAGGGGCATCGGCGCCGAACAAGGGAATGCCGCCGCCCAGCAGCAGCGGCACGCGCGTAATCGTCAATTCGTCGATCAACCCGGCCTGCAGGAAACGCTGCACGGTCTGGCCGCCGTCGATATACAGGTGACGGCAGCCGGCTTCGGCCAACCGCGCCACGACGCTGGCCGGTTCGCCGCTCATCCAGCGGACAGGCTCTGCACTCTGCGGTGCGGATTGCGTCGACAGTACCACCACCGGCAGTTCTCCATAGGGCCATTCGGGAAAGGCGCGGACTTTTTCATAGGTATGGCGGCCCATCACCAGCGCGTCGATGTCGGCGATAAACGCTTCAAAACTCAGGCCATTGAGCAACGACACCGCGTACTCGGGCCGCAGCAGCCAATCGATGTCGCCGTCGGGGCCGGCAATGAATCCGTCTACGCTGGTGGCGATGTAAACCGAGCATTTCATCAGGCGAGATCTCCGCGGTAAACCACATGGACCTTGTTGCCGTCGGGATCGCGAAGGTAAGCGCCGAAATAGCCTTTGCCGTAGTGCGCGCGCTCGCCGGGTTCGCCTTCACTGCTGCCACCCGCCAGCAGGCCGGCGGCGTAGGCGCGTTTAACCGCCAGCTCGTCGGCGGCGAGAAAGGCCAGCATGCTGCCGTTGCCGGCGCTGGCGGGCTGTCTGTCGAAGGGTTGGTAGGCATAAAACCGCGGCAGCGTTTGGCCCGGCATCACCCAGCAGCGGGCGGCGGGGCCGCCGTCCGGCGTCACTTCCCGCCGTTGTAAACCCAATGGCAACAAAATGGCGTCGTAGAACGCGGCGGCGGCGTCCAGATCGCTGACGCCGACGGTAATATGGCTGAACATGGCGCGTTTCCTTTCCCAAGAGAGAATAATGAACGGATAAAACAGTAGCAGCGATAGCGCAGGATGGACAGACCGCCGTGGAGGATTCGGATTAGGGACGCGCGCAGGGGGGCAAAGCGCGCTTCACGGTTTGTGGGGCGGGCCGCCTCAATTGCTCTCTACGCGAGGATTGGCGTGGGTCGGCTGGCTGGGATAATCCACCTGATGCTTGTGCAGATAATCGCGTATCAGCTGGCGCACCACCTGGGAAGGGGTGACGTCCTGCTGCAGGCACAGCTCTTCCAGGGCTTTCTTTTTGTCCGGGTCAATCAGCACCGTTAGCCGCGCCGTTTTCTTTTCCATCAGGATCCTCCAGAGAATGATGACTGAATGATAATACCATGTGAGCGAAGCGGCCAGCCAGACCGCGCCGCCGCTCGTCTTTAGCGGAAATGCAGCCGCTCTATCTTGCGTGACAGGTAGCCGAGTTCGCAGTTGAACAGCTCGCCGCTGCCGGCGGCCAGCGTGCGCAGCGTGCTGAGCGGCAGCGACACCTGGGCCGGCGTAGCATAAATGATCACGTTGCCGCTGGGGGCGATGCAAAACAGCACGGTGGCGAATATCCGGTGCAGGCTGTGGTACAGCAGGCTGTTTTCGTCGGGCAGATCGTGGTAATTCAGCACCAGCCAGCCCCCGTCATTCAGCCGCGCGGCGCAGTTCTCCAGGAATGTCTGGGTGCCTTGCTGCGGATCCATGGCGAACGCCGAATAGAGATCGGAGAAAATCAGATCGTAACGCGTCTCGGCGGGCGGGCGCACGAAGTCCATGGCGTCGGCGGTGCGCAGGCTGATGGTGTCGGTGGCCGGCAGCGTAAAATAGCGGCTCGCGACGGCGATTACCGCGGCGCGCAGCTCGACGACCTCCAGGCGCATAGCCGGATCGAGCGCGTGCAGCGCACGCAGCAGGCTGCCGCCGCCTAACCCCAGGATCAACGCCGACGTCGGCGGCTGCCAGGCCACCGCCATCAGCATCGCTTTGATGTAGTTGTGGATCGGCTGCGCGGGGTTGCTGAGGCTCATCTTGCTTTGCTCGCAGATGCCGTCAAACCGCAGCGTGCGGTAGTCCTTGTGATCGGAAACGATGATTTCGCCCCAGGCGTCGGCTTCGCGAGCGATCACCTGGCCACGCGGGGAGAAATCGAGGGTTCTGAGTAAGCTGTCAACCAGAGACATGGTATTCGCAGGACTCCTTTGGCAAGCGGCCTGTTTACTTACGGGCGCACATGAAATCGGCGGTGCAAATGCGCCGGCCATCGATGCTGGCACGGCCGGTGAAGCGGGCGATCGCGCCGCGCCGGCGTACAAAGGCGACCTCCATCAACACCTGGTCGCCGGGACGGGCGGCGCGATAAAACCGCGCCCGCTGAATGGAAGCGAAGTAGTAATGTTCCCCTTCGTTCAGCGCCCCGAGATAGTAATGCGCCAGCAGACCGGTGCTTTGCGCCAGCGCTTCCACCAACAGCACGCCAGGAAAACCGGCGAAGCGCGCATGGCCGCTCCAGAACGTCGGCTCATTGGCAGTGATGTTCTTGATGGCGCTCAGCCGCCCTTCGGCGATGCAGGTGCCGGCGGGCAGCACGCGATCGACCAACAGACAGGGATAGCGATGAGGCAGAATCGCCTGAATATCGTGGAATTGCAGGAGGTGACCATGTAATGGCATGAGGGAGCGTGATCCTGTCTGCGGCGAATCCGGCGCGATGGCCGGCGTTCGGTCCATAATGAGTGTAATGACATTATAATAAAATTATCATCAGATGTGCCAGATGAAAGACATGACGGCGACGACGGTTGGGAAACAGCGAAGGAGGGGAAGACACCCGATCCTGACGATCGGGCGTGGCGGCGCGTTTAGTGCCTGGAGCGGGTCACCTTGTCCAGATAGCCCATCACGAAAGCAGAGAGCACGAAGGTGAGGTGGATGATCACATACCACATCAGCTTGTTGTCCGGCACGTTCTTGGCGTCCATAAACACCCGAAGCAGGTGAATGGAAGAGATGGCGACGATGGACGCGGCGACTTTGTTTTTCAGCGAGGTGGCGTCCATTTTGCCCAGCCAGCTCAGCTTTTCTTTCCCTTCGGTGATATCCAGCTGCGAGACGAAGTTTTCATACCCGGAGAACATCACCATGACCAACAGCCCGCCGACCAGCGCCATGTCGACCAGCGACAGCAGGGTCAGGATCAGGTCGGCTTCGGCGATAGAAAAAATGTTGGGCAGGACGTGCAAGATCTCCTGAAAAAATTTGATAGACAGGGCGACCAGGGCCAGTGAAAGGCCGAAATAAACCGGTGCGAGCAGCCAGCGGGAGGCGTACATCGTGTTTTCGAGCAAGCGTTCAATCATAAAATTTTATTAAATACGTGGCTAAAAGAGCGCTCAGTATAACGCAGGAGACCCGGACGAAATCAACCGCTTGCGCCGGTAAAGGGCGATATCAGGCCGCTGCGCGCGCCGTTTTGCGCCCGCTGCGGATCCACAGCGCCACGGCCCCCGCAGCCGTCGCCAGCGCCACGACGCCCGGCCAGCCCGCGCTTGCCAGAATGCGGCTGCCGAGGACGGCGCCGGTCGCCATGCCGATGAATACGCCGGTGAACAAGAGGGCGTTCAAGCGGCTGCGGGCCGCCGGTTCGAGACCGTAGACGATGGTTTGGTGCGCGATCAGCGTCGCCTGGATGCCCAGATCGAATCCGACGGCGCTCAGCGCAATGAGCGCCAGCTGCGCCGGGAGCGGCAATAGCGGAAGCAGAAACATCAGGGCGAAGGCGGCCAGAACCAGTCCCGCGCCGATGCGGGTCACGGCGTCAGGGCCGTGCCGATCGGCCAGACTTCCCGCCAACGGGGCCGCCAGCGCACCCGCCGCCCCCGCCAGGCCAAACGCGCCGGCCGCCGCGCTGCCGATCTGGTAGCGCTCCGCCAGCATCAACGCCAGCGTTGACCAGAAAGCGCTGAAGCCCAATGACAGAAAACCTTGCGCCAGCGTTGCGCGCCGCAGCTCGGGATACGCGGCCCACAGATGCCCCAGCGAGCGCAGCAGCGCGGGGTAACTCAGCGCGTTATGAGGGCGAAGACGCGGCAACATGCGCCAGATCGCCAGCGTGATCGGCAAAACGCCCAGCGCCGCCAGCGCGTAAACGCTGCGCCAGCCGGCGTACTCGGCGAGCGCGCCGCTGAACACGCGCGACAGCAGAATGCCGGCCAACAGCCCGGTCATCACCGCGCCGACGGTTTTGCCGCGGCTGGCCTCCGGCGCCAGCGTGGCGGCGGCGGGGATAATGTCCTGCGCGACGGTGGCGGTCAGGCCTATCGCCAGGCTGCTGAGCAACAACAGCGGGAACGAGGCGGCAAACGCGCAAAGCAGCAGCGCCAGCGTCAGCAGCGCGCCTTTGATCAGAATGATCCGCCGGCGATCGTATCGGTCGCCAAGCGGCGCCAACAGCAAAATGCCCAGCGCATAACCCAACTGGGTCAGCGTCGGCACCATGCCGGCATCGGCGACGCCGGCGTGAAAATCGGCGCCCATCATGCCGAGCATGGGCTGGCTGTAATAGATTGAAGCGACGCTGAGGCCGGCGCCGGCCGCCAGCAGAAACACGACGTTGGCGGACGGGGCGCCGTAGGTGGCGGAAGTGCTCATGACAAAGATCCCTGCAAAGTGAATGTGCGGCTATTTTTACCGCTTGCTTCATTCCGCTGTAGCCCCCTCGCAGGTAAAACTGTTATACACTTAACGTATGAATAAAATTAATTTACCCAACGGCGACCGCATAACTTTGCTGCATACGCTGGTGCGCATCGTCGAAAGCGGCAGCCTGTCGGCGGCGGCGCAGCAGCTGGGCACCTCACAACCGACGATCAGTCGGCGTCTGCAGGCGTTGGAGCAGCTGCTGGGCGCCAAACTGATCCAGCGGACGACTCACGCCCTCAAACTGACCGACGACGGCGAGCGCTGTTACCGCCAGGCGCGGGGGCTGATCGAACAATGGCAAAGCCTGGAAGAAGGGCTGGGCGGCGCGCGCGACGAACCGGTCGGGGTGTTGCGCGTGCGGGCGCCGCACGCTTTCGGCCAGGATCAGCTGATCGGTCCGTTGGGCGAGTACTTGCGGCGCTACCCGCAAACTTACGTTGAGTGGACGCTGAACGATCATTCTCCGGACTTTATTCCCGAAGGCGTGGATTGCGCCATTCACGTCGGTGCGGTGACCGATCCGTCGGTCGTGGCGGTGTTGCTGGCGGAGGTGCCGCGCAGCACGGTAGCGTCGCCGGCGCTGCTGACGAGCCGAGAGCCGGTTCGCTGTCTTGACGATTTGGCGCGGTTGCCGTGGCTGGCGTTGAACAGTTTTTATCGCAATGAAGTGGTGCTGACCCATGTTGAGCGCGGCGAGCAGGGGCGGTTCGATATCACGCCGAGGTTGAGCACCGACAGCCTGTACGCGGTGCGCAAGGCGGCGCTGGAGGGGCTGGGCGTCGCGATTGTCTCCTCCTGGCTGGTGCGGGACGATGTGGCCGACGGGGCGCTGCAAACCGTGTTGCCGGCCTGGCGCGCCGCGCCGCTGCCTATCTACCTGCTGTATCCCTACGCCAGCTATTACCCGGCTCGCCTGCGCAAGTTCATGGAAATGATGAAGGAAGTGATGCCGCGCATTCTCGGCGCGCGGCCGCCGGCGGCGGGCTGACGCCGTTCAGTGCCGGGCTTTTTTGCCGTCGCTGTGGCCGAGGGAACGCTCGGGAAAGCTGTGATCGCGCAGCCGCTGCTTTAACTGCGCCGCATCGGGGAAGCCGCCGTCAATTTTGCGATCCCAAATCATCACGCCATCGACGCTGATTTGATATACCCCGCCGGTGCCCGGCATCAGGGTGACGGAGGCGAGATCGTCGCCGAAGGTATTGAGCAGCTCTTGCGCCATCCAGCCGGCGCGCAGCAACCAATTGCATTGTGAACAGTAGTGAATCGTAACGGCGGGGGCATTTTTCATCGTTGATCGACCGGTTAGTGGTGACGGCTTGCAATCAGCCTGATGGCTCGCAAGCGATGGTGGCTGTGTATCGCCAAATAGTCAAGCGCCTGCGGAAGCCGCGAGGCGCGGATAACGATGACGGTCGCTATGGCTTGCTTTTGGCAAACCATTCGACCCCGCGCAACATGCCCGCCCAGTAAAATTTGGGTAAAAACCAGGCCTTCAGCCACCATGCCATACGGCTGGGATGCGTGTTGTCGAACAGAGGAAAGGTGGGGAGCAATTTACTGTCGTAACCAAACTCCGCCAGAACAACCTTGCCTTTCTCTACCGTCAATGGGCAGGAGCCATAACCATCATACCGTGCCGCATCAGGAGCGCCGTTAAGCTGCGCCGCGATGTTCTCTGCCACCACCACCACCTGTTTGCGAGCCGCCGCCAGGGTTTTGGCATTTGGCGTGGCGCAACAGTCGCCAACCGCAAAAATCGTCTGCCACTGCTTATGCCGTAGGGTGAATTTATCCACGTCGCACCAACCTGACTCGTCAGACAACCCACTTTGCGAAATGAACGCCGGCGCAGATTGCGGCGGCACTACGTGCAGCATATCGAAGGGCAGTGTCACTTCGCGTTTGCCTTCTTCATCACCGTCCAGAGAAAAGGTCGCTTGCCGGCGCTGCCCATCAACGCGAACTAAATTATGCCGGAAGTTGACCTGTGCGCGGTATTTTTTCAAGTAATCGGTCAGCGGAGGAACAAATTGCGGCACGCCGAATACCGCCGCGCCCGCCAGGCAAAAATTGACGTTAATATTATTAAGGACACCTTGTCGCCGCCAGTGATCGCATGAAAGGTATAAGGCTTTTTGCGGCGCGCCGGCGCATTTTATCGGAATTGGTGGTTGAGAAAATATCGCCTCGCCGCCTTGCATTTCACGAACCAGTTTCCAGGTGTATTCCGCAAGATCAAAACGATAATTAGAGGTGACGCCATTCATTCCCAACGTTTCTTCAAGACCCTCTATTTTATCCCAACGTAAAACGAGGCCGCAGGCAACAATAAGGAAGTCGTAGTTTATTTTCTGCCCTTGGCGGGTCTCGACATATTTTTGGCCGGGCTCCACTCTGACCACGCTATCCTGAATCCATGCGGTTCCTGGGGGGATGACGGCGTGCATCGAACGCCGCGTTTTATTGATATCAAAGAGCCCGCCGCCCACCAGGGTCCATGCCGGTTGATAATAATGACAGTCGCCAGGTTCAATTACCGTTATATCAATGCCTTTAACTCGCTTCCTTATGCTTGCCACGACGCTTATTCCAGATGAACCACCGCCAATAACAACAACTTTTTTCTGGGTGTTTATTTTTTCCGGTTTCATGCAGGCCTCCTTTCATAAGAAAGTAGGGGGTTGATGCCCAAATTAAAAGGGAATTCATAGAACTTATGGTTATATTGAAAATCACATATTCGATTTAGCTATATGTAATAGCTGAGTGTAATAAGTTATTTGACAATCAATGCGAACTGATCGTTAATAAATACCACAAACACCGTTCAGGAATTAACGCATTGGATTTTTTCCATTTTACTTTTTATACCCTGATGTTATTGGTGATAACCGGAGGAATAGTCGGATTTCTCTTGGCCCTGACAGGCGGAGGCGGCTCCATCGTTTGTGTGCCGCTGCTGCTTTATATGGTGCAAATCCCGGATACGCATTTGGTGATCGGCACCAGCGCCATGGCCGTCGCCGTCAGTGCGCTGCTCAACCTTTTTGCGCACGCCGCCAAAGGAAACGTCCGGTGGCGAACCGGCATTGTCGTGTCGCTGGTCGCGGTGGCAGGGACGCTGGCAGGTTCACAGATGGGAAAAATCACGGACGGGCGCTATCTAACCCTGCCTTTCGCTTTGCTGATGTTGATTGTCGCCGGATTAACGCTGAAAAAAAATCACCGGGCCGGCAACGGTTTGGCTTCTCCGGATGCAACCTTTCATCCCGCCATCGTGTGGCCCTGCGTGTTGGCGCTGGGCGCGGTGGCCGGCTTTCTGGGTATCGGCGGCGGATTTTTAGTGGTGCCGGCGCTGCTCTGGTTTTTCCGCTTTTCGCTGCTTGAAGCGGTGGCCACCTCGCTGGTGGTGGTTTCTGCCATGGGTTTATCGACGAGCGCAAGCTATGCCTTGTCCGGCAAGGTGTCGCTCGTCATCACGTGCTGGCTGATCGTCGGCGGTGTTCTGGGGGGCGTCGTGGGGGTTGCGCTCACCGAACGCCTGAAGAAACGCGAGGACATTATCCGTGTGCTCTACGCCGCCATGCTCTTGGTGCTGGCCCTTTATATGCTTTTTAAAAGCTTATAAGACAGAAGGAAAAAATATGCGCATCCGTACATACCATCATCAGCTCTCCTTTTCGGGGGCGCCCGCAGCGAGTGATTTCGCTACCTTGCATCAACAAGACTACCGGCTTATCGTCAACAACCGGCCAGATGAAGAACCGGGGGAGCATCTATCCCATCAGCAAGAGAAAACGCTGGCTGAAGGCATGGGCATAGACTACGTCTATCTTCCTTACACGTTCGACACGCTGACCTGGGAGACCGTTTATACCTTCCATTACCTGTTGCGGCGAGGCAAGAAGACCCTGGCGCACTGCCGGAGCGGGGCGCGCTCAGCCTGCCTTGCTCTGCTGCATGCGCTGCGCGAAGGGCGGATCGATGAAGCGCGATTCCGCAGCCAATGCGAAGAATATGGCGCGGATGCCGATAAGGCGCTCAGCTGGTATCGCCGGCATCAGTCCGTTCAGTCTCATGCGCAAGTGCACGCATTTTATGAGCCGGAAAGCGGCAGCCTGCAGTATGTCGTCGCCGATCCCGAGGCGCGTCGCTGCGCCATCATCGACCCGGTACTGGATTTTGACCGCCGATCGGGCACGGTATCGCATCAGCAGGCGCACACCATTTTGAGCTTTATCCGGCAGCAAGGGTGGGGCGTGGCCTGGGTGCTGGATACGCACCCGCATGCCGACCATTTTTCTGCCGCAACCTGGCTGGCGCAGAAAACCGGCGCCCTCAGCGGCATAGGCGAAAAAATCACCGCCGTGCAGGGGCTGTGGCAAGACATCTATAATTTGAAGGAACTGCCTCCCGCCGAGACCGTGTGGGATGCGCTGTTTGCGGATGGGGACGTCTTTTTTATCGGCAACCTGCGCGCTGAAGTCTTGCTGTCTCCTGGCCACACCCTGGCTTCCGTCACATATCACATTGCCGATGCGGCGTTTATTCACGATACGTTTTTCATGCCTGACAGCGGCACCGCAAGGGCCGATTTCCCCGGCGGAAATGCGGAGGCCCTGTGGGATTCGTTGCAGCGGATCTTGAGCCTGCCAGCGGATACCCGCCTGTTTACCGGCCACGATTATCGCCCGGCGGGGCGTGAGGCCCGCTGGGAAAGCACCGTGCGAGAGCAGCGCGAGAACAACCCTTGGGTGGCCAACATGGATAAAGCCCAATTTATCGCGCAAAGAAAGCAGCGAGACGCCACGTTGCCGCATCCGGAATTGATGTTGATGGCGCTGCAGGTCAACATTCGCGGCGGCGTTCTGCCTGATTGCGAAGATGATGGGCGGCACTACCTCAAAATCCCTGTTAATCGCTTCAAGGGGTAAATCAAGCCAGAGAGGCGCGATCGTTCACGGCTGCCAATCTCAAGGCGATCGCGCCGTCTGTTAATGGTTTTTTATGAAATAATCAGACTGATTCATATTTAATTATTTGTTTTTACACAAAACACGCGGCGCTTGCCCTCGCCGAATACAGTCACTACATTAACAACTGTACTTCCCACACTGCTAAGGAAAACACCATGAAAGCTGCCGTAGTGACGAAAAACCATACCGTAGACATTCAGGATAAAGTGCTGCGCCCGCTGAAGCACGGCGAAGCGGCGTTGAAAATGGAGTGTTGCGGGGTGTGCCACACCGATTTGCACGTGAAAAACGGCGATTTCGGCGAGGTGCCGGGCATTACGTTGGGGCATGAGGGCATCGGCGTGGTCTCCGCCGTCGGTGAGGGCGTCACCTCGTTAAAAGTGGGTGACCGCGCTAGCGTCGCCTGGTTTTACCAGGGTTGCGGCCACTGCGAATACTGCGTCAGCGGCAACGAGACCCTGTGTCGCTCGGTGAAAAACGCCGGCTACAGCGTTGACGGCGGCATGGCGGAAGAGTGCATCGTGGTGGCGGACTATGCGGTGAAAGTGCCGGACGGGCTCGATTCTTTCGCCGCCAGCAGCATCACCTGCGCCGGCGTCACCACCTACAAGGCGGTGAAGATTTCCGATATCAAGCCGGGGCAGTGGATCGCCATTTATGGCCTGGGCGGGCTGGGCAACCTGGCGTTGCAGTACGCCAAGAACGTGTTTAACGCCAAAGTGATCGCCATCGACGTCAATGATGGCCAGCTGGAGTTCGCCAAACAGATTGGCGCCGATCTGACTATCAACTCCAAAACGCAAAACGCGGAGGAGATCATTCAGCAGCAAACCGGCGGTGCTCACGCGGCGGTGGTGACGGCGGTGGCGAAAGCCGCCTTCAACTCGGCGGTCAATGCGGTGCGCGCCGGCGGTAAAGTGGTGGCCGTGGGGCTGCCGCCGGAGAGCATGGATCTGAGCATTCCGCGCCTGGTGCTGGACGGCATTCAGGTGGTGGGTTCGCTGGTGGGCACGCGCGAAGATCTGAAAGAGGCGTTCCAGTTCGCCGCCGAAGGCAAAGTGACGCCGAAAGTGACCAAACGGCCATTGGGCGATATCAACGCCATCTTCGAGGAGATGAAGGCGGGCACCATTCGCGGTCGCATGGTGATCGATCTCGGCATGGCGAAGTAGGCCACGCGAAAAAAGAAGGCCACCTGCGGGTGGCCTTCTTGTTATCTCATTATGCCGGCTTCAGAACAGGCCCAGCGGTTTGGCGTCGTAGCTGACCAGCAGGTTTTTCACCTGCTGATAGTGCGACAGCGCCGCCTTGTGGGTCTCGCGCCCGATGCCGGAGTTTTTGTAGCCGCCGAACGCGGCGTGCGCCGGGTACAGGTGGTAGCAGTTGGTCCATACGCGGCCGGCCTTGATCGCGCGTCCCATGCGGTAGGCGCGGTTGATGTCGCGGGTCCACAGCCCCGCGCCCAGCCCGAACTCGGTGTCGTTGGCCAGCGCCAGGGCTTCGGCTTCATCCTTGAAGGTGGTGACGCCAATCACCGGCCCGAAGATCTCCTCGCGGAAGAAACGCATGCTGTTGTCGCCGGTGATCAGCGTCGGCTGCAGGTAGAAACCGTTTTGCACTTCGTCGCCACGCTGCGCGGGCTCGCCGCCCGCAACGATTTTGCCGCCCTCGTTTTTAGCGATGTCGATGTAGGACAGGATCTTGTCGTACTGCTGTTTTGACGCCTGGGCGCCGATCATGGTCTCGGTGTCGAAGGGATCGCCCTGGCGGATGGTGGCGATACGCGCCAGCACTTTCTCCATGAACTGCGGGTAGATGGACTCCTGGATCAGCGCGCGTGAAGGGCAGGTGCAAACCTCTCCCTGGTTAAAAAAGCCCAGCACCAACCCCTCAACCGCCTTGTCGATAAACGCCGGCTCCGCCTGCATGATGTCTTCAAAATAAATGTTCGGCGATTTGCCGCCCAGCTCGACGGTGCTGGGGATGATGTTCTCCGCCGCACAGGCGAGAATGTGGCGGCCGACCGGCGTGGAGCCGGTGAAGGCGATTTTTTCGATGCGTTTGCTGCGCGCCAGCGCTTCGCCGGCCTCGGCGCCGAAACCTTGCACCACGTTGAGCACCCCCGGCGGCAGCAGATCGCCGATCTCTTCCATCAGCACGCTGATGCCGAGCGGCGTCTGTTCCGCCGGTTTCAGCACCACGCAGTTACCGCCCGCCAGCGCCGGCGCCAGTTTCCAGGCGGCCATCAGCAGCGGGAAGTTCCACGGGATAATCTGGCCGACCACGCCCAGCGGTTCATAGATATGATAGGCCACGGTATTTGGGTCGATCTCCGCCGCGGTGCCTTCCTGCGCGCGCAGGCAGCCGGCGAAGTAGCGGAAATGGTCGACCGCCAGCGGCAGATCGGCATTCAGGGTTTCGCGGATCGGTTTGCCGTTGTCCCAGGTTTCGGTCAGCGCCAGCATCTCCAGCCGCGACTCGATGCGATCGGCGATGGCCAACAGCACATTGGCGCGTTCCTGCACGCTGGTTTTACCCCAGGCGTCCGCCGCCGCATGCGCCGCGTCAAGCGCCAGCTCGATGTCTTTGGCGTCGGAACGCGGGAATTCGGCGATCGGCTGGCCGGTCACCGGCGAGGTGTTGGTGAAGTAGTTGCCGGATACCGGTTCGACAAATTTGCCGCCAATGTAGTTGCCATAGCGTGGACGGAACGAAACCAGCGAGCCAGGCAAACCGGGGTGAACATATTTCATGTGAAGCACCTCTCTGCAGATGATAACCGGCGCTATTGCGCTGCGCCTGTGAGTGCGGCCTGTCGCCGCAGCACAGAGAAGCACGCCCCGTGCCAGATTAGCGACGGACGTAGCGTTATTAAAAAAATGGCTATTTATTAAATTGTTAAGCACTGATGTGGGTAAGCCAATCGAGCGGTGCCGCTGCCGCCGATGATTTTTTGTGTTCCGTGTCGCAACGCCTGATACACATCCATGATACATATTTGCAACACTTGCAGCCGGGGGAGAAACGCATGTTGCCTGACGACCGCTTGCTCACTGAGAGCGCCAGTTTGCTGACCCACCCGCTGGCGGAATCCTGGCAGCGCAGCCGCAGTTACGGCCTGACGCGCGCCGATCAACATATCCCGTTTATCAAAGCCGGTCTGCTCGAAGAACTGCGCAGCCGCAACGACTGGGTGCCGCAACGGGTACAGCCGCTGATCGAACAGTTGGGCGCGCAAATCACGCGTCAACCGGCCATCGTGGTGATCGCCGACGCCGACGGGCTGGTGTTGGAAACCCGTGGCAATCACGATTTTCTGCACAAGGCGTCGCGCTTTGCGCTGGCGCCGGGCAACCAGTGGGGAGAAGCGGAGCGGGGCACCAACGCCATCGGCACTGCGCTGGCGCTGGGCGCTTTCTGCGAAGTGCGCGGCGATCAGCATTTTCTCAACCAAAACGCCGGATTGAACTGCACCGCCGCGCCGATCTACCGGCCGGATGGCCATATTGCCGGCATACTGGATCTCTCTGCCCCGGCCCAGCGCCCGTATCCTGATGCGCAGCGTCTGATCATGCAGGCGGTGCGCCATATCGAACACCGCTGGGTCAGAAGCGCGATCGCCGATCGTCACTGGACGCTGCGCCTGCACGCCGACGCTGGGCGCCTGGGCAGCGCGCAGGAACTGCTGCTGGTGTTTCACGACGAAGTGCTGATCGCCGCCAATCGGCTGGCGATGGTCGAGTTCCAACTCTCGCCGGCCGCATTCGGCTCGCTTGAATTCGCTCAGCTGTTCCCCGATCTGTTGCGGCAACCCTCCGGCGCGCCGCGCCAGACGCTGGCCGGCAATCAACGGCACTATTATTCGCTGCTCGAGGCGCCCCAGCGTCGCGTTAGCGCTCTGCGTTCGACGCCGCCGGCGGAACGGCACGACGAGCAGCATCAGAAAGCGTTGCGCATTCTCAACGCCGGCCTTTCTTTGTGCGTGACCGGCGAAACCGGCTGCGGCAAGGAGCACTTCAGCCGCCGCCTGTTTCAGGAAAGTCGCTGGCGCAACGGCAACTTCGTGGCGATCAACTGCGCGGCGCTGCCGGAACCGCTGATCGAGTCCGAACTGTTCGGCTATGCGCCGGGGGCGTTTACCGGCGCCAACCCCAAAGGCTATATCGGCAAGATCCGCGAGGCGGACGGCGGCGTGCTGTTCCTCGATGAAATCGGCGACATGCCGGCGGGCCTGCAAACGCGCCTGCTGCGGGTGTTGCAGGAGAAAACGGTCACGCCGCTCGGCAGCCGCAGCGCCTATGCGGTCGATTTCGCGCTGGTTTGCGCGACGCACCACGATCTGCATCGGCAGGTGCAAACGGGGGCGTTTCGCGAAGATTTATTGTATCGCATACAGGAATACAGCCTGCGCATCCCGCCGCTCAGAGAGCGGGCGCAATTGGAGGCGTTCATTCTGCAGCTGTGGCGGGAGCTGGGCGGCGAGCGGCGCGACATTCGCCTGTTGCCGGAGGCGCTGGCGATGCTGGCGCGCTATCCGTGGCCCGGCAACGTGCGGCAATTGTTAAGTACGCTCAAGGTGCTGCTGGCGCTGGCGGACGATCGCGCAGTGCTCACCCTGGACGATCTGCCGCAGTCGATCGCGGTGCTGTCGCCGCGCCAGGCATGCACCGACGCCGGCGGCGAGGATCTGCAGGCGGCGATCGACAGGGCGGGCGGCAATCTCAGCCGGGCGGCGAAGGCGCTCGGCGTTTCGCGCAGCACGCTGTACCGCAAGTTGGAGAGGCGAAGAGCGGCAGAGGAATGATATTTCTCGATTGACCGGCGATAAGGCCCCGCTGCGCGGGGCCTGTTGCTCTCTCAATCCCCCAGTCCCGGCGGGTTAATCTCGGAATGGGCAATCTTCTCGTCGCTCTCCGCCCAGCGATCCAGCACCTGCAGATAACTGCCGTTGGCGATGGCGCTGTTGAGCGAAGCCTGCACCGCGTCCACCAGGCCGTTGCCTTTCTTCAGCGTGACGGCGATGTTGGCGGTCTTCGGCCAGCCGCCGGGCACGATGCCCACCAGCCGGGTTTTACCGGTCAGCCGCGCCTGATAAGCGCCGGAGACGTTGGGTCCGAAGGTGGCGTCGGCGCGGCCCGACTGAATGGCCAGCGTGGAGGCGGCCTTATCGGTGACGTACACCGGCTGCAGCGGCGCTAATCCCTTGGCGCGGTTCTCCTTGTCCCAGGCCAGCAGCACCGCTTCCTGATTGGTGCCGGAATCGACGATGATCTTTTTACCGGCGATATCCGGCGCCGTTTTGATCTGGGTGATTTTACTGTCGGACTTGACGTAGAAGCCCAGCGTATCCTGCCGATAGGTGGCGAAATCGAATTTTGTCTTGCGTTCGTTGGTCACGGTGATGTTGTAAACCGCGGCGTCATATTTACCGGAGGCCACCCCCAGCGGCCAGTCTTCCCACGACGTGGGCACCAGCCTGAGTTTCAACCCCAAACCGTCGGCCACCAGGCGCGCGATGTCCGCCTCGCTGCCGATCACCGTTTTATTGTCGCGGGCATACAGGCCGAACGGCGGGCCGCTGCCCAGCAGGGAAATGGCCACCGTCAGCGTGCCGGGTTCCACGAACCGGAAGCCGGCGGGGATTTTGGCCACGGCTTCGGCGCTCTTCACCGTGTGGATCGGCGTTTCGTTGGCGACGAGATCCACGCCCGGTGCGGCGGCGGCGGAAAAACTCAGCAGCGCCGCAATCACTATCATCTTTTTGCTATATATCATTATGTTAATTACCTTCATTATTAGGACTGTCACAGGGTCGTTGCACTATCTCTGAAGGCTAAAGGGCTGTGAACGAACAAAATCAACTATCCAATCTTGGAAAAATCATGAGGCGCCTCTGGCGGCGCTGAATCGATCGAGGATGAACCATGCCGTCGCGTTTCGCTACGTTGGGCCGCATACCGCGCGGCGTGTGGGTATTGGGTGGCGTGAGCCTGCTGATGGACGTTTCCTCGGAAATGATCCATAGCCTGTTGCCGCTGTTTATGGCGACGACGCTCGGCGCCAGCGTGATTGTCATCGGTCTGATCGAAGGGCTGGCGGAGGCGACGGCGTTGATCGTCAAGGTGTTCTCCGGCGTGCTCAGCGATTACCTTGGCAAACGTAAAGGGCTGGCGCTGCTGGGCTATGGGTTGGGCGCCATCAGCAAACCGTTTTTCGCCATCGCGTCGTCGTCCGGCATGGTGATGAGCGCGCGCCTGCTGGATCGCGTGGGCAAAGGCATTCGCGGGGCGCCGCGTGATGCCCTGGTGGCCGACGTGACGCCGCCGGAAATTCGCGGCGCGGCTTTCGGGCTGCGCCAGTCGCTGGATACCGTCGGCGCCTTTTTAGGGCCGCTGCTGGCCGTCGGTCTGATGCTGCTGTGGCACAACGATTTTCGCGCCATCTTCTGGGTGGCGGCGATCCCGGCGGCGCTGGCGATTGCGCTGCTGTTTTTCGGCCTGAAAGAGCCGGCCGCCGCGATAACCCACAAGCGCACCAACCCGATCACTCGCGCCAACCTGCGGCTGCTGGGGCGCAGCTATTGGTGGGTGGTGAGCATCGGCGCGATCTTCACGCTGGCGCGCTTCAGTGAAGCGTTCCTGGTGTTGAAGGCGCAGCAGGGCGGCACGCCGCTGGCGCTGATCCCGCTGGTGATGGTCGCCATGAATCTGGTCTACGCCTGCTCGGCCTATCCGTTCGGAAAACTGTCCGACCGCATGAGCCATGAAGGATTGCTGAAAGCCGGGTTGCTGGTGCTGATCGCCGCCGACCTGGTATTGGCGCTGAGCGATCATTGGGGCGGGGTGCTTTTTGGCGTCGCGCTGTGGGGCGTGCACATGGGCATGACCCAGGGGCTATTGGCGGCGATGGTGGCACATACCGCGCCGGCGCACCTGCGCGGCACCGCGTTCGGCATGTTCAATCTGATCAGCGGCGTGGCGCTGCTGCTGGCGAGTCTCGGGGCCGGAACCCTGTGGGAGCTGTTCGGTTCCGCCTCCACCTTCTACGCCGGGGCGCTCATCTGCGTGGTGACGCTTATCGGCATGAAGCTGGCGCCGTTCGGCGAACGGCGGCCGTGAAAGCGGCGGCGCTCAACGCCGCCGCGCGGTTTACGCCGGATGGGCGTCATTCTCGTTGCCGCCAATCGCCAGGTAATCCGTGTAGATTTGTGGCGCGCCGGAGAACGACGCCAGTGTTTTCCACTCGTCATACATGCGTTCGGTGTCCTGATGCTCGGCCACGAACCTGAGCGCTTGCTCGGTTGAGACATCGAGCTCCGGATGGAACGCGTTGAGCGACGCCAGACTTTCAATGATCAGCATCACCGCGTATTGGTCCAGCCGATTGCCGCTCTGGCCCTTCAGCAGGTGAAACTTCCAGCCCGGGTAGTCTTCCACGCGGTGGATGTTGTCGATAATGAACCGTTCAAACCGCTCGGGCGAGACGCCCGCTTTAAGCGCCAGGTTATGAATGCCGATGACACGCTGAATGCTTTCCTTTCCCGGTTCGCTGCGGTAATTGGGGCCGGGCGGCAATGAACTGCGGCTATTCTCGGCCACCAGACGGTAACAGGTGTAAAGGGTCGGCAGTTCGGCGAAGGTCGCGAAGGTTTTCCACTCCTCAATCAGCGCGGCGGCCTCCGGACGCTGCCGCCAAAAGGCGTGCGCCTCGTCGGTCAGCTCGCCGTTGCCGTCGATATAGCGCGCGTAGGTGGCGGCGTCTTTAGCCTGATAAACCATCAGGTACTGATTTTCACGCTCGCCGCGCAGGCCGCGCAGCAGCGTCCATCGCCAGCCGGGATAGGCCGGGATGGCGACGCCTTTATGGCGAACGAACGCTTCGAAACGATCCGAGGCGACGCCCCGTTTCAGGTTGATTCCCACGTAGTGCAGGGAGAAAACCGGCGTGGTTGATGCATGCATTAAACGATCCTCGCAAGTTAAGTTAGTGAGATGTGTTCGTCACGGCTTTGGCGCTGATGCTGACCAGTAACAGGCACAGCAACGTGCAGCCGAAAGCCAGGGCCAGACTGGTGTAATTGGCGATAAAACCGATCAGCGCCGGGCCGGTTAATAAGCCGAGATAGCCGACCAGCGTCACGGCCGGAAACGCCTGGCCAGGCGGCACCTGTTTTTGATTGCCGACGGCGTTGAACAGAATGGGAACGATGTTGGCGATGCCCAGGCCGGCGAGCATCAACCCGCCAAAGGCGGCCGATGCCAGCGGGACGGTGACGGTCAACAGCACGCCTGCCGCAGCGCACAGGCTGCCGAGCAGCAGAGTGCGGAAGCGCCCGACGGCGCCGATCAGCCTGTCGCCATACAGCCGCCCGCAGGCCACGGCGACGGCGTACAGCGTGAATCCGATCCCCGCCTGCGATTTGGCCACGCCGCGCTCGGCATGCAGGAATAATGCCGACCAGTCGAGCATCGCCCCTTCGGTCAGGAACACGAAGAAACAGAGCAGGGCGATAAACAGGATCTTGCCGTGGGCCAGCGCCCACCGCGCGCCGCCCCGTCGCCGCTCGCCGATGCCGCCGTGCGCCAGTAAATCGCCGGCGACGATCAGCAGCAGGATCGCGATGAGGAGGGCGATCAGGCCGATGGCCTGGGCCGGGGCGAGGCCTGCCAGCAGCAACAGACTGACGCCGCCGGCGCCGGCAATGCCGCCAAGGCTGTAGAAGCCATGAAAACCGGACATTTTCGCCTGGCCGCTCTCCCGCTCGACGATTATCGCCTGTGAGTTCATCGCCACATCCATGATGCCGTTGACGGCGCCAAATACCCCCAATGCCGTCCCCATCAACAGCGGAGCATCGAGTAACGCCAACAGCGGCAAGTCGATGCACAGCAAGGCGCCAGCGCCCAGCAACACGGCGCGGCACCCCAGTTTGGCGATCAGATAACCGGCGAAGGGCATGATCGCCATGGAGCCGGCGGCGAGGCAAAACAGCAGCAAACCGAGCGCGCCATCATCGATGCCCAATCGCGCTTTCACGAAAGGGATCAACGGCGCCCAGGCGGCCATGCCCAACCCGGCGAGGAAGAAGATCGCTCGGGTGGCGATTTGCCGGCGATGATTCTCTGCGGCCTCGCCGGTTAGCCAAGGTAGCATCATGACGATCGGCTCTGTGCGACGGACAGATAATCGGTATAAATCTGCGGTGAACCGGAAAATGACGCCAGTTGCTTCCACTCTTCATACATTTGCTTGGTGTCGCGATGCGCTTTGGCGAAGGTTGCCGCTTCGGCGGTGGCGATATCGGGCTCCGGATAGAACACGTCCAGCGCCGCCAGGCTGACGATTTCCATCATCACCGCGTACTGGTCGAGCCGATTGCCGCGCTCTCCCTTCAGCAAGTGAAACTTCCAGCCCGGATAATCCTCAATGCGATGGTGATTTTCGGCGATAAAGCGTTCGAATTGCGCCGGGGTCACGCCTTCGCGCAGCGCCAGATTGTGGATGCCGATAATGCGCGCCTCGGGCGGTTCGCCCGGCCGTTCCCGGTAGCGCGGACCGGGCGGCACGTCGCTTTTTCTGTTCTCAGCCAGCAGGCGATAATCGCTGAACAGCGTCGGCAGCAGGCTGTAGGTGCCCAGTTTTCGCCACTCGGCGAGGATTTCCTGCGCGGCGGCATGCCGCCGCCAGAATTCGTGCGCGTGCGCCGTTCGCTGCCCGGAGGCGGTGACGTAACGATCGCGCTGCTCGGCGCTGTCAATCTCGTACAGCATCAGGTATTGCCCGACGCGTTCGCCGCGCAGGCCGCGCAGCAACGTCCAGCGCCAGCCGGGATAACAGGGGATATGCACGCCTTGTTCGCGCACGAAGGTTTCAAACTGTTGTGGCGTGACGCCGGCTTCGGTATCGATGCCGATGTAATAGAAGCTGAATACCGGTTTGGGATCGGAGACTGTCGTCGTCATCTTTCACTCCTGATTGGCGAATGCGGCGGAAAATTGGGTATTGATAATGGCTTCGACCAGCGTGACGCCGATGGGCGTGAGCGTCACGCACGGACCATCGACGGTGACCAGCGCTTTATCCACCAGGGTTTTCAACGTGCGGCGGATGACCGGGTTAGCAAACAGGCTGTTGCCGTCAAAGCGCCGTTTAAACACCCGATCGTCCACCGGCAGCAAGGTGGAGAGCGCCATTTTGAAGGCGTTCACTTCACGCTGGATCGGGGAGAAACCGCGGCTTTCCTCGATGGGCAGGCGGTCTTGGTTGAGCGCCTCCTTGTACTTCTTGTAACCGGTGATGTTGATGGCTTCGGATCGCGTCGATTTGGAGCTGCCGCCCAAACCGATCGCCACTTCCGGATACTGCTTGTCGAGATCGGTGATGAGCGATTTCCACTTTTCCGGCTGTTGATCATTGCGGTGAAAGTACATGGTGGGGTGTTCGGTATAGCCGCCATTCAGGTAGTTCTCGACCAGCTCGCGCATTTGGTACTGTTTGCCCAGCCCAGGGAAGCGCAGGTTGTTGATGCTGATCAGCCCCTTTTTCTGCCACAGGCTTTCGCGCTCGCCCGAGACGCCGGTGCGATTTTTAATAAACTCATCCATGTGCAGCTTGGTGCAGACGACGTGCGACAGATTCAGCTCGAGGGTTTTTTCCATGTCGTATTTCACGTCGTCCACGCTTTGGCCCAGCATGCCGTAAATGAGATCCACGCTGACCCAATCAATGCCGAGCGCGCGCGCATGATGAATGGTCTCCACGCACTCTTCGGCCGAGTGCATACGCCCGCAGGCGGTGATGATGTCGTCATTGAAGGATTGGGTGCCGAAACTGATTTTGCTGAAGCCGAGCTCTTTCAGCAGCGCCAGATAGGCTTTGTTCAGGGTGCCGGGCTCCCCTTCGAAGCGCAGGGTGGCGTTGGCGAAGTTAAAGTGGCTGAAGTAGAAGGCCATCATGCGGCGCAGTTCCGGCTCCGGCAGCAAGGACGGCGTGCCGCCAAAGACGTTGAATTCGCCGATTTCCACTTCGGCCAGGCTGGGCACGCGCGCCAGCCACATTTGCGCCTCCTTGATGTTGAAATCGACCAAATCGCGGAATACCGCCTGAGAGGTGGGCGCCTTGGGATTGAGGATCACCGTGGGGTACTGACAAAAATGGCAGCGATAGCGGCAGGTCGGGATATAGGCCCAGAGGTGGATTTTGCCCGCCTGGCGAATGTCGGCCTCCATATCGGCAAAAAACGCGGCCAGCGGGTAATCGACGAGATCGCCGGGGAACACGTGACAGCCGAACGGATCCTTATGGACGTACTCCAGAAAGGCCCGGTTTTCCGGTTGCGCCAGGAACGCGTTCACCCGCGGCGTGGGATAGTTTTCATCGATATCCAGCAATGAGTGCAAGGCTTCGTCGTTCATCAGAATACCCCTCCGTTGCCGAAATAGTTGTGGGCTTCGCCGGACTCGCGGTCTTCACAGAAGTAATAAACAAAGCGGGTGAAATCCTCGTCTTTGATCGTATCGAAGCAGGCCGGCAATGCGGGCGGGAAGCCGATATCGTCACCGACGGCACGCCGCATGGCGGCAAACAACGCATCGCGAAATTCGAGGTAGAGCCGATAGGCGGGGGTTTTGTAGGCATGGATCGGTTTGAAATCGATGAGGCGCATCTCGTGTTTCAGCTCGTGAATGCGACGGTAGAGGCTGTCGGCCAGCGGGCAGGAGAAGAAATCGCGCACTTCGCTGTTTTCCAACAGCAGATACGGATTGAGCAGCACCGGCAGTAAGATATTTTTTGGCGTGTAGTCCTTGACCGAGTAGTCCCAGGCCAGTTTCGCCTCCGCCGGCGTGGCGTCCGCCAGCGCGGTTTTCTGCCGCTCAACGTCCGGCCGGACGTCCTTCATGATAATGATGCCGTCCTTGCCGTAGGCGATGCCGTTGATCACCTCATCGAGAATGGTGTCCACCCGGCGGCTGTTGATCTCAACGTAAGCATGGCGAGCGTAAACCGGCTTGCCGCCGTAGGCGATGACCTTAATGCCGAAGTCCCAGTCGTCGGACAGGTGTTCGACAAAGCGGCCATGGTTGAGCTGGTAGAAGATTTCGATGCCGCCTACCGCGTCATACAGGCTGCGCTCCACCCCGAACCCTTTGCCGTCGGGGAAGCCGCCGAACAGGGAGAACGAAAATTCGCGCAGACGCAGCGTTTTTTGGATCTCGCGGAACAGGTTGGGGCGGTGCTCAAACTCTGCGGGAGGGTAGTAATAGTTGCAGGTGCCCAGGTCGCCTTGTTGCTCGATCATGGTATTCACCAGCTCGTAAAGCCAAAATGCATCCACGGTGCAATCGGCATCGGCGGAAACGATATAGTGCTTGCGTTTATTTCCCAGCCGGCTGTCGCGGGCTTTAGAACGCAGCGACGCATAGTCCATGCCGCGTTTTCTGGCCGAGGAGACACCCTGCACCGTTTCGGCGATAACATGAATGGCCATAGCCGGATGCCTTTCACTAAACGCGTTTATTTTAGCGACGGAATCATCGGTGGAGTTGTTATCAACGACAATCAGTTCGTAAGTGTCGTGGGTGATTAATTCATTCTTGGTGTGCTGATTGAACAGCGAAAGTAAAACCGCCTCAATACGGTCGCTTTCATTATAAACGGGCAGTACGACAGACACAAAAACAGTATCACGCATAGATCCTCCAAGGGCTAATGAAAGTCCACAGTTAGAAATGGCTTGTCTGAAAATGAAATGTCACGTCATTCGATGATTAGCTGATATTTAAGAACTCCATGACGTTGTTGGATAAAATCCGCTTGCCCAGCGCGTAATTCTTTTCCGCCACGCGCTTCATCTTCTCCTTGTTATTAATGAACCGGTAGACTTCCTGGATGAATTCGTCGTTCGGCGGCCCATCCTGTAACTCGGAGATCGGCATGACGGGCGCTTCAAACCCATGCCGGCCGTAGACTTCGTGATAATATTCGTAGCGAGTGGTGATATAGCAACGGCGGCAACTGATCGCTTCGCCGATAGGATTGCCATAGCTATCATAATCATACGAGGTGAGAAAAGAGACCAGGTCGCAAGAGTGATAGAGGTCCTCTATGCAAAACGCGTCGTTTTCCGAGCGCATATCGACATGAGGAAGCATGCCGACGAATTTGACATAGGGGAGAACATTCAGTTCCTGCGCCAATTTAGCGAGTTGCAGATAACATGACGGATTTTCATATTCATTGCCGGCGATCGCCAAATAGGCGCGTCGCGTGTTGTGGTCGCGGATAAATAAATCGTTAAGCCGGCTGATCAGTATAATATCGCGATCCAATCTTTTCTGAGGGATGATGCGGGTGGTTCTGGCAATGAGAAGATCATTATCGCGAATATTCATCTGCTTTCTGACATTCGTTCTTTCGTGACTGTCCGAGAAGTCATAGGTATTTTTCTTTACCTCGACATGGACATCATGATTGCACCAGGCCTCCAGCTTTTGCTTCAGATCGTGATTGAGCGTGACATAGGTAATGTATTTTGAAGGGATTGGTTTGATGGCGTGAGAATAAGGCGGCGGGCCGTATTTGAGCACCTTTTTTTCGCTGTTCCACATCAGGTCATGATCGCGCCAGATGACGAAACGCGTCAGTCGATAACGTCGGCCATAATCTTCGATCGCCAGATACAGCGCTTTGGTATAGATGATGTTTTCCGGCAGCGTGCCGTTTTCCACCACCACATGGCTGATTGCGAGCGCTTCCCATTGGGCGATGAGGCGATCCGCCAGCTGCCGCGCCGTCAACGCGATGGTATGCAACAAAGCGGCTTTTTCTTGCTCGTCAATGGGCGTTTTCTGGCCGATCAACGCCGCGTGCGCGTAGTCGAGAAAGGCGGGGTGGTAATCTGGAATCGACGTGATGTCGTCCAGGCGGACCAGCGTAAAGACATCGCGGTAGATGTCATGCTCATACTGATAGGGTTTATTAAAGTTTCCCTTATCAATCTTGATGTCGTATCCCAAATCAAGATAAGAGCGAAATCCACAGGCTTGCAGTCGTTTGGCAATCTTCATTGCTTCCACCGTGATCCCCGAGACCGAGACGGCATCGAACGAAATGAACATTGCATTCTTCTCTTGCCTTTCGTGCATCGCAGTACCTCCTGCTATTATTTGTAGTGCATTGATTTAAATTAACTATTTCTTAACAAGTCTCCGGTAACGTTCCCAATTGAGTGGAAAAAGAATCGTTTTGACGCTCTGGAATACACTCAAATCTGACAGAACGGAAGCTTAACCGTTCAAAAATGTAAAGATACGTTTATGCTTTGTGAGGGCTCTCACAAATCTTCCGGTGCGGGAGGCGTGAAACAAGCAGAGGAAAAGAGGGGGGACCAAGCCCCCCGAATGTGGGGCATGCGATGCCGATTTAACGATTCGCCATGCCGCCTTCGGTAGGCTGAAGTATCGCCTGCAGCAGCGTCGGCACCTGCTGGGATCCCACCGCCGGGCTGAACAAAAACCCCTGGCCGATATGGAAACCGGCTTCGCACAGCGTTTGGCGCTGCTGCTCGGTTTCCACGCCTTCGGCGATGATATCGATCGACAGCTTTTGACCGAGAATGCCGATGCTTTCCACGATCGCCAGGATCGCCGGTTCGGTGTTCATGCGTTGAATGAAGTCGCAGTCCAGCTTAATGCAGTCCAGCGGGTAGTCCATGATATGGCTGAACGAGGAGTGGCCAGTGCCGAAGTCGTCCAGCGCGATACGGATACCCATCTCTTTGAGCATGTGCAGCGCGCGCAGTACGTATTTCGAACCGTGCTTGTTGAACGCGTGTTCGGTCACTTCCAGTTCGATCAGGTGGTGGGGAATGTGGAACTTCAGCAGGCGTTGCAGGAAGGTTTCGGCGTAGTTGTCGCGTAAAAACTCGATCGGCGACACGTTCAGCGAAACGGGCCGCACTGCCACGCCGGCCGCGCGCCAGCGGGCGATATCGGCGAAGACTTTCAGCTGCATGGCTTCGCTGATTTTGGTCGCCAGTTCGTAGTCGTTGAAGGCCTCGCTGACCGTCGCCGGCAGCTGTATGCCGTTTTGCGGGCAATGCCAGCGCAGCAGCGCTTCGAAGCCGACGATGCTGCCATCGGCGAGGCTGACCTTCGGCTGGTAGTTGGGGCGAATGCAATTATCGCGCACGATCTGGCGCGCGTAGTTGAGCTGACTGGCGCGGGCGCGGGCTTTGTCCATCATCTTGCTGTCGAACATGTAGACGCCGCCGCGGCCGCCTTCTTTCAGTTCATACAGCGCGGTATCGGCGCACTTCATCAGCTCTGACGCATCGCGGGCATCTTTGGGATAGATGGCGCCACCGATGCTCATGCCGCAATGCAACGTCTTGCCGCCGTGGGTGATCGGCGTCTCCAGCTGCAGCAGAAACTTGTTGGCGATGCGGAAAATATCCTGCTCGTTTTCGACGTCGCTGATCACGACGGCGAACTCGTCGCCGCCGAGGCGAGAGACGAACGAATGAGTATTCATGCAGGCGCTGAGCCTTTTGCCCAGCACCCGCAGCAGATGATCGCCCGCCGCGTGGCCCAGCGTATCGTTCACCAGTTTGAAATGGTCAAGATCCAGCAGCATCAGCCCGAGCGACTTGTTGCCGTGCAGGGCACGCTTCATCTCTTGCTTCAGCTTTTTCTTGAAGAGGCGCCGGTTGGGCAGGCCGGTCAGTTCGTCATACTCGCTGGCAAACAGCAGGCGTTGCTCCATCACGCGCTGCGACGTCACATCCCGTGAGACGCACAAGATCTCGGCTACGGCGCCGTGCTCATCGCTGACGGGAGAGAGGATGTTGTCCCAATGCTGTTTTTTGCCCTGCGGCGTCACGCTCAATCCCGCGAAACGCGCATTCTTACCGGCTTTGACGCTGCGCAACGCTTTGCTGCCGCGGCGGCGAACTTCGGGCGACAACAGCCCCAGCCAGGGCATGCCAAACTCTTTTTGCGCCGGATCGAGGCCGAGCGCCAGGCTGCCGGAGCGGTTCATGTGGCGCAGCGTGCCGTCGCGATTGATCACTTTGATGCAGTCGACGCTGGCGTCCAGCATGTCTTGCTGGATAGAGAGCGCCTGAACGTTTTGCTGGCGTTGCAGCATTTGCGGATGGATGTCGGTAGCGGTGAGGTACCAGCTGGGCTCCAGCGCCTTGCCGTCCTGGCGGGCGTTAAACGCCAGCATAAACCACCGGTAGGCGCCGCTGCGCTCGCGCAGACGGGCTTCGCCGGCGAACGAGGAGAGGGCAACGATGGCCTGGCGCCATTGCGCGGCCAGGCGTTCGCGATCGTCAGGGTGCAGGGCCTCGAGCCAGTCTGCGGCGCCGTGCTCACCGGCGATTGCGCCGGTATAGTCGCGCCACTGCTTGTTGAAGTAACCGCCAAGGCGGTTGCCGAAACAGATCAGACCCGGCAAGTCGTCTACGATTTCGCTGTAGAGGTCGATCGGATTTTTGTTATTAGTCTGCTCGGGCAACAGGCTCATGCGGTATTTCCTCGGAAAATTACCCATATTCTTGCTCTATAGCAGAGCCTCTTTCAATATAGTCTTGCCAATGAAAATGGGAATAGCCAGCGGGCGCGGCTAAAAATCGGCCTGGTAGCATGAAATAGATTACGCAAGAACGCATTAGGAATACTCCTGTTATTTATAAGCCCCTCTTATATTGCATCGAAAAATAAGTGCTCCGACCAGGCGGTTTAATAACCGCAAAAAAGTAATCAAACCTGATGTTTCTTTTTGAGGAAATGTTCAGTCTTTCTGCTGCTCTTTCACTCGTCATACCGCCTCTCTTATGCATCATGACTGACAAAATCCGCATGCCGGGCGGTAAAAAGTGCCATGTTATGCCCGGCTCAGCGGTGGCCGACGCACTTGTCGCCGACGTTTGCGGTGAAAGTTATGATGCAAATCAAGAAATGTTTTGTTTCATCTGTTGACACTTTGCTTACGTATAAGATAGCCTCGCGAATGAAAATCATTAACAAAACTGGATGATTAAGCGGGATGCACTCACAGCCTGATTCTCGCGCTTCGGCCGGATGGCCGAGCCGTGCCGGTATAACGGCGCCGGGTTTATCGCCGGCAAACGTACATTCGCCACCTGTCTGCACTTCTGCGCCCTAAGCGTATGGCGTGGTGACATCTTCATGTCCGCACGCCCTAATTTTTATCACTCAGCCTGTTTTATGCGGCCCGCGTCGGGCAGGCATGCGTTATCTGTCGTTTCACGATCATAGGAGGTTTCAGCGCAGTTAAAACGTCAGTTTTCTTCTGGGTATAAATAAACATGGAGCGTAAAATGATACTTAATAAAAAATTGAAGTTAGCGTATTGCGTGTTTCTTGGTTGTTATGGCTTGTCTCTTCATTCATCTCTTGCTGCTTATCGGGAACCAGGACAATTAGGTTCGCCCGACAGTTGGAAAACCGCAGAATTTAATCGCCAATGGGGGCTTGAGGCTATTTCCGCCGAGTTCGCCTATGCCAGAGGCTATACCGGAAAAGGCGTGACGATTGGCGTTATTGATGATGCCATTCTCTCTCATCCGGAATTTGCCGGTAAACTGACGCGGCTGGATAACGGCAGCTATAATTTCTCGTATGATAAACAAGATAATATGTCATTCGGCACGCATGGCACGCATGTCGCCGGTATTGCAGCCGCCAAAAGAGACGGCTCCGGTATGCATGGCGTCGCCTACGACGCGGACATTATCGGCGCCAAGTTGAACGACTTCGGCAATCGCAACGGCCGCGAAGAACTGATCCAGAGCCCAGCCCGGGTTATCAATAACAGCTGGGGGATCCCACCGGCGGTCAGAAAGGATGCCAATGGCAACACCATTTGGCTGCCGAACGGGCGGCCTGACTATGTGGCGTGGGTGAAAACCGACGTCATCAATGAAGTGATGCGCAATAAGTCCAACCTGGAATGGGGCAGCGAGCAACCCGTGCCCACCGGCGGGCACAGCGCCATGGCGACGCTGCTGCGCGCCGCCAAGCATGGCAAGCTGATCGTTTTCTCGGCCGGCAATTACAATAACTACAATATTCCTGAGGCGCAAAAGTCACTGCCCTATGCTTTCCCTGAGGTATTAAACAATTATCTGATCGTGACCAATCTGAGTAATAACGATAAGTTAAGCGTTTCCTCAACCAGCTGCGGACATACGGCCAGTTTTTGCGTGTCAGCGCCGGGCAGCAGTATTTACAGCAGCGTAGGAGAGCTGGTTTCCAATACCGGCGGGGCGGTGAACCGCGAAGCCTATAATAACGGCGAGCTGACGGTTAAACCCGATTACGGAAATATGTCGGGCACCTCCATGGCGGCGCCACACGTCACCGGATTTGCCGCCGTATTGATGCAGCGCTTCCCTTATATGAGCGCCGCTCAAATATCCGCGGTCATCAAAACCACTGCCACCGATTTAGGCGAGGCCGGCATTGATCATTTATTCGGCTGGGGCCGCGTCAATTTACGCGATGCGATCAACGGGCCGAAGATGTTTATCACCCAAGAGGATATTCCGCAGGAATTCTATGTGCCGGGTTCCTACAGTGAAAAACAGTTTGTGGTGAATATCCCCGGTCTTGGGAATATCGTCGAAGCCGGAACCCCGGTTGAGCGGCGTTGCACGTCGGGCGAATGCGACTTCGATTCGTGGAGCAATGACATCCGCGGCCACGGCGGGTTGACCAAAACGGGCGCCGGTACGCTGGCGCTGTTAGGCAATAATACATACAGTGGTAACACCTGGGTGAAACAGGGCGTGCTGGCGATCAACGGTTCGGTGGCGTCCAATGTCTATATCGAAAATAGCGGCACGCTGGCCGGCGACGGCACGGTGGGGGCGTTCAGAGCGGTTCGGGGCGGCAGCGTGACGCCGGGAAATGGCATAGGTACGCTGCACGTGTTGCATGACGCCGTGTTTGATCGCGGTTCGCAGTATAACGTCGAGGTCGCAGACAATGGCCGCAGCGATAAAATCGAAGCGCGGCGCGCTTTCCTCTACGGCGGCAGTGTGAACGTCAGCCTGGAGCACAGCAAAAACCTGCTGTCGCAAAATGAGGCGCAAAGCCTGCTGGGCAACAAATACACCATCCTGACGACGACGGATGGCGTGACCGGCCGCTTCGAAAATGCCAATCCTTCGTATCCGTTTGTCAACGTGACGCTGGACTATCAGGGCAATGACGTCGGCCTTGGGATCACGCGCACCGCCGCCCGTTTTGACAGCCTGGCCAGCACCGAAAACGAGAAAGCGGTCGCCCGCGCGGTGGAAACGCTCAACGCCACGGAACCGGTCACGGAAACGGCCAAACGCAGCGTCGCGGCGCCTACCGCTGAAGCGCTAACCGCACTGCAGGGCGTTGAAGGCGAGGCGACAGCCGTTACCGAAGTGACCAGCCCCGTGGCCGGCCATCCGGTTTATGAAAGCTTCCTCGGCTTCACTTCGGCCAGAGAATTGCAGCAGGCGACCCGTCAACTGTCCGGCCAGATCCACGCGGATATGGCTTCCGCCCAGATCAACGAAAGCCGTAATCTGCGCGATACCGCCACCGAGCGCTTGCGCCAGGCTGAAGGCCGCCGCACCGCTTCCGATATCAAAGCGGATGATAATGGCGCCTGGGCGAAACTGCTGGGCAATTGGGGGCATGCTTCCGGCAACGACAACGCCACCGGTTACCAGACATCCACCTATGGCGTGCTGTTGGGTCTGGACAGCGAACTGTTTGACGACGGCCGGCTGGGCGTGATGACCGGGTATACCCGCACGTCGCTGGATGGCGGCTATCAGTCAGATGCTCACAGCGACAACTACCATCTGGGGCTGTACGGCGACAAACGTTTCGGCGCGTTGGCGCTGCGAGCGGGCGGCACCTATACCTGGCATCGCATCGACACGTCGCGCTCGGTAAACTACGGCGCGCAGGCGGATCGCGAAAAGGCCCGCTATAACGCGCGCACCGGTCAGCTGTTTATCGAAAGCGGTTACGATTGGAGCAACGACGTGGTCAATCTTGAGCCGTTCGCCAACCTGGCGTACACCCACTATCGCAACGAGGGGATCAACGAGCAAGGCGGGGCGGCGGCGCTGCGCGGCGATAAGCAAAGTCAGTCCGCCACCGCTTCGACGCTGGGCCTGCGCGCCGATACGCAATGGCAGACCGACAGCGTGGCGATCGCGCTGCGCGGCGAGCTGGGTTGGCAACATCAGTACGGCAAGCTGGAGCGTAAAACACAGCTGATGTTCAAACGCAGCGATGCGGCGTTCGACGTGAACAGCGTCCCCGTTTCCCGTGACGGGGCGGTTCTGAAGGCGGGCGTCGATGTTTGGGTTAACAAAAACGCCGTGTTGTCCCTCGGTTACGGCGGGCAATTGTCGTCCAACCATCAGGACAACAGCGTCAATGCCGGTCTGACCTGGCGCTTCTGATAGCCGTTGATCCGTTTCACGCTACTCAGCCCCCATCGCAACGATGGGGGTTTTTTATGGGGCGCGCGGAAGCGACAGGCCGGGCGGCGGTGTCTTCACAGGATAAAGGCGCGTTAGAACAGGATGTTTCTAATGAAAAGAGGAAAAGGCATGAAAATGAAACGGATGGTTAATATTCTGCTGTTCAGGCAATAAACCCAAAAAAAAGGGGACGTCATGCAACGTCTCCCTCTAAATGCCCATTGAGCGCGGTTCGCCGCTTTATTTAACCGGCGTTCCGGCGATTATTTATCCAGCGCGTAGGCGATGACGTAATCACCGCGATCCGGCGACTGACGTGCGCCGCCGGCGGAAATGACGACATACTGCTTACCGGTGGTCGGCGAGACGTAACTCATCGGCGTGCCGCCGCTGCCGACCGGCAAGCGCGCTTTCCACAGCTCTTGCCCGGTGGATGAATCAAAGGCGCGCAGATAATAATCCTGCGTACCGGCGATAAACACCAGGCCGCCTTGAGTCGCCAGCGTGCCGCCCAGCGTCGGCATGCCGACCGGCATCTGCGCGCGCATTTTGATGCCGAACGGCCCGGTATCCTGCACCGTTCCTACCGGAACCTGCCACACCACTTTGCGCGTCTGCAAATCGATGGCGGAGAGGGTGCCGAACGGCGGTTTTTGGCAAGGAATGCCCAGCGGCGACATGAAGCGATTCTTATTCACGGCATACGGCGTGCCTTTGAGCGGGACCGCGCCCATGCCGGTATTCACGGCTTCACCGCCGTTGCCGGCCGGCGCGCCTGCGTCGGCTTTCTGCGGGATCATCTGCACCCACAGGCCCAGACGCATATCGTTGGCGAAAATATAACGGTTGTTCGGGTCGGTAGAGAGACCGCCCCAGTTCATGCCGCCCAGCGAGCCGGGGAAGCTGAGGGAAACGTCGGTGTCCGGCGCGGTGAACAGGCCGTCATAACGCATCGATTTAAAGCTGATGCGGCACATCAATTGATCGAATGGCGTAGCGCCCCACATGTCGGACTCGCTGAGCTTCTGCGCGCCAATCTGCGGCATGCCGACGGAGAACGGCTGCGTGGCGGAATATTGCTCGCCCGGAATGGTGCGGGTCTTCACCGGCAGTTCCTTCACTTCGGTCAGCGGTTTGCCGGTATGGCGATCCAGCACGAAGATCTGCCCGCTTTTGGTGCCGATAACCAGCGCAGGGCGGGTGGTGCCGTCCTGCATCGGGAAATCGAGCAGGCTGGGCTGCATCGGCAGATCGAAGTCCCACAGATCGTTATGCACGGTCTGATAGACCCATTTCTCTTTGCCGGTGGTCGCGTCGAGCGCCAGCACCGAGGCGCCGTATCGGTGATCCAGCGCGTTGCGGTTGGCGCCCCACAGATCGACGGAGGAGCTGCCCATCGGCAGGAAGACCGTGTTCATCGCCGGATCGTACGACATCGGCGCCCAAGAGTTCGGGGTGCTGCGCACGAAGTGTTGATCCGGTTTCAGGGCAGCGTTCGGCTGCGGATTGCCCGGGTCAAACGCCCAGCGCATTTCGCCGGTGATCACGTTGAAGCCGCGCAGCACGCCGCCGGGCATATCGGTTTGCACGTTATCGGCAACGCGCCCGCCGACCACCACGGTGGTGCCGGCCAGCGTCGGCGCCGACGTCAGTTGATATTTAGGATCGGTGGCGTCGCCCAGACCGGCCTTCAGGTCCACCACGCCCTGGTTGCCGAAGTGTTGGCAGAATTCGCCGTTGTCGGCGTTAATCGCCATCAGGCGCGCGTCGATGGTGTTCATCAATATGCGCCGTTGGCAGCTGTCGCCGGCCGCCAGCGCGACGGGCGCGGCGGGGGTTGAACCCGGCACGCTCGGCGCGGGCAACGGCTTGTTGATATCGAAGTAGGCCAGGCCGCGACAGCGGTTCCATACCTGCGACTTGGCGTTGACTTCTCGCCGCCAAATTTCTTTGCCGCTGTCGGCGTCGACGGCGATCACATTGTTATGCGGGTTGCACAGGAAAATGCGGTTGCCGATCTGCAGCGGCGTTTGCTGATCTTCCGCGCCGTTGCCATCGGGACTGATAGGGATGTCACCCGTATGGAACGTCCAGGCGACTTTCAGCTCCCGCACGTTATCGCGGGTGATCTGATCCAGCGCGACGAAACGGCTGCCGCCCGGCGTATTGCCGTAGTTATCCCAATCCTTCTGCTGTTGCGCTTTATCAACCGGGATCAGCGGCAGCGGCTGGCCGCTGAAGGCAACGGTGGGATGCGGCTGGAACATTTGGATAAAGGCGCCGATCATGCCGACCGCCAGCAAGGCGGAGAGCAGGTAAGCCGGCTTGGCCAACGGCGCTTTGCCTTCGCGCTTGCGCAGCGCCGGCCAGGTGAGGAAGGCCAGCAGCATCAGGCCGGTCGGCACCATCAGGCGGGAAATCAACGGCCAGAAATCAAAACCGGCGTCCAACGGCGCCCAAATGACGGTGCCGATGAACACCGCCAGGAACAGCCAAACCGCTGAGGACTTGCGGCGGAAAAACTGAATGGCCGACAGCAGGATGACGAGGCCGGCAATCAGGAAGTAGGCGCTGCCGCCCAGCGTGAGCAGTTTGCCGCCGGCGACGGTGAAGAACAGGCCGGTGGCGGCCAGGATGATGCCCAACAGGCAACACCACAGCGTAAGTTTTATGCCCGAACGTGCATTGGCATCTGACATTGAATAATCTCCGATAACATACTGATTCTTAAAGGTGAAAAGGTCGTTATTGGCGACTATTGTAACATTGATGGAGGTGCGCTTGTTAAGGATATGTAACTGTTTTTATGAGGGAAAAGCCGACGTTATCGGCACAACCTCGGTTTGGCTTAGAGGAATATCCGTTTCTGCCAGTGTACGAGCTGCGCGGCAGTCAGAGAGGCAACCTGCGCCACCCGGTGGCGATTTTCCAGGGCGATTTCCCGGGCGCGCTGTAGCGGCTCGGCGCTGAGGCGCTGCACGCTTTGCCGCAGCGCCTGTTGCGCCAGCTCCAGTTCGCCGGCGCCGAGGTGCGCCAGTTCATGGCGCATCTGCAGCAAGAATTCGTCGGTTAACTGCCGCAGCTGCTCAACGGCGAACGTCGGGGATTGCAGCGCAAACAGCAGGCCTTCGGCATCGGCGCTGCGATGAAAGGCGCATTGCACCACGTAACCCACGTTACGCTCGACGCGCAACTGCTGGAAGTAACGCGGCGCGTAAAGCCGGGCCAGCACGCGCAGCGCCCAACGCCCTTCGGCTTCGTCGTTTGGCAGCGGGTAAAATTGCAGCAAGGCGTGTTCTGCGCCGCTTTCCGTCAGGGTGACGGGGTGGTGATGCAGAGGCGTCGGCCGCTTAACCTCGTCGGTTATGGGAAAAGGAAAGTCATACAGCAAATGCGACAGCCGCCGTTTTAACTCGCCGTCGCCGCCGACCAGGGTGGCGTGCCAGAGTGGGTCCGTTGCCGTTGATACGCTCAACGCCGCCGGCAATTGGGCTAACAGGCGGCGAATGGCGATATCGTTTTGCGCTTTGAGCTGCGCGTGGCGCAGGTTTCTCGCCGCCTCGTTGATGACGGCCGGCGGCAGCGCCGCCAGGGCCCGATTCACGACGTTCAGGCCGTGGCAGAGCAGCGCTGCGCTGCCCGCCAGCTGTAACAACCACACGCCCTGGTGGCGCTCGAAGCTTAAATGTCCCTCCCGATGCGCTAACTCGGCCGCTCCAGGGCGCAATGCCGCCTGCAAACCACAGGCCTGTTCTTCGCTGAGAGCGCCATGCGGCGATGGGCGCAGCAGCAGCACCGGCTGCGCTTCGTCGGGGTGCAGATGCCGCAGCGGCGCCTGGCCGGCCGGCAGGGGCGGGATCGGCAGCGCCGCCGAGGTGGAGAAAAAGCGGAAAGGATCTATCGTGGGCGTCGGCACGGTGCGGACGAAGGGCGCGAGCGCCAACGGCAGCCCTTGAATTTCACGCGTTTCACCGCCTCCCTCGGGCAGCACGGCCAGACGGCGATGCGGCGCGCTAATCAGCGCCGAAATATGCCGTGGCCAATCGTCGTTCGGCTCCACCGGCGGCAGCCCAAATGCTCTGGCGCGCAACTGATCGAGCGGCGCCAAACGGTGGAAATCGCGGTTTGCCAGTTGCCCGAAATGCGCAAGCTGAGCCGGTGTCAGCGCGATCAGCGCCTGCAACCAGGCCAGCAAGGCGCTTTCGATGTGGGCGGCTTCAGACGCCGAGCCGTGATTGACGGTAAAAATAAAACTCAGCAGGGCGCTGTTTTCAGCGCAGCGGGCGTAATCCAGCCTAACGGCGTCGGCCCACGCGTGAGCGCGCAGCCGTGCCAGCAGCCCGCCAGGGGCTTCGTCCAGCAATAAGCGCTCCAGCCGTCGCAGCCAGCCGCGTGAATGGGAGTGTGGCAGGGCAAACACCAACCGCAGCTGCGGCGCGCCGGGCAGAGACAGCGTGTAATCTTGCCCGGCAGCCAGCGGCGGCAATGCCTCGGGCGGCGCGACGCTGCCCGGCGGCAAGGCGCCGCCGTAGCGCTGCGCCAGCGCATGCAACTGCTTGAGCGATTGCGGGCCTTGCAGCCACAGCGTGATGTTCGGCGCGCGGTAATAGTGGTGGTGAAACTGCCGCAGCGCCCGCTGCAACGCGGGAATATCGCTGCCGAAAGCGGCGCGGCTGCCGATATGAAAGCGGTGCAACGCGTCAATGCCGCTGAACATCTGCCGCTGCGCCGCTTCGCAGCGGGTTTCACCGTCGGCGCGCAGCAGGCGATATTCGGCGTCGATGACCTCGATCTCCTGGGCGATTGCCTCAGCCGCCAGCTGTGGGACGGCGAGCATATCGATCAGCCTGGCCAACCCCTCCGCCAGCTGTTCGGCGCCCACCTCAAAGAAAAACGCGGTTTGCGTGGCCTGGGTCGTGGCGTTTAACCGGCCGCCGACCGCCGGCGTCCAGCCCATCAGCCCATCCTGCGCGCTAAAGTTCACGCTGCCGCGAAACAGCATATGCTCCAGCAGATGCGCCAGGCCCGGCCAGGCGGCAGGCGCTTGAAAGCTGCCCGCCTCGATGCGCACCAGCGCGGCGGCGGCCTCGGCGTCAGGGGTGCTAATCGCCCTGACGGCCAAACCGTTATCGAGCTGCCACGAGGCGGCGAGTGTCATCGTCAGCCCTTGAAGATCAATCGGGAGTTGGTCTGATTGCGAAAACGCAGCTGATCGATGCCGATCTGCGAGCGATTCGCCGCTTCACGCGCCGCCAGAATGGTGCCATGGTGCGGCGACTTGACGCACACCGGATCGGCGTTGTCGGCGTCGCCGGTCAGCATGAACGCCTGGCAGCGGCAGCCGCCGTAGTCTTTCTCTTTCTCCGAACAGGAACGGCAGGGCTCAGGCATCCAGTCATAGCCGCGATAGCGGTTAAAGCCGAAGGAGTGATACCAGATATGCTGCAGATCGTGCTCCAGCACCGACGGAAAGGCGATCGGTAACTGACGGGCGCTGTGACAGGGTAACGCCATGCCTTCCGGCGTCACGCTCATGAAAATAGCCCCCCAACCGCCCATGCAGCCTTTGGGGCGTTCCTCATAGTAATCCGGCGTGACGAACAGCAGGTTGGCCAGCTTGCCGTCGGCAGCCATGCGTTCGCGATAGCGTTTCACCACGGCTTCCGCCTCGGCGATCTGTTCGCGGGTCGGCAGCAGGCCTTCACGGTTCAGGTGCGCCCAGCCGTAGAACTGGCAGGTCGCCAGCTCGACGTCGTCGGCATCCAGCTGGATCGCCAGTTCGATGATGCGGTCGATCTGGCCGATATTATGGCGATGCAAGACGAAGTTAAGCACCATCGGATAGCCGAGCGCCTTGACCGCCTTGGCCATCGCCAGCTTCTGCTGAAACGCCTTGGCGGAGCCCGCCAGTGCAGCGTTCAGCGTTTCATCGCTGGCCTGAAAACTGATCTGAATATGATCCAGCCCGGCGTCGGCGAAGGTCTGCAGCTTTTTCTCGGTCAGGCCGATGCCGGAGGTGATCAGGTTGGTGTAAAACCCGAGATCGCGCGCGGCGGCGATCAGCTCGGGCAGGTCTTTACGCACCAACGGCTCGCCGCCGGAGAAACCGAGCTGTACGCTGCCCATCGCCCGCGCCTGGCGAAACACCGCGATCCATTGCTCGGTCGTCAGCTCTTTTTCCTGCGCGGCAAAGTCGAGCGGGTTGGAGCAATAGGGGCACTGCAGCGGGCAGCGATAGGTCAGCTCCGCCAGCAGCCAGAGCGGCGGATTTACCGCCGGCGCGCGTGGCTCAGTCACGGAAGGTCACCCATTTTTGTTCGTAGGCGCGCTGGAAAAACGCCAGCACGTCGTCCGCCAGCCCCTCGGCGCCGGGGAAGCGGGCGTTCAGCTGCGCGATGATGCCGTTCAGCGTGGTGTTGCCGTCAACCAGCTGCAGGATGGCGGCGGCGCTGTCGTTCAGTTTGGCCATGCCTTCCGGGTAGAGGATCACGTGGCTGTTTTGCACCTGCTCCCATTGCAGGCGGTAGCCGCGGCGGAAGACGGGGGTGTGTTCAGGATTCAGTGTCATTACACCAGCCTCTGATTGTGCCAGACCCGCGCGGCGGTCACGCTGTGGTAAGGCGGGCGGTTCAGGGTATAGGCCATGCTCATGGCGTCCAGCATGCTCCACAAAATATCCAGCTTGAACTGCAGGATTTCCAGCATGCGCTGCTGTTTTTCAACGGTATCGCAATAGTCCAGCGCCAGCGCCAGTCCGTGCTCCACGTCGCGGTTGGCCTGGCCGAGGCGACTGCGGAAATAGTCGTAGCCGGCGGCGTCGATCCACGGGTAGTGCTGCGGCCAGCTGTCGAGGCGCGACTGGTGGATCTGCGGCGCGAACAGCTCGGTCAGCGAGCTGCAGGCCGCTTCCTGCCAACAGGCGCGGCGCGCGAAGTTGACGTAGGCATCCACCGCGAAACGCACGCCGGGCAGCACCAGCTGCTCGGATAGCAGGGCGTCGCGCTGCAGCCCAACCGCCTCGCCCAGGCGCAGCCAGGCCTCGATGCCGCCTTCGCTGCCGCCGTAACCGTCGTGATCCAGAATGCGCTGCACCCATTTGCGACGGGTTTCCGGCTGCGGGCAGTTGGCCATGATCGCCGCATCCTTGATCGGAATGCTGGTCTGATAGTAGAAACGGTTGGCCACCCAGCCCTGGATCTGCTCACGGGTCGCTTCGCCGTTGTGCATCGCGATGTGATACGGGTGATGGATATGATAATAAGCGCCTTTGGCGCGCAGCGCCGCTTCAAATGCCTGCGGAGTCAGGGGGAGTGGTTGCGTCATGGCGATTCCCTACAGTTCGATATTCATGCCGTCCCAGCTCACTTCGATGCCGGCGGCGCTCAGGCTCTGCCGTTCCGCGGAGTCTTCATTGAGGATCGGGTTGGTATTGTTAATGTGGATCAAGATCTTGCGTTTGGCGGGCAAGGTGCTGAGCAGGGCAGCCAGCCCGTGCTCTTCCGCCAGCGCCAGGTGCCCCATGTCTTTGCCGGTATTGCGCCCCACGCCGGCGTTGGCCAGCTCGTTGTCGCGCCAGAGCGTGCCGTCGATCAGCAGGCAATCCGCCCGGCGCAGCCAGGGCATCAAAGCCTCGTCCGGCTCACCCAGGCCCGGCGCGTACAGCAGACCGACCCCGCGCGCGGTATCTTCGATAAACAGCGCCACGTTGTGGCCCGGCAGCGGGCGATCGCGGTACGGCGAATAGGGCGGCGCGTTGCTGAGCAGCGGAATGGCGGTGAAGCGCACGTTTGGGCAGACCGCCGTGTGGAACGGCTCGCCGGGCGTCACCGGGTGATGGATCAACCCGCCGTTCCAGTGAGAGAGCATGGGAAACACCGGGAAACCGGTGCTGAGATCGTCGTGCACTTCGGGGGTGCACCAGACCTGATGCGGGCAGCCCTCACGCAAATTGAGCAAGCCCGCGCTGTGATCGATCTGGCTGTCGGTCAGCACGATCGCGCCGATGCCGGTGCCGCGCAGCACGTCGGGATTGTTCAATTCGGGCGAGGCCAGCAGCTGATGGCAAATGTCCGGGGAAACGTTGCACAGCACCCAGTTTTTACCGTCGTCGCTGACGGCGATGGAAGACTGCGTGCGGCGCGTGGCATTGATGCTGTGGCTGCGAACGCCCCGGCAGTTGTCGCAGTTGCAATTCCACTGGGGAAAGCCGCCGCCCGCTGCCGAGCCGAGAACTTTTATCTGCATGTCTGAACCAGAAAAAGAAGGAAAGAAATGCCCGCGCGAAAGGCGGGCAGACAGGCGATTAACGGTTGGAAATGTACAGCGTCACTTCCAGCCCCAGACGCAGGTCAACAAACTCAGGTTTGGTCCAGGTAGTCATAGCGGTGCTCCTTTGCATGCATCGTGATAGTTCGAAGCCAATGAGAAAAATTCGCATTCGGCTGGCTCAATGTTGACGAAATGTGACAGAGATCGCAACCGTTAAAGCGTAACCGGGTTATTCACCCCAGGTGGCGGAGAGCACGTTCAGCCAGTTGCGCCAGGTCAGCTTCTCCAGCAGCCGGTCGTCAAACCCCGCCTGCTTGAGTGCTTGCGTCAGGCGCGGCAGGCCTGCGGCGTCCTCCAACGGTTGCGGTACGTTAACCCCGTCAAAATCAGAGCCAAATCCCACGCGATCTTCACCAAGTTTAGCGATCAAATACTCAACGTGTTTAACAATTTCTGTTAAGCCTGTCGTTGCACTGTCACGTTTTCCGTCAGCCCGCAGGAAGGCGGTGCCGAAATTGACGCCGACCATACCGTCGCTCTGGGCGATAGCGTCCAGCTGCGTATCGGTCAGGTTGCGCGGCTGCGGGCAGAGGGCGTGGGCATTGGAATGGGTGGCGACCAGCGGTGCGGTGCTCAACGCGGCGGTTTGCCAGAAGGTTTTCTCGTTCATGTGTGAGACGTCAATCATGATGCGGCGCTGGTTGCAGGCGCGGATCAGCGCTTCACCGGCCGGCGTCAGGCCGGGGCCGGTATCGGGTGAGCCGGGGAACGGCCCGCTGACGCCGGTGCCGAAGGCGTTCGGCAGATTCCAGAACGGCCCGATGCTGCGCACGCCCAGCCGATAGAAGGCCGCCAGCTGCGTCAGCGCCGCGTCGATCATGCCGGCGCCTTCGATATGCAGCACCGCGGCGATTTGCCCGTCGAGGCGGCACTGTTCTATCTCGGTAGCCGTGCGGCAGAGGCGCAACTGCCCCTGAGAGGCGCGTTCCAACTGGTGCAGGATGGCTATCTGCCGTTCGGCTATCGCCAGCGGATCGAACGCGGCCTGCGCGTCCTCCAGCGTTTGATTACGCATCTGGGCGATATAGCTGACCGGAGGAATAAACACCGCGAACAGCCCGCCGCAGAATCCGCCGCGCCGCATACGTGGAAAGTCGAGGTGGCCCGGCGTGACGTGCGAATAAAAGGCGCTGACCGGATCGTCATCGTGCTGCAGCCACAGGTTGAGCAGCAGGTCGTTATGGCCGTCGAACACCGGCCAAAGGGGGGGAAGCGTCATGGGCGTTTCACTGTGTCAGGCATCATGCACGCTATGTTGTACGATCGCGCGAGGGGGAACAACCCCCGCGCGATGAGGGATTTAAAGGCGTATCGACAGCTCGACGTCATCCGCGAACGGCGTGGAGAGATAACCCGACGCCGGAGAACGCACGCGCGCCAGATAATCCGGGCTGTAATCGGCGTTGTCGGCGACGATCAGCGCGCCGGGGCGCAGACGATTTTCCAGCAGCGCGAGGATATCGGGGTAAAGCCCCTTGGCGCCGTCCAGCAACAGCAGGTCGACAGTGGCCGGCAGATCGTCGTGCAGCGTTTCCAGGGCATCGCCCACGCGGATCTCCACCAGATCGACGACGCCGCCTTCGGTCAGGTTGTGGCGCGCCTGCGCCGCTTTGCTCGGTTCAAATTCGCAGGTGATCAACCGGCCGCCGCCGTTGTCGCGCAGCGCGGCGGCCAGGTGCAGCGTTGAAATACCGAACGACGTGCCGAATTCGACGATGTTTTGCGCCCGACAACCGCGCGCCAGCATGTACAGCAATGCGCCGGTTTCCGGCGACACCGCCAGGGGGAAATCCTTCAGGCGATGGTAGAGTTCACGATAGTCGGTTTTACTCTGCATCAGTCGATTTTGCTCTTCGTCAGGCACGTCGCGGAACAGGGCGGCGAGCGCCGGTGAACGGCCGGCGGCCTGCTGGAACAGGGTGCTTAGCAGCGGCGCCAACGGCGCGGTGGTCAGGGTACTCATGGCAAAACTCCCGTAGAAAAAGTGAGCGCGAAAGCGCGTGCCGCTATAATATGACGAACTATTCGCATTTCTCTATTCGCATTGGCCGCCCGCTATGATTGAACGCCGCAGTAAGCAAATTTCCTCGAGAAAACAACCACAACAGGCGCGATCTGCCGAACTGGTTTCCGCCATTCTGACCGCTGCTATTCAGGTTTTGGCGCAGGAGGGGGCGGCACGTTTCACTACCGCCAGAGTGGCTGAACGTGCCGGCGTCAGCGTCGGGTCGCTTTATCAGTATTTCCCCAACAAGGCGGCAATCCTGTTTCGTTTGCAGAGCGACGAATGGCGACAGACCACCGATATGCTGAGCCGTATTTTGGCCGACCGCGAGAAAACGCCGTACGAGCGCCTGCGGTTGCTGGCGCAGGCATTTATCCGTTCGGAATGTGAAGAAGCGCAGATGCGCGTAGCGTTGAATGATGCGGCGCCGCTTTACCGAGATGCGCCGGAGGCACAGGCGGTGAAGGCGACCGGCAAGGGTATCGTGCAGGTTTTCATGTGCGAAGCGTTGCCTGATGTGCCGCCGTTCACTCGTCGGTTGGCGGGCGATCTGATCGTCGGCACGTTGGGGGCGGCGGGCAAGCAATTCTCCGAAACGCCGCGAACCGATACCGAGATCGCGTCTTATGCCGATGCGATGGCGGACATGTTCTGCGCGTATTTAGCCGATTTAAACGGGCGTGTGGCGCGGTAAGGTTCTTTGTGACATTGTCACCCACTGCGCGCAGTGCCTATACCCGTTGGCGACAAACGGCCAGCACCAGCTGCCGCAGCCAACGGTGATCCGCCTCGGCGTCCAGGCGCGGGTGCCACATTTGCGAGACGGTAATGGGCGGCGTTTTCACCGGCAGCTCGAAGACGCGCAGCGGGCCGTCGGCCGGTTGGGCCTGCAGGAAGGAGGCGGGCAACAGCGCCAGCAGGTTCGAGGCCTGCGCCACCGCCAGCGCGGCCGGGAAGCTCGGCACCACGGCGGCAATCTGGCGCGTCAGCCCCAGCTCCGCCAGCGCGGCATCTACCGGCCCGAGGATGCGCCCGCTGCGCGAGGCCACCACGTGGCCGCAGGCGGCGTAGTCGGCGGCGCCGATCTCCGGCTGTTGCGCCAGCGGATGCGTGGTTCTCATCACGCCAACGAAGCGATCGCGAAACAGCGCCTGCAGGCGGATTTCCGGGCCCATGTCACCCAGTACGCCTATCTCCAGATCGACCAGACCTTCACGCAGGGGGCGGTCGCTTTTCTCCGGCTTGGGCGCAAAGCGCAGCCGCGCCCGTGGCGCCTGTTGCGCAGCGGCGGCGATCAGCGCCGGGCCGAAGGCCTCGACGAAGCCGTCGTTGGCGCGCAGCGTAAAGGTCCGGTCGAGCATGGCGGGATCCAGCGCGTTCGGCGTCGGACGCAGCAGCGCCCGAGCTTCGAATGCCGCGTTTCGCGCCCGTTCGCGCAGCATTTCGGCATAAGGCGTCAGCACCATATGACGCCCGGCGCGCACCAACAGCGGATCGCCGGTGGCCGTGCGCAGTCGGCTGAGGGTGCGGCTCATCGCCGAGGCGCTTAAACCGAGACGTCGCGCCGCGCCGGCTACGCTGCCCGTCGACAGCAGCGCGTCGAGCGCGGTCAGCAGGTTGAAATCAGGGTCGGTCATGCATTTATCCTGTGGCGCCGGAAATAAGAGAAGGCGTTTACTGCAGTATATCAGCGTAAGCGCTGCGTCACTTGTGCTCTGATGGGCAATAAAAAAGCCGATAACCTGGGGGTTATCGGCTTTTAATGCGCAGTGGCGGAGGGTTACGCCGGCAGCTGCTGCGCGGTTTTCTCGACCAGCGCCAGCAGCAGCTTGATGTCTTCCAGCGTCACGATCGGGTTCAGCAGCGTCATCTTCAGGCAGGTCACGCCATCGAACTCGGTCACGCCGACGTTGGCGCGGCCCGACTCCAGCAAGGCGTCACCGATGCGCTGGTTGAACAGCGCGACGGCCGCGTCGCCTTTTGCCGCCAGCGGCGCCGGACGGTAGCGGAACAGCACGCTGGCCAGCTGCGGCTGCATCACCAGTTCCAGCGATTCCTGGTCGGCGATGTAACGCGCCACCTGTTGCGCCAGCGAGACGCCATGATCGATGATCTCGGCATACTGCTTCTGCCCCAGCGCTTCCAGCCCCATCCACAGCTTCAACGCATCGAAGCGGCGGGTGGTCTGCAGCGATTTGGAGACCAGGTTCGGCACGCCTTGCGCTTCGTCGAATTCGGAGTTCAGGTAGGCCGCCTGATAGCGCATCAGCTCGTAGTGGCGCTCGTCTTTCAACAGGAAGGCGCCGCAGCTGATGGTCTGGAAGAACTGCTTATGGAAGTCCAGGGTGATGGAGTCCACCAGCTCCAGGCCGTCCAGGTAGTCGCGGTACTGCTCGGAGAGCAGCAGCGCGCCGCCCCACGCCGCATCCACGTGCACCCAAATTTTCTGCTCCGCCGCCAGCCGCGCGATATCGCGCAGCGGATCGATCGCGCCGGCATCGGTGGTGCCGGCGGTGGCGACGATCGCCATCACCTGCTCGCCGTTAGCCTTGGCCTGCGCCAGTTTTTCCGCCAGATCGTTCACGTCCATGCGGGCGAAGCGATCGGTTTTCACCAGCGTGACGGACTGGTAGCCAAGGCCCATCAGCGCCATGTTCTTCTGCACCGAGAAGTGGGCGTTTTCAGAACAGAACACTTTCAGCTTGCGCAGATCGCCCACCAGACCGTCCTGCTGCACGGAGTGGCCCTGACGCGCGAAGAATGCATCGCGCGCCAGCATCAGCCCCATCAGGTTGCTCTGGGTGCCGCCGCTGGTGAACACCCCGGCGTCGCCGGGCTGGTAACCGACCTGGGCGCGCAGCCACTCGATCAGCTTCATTTCGATCAGCGTGGCCGACGGGCTCTGATCCCAGGAGTCCATGCTCTGGTTGGTGGCGTTGATCAGCACTTCAGCGGCCTGGCTAATCACCAGGCTCGGGCAGTGCAGGTGCGCCACGCACTGCGGGTGGTGCACCGACAGGCTGTCTTTCAAAAAGTACTCGATGGCGCGCTCGATCGCCACCTGGTTGCCCAGGCCTTGCGGGGTAAAGTCGAGCTGGATGCGCTCGCGCAGTTCGGCAACGCTTTTGCCCTGATACATCTCGGGCTGTTGCAGCCACTGCACGACGGCTTCACTGCTCTGTGCGATCGCCTGGCGGTAAGCCTCGGCGCTGTGCGCCGAGGAAGCCAGAATCGGGTTTAACTTGGACATCGCGGTCATTCGCTCCAATCAGACTGGCTTGACGCCGGCGGCCAACAGCGCCTGCTCAAATTTATCCAGGAAAATACCCAGCTCATCATTGGTGATCAGCAGGGAAGGCAGCAGACGCAGCACGCAGCCGTTGCGCCCGCCGCGCTCCAGAATCAAGCCGGATTCGAAGCATTTTTTCTGCAGCAGCGCGGACAGTTCGCCATCGGCCGGGTAGCAGCCCATGTGATCCTGCGCTTCGTTCGGCTTGACGATCTCGATGCCGATCATCAGGCCCAGACCGCGGACGTGCCCGATCACCGGATAACGTTTCTGCAGCTCGGCCAGCTTGCCTTTGAGCCATTCGCCCTGAGCGGCCACTTTGTCGGCGACCTTATGCTCCTTCAGGTACTGCAGGGTGGTCAGGCCGGTGGCCATCGCCAGCTGGTTGCCGCGGAAGGTGCCGGTGTGGTGGCCCGGTTCCCAGGCGTCGAACTCTTTTTTGATGCCCAGCACCGCGAGCGGCAAGCCGCCGCCGACCGCTTTCGACATCACGATGATGTCCGGCTCGATGCCGGCGTGTTCGAAGGCGAACAGCTTGCCAGTACGGGCGAAACCGGCCTGAACTTCGTCGATGATCAGCAGAATGCCGTGTTCCTGCGTCACTTTGCGAATGCGCTGCAGCCACTCGGCCGGGGCCGGGTTAACCCCGCCTTCGCCCTGAACGGCTTCCAGGATCACTGCCGCTGGTTTACGCACGCCGCTTTCCACGTCGTTAATCAGATTATCGAAGTAGTAGGTCAGCGCCTTGACGCCGGCTTCGCCGCCGATGCCCAGCGGGCAGCGGTATTCATGCGGGTAAGGCATGAATTGCACTTCCGGCATCATGCCGTTGATGGCCGCTTTCGGCGACAGGTTGCCGGTGACCGACAGCGCGCCGTGGGTCATGCCGTGGTAGCCGCCGGAGAAGCTGATCACGCCGGAACGGCCGGTGTGTTTTTTCGCCAGCTTCAGCGCGGCTTCCACAGCATCGGCGCCGGACGGGCCGCAGAACTGCAGGCAGTACCCTTTGCCTTCGCCCGGTAACAGAGAGAGCAGGTAGTCGGAGAAACGATCTTTCAACGGGGTCGTGAGATCGAGAGTATGTAACGGCAAGCCGCTGGTAATGACATTTTGGATGCTTTGCAGGACGTCGGGGTGATTATGTCCAAGAGCCAACGTTCCCGCCCCGGCCAGGCAATCAAGATATTGATTATTCTCAACATCAGTGATCCAAACGCCCTGGGCTTTCGCAATTGCCAACGGCAATTTGCGCGGATAACTCCTAACATTCGACTCAAATTCGGCTTGACGCGCCAAATAGGTTTCATTGTTTCCGTTTAATGAGTTTGCAACTAAAGTATCAATACGGACTTTATCCGTCATCATATCTCTCCTACAACCGAAGGTCTCAAGACGCAACGATTGAATTAATGAATTAGAAAAGTAACTGCCTTGTGAAAAGCGCGACCAATATATGGCTTTTTCGCCTGGGACTCAATAGCCGATTTTGTTTTGAATTGTTTAGTTTTTTCTTAGGCTCATCAATATGTTGTTGATTTGTTGACCGTTGGTTTTGCCGGCAAAAAACAACATTTCTTTAACATTGCGTAAAAATCCTTTTCTGCTTTCCTTTGGCTGCTTCTTTAATGCATTTATTATTAAGGTGAATTTCCGATTAATAACATAAATAGAAAATAGCGGCTTATTTTCATCTATTCACCACCTTAAGTCCTATAGCGGTTATATACACAAAATTTGTGATGAATATAAGCAGCCGAGCGTTAAAAGCGCAGTATCCAGAGTGGTGATTTCTTGCAGATTTTACGTAGCGCGATCAAAACAGCGGGATTTTTGTGCGGCGCCGGCGTGTCTGCCGGCGCCGCGGTCATTAACGTTGCCGTAACCAGGCATGATAGCGCCGCAGAGTGCGGCGGGTGCGCCACCGATCGATGAGCAGCGACCACAGCGGGGAGTAACGCACGTTGCGCGTCCGATCGCGGCTCAGGGCGTGCATGCGGCGCTTGATCAGCGCCATGCGGGCGAGCAGCGTCAGCGTTTTGTCGCGCCATTTTACCGGTGCGGGCAGCGCATGAGGGGCTTCACCGGTTTGCCAGCGGCGCGGCAGATCGGGAATTTCCGCCATGGCGGTGGCGATGCCGACCACCGCGACGCCGCTGTTCAGCACCCGTTGCGCCACCGACGGGCGGGCGATGCCGCCGGTGGTCATCACCGGCATGCGCGCTACTGCGGCGAGATCGCGGGCGAAGGTCAGAAAATAGGCTTCGCGCGCCAGGGTGCTGTCGTCTGCGGCTTCCCCCTGCATCGCCGGGCTTTCATAACTCCCGCCCGACAACTCCACCAGATCGACCGGCAGTTCGTTGAGCATCAACAACACCTGTCGGGCCTCGTCCGGCGAAAAGCCGCCGCGCTGAAAATCGGCTGAATTGAGCTTTACCGCCACGCAAAAGTCTGGCGAGACACGCTGGCGCACCGCGCGCACCACCTCTAGCAGCAGACGGGCGCGATTCGCCAGTTCGCCCCCCCAACGATCGCTGCGCCGGTTGGCCAACGGCGACAAGAACTGGGAGATCAGGTAGCCGTGCGCCGCGTGGATCTGCACGCCGGTAAACCCGGCCTTTTCGGCGGCGTGCGCGCTGGCGGCGAAGCGGGCGATCACCTCGGCAATCTGCGCTTCGCTCATGGCCTCCGGCTGCGCGAACGCCTTGCTGTACTTGCCCATCGCCATCGGGATGGCGGAGGGCGCCCAGGCGTTGCCGCCCATGTTGGCCATCACCTGACGGCCCGGGTGGCTGAGCTGCATCCATACCTGCGCGCCTTCCTGGCGCGAGGCCGCCGCCCAGGTTTTGAACGCCTCGAGCTGGGTATCCTGTTCCAGCACCACGCCGCCGGGGCCGGTCATGGCGCGTCCGTCGATCATCACGTTGCCGGTGATGATGAGGCCGGCGCCGCCGATACCCCAGTGGCGATACAGACGCCATAGCGCGGGGCCGGGCAGTTGGCCTTCATCGGCCAGATTTTCTTCCAACGCGGCTTTGGCCAAACGGTTGGGTAAGCGACTGCCGTTGGGCAGAATCAGCGGGGTAAACATCGGGTACGTTCCTGTCGCAGGGGGAATGGCGCTATACTAGGTTTAAAGTTAACTTTAAGGTCAATAGGGCATGAAAATCGGAGAGTTGGCGGAGCGCGCCGGCATGGCCGCCTCGGCGATACGTTACTACGAACAGCAGGGTCTGCTGCCCAAAGCGGTGCGCGGCGTTAACGGATATCGGGTGTATAGCGAAAGCGCGCTGGAGCGGCTGCACCTGATCCAAATCGGCCAGAATCTGGGGTTCTCGCTGCAGGCGATCCGCGGGGTATTGGCGCTGCAGGGCAGCGCCTATCAGGATGGTTTGATACAAGGCGTCGACAGCCGGCTGGCGGAAATCGAGCGGATGATGGCGACGCTGAACGAGCAGCGTGAGACGTTGATGGCGACGCGGCGCATTCTGTTGGAATCCGGCGTGGCGGGATTATGCCAGGTCAAAAATGAAAAGCTGGCCGGTGCGTGGCCGGCCTGCAAAGATTAACGGTGTTTAAAGGCGGAGCGCCCGGCCTGTGCGGTGAGCACCTTTCGCCCCGGATGCCGGGCGGGTTCAGTTTTAACCGCCATGTTTCCTATATCCGCAGCCGCGCCCACATCCCCTTGGCTTTCCCCATTTAAATAGCGGGAGCCGCCTTAATATAATTAACATCCATACCATTTCATTTTGAATTAAAAATAAATCCGGTAAAAAAAAGACATTATAAAAAAAGGCGCTAGAATTTATCTGATACTTATTGCCGTTTAACGAATATATCGTTAAACATCATTCCTGAAAGGAAGTGCAATGAAATCCAAGCAGCCTGTAGCCAATGCGCCGAGCGTTAGCGAATTGAGTGCGCAAATTGAAAATAACCTTAAATATCAACTTTGTGTGACCTTGCCCACGGCAACTGAAAGCGACGTTTTCAATGCGGTGGCGCTGACCGTTCGTCATTATCAATATGATGACTTTCTAATTTCACAACAACGACAGCGGGCGGAGAAAAAGAAACGCCTTTATTATTTGTCGATGGAGTTTTTATTAGGCCAGTCATTGCGCAATAACCTGATCAATATCGGCTTGTTGAAGAATATGCAGCGTGCGGTCACCGAACTGGGATTCGATTTCGAGCGCATTGTGGATGAGGAACCCGACGCGGCTTTAGGCAATGGCGGTCTGGGCCGTTTGGCCGCCTGTTTCATCGACTCGATGGCAACATTGGATATCGCCGCCTCCGGGCACGGCATCAAATACGAGTATGGGCTTTTCAAACAGGCAATCCACGACGGCAGGCAAATAGAACAGCCGGATGACTGGCACTCTACGCGCTCGCCGTGGCTGGTAGAGCATCATGCCCAACAAATGCTGATCCCGATCGGCGGCCGCGTTGAACATGGCGAAGACGCCAAAGGCAACTATAACCCGATGTGGATGGACTGGCGGATCCTCGTCGGGATCCCGCACGACTATTTCGTTTCCGGTTATCAGGGCTCGGCGACCAATAAGCTGCGCCTTTACAGCGCGCTGGCTTCAGACTCCTTCAATATTCATATCTTCAACCGGGGCGACTATATCAAGGCGGTAAGCGAGAAAATCGCCTCGGAGAACATTTCGAAGATTCTCTATCCGGCCGATGAAGCTCTGACCGGCAAGGAGCTTCGTCTCACGCAGGAGTATTTCCTGGTCGCTTGCACTCTGCGCGATGTGCTGGCCGATTATGCGGGGGAAGAGGCATCTATCACGGCACTGCCAGAGCGGGTGGCGATCCAGCTCAATGACACCCATCCGGCCCTGGCGGTGGCGGAACTGATGCGTCTGTTGGTCGATGAGCACCAACTGCCGTGGGATCAGGCTTGGGACATCACGCAGCGAACCTGCGCTTTCACCAACCACACGCTGATGCCGGAGGCGCTGGAAACCTGGTCGGTGAGCCTGTTTGAAAAACTGTTGCCGCGTCATCTGCAGATCGTTTATGAGATCAACCGACGTTTTCTGGCGCACGTTGCCGCGCGATGGCCCGATAAGCCGCAGTTATTGCCGTCGCTTTCCCTGTTCGCGGGCGATAACGACAAGAAGATGCGGATGGCTAACCTGGCGATCGTCGGCAGTCATCGGGTTAACGGCGTGGCGAAACTGCATTCGGAGTTGATCAAGAAAAGCCTGGTGCCGGACTTTTATTTTATCTCGCCGGAAAAATTCATTAACCAGACCAACGGCGTAACGCCGCGTCGCTGGGTGCAGCAGGCCAACCCGCCGCTGGCGGCGTTTTTGCATCAGCATCTGGGTGACGAATGGCCGACGGATCTGCAGCAGTTGGCGGGGCTCGAGAAATTGGCCGACGATATTGGCGCGATCGACGAGATACGCGCGATAAAACGTGCGAATAAGGGCGCCTTATGTCGATTAATCGCACAGCGTCACGGCATACAACTCGATCCGATGGCGATGTTCGACTGTCAGGTGAAGCGGATCCACGAATATAAACGCCAGCTGTTGAATATTCTGCACGTCATAGATCTTTATCTGGAGATCAAAGAGGGCGGTAAGACCATCGCGCCCAAAGTGCATCTGTTCGCCGGCAAAGCGGCGCCCAGTTATGCGGTGGCCAAGCTGATCATTCAGCTGATAGGCGCCGTGGCGAAGCGCATTAATCAGGACTCTCGCGTCGGCGGCCAGCTGAAAGTGGCTTTCCTCGAAGACTATAAGGTTTCACTGGCCGAACATATCATCCCCGCGACCGACCTGTCCGAGCAGATATCGACCGCCGGCACCGAGGCCTCGGGCACCAGCAACATGAAATTTGCCCTCAATGGCGCACTGACCATCGGCACACTGGATGGAGCGAACATCGAAATCCGCGATGCGGTTGGGGCGGATAATTTCTATCTGTTCGGCGCCACCGCCGAGGAAATCGACGATATCAGACGCCATGGCTATCACGGCGGCGATCATTATCTCAACAACCCGCGCATTGCGCGCGTGGTGGATTCGCTGACTTCGGGCCTGTTCGCGGCCGATAACGAGCTGTTCGCGCCGTTACGCAATATCCTGCTCACCGGCGACTATTTCTGTCATCTTCAGGACTTCGAAAGTTATCGGCTGGCCCAGCAGCGGGCGGCGGCCGATTTCGATGAGCCGGGGCAGTGGCACCGTCGCGCACTGTTGACCATCGCGCGCATGGGCGGTTTTTCCAGCGACCGCACCATTCGCGGCTACGCCAGGGATATTTGGGGGATGCATTACTGACATGACCACCCGTTTATTTCGGCGCCTGTCCCCGCTTGCCGGCTGTTTGTTCAGCGTTTGCGGCTGGGCGGCGGACACCGTGCCTAACCAGCCGGCGGTAAGGGTATTCACCAGCCCCTGGGCGCGTCTGTTTTCGGGCAGCGAGTCATCTTTTTCCACGGCGCTGACCTACAACTCGGATTTGGCTCGTCATCCGGTTTATGTGCCGACGGGACGGGACGCTTCCGAGATCCATGATAAATACAACCAGCGCCTGTTGCTGAGCATGCAGTATTCACCGATGAGCTATTTTTTTGCCAACATGACGGTGCGTGTGCCGCTGCAGGACACCAATAAATACAGCACCGACTTCGTGTACAGCTTTGGCTACGATGACTGGCATCCGGGCACCTTCAGCCTGGTGTACGGCAACTACAGCGAGGATAACCATTTTTATCCCGCTAGCGGCGCCAGACATACCTACTTCGAGCGGGGAGCCTGGACTTTCGCTTATAAATTCAGCTTGCCGGGCAGCCTCGAAAAAAACTTGCTGATCAACAAAGAGGACGCGCTGATTTGCCAGGTGGGGTATAGCTATGTCCCGCGTTACTATTCTCTGGCCGACAGCGGCATCAAGCGCAATAAAAGCTCGTTGTTGGCCAGCTGCGGTTACACGCTGCTGCAACACTATTTCCTGCGCGTGTCGTCGTTTTATTATCCCGATAGCCGGCAACAGCAGCCGTGGGATTACGATTACACCTACAGTATCGGCTATGTGTCCAGCTATTTGCCGGGCGCGGTTTCCGTGCATTACGACAACTATTCCGGCACGCGCTACCCGTGGCGCAGCGATGCCAATGCCAATTTTCGTCGCGGGACGATCAACCTGAGCTGGACGCTCCCGTTTTAAGCGAGTGTGACTGTGGAACCGACGGACAAAGACAGCGCGTTCTCTCTGACTATCCTGATCGTCGATGACTCCAGGAGTTACCGACACCTGCTGGGCAGCATGCTGAGCAAATGGGGCTACCGGGTGCTGGAGGCGCAGGACGGCGTACGCGCGCTGGCAATGTTGGAGACGCAGAACATCAACGCCGTCATCAGCGATTGGGAAATGCCGCAAATGGACGGTGTGGCGCTGTGCCGTCAAATTCGCCAGCGTGACTTCGGCCATTACATTTATGCCATTTTGGTGACCGCGCGCCAATCGATCGACGATCTGGTGCAGGGGCTGGAGTCCGGCGCTGACGATTTCCTTTCCAAGCCGGTCAATCAGAGCCAGCTGCGCGCCCGGCTGCATGCCGCGGAACGCGTCCTGACGCTGGAAAGCACGCTGGCGGTGCGCAACCAGCGCCTGAGCAGCGCCTACCAACAGATTGAGCAGGATCTGCAGGCCGCCGCGCGATTGCAGCGCAGCGTGTTGCCGTCGGCATCGCTGGCGTTCAGCGGTTATCAGGCGGACTGGATGTTTTTGCCTTCCGCGTACGTTTCCGGCGATCTGCTGAACTATTTTGCGCTCGATAGCCGTCATCTGGCGTTCTATTGTATTGATGTCGCCGGCCATGGCGTCAGCGCGGCGATGCTGTCGCTGGCGGTGGCCAGAGAGTTTCTCACCGGACGGATCGATGAGCGATTGCTGATCGTCGACGGGAACATCGTCGCGCCACATCAGGTGGTCGCTGCGCTCAACCGGCGTTTTTGCCTGGATAACGAAGAGATCACCAGCTATTTCACGCTCATCTACGGTTTTATCGACACGCAAACCGGGTTGGGCGCGCTCTGTCAGGCCGGGCACCCGACGCCGTTCATTATCCGTCAGGACGGCGATCTGCGCACCGTCGGCCTCGGCGGCGTGCCCGTAGGGCTGTTTCCGCAGTCGGAATATCAAAGCAGCGAGTTTTGCCTGGCGCCCGGCGAACGGCTCTATCTTTACAGCGACGGCATCAGTGAATGTGAGAACCGCGCAGGCGAGCTTTATGGGGAAACGCGGCTGCAGCAGTTGCTGATCGCGCAGCGTAGGCAGCCGCGCTCGGCCGTTTTCCAATGCGTTGAGCGCGAGCTGGTGAGTTGGAGCCAGCCGGAGTCCGACGGGCTCGCAGAGTACGGCCGTTTCTTTAATGACGATATTTCTCTGGTGGCGATAGAGCGCACCGCATAACTCCCGACAACATCAATGAGGAAGACTATGAATTTTGAAATGCACACCGAAAATGACATTGAGATCGTGGTGCCGCTGGTGCGTCGTCTCGACGCCTCCGTCGCGCTGGCGTTCAAGCAACAGGTGCTGGAAGTGATCGAGCGTCATGGCCATCACGTACTGCTCGACTTCAGCCGGGTCGATTTCATCGACAGCAGCTGTTTGGGCGCCCTGGTGTCAATACTCAAAACGTTGAACGGGAAAGGGGAGCTGGTGCTGTGTTCGTTGAACGGCAATATCCAGCACCTGTTCAAACTGACCCGCATGGACCGTATTTTTACCATCGGCGCCACGCGTCAGGACGCGATGAACATCCTCGCCCGCGAATAGTGCGGCGCTTTGCCGGGAGGCTTTGATGGAGACTGCCACCACCGCGCTGCGCCTGGGCGCGACGCTTGAGAACCTCGAGACGTTGAGCCGTGCCTTCCAACGTTTCGTGGCGCCGTTCCCGCTTGATCCCGCGGCGATATATCAGCTGGATTTGGCGGCCAGCGAGGCATTCAGCAACATCGTCCGGCACGGCGTCGATTACGACGCTCGGCAAACGATTGAGGTGACTATGTCACTTTCTTCCGGCGCAATCACTCTAACGCTCTTCGATACGGGGCGTCCGATACCGGCGGACATTCTGCAGGCGGTGGCGGATAAGCAACGGTCGTTCCCCGAGCCCGGCGCCCTGGAAAATTGGCCAGAAAGCGGAATCGGATTGATACTGATTTATTCCATGATGGACAAAGTTCGTTACCGTACCGCCGACGGACGCAACGAGCTGATTCTGACTAAAAATACGATGGGCGAGCGAACCTGAAAGGCGGGACGCGCCCGTTGGAGACGCTACAGGAGTCAACATGCTCGAGCCATGCTTCCCCGAAAACGAAGCCGAACGCCTGTCGGTATTGGATTCGCTGAACGTGCTGGATTCGAACTCAGTAGAAAAGCTGGATCGCATCACGCGGCTGGCTGCGAAATATTTCGGCGTCACCATTGCGCTGGTGTCACTGATCGACCGCGATCGTCAATGGTTTTTATCACGCTATGGCCTGGATGTCCGGGAAACGCCGCGCAACATCTCGTTCTGCGGCCATGCCATCCTGCAACGCGAAGCGATGGTGGTGCCCGATACCGCGCAGGATCCGCGCTTTTTCGATAACCCACTGGTGGTCGGTGGCCCGCGCATCGGCTTCTACGTCGGGCAACAGCTGCTGTCCCTCGACGGGTTGCCGCTCGGCACGCTATGCATTATCGACAGTCACCCGCAGCCGTTTCCTCAAGATAAACTGGCCGACCTGCGTGACTTCGCCGCGGTGGTGGAAGAGTATCTGCAGAGCATCGAACGCAACGTCTATACCGAAAACCTGAAATCCGATCTGCAGCGCACGGAGGCGTTATTCGAACAGACTTTCTCTCAGGCGGCGGTGGGCATGGCGCTGGTTTCGCTGCAGGGGTATTGGCTGCGGGTCAATCCGCGCATCTGTGAAATGCTGCAATACTCCGAGCGCGAGCTGATGGATCGCACCTTTCAGGACATTACCTATCCGCTCGATCTCAACACCGATCTGGAAAAACTGCAGCAGTTGCTGAGAAACGAGATCGACACCTACTCGCTGGAGAAACGCTATTTCCGCGCCGATGGCACGATCGTGTGGGTGGAACTGACGGTGGCGCTGAATCGGCTGCCGAACGGCAAGCCGGATCATTTCATCTCGGTCATCGTCGATATCAGCGAGCGCAAGGCGGCGGAGGCCGACCTGTATGCCTTGCAGCATGAGCTGGAAGAACGCGTCGAAATTCGTACGCATGAGCTTAACGCGGTGGTCAAACAGCTCAACGAAGAGATAGAAACCCGGGTGCTCGCCGAATCTCAGCTCAGTGCGGAAAAAGAACGCCTGCGCGCCATTACCGACAATATGCCGGCGTTAATCAGCCAAATCGACGCCAATGAACGCTACCTGTTCGCCAATAGCGCCTATAAGACCTGGTTTGGTCTGGAAGAGGCCAGCCTGCAGGGCATGACGGTGCGCGAGTTCATGGGGGAAAGCGTGTATCAGATGGCTCGGCCGATGATCGCGCGGGCTTTGGCGGGCGAAATGGTCAGCTTCGAAAACGAATTGCAGACCCAGCAGGGGCTGCTGATGATCCATACCACGCTGGTGCCGTGCGAGGCTCAGGGCTTTTACATTCTCTCCATGGACATCACCGAGTTGAAGCGGCTGCAGCAACGATTGGAATATGACGCCACGCACGACATGCTGACCGGGTTGACCAACCGACGCGCATTTCTGCGCCGGTTGTCGGGCACGTTGCAAGTCTGCTGTCATCAGCGGCAGATGGCCCTGTTGTTCATCGATCTCGATGGTTTTAAGGGCATGAACGACAGTTACGGCCATGACTTCGGCGATCTGATCCTGAAGACGTTCGCCAAATTGCTCAGCGCTTGCGCCGACGAACGGCACAGCGTCTCGCGCCTGGCCGGCGACGAGTTCACGGTGATCTTGTGGCCGCTGACAGCGCCGCGGCCTGAGGTCAGCGCGTTTTGCGAAAAGGTGTTGGCAGAGCTGGCCGGTATTTCGCAGATCGGTCAGCAGAAGGTCTGCCTGTCCGCCAGCATTGGCGCCGCTATCTCTGCGAGTGGGGACGTAACGCCGGAAATGCTGCTGGCCAGCGCCGACGGCGCGATGTATCAGGCGAAATCCGCCGGCAAAGGCACTTACGCCATCTGTGAGCTATGAGCCAATGTTACGACATCTCAGTAAGAATGAAGACGAGCGCCTGGCGGCCATCGATGCGCTGGCGGGGTTGGGCGCCGGCCATGACGACGCGATCCATCAGGTGCTGACGATCACCCGCAAGCTGTTACAGGCCGAGGGTTGCCTCATTTACCTGCACGGAACGCGCAAGATTTGGATCCGCGAGCACATTGACGTCGGGTTCGAGGAGATCGATTTCGTCAGCCCCTTGTTCAATTTCGTTCGTCTGAGCGGCGAGGCGTTGATTTGTCCGGACACCCATGCGGATGAACGCTTTGCCTCGGATCCCATGGTCAACGGCGCCGCGGCGATCCGCCACTGCGCCGCCATCCCGCTGTGCACCCGCGAAGGCTATACGATCGGCGCGTTCTGCCTCGTGGGTTCGCAGCCAAAGCATCTGACTCGCCGTCAGGTCGAACTGCTGCGCAGCATGGCCACCATCGTCGGCGAGCTGATCGAAGCGCAGAGTGAGATCGGCCTGGTCGATGCCATCACTCGCTTGCCCAATCGACAGCGGCTGATGGGGGAACTCGGCAATTTACCGGACACGGGCAAATACGCGTTATTGCTGTTCGATACGATAGATATCCAATACGCCTACGAGATGGCGCGTTCTTTCGGCCTGTCTACGGTAGAGTTACTGCTGGGGGATATCAGCCATTTCCTGAAAGAGACGTTTCTCAGTGAGCGCATGCTGTACAGCATCGCGCCCGGACGTTTCGCCGTCATTATCGAGGCGCAGCACATGCCGCAGGCGAAGCGCGATCTGTTGCGTTGCGCCGACCGTTTGCATCACGAAGTGAGAGGCGCCGTGCCGCTGCGCCTGGAGCTTAATGCCGGTTATGCGTTGTTTTCCGCGCCGCATGCCGATCCTCCCGAGATTTTGCGCCAGGCGACCAGCGCGCTGCATGATTCGATCGACGAGGGGCGAGCCGTCTCCCTCTATAGCGAGCCGAAGGATGCGGCGCGCAAGCATAATTTCAATATTTTTAATGAGTTGGCGCAGAACCTGAAGGAAAATAATCGCGGGCTATTTTTGGAATACCAACCGCAGATTGATTTGGCGAGCGGCAGGATCGTCGGCGCGGAAGCATTGCTGCGTTGGCGGCATGAACGTTGGGGGGCGATCCCGACGGGGGAGTTCATTCCGCTGGTGGAAAATACCTCGCTGATCAAACCGTTGACCGAGTTTGTCATCGCGCAGTCGATTGAACAGTTGTTGTTGATGCGTGAAGCGGGGATCGCGTTTCCCATCTCGATCAACGTGACGGCCGGCAATCTGGCCGAGCGGCACTTTGCGGCGCGGTTGAATGAAGCCATCACCCGGCGCGGGCTGCAGGCGGGGGACATTGAGATAGAGTGCCTGGAGTCGCAACGCATTCAGGAAAGCAGCGCGGCGTTGGCCTGTCTGCATGCGCTCAAGGCCAACGGGCATCGCATCGCGCTGGATGATTTCGGCGCCGGCTACAGCAATTTAAACTATCTGCGCCATATCCCCGCCGACGTCGTCAAACTGGACGCCTCCCTGGTAAGACTGCTGAAGAGCGATGCGGAAAGCCGCATCATCGTGCAAAGCATCATCGATATGTTGCATAAACTCAACTATGAAGTCTTGGCGGAAGGGGTGGAAGACCTGGAGTCGCTCCACTACCTGACCGAGTATCGGTGCGATGTCGTACAGGGCTTCTATTTTTCACCGGCGGTGACGTTGGAAAAGCTGTGCGCGCTCGTCGACATTCACGGGCAGCAGCGGCGAAATGCCTGAGGCAGCGCCGCTCATGGCGCGCCAACCGGAAATCGCCGGCGATTCTCACCCAGGCGCAGGCCATGACTGTCCGTCAATTCCGTCACCACCTGCAGAGGCAGCGTCGAGCGCGGCGTGAGGTTGAGCTCCTTTAATTTACGGCCGCTGTCCGCCGGCAGGTCGAGCTTCGTCTCGCCGCGAGCCAGTTCGTGCTCCCCCTGCGTCACTCGCCAACGCAGCGTGGCGGCGGGGTAATCTTGCCAGCGATCGTTGATCGCCCACAGGCCTATCTTGCCGCTTTCTCCCGTTCGCCAGTTGAGCGAGAGAGGCTCAATGGAGGGCAGTACTGGCTGATAGGCGCGTTGCAAGGCGTAGTAACCTGTTTTGGGATGGCGCTGATAGTCGATGACCGCCCAGTTGATTGAAGGCCAGGTCTCGCTGAACATGAACTGGAACAGGGCGGCGACCGGCTGATAGCGTTGACGCCGATAGCTTTCCGCCGCCAGCTGAATGCCTTCCGCCTGATAGCGCTGGGTGTTGGCGATAAAACTCTCGATCGTGGCGCCGCGCGACAGCTTGGCCAGCCCGAAAGCCTGCTCGGGCTGGAAATTGTGATACTGCCAAACCTTCCAGCCCGGGTCGTCAGGCGAGGTGCTGGCGGGCCACAGGTGCGCCGCCGGAATGATAGTGCGCAACGTGGCGAGACGAGGCAGCGCCTGCGCGCCAAATTCGCTGATGATCGGACTGGTCGCTGGCTTGAGGAAATCGGCAATCGTGCCGAAATACCAGCCCTGCCAATAATGCTCCGCCACGGTAGACCAACGATGCACGATGCGGCTGCGATCTTCGCTCAGTGCGTCCGCCACGCGGTGCGCCAACCGACGGTTGAGCGTGGGCGTCCAGTCGGTAAACCGCTGTTTCATCCACGGCGCGTCGAAAGGCGGCTCATTTTGCCCGGCCCACACGATCACCGAAGGGTGGTTGCCCCGTTGTTTCAGCAGGTCGCCGACCTGGCGCGCCGCTTCGGCGGCGAAGGCTTCGCTGTCGTCATACCCCCATTGCAGCGGCATGTCTTGCCACAACAACATGCCCAGCGCGTCGGCCTCGCGATACAATGCTCGGCCGGCCACGTGCCCATGCACCCGCACCGCGTTGATGTTCGCCGCGCGCATCAGCAGCAGATCCCGGCGATAAAGCGCAGCGGTCATGCTGCCGAGCCACGGTGAACCGATATAGTTGGTGCCGCGAATAAACAGGCGGCGGCCATTGATCGTCCAGCCGTGACCTGAGGTCAGCTCACGGACTTCTCTCAAGCCGGTCTGTGCGGTGCGCCGATCCAATATCCCTTCGGTATCGGACAGCGTTGCCTCGATGCGATACAGATTTTGCGCCCCATGGCCGTACGGCCACCAGAGCGCGGCGCCCGGCATCGGCAGCGAAACGGCGAGCGGCGCGCCGCCGGTCAATACCACGCGGCGGGAAAGGTGATAGCTTTTGCCGGTGAAGTTAAGCGGCGTCAGGCGCAGGGTCAGGCGCGCTTTTCTTGGCCGATTGACCCGATAATCGAGGCGGATGTCCAGCGCCGGCTTCTCCAGTCCCTGGCGCCAATCGGGCAGCGCCGTAAGATTGTCGATCGCTGCGCCGCGGCTGAGGCGAAGCGTGACGGGTTGCCAAATGCCGCCTGAATTGGCGTCCTGGCCCTGCGGCGACCAGGCGCCGCCGGGGCGGGTATCGTGCTGCGACAGCACGCCTTTAATCGCGCGCTTGTGCAAGGGCCAAACGCTGCCGGGACGCTCGAATGGGCTGTCCACCCTGACCAGCAGGTGGTTTTCGCGGCGAGCCGCGTGGGTCACATCTAACTGGAAACGTTGAAAATAGCCCTGATGCTGGCCGACAAAGCGTTGGTTGAACCATACGTCAGCGCGATAATCGACGCCGTCGAAAGTGAGCGTAGCCAACCGATCTCGGGTGAGATGCGGCAGAGTGAATGTCGTGCGGTACCACAGCGCGCCCTGATGATCGACGCCGTCGCTGTACCAGTTCGCCGGTACTCGCAAGGGGCGCCAGTTCGGCGTCAGGTGCTGCCGGTCGTCATGGGGCGGGTTGGCGTTCTGGTATTGCCAGATGCCGTCGAGAGAAACGCTGCGCGGTGTCTGGGCAAGGGGGCTTGACGCGCAAACCAACAGCCCCAGCGAGAGCCAGATTCTTATCTTCATGTTGCCTCCACGATGGCGAGCAGCGCGTCGCGTAACTGCCGGCTCAGCGGCGCTAACTGCGACTGCAGTGGGGGAATCGACGCGAGATCGCGGGCGCCGGCGGCCTGCTCAATGGCTTGCAGACAGGGCACCAGCGTCGAACCGGCAAAGTGCAGCGTTTCTCCTTTGAGGCGATGCGCACAGCGTTTGATCTCGTCGCATGCCCGATCGTCGATCGCCGTTTGCAGGGCTTGCAGCAGCCCAGGCAGTTCGTCGATAAACATCGTCGCCAGTTCGTTGAACAGGGCCGGATCGTTGTCCAACTGCGCGAGCGCGAGCGGGTAGTCGAAGGCGGCTTCCGGCGCGGGCGCCGCGGCGACGACCTGCGTAATTTCTTCGGCCAGTTTGTCCAGCAGGATAGGCTTGGCGATATAGCCGTCAAAGCCGAGCTGCAGGCATTTCTCTCTGTCGCCTTTCATGGCGTGAGCAGTCATGGCGATGATCCGCTGTGTCGGTTCGCCCGGCGGTTGCCGCCGCTCCGCCTGACGAATCGCCTGCACCGCTTCGATGCCGCCCATCTCCGGCATCTGCAAATCCATTAAAATGACGTCGTAGCGCGCGGTTTTCAGCCGAGCCAGCGCCTCGACGCCGTTGCCGGCCAGCTCGGCGCTGTGCCCCAGCTTGCCGATAAAGCTGAGCGCCAGCTTTTGGTTGACCGGATTATCTTCGGCGATCAGCAAATGATAATGGGGCGACTTGGCGCTCACCGCCGGCGTGCGGGCAACTGGCGCGATGAGGGCCGTTTTCGGCAGCATCGGCACCAGCGCTTGTTCCATGGCGGCAAACAGTTCCCCGGCGTCGATGGGTTTGGTCAGGAAAAAGGAAACGCCCACTTTTTGCAGCACCGCCTTATCGATACGGCTTCCCGTCGAGCTCAGCATGATCAGCGTGCAGTGCCGCAACGACGGGGTGGACATGATTTCCAGCGCCAGCGCCATGCCGTCCATTTCCGGCATTTGCGCATCCAGTAGCACCAGCGGGAAGGGCGCGCGGCTGTTCATCAGCGCCAGCGCCTCTTTCCCCGAACCGACGGTGACGGGCCTCAGGCCCATATTGCGCAGCAGATCGGACAGCAGCCGCAGGTTGGTGGCATTGTCGTCTACTACCAGCACCTCGATGCTCGCCAGCGTCTGCGGCCAGCCGACGCTTTCTCTGCGCGCGCCTGACAACACCGGCAGTGAAAAATAGAAACAGCTGCCGCGTCCGGCGTCGCTGTCTACCTGCAATTCTCCCCCCATCATCGCGACCAGCCTGGCGGAGATCGTCAGCCCGAGACCGGTGCCGCCGTATTTTCTCGTCGTCGAGTTATCCGCCTGGCTGAACGATTCGAAAATGACTTTCTGCTTGTCTTTAGCGATGCCGATACCGCTGTCGCGGATGCTGAACAACAAACGGTGCGCATCGTTGACCACCGGTTCGATACGCAGCACCACTTCGCCTGCAGGCGTAAATTTGAGCGCATTGCCAATCAGGTTGGTCAAAACCTGGCGCAACCGCAGCGGATCGCCAAAGATCTTGTCGGCGACGTCAGGGTGGATATCCACCAGCAGCTCGACGTTTTTTTCGGAGAACTTGGGCGTCAGCGGGCGGGTGATCTCCTGCACCAACGGCCGCAGAGAGAAGTCCTCCGGATCCAGGCTGATCTTGCCCGCTTCGATTTTGGAGAAGTCCAAAATATCATCGATAATTTTCAACAGCGCGCGCGCGGAACTGTAAGCCATTGAGATGTAGTCGCGCTGTTCCTGATTCAACTCGGTCTCAAGACAGAGTTGGGTCATGCCGAGAATGCCGTTCATGGGCGTGCGAATTTCGTGGCTCATATTAGCGAGAAATTCGCTTTTCGCCAGGCTGGCCGCTTTGGCCATCTCAACCGATTGGCGGGATGAGGCTTCCGCTTCTTTGTATTCCGTAATGTCCTGCAGGGTGCCGATCGCCCGTTGTACTTCGCCTTTAAGCCCTTGTTGCACGATCTGGCCCTGCAGCGATACCCAACCGTACCGCTCGTCTGCGCGCTGCACTTTCACTTCGCAGGCGAAAATCGGCAAGATAGCCTGGTTCGCCTGACGGATACACTGAGTGAAATGCGCCAGATCGTCGGCCGGAAAGGCCTGCGCCCACAGTGAGCCGGAAAGCGTCGAATGCGTGCGGGGAATTTCCAGCAATAGCAGTAACGCGTCGTTGACCTGCAATTCGTCGGTCGCTAAATCCCACTCCCAAATGCCGATGCGCGAGGTTTCCGCCGCCAGGATAAAATCGCTGTGCAGCCGCTGTTCGGCCTTGATGACGTCGGCATAGCGGCTGATATCGGTGTGGGAGCTGATCACGCCGCCTTCCGGCGTTCGCTGGTGCTGGATATACAGGGTGCGATCGGTTATCCGTCTCACCTCGTAATGGTCTGGCCGGCGGTAGTTGGCCAGTAAGGAAGCCGCCATGCGCTTTTGGGCTTCGTCATGCAGCGCCGGATAGCTGATATCGATCATCTTGCGCAAGACGTCGGCGAGCGTAAGCCCGACGCTCAGCCAAGGTTCCAGCCCCGGATAATAATCGTTCACGCGCCGGTTCCAGTAGACCAACCGCTCTTCGGCGTCATAAATGGCCAGCGCGATAGGCGGGGCGTTGAGCGCGGAAAGCAGCGTCGGCTTGTTCATCCCGGTAGCCCCGACTGCGCGGCGGGATTGTGATGCAGTTCGGCCTGACGCCGCATGAACTCGAGCCCCGGCGCCAGCACGATGGCCCACGCGGTCAGGATCTCTTCATCGCATTCAGGATCGAGGTCCCGCACGGTTTGCAGCACGGCTTTGCGCCACAGCGCATAAATCGACGGCGGCAGGTTGAGGCCCTGCGGGCTGCCTTCCTGCGTTACCTGTATCAGGTAATCCGCCACGATATGCGTGTTGGCGACCGAGAGCATGTAGAAAAAGGTTTTATAGATGATTTTCTGCTTTTCCAGCCGCTGGGCGATGCTGCCCGGTGAATTGAGATCCTCGGTGCTGCCGATAAACAACGCGTAGAAATGGGCGAAGAACCGATCGCCTTTATCGCCCTGAGTGATGCGGCTGTAGCTGTTATTGAACAGCTCTTCATAGTTAACACCCATGTCATTCTCCTTTCGCACTGGGGAGCGGATGACGCTCCTGCGGCAGACAGTGACGAGGCCAGTTGAAAACGTCTTGCATGCGAGCGCCGAGGTAGCCGTCGTTGAGCGGCGCCTGCAGCAGCGGGCCGCGATTCTGTTTGAACAACAGCGCCTCCAGCACGACGGTGTTGGTGGTGAGTGTGAAGGTGGTGTTATAGCCGCCGTTCGCTTCATAGCGGCCTTCGAACCAGCCGCGTTTGTCATCCTGATGCAGCCGCCCCAGCTGCATGAGCGCGTCGGTGTAGCGGGTATCCCACAGCACCCACAGACCGAAAATGGCGCGGGTCGAAAGCAGCGCCAGCTCGGGGGCGTAGCGGCCGTCGTCTGTGAGGGTATTCCAGGCGTAACCATTGGCGAACAGGCTGTCATATATCTCCCACGGCGCCGTGCTGCGTGAATATTGCGCCCGCGCAGTGAGGATTTTCTCCCGGTGCCAGCGCATTTCCTGCGCCTGGTAAAAACGTTGGGCTCGTTGCGCCATGCTGACGTCGGCCGCATCGCCGGCATTGGGCGCAGGCCATCCCATCTCGATCCCGGTCAGCAGATACGGCGTGCTTTCGATGCCGGCGGGGGTGCCGGTGAGGCGCGGATCGCGGGCCGTCACGGCGATAGGCTCACCATAGACGATTGCCGTTTTGAACGGCGCCATTCGGGGGGACGAGCGTTGAAACCCCCACAGGCGGAAAGCCGCGCTGTTGTAGTCGGCATAGCCGACGTCGCTGGCTGTGGCACTGCGCCAAGCGCCGTTTTGCTCTCGTCCGTCGAGCGGCTGACCGTCTTGGGTCAGCAGGTTGCAGAAGTTCCAGCGCAGCGCGATTCGTTCGAGAAAGGTGCGATATTCGGGGAAGCTTTGCGCCGTGAAACGCATGCCGGTGAGCAGACGGGCCATGCCTTGCGCTTCGCTGACGGCGCCGCCGTTCTGGCTGAACGCGCCGCTGGCGGCGTCATACAGCGCACCTGGCGCGCCAATGCGGGTTACCGGTAAACGATCGAGCGTCGTCAGCAATGCCGCCAAACGGGCGTCGAATTCCCGTTGCGGGAGCAGGTTCAAACGCCGCGCGGCGGTCAGCGCGATCAGGCTGTCGCCAATGTTCCACAGCGAGACCACCGGATAACGATCTTTGCCGTTCACCAAACCGGAGCCGGGCTGCGTGTTGTTCTGCACGTAGCGCCAGGCGACGTCGGCCCATTGCCGTTGCTCTTCGGTCAACGCGCCGTGGCGAGGCTGTTGCCGCCAGCGCTCCCACAGGGCGCCGGCACTATCGGGGCGCGCCATGACGCCCAGCAACACGACCAGCGCAAGGGCGATGACGACGGAGGCGATCAGCGTTAGGGTTTTAAGCATGATGTCGCTACCGGGGGCAGTTTCACGGGCGCGTCATTTTGACACTGCGGGCATTTGCAGGCTTTGCAGGATGGCGCGTTGCGCAGTGCGACCCCCGTTTGTTGGCACCAGCTCTTCAGGTTAGCGTCAGGCGTGATAAAGGGGCGGTTAAACGGCGTGTTTTTGGTGTCAAACACGTTCACCAGCGTTTTATCCCACAGCGCCGGCGCGTATTTGCCGTCGCTCTGGTCATTGGTATTGAATTTCAACAGGCGCCCCTGCTTTTTAAACAGCAGGGCTTCGAGCATGATGCCATTGTTGTTGGCGGTGAATTCACGGATCGGGCCGGCGCCGTTTTCATACAACCCTTCATAGAAGCCTTTGTCTTTTTCGCCGGCATTCTCAATCACGTCGAGTAGCCGATCGGTATACGGAGATTGCCACAGGCTCCACATGCCGAGCGCCGCTTTGAGCGAGATGGCGGCGGTATCGGGCACATACTCGCCCTTATCCGTGATGGTGTTCCAGTCAAACCCGTCGGAATAGACCGTGTCGTACACGAAGTACGGCGCGCGGTCGAGCTGATGTTCGGAACGCGCCGTCAGGCGGCCGGTAATCTGGTAGCGATTCTCCTGCGCCTGATAGACGCGATTGGCGAAGTCTTGCATCCAGGGATGGCTGTGTTTAGCGAGGTCGGCGCTGCGATCGTCGCTGGTGTCCCAGCCCATCTCCAGCCCGTGCAGCACATAGGGTTCGGTGGCCACATAGTTATGCTGACTGGTGGTGCGCGGATCGCGTGAATCATAGGGCACCAGAACACAATAAATGTCCGCCAACTGGTAAGGCTCCGCGCGGGCGGCCTGGCAGGTGGAGAACCCCCACAGCTGGAAACCGCTGGCGGCGTACTCTTCATAACCCAGCCGGCCTTCTTGGACGTAAACCGGCTGTTTATTGGCATCCAGATTGGCGCCATACAACGTGCCGCAGTCGTCGATGATATGACTGAAATCCCAACGCAGCACGACGTTATCGACGTCGTTGGCAAATTCGGGATAGCGCTCTTTGATGATTTTCAACCACAGCAGCATTCTGCCGATGTCGATGGATGAAAAGCCGATCTCGCCGGGCTTGTTGAGGTAGTCGACCTTTTGCGCCGTGATGGTGTTGTACGCTTTGTTGGGCATCTGATTTTGGAACAGCGGCACGGTATTGAGCGTGGCGAGAAACTTGATCAGACGCTGATCGAATTGTTCCTTGTCGATGATGCCGAGTTCACGCGCGGCCGTCAGCGCGGCGAGATAGGAGGCGCTATCCCACATGGTGGTCGAGGGATAGTTGTTGACGGCGTTGACCAAACCGGTCGCCGGTTGATAGTTGGTGACGAAATATTGCCAGGCCTTGACCGCCATCGCCTGTTCACGCGCCGTCAGGTCGCCGTGGCGCTGAGGGTAGGCGGCGGCGGGCAACTGGGTGTCGCCCACGGCCGCGGGCGACATCAGCAGCAGTAGCAGGCAACCGCACAGCGCGCGCCTAACTAGCGTGATAAACGGCCTGGTGAAATAATGATGAGGCATAGTGGCTCCTTATAACTGATTACGGCCGTTGATCGTCGGCAAGATTCGCGGCGGGCGCGGAGGCGCAGTTTTGGCAAAACAACGGACCTTGCGCGATGTAGACCAGGCTTTCCAATATCAGGGCATTGGTATTGGCGCCGATCACCCGACTCTGCTGCCCATTGGCGGCGATGATGCCGTCATACCAGCCGCGTCCCGGCTCGAACAGGACGCCGGCGCGCTGCCGCATTTCGTCACTCCACGACGTACGAAACAGCGCGTACCAACCGAATGCCGACTTGGTCGAAAGCTGCAGCGCCGCCTCTTTGATTTCCGCACGCGACTTGTCGATCTGCGCCGGGAATCGACTGATGACCGCGTCGTCGATAAAACGCGGCAATTGCTCTTCATTGTCGGTATTCACATAGGCGTCACCGCCGCGGCTGCGATAGCGGCTTTCCTGTACTTTCATCACTCGCCAGCTGATTTCCGCCGACCGGATGTCGAACCCGACCTCCAGACCGGTCAGTAAATAGGGCATGGTAGTGACGACCGGGTGATCGACCTTGCCGATTTTGGCCTGGCTGTCGTAGGGAATACGCAGGCCGTCAATGCTGATGGTGCGGGCTGATGGCTGTTGGGTGCCGAGAACAATGCCGGCCAGAGGGCTGACGCGGCGCAGTCCGTGGGCGGCATAAAGCTGGTAACCATAGCTGTCACGATTGCTTTGAGTGACGAGCAGCCATTTTTTTGCCGCCCGGAAATTCAACGGCTGTCGCTGCTCCTGCTGCATGAACAGGGCGTCGAACTGCCAGGGGGCGATTAAACGGGCGATCGCGCCGGTCTGTTCCGGGTACAGCCAGGCGACGATATCCAGCGCCATCAACAGACGGCTGAGGTCGACGGCAGACCAATCGGATTGGCTTTCGTTTTGGTCCAGGCTATTCAGCCTGATAGGGCGCTGAGTATGGTAATACAGCGACGGCAACTGACCGTCGGTCAGCGGTAACGAAGACAACGCTGTCAAAACGGCATTCACGCGCGCATTCAGCTCGTCCTGCGTAATGATCCCGAGGCGTTGCGCGCTGATCGTCGCCATCAGATAACTGCCGGTGTCCCACATGGTGGTGTAAGGCTGGTTGTCGATGGCATTCGCCAGCCCGCTGGATTGGGTGTTGTTGACAAAATATTGCCAGGCGATGCGCGCCCAGACGGCCTCGTCGAAGGTCAGCGCACGTGGCGCGGGCAGCGTGGGGAAATCAGCGCTCAGCGTCAACTCGGCGCTTTCCGCCGGGGCGGGGGGCATCTTCATCTCAACATACACTACGACGCCGAAGGCCAGCAGGAAGCCGAGGATGACCGCAATATAGCTGCGCGCCTGCAACAGTGAGTGTTTCCACGCCATGTCTATCCGGCCTCCTGCTGTTCGGAAGGGGGCTCCGACTCAGGGCGCCACAACGCGGCGAACACCATCGGCAACATGGCCATCACGTTTACGCCACCCCAGAAGATATTGATCACATAGCCGGCCGGATCGTCCACCTTGCCGAGATACAGCTGCGCGCCGCCCCATAACAGCCCCAACAGCGTCAGGGCGATGATGGCCAACTGCGGTTTGACCAGCGTCAGAAAGTTGCCTTGCTGGCGCTCTTTGGGCGTAACGTGGAACTTGATCTTTTCACCGCGCAGCACCGTATCCAGCGCGCGCAGATTCATCGAGAAAAGCGAAAGGTAGGACGCTTTTCCGTCCCAGGCGGAGATCCCCCAGGTGCCGAACATGAAAGCCAGCTCAGACAGCAGGAAAAACGGTAAAAAGTGCAGGTAAAAGGGCAACGAGTAAGCGGATACAGGCGGAATGCCGGTAAACAGATAGATCAACGGCGAGATCAGGAACACCGTATTCCACAGGCAGGCAAGATATGACCAGAACGTGGTGCCGTACATCAGCTTTTGCGCCAGACTCAGCCTGAAGTTTTTCGCGCTGAAGACTGCATCATGCAGCGCAATGTCCAGCGATCCCGCCGCATATTTGAAACGCTGAATCATCCAGGTCAACAAATCCTGCGGCGACAGCATTTTCGATTCCACCTCGGGATGCATGACGGAACGCCAGCGTCGCTCGGGATCGCCGTGCAGCACGATCGAGGTGTAAATATCTTCCGATACGTGGAATTTATACGGCGTCAATTCGGTATCGAACGTAATTTGGGGTTTCATCGCCCGGCCAAGATCGTCGCGCAGGCCGGCATCCGTGACGTCGCGGGTATAGCGATCGATTTCATTTTCGACGGCGCGCGCATAGCTGCGCAATGCGCTCTGCATGATAGCCTCGCGCCGATGAATTGACGCCGCGCCGCAACAGAAGGCGGCGTTGGCCGCATTGCGGCGGCGCAATATCACGTCGTAAAACATCTTGGGATCGTTGAAAAAGGGATCTTGGCCGACGGTGAGGGGCCCAACCACCCCTTCAAACGCGCGCCCGATGACATAGCCCGGCTGCCCCAGCTTGTCCTTCAACCAGTGCGGCAAACGCTTTCCGGCGGGCAGATCGTAAAACCATTGCGGCGTTTGCACCCAGGCCACCAGGGGATCGCGAAAATAACCCAGCGTGTCGGTCAAGATGGACGGGAATACGCGGGTATCGGCATCGCAGATGACGATAAAATCCCCGTCCGTGTATTCCAGTCCATTGCGCAAATTGCCGGCCTTAAAACCGATGTTGTTCTCGCGCGACAGATAATTTACGCCTTCTTGTTCGGCGACGCGTCGCATCTCGGGGCGTTTGCCGTCGTCCAGCACGTGAATGCGGTAGTCCAGCGGGAAGGGATAGGTGACTCGTTTGGCATCCTGAATCGACAACCGGACCAGTTCGGTATCTTCGGAATAAGTGGCGATAAACAGGTCGACTTTGACCGGGCGCGGTGCGATCGCCTCATCCGAATCGAGACATTGACGGATGTCGCGCGGCGGGGGACGGCGTTTGACATCGCGCATTTGCCACAGGTTGATGGTAAATAGAATTGTGCCGCAATAGGCTAGGGTTTCCGCTATCACCAAAGGAACGGCATACCATAAGGCGTCATAATTGAGTGACGCCATCCAACGCCAGCGAATGTAATTGGCGCCGACCAACAGAGCGGCCACAGCGAGGATTTGCCAAAGGAACTCTATTGCCCGCGAGGTTTTTAGCGGTGCAGGGGGGCTCCTTTTTTCAAAAGATGAAAAATAAAAATGCGCCATGCATTTCATTCCCGGCAAGGAGGTCATGATATAGATAGAGAGTTTAGTTAAGCATGGAGGATTAGCAAGAGGGTGGATTTAAAATTAAACAGACATTCTGTTATTTTTTATATGATTGCAATAATGAGCATTTCCTCATCAAAAAATACGTGACGTGCGGATAAATTTATTTTTTCATCTAAAATTCCTATACGCCTGCTTAAAGCAAAATGATTAGTAAGTTATATATTTTAATTTAAATTAATTACAAATTAAACAAAACCACATGGCGCTGTTTTTTGAACCGATTTATCATGAGATAACCGAATGAATTTACAGCAAGTTAGTGAATCTTCTACGGCAACGCTTCACTATGTCGCCATTGGGAAACGTGATTTGCGTATCGACATGCTGCGCGGCATCGCGCTGGTGATGATGGTGGTGGCGCACGTAGAGGTGATGTCGGTTTTGAATGTTTTTACCTGGGAGCGGTTCGGTTTGACTACCGGCGCTGAAGGTTTTGTTATCTTGTCGGGTTTTATTCTTGGCAATATGAAACGGCGACAGTTACAAACTGAATCCATGTTGACGGTGGCCTATTCGTTGGTGCGGCGCGCGGCTAAACTATATATTGTTAATATCGTTATCATTATAAGTATTTTGCTGCTGCAAATGCTGGATTTTATCGATACCTTTGAAGTGACACATTTCGTTGACCGTTTTTCAGGGGCGGTATATTCGATGTATCCGGTTAATGAACAAGTCAAAGAGGCCTGGTTCAACGAGATTATTTTTTTGCAGATAGGGCCGCATCAAACGCAAATTCTGGGGCTCTACTTTTACCTGCTGTTGTTTAGCCCGCTGTTCCTCTGGCTATTGAATACGGGCAGGGGCGCCGGGCTGCTGGCACTGTCGTTCATCGCTTACGGCTATTACCAAATCAGCGGCATGCCGATGACTTCGGCGGAGTTCGAGTTCGCTTTTCCTTTCCTGGCGTGGCAATTGATCTACATACTTGGCCTGTGCTGCGGATGGTACAAAGAGGAGATCGCGTCGTTGGCCCGCACTCAGGCAGGCAAGATTGCGCGTTATGGCATGGCGGCGGTGGCGCTGATAATGCTGTTCGTCGCGCAAAACCATACCAATCCCTTTATGCCGCCGGCGTTAATGCTGCACGTGATCCCGGCGGCGGAATTCAATGGGTTTTATCAACACCTGGCCGCCAAGAATGCGTTGGGGCCCGTGCGCATTCTGAATGATTTTTGTCTGATCGCCAGCGTCTATTGGCTGCTGACCGTCTGCTGGCGGCCCATCAACAAAGCCATCGGCTGGTTCCTGATCGTGCTTGGGCAAAACTCGTTGTATACCTTCATCATTCACGTCTATCTGGTGCTGTTCATCAGCCAGTTCGTGACCTTCGATCTCTGGACGCAACATTGGCTCTTCAGTACGGCGGTGCATGTGACCGGGCTGCTTGCGCTCTGGGTAATGGCGCGTTACGGCCTGTTGAAGAAGATTGTTCCCAACTAATCGAGCCCGAAGAACGCGGTGGCTAAGGCGATAACCGGCCTGGCGCCCCACGGTCAGGCCTGGTAAGTGCGCAGCCAGGCGGCGAATGTTCTCACGACGTCATCATCGAGGCGCTAAAAACGCGTATGCTGCAGATTGCCGGGCGGCAGACGGCGCTTAGCGCACGGGATCTCCCTTGCGTGGAAACGCCCTATGACTTTAAAGCCGATAATCTGATTTATGTCGCGCAGGATAGGCCTGTGCTGATCGACCCCGATAACGCGCTGTTTTTGCCGCGCGTGTTCGATCTGGCGCTGGTCCTGCTGCTGTTCCACAACGCACTGGACTCGGCGCCCGACCGCGTGTTCACCGTACGGGAATGGCGGCTGTTTTTGACGGGGTACGGTGAGTCTGTCGCGTTGACGGCCGGCGAAGTGCAAAGCTGGCATCAGGCGGTAGAGCATCTGTTTCTCGACGAAGTCCTGTGGCTGATGGCGGACTTTGCCGATGGCTGGCGCGATCCTCGGCAAACGGCGCTGTTCTTCTCTCTGATCGGGCTGCTGGATAATCTTTCCGACTACGGATTAACACCGTAATGCGCTCAACGTTGCAGTGGTTTTTTGCGCCGTTGGCGAGGCTCTTATATATTTATTAGCATGCCTGAGGCAGGTTAGGCATGAAGCGGTGGCCGTACAGGCCGCTGCAAGCACGACAGTTAATCCGTTCGCCAAGAGGCTGCGAGACGGTGCTTTCGGTAGGGACAGCCGCCAAACGTTTTTACGGCGACCGAAGGCGGAGCAGCTACTCACAGGTCACGAGGACACTTACCATGCATAAGAGAACACTGGCGTCACTGCATTACGAAAACATGCCTTACGATGGGGTGCGCTTTCATATTTTGAAACGGGAGACGCCGGGCCATACGGCGTTGCTGAAGCTGGATGCGGGCAGCCGACAACCGGCGCGTTTTCATCCTGGATGGGTGAAACTGATGGTGCTGAGCGGTGAACTGAAGGTTGACGATCAGACGCTGCAACCCCATGAGATGTTAATCATTCCTGCCAATACCGCCTATACGGTAGAGGCCATAACGGAAGTGATTTGTCTGGCGATTTCCGAGCTGGACGGCGCCGAACTGGCCCGTTGACGTATTGACAAGAAGGGATAGCGGAGAGCCTAGGCGCTCTCCCTATCCCTTAAGCATTGAGCCGCCCCCCAGCTAAGCTACCTGCTGATTAGGCATAAACCTCCTGATTCAATCCACCGCGCTTTCCCTTTCCATCACTTTCGGCCTCCGTCGCCCCCGCAACGTTGCCGCCATTGTGCAGCGCATGCACAATGTCATCGCCCCGTTACCACGCAGAACGATGAAATGTGGGTGTCATAGTGAGTTTATTCGCATAAGGCCCCTGGTGTGGCTTGCGAGAACGTCACTATATGGAGGATCATGCGGCCTCTCTATCAAATAAAAGACATTCGCGTTATCAAAAGGGACAAACGACCATGGGATTCGAAGTCGACAACGCCGAAACGAAACGCATCAACCTCAGCAGCCACGAAAACTCCTCGTTCGAGGTGACAGGGCTGGTGAAACACTATCCGGCAGGCTTTGTCGTTCCTTTCCACTCGCATAAACGTTGCCATTTGCTCTATTCGCAACAGGGAGTGATGGCGGTCGAGGCGGGCAGCGGGCGTTGGATCGTGCCGCCAACCACCGCAGTCTGGCTGCGGCCGGGGGTGGAGCATCAACTGGTCATGCAGAGCAATATCTGCGTTTACGGGATTTTTGTCGATGAATTCACCGCCGCGCGTTTGCCGCTGCGCGACGGCGTTTTGCAGGTGTCACCGCTGCTGCGGGAGCTGATCGCCCAACTGGCGACGCTGGCGCCCGAGGGCGAGGAAACCAAACGCCATGCGCTGCTCAGAGCGCTGTTCCTCGAGGAACTGAGCCTGCAGCCGCAGCTGGCGCTGCATCTCCCCTGGCCGATGGAAGCGAGAATGGCCGACATTTGCCGGCAGTTGGTCATCACGCCGGCCGACGATCGCGGCATTGAGATCTGGGCGGATTCACTGTCGATCAGCGCGAAAACCTTCCAGCGTCACTTTACTCAACAAACCGGCATCACCTTTGGCCAGTGGAAACAGCGTCTGCGGCTGCTGTCGTCCATTCCGCTGCTGTTGGCCGGCCACTCCATCATACACGCCGCTTTCGAAAGCGGTTATGAGAGCCACAGCGCCTATTCGGTGGCGTTTAAAAAACTGTTTGGCGTTTCGCCTTCGCGCTTTACGCTATAGCCGTATTGCAGAGCGCGCTTCTCCTATAGATTGAAGCAACCTAATGACGTATAAAGCAAAGCAGTCAACCTCCGAGGCCGCTTCCCGTGATAAAAATTGTCGTGTACCTGATTATCGCCGTGACGATCGCCATTATTGCGGCAAGAGTCATCTTTCGTTTGCCGGATATTTCGCAGCGTCTACCGCAGGCGGCATTGCCGGCGGATCCTGCCGCGCTATTGCCGGCGCGGGCCGCCGAACAGATGGCGGCGCATCCCGGTCTGAGCGGCGTGGTGCCGCTGGTCAGCGGCCACGATGCGTTCGCCAGCCGCCTGGCGTTGGCACGGATGGCGGAAAGGTCGATCGATGCCCAGTACTATATCTGGCATAACGACACCTCCGGGCAGATCTTGCTGAAAACCCTGTATGACGCGGCCCAACGCGGCGTGCGTGTGCGGCTGCTGCTGGACGATAACGGCGTCGCCATGGATGAGACGCTGGCGGCGCTGAACGCGCAGAAAAACGTCGAGATCCGTCTGTTCAACCCGTCTACCGTACGTACGCCGAAGCTGGCCGGTTACGCCTTCGACTTTATGCGCATGAACCGGCGTATGCATAACAAGTCCTACATCGTCGACGGCGCCGTGGCGATCATCGGCGGCCGCAACATTGGCGATGAGTATTTCCAGGTCGGCGACGAGAACTATTTCCTCGATCTCGACGTGTTGAGCGTCGGCAGCGTGGTGGCGGAGACCGCCGATGTCTTCGATCGCTACTGGAACAGCGCCTCGGTATTCGGCGTTGAGCAAATTATCCGGGGCCAGGGCAACCTCTCGGCATTCCTGACGCAGGCTGCCGCAACCGAAACCAGCGAGCGCGCCCGTAAATTGGCGGTGCAGCTGGAAACCAGTGCGGTGCGCTTTCGCGATGGCGCCGTGCAGCCGGAATTCACCCAGGTAGAGCTGGTGGCCGACGATCCGGCGAAGGGATTGGGCAAAGCGTCGCGCGATCGCTTGATGGTGACGCAGCTGGGCAAGATCATCGGCGGCGTCAGCCGGCAATTGGATCTGGTCTCCGCCTATTTCGTGCCGGGGCGGGAAGGGGCAACCTTCTTTGAATCGCTTGCCAAACAGGGAAAATCCATCCGCGTGCTGACCAACGCGATGAACACCACCGACGTGCTGGTGGTCCACGCCGGCTACGCCAAATACCGGCGTGAGCTGCTGCAGGCGGGCGTCGAGCTGTTCGAGCTGAAGCTGCGCGCCGGGCAACCGACGGGGCGCAAGGAACTCAAGCCGCTGGGGCTGTCCGGTGCGGCGCTGCATGCCAAAACCTTCGCCATCGATGACAAACGGGTGTTTATCGGCTCGTTCAATTTCGATCCGCGCTCGGCGCACCTGAACAGCGAAATGGGATTCTTGATCGACAGCCCGTCGCTGGCGGCCGACACCCGCCAACTGTTTGATGGCCCGCTCGAATACGCCGCCTATCGGCCGGTATTGACGCCCGAAGGCAAAATGGTGTGGAAAGAAGCCTTCGAAGACGGCCACACCGAGGTGCACCAGCAAGAACCCGGTGCCGGCTGGGTAAAACGCATCGTTCTTACCGTGGCCGGCTGGCTGCCTATCGAGTGGATGCTGTAACGCCGGCGAAGGCCGTCGCCACCCGGTGTAACCGATGACCCAAACGTGGCGAAAGTGATCGCCACGCTCAGAGAGATTTACGCGCCGAAGTGAGGGGGCCGGCGATCGCCGCTTTGACGCTGGCGGAGTACGTCGGGACTAGCGCACTTCTCGCGTTGCGGCCAACAAGGCTTGTAACGAAGGCGCTTCGACCAGATTCTCGATGCAGGCCATCAGTTTTCGCGCATTAAGGCGTAATCCCTCACTGGGTGATTGCGCACAGCAGTGAAGAAATTTCTCACGAATATCCTGCATGTCGGCCGGATTCTCCGGCCAGCCGCGGCCGAACTCGGCCTCGAGCCGCAGCGTATCACCATGCTCCGGCGTGATGTGTAGTTCGAAGCGGTCAAACCTATCGAAGGCATGTTGTTCATGAACTTCGATACGCTGCGCCAGAGCAACGACCGTAGGTTCTGTCGCTGAAGCCGCGCTGAATTCACGTGCGCTGGCCTGGCCGCGCAGCAGCGCGTTGGCGATGATGTAACGTGCGCTGAACTGCGCATCGATTTCGGCCGTTTTCTGCGGTTCGTATGGCGCGCCGCAGACCATGCGCATGGTCGGCGAGGCATGCAGAGTGATCTTCGCCCGTGCGGGATCGGGCAACTGCCGATGCGGTCCGTCGTTCAACAGCGCTTCGGTCAGCGCCAGCAGAATGCTGCAGTGTGGGTAGAGTTTGAAACAGGTCGCTTCTTCCCCCAGAAAGGCGGTGCCCAACTGGTGGGTCAGCAATCCCAGATCGGGTTCGCCCGGGGCATAGAGATTGAAAAATCCGTTCTCGCCGCTCAGGACGCGTTTAGGACCACTTATTCCAGCCTGCGCCATTAAAACCGCTTCCAGCGCATGGCGAGCCACCAATCCCTGGCTGATACGTACCGCCAGCGTCTTGTCCTGATAGTGTTGGAAGGTGCCGATGCCAAAATCGAACGCCAGGCCGATAGCGTCGGTAAAGGCATGCGGGTCCAGGCGCAACAGGCGGGCGGCGATCGCTGCGCCGGAAAACAGGCCGAGGATGTTCGAGTCGAATCCGCGGTAGAAAAAGCCGTTCGCCTGCGCGGCGAGGTTGATGCGTTGAGCGAAGTCTTGCCCAACGGCCAACGCAGCCAAGGTGTCGAGGCCGGAAGCGCCCGACAGTTCCGCAGCCGCCAAGGCCACAGGAATATCCGAGGAGCTGGGGTGCCAGCCAGGAGAAAGCACGTCGCAATAATCGAGCGCGCGAGCGCGTACGGCGTTGACAAACGCCGCCTGCGGCGCGGCGAGCCGTTCTTCGCTGCCGATAATGCTGGCTTCGGCGCTGCCGCTCCAGCGTCTGGCCAGCGACAGCGCCGCGTCAACGCCGCTTTGATCGTAACCGGCGGCGAGACAGCCAAGATTATCCATGAGCCGTTTACACTGGAATGCCAGGACGGCGGGGGGAATCATGCACGCATCTACCTGCGAAGCGAAAGCGATCAATTCTTCGATCGGGTCGACCGATAATTTTGTCATGTTCATTCCTCGTTCAGTCGTTCAGGTGACTTGTTCAGCACGGCGTTTCCGGCCTGAGGATGCAGACGGAAACGCGGATGCAGCATGATCAGCAGCCACACGGTCATCACGATGCTGAGTAATCCGGCACACAGCATGGCGATCCCGAAACCATCGGCGAAGGCGCTGTGCGTCAGCGCTTGCATGCGGCTCGCGCTCAATGCATCAACGGCCGTTTGCTGTTGTTCGATGACCGCCGTCCGGGCGATTGCGGCGGCCTGTTCCACGCCTTGCGTTTGCAAAGCCGCAGTCAAGGTGGTCACCGCTTTCATGCTCATCAGCGTGCCCAGCAAGGCGATGCCCAGCGTCATGCCGGTTTGTCGCAGCGCGTTCATCGTTGCCGACGCCATCCCGGAACGTTGCGGCGCGACGGTGCGCATCACCAAGGCGCTTGTCGCCGGCATGGACAGCCCCATGCCGAAACCGAGCAGGGCCAAATAGAGCGCCACCAGAGCGTAAGGCGAATCGGCGTGCAGCTGCGTCAGCAACAGCAGGGCAACGCCCATCAGGCCATAACCGACGATCATCAGCGAGTTCACGCTCAGTTTGGCGGACAGGCGGCCAAAACCGGAAGCGGCCAGCGCCATGGCGAGAAATTCCGGCGCCATGCGCCAACCGGTGTCGGCGGGGCTCCAGCCCTGGGCCTGTTGCAGAAATAGCGAGACGAAGAAGACGCTGCTGTAAGCGGAAAAACCGAGTACAAAAGAGGCGAGGTTATAGCCGCTAAAATCGGCGTTGCGGAACAGGCTCAGCTGCAGCAAGGGGCGTTTGACCCGCGTTTCCACCCAGAGAAACAGCGCAAACAGCGCCAGGGCGGCGTACAACGGAAAACGCGATTGCACACTGTGCCAACCGAATTCTCCGGCGGCAATCAGCCCGTAGGTCAACGCGCCAAGCCACAAGATGCTCAACCCTTGCCCCAGCGGGTCAAGCGCCGCGTGCTCAGGATGCGAGCTTTCTCGCAGCCCCCAGCCGCCCAATATCAACGCGACGATCCCAACCGGAATATTGATCCAGAATATGCCTGGCCAACCGGTGGTATGCACCAGCAAGCCGCCCAAAACCGGGCCAATCACCAGCGAAAGGGCATTGACCGAAGACCAGATCCCGATCGCGCGGGTGCGCAACTGTTCCTCCGGAAAAGCATGAGTCAATAACGACAATGCCCCAGGGATAACGGCTGCGCCGGCGATCCCTTGTATCACCCGGCCCGTCAGCAGCATGCCGAGAGAGGAGGCGAATGCGCAAACGATCGAACCGACGGTAAACAATGCAACGCCGTACAGCCAAATACGCTTGCGGCCAAATCTGTCGCCCAGCGGACCGGAGGAAAGGATTAACGCGGAAAGGCAAAGGGCATAGGCGTCAACGACCCACTGCAGGCCCGACATGTCGGTTTGTAGCGATTCCAGCATCGTGGGCAGCGCCACATTGACAATGCTGATATCAAGCGACGCCATAAATGTACCCAGACAGATGGCGGCAACGAGCGAAATCCTGCGCATACCGGACATAGTGGGGCTCCTTATTGAGATGGGGGTGATAGTGAAAACTATTCTCATCCTATATTATGACTGACCGTCGGTCAATTGAGCGTAAATATTGATTTCACTGAGATAGGCCGGCTGGTCAATGGCAACAACATTGGTTACGATGGCCGCTGGACTCCTAGTGGATGTTGATATGAAGACAAAAGAGAAGATGAAAGAAACACAGCCTCGAACCAAACCGGCGGAAGTGCGCTTGGATGAATTGATGGATGCGGCGCAGAAGCTGTTTATCGAAAAAGGGTTTGAAGCGACCACCATCAGCGATATCGTCCGCGACGCCAACGTCGCCAAAGGGACCTTCTACCACTATTTCCCGTCCAAAAATGAAATGTTGTCCGCTTTACGTATACGTTTCACCAATCACTTTATCGAGAAAATTCAGCTGGCTATCGATGAATGCGCGCCGGATGACTGGTTGGCGCGTCTGAGAGCCTGGTGTGATGCCGGCGTGGCGACCTATTTTGAAGGCATGGAACTGCACGATGCGTTGTATCACGATCATCATTATCATACCCGAGGCAATCAGGATCGTGATGCCGTGCTGGAGCAGATCCTGACGATTTTAAACGATGGCGCAGCGGCGGGCGCCTGGCGTCTGGAGAATCCGCATCTGACCGCCATCTTGATGTATCACGGCATGCATGGTGCCGTAGATGACGTCATGGTCAACCCCGACGCCGACCGCCAAGGGTTGGGGCCCGCGCTGGCGCAGGAGTTCATGCGTTTGCTGGGATGTCGCTGATCGTTTACGGCGCCGCCTTGAGCGACACCCAGTAACCGGGCTGATACGGAATGGGAAGAAAGCGGGCGAAGAGTTCAGCAAAAGTCGCTTCGGGATCAACGCCGGCGAACAGCGACGGATGGAACCAAGTGGCCAGACGTTCGATCGCGACGAAATTAAAAGGATGATCGTAAAACGGGTGCCAGATGGCGTACGCCTGTCCGTTCTTTGCCGCGGCTAGGGTGCGATAAGCCGGGCGTCGCATCAATTTTTCCAGCCGCGTTTTTGCCAGCGTCAAATCTGCGCCTGGCCCAAGGTTGATCCAGTCACCGTGGGGCGAGTAATGACTCCAGTTGCTGCCGGTCACGACGATTTTATCGGGCCGGGAAGCGATCACCGTTTCCTGACTCAATGCGCCGTAAACGCCGTGAATATGCGTCTGAGCCAAATTGAATCCTCCTGCGCTATCCACCATCTCGCCGTAGTTGCCATTGCCCCAAGACAGGCAGCAATCCTCGTATAATCCGGCGGCGCGCTCCATCATTATGCGTGGGCGCGGCGGAGCCCGTTTCATCAGCGTGTCGCGGATCGTATCGAGATGACGCTGGCGGAAGCGAATCAGGCTATGTGCACTTTGCGGATTATCAAACAGCTGCCCCATGATGGCGATGCTTCTGGCGCTGTTGTTCATCAGGCCGATGCTCATATCGACAAACACCACGGGGATGTTCGCCGCCGTCAGCTTAGCCATCAGGCCGCTCGTTTCCAGCACAGAACGCGTATTCGCGTTGAGCAACATGGCTTCGGGCCGCAAGGCGATCAACCTTTCCAGATCGAATTGCATTTGCTGCACGCCGGCGAAGGCCGGCAGCTTGGCCAGTTCGGGAAAATAACGCAGATACAGCCGGTAGCTGTCCAGGTCGGCGGTGCGGAAATTGTCTCGCCAACCCACCAGTTTTTCCATCGGCGCGCGTGGGTTGAGCGCCGCGACGGTATAAAACAGGTTGCCTTCCGCCAGAAAAATACGCCGCAGAGGATAGCGTAAAGTCACCGTACGCCCGACGATATCGGTCACGATCTGTGTATCAGCCTGGGCGCGCAGAGAGCGTGAAGGCGAAGAAAGTGCCAGCAAAGCGGCCGCCTGAAGAAAACGTCGTCTGTGCATCAGAAATACCAGCTTATCGAACCGATAATGCGGCGTTCGATGCCGATGCTGCAGTAAGGCGCACTGGTGCAACTGGCGATGTAAGATTTGTTGGTCAGGTTGTTGACCGTCAATCCCAGCTCCAGATTATACAGACGAGGATCCCAGGCACCCGGCGTATAGCGGACGGTCATATCGCCGAGCCAAACGGCGGGCACTTTGAAGGTGTTGGCGCCATCTCCCCAACTAGCCCCCAGGTAGCGGGTACCGCCACCGATCAGCAGTCCCTGCAGCGGCCCTTTAGTAAAGCGATAGTCCAGCCACATCGAGCCGGTCTGCGCCGGAACCCCCACCGGATGTTTCCCCTGTGTGCTATCGTTAGCCTCAGTCACGACGTTGTTGACCCAGGCATAGGACAGCATCAGATTAAGGTTATCGGTCACCGCCGCCCGTGATTCCAGCTCCACGCCGCGAGAACGCACTTCACCCGTTTGGGTGTAATAACTGGGATTAAGGGGATCGATGGTGTTCACATCGCGCTGCGTCAGTTGGTAGACCGCCAGGCTGGTCATCGTTGCGCTGCCGGGTGGCTGCAGTTTCATCCCCATCTCATACTGAGTGGAATGGGTTGGCTTGAACGGCGTGCCTTGAGCGTTTGTGCCGGTCAACGGATCGAAGGCGGTAGAGACGCTGGCCCACGGCGCCAGGCCATTGTCGAACGGGTAGCTCAACCCGGCGCGATAGCTCCAGGCTGCGTCATTGGTTTGCGTTTGAGTATGGGCCAGATTGTCACTGGTACGCATGCGTGACCAGTCATGACGGCCGCCCAACAACAAATGCCATCCGCGCCAGCTGGCTTCGTCCTGTCCGTATAAACCCGTGCGCTGGAAGCGTTGCGTTGTCGACGTGCGTGAAACCGGGATAGGTTCGAATGAAGGGCGGTACTGTTCGGACCAGGGATCAAACGTCACGGTTTGCGATCCCCACCAGTCTTTATCCAATTTACCGGCCTGAAAGTCGATCCCGGCCAATCCCTGATGGACGATGGCGCCGGTAACGAATGTCGTCTCGGCCTGGTTATCCATCACGATGCTGTCCGCCTGACTCGGTGCGTCCTGATAAACCGCCGTCAAAAGTCCCTCGTCCGGCGTGATGGCGCGCGTAAAATCGCGCCGCACCGTCGAGTCTACGTGGGAATAGCGCAGGTTTTGCTTTAGGCGCCAGCGATCGTTCAATTCGAATTCAAGCAGCGAGGTCATATCGTATTGCGTACGGCTCGAGTGCTCGTGCGCGGGATCGCTGTAATTTCTATCGGTATCTATCTTGCCGTGCGGATTGGGCAACAGCCCCAAAACCTGGGCAGGAAGGGTGTTGTAATAGCCTGATTGGGGTTCGCGAAGATAGTGAGCCAACACGGTCCAGCGCGTGCGATCATTGGGTTGCCAGGTGATTGCGGGCGCCAGAAAGAGGCGCTTTTGCCTGGTGTCTTCGATCTGCGAACCGCGCGTGGCCGCCAGGCCATCGAAGCGGTACACCCACTGTTCGTCATCGGTCAGCGCGCCGGTGGAATCGAAGCTGAGGGAGTGCGAGCGGTCATTGCCGACATCCCATTTAAGCTGATTCGACTCGGCGGTGGAAGGGCGTCGGGAAATCATATTAATTACGCCGCCGGCACCCCCCTGGCCGTATAACGAGGATGAAGGGCCATGCAAGACTTCAACGCTTTGCACTCCCCAGGTTTCAATTTGCGGTCCCCAAATGCCGGTATTGCCGATGACGCGCAATCCATCCAGGTAGTAGTCGGCCTCAAAACCGCGCATTTTGGCGAAGTCCACGCCGCTGGAAAAGGCGCCGAAACGTTCCACGGCAACGCCGGCGCTGTAGCGTAACGCCTGGCTAACCGTGTCGGTCGACTGCACGTCCATTTGCTGGCGATTGACCACCGAGACAAATTGCGGCACATCGACCAACGGTGACCGGGTTTTGGTCGCCACCGTCGCTTGCTGTGCGGCATAACCCCGTGGGGCATTGTCTAAGGATGAACCCTCTGCAACCACCCAGATCGACTCTTCATCGGCCGCCAGGGTCAGGCAGGGCATCATGCCCAGCAACAACGGGCAAAGATAAGCCTTCCGCAGGCGAAATTCGTTGAATTTATTCAAAAAAAATCCCTCTTTAAGTAAGAGTCTCGCTGCGAGGGCGGGAGTCTGGTCATCTCAGGCAAGCGTTAAAATACTCATTGACCGACTGACGGTCAATATGAATAATTATCAATACCATTTAACGATTGGATAACATTATGAAGACTCTGGATGATTTGTTGGCGCTGTTGGCTGAGGTGGGGGTACCTGAAGATGTGCTGCAAGAGGCGGATGGCAGCTGGCAGTTGCGTCAAGATTTAGCACTCAGTTCGGCGGAAACGGTGGCATTGCAAGCCCTGCTGAAAGCCCGCTGTGTTAACGCGCCATCGCTGTGGGGAGGGCGAGACTATTCATTAGAACAGCTTATTTCTGAAATGTCATAAGCAAGTATAAAAAAAGTATTATTTATAATGTTTTGTTTATAAAGGAGATTAAAACGACATGATAGGGGTGAAACATAAGATCTACAAATAATTAACGCCAAGGTAATTGACTGACGGTCGGTCATGGTGTTTGATGTCGGCCAGAAAATGAAGTGTTTTTGAGTCCGTTTTGCTTTTCATTCTGAGCCAATACAGAAGTGATGGCGCCGCCTGACCGAGGTGCCGAAAGCTGTTTGTTTAACGAATTGTGATTGAGAAAGATAACAGTCAAACAGTGAGTTAACTCATTATGGAGTCGCTATGGTTAGTGTTGAGGATTCGATCAACCAACGTTTATTGCTGGCCCTTCAACAACATGGACAGCGCCCGGCGCTTTTTGAACACGGGGAGGTTTACACTTACGACTGGCTGAACGGTGCGGTGGCTTCAGCCGCTTTGAAGCTGTGTCAATTGGGCGTGGTGAAGGGCGATCGGATCGCCTATCAATTGCGCAACACCCGTGAAGCGGTTGTCATCATGCTCTCTTCGTTGATGCTCGGTGCGATCCCGGTGCCGATATTACCCTCTTATCGAGAAAAAGAGCTGAGGCACATTCTGCATCTGACGGCGCCAAAAGTATTTGCCCTGCAGCGAGGTTCCCGTCGCTATAACCCACTTGCCGCTTTGCAGACGCTGTTGGCCGAAGGTCTCAATATCGATGTGATATTGGTCGAAGACTACGATGACGCCGGGCACGACACTCGTTACCTAAACCTGCAACATTTCTGTTCGCCTTTGACGCCCGCGCCGCCACTTCACGCCGCCACCATGACGCCGTCGGATACCGCCGTCATGTTGCTCTCGAGCGGCACCACCGGTTTACCTAAAGCGATTGCCCGTAAAAATGGCGGCTACAGCTATATGATCGAGTGCGGCTGTGACGTGTTTGCTTTAGACAGCCATTCGGTCTATTTCGCCGCGATGCCGGTTTCGCATGGGTTTGTCATCAATTGCCCCGGTATACTCGGTACGCTTTCCCGCGGCGGCGCCGTTGCGCTCGTCGACGCCCCGTCGGCGGAAACGGCGTTGGACGTGATCGAGCAATGCGGCGTGACGCACACCACGCTGGTGCCTGCGTTGCTGTCTCAATGGAGCGAACTGCAGCGGCAAACCCCGCGCGACCTGACGTCTTTGTGGCATGTCCAGGTGGGTGGCGCCAGGGTGACGCCTGAGCTAGCGGCCTCCGCCTCCCGCAACCTCGGCATTACCCTGCAGCAGTGCTATGGCATGAGTGAAGGGCTGCTGTGTTTTAACTCGATTGACGATGATGACACTCTGCGATTCAGCTCTCAGGGCCGGCCGTTGAGCCCGCATGATGAAGTGCTGATCGTCGACGAAAACGGCCGTCCTTTGCCCGTGGGCAAATCAGGCGAACTGATCACCCGCGGCCCTTATACGCTCACCGAGTATTACCAAAATCCCCAGGCGAATCGTAGCGCGTTTACGGCGGACGGCTTCTACCGTACCGGCGACCTGGCGCACGTCGATGCCGCGGGTAACATTTTCATCGACGGCCGCGTAAACGACTCGATCAACCGCGGGGGAGAGAAATTCAGTCCCAATGAGATAGAGGAGTTGGCTGAACAGCATCCTGCCGTGGTGCGAGCCGCCTGCGTTGGTATGCCGGACGATCTCTACGGTGAGGTGCCTTGTCTGTTTGTCACCAGCACAGATACCACTCTGACTCTCAGCGCATTGCGCCGCTTCTTTGAGAAAGAAGGGCTGGCGGCGTTCAAGGCGCCGGAGCGGCTGATTGTCATCGATACCATTCCGATGAAAGGGATCGGCAAGATAGATCGCGTGACGTTGCGCGACATGCTGCGCCAGGAACAGACGGTCAAAAATACGGCGGGGTTGAACTCATGACGCCATTGCGCACGTCTCTCGGTTGCGTGGTGAGGCTCAGCCGCCCATGCAGTTCACCGGTCAGCAAACAATTGGTCGTATTTCCACATGCCGGCGGCGGCGTTGCGTTCTACCAGCACTGGCGTGATCTGCTGCCGGACGAGGTGGATCTGTTCATCGTGCAGTACCCCGGGCGAGAAGACGCGCAAGACGCGCCGGCTTGGGAAACGGCGCAGCGAGCCATTACACGCTGCGTTGATGCGCTGCATTCTTCGCTGGGCATCGCGCCGGTGGTGATTTTCGGTCATAGCATGGGCGCGCTGTTTGCCCTGCAGGTTGCCGCGGCGTTACAAGCGTCGCGTTTTAACATCGACGCCGTGTTGTCGGCCCAGCGCGCCCCCTCTGAACTGAAAATACTTCAACAGGAAAGCCTGCGGCAAGAGGTGTTGGGCGACATCCTGACATTCAGTGAAAGCAGCGGCGCACTGTCGCTGGATGAGATCACTCGCCCGCTTGTCACCCGCTTGATACAGCAAGATCTACAGCTGTTGGGCGCGCTCAGCGCAGAACCTTTGCCCGACATGCAGCCACGCATTTTGGGCGGCGATAACGATCCGTTGGTTAGCCGCGCCGCGCTGTCGCTGTGGGAAAAAGAACTCCCCGGCAGCCGGGTGCAATTCCTCGCGGGCGATCACTTTTATTTCGCGCAGGACACCGCTGCGTTTCTCCGCCAGCTGCTCCGGTAACGCTGGCTTATTTGTCAACGTATGGCTTTAAAGGAACCTCTGATGAATTTTGAGCTGTTTAACCCACAGGATTGCGCACCGGATACGGAGAAAGCCTTCGCTCTGTTCCCCCAGTTGAAAAAATTCTATGCGACGTTAGGCAATACCCCGCTGGTTGAAGTGCCGTCGCCAAAGGGAAAGGCGTCGATTTACGCCAAGTTTGAGTTTGAGAATCCGTTTGGCTCGGTGAAAGACCGCACCGCGTTCGGTCTGTTTTGCGATGCCATCAATCAACACGACTTCGCCGCCGGTGAATTGAAGTTGCTCGATTCCTCGGGGGGCAATATGGCGAAAGCCCTGGCCAAACTCGGCAATATGTGCGGGATAGCGGTGCAAGTGGTGATCCCGGATTCGTCTCCGCAACCGCTTATCGACACGTTAAAAGCCGATAAAGCCATCGTTACTCTGGTCGATCGCAATCAGTTCCTGCTCGGCGTCATTGCACGCAGCCAGCAGATTGCGCATGAAGATGGCAGTTGGACGCTGCTTTCTCAGCATCTTAACCTGGTCAACACCGCCGTACATCAGCATGCGACGGGCGCAGAGATTCGTCGGCAGCTGGAGGGTGAACGCATCGACGGTTGGGTATCGGCGGTAGGGACCGGCGGGACCTTGTCAGGGGTGGCCGCCGCGTTGCGTCAGGATAACCCACAGCTGATCGTGTGGGGCAGCACGCCGCGCGAACTGCCTTACGGTACGCTGTCTGCGCCGAACGGTGAACCTAAATTTGCCGGAGCCGGCGGGTTGGGCTTCGGTTTCCGTCAGCCTTTCATCAGTAAGTTGATGCCGCAGGAACCGCCTTTCAATCCGGTTTCCTATCGGGAAGCGCTCAGCGCGATGCACGAGTTCCATCAGTTGACCGGCGTTAAAATCGGCGCATCTTCCGCTGCCAACTGGAAAACGGCCTGTAAGCTGGCAGAAACGCTGAGTGCGGATCAACGGGTTGTCACACTCTTTGCCGACGCCGGTTCCGATATCGATCGAGAAAAAGGGCGCGAATGGTTCAAACAATCTGAAGCCTTGACCGTTTAACAACGTCTAAAAGGAATATTTCATGGAAATTATACAGGGCAATAATAATGTATTGTCTGAGCTGATCGCGCTTGGCGATTATGTTCGCCAGTTAATAAGTTCAGGTAAAGAGGCCAACGATATTGAGCATATTTTGGCGACGAAAGACGGCTATAACAATGCCACCGTGCTTTCCGTTATCGAAATGGCAAATATTACCTTTAAAGCAAAAGCGGATAATGTCCCTAACGTTGGCGATGCCAATTCACATATCGATCGGTTGGTGGATAAGCAGGGGCATGATATCGGCACGATGAAGGGCCAGGGGTGGAAAATCGCCTCACTGCCGGACGACAGCGTGGTTTCCTGGTACCACGAGACGGCCGAGACGCCGCTGGGGCGAATCGAAACCGCCGGCATTTGGAATTCCAGTGCGATTTGGGCGGGGCAATGGCAATCGTTGTTCGCCGCCGGCGTTAGCGGGGATGTCATGGGGAAGATCGGCGTTCGTCAGCTCTATCAGGATATTCCGCGAGAAAAATATCTGACGCTGATCGTCCTGTTGCCGCTGGATCAGATTAAAAGCTTAATTAAAAAATAATTTTATCAAACACACACAATATCCATTACGAGGGATAGGTATGCACACGTCGGTACACTGGGATGTCATTATTATCGGCGCTGGCCCCATCGGGCTGGCCACCGCATGGAATTATGCGCGAGAGCATCGCGACCATAAGGTTTTGGTCCTGGAACAACATGCGCTATTTACGCAACTGGCCGGCACCAGCGGGGAGGAGCGCCATTGGCGTTTGCAATATTCGGAGCTGGAAATATTCCGCCTTACCCTGGAGGCCGACAAATTGTGGCGGCAGCTGGAACAACAGGCGGACAGAAAACTGATCCACCGCATTGGCAGCCTATGGTTCGGCGATGCGGATGTCTGGACCAATGAGGGGCAAATCCGCCAAACCATGCTTTCAATGGATGAAATGAGGTTGCCTTATGAACGTCTGACGATGCGTGAAATCGAACGGCGCTATGGTTTCACCGGCTTGGACAGCAACTATGAAGGTTTCTTGCAGCAAGACGGCGGCGTGATCGACGTTAAAGGCACCCTGGCGTCGCTTTACTCGCTGGCCAGCGAAGCCGGCGTGGAGTTCCAGTTCCAGCAATGTGTGAAGGCCGTGGAGCCCGATGCTCGGGGCGCAACGGTGCTGACGACGCAAAACCGTTATCGCGCCCGTAAAGTCCTGGTTGCCAGTGGGCCGGGCAGCAAGAAACTGCTGCGCCAGTTGGATATTGAACTTGCGCTTTCTACCTATGAGATGGCCTGCATCAGCATGCTGCGCAGCCAGCGCCTGGGAGCCAACGATCCCTTCTGGTTTGCCTTCCAACCGCCGGTGGAGAGCGACAGCAACCTGTTTTATGGCTTCCCGCCTAACCCTTGGTCCGTCAATGGGTTTGATCGGCTGGGGACCGATTTCGAAGTGGATCCGATCACCGAAGCCAATGCGCCTGGCTATAGGGCAAACCCGCAGCACGTGGAGCGCGCGTTGGAGTTTGCCCGCCGGCATATGCCGTTCCTCGAACCGGATAAACAGCATTCCGCTGCAAGCTGTCTGGCCGTGTTGCCCACCGATCCGGCGCGCCAATTCTATCTCGACAGCGCCAAGGGCCGCTGCCACGGCGGCGAACATCTGGTGGTCTCGGCAGGGGGATGGGCATTCAAATTTACGCCTCTGATGGGGCAAATTTGCGCCGATCTGCTGGCGGAACGAGAGCCCCGTTGGGACATCAGCGCATTGCGTTTCTGAGCGGAGAACCTTCATGCAGCAGGTGAACAGCAATGAACGGGATATCGCCCTGGTTGGCATGGCCTGCCGTTTCCCGGGTGCCGAGGACATCGAAAGCTGGTGGCATAATTTGATCAACGGTGTCGAATCCCTGGTTCGCGTCGATAACGATCGGGATGATGCCGTCGACAAGGGATATATTCCCGTCGCCGCGCCTGTGGCCGGCGACATATCTCGCTTTGATGCAGGATTCTTCGGTATTAGCGCGCGCGATGCGCTGCTGATGGATCCCCAGCAGCGGCTCTTTTTGGAATGCGCCTGGCACGCGCTGGAAAGCGCCGGTGTGACACCGGGGGAACTTGAGGATACCGGGCTGTTCGCCGGCTGTAGCAGCTCTGACTATTTACGTCAGGCGCAAGGATCCGAGCTACTCGATAAACTCAATCCTTCGCCGTTCGAGCGGCAAATAATGAGCGATAAAGATTACCTCACCAGCAGGGTGGCCTGGCATCTGGGCATCGGGGGGCCGGTGTGCAACGTGCAAGCCGCCTGCGCCACTTCGCTGGTGGCGGTATACGAAGCGGTCCACGCCTTGCGCAGCGGCCGTTGCAACCTGGCGTTAGCAGGCGCTTGTACCCTAAGGATCCCGCAAAACGACGGCTATTTTGCGCAGCAAGGCATGGTGTTTTCCACCGATGGGCACTGCCGGCCATTTTCCGCAGATGCCAGCGGTACGGTATTCGGCAGCGGCGTCGGTGTGGTGGTGTTGAAGCGCCTGAGTGATGCGCTGGCGGCCGGCGATAACGTCGTCGCGGTGATCAAAGGCGTGGCGATGAATAATGACGGCGCGCGCAAAGTCAGTTTTACCACCACCAGTTTGCATGGCCAGCAACGCCTGCTGCGCCAGGCGATGGACGATGCCCGGTTGACGCCTGAGGATTTTCGCGCCATCGAAGCCCACGGTACGGGCACTCTGGCCGGCGATCCCATCGAATTCGAGGCGCTGAACGGCGTTTTCCGAGAGCATACGACACGACGGGGGTTCTGCGCCATCGGCGCAGTCAAGGCTAACGTCGGGCACCTGGAAACCTGCGCCGGCATGGCGGGATTGATTAAGGCCGCCCTGCAAATTCAGCATGGCTGGCTCACGCCGCAGATCAACGTTGGCTCACCGAATCCGGAAATGGCATTGGCGGAGAGTCCGTTTGAGTTTATCTGTTCCGCTCAACGGTGGGATCGCGAGGATCCGCGCCAGGCCATCGGCGTCAGCGCATTCGGTATTGGCGGTACGAATGCGCATGTCGTACTGGCGAGGCCGCCTGTCATGCCGCCGGCGCGAACAGCGGCCTCATTGTCCTCCACCGTCGTACCGATCAGCGCACAGTCAGAACAGGCCTGGCATCGGCTGGTAAAACGCTATCTGCAGCGACCGCACGGCGAAAACGACGAACGCTTGGCCTGGAGCGCGCAAAGCGGAAGAAAGTCGCTGCGCTATCGCGGCACCTTGCAGATAGACGATCGGGGCGCGTTGAGCGTGAAAGAAAACATGATGGATACGGGGAAAGGGCGCTTGTCGATAGTTTTCCAATTCCCTGGCCAGGGAAGCCAGTTTATCGGTATGGCCAGCGATTTGATGGCGCAGGACGCGACCTTCAGAAAACTGATGAACGACAAACTGCAGATAGTGCAAACGCAAGCCGCACTGGATCTCTCGGCGTTATTTACCGGAGAGGCCGCGCCCGAGTCGATTAACGATACCGCGTTGACGCAGCCCGCGCTGATCGCCGTCGAAATCTCCGTGGCCGAACTGCTGATGCATTACGGCGTCGAGCCGGATTGGATCATTGGGCACAGCCTCGGCGAAATTGCGGCGGCCTGGGCCGCTGGGGTGTTCTCGGTGCAAGAGGCGCTGGTTTTCGCCGCTCATCGTGGGCGTCTGATGGCCGGGTTGCCGTCCGGGATGATGTTGGCGGTAGAGCTGAGCGTTCAACAGGTTCAGCCCTGGTTGAGTCATCAGCTATCGCTGGCGGCAGAAAACAGTGATGACGGCTGCGTGCTGTCCGGCACCGCTGAAGCCATTCGCGCTTGCGAACGCCAGATGCGAGACCGAGGCGTGCGATGCAAAGCCTTGAATGTTTCACATGCGTTTCATTCGACCCTGATGGATCCCATTCTTGACGAGCTGGCCGATATAGCGCCGCCGCCGCGTGAATCGGCGACGGGGGTACGTTACGTCTCCGCCTTGCTGGCGACCGAAGTCGAATGTTCGGCGCTTGACGGCCGCTATTGGGCGCGTCATGCCCGTGAACCCGTAAATTACCACCGCGCCTTGCAGCAGCTACCGCAGCGCGGCAAGACGTTGTTTATCGAAGTTGGGCCGGGTTCGACGCTCACGGCGTTGGTTGCACAGCTGAAATCCGCCGGTTCTGTGACCGCGGTGCGAACCTTGCCGCGTCGCGACGAAGCGCAGAATGAAGGCGCCGTATGGATCCAGGCGTTGCAAAAAATCTGGCGCGCCAGCGTCAACGTTAACTGGCGCCGCCTGTGGCAACTGCCGCCTTCGCGCATCGCATTGCCGATGTATCCCTTCGATCCGGCGCACTGGTGGTTGGGCGAACGGGACAGGCAGGGGCCGCAAGCCGAGCGAACGCCGGCGGCAACAAGCCAGTCAGATCCTCAGATGGCGCGTATCTGGCGCGTTTGGGGGGATGTGACCGGCGTGAACCCCGATTCTAACCACTGTGACTTTTTTGACGCCGGCGGACAGTCGCTGATGGCGCTGCGCCTGTTGGCGATGTTGGAGCAAGAGTTTGGCAAGGCAATAGGGATGGCCGATTTTCTTAAGCGGCCTACGCCGTGGGGCATTAAACAACAGTTGGACCAGGCTGGAGCATTCGAGCAAGATTCTCATTAAAACAGGATGGCAAATTATGTCAGTTAACAATGAATTGCTGAATACACATAACCAATACCAGATAGAAACGGTCGTAATCGATGACGAAACGTCATTCACCCTGGCTTACTCGTCGCAGATCAAGCTGCTACCGGCCAATGGCGGTATCCGTTGGCGAAACTATGCGTCCCGGCAGCAGCAGGAAGAGGAGGCGATCATGCTGGCGCAGCGCATGTCGCTGAAGCACGGGCTGTACAATACCGGCTTCAGCGGCGGCAAAATCGTGGTGAACAGCAAACGTTCTCCCCAAGAGCAACCGGCAGTGCTTGAAGCGATAGGCGCTCTGCTCAATCGCTATGGCGGCACCATGTTTACGGGATGCGATATCAATACCGGCAATAGAGAGATGGACTATCTGCGGCAGTTTACACCGTGGATCCTGAATGCCATGGACAGCCCACAAGTCGATACATCAGTGGCAACCGGCTACGGCGTCTGGAGTTCGATGAAAAAGGTGTTGACGCTGAGGCTCAATCATTTGCCTCGCGCGCGCATTGCCATTCACGGTATGGGCAAGGTCGGCACTGAAGTGGCGAAACAAAGCCTGCTGTTCGGTTGTGAGGTGACGGCCTATGACATCAACCCCGCAGCGCAATTTCCTGCGGGGGTGCGCCGCGTGAGCGAAGAGGAACTTTGGGCGCAACCCAGCGAGGTGCTGTGCATCGCGTCAATGTCCAACGTATTGAATGCACAGAATATTGAACAGCTGAATACCCGCTGGGTGGTGAGCAGCGCCAACTCACCGTTTAATACGCCGCAGGCTGAACAGCGGCTGTTGGCGCGCGGTATTCACTATCTGCCGGACTACGTCAGCAACGCCGGCGCAGTGATCTGCGACAGCATCGAAATGGCGTTTACCGACCGTTATAACCAAATGAACCAGGAGCAGGTCAACGCCTATGTTCACTCCGTGATTGGCGCCAAGACGGAGGAGTTGTTGCAGCGCGCTCAACTGCTCAATTGCGATATTGGACAATTGTTGCAACCGATCAAATCCGCCGCCATGGTGGCGTAAGAAATGGGCCGGGGAGCCTGCGCTTTCCCGGCCTCGGCTTTTTTAACGGGCACATAACTCCATGATTATTGTAAAAGACGCTTTGCGTTGCAAAGTAGAGGCCGAATCGCAAGGGCGTCGCACCGTGCTTTACACCGCAAGTGGGCAGCCCAGCTATATGCATGTGATACCTCGTTTTACGCTGCAAGAGGTCACATCAGGGTTAGGCGAGGCGGTTCATCCGGCGTTTATCGTCAACGGTCAGCGAAAAGAGGCTTTCTTCTACGGCTGTTACCCCGGCACGCTGATCCATGGCGAACTGGTCAGCCAACCTGAGACGGCCCCGGCCAGCTGGCATGACCTGACCGCATTTCGACAGGCGGCGGCTCGCAATGGACGCGGCTGGCACATTGGCACCAACGCCGAATGGGCCGCGTTGATGTTCTGGTGCCGTCATCATGGATGGCCGGAGTTAGGCAATACCGAGAGTGGGCGATCGCATCGCGATCGACGCCAGTATGGCAAGCGATGTGACGGCGGTGCCGTGGGCGATGGGCAGGGCGATCCGACAACGTTTACCGCATCCGGCCCGGCCGCCTGGTATCATGACGGTACGCCGCACGGTATTGGCGATCTCTGCGGCAACCTTTGGGAATGGCAACACGGGCTGAAATTGGTCGCGGGGGAAATTCTGCTCTTGCCGGATAATGACGCCGCGATGCCAATGACCGACGATGAAGACGAACGCTGGCGCGCGGTCGACCTGGCAACAGGCGAGTTGCTACCTCCCGGCAGCCCGGGAACCGCAAAATTCGATGCTTCATCGCCGAGTCTTACCGGCAATGCCGGCACGCCGCGCATTTCGGACCGTATCCGGCTTTTCAACGGCGATCCGCAAGACAATGGATATCCGCCTGGTTTGATGGATGATGAGTTCGGGCGTATTGGTGCGGCAAGTGGAGAGTCGGTGCCGGATATATTGAAAATCCTCGGCGTTGCACCGCATCACCGGTGTGCGGACGGCGATCAGGTTTATCTGCGCAACTACGGCGAACGCATGCTGATGCGAGGCGGCGCCTGGTATTCCGGTGCGGGTGCCGGGCTGAGAACGCTGTGCCTGAGCCATGGCGCTGGGCATGCCAGTGCGACGGTGGGCGCCCGGCCGGTATGGTGTTTGTAAGCGGTTGGCAATTCACTGGGTGGCGCTTTACGTGACAATGTCACTATTGAAGTTTGATGAGAGCGCATCGAGATAAAAGAAAAAACTCTATAGAAGAGAAAGTGTTACCTCCAGAGGCCCCATCGCCAGCGGTGGCGAGTACCGCTGGGGGCGCCATGGCAAACAGGCGGACGATGAGCAGTTGCCGCTGCGTGAAAGTATGCATGGGCGGATACAACATGGCATGGATTACACGCCGACCGCAGAAGATGTGCCGGTGAGATGCCGTTCGTTCAACGGGGAACTCGTGCCCGTCACGGAAAAGAACTGGCAAAAACCCTATGAGAAGGAATCCTGGGAATAGTCAGGTTTCACGAGAGTCATTCTGGTGTAGATTGACTGCCGAAGTTTGCCAGATTTCACGTAGCGCGATCAAAAAGGAGGGCATTTTGACGCATTCTGCAAAGTTGTTTAGCCAAATCCAGACGCTTGAGGTTGAACTGCATCAGCCATCGGTGCGCCGCGATCCGCAGCGCGTCGCGGCATTGCTGCATGAAGACTTTGAAGAGATTGCTCGCTCAGGTCTGCGTTATGACAAACGCCAGACCGTTGCGGCGCTGGAAATGGAAACTGAGCATCCGCAGATTGTTGCCGAAGGTTTTACGCTGGCGAAAATCAGTGAAGGCGCCGTGTTGCTGACGTATAAGAGTTTTCAACGCAACGCGCAGGGCAACGCCATTCGTTGCACAGAACGGTCGTCGATTTGGATGCTGACGGAAAAGGCCGGTTGGCAAATGCGGTTTCATCAGGGCACACCGACCGAGGATTAAACTGAGGTGCTGAAACTGAACGGGCTGATGATGGGCTTAAACATAAAAAAGGATAGCAGCCTGATGAGGCTTGAAGGTGAGGTGAGAAAGGACGGCCAGGCTAACGGCGGTGCGTACCCAATAATACAATTTAACATAATATACATTATGCGCACTCATTTGGTTATACGTGGATTCTGGCGTCCTGGCTTGATCATGGGTTTTCTCCTGTGGCCAACCATTTCAACGCCCGTTGCTCATGCCGTTGAACGAATTCGTTTTTCAGCTGGTCTTAAGCCGTCGAGTTTTCGCTGTAGGCTTCATTGCCATTGCCGCTTATTGCTGAGCGACACCATGATGTTTGCGCAAAAATCTCTGAACACCCAATGCCTGTCGCCTGTTCACTTCCTGCAGTAAATGCATGCATGTGAGGCGTGCGCTTGCCGCTTCCCAGGATTTCGGCACTTGGCATTCCAACGCCGCTTAACCTCCCAGCAAAATTATCAATCGTTGGTTTGGCCGCCAGCCAACTCTGCCGATGTGATGGACTGCCGTTAACACGCCAGCCAGTATCTCGCGAAGTTTCAGCTTTATCACGTTCCACCCACTGAGGATCATAGATAAATGCGTTCTGCCATTAATGATGACCGGGCATGTTTATGTTGACGCATCTCTGGGGATATTGAGGCGAAATCCCCCCGCTTTTTTGATCGCGCTACGTGAAATCTGATAAAACATGGCTACTGCGATACTGCAGATTTCACCAAAACGCGCCATAAAAATGAACAACTTCTGCCTGCCAAATGCGTACTGGCGTTCGTCTTCACCGTTTCCGGTGGCCTTCATGGCGTTGGCTATACTGAATGGGAACATTCTTCCACACTCCAGGATATCCCCATGTTTGACCATGTGAAATTTGGCGTCAGCGACTTTGCTCTGAGCAAAGCGTTTTTCCTTAATGCGCTGGCGCCGCTGGGCGTAAAGATCGTTGCCGAAGGTGAACCAGATTATGGCGTTGAGCTGTGTCCCGATCGGGGTAACGTGTCATTATGCCTGTTTCAGACCGATGAAAAACCGGCGCATCTGCACCTGGCATTTACCGCAAGCAGCCGTGAACAGGTCGATGCGTTCTATCACGCCGCGTTAAGCGCCGGCGGCAAAGACAATGGCGCGCCCGGTTTACGCCCCAATTATCATGCCCACTACTATGCGGCGTTTGTGATTGGTCCGGATGGTCATAATATCGAGGCGGTTTGCCACAATGCGATAGCCTAGTTTTCCATTTAAAACAAATAATTATACAGAGAAAAGACTCTGTATTTAACATAACGTATTGTGACGGCGTCACTATTAGTTACCCCGTCACGTCAATCCACTCCGCTCCCGTGATGCCGGCCAGCCGCTGTGGCGCAATTCTCACGCCGGAGTTATCGCTGCCGCCTGCCGGAAGCACTTCATCGAAAGCGCGCAGGCTATGATCGCAGTAGATCCTCACCGCCTCCGGTGCGGCAAAGGGACAAACGCCGCCGGGCGGATAGCCGGTTAATGCTTCAACCTCTTCCGCCGGCAGCATACGCGCCTTCACGCCGAAGAATTGCTTGTACTTCTTGTTGTCGATTCTGGCAGTTCCCGCCATCACCAGCAGCACCACATCGCCGTTAACGCGAAACGAAAGCGTCTTGGCGATCTGCCCGCTCTCCACGCCAAAGGCTTCTGCCGCCAGCGCCACCGTTGCGGTGTTCTTTGCCAGCACCGTCACCGTCGTCTCCGGTGCGTGCTCGGCCAGAAAACGCTGAACGCGTTCTATGCTCATGCCCTGCCTCCTGATATTGCTAAACCATTGATAATGCCGAAGTGATGGTTTCGGTTTTAACATCGCATGCTAAAAATGAGAATCAAAATTGTTCAAATCGCTGGATCTGAACAAAGCTTTAAGGGGCCAATGGCCTTTTTACCCATCATTTTTCATGGAGATGCCTGCATGACCACGCAAACGACAGCAAGGCCCTCAGCGGCCGCAGTGGCCGTCTATGAATGGCTCAACCCGATACCTTACGGATTTTTCACCGCGGCGCTGATTTTCGACATCATTTATGCCTGTACCGCTAATATTCAGTGGGTCAATGGCGCAAGTTGGCTAATTGCCATCGGCCTGATTTTTGCCATCATTCCCCGCCTGATTAACCTGGTACAGGTATGGTTCGGCAGCGCTCGGCTGCGGGGATCGTCGGTCAAACTCCATTTCTGGCTGAATTTGCTGGCCATCGTTCTCGCCATTATCAACGCTTTCGTGCATAGCCGGGATGCGTATGCCGTGGTGCCCCAAGGCCTGGTGCTGTCTGCAATCGTGGTCGCGCTGCTCAGCCTGGCGAATATTCTGCTGGCCCTTGGCGCCCGCGCAAAATAAGGAGGTTTTCATGAAGCTCTCATCTCTGGCGCTCACCCTTTCCGCCGTTTTGGCCTTGGCCGGCTGCGATAACAGCGCCGTCATTTCGCCAGAGCAACAAATGGGCCCGGATCCGACGTTGCCGGCGGCGCAAGACTTCCTGATCCCGCCGATGCAGGTACCTAAGGGCATTGGCTGGCAACAAGATCAGACGCCGAAAGTGGCGGAAGGCTTGAAAATCGATAAGGTGGCAGACGATTTGCTTCATCCGCGTCAGTTGCTCACGCTGCCCAATGGCGATGTGTTGGTCGTGGAGGCCAACGGGCCGGGCACGGAAGCGGTGAGCACGCCCAAGCAGCTGATCGCCGGCCTGGTGAAAGGCCAATCCGGTAAAGGCGGCAAAGGGGGCAATCGCATCACCCTGCTGCGCCCGACCGCCGGCGGCAACTGGGAAAAGCACGTCTTCCTCGAGGGGCTCGATTCCCCGTTCGGCGTCCAGCTGATTGGCAATACGCTGTACGTGGCCAATACCGGCAATATCATGCAGTACGCCTATCAGCCAGGCGAAACGCGCATCAGCGATCCGGGCAAAGAACTGGCCGATTTGCCGGGCACCATCAACCATCACTGGACCAAGGCCCTGCTGGCCAGCCCGGACGGGAAAAAGCTGTATGTCGGCGTCGGTTCCAACAGCAACATCACCGAAAACGGCCTGGCCGTAGAGTACCGGCGCGCCGCCGTGCTGGAAGTGGACACCGCCTCCGGCGCCAGCCGCATCTTCGCCAGCGGCCTGCGCAACCCGACCGGGCTGCAGTGGGAGCCGCAAAGCGGCAAGCTGTGGGCGATTGTCAACGAGCGTGACGAAATCGGCGCCGATCTGGTGCCGGATTACCTGACCTCGGTGCAAGACGGCGGTTTCTACGGCTGGCCTTACAGCTATTTCGGCCAGCACGTCGATCGACGGGTACAGCCGCCGCGGCCGGACCTGGTGGCGAAAGCCATCAAGCCGGATTACGCGCTCAGCTCGCACGTCGCGCCGCTGGGGTTGCTGTTCTACACCGCGAGCGCTCTGCCGGCCGACTATCACGGCGGCGCTTTTATCAGCGAGCACGGCAGTTGGGATCGCTCGCCGCTGAACGGCTATCGGGTCAGCTATGTGGCGTTTGAGCAAGGCAAACCGGTCGGCAAGCTCAAGGCCGTGGTGACAGGTTTTGTCTCCGATGATGAGAAGGAACTCTATGGCGCCCCGGTGGGGCTGGCTGTCGATAAGACCGGCGCTTTGCTGGTTGCGGATGACGTCGGCAACACGGTCTGGCGCGTCAGCGCGAATTAAGGTTACGGGCGGGTTCCGGTGAACTCGCCCATGACATTGTCACTCACTCCTCTGCGCCAGCCAGATCGTCATAAAGCGGAATAATCGTGCTCGCCATTTTTTCCGTCATTAATATTATCCCCGTCACGTTATTGGCGCAAAAAAAAATAGCCGCTGGTCAGAATTAAAGCGCTTATCCGATAATATATTCATCAACAGAGCGTTGACCAGAAATAAAAGGTTTTAACATTTCGACATAAACCAGTACAATTCCCTCCCCTGTGTTAACCCTTTTTTAGGTTGATTGTGTCGTTAATTCAGCCCCCTGCATCACGTAACCGGGCCGCTGCCTGGTTAGGGATGTTCGCCATTCTGATGTTGTTCATTGCGCCGGTGGTCTCGCGATCCCTGGAGCATGCGCGCGCCGGAAGTGCTGAAACGACCGTCATGGCGGACTGCGGCATGGCGATGCCGATGCATCATGACATGCATTCGCCGCCGGCCGCGCCGGAAAAGGCCGCATCGCCGATGATGCAGCACGGCGGCGGCCACCACAACATGGCGATGATGATGGACGACAGCGCCTGCGGCTACTGCGTGCTGTTGCTGCACGCGCCGCTGCTGGACGTGAGCCACGCCCCGCTGTTCTGGTCTCAATCTCTGGCCTCGCGCCCGCCGCCGACTCATTATCTCGTTCCCCTGTTTGCCCACGTCGTTCATACCGAATTACAGCCGCGCGCGCCGCCCGTCTCTTTCCTCTGATTTAACAATACCCCATTGCCGTTTCTGTATTGCCGTTGATCGTTTCAACATGGCGGAATTAATACGCCCAATGGTTATGCATTGAGACGACATTATTAGCCCGGTTATTTCCACGTTGAGGGAATTAACCCCCGTATTTTCCGATGGTGATTTTCGCCAGGCATCCCCACGCCTGAATAAATCGCCGGAGAATAATGGAAAAAAGTTAGCTTAAGGAAAGATGATGTTTAAACCCGCTTATAAAAAGAACGCCGTCACCCGCGCAATCACCACCGCCATGCCGCTGTTCCTGCTGGCCGGCCACGCGGCGCAGGCGCATCAGCACCCTACCGACGCACAGGTTAATGATGGCGACGTGATCACCGTCACCGCACCGCTCTACTCTCCGCTGACCATCGTGACATCACCGAAGACCCCGCGTCAGCCGGTGCCCGCCAGCGACGGTTCGGACTATCTGAAAACCATTCCCGGTTTTTCGCAGATCCGCAACGGCGGCACCAACGGCGATCCGGTATTTCGCGGCATGTTCGGTTCGCGGCTGAAAATTCTCACTGACGGTTCGGAGATGCTCGGCGCCTGCCCATCGAGAATGGATGCGCCCACCTCTTACATCTCGCCGGAAAGCTTCGATCTGCTGACCATCACTAAAGGGCCACAGACGGTGCTGTGGGGGCCGGGTTCGTCGGCGGGCACGGTGCGTTTCGAACGTGAACGTCCGCGCTTCGACAAACCGGGCATCAAGGGCAACGCCAGCGTGCTGACCGGCTCCAATGGCCGCTGGGACGAGAATATCGACGCCAGCCTCGGCGCCGAACAAGGTTACCTGCGGGTGATGGCCAACAAGTCGCGCGCCAATGATTACCAGGACGGAACGAATACGCGCGTGCCGTCGCGCTGGGACAAATGGAACGGCGATCTGGCGCTCGGCTGGACGCCGGATGCCGACACGCTGCTGGAAGTGACGATGGGGCGCGGTAACGGCGAAGCGCGCTATGCCGGCCGCAGCATGGACGGTTCGCAGTTCAAACGCGAAAGCCTGGGCATGCGGGTGGAGAAATCCAACATCGGCGAGGTGCTGGATAAGTTGGAAGCGCAGGTCTACTACAACTACGCCAACCACGTGATGGACAACGTGACCCTGCGCTCGCCGGGCAGCGGCGGCATGGGCGGCCACGGTGGGCATGGCGGCATGAGCATGGGGGGCCACGGCGGGCACATGATGTCTTCCGGCATGACGATGCAGCTCGATCGCCGCACCGTCGGCGGCCGCGTGATGGGCACCTGGCAGTGGCAGGACGTGAAGCTTGAAAGCGGCCTGGACACGCAGACCAATACCCACCGCAGCATGAGCCGCGGCAGCTGGGAAAAAGACGCCCAGTTCAACAGCTACGGCGCCTTCGGCGAGCTGACGTGGTCCACCAGCGAGCAGGATAAGCTGATCGGCGGCGCGCGTCTCGATCGCACCCTGGTGGAGAACTTCCGCAGCGGCAGCGATGTGGAACGTTCAGACACCCTGCCGAGCGGCTTTATGCGCCTGGAGCATACGCTGGCCGAGCTGCCGCTGATGCTGTATGCCGGCGTCGGCTATACCGAGCGCTTCCCGGATTACTGGGAGCTGTTCTCGCCGAAGCTGGGTCCGAACGGCAGCAAGGATCCGTTCTCCAGCGTCAAGAGCGAGAAAACCACGCAGCTCGACATCGGCGCGCAGTACAACGGCAAGCGCTTCAACGGCTGGGTCTCCGCGTATGTGGGCCGCGTCGATGATTTCATCCTGTTCAAATACGATCCGCACAATGCGCGTCTCAGCCAGGCCGATAACGTCAACGCCAACATTATGGGCGGCGAAATGGGCATGGGTTATCAACTGAGCGAGCACTGGAAAACCGACGCCAGCCTGGCCTACTCCTGGGGGAAAAACACCAGCGACGGTCGCCCGCTGCCGCAGATCCCGCCTCTGGAGGCACGCTTGGGGCTGACCTACGAGTACGGCGACTGGAGCGGCACCGGCCTGTGGCGTCTGGTCAGCAGCCAGCACCGCGTGGCGATCAACGAAGGCAACGTAGTAGGCAAAGACTTTGCCGAAAGCGCCGGCTTCGGCGTGCTCTCCGCCAACGCCGCCTACAAGGTGAATAAAAACGTCAAGCTGAGCGCCGGTCTGGATAATATCCTGAACAAGACCTACAGCGAGCACCTCAACCTGGCGGGCAACAGCGCCTTCGGCTATTCGGCCAACAGCGCGGTGAATGAACCGGGCCGCACCCTGTGGGCTAAGGTTAACGTCACCTTCTAAGCCATCCACCGGGCGATGGGCAACCGTCGCCCGGTTACGCGATATGCGATCCGGTTCTTAGGATATGAGTTTTAAGTTTTTCCCATTTGGTTTAGCGGCGATTACTATCACTCTCAACGTAATCAACGATCCGGAGGGAATATGCAAAAGCTCACTCGTTTTCTGGCCCTGCTCGGCGAGCTGATGATTGAAAAAGCCGAAGACGCCGCGTCGCAGGCTGCTCAGCCTGACGATCGCGACGACGCGCTGCCACCGCGCCTCGAGCGTGGCGTTGCGCTGGCCGACCGCTTCCTGTTCATGTAATTCCCGCGCTGTTTTTTGTCCCGCACGTTCCGGTATTTCATTACCGGACGCCTGCGTCTATCTTCTTTCGATGGTTCCAGCAGATTCCTTACGCCTGAAACCCCTGTGGAGGAGATAGCAACGCAATGAAGATCAGAACGATAACCCCGCAAGACGCTGAAGCGCTGACGCAGTTATTGAATGAGGTGATCAGAGCCGGCGGCACGACTGCGATAGAAACGCCCCTCACCCCAGCCGAGTTCAGCGAATGGTTCATCAGCGGCGACAATGCGCTGAGTTGCCAGGTCGCGGAGGTGGATGGCGTGTTGGTGGGCTTTCAGTCGCTGAGCGTTGACGATGCACTGCCACCCGATACCGCAGATATTGCCACATTTTCCCGCCTATCGCCGAAGGTACGTGGCGTTGGCAGCGCGCTGTTTCCCGTCACGTTAGCGGCAGCGAAGTCGCACGGTTTCAAGCACATCAACGCCACCATCCGGGCGGATAACGTGGGCGGCCTCGCCTATTATCAAAAAATGGGCTTTCGCGATTACGATCGTCTGCTGCAGGTGCCGCTCAGCGATGGCACGCCGGTCGACAGAATCAAAAAGCGCTTTTCCGTTTAATCAGCTGCCCCTGAAAGCGCATCTCGCGCCGGGGCAAGACGGTTTCGGCGTTCACATCGAGTGACCGGATGCGCACTCCCTGGCGCATCCGGGGAGTCTCGTTAATTCAGGTCGGCGAGAAATACTCGATAGCCCTGCGCGCTGCTGTCCAACTCGTGTTGCTGAACCTGCTCTGCCGTCCCGTCCGAAGCGGCTTCCTTGCCGTAAAAGGCAAAGAACGAAGCATAGTCGGCCCGCACATAATCGGCGGTCACTTCAAACGGCCGGAAGATCTCCTCCAGCGAGTAGCGATAACGCCCTTCACGCGCGTAATCTTCTGCGCGCACGCCCGCCGTGACCGCCAGCGCCAGTTTCTTGTTCTGCATCTTATAGCCACTGCGAGAACCGTAGGCCCAGCCGTAGGTGAGCACGTCGTCCAGCCATTTTTTCAGCAGCGGCGGGCTGCTGAACCAGTAAATCGGGAACTGCAGCACGATGTTGTCATGCGCTTCAATCAACTGCTGTTCTTTGGCGACGTCGATCTGCCAGTCCGGATAGGCCTGATGCAGTTCGTGCACGGTATACAGCGCCGGATAGCGCCGCAGTTCCTCCAGCCAACGTTTGTTGACCACCGAGTTCGCCATATCGGGATGTGTCACTACCACCAACGTTTTCATACTGATCTCTCCAGTCAGGTGTTTCGACGCATCTTAGGGTATGCTGACAGAATGTAAAATACGCACACTCACGACACATACTTACCCTGGAGAAAGTGTAAATGACCGCCGAATCCCACTGCAGCCCTACGGGCATCAGCCTTGAAGACACCGGTTATGGCTACACCCTGTCGGTGATCAACGGTAAATACAAAATGATTATTCTCTACTGGCTGGCGTTGTATAAGCCGGTATTGCGCTTCAACGAACTGCAGCGCTGCATCGGCACCATTTCGTATAAGACGCTGAGCTCGACGTTGAAAGAGCTGGAAAAAGACCGTCTGGTGGTGAGAAAGGAGTATCCGCAGATCCCGCCCAAGGTGGAGTACAGCCTGTCCGAGCGCGGGCGTTCGCTGATCCCGGTGATCGACATGATGTGCGACTGGGGGGAGCGGCACCGGCCGGAACAGCCGGCGCCGTGAGGGGTCAGTTGTCCGTCGCTGCTGAGGTTGCCGGAGCCGGCTCATCGTGCTCAACCAACGCGTCCGCCGGCCGGCACTGGCGCAGCGTGCGCACGCTGAAGGCCACCAGCACGCCCAGCAAGGCGGCGAATGCGCCAAACGACAGCACGCTCATCAACGGGGTAAATACCCTGCCCAGTACGCCGAGCCCCAGCGCGCCGATCGAATCGCCGGTCACGTCCTGCGCGGTGCCGAGGCTGTTCACCCGCCCCAGCAGATGATCCGGCGTATTGCTCTGGATCAGCATGAACTGCAAGAGCGAGGCGATGGCATTCGCGTAGCCGTAGCACACCAGCGCCAGCAGCGCCGGCGCCAGATGGCTGAACAGCCCCAGTGACGCGATGGCGGTGAACGCGACGATAGCGGCGATCAGGATCAGCACCCCAGGGCGAGGGAAACGCCCCACCCAGCCGCTGGTCAGCGCGCCCAGCATCGCACCGAGCGGCACTGCGGAGTACATCAGGCCAATAGAGGACGCGCCGACGTGGAAAGCGTCCTGCGCCAGCGCCGGAAACAGTACCCTGACGGCGCCGACGATGCTCATCAACATCCCCAGCAACACCACCGAGCCGACCACCTTATTGCGCCAGACAAACTGGAAGCCGCTGGCGAGCGCGCGCAGCGGGTGTTCCGGCTCCTGCTGCTGCGGCAGCAGCGTCGGCAGGCGCACCAGCGGGACCAGGGTGCCCAGCGTCCCTGCCGCCGCGACGGCGAAAGCGAGACCGACGCCGCCGAACACGATGATGATCCCCCCCAGCGCCGGCGCCAGGATCGCGCCGATGCGCACCGTCACCATGCTCAAGGCCCCCGCCGCCGCCAGGTTTTCGCGCCCGACCAGCAGCGGGATCACCGCCATCAGCGCCGTCATGCCGAGCGCGCCGAAGAACCCGTCCCAGGCCGCCAGCAGATAGAGCGCCCACAGCGACGGGGCCGGCGCGAAGGCATTCAGACTCAGGGCGACAAAGCCCAGCCCGCAGGTGCCGCGCGCGAACAGGATCAGCTTGCGGCGATCGTAGCGATCGGCGAGCACCCCGCCCAACATCAGGCCGATAAACATGCCTACGCCGTCCAGCGCCACCGCGACGCCCACCTGCAACGTGGAGCCGGTCATCGCCTGGATCTGAATCGGCACCCCCACCGCCAGCATGCCGAGTGAAAACACCGACAGCATGCGGGCGCAGAAAATCGCACGAAAATGCGCATTGCTTCTCAGCAAACTGAAATCAAGAAAAAAAGAAGGTCTGGCCATAGTGTCCTGCATATCATGTTTTAGTACGGGCCGTGGCGCACGCCCCGGCCCGGTTGCGTTATACCAACCCGTATTGCCGCGTCAGCAGCGAATGCAATAGCGGCCCGAGCGTCTCCAGCGAGGCCGGCGACAGAATGTCCGCGTGCTCGCAACCTTGGTGATGACAGATCAGCCGATCCAGATACGGCGCCCACACGGCGTTGATGTCCATCAATGGCGGCAGCGTCCGATCGGCGACAAACAGCGTCGCCGTGCCGTGGAAACGCTGACTGCGCGCCTGAGAAAGAAGGCGCACCGCGTCACGATAGTTGGCGACGATGCTGTCGAACATCGCCGCCTTCTCCGCCATCAGCGTCGGATCGCCATGATCTTCCGCCATAAACTCGGCCTGTTCCTGCGCCACCTCCTTCTGCGCCTCTTCCTCGGTGGGGCCGGTCCAGTCCTGGCCTTCCGGCGGATAGGTATCCAGCATGCCGAGGAACGCCACCTCTTCACCCTGCTGCTGCAGACGCGCGGCCATCGAATGCGCCAGCGTGCCGCCGAGCGAATAGCCCAGCAGGTAGTAAGGCCCCTGCGGCTGCAGGCGGCGCAGAGTGGCGAGATGACGATCGACCATCTGCTCAATGTCCTCACAGGTGGCGATGACGCCGTCCGGTCTTGGCGACTGCAGACCGATGATCGGGTAACTCCCCGGCAGATACCGGCTCAGCCCCGAGTACTGCCAGGCGAAACCGGAAGCCGGATGCAGGCAGAACAGCGCCGGGCCTTGGCCCGCCCGCAGCTGCAGGCACTCGCCGACGCCGCGGCTCTCGGCCGAGCCGGCGGCCTGCGCATCATCGAGCAGGTGCGCCATTTTCTCCAGACTGCGGGCGAACATGATCTGCCCGACGCTCAACGGCCGGGTGACGCGCCGACGCAGCTCCGCTGCCAGGCGCATCGCCAGCAGCGAGTGGCCGCCCAACGCGAAGAAGTCGTCGTCGGCATACACCGTCTCGCGCCCCAGCAGTTCGCTGAACAGCGCCGCCAGCAGGCGCTCGCTGTCGCTGTGCGGCACGCGGCCGCTCTGCGGGCTCAGCTGCGGCCGAGGCAACGCTTTGCGATCCAGCTTGCCGCTGGCGCTGAGCGGGAAGCTGTCGGTCATGACATAGCTGACCGGCATCATGTGCGCCGGCAAACGCGCCTCCAGCGCCTGATGCAGGACGGCGGTATCCAGCGTCACGCCCGGCTGGGCGATCAGCCAGGCGACCAACTGCCGCATATCGGCGCCGCCCAGCCCCGTCGCGCCCTCACCCAGTTCGATGGCGTGCACCGCCGCCTGCGCTACTCCAGGCTGCGCCAGCAGCGCCTGTTCGATTTCGCCCAGTTCGATGCGCTGGCCGCGGATCTTCAGCTGATCGTCGCTGCGCCCCAAATACTCGACGCTGCCGTCTTCCAGCCAGCGGGCGATATCGCCGGTGCGATACATGCGCGCCCCGTTGCCGGCGGGATCGGCGACAAACCGCTGCGCCGTCAATCCCGGCCGATGCAGATAGCCGTCGGCCAGCTGAATGCCGCGCAGGTAGAGATCGCCGGCGCAGCCGACGGGCACCGGCCGCAGCATGGCGTCGAGAATGCTCAGTTGGGTGTTCCAGACCGGTTTGCCGATCGGCACGCCGGCGCCGCTCACCGCCGCCAATGCCTCGCCGGACGCCGGTTGATAGGTGACATCAACCGCCGCCTCCGTCGGGCCATACAGGTTATGCAGCGGCGCGGCGACCAACGCCTGGTAGCGGGATGCCAGTTCACACGACAACGCCTCACCGCTGCAGAACACGCGTTTCAGGCTGGCGGCGGCGCGCTGCGGCGCACGTTCGTTCAGCGCCTCAACCCAGATAGCCAACATGGACGGAACGAAATGCAGCGTGGTTACGCCATAGTCGTCGATCAACGTCGTCAGTGCCTGCGGATCGCGGTGCGCCTCCGGCGGCGCCATCACCAGGCGCGCGCCGACCATCAGCGGCCAGAAGAACTCCCAGACGGAAACGTCGAAGCTGCACGGCGTTTTCTGCAATACCACGTCCTGCGCATCGAGCGAATACTCATGCTGCATCCAGAACAGACGGTTGACGATCGCCCGGTGGTTCACCACCACCCCTTTCGGCCGCCCGGTAGAGCCCGAGGTATACAGGACGTAGGCGGGATAATCGCCGTTCCCCGCCGGTGCGCGCTGCATCGGTTCGCGCCCGCTGTCGTCCAGCGCATCGAACCGCAACGTCGGCGCCAGCGCGGCAAAACGGGCATCCAAGGCGCTCTCGGTGATAATCAGCCGTGGCTTGGCGTCTGCCACCATGTAGGCCAGACGCTCATCCGGGTAACCGGTATCCAGCGGCAGCCAGGCGGCGCCGGTTTGCACAATCGCCGTCAGCGCCAGGCTGAGGCGCACGGAACGCGGCAACGCCACCGCGACGATATCGCCCGGCTGAATACCCGCCGCCGTCAGCTGTTCGGCCAACAGCGCGGCCTGGCGCTGCATGTCACGGTAGCTGAGGGTGTGCCCGGCATCCTGCAACGCGATGCGTTCCGGCGTGCGCCGAGCTTGATCGGCGATCGCCTGATGCAAGGTGGTGTCCGCTACCGCCTGTGCGGTGCGGTTGACCGCCGCGATCAACGCCTGTTCCTGCGGGGTTTGCAATTGCCAGCGCGGCAACGGCAGATCCGGTTGCGCAATCCATTGTTGCAGCAGCGCCATCAGCCGCGCGGCGAAGCGTTCAGGCTGCGGCACCGAGTCACGGTACTCCATCAGCAGACGCAGACGCTCGCCCGGCAGCACCAGCAACGTCAGCGGATAGTGGGTATAGCCTTTGTTGCGGATGGCGTCGCAGCGCAGGGAACCTGTGCCGCCGAGCAAGGCATCGTTGTCCGGGTAGTTCTCCACCACCAACAGCGTATCGAACAGCGTGCCCGCGCCGGCCAGGTGCTGGATCTCACCCAATCCCAAATCGTCGTGCTCCAGCAGTTCAATCTGCCGGTGTTGCAGAGCGGTCAGCTGTTCCGTCAACGGCCGGCCGTTTTCCAGCCGTACGCGTACCGGCAGCGTGTTGCTGAACAGGCCAACGTGCTCTTCCACGCCGTCGATCTGGCCAAACCGCCCGGACACCGGCGAGCCGAACACCACGTCCTGATGGCCGCAACAGCCGGCCAGCTGCAGCGCCCAGATGCCCTGCATCACAGTATTGAGCGTCAGCCCGCGTTCGCGGCACAGGGTCAGCAAACGCTGTTCCTCCGCCGGCGGCAGCGTCATTTCCAGCTCAAACACGCGGTCGTCCTGCGCCTCGCCAAACAGCAGCGTTGGCCGTACGTCCTGCAGCGTCTCGCGCCAGATGCGGCGCGAGGCATCGGCATCCCGCGCGGCCAGGCGGCGCACGATATCGGCATAGTTCGAACGCAGCGGCGGCAACGCCGTTATCCCTTCACGCAATGCGAGCATCAGATCGTTGAGCACCACCGGCGTCGACCAGCCATCGACGATCAGGTGGTGGGCATTGAGGAACAGCGTGTAGCGTTCACTGTCGCCGTGTTTTACCAGCCGCGCGTGCAGCATTGCGCCCGGCTGATTAAACAGATCGCGCCGCAGTTCTTCCTGCTCCAGCTCATTCAGCGCCTGCATTTCTTGTTCGGCGGACAGCGGCGGCAGCCTGTGGCTGTCCAGCGGCCAATGGCTTTGCTGCGGTATCAGCTGCAGCGGTTCGCCCTCACGGTTGAACCGGGCGGCCAGCTGCGGATGGCGGCGGATCACCGCATCCAGCGCCTGCTGGAGCCGTGGCGCGTCCAGTTCGCCGCAGAGGCTCAGGCGCGTCAGCGAGTTATAACTGCCGCCCTGCTGCGCCGTCTGGGCATGGAACAGCAAGCCGTGCTGCAAGGGCAACAGCGGTAGCGCATCGGCCAACGGCCCATACTCCCGCTCCCAGGCGCGCAGCGTTTCATCGTCGACGTTCGGTTGGGCGATCTCGGCCGCCGTCAACGTTGCCGCTGCGCGTTCGGGATGCCGTTCAGCAAACTCGCATAGCGCACGCACGGCCTGCTCGATACCTCTATGCAACGCCTCGATGTCGCTCGCGCTGAAGATAGCCTCCAGCCAGCTCCAGTTGATCGCCAGGCAGGCGCCGTCGCGCCGTTCCTCGACAAAGATGTTCACTTCCAGCCCGTAAGACGGCGCCTGCTGCGCATCCTGCGCCACGGCGAAGGCGTCGCGGAAGCGGGTTTGGCTGCGCTGCGGCGTCCAGTGTCCCTCATCCTGGCCGAAGCGCCCGAGGTAGTTGAACAAAATCTCCGGCGCATTGCGCTGCGCCAGCGCGGCCAGTTCGTCACGCTGCGGATGCAAATAGCGCAGTTGACCATAGCCGATGCCGCGATCGGCCACCGCGCGCGTCACCCGTTTCACCGCACGCACGGCCTCGTGGTGTTCGGCGTCATGCAGTTCGATGCACAGCGGGTACTCCGCCGTCAGCCACCCGACGGTGCGCGCCAGATCGAGGCTATCGTCCAGTTCGGCGCGGCCGTGCGACTCCAGCGAAAAACGCAGCGAAGCGGCCTGGAAATGACGCCGGCAGGCCAGCGCCAGCGCGCACAGCATGATCTCTTCGACCTGAGCGCGGTATCCCTGCGGCAAGGCGCCCAGCAGCGCGGCGGTCAGCCGGCTGTCGAGCAGCGTGCGCCGTTCGCTCACCGAAGCGAGACGATCGGTCTGCGGATCCAGCGCGCGTCGCCCCAAGCGCGGCACGCCGTCCGCCAGCATCTGCCGCCAGAACGGCAGCTCGGTTTCCCGGCGTTCGGCGTCGGCCCGTAAACACGCGGACCACTCATAGAGCGAGGTTTCCTCCGGCGGCAGCGCGCTCGGCTGCCCCTGCATGGCGCTGTCGGCCGCTTGCCGCAGTTCGTCGAGCAGGATGCGCCAGGAAACGCCGTCAACCACCAGGTGGTGGATCGCCAGAACCAGCCCGAGGCTCTGCCCGTCACGCTGCAACAAGATGGCCTGCATCATGCTGCCCTCGGCCGGATTGAGGCGCGCCAGCGCGGCATCAAACGCCTGTTCCGCCGCGGTTTCCAGATCGCCGGATACGGGATGACGCTGCATCAATTCACCGGCGGCGGCGGTTTCAACCACCAACTGGCCGTCGCGGATCCGCGCGCCCAGCGCCGGGTGTGCCGTACGCAGCTGTTCCAACGCATAACGCAGCTGTGCCGGTTGCAATTCGGCAGGCACGCGCAGGAAAACGCCGTGCGCGAAGAGACGATGCATGTCGCCAGTCTCGGCAAACCAGTGCAGGATCGGCAGCCCGTCGATCGGGCCTTGCTGCACGCTGCGCGCGGCCTGAGATCCAACGGCCAGCGGCTGCATCGCCTGCGCCATACGCGCGGGGGTGTGCAGCGCGAAGATCTCACGCGGCCGCAGCAGATACCCGTTGCGCCGCAGGGCGGTGCCCAGCCCCATCGCCGAGATGCTGTCGCCGCCGAGCGCGAAGAAATCGTCGTCGGCGCCGACGCGTTCCATCCCCAACAGCTGCGCCATGGCGCGGCAAATCAGCCTTTCCTGCTCGGTGGCCGGCTCGCGCAGGCTTTGCGCCAGCGTCTCCTGCGGTTTGGGCAGCGCCTGACGGTCAATCTTGCCGTTAACGTTAAGCGGCAGCTCCGGCATCACCACCAGGATCGCCGGCACCATGTAATCCGGCAGACGCTGCGCCAACTGCCCCAGCAGCTCGCTCTGCAGCGCGGGTGAGGCGCGCCGCGCGTCATCCTGCACCGAGCAGTAACCGATCAGGCGATAGGTGGCGCCGATCCGCTCGGCGATCACCACCGCCCGCCCCACGTCCGGCAAGGCAGCCAGCGCGCTCTCCACTTCACCCAGCTCGACGCGGAAGCCGCGCACCTTGATTTGGTGATCGGTACGGCCAATGAACACCAGCTGGCCGTCCGCGCTCCAACGCATCAGATCGCCGCTGCGGTACATCACCTCGCCGTCGGCGAACGGATTGGCGACAAAGCGCGCCGCCGTCAGATCCGGGCGGCGCAGGTAACCGCGCGCGATGCCCTTGCCTGAAATGTACAGTTCCCCCGCCGCGCCGATCGGCACCGGCTGCAGGCGACTGTCGAGCAGCCAGACTTCGGTATTGGCCAGGGGGCGCCCGATCACCGGCTGGTCTGCGGCCGTGACCGGTGCGCCGAGGGTATCGACGGTGTATTCGGACGGGCCGTAATAGTTATGGATCTCGACTTCCGGATGCTGCCGCATCAGGTTCCACAGCGTCGGCGTCGCCGCCTCGCCGCCGATCATCACAAACGCCGGCAGCGGAAACTGTCCCTTCAGCAGGCCGCAATCCACCAACTGCGAGAGGAACGACGGCGTGATGTCCAGCAGATCGATCGGGGTCTGTTGGGTCTGTTCGAGCAGCGCCCAGGGGTCGCGGCGCAGCTCTTCATCGAAGATAACCAGTTCGCTGCCCATCATCATGCAGAACAGCGGCTCCCAGGAGGAGTCGAAAGAGAACGAAGCGGTATGCCCGGCGCGCAAACGCCGCCCGCGGCGAGCCTGGAATTTTTCAATCGCCGGGCCGAACAGCGAGGCCTGATGCGACAAGAACAGGTTCAGCAGCCCGCGGTGCGTGGACATCACGCCTTTGGGTTTGCCGGTCGAACCGGAGGTGTAGATCATGTAGGCCAGATGCGCCTCGTTCAGCGGCGCGCGCCGCTCTTCGTCCGATATCGGCGCGGCCTCGGCGGCCGCGCAGCGCGCCCGGCATTGCGCCTCATCGAGGCACATGACCTGCGGTAGATCCGGCATGTTGGCCCGCGTGTCGCTGTGGGTCAGCAGCATCACCGGCCGCGCGTCGTCGCACATCAGCGCCAGACGTTCACGCGGATAATCCAGATCGAGCGGCATATAGGCCGCGCCGCTGGCCAACACGCCAAACAGCGCGACCAGCGTGTCCACCGAGCGCGGAATGCCGATGGCGACCACGTCTTCGGCGCCGATGCCGCTTTCGATCAGCACGCGCCCCAGTTGCATCACCCGTTCACTGAGTTGACGGTAGCTGAGGCGCACATCGCCGCAGGTCACCGCCAACGCCTCGGGCTGTCGCTCAACCTGACGCTGGAAAGCGTCCATGATCGACACCATGCCCGCCGGTGGCGTCAGCTCAGCGCCGCGCCCCCAGGCCGCGAGTTGGCGCAGCTCCCCTTCGCTGACCAGCGCCAGTTGACCGTTCGGCTGATGCGGCCGCCGCGCCAGTTGCTGCAGCCAATGGCCAATGCGCTCCGCATGGCCTTGCAAGGTGCGCGGCGCGTATTTGGCCGGGTTGGCCACCAACGACAGCGTCAGCACGCCGCTTCGAAAACCGATCTCAAACTCGAGGTCGTCGACCGGCCCCATCGCCAGCGTATGGGTAACGGCCGCTTGACCGTCGAAGGACAAGGCGCTGTGGTAAACCTTGACGTTGACCACCGGGCCGTACAGCTCCTGATGGCCGCCGACCAGGCCGAGATCGCGTTTGATCTGCTCCGCCTCATAGCGTTGATGGCGCCGCACCTGTTTGATTTCCGCCGCGGTGGCCTGGCAGACGTCCGCCAGCGACATCTCAGGCGTCACGTTCAGCAGCAGCGGCAGCACGTTAACCACCGGGCCGATCGCCGCCAGCGCCTGCGAGCCCATGCGGCGCATGAAAGGAAAACCGATGGAGAGCCGGGTTTCGCCGCTCATGCGCGCCAGATACATCGCCAGCGCCGCCGTGACGATATCGGCCGGTTGCAACGACTGCAGCGCCGCATCGCACAGCGCTTCGTCAAACAGCGACTCCGGCAGCACCAGCGCCTGTTTGAGCGGCCGAGCGCCCGGTTCGACCTCGCGGTTTTCCGTCGCCAATGACAGCGGCGACGGCAGATCGCGCAGATGCTGCCGCCAGAATTCGGCCGCCCGCTGGCGTGCGGGCGACGTTTGCCATTGCTGAAACTCTTCCACCACCTTGCCGAACGGGGTAAACGGCGAGGCCGCCGGCGACAGCCCGTGGCGCAGCGCGCGGTAGATATCGGCGATCCGGCGGGTGATGGCCTCGAAGCTGAAGCCGTCCAGGGTCAGATGATGAAAGCGCTGGTACCAGAACCAGCGATCGGCGCTGATGCGGATCACCGCATGGCGATAGAGCGGGCGCTCGCCGTCCGCGGGCAGATCCTGCGCCAGATCGTCGTGCATCAGCGCCAGCGCCGCCTGCCCGGCGTCTGGCCGCGCGCTGAAGTCAAACCACTCCGGCGCCAGCACCCGCGCGGGATCCGCGTTCAGCGGTAAACGTTGCACCGGCTGGCCGTCCTGCGCCTCAAAGAAGCGCGCCTGAACCGTATCCGCCTCCGCCAGCCCCTGGCGAATCGCGCGCTCCAGCGCCGAACGATCGATATCGCCGTGCAGTTCGGTGTAGTGCGCCACGGCAAAGCTGTTGCGCCGCAGCGCGATTTGGTCGGCAATCCAGATCCCCGGTTGCGCCGCAACCAGCGGATAATCCCGATACTCGACCTGAGTATCCGGCAAAGAAAGCGTTTCTGACATGGTGTCTGTCCTTTTCCTCAAACGGAATGTAGCGATGTGGCTGTGCGGCGATTAACGCGGCGCATCCGCCGCTTTCAACGACGCCGGCCGCATGTCCTGCCAGTGCGCTTCGATATAGTCGATACATTCACCGCGCGACGCCGGCCCCATCAACACGCGCCATCCCGGCGGCGTGTCGGCAAACTGCGGCCACAGCGAGTACTGCTGTTGCGCGTTGACCAACACGGAGAAACGGAGACTTTCGTCATCGAACGGGTTTTGTTGTTCCTGAGTCATTTGCCTTACCTGTCTGTCAAAATGTGGGATTACTTCATTGCGGAAAGCAGCCGGCGCACGCCGTCCACCAGACCGCCGCGCCAGCAGAGCGCGTCATGTCCGCCGGAATACACGCGGTAGTCGGCACGGTGTCCGGCCGCCGTCAGCGCCTGGTGCATCTGGCGATTAACGAATTCGATGTCCGCCTCCCGATCGCCGGCTTGCTGAATCACGGTGAGCGTCGGCGTGGTCGCGCCGCGCTGCCGAACCTGGCGTATCAACCAGCCTTCCTCCAACTCGTGGCGTTTTTCGAACTGGGTAACGAATTGCACGGTGGGCCACCAGAAGGAGCCGGACTGGCTCAGCACATGGCCGAAGCGCTCGGGCCAGTGCAGGCCGGCGTATAACGCCGCCAGCCCGCCGTAGCTCTGGCCGGCGACCACGGTGCGCGCCCCCTCTTCGCTGAACGGTTCGCGCCGCTGCGCCTGCGGCAGCAGTTCGTCGATCACCGCCTGCCAAAAGGCGGCGTTGCAAGGCAGTTCGTTTTCCCGGTGTTCGCCATCGATCGCATCGATCAGCAGCCAGCACGCGGGCGGCAGATGCCCTTTTGCGGTCTCGTTCTCAATCACCGGCAGCAATGCGTGCCTTTCGATCCAGTTCTGGCCGTCGAGCAGCAGCACCAGCGGGCGGTTCGCGTTGTCCGCCGCCTCGCCGCCGGCATACAGCCACACGCGCCGCCGGGTGCCCAGCCGTTCGCTGTGCCAGTGAAAAAGCTGTAGCCGCGCTTCATCCAACGGCCGATCGGCGGCCTGCCAGGCGCTTTGGTCGTCCGCGTCCGGCCCCTGAGCCAGGGAAACGGCGCGCGGGCGATAAGCCGGCCCCAGCGAGGTGCGATTCAGCGGATCGGCGATCGCCAGCGGGAACAGCGATACCCACCAGGCGCGCTGCTGGCGATCGCGCAACGTTTCGTCGTCGCTGAAGACGGGAGGAAGATCCCGCGCCGTAATCGGGATCAGGCTGTAACTGCCGCGCCAGCGGCGATCGACAACGGCCGCGCCGTACCAAACGTCGGTGCCGGGGAGCCTTTTCAGGCTGCTGGGGGACGTGCTGTGATGGTCGGTAATGCCGTTGATATCGGCATAGACGCGGCATATCGGCGAGAGCCGCTCGTCGCCGGCAGGATCGCGCCATAGCCAGGTCATTCTGACGTGCTGTTCATCGTGCGCGTCGACGACAGGCGTGCCATGAACGGCAACCTTCTGCCACCATGCGGGTTGCCCCGCCGCCGCCTCACGCAGCCAGTGCGCCGCCAATCCCTCATGGCCGTGTTCTGGCCTCTTTTCCGGCAAAAACTCCATAGCGCCCCTTACATAACGTGCGTGACTTTTACAAAACCTGACAATCGTATTGATACTCATTATCATTTTCAATACTATTTGTCGGATTTTTGCCGTCGTGCAAACGCGACGTCTCCGCGTCGACGAGGGAAAGCGTATTCATCGGCATTGCGGGGTTTATCAGGGTGGCATTACACACAAAAGTAGGCATGCAGGAGAGATAATGAATATTAGAAACAAAGGGATAGAAAACGATAGCGCAGAGGCGATGTCCGCCAACCGGCTGTTGCTGGGGGCGACGCTGGCGCTACTGCCCTTCGCGCAAAACGCTTTTGCCGCGGCGGACGAGACGATGGTGGTGACTGCCGACGCGCAGAGCAGCGTGACCGCGCCCGTCAAAGGGATCGTCGCCAAAGAGAGCGCCGCCGGCACCAAAACCGCCGCTCCGCTGAGCAAAACCCCGCAGTCCATCTCGGTGGTGACGCGCGAGCAAATGAACGACCAGGAACCGGCGTCGGTCGCCGACGCCTTGAACTACACCAGCGGGGTGATCACCACCTATCGCGGCAATTCCAACCGCAATGACGAAGTGATCAGCCGCGGCTTCCGCTACGCGCCCAAGCTGCTCGACGGCCTGCACTTTGGCCTCTCTAGCCAAAACGGCGGCGCCGGGCAGATCGATCCCTGGTTGCTGGAGCGCGTGGAAATGGTGCACGGCCCGGCCGGCGTGCTTTACGGCCAGGTCAGCCCCGGCGGCGTGGTGGTGATGACCAGCAAACGCCCTACTGCCCAGAGCATTCACGAAGTTAAATTCAGCACCGGCAACCGTCATCTGGCGGAAACGGCGTTCGACTTCGGCGGCAAACTCAACGACGACAACACCCTGTTCTATCGCCTGAACGGTATCGCCAGAACCGAACATGAGTTTGTCAAAGACAGCAAGCAGCAACGGGTGGCCATCGCCCCGGCCTTCACCTGGCTGCCGAACGAAGACACCAGTTTTACGCTGCTGACCAGCTACCAGAACGATCCGAAAGCCGGATCGCGCAACTTCCTGCCGCGCGCCGGCACGCTGTTCCCGACCAGCGCGGGCTATGTGCCCTATGACTTCAACATCAGCGAACCCAGCTTCAACAAGTCGCGGCGCGAGCAGGCGTCGATCGGCTACAGCCTCGAGCACAACTTCAGCGATGCGCTGTCGTTTACCCAGAATCTGCGCTTCACCCACCGTGATGAGGACTATAAATATCTGGTTTATAACGTAAACTCGAAGGTCAACGACCACACCGTCACCCGCATGGCGCAGCATGAAACGCAGATGACCAACGAGTTTGGCGTGGATAACCAACTGAAGGGCCTGTTCGACACCGGCGAGGTGAAGCACACGGTGCTGGGCGGATTGGATTACCGCTACAGCCATATCGATTCGAAGATGTATCGCGATCGCGGCAACGATTACCCGATCGACTGGGCCAACCCGGTTCGCCCCAGCATCGATGGCAGCACGCTGGCGCTGGCTTCCAGCGATTTGAAGACGCTGAATCAGGTCGGGGTGTATCTGCAGGACCAGCTGGCGTGGAATAACTGGAACCTGCTGCTGTCCGGCCGTCAGGACTGGTCGCAGGTCAACACCCGCGATCGCACCAGCGGCGGCAAAGAGCAGACCTACAACGATGCCCAGTTCACCGGCCGTGCGGGCCTGCTCTACGCCTTCGACAACGGCATTTCGCCGTACGTCAGCTACAGCACCTCGTTCGATCCTAACCTGTACCCGAGCGCGCCGGGCGCCGACCCGCTCAAGCCGACCACCGGCAAACAAACCGAGGTGGGCGTGAAGTACCAGATCCCGGGCGGCAACACCCTGCTGACCCTCTCCTGGTTCGACATCACCCAACGCAATGTGGCGTCTTACAACCGTCTCACCTCCGCCTACGAGCAGATCGGTGAGGTGAAATCCAAAGGGATTGAGGCGGAAGTGCACGCTCAGCCGACGCCGGAGATCAAGCTGATCGCCGCCTACACCTACACCGACGTGGTGACCAAAGACTCCAACTCGGCGGACGAAATCGGCCACAGCCCGGCGGGCATTCCGCGCCACGCGGCGTCCGCCTGGGGCAGCTACAGCTTCCTGAGCGGTGCGCTCAACGGCCTGACCGTCGGCAGCGGCGTGCGTTACATCGGCGATGCGCCGGCCGACGCCACCGGCCAGTACGACGTGCCGCACTACACGCTGTACGACGCCATGGTGAAATATGATCTCGGCCAGGCCTCGCCGGCGCTGCGCGGTGCGGCGCTGCAGCTCAACGTGCAGAACCTGACGGACAAGAAATACGTTTCATCCTGCAGCGGCGAGTACGCCTGCTTCTACGGCAGCGGCCGCAGCGTCATCGCCTCGGTGAACTACCGCTGGTAACGAAAAGGGGCGGCCAGCGCCGCCCCTTTCTTCCACCTTTCCCGCCGCGTTTACTCTTGCTTCAATTCCCGCAGATGCTTGTACACCGTAGCGCGCCCCATCGACAGCACGTTGGCGATATAGTCCGCCGCGCTTTTGGCCTTGAACGCCCCCTGATGATAGAGATCGCTGACCAGCCGCCGTTTCTGTTCGCGGCTCAGCGCGCCGAGCGCAGCGTTCTCGCGCCGCAGCCAGTCATGCAGGAAGGTATTGATCTTCTCTTGCCAGTCGTCTTTGAACAGCTGTTGCGGCTGCGGCTGCAATCGCGTGACCGACAGGAACATATCCAGCGCGTTGCGGGCGTCCTCGAACATCGCGGTGCTCAGGTTGATGCACAGCAGATAGCTGGGGTTACCCTGCTCGTCGCGCGCGGCGATGCTCACCGAGCGCATCTTTTTGCCGTCCCAGTTCAGCTTTTCGTAGGGGCCGGTCACGTTGGCGCCGCCATCAAACGTGAAATCCTCCAGCCCCGCGTCGTCGCCCGGTTTGCGCTTCGACAGGTTGTTCGCCAGGTAGGCTATCTTGTTGGCAGCCAAATCGTGGATCACCACTTCCGCATTCGGGAAAAACAGGGCCGCGATGCCGTCGGCGACCGACCGCAACAGTTCAAGTTGAGAAGAAGAATTCGCCACGCTGGGGTGTCTCCGTATAGCCCGGTTTGGTTTGTTGTTCAGCCGCTTAGCATACCGCAGTTGCCGCCGCTTGCCGAGCGGATGGCGTTGGTTCCCCCTCACCACCGGCTGCGCCGCAAGTGACCTTTTATCCCGACGGGGGGCATGATTGGCCATTGCCGGTCGCCGGCGAAATAACACCCGCCCCTTCAAAGTGGAAAAGGAAATAGGTTAACCACGCCGTTCATCTACCGTTTTTTTATTTAAAAACCGCCCCTTTGCCAATGACATTAATAACCGCACCATCGTTATTGAATTATTGCTTAAGGCCGTTGGCAAGTTGATTAGCAAACTCCCTTATGCAAGAAAAATCTCATGCAAATCATCATGTTTTGCATAAAGCAAAGCGCCGATTCAGATTATTCCTAATTATTTATTTCAGACATCAGGAATAAATTTAACCTGCAGTACTGCAATAAGGATGCAGCTTAATTTGAGTTGTATAAGCAATTTAATTTAAAGGACTTTTATTATGAATTATGAATCCAAGGCGGACTGTTCCGCCAACAGCTACATTATTGAAATTTCAAGTTTTAAACTGCCGGCCTCACTCAGCCCTGAAGCGTTTGCCGTATTGGACAAGCGCGTTGAAGAGGAATTTATCTCGAACCAAAACGGGTTTATTTCGCGTGACTCGGGCATCAGCGTAGACAATGAGCCTCGCTGGGTGAACATTGTAAAATGGGAGACGCTGTTGGATGCGGATGAAAACATCTACCAATTTACGCAAGCTTCCGCGCCGGCGTCCGTCAAAGAATATCTGGCGAGTATCGGCGCTGAACCGGTGGAATTACAACGCTATCAGCATACCGGCGCCTAATGCGTATCGGATGACCACGCCACCGCGGCGCGGTCTTCTTTAAACGAAACGCTGATTCGCCAAACCAGAACGGGTGGCCGGCCGCTCGCGGTCACCCGTCCGTTTCAGGTGAACACGCTTTTCAGCCCACTCTCTGCCGCAATACGGTAAAACAACCCCGAATCATGCTTCTCGCTGCCCAGGCAAAACGCGGCGGCAGACGGCGTTTTAACAGGATTTTAACGCTGCCGAGGGGAAACGCCATTGTCAACATAGCAGTTAAATAAAATGAAACTTTTTGATCACATTCAAGCTTCTGAAAAATAGATATAAAGGGTTTTTATGCGTTTTATATGCATAAAGTATGCATGTGTCCGCTAACGCCCGGCGAAAAGTAATTAACTATTCATTTACCGCCCTGCAGGCGGCGAAAAACCGTCCGCTGGCCCGATGAGCGGGGGGCTAACAACCGGCATAATTAGTGGTAAATTTAGCGGCGCAAAGTGTTATGCGCTTGCTAATCCACGGTTAAACGAAATAAATACCTCTAAAATATAAAGGTTGGTTATGGAAAAGCTATCCTACGCTTCAGACAGCAGCACCACCGCTTGGGCTACATATCTGCAACAAATCGATCGCGTCGCCCCTTACCTCGGCGACCTCTCACGCTGGGTTGATACGCTGCGTCACCCTAAACGCGCTTTGATTGTCGATATCCCGCTGCAGATGGACGATGGCACCATCCGTCACTTCGAAGGCTTCCGCGTACAGCACAACCTGTCGCGCGGGCCGGGTAAAGGCGGTATCCGCTTCCACCCTGACGTCGATCTGAACGAAGTGATGGCCCTGTCCGCCTGGATGACCATCAAGTGCGCCGCGGTCAACCTGCCGTACGGCGGCGCCAAGGGCGGCATCCGCGTCGATCCGTTCAAACTGTCTGAAGGTGAACTGGAGCGACTGACCCGCCGCTACACCAGCGAAATCGGCTTCATCATCGGGCCACAGAAAGACATTCCTGCGCCGGACGTCGGCACCAACGCCAAAGTGATGGCCTGGATGATGGATACCTACTCCATGAACCACGGCACCACCATCACCGGCGTGGTAACCGGTAAGCCAATCCACCTCGGCGGCTCCCTGGGCCGTGAGAAAGCGACTGGCCGCGGCGTGTTCGTGACCGGCAGCGAAGTGGCCAAGCGTCTGGGCGTGCAGATCGAAGGCGCCAAAGTGGCGGTGCAAGGCTTCGGTAACGTGGGCAGCGAAGCGGCTCGCCTGTTCGTCGGCGTCGGCGCTCGCGTCGTCACCATCCAGGACCACTCCGCAACCCTGTTCAACGCCAACGGCATCGATCTGGCCGCGCTGACCGAATACCAGGCCAAGCACAAGCAGATCGCCGGTTTCCCAGGCGCCAGCGAGATCGAAAGCGAAGCGTTCTGGTCGGTTGACATGGACATCCTGATCCCTGCGGCGCTGGAAGGCCAGATCACCCGTCAGCGCGCCGAAATCCTCAGCGCCAAGCTGGTGCTGGAAGGGGCTAACGGCCCAACCTTCCCAGAAGCGGACGACATTCTGCGTTCCCGTAACATCACCGTGGTTCCGGACGTTATCTGTAACGCCGGCGGCGTAACGGTCAGTTACTTCGAGTGGGTGCAGGACATGGCGAGTTACTTCTGGAGCGAGTCAGAGATCAACGAGCGTATGGACAAGATCATGACCGACGCGATGGTCCACGTCTGGAACAAGGCCGCAGAGAAAGAGTGCAGCCTGCGCACCGCCGCTTATATCGTGGCTTGCGAGCGCATCCTGACCGCACGTAAAGAGCGTGGCATCTACCCAGGTTGATGCCCGTTTCCCGGCCTGCCCCGGCAGGCCGGATTTTCCTCAGCGCAAACAGCGTTTCAACACCTTACCGGTACTGGTCATCGGCAAGCGTTCGACAAACTCGACGATACGCGGATACTTGAACGCCGCCAGCCTCTCCCGGCTCCAGGCGATCAACGCCTCTTCCTCGATCGGCTCCTCCGTCTCTTTCAACACCACCACCGCTTTGATCTCTTCACCCAGCGAAGGATGCTCGACACCGATCACCGCCACCAACGACACCGCCGGATGGCGAATCAGCGCCTCTTCAATCTCGCGCGGATAGACGTTGAACCCGCCGCGAATGATCATGTCCTTGGCCCGATCGACGATGAAATAGAAGCCGTCGGCATCGCGGCGCGCCAGATCGCCGGTGCGGAACCAGCCGTTTTCCAGCACTTCCGCCGTCGCCTCGGGACGGTTCAGATAGCCTTTCATGATGTTGTAGCCGCGCACCGCGATCTCTCCCACCTGATCGACACCGTCGATCGGTTGCCCGGTGACGTCGAGCAAGCGAACCTCCACGCCCCAGATCGGTTGGCCGATAGAGCCGGGTTTGGTCACGCGGTGCGGATGGTTAAAGGTGGCGACCGGGCTGGTTTCCGACAGGCCATACCCTTCGAGAATGTTGACGCCGAAGCGGCGCGAGAAATCCTCCAGGATCTGCACCGGCAGGCTGGCCCCGCCGGACACCGCCATACGCAGCGTGCTGCGCAGGCGCTCGATATCCGTATGCTCATCCAGCGCATTCAACAACGCCCAATACATGGTCGGCACGCCGGCAAAAAAGGTAATGCCGTGCCGCTGCATCAGCGCGATGGCCTGCGCGGCGTCGAAGCGTTCGACCAGCACCAGGGTGGCGGCGGCGGAAAATCCGGCATTCATCTGCACCGTCGAACCAAACGTGTGGAACAGCGGCAACGTCACCAGATGGCGATCGGGATCCGTTTCCGAGCCGTCGAACAGCCTCACCGATCCCAGCGCGTTAAGCACCAGGTTGGCGTGGGTCAACTCAGCCCCTTTGGCCCGGCCGGTGGTGCCGCTGGTATACAGCACCACCGCCGTGTCGCTTTCGAGCGTCGCGGCCGAAGCGAACTCGGTGGCCTGTGCGGCTATCGCCGTGCTGAAACGTTCGCCTTCGAGCGGCAGCCGATCGCCGATGATAAACACCTCACGGCATTGCTCCGCCTTCGCCGCCGCCCGCAGCGCCTCTTCCCCCAACGGCAGGCCGCTGCTGCCTTCGAAGCAAAACAACGCCACCGCCGCCGAGTCCGCCAGGTAATAGTCGAACTCTGCGCTCTTAAGCAGAATATTGAGCGGCACCACCACCGCGCCGCTTTTGAGAATGCCGTAATAGATAGCCGGAAACTCCGGCCGATTGGGGCAGGCCAGCGCCACTCGCTCACCGGGCTGCACGCCGCGCGCGACCAGTAAATTCGCCACCCGGTTGGCCATTTCATTCAGCGCCCGATAGCTGAGCGGTATATCGTCCTGTATCACCGCCGGCCGTTCCGGCCAGGTGCGCGCACTTTCTTCAAGCAAGGTAGCCAGATTCAGCATCGGGGATCCTCCCTGGGTTGAGCGGCGAGAAAGCGCCGCAGTATCACGAGTATAGATAGGCGCTTTGCGGTTCGCATTCCCAGGGGCGCTGGGCTATACCTTAGGCATTCCCCCTCCTGCAGGAGTTGTGATCATGAGCAAGAAAAAAATCCTGATGCTGGTCGGCGACTACGCCGAAGATTACGAAACCATGGTGCCGTTTCAGGCATTGCAAATGCTTGGCCATTGGGTGGATGCCGTGTGCCCCGACAAAGCCGTCGGCGACTACATCCAGACCGCGATCCACGACTTTGACGGCGCACAGACCTACAGCGAGAAACCCGGTCATCGTTTCACCCTGAACGCCGACTTTGCCGCCGCCAAAGAAGAACACTATGACGCGCTGTTGATCCCCGGCGGTCGTGCGCCCGAATACCTGCGCCTGAATCCCGACGTGATCGCGCTGGTGCAGGCGTTCGACGCCGCCAAAAAACCGATCGCCGCCGTTTGCCACGGCCCGCAGCTGCTGGCGGCGGCCGGGGTGTTGAAGGGCCGCACCTGCAGCGCCTACCCGGCTTGCGCCCCGGAGGTGCGGCTCGGCGGCGGCCACTATGCGGAGATCGGCATCGATCAGGCGCACGTCGACGGCAACCTGGTCACCGCCCCGGCCTGGCCGGCGCATCCGCAGTGGCTGGCGAAATTCGCCGAGCTGCTGGAGCAGTAACCTGGCGCTAGCGCAATTGCTCGATAAGAAAATGGATGTCGTACAGCCAGCGTTTGGCGCGCGCCGAGCGCACCAGCATCGATACGCACAGCGGCCGGGTGTGTTCTTTACAGGCGGAGGGGGAAAACCAGCGCCCGGTATTGCTCGGCGGCTGGAAATACAGCTCGTGGTTGTAGTTGCTGCTGTCGACGCCGAAGGTATCGAAGTAGCGGCGCATCAGCGTGTTGGAGTCGCTGAACGACAGGTTGAGCGCGGTGTTAATCTCGGTTTCCGGGGTGATGACCGCCCCCTTCTTCTGCCGCCCTGGTGCGTTGAATGCGGCGATAAGCGCGATGACCTGTTGCTGAATGTCTTCTGCCATGACGACCTCGAGCCGATATGAAGAAAAGGTGAATGCAATTATCTGTCTGACTCTGCCCGCCGCGGCGAGTTCGGGCCGCCGCGCGGGTTTTCCGTTTCTTTACACTTTCCATAAGTAAACCGCGCGCCGCCCAACTCGCGGCGCGCGCGATCGACGGTTAGCGGCTGAGCGCCGCCTTATCGGCGATGACGCCGTTCCCCTGCCGCTCGGCGGCAACCCCGCCGCCCAACACTTTATACAGGGTCGCCTGATTGTCGTACGCGGTCTGCTGTGCGGCGATCAGCGACTGCTGCGCCGTATACAGCGTGCGCTGCGCGTCCAGCAGCGTCAGGTAGCTGTCCACGCCCTGGCGGTAACGCAGTTCGGCCAGGCGATAATATTGCTGCGCCGCCGTCACATAGCCGGTCTGTGCCGCCAGCTGTTCCTGCAGCGTGGCTTTGCGCGCCAGCGCGTCGGCGGTTTCCTGAAATGCCGTCTGCACCGCTTTCTCATAGGTGGCGACATACAGGTCTTTCTGCGCCTGGGTGTAGTTGAGCTGAGCCGTGTTATAGCCGCCGCTGAAGATCGGCAGGCTGATGCTCGGGGCGAACGACCAGACGCCGGCGCCGTGGCTGAACAGCGCCGAGAGTTCACCGCTGCCCACGCCGCCGCTGACGGTCAGGCTGATCGACGGGAAGAACGCCGCACGCGCCGAGCCGATGTTGGCATTGGCGGATTTGAGGTTATGCTCGGCCTGCAGCACGTCCGGCCGCGTCAGCAGCACCTGCGAAGACACCCCGGCCGGCAGATTGCGCATGATTTCGCCGAGCGCATCGATACCGCCGGGCAGCAGGTTTTCCGGCACGCTTTGCCCCACCGCCAAATCCAGCGCGTTTTTCGCCTGCGCGGCGAGGGTGGCGTAGCTGGCGGCGTCCGAACGCGCCTGCTGATAAACGGTTTCCGCCGACGCCACGTCGACCAGCGACGAAATGCCGTGCTGTTGATTGTTGCGCGTCACGTCCAGCGAACGTTTGGCGCTTTCCATCGTCTGCTGCGCTATCGTCAGATTGCTGCGCTCGGCCGCCACCGCCACCCAGTCGGTGACGATATCGGCGATCAGCGTCAGACGGGTGCTTTTCGCCGCTTCCGAGTTGGCCAGATAGGTTTCGAACGCCGCCCGCGACAGGCTGGCGTTCTTGCCGAACAGATCCAGCTCGAACGCGCTGACGCCGCCCTGCGCTTCGTAGCTCTGGTTGATGGCGGTGGCATTGCCGTTGCCGGTCAGCGAACGCCCGCGGCTGCCGTCGGCGGTGGCGTTGATCGTCGGGAACAGCGCCGAGCGCTGCTCACCGTACAGGGCGCGCGCCGAGGCGATATTGGCGATCGCCTCACGCAGATCGCGGCTACTGTTCAGCCCCATCGCCACCACCTGCCGCAGCCTGGCGTCCTGCACATAGTCGCGCCAGGCGACGTCCGGGTAGCTCAACGCCTGCTTGCCTGCGGCCTCGCCCTGCGGCAGGTTGGCGGGCACCGGCGCCGCCGGGCGCTGGTAGTGCGGATCCAGCGACAGACACCCGCTCAGCAGCAGCGGTAAAGTTAACATCATGACTCGTTGCAACACGTTATTCTCCTGCCTGCGACGGCGAGTTGGTGGGCCGACGGGTAAACATGCGGCGCACCAACACATAAAACAGCGGTACGAAAAAGATCGCCAAGGCGGTGGCGGTGATCGTGCCGCCGATAATGCCGGTGCCGATGGCGATTCGGCTGTTAGCGCCGGCGCCGCTGGATACCGCCAGCGGCAGCACCCCGGCGGTGAACGCCAGCGAGGTCATCAGGATCGGCCGCAGGCGCATGCGCGCCGCGTGAACCGCCGCGCCAATCAGCGTTTCCCCCCGCTGGTGCATCTCCTCGGCGAACTCGACGATCAAAATGGCATTCTTCGCCGACAGCCCGATGATGGTGAGCAGCGCCACCTGGAAGTAGATGTCGTTTTCCAGCCCGCGCAGCGTGATCGCAAGCAGTGAGCCCACCACGCCCATCGGCACCACCAACATCACCGCGAATGGAATCGACCAGCTCTCATACAGCGCCGCCAGGCACAGGAACACCACGATGAGCGAAATGGCGTACAGCGACGACGCCTGGCCGCTGGTCAGCCGTTCCTGATAGGACAGCCCGCTCCAGGAATAGCTGCTGCCGGCGGAGTATTTCGCCGCCAGTTTCTCCATCTCGCTCATTGCCGTACCGGAACTGACGCCGGCGGCGCCCTGCCCGGTGATCTCGAACGACGACAGCCCGTTATAGCGCGACAGGTTCTCCGGGCCGTAGATCCAGTGCGAAGACGCAAAGGCGGAGAACGGCGTCATGCTGCTGGCGCCCGATGCATTGGTGCCGCGCACAAACCAGCGGTCGAGGTCTTCCGGCTTGGCGCGGTACTGTACGTCGCCCTGCATATAGACTTTTTTCACCCGGTTGCGGTCGATAAAGTCGTTGATGTAGGTGCTGCCGAACGCGCTGCTGAGGGTGCTGTTGACGTCCGCGGCGCTCAGGCCGAGTGCCTGCAGTTTGCCGTTGTCGATCGCCACCTGCAGCTGCGGGGTGTCTGGCAAGGTGTTGGCGCGCACCGCCAGCAGCGCCGGGTTGTTGCCGGCGGCAGCGACGATCTGATCGCGCATCGCCTGCAGCTCGGCGCGGGTGGTCGCCCCCTTGGCCTGCAGCTCGAAGGTAAAGCCGTCGGATTGGCCAAAGCCGTCGATCGCCGGCGGGCTCATGGAGAACACCTGGGCGTCGCGCAGCGAGGCAAAGTGCGCCATGGCGCGTTTGGCGATGGCGTCGGCGGTGTTTTCGCTGCCGCGGCGTTGACTCCAGTCTTTGAGGCTGACGAACGCCATGCCGGCGTTTTGACCGCTGCCGCTGAAGCCGAAACCGTTGATGGTGAAAATGGTGCTGACGTTGGCCTTTTCCTGGTCGAGAAAATAGGCGGTCACCGCCTCGCTCACCGCCGAGGTGCGCGCGTTGGTGGCGCCGGCCGGCAAGGTGTACTGCACCATCACCGAGCCCTGATCCTCGTTGGGCAGGAAGCCGGTCGGCAAACGCAGATACATTACGGCGGCGGCGATCAACAGCAAGCAGTACAGCAGCAGATAGCGCGTTGGCCGGTGGATCACTGCGCCGACCTTATCGGCGTACTTCGCCTGCAGCCGGTCATAGCCGCGGTTGAATTTGCCCAGCAAGCCTTTGTCGGTCTGCGCGTCGTGCGCGGGTTTCAGCAACGTGGCGCACAAGGCCGGTGCCAGCGTCAACGCCAGCACCACCGACAACACCATCGAGGAGACGACGGTGATCGAAAACTGGCGGTAGATCACCCCGGTGGAACCGCCGAAGAACGCCATCGGCAGAAACACCGCCGACAGCACTAACGCGATGCCGACCAGCGCGCCGGTGATTTCGCGCATCGATTTCTCCGTCGCCTCGCGCGGCGGCAGCTTATCCTCGCGCATCACCCGTTCGACGTTTTCCACCACCACGATGGCGTCATCCACCAATAGCCCGATCGCCAACACCATGCCGAACAGCGTCAGGGTATTGATCGAATAGCCGAACGCCGCCAGCACGCCGAAGGTGCCCAGCAACACCACCGGCACGGTAATGGTCGGGATCAGCGTGGTGCGCAGGTTTTGCAGGAACACGAACATCACCACCACCACTAACGCCACCGCTTCAAACAGCGTTTTCACCACCTCTTCGATCGAGATGTTGATGAAGTCGGTGCTGTCTTTCGGGTAGGCCACCTTGTAGCCCTGCGGCATGGCGCTTTGGTATTCCGCCACCTTGGCCTTTACCAGCTTGGCGGTGCTCAGGGCGTTGGCGCCCGCCGCCAGCTTGACCGCGATCCCCGCCGCCGGGTGGCCGTTGAGGTGCGCGCTGGCGGAGTAGTCTTCGTTGCCCAGCTCAACCCGCGCCACGTCGCCCAGCCGCACCAGCGCCCCGCTGCTGTCGCTTTTCAGGATGATATTGCGGAACTGTTCCGGCGTTTGCAGCCGCGACTGCGCCTTCACCGTGGCGGTCAGCTGCTGGTCGGCGGCGGCCGGCAGATCGCCTATCTTGCCGGCGGACACCTGGGTGTTTTGCGCCTCGATCGCCGTCTGCACGTCGGAAGGCATCAGCGAAAAGCTCGCCAGTTTGGTCGGATCCAGCCAGATGCGCATCGCGTATTCCGAGCCGAACACCTGCACGTCCCCGACGCCCTCGATGCGCGACAGCGGATCCTGCAGGTTGCTGACCAGATAGTCGGAGATATCGGCCATCGTCGCCTTGTCGCTTTCGTCATACAGCCCGACGATCAGCAGAAAGCTGCTCTGGGATTTTTTGACCGTCACGCCCTGCGCGGTGACGGCGCTCGGCAGACGACTTTCCGCCTGCTGCACCTTGTTTTGCACCTGCACCTGAGCGATATCCGGATCGGTGCCCTGCTCAAAGGTAACGTTGATGCTGACCGAGCCGCTGGCGCTGCTGGTCGACGAGAAATACAGCAGGCCGTCCAGGCCGGTGAGCTGCTGCTCAATCACCTGGGTGACGCTGTTTTCCAGCGTTTCCGCGTCCGCGCCCGGGTAGGTGGCGGAGATGGCGATCTGCGGCGGTGAGACGTCCGGGTACTGCGAGACGGGCAATGAATTGATCGACATCAGACCGCACAGCATGATGATGATGGCGATCACCCAGGCGAATACCGGACGCCGGATAAAGAACTGCGCCATATCACTGCTCCCCGCGTTGGGTTTTGTCGACCGAGACGTCTACCGGCTTCACCGCGGCGCCGATCGTCACCTTGCTGGTGCCTTCGACGATCAGGCGATCGCCGTCGTTCAGCCCGCTGTCGATCAGCCAGTTGCTGCCCACCACCCGTTCGGCGCTGACGGTGCGTTGCGCCACTTTGTTTTGCGCGTTTACCACCAACGCGGTGGCTTCCCCTTTGGCGTTGCGGGTGATGCCCTGCTGCGGCGCCAGGATGGCTTTGGGATCGACGCCGTTATCCACCGTGGCGTGGACGTACATGCCGGGTAACAGCTCATGTTCGGGGTTGGGGAACACCGCGCGCAGCGTGACCGAACCGGTGGCCTCATCCACCGCCACCTCGGTCAACTCCAGCTTGCCGGCGTGGGCATAAGGCGTGCCGTCCTCCAGCTTGATGGCGACCGGCGTGACCGCACCGCGCTGCAAAGCGGCCTGCTGACGGCGCAGTTTAAGCAACTGGGCGCTGGACTGGGTCAGATCGACATAGATGGGATCCAACGCACGGATGGTGGCCAACGCATCAGTCTGGCTGGCGGTGACCAGCGCGCCCGGCGTCACCGACGAAATGCCGATGCGGCCGGCGATCGGCGCCCGCACCTGGGTATAGGCGAGATTGATGCGCGCCGTTTCCAGCGCCGCCTGATACTGCGCCACCGACGCCACGGCCTGCAGATACGCGGCTTTGGCGTCGTCTGCGTCCTGTTTGGAAACGCCGTTCTCTTTCACCAGCGCCGCATAGCGCTGCGATTTGAGCCGGGTGGATTGCACCGTGGCCTGAGCGTTTTTCAGCTGGGCGGCGGCCTGGTCGTAGCTGGCCTGATAGCTGGCGGGGTCAATTTGATACAAGACCTGCCCGGCTTTCACCTCGGCCCCTTCGGTAAACAGCCGCTGCTTGATGATGCCGTCGACCTGCGGCCGCACGTCGGAGGTCATGGTGGCGTTAACCCGGCCGGTCAACTCGCTGCTCAGGGTTACAGACTGGCCGCGCAACGTGACGACGCCGACCTCCCGTTCACCGCCTGCGCCCGTCGGCGCGCCGGCGTTTTGCCCATCGCAGGCGGCCAGCGACAGCGAAAGCCCCAGCGCCAAAAGCGTTTTCCTCTGCATTGCAATACGATCCTATTGAGAATGACTATTCTCAATATATCGAATGCCGGAATGCGCTTCTGAAAGGGTTGCGTAAGGATTGCGTAAAATCTTTTCGAAGCGGAAAACGGTGGCGCAATCTCATTCAGCGTGGTTTCAGCACATTGGCGCAGGGTTTTTAGCCAATGCAATAAAGCGTTCCACTTCAGCCGGGGGCGGCGCCGCGTGGGATTTTTAGGGTTTAACCAGCCTAAACACCGTTTTGGTGTGCCAATAGTAGTCGATCGCTGCCGAAATAGTCGGCATCCAGCCGTCCGGCTCATAGGGCACGAAGCCGGAAAAGCCCAGCCTGCGGGCAGAGACCTGGAACCCCGCGGCGGAGAAAATACGCGCATAATCGTCCAGAGAACGATCCTGCACCACGGTATGCGTCTGTTCAGCCACCCTTTCGCGCCATTGCGGCCACAGCGGGTTGTCGGTGTGGCAACCGGTCACCGCATAATAAACGCCGCCCGGCTTCAGCACCCGCAGCATATCGGCGGCATGCTGCGCGATATCTTCAATCAGGTAGATGACTTCATGACTGAAGGCGATATCGAAGTGATTCTCATAGCCCGTCAACCGCGTGTCGGTCTGATAAACGATCGGCAGGTTTCCTTTCAGGCGGTTGGCTTGTTCGACGGATTGGCGGGCGATATCAACGCCGATCCCCTCACTAAATGGCCGAATTTGATGCAACAGGCGCAGAAAACCGCCCTGATTGCAGCCGAAGTCCAGCACCCTGACGCCGGACAGTTCGCGTTCCGGCACCAGGCTCAGCAGATGCCGCCAGATGGGCGCATGGCCTTCGGCCATGGCCTGCTCTGCGTGCGGATCGCGATACCAGGTGGGAATGCTCAAGGGTGAGTCGTTCATTATGGCCTCCTTATGTTTCCACTCAGCCAACCATAGCCTATGGCGACAAACAACCGCGTGCGCATTTTTTGAACATTCACGGGTCTGGTTTGCCATGCACCGGCAGTTGGTTGGTCGCGCAGTGAATGCCGCCGCCGCCGGCGGCGATGGCGTCGATCTCCAGCTGCACCACCTTGCGCTGCGGATAGAGCGCCGTCAGCAGCTCAAGCGCCGCCCGGTCCGCCTGCGGATCGCCAAACTCCGGGGCGATCACCGCGCCGTTGATGACGAAATAGTTGATGTAGCCCGCCGCAAAATCCGGATTGTTGCGGCTGAATCGGCTGTCGCGCGGTGCCCGCGGCGGCGAGAGCGTATGCACCTGCAGCGTGCGGCCGTCGGCGTCGGTCGCTGTCTTGAGGATCGCCAGATGCGTCTGGGTGACCGCATGATCGTAAGAGGCCGGGTCGGTGTCCAGATTGGCCACCACCACGCCCGGCCGCACGAAGCGGGCGTAAAAATCGACGTGGGCGTCGGTGATGTCCCGGCCTTTAATGCCCGGCAGCCAGATAATTTTGCGCAGGCCGAGCATCGCCTTCAGCTCCTGCTCCACCCGGTCCCGGCTCCAGCCTGGATTACGGTTCGCATTCACCCAGCTGCTTTCGGTCATGATGCCGGTGCCGTGCCCGTCCACTTCGATACCGCCGCCTTCGCCTATCAGTGCGCTGCGGCGCAGTTGGGCGGCACCGTAGCGGTTGGCGGCAAACGCCGCCAGGCGCGCATCCCTGGTATGCTGCTGTTTATCGCCCCAGCCGTTGAAGTTGAAATCCACCGCCCCGAGTTCGCCGGCGCCGTTGACGACGAAATTGGCGCCGATGTCGCGCACCCAGATGTCATCCAGCTCGGTGACGACATAGCTAACGTTGTGACTGCCGCAGGTGGCCTCGGCCAATTGCCGTTCATGCTCGCGGCAAAATACCGTCACCGGCTGAAACTCGGCAATGGCGCGGGCGATACGCCCCTGCGCCGCCCGCACGTCCGCCGTGAAGTCGCCCCAAATCGCGCGCTGCGCGCCGAAGGCGAGAAATGCCCGCTGCTGCGGTTCCCCTTCGTCAGGCATCCGCCAGGCCGGATTAAGCGCAGCTTTTGCGTGACCGCGTAACGAAATACCCAATGATGCCGTCAAGCCGACGCCGGCCACCGCCGAAAGCTGCTTGATAAAGGTGCGGCGCGTTGACATAAACACCCTCTTTTAATTAATTTAAATTCAACTGGTTAACCGGTTTTTTCGCTCTCCGGGAATTGAATCTCATGCTAGTCTTCCCCTGCCGCTGCGACAAACGATATATTTAGTGGATATCTGATTAGACAGGCTTATTGATAATGTTAAAACACTGGCCCCCGTTAAGCGCATTGCGCGGTTTTGAAGCGGCGGCGCGCCTGGGCAGTTTTCATCAGGCCGCCGAAGAATTGCACCTGACCCAATCGGCGATCAGCCAGCAGATCCGCAGCCTCGAGGCATTTCTGGAACAGCCGCTGTTCTTCCGCACCGGCCGCAGCGTAACGCTGACCGACGCCGGCCACGATCTGTTCAGCACCGCACAGGTGATGCTGCAACAGCTGGCCGTCGGCATTCGCCGTTTGGATCAGTACCGCAAACCCAATCAGCTGATCGTCAACACCACTCCGGCTTTCGCCCGGCACTGGCTGATGCCGCGGCTGGGCGACTTCAATCGGCAGCATCCGCAGGTCGACCTGTGGCTGTTCACCAGCTTTGAACCGCCGAATATGGCGACGGACAGTATCGATCTGGCGATCCGTGACGATCTCAGCGCGCAGGCGGACTGCACCTTTAAGGTTCTCTGCACCGACCGGCTTTATCCCGCCTGTCACCCCAGCCTATTGGCGCTGGCGGCGGAGCAGCGCGTCACGCTGCACGGCGAACGCGAAATGGACTGGAGCCACTGGACGGTGGCGGGCGGCGCGCACGTCGGCCAGCGCGACAGCGGGCTGAATTTCTCCGATCCCGGCCTGCTGCTGGACGCCGTCTGCCAGGGGCTGGGCATCGCGTTGGTCAGTCAGCTGCTGGCGCAGCAAGCGCGTGACGCCGGGTTACTGCATCCGTTAACCGAGCAACGCGTGCGCGGCGCCAACTGGGCGTGGCTGCTGCATCGCGACAGCGAACACAATCCGCTCGCCCGGCACTTCTGCCAATGGCTGCAATCGATGCTGCCGGCCGACGCATAACGCGCCACATCACGATTTGCTACTCTGGTCAGGCGGCCCCGCCTGACCGCTGCTACCTTCAATAAAGCGCCGCAACAGCCCGAATAAAACGCGCTAACCTGCTGTTTCAAAAATAATTAGTTGAACTCACCTGATAACTGAACATCGCTAAAAGGATCTTCTATGTCTGCCGGTTTATTGAAAACGATAGCTCTGAGCGTGGCCCTGGCCTGCGCCGTCCCCGTCGCCTGTGCCGCCGATCTGACCGCCGGCGCGGTCGCCGCTCCGGATCAGTATGGCGCAAAAGTCGCCGCGCATATTCTGCAGGCCGGCGGCAACGCGGTTGATGCGGCGGTCGCCACCGCCTTTACCCTGGCGGTGACCTACCCTGAAGCCGGCAATATCGGCGGCGGCGGCTTTATGACGCTGTACGTCGACGGCAAACCCTATTTCCTCGACTACCGCGAAGTGGCGCCCAAGGCCGCCGGCAAAACTATGTATCTGAACGAGAAAGGCGAAGTGATCGAGAATCTCAGCCTGGTGGGCAGTCGCGCCGCCGGCGTGCCGGGCACCGTGCTGGGGCTGTGGGAAGCCCATAAACGCTTCGGCAAGCTGCCGTGGGCCGAACTGCTGACGCCGGCGATCGGCTACGCCCGGCAAGGTTTCACCGTGGCGGATCAGCAGTATCAGTACCGCGAAGACGCCAACAAGCTGTTTGCCGGTAAAACCAACTTCGGCGACTATTTCGGCGCCATGAAGCCCGGCACGGTGTTCAAACAGCCGGAGCTGGCCGCCACCCTTGAGCGCATCGCCAAATCGGGCGCCGACGATTTTTATCACGGCGAAACCGCCCGCCTGCTGGTGGCGCAAATGCAGCGCGATAACGGGCTTATCGGCGCGGCGGATTTGGCCGACTATCGGGTGAAATGGCGTGAGCCGATGCGCATCAGCTGGCACGGCAACACCGTGTATACCGCCCCGCTACCCAGCTCCGGCGGCATCGCGCTGGCGCAGCTGCTGGGGATAAAAGAAGATCGCGCCGCCGACTTCAAGGGCGTACCGCTGAACTCGGCGCGCTATATCCACCTACTGGCGGAAATCGAAAAACGCGTGTTCGCCGATCGCGCCGACTACCTCGGCGACCCGGATTTCACTAACGTGCCGGAAGCGCAGCTGATCGCCCCCGACTACCTGCAAAAACGCGCCGCCGAGATCAACCCGATGGCGATCTCGCCGACCGAGCAGGTGCGGCCGGGGCTGGAAAGCCACCAAACCACCCACTTCTCGATCGTCGATGCGGCCGGCAACGCGGTCAGCAACACCTATACGCTTAACTGGGACTTCGGCAGCGGCGTGGTGGTCAAAGGCGCCGGTTTCCTGCTCAACGACGAGATGGACGACTTCAGCGCCAAACCCGGCGTCGCCAACGCCTTTGGCGTGGTGGGCAGCGACGCCAACGCCATCGAGCCGGGCAAACGCATGCTCTCCTCGATGAGCCCGACCATCATCACCCGCGACGGCGACGTCACCCTGGTGATCGGCACGCCGGGCGGATCGCGCATCTTTACCTCGATCTTTCAGGTGATCAACAACCTCTACGATTACCATCTGCCGCTGGCGCAGGCGGTGGCCGCCCAGCGCGTGCATCACCAACTGTTGCCGAAGGACACCGTTTATTACGACAGCTTCGCGCCGCTGACCGGCAAACCGGCGGACGAGCTGAAAACCATGGGCTACACCCTCGAAGACCAGGGCTGGAACATGGGGGATATTCAGGTCATCCGCATCGATGGCCGCACGCCGGAAACCGCGTCCGATCCGCGCGGCCGCGGCGTGGGGCTGGTGGTGAAAAAGTAACCCTCCGGCGGCCTGCCTCCGATTAGACGGGCCGCCGCTCTCCCCGCACAGATGACCGCTGTCTCCTTTTTCACTCATCTATACTGAATCGACAGGCCTGCGTTCAACGACGGCGACGCCTGCGGTCCGCCTTGGACGATAAGGATAATATTCATAGTAAATCAATCGCCTGCATTTATCGTAAGCGGTGTCGGAGGCAATCAATAATGGCGAAAAGACGAGCAGTGCCCGGTGTTCATCCCTACGATGGGCCCGCCGGCGGTTGGGGCGCGCTGAAAGCGACGGCCATCGCCGTGCGCACACAGATGGATACCCTGGAGGCGCCGGTAACGCTGATGCGCACCAATCAGCCCGACGGGTTTGATTGCCCGGGATGCGCATGGCCGGATAAAGAACATCGATCCACCTTCCAGTTTTGCGAAAACGGCGCCAAAGCCGTGACCTGGGAAGCGACCAGCAAACGCGTGACGGCCGAATTCCTGGCGCAAAATACCGTGACCTCACTGCTGCGGAAAACCGACTATGAACTGGAGGATTATGGTCGCCTGACCACGCCCCTGTTCTATGACGCCGGGACCGACACGCTGCGACCGCTGGCCTGGGATGAGGCGTTTCAACGCATTGCCGCCGTTTTGCAGACGCTGCCGCCGGAGCAGGTGGAGTTTTATACCTCCGGCCGGGCGTCCAATGAGGCTGCCTATCTGTTCCAGCTGTTTGCGCGGGAATTTGGCAGCAATAACTTCCCCGACTGTTCCAATATGTGCCATGAGCCGACCAGCGTTGGTCTGCCCCAGTCGATCGGCATCGGCAAAGGCACCGTGTCCCTGGACGACTTTGACAGCGCGGAGCTGATTATCTCCATCGGGCACAATCCGGGCACCAATCACCCGCGCATGATGGGCACGCTGCATGAACTGGCGCGCAAAAAAGTGCCGATTATCGTGTTCAATCCGCTGCGCGAGCGGGCGCTCGAGCGTTTCACCGATCCGCAAAACGTCATCGAAATGGCGACCTACAGTTCGACCCCTATCGCCTCCACCTACTATCAGGTCAAGGCCGGCGGCGACGCCGCAGCGCTCAAAGGCATCGCCAAAGCGCTGCTGCAGTTGGATGACGAACATGGCAATGCGCTGGACCACGCCTTTATTGCCGAGCACACGGAAGGTTTTGCGGATTTTGCCGCCGATCTGAAGACCACCGGTTGGGATGCGATTGAGGCTGAGAGCGACCTGGCGCGCCAGGATCTGGAACAGGTCGCCGCCGCTTACGCGAAATCCAACGCCACCATCGTGACCTACGGCATGGGCATTACGCAGCACAATAAAGGCACCGCCAACGTACGCCTGATTGCCGATCTGCTGTTGCTGCGCGGCAACATCGGCAAACCGGGCGCCGGCATCTGCCCGCTGCGCGGCCACTCCAACGTGCAGGGCAACCGCACCGTCGGCATCACCGAAAAACCCTCGGCCGATTTTTTGGCGAAGCTGGAAACGGTGTTTGGCTTCACGCCGCCCAAAGCCCACGGTCACGATGCCGTGAAATGCATGCAGGCGATGATCGACGGCGCCTCGAAGGCGTTGATCTGCCTGGGCGGCAACTTCGCCGTGGCGCTGCCGGACCCCGAGCAGAGTTTCCCGGCGATGAAAGCGCTGGAATTAAGCGTGCATATCGGCACCAAACTCAACCGCAGCCATTTGTTGGTGGCGAAAGAAACCCTCATTCTGCCCTGCCTGGGCCGTACCGAACTGGACATGCAGGCCGGCGGGCGACAATCGGTGACGGTGGAGGATTCGATGTCGATGGTTCACGCCTCGTCCGGCAAATTAAAACCGGCGTCGGAGCTGTTGCGTTCGGAACCCGCCATTGTGGCCGGCATGGCCAAAGCGGCGATGCCCGCCAGCAAGGTGCCCTGGGATGAGCTGATCGAAGATTACGACGTGATCCGCGATTTGATCGAAAAAACCATCCCCGGCTTCGACGATTACAACGCGCGCATTCGTCAACCCGGCGGTTTCCGCATGCCGCTGCCGCCGACCGAGCGCCAGTGGCCGACGGCGACGGGCAAGGCGATGTTTTCCGTATTCAGCGGGCTGCATGAGGACGAGACAACGGCAGACAAAGACACGCTGCGGCTGATCACGCTGCGCAGCCACGATCAGTACAACACCACCATCTATGCTCTGGACGATCGCTACCGCGGGGTTTTTGGCCGGCGCGACGTCTTGTTCATGAATGACAGCGATCTGCAACGTTTGGGGCTGGAGCATGGCGACGTGGTCGATCTGGAAACGGCGCTGCCCGGCAGCACCCAGCGCCTGGAAGGCATCACGGTGATCGCCTACAACATCTCAGCCGGTTCGGTCGGCGCCTACTATCCGGAGGCCAACGTGCTGGTGCCGCTGCATTACATCGATGAGGAAAGCGGCACGCCTTCGTATAAATCGGTGCCGATCCGCGTGAAGTTGAGATCCAAAGAGGTGCGCGCGGTCGATATCGCCTGACGGGCACACTACGGCCCCCAAACCGGCGTCTGGTTGGGGGCCATTTTTATCAGAGTAAGAACAGCGGCCTATTTGCCGTTGGCCAATTCACCGTACACCACCTGGCCGCGGAAACCGCGCCGCACCTGCTGGAACAGCTCGCGGAACGCCGGGTAATCCTGCGCCTGGCACAGCGCTTCTTTGCCACGAATGGCGTTCACCTGCAGGCGGTGATTGACGGTCACCTGCTGCCCGTCGCGCCGCCACTCGACGCGATAGTCGCCCGCCGCATTGCGGAATTGCCGATCTTTCGGAATGGCGATGATCGGCACGTTGGCCGGCAGCTGCAGACGGTAGGTTTCGTCGTAGCGCTGCGCGGTGCAGTAGAACGGCGTTTCGTTGCCCGGCGCCGCCGTGGTGGTATACAGCGTGCGGAACGATTTGCCGCCGGGCGGGTTGGGCAACGTCATGCCGCCCACCACGCCGAAATCGACGTAGTCGTCCGCCTTGAAGCGGAAGCGATAGCCGAACTGCTTTTTGAGATCCAGCGGATCGCTGTTCATCGCCACTTCGCCGTTGCCGTCGATGCCGGAAGCGGACATGATCGTCGCTTCGGCCTGCGCCCGGTTCTGGCGGTTGATCTGCGAGAAGTAGCCCCGCAGGTCAATTTCTTCCACTTCGCTCAGCCGGCGCTCGGTCTGTCCGCGCAGATTGCCCGCCTTGTCGAACACGAAATCGACGTTCAGCGCGCTCTTGACCGGCTGCTCATCGCTGCCCGGCGTGCGCGCCAGCCTGGCGTCGCGCGTCAGCAGCACCGGCGCGCCCAAATCGCCCTCAGGCAGTTGCCCGAAACGCGCCCAAGGATTGGTGGAATCGAGGTACAGTTTGAATTCCGGCACGTAGGTGATGGCGTGATTGAAGCGGCCAAGCAGCGGCACTTTAGGCAGGATCGGGCCTTCATCCATGCCGATCAGCACCGGCGAGCTTTCAATGCCTTTGGCGGCGAGCAGCGCCTCCAGGATCACCACGTGATCCTTACAGTCGCCGTAATGGTTATCGAGAATGCTCTGCGCCGAATTCGGCTCCAGCCCACCGTTGCCCAGGTACACCGCCACGTAGCGAATGTTTTGCGCCACCCAGCGATAGAGGGCCTCCGCCTGCTCGCGCCGATCGCTGATACCGGCGGTGATATTGTCCGCCAGCGCCTGAATGCCCGGCGTCACCTTCGCCGCCGCGCCGGCCTTCAGCTGGTAGGCCTTGGCCAACTGCGGCCACTCGCGGTAGGTGCTGGCCATGATGGTCGGGCTGAAGGTCCAGCTGTCCGCCGCCCAGTTTTGCGCCTTCATCGGCGCGCTGCGCGAATAATGCCAGCGCCAGTGCGCCTGGCCGTTGCGGATTTGCGGTTGGTCCCCGCCCTCGACGCCGCGCGTGAAGATATGCATCGGCAGCTTGGCCGGCGCCTGCAGGGTCACTTCGGCGTCGTCGAACTGATCGAAAACGCTGAAGGTCTCCCACAGGCCGAAATAGTCAGGGAAATACGGGGTGTTCTGCGTGCGGCGCAGTTCGTACACCACACGCGAGCCCGGCGCCAGGTTGGAGAACACGATGACGCGCACCTTGCGATCGGCATACAGCGGCGCCGTGGCGCTGGAATAGCTTTCCTGGGTATAAATGCGATCGGGCGCCACATCGTGGCGCTGGCCGTCGGCGGTCAGCGTATAGGCGGCGACCACCTCCAGCGTTTCCATTTTCTCGCTGTAGCTCAGGCGGATCTGGCTGAATTTTTCGACCGCCGCCTTGGTTTTCAGCAGCACTTCGTAGCTTTCCGTCTTCACGTTGGTGGCGTTGGCGTTAACGCGGTAATCCGCGCGATAGCGCACGAAGCTGAAATCGTTGTTGGCCGTGTCGTTCTGGCCCTGATCCGCCGTGGCGGGCGGTGCAGCGGCCAACACGGTGGCCGGGTGCGTCGCCGTCAAACCGGCGAGTAACAGTATGGAAGGAATAGCGATTTTCATCTTCGGTCCTTGAAGGGCAACAAACGGCGACGCCGGGCTACGCGCCTGCCCCGGCGTCAAAACAGGCGGGCACACTAATATAATTGAGAATCATTTTCAATAAACGAACCGTCAACGCCGTGCTAGCCCTGCTCGATCAGCATCACAGCGGTGGTCTCCGGCTCCAGGGCCTCGAAAACGTGCTCGCGATCGGCGGAGTAACTGATGTAATCCCCGGCGCTCAGCTCCAGCGGCTGATCCGCCGGCCCGAGGCGCGCCCGTCCACTGCTGATGATCACATGCTCGACGGTGCCCGGCGGATGCGGCCGGGAAAGTTTGACTTCGCCGGGCTGCACCCGCAGCCGGTAAATGTCGCGCTGCGCGCCCGGTGGACAAGTGGCCAGCAACGTGGCGGCGTAGTTGCCCTGCTCTGACACCGCCGCGGTCCCCTCATGAGCGCGGATCACTTGCACCTGCCTGCTGGGTTGCGAAATCAGTCGGCTGACCGGCACATCCAGCGCCATCGCCAACGCCCACAGCGTTTCCAGACTGGGATTACCGCTGCCGGCTTCGAGCTGCGACAACGTGGACTTGGCGATACCCGCACGCTTCGCCAGTTCGGTGACGGACAGGTTCAATCGCTCCCGCTCACGGCGGATTGCCGCCGACAAGAGGCCGATCGGCGTGATGTTCTGCATTAGGCCCTCGCTCATTGTTCGTTATACCATTCATTTGTTCGACTTGACGAACACCGTCAACCATGTTCATCATAATGTTCGATTGTTCATTTTAATGATTAAGCGACTTCACCACAAGTACGGTCAGGCCGCGAGGGAAACGACATGAAAACGAAAACGCGCGGCGCAGTGCAAATGATCCTCGCCATGACGATCTCCGGCACCGTCGGTTGGCCGGTGATCGTGTTAGGGCAGCCGCCCGCCACGGTGGTGTTTTGGCGCTGCGCGTTCGGCGCGCTGGCGATGCTGGCCACCTGCGCCGCGCTTGGGCAACTGAAATCAGGCGCCATCAACCGGCGGCAGCTGGCTTTCGCCGTCCTGGGGGGCCTCGCGCTGGTGCTCAACTGGACGCTATTGTTTGCCGCCTATGCGCATGCCTCGATTGCTGTCGCCACCGTGACCTACCATGTTCAACCGTTTATGTTGGTGGCGCTGGGAGCGCTGCTGTTCGGCGAAAAACTGACGGCTAATCGGCTGGGCTGGCTTATGCTGGCGTTCGCCGGGATGGTGTTGATCGTCACCGGCCGGCAGAGCGGTGGCGGCGATGGCGACTATCTGCTGGGCGTAGCGCTGGCGCTCGGTGCGGCCCTGATGTACGCCCTGGCGGCGGCGATCGTCAAACAGCTGGCCGCGTTACCGCCGCAGCTCATCGTGTTGATTCAACTGACCGTCGGCGCGCTGGCGATGGCGCCGTTCGCCGGTCTGGCCCGCCTTCCCGCAGAACCGTTCGACTGGCTGCTGCTGGCGACCCTCGGCCTGGTGCATACCGGGGTGATGTCCACGTTGCTCTATGGCGCTATCCAGAAAATCCCCACCGCTCTGGTTGGCGCGCTGTCGTTTATCTACCCGGCAGTGGCGATCGTGGTGGACTGGGCGGCGTTCGGGCACCGTCTCAGCCTGTTGCAGCTGCTGGGCACGCTGGCCATTCTCGGCGCGGCCGCGGGCATGAACTTCGGCTGGCGATGGGCGCCCGCCGCGCACCGGGCCGGTAAAATCGGTTAATCCCGTCCGACGGGCAAGCTATGCACAATAAGGCATTCGCCTTGTGTTCGGCGCGGTGCTATTTATTTAAACCGTGTAGGGTAGAAGGAGTGTTCTATGTGGCATCACCGCCTGCAACGGCGCATCCGTTTCAGTTACTGGAACGAACTGTGCGTCATAAAAAAATAAGGGAAGGCGCAAGCCTTCCCTTTTGTCATTCACCGTTCAGCTCAGAAGCGATCGGTTTTCACCACCTCGTCGAACGGCAGCTTGCCGATGCGCGGGTAAGGTTGCCCCGCCGCCTTGCCGATAGCGACCATCAGCGCGATCTGATAATGCGCCGGCTTATTGATAATCTCTCCCACCGCGTCGAAATCAAAACCGTCCATCGGGCAAGAGTCGTAGCCCTGCGCCTTGGCCGCCAGCATCAGCGTCTGGGCGAAGATGCCGCTGCTGCGCATCACTTCGTCGCGCTGCACCTGCGGCTTACCGCGATAATACTGATCGACGGCCGGGATCATGAATTGCTGCACCGGCTCCGCCGCGTCGGCCCAAACGGTTTTTACCTTCGATTCCCAACTCGACAGATCGCCGCACAGCACGACCAGCATCGACGCGTCGGTCACCTGCGCCTGCCCCCACGCCGCCTCGCGAATTTTCTCGCGCTGCGCGCGATCTTCGATCAGCAGCGGGCGCCAGTGCTGCAGGTTAAACGCGCTGGGAGCGCCCTGCAGCGCAATGTTCAACAGCGCTTTTTTCTCTTCGAGCGTCATCACGTGCTGCGTATCGAACTGCTTGGTGGCGCGGCGTTGGCGGATCGCGTCTAACGTATTCATTTTACTGCCTCTGTCCATGTGAAAAGGTCTATTGTCGTCAACGCGGCGCGGCTGTCCAGCCCCAGGCGGCTATTTCTGCGCGGTTTCGGCGCGCAAACGGCTGACCTGCGCCGCCAGGTCCGGCCACGGCGCCTGACCGGCGTAATGCTGCCGCAGGTAGTTGAGCAGGATGGCGATCTGCGCGTCATTCAGGTTATGGCGAAAGCCCGGCATATAGCCCAGCTCGGCGTTCGCCGGCCGCTGTATGCCGTCCAGCACCACGCGAATGGCGTTGTCCGGCACGTCGGCGAACAGGTTGGTGTTTAGCGCCAGAGACGGCCGCACCCCCGCCATCTGCGCGCCTTTTTCCTGCGCATGGCAAGCCATGCAGGCGCCGGAAAACAGCCGCGCCCCTGCCGAACTCAGAGGCTCCACCTGGCGCTCCGCCTGAGCGTTTAACGTTGTCGCCGTAGCACCCGCCGCCGTTTCAGGATGATAGCTGCGCAGATAGACGGCGATCGCCTGCAGATCGGCCTGCGGCAAGCGCGACAGCCCTTCTTCGATCACCGGCGCCATCGGGCCGGCGGCGACGCCGTGGTTGGCCGAGTAGCCGGTGCGCATGAAATCGACCAGATCCTGCTGCGTCCACGCGAGCGGCGCGGGCGAGCAGCCGGTCAACGCCGGCGCCGTCCATCCCTCCGCCACGCCGCCGGCCAGGTGCTCGCCGCCGATTTTCTCGCCGAACAACACGTTGCGCGGCGAGTGGCAGGCGCTGCAGTGCCCCAGCCCTTCGACCAGGTACGCGCCGCGGTTCCAGTCGGCGCTTTGGGTCGCCTGTTCCGGCATCGCGCCCGGCGTCAGGAACAGCAGGTTCCAGGCAAAGATGCCCTGGCGAATGTTGAACGGAAAGTGCAGAGCGGTGGCCGGCGGCCGGTACTTGACCGGCGGCTGCGACATCAGATAGGCATACAGCGCCTGCAGATCGTCGTCGCGGGTGCGGGTAAAGGCGGTATAGGGAAACGCCGGATAGAGATAGCGGCCCTGGCGATCGACGCCGTGGCGCATGGCGCGTTCGAACGCCGCGTAGCTCCAGCTGCCGATGCCGGTTTCCACGTCCGGTGTGATGTTGGTGGTGTAAATGGTGCCGAAGGGGATCTCCATCGCCAACCCGCCGGTGTTGCGCTCGCCGCCCGCACGGGTGTGGCACACAGCGCAGTCGCCGAGATCGGCCAACGTTTTGCCACGCGCGATCTGCGCCTCGCTGAAACTGTGGGTCGCATCGGCGGCGAGCGGCGCAATCTCCGGCTGCCAACTGGCGACCACGCCGGCGACCACAACGGCGATCACCGTGACGCCGCCCCACCCGACGATTTTTTTCATCTTACTCATCTTTGCTGTCCTTGTTCGTAACGGGGGGTTAATGGCCGGCCTGAGCGCGCAGCGCGGCGAGCACCCGCGCCGGTGTGAACGGCACCTCGCGCAGGCGCACGCCGAGGGCGTCAAACAGCGCGTTGCCGATCGCCGCCGCACTCGGCACCGAGGCGGACTCTCCTGCGCCCATCGGCGCTTCGTCCGGGCGGTCGATCAGTTGGATATCGATCTGCGGCAATTCGTCAAAGCGCAGGATCGGATAGCCGCCCCAGTCCAATGACGTCACCCCCGTCTCGTTAAAGGTCACAAACTCTTTCAGCACCCGGCTGGCGGATTGGATAATGTTGCCGTGCACCTGATGGCGTACCCCGGCCGGATTGATCATCCGGCCGCAATCATGCGCCACGAAGATTTTATTGAGCGTGATCTGCCCGGAAAGGCGATTGACGCTGAGATCGCACACCCAGGCCGCCCAGGCGGCGCCGAAGCCGGGGAATTTGCTGTGGAAATAGCGCGCATAGGCGAAGCCGCGGCCGCTCACCACTTCGGCCCCGGCGGCGCGCGAGCGGTGCGCCGGGCCGTCTTGCCAGTTAGCCTGGCGCTTCAGGGCCTCAATCAAGGCCACCGCGCGCGGATCGTTCAGGTAACGCAGGCGAAACGCGATCGGGTCCTCGCCGGCGCGCCAGGCCAGCTCGTCGATCCAGGATTCATGGGCGAACACGTTGGGCAGTGCCGAAACGCCGCGCATCCACGACGCCCGCACGATCGGCGCGGCGTCCTGACAGATCACCCGCATGTGCGGATACGCGTATTGCGGAATGGCGGTGCGATCGCCCATCTGTTGCACGTCGGCCCGGTTGGCCACCTTGCCGGTCAACACCAGCGGCAAGGTCACCGCATTGTTGGAGGGATAGCTGGTTTTCAACTCGTAAGCCGCCACCCGATTTTGCGCGTCGAGGCCGCCGCGCACCCGGATCAGTTGGCCGGTGCCCTTCGGCTCCCAGCCGGATTCCTGTTCACGCATCAGCTGCACCCGCACCGGGCGGCCGGTGGCCCGCGCCAACAGCGCCGCGTCCGCCGAGACGTCGTCGGCGCAGTTGCGGCCATAGCAGCCGGAGGCTTCCATGCGGGTGATGTGCACCTGCTCAGACGGCAACTCGAGCAGCCTGGCGATATCTTTGCGCAGATCGTGCGGGTTTTGCGTGCCGGACCACACCTGCGCCCGCCCGTCTTTGACCTCCGCTACCGCGCAGGAGGGGCCGATTGAGGCGTGCTGATGGTAAGGCCAGACATAGTCCGCCTGCACTTCGGTATGCAGCAATGCCAACGCCTCGTCCGTGCCCGCATCATCGCGCAGCACGCGGTCGGTTTTCGGGTTGGCTTCCAGCGCGGCGGGCAGCGCCTCCGGCGACAGGTCCGGCAGGCCGGCCCAGGGTTTCCATTCGGTTTTCAGCCGGCGCATGGCGGCGATTGCCTGCTCTTCGCGCTCGGCCACAATGCCGATGAAATCGTTGATCACCACCAGTTTCACGATGCCTGGCAGATGCGCGATCGAACTTTCATCCACCGACAACAGGCCGCCGCCCAGCGGCGCGCTGCTGTCGGCGCCTGCGTAAGGCGGGCGCACCACCCGGCCATGCAGCATGCCGGGCAAGCGCAGGTCGTGCACGTAGGTCAGCTCCCCGCTGACCTTGGCCGGAATATCGACCCGGGCGACGGCGCGGCCGACATAGCGGCCCTGCTGTTCACCGTTCAGCGGCACGTTTTTATCCAGCGTCACATGCAGATTTTGCCCGCTCGCCAGCTGCGCATAGCTCAAGGAACGTCCCGGGTGCTTGGTCACAAACACCTGTCCCGCCGCCGCCGTCAGCTGGTCGGCCGGCAGTTCGAAGGCTTTGGCCGCCAGCGCCGTCAGCATATGTCGCACTTGCGCCGCCGCCTGCCGCAGAGGCACCGACGTGACCTGGATGGTGGCGCTGGCGATGGTCGGCCCCTGATCCGGCGTGCGTTGCGTATCACCGAGGATCATCGTGACGTGCTCGAACGGCACGCAAATTTCGTCGGCGACGATCTGCGCCAGCGCGGTGCGAATGCCGGTGCCGAGATCGACATGGCCATTGAAGGCCGTCACCCGGCCGTCGGCGGTGAGGCTGATAAAGCTGTCCACCCGATCCAGCGGCAGATCGGCAGGCGATGCAACCGTCTCGGCGGCGAAGGCGTTAAACGGCGCGGGCAGCAGACTGCTGACCATCACCACACCGCCGGCTTGCAACAACTGTCGGCGGGTCAGTTCGAGGCGGCTCATGCTTGCCTCCGCGCAGCCAGCAGCTCGCGGGCGCGCTCGGCGGCGCGCAAGATCTCAAGGTGGGTGCCGCAGCGGCACAGGTTGTAGGCCAGCTCTTTCTTGATGGTTTGTTCATCTGCATCCGGCTCGCGTTCGAACAACGCGACCAGCGTCATGATCATGCCGTTGGCGCAGTAACCGCACTGCGCCGCCTGCTCATCGATAAACCCCTGCTGAACCGGATGCATTGCCTCCGGCGTGCCCAGGCCTTCCAGCGTGGTGACGGACTTGCTTCCTACGGCGGCCAGCGGCATTGAGCAAGAACGCGCGGCGACGCCGTCGATCAGCACCGTGCAGGCGCCGCACTCCCCCAGGCCGCAGCCATATTTGGGGCCATTCAAGTGCAGATCGTTGCGTAAAACGTACAGCAGCGGCGTGTCGGGCGCGAGATTGCCGAGTGGAACCACCCGGCCATTAACGTTGATTTCCATGGTGAAACTATCCCTTAAACAAACGGATTTAATCCGTAACATCACTGCGGTGAATAATTGCGCAGCGTGCTAATAATTATCATCAAAAGACTTGACGATGTTAAGGGAATGTAGCCGCCATGGCTTTAACGAAAAGTGGGTATTTTCTATAAATTTCCGATAGATAAGCGCGCTTTTATGATTGCCGCCCGTGATTATTGTCGATCGCCAGTCCGGCCTCGGCGCCGTCGACCAACAGCCGCACCCCGGCTTCGAACAGCGCATCCGCGCCCTTCTCCTGCAATGTTTCCCAGCCTTGGCACAGCAGCGGATAACGGCGGCGGTCGGCGTCATTGAGCGGATCGTCAGGCTGCATTTGCTGTTCCTCCAGCACCCAGCCCACCACGAAACGCCCGACGGCGAACAGCAGGTTTACCGCGCGCTCCGGCGTCAACCCCGCCCGGCACAGCAGCGCCACCTTGGCCTCAATGACGGCGAATTGCGGCTCCTGCGGCCGGGTGCCGGCATGCAGACGCGCGCCGTCGCGGTAAGCCAGCAGCGCCCGACGGAAGTTGCCGGCATTGGTGACAACCCAATCCTGCCAGGGCATGTCGGCGGGCACCTCTTCACGGTGATCCAGCATGATGGTTTCCGCCATCGCCTTCAGCAGCTCGGCCTTGTTCTTGAAATGCCAATAGAGCGTGGGAGATTGCACGCCCAAATGTTGCGCCAGGCGGCGGGTGCTCAGGGCATCGATGCCGATGTCGTTCAGCAACGCCAGCGCCCCGCGCAGGACGGTTTCTCGCGTTAAACGTGTCGCAGTATTTTTTTCGCTCATCTCTCTATCACTGATAGGGTAACTGTGGAATACTCAATACTCTATCACTGTTAGAGTCACAATTTTGAAAAAACCATGCTGGTTATTTTGTTGACGGTGTTGCTGGATGCGGTGGGCATCGGTCTGATCATGCCGATTCTGCCGGCGTTGTTGCGTTCGCTGGGCGGTCTTGACGCCGGCAGCCTGCACTACGGCGCCCTGCTGGCGGCCTATGCGTTAATGCAATTTCTGTTCTCGCCGATCCTCGGCGCGCTGAGCGATCGTTTCGGCCGGCGGCCGGTGCTGCTCATCTCGCTCGCTGGCGCGGCGGCCGACTATCTGCTGATGGCGTTCGCGCCGACGCTGGCCTGGCTCTATCTGGGCCGGTTGCTGGCGGGCATCACCGGCGCCAACATGGCGGTCGCCACCGCTTACGTCACCGACATTACGCCGGCCGGTCAACGCGCGCGGCGTTTCGGCCTGGTGGGCGCGGTATTTGGCGTCGGTTTTATCGTCGGCCCGCTGCTCGGCGGTTCGCTGGGCGAGTGGCATCTGCATGCGCCCTTCCTGGCGGCGGCGGCGATGAACGCCGTCAACCTGGCGATGGCGTTTTTCCTGCTGCCGGAATCGCGTAAACCCCGCGCCCGCGCCGCCGAGAAAATCCGCCTCAATCCCTTTTCGTCATTGCGACGGCTGCACGGCAAGCCTGGCCTGCTGCCGCTGGCCGGCATTTACCTGATCATGGCGCTGGTTTCGCAGGCGCCGGCCACATTGTGGATTTTATACGGTCAGGATCGTTTCGGCTGGAGCATGATGGTGGCGGGCCTGTCGCTGGCCGGTTACGGCGCCTGCCATGCGCTGTCGCAGGCCTTCGCCATCGGCCCGCTGGTCGCGCGGCTCGGCGAACGCAAGGCGCTGCTGATCGGCCTGGCCGCCGACGCAATGGGCCTGGCGCTGCTGTCGATCGCCACGCGCGGCTGGGCACCTTTCGCCTTGCTGCCGTTCTTCGCGGCGGGCGGTATGGCGCTGCCCGCGCTGCAGGCGTTAATGGCGCAAAAGGTGGACGACGATCATCAGGGCGAGCTGCAAGGGACGCTGGCCAGCATGGGCAGCCTGATCGGCGTCGCGGGGCCGCTGGTGGCGACGGCGCTGTACGCCGCCACGCGCGATGTCTGGCCGGGTCTGGTCTGGGCGTTGGCCGCCGCCCTCTATCTGTTAGTTCCACTGTTGCTGGCGCGTTCGCGCGAACGTGACGCGGCATAACGTCGAGCTCCCCCTCTCCCGCTTAAGCTGATTTATGGCTAAGCAAGGCATTATTCAGCATAAGCGGGCGCTTTACACGCCACTGCGCCGCTCACTATCATCGCCCTTATCCCGCCGCAGGAAAATTTAAATGCCGTTTCATGGCGTTACGCACAGCGCGTCATCGCTACCGTTCACTTCGCCTATCGGAAAATCAGGATGAGAAAACTCACAACGCCGCTGATCGCCGCCCTGCTGCTCGGCCTGTTTAGCCTGCCGGCCGGCGCGCAGGAGAAACCGCAACAAATCACCATCGGTTACCAGAAAGCCAACATTTTTGCGCTGCTGAAATACCGCGGCACGCTGGAGAAAACCCTGGAGCCGCAGGGCGTCAAGGTCCGCTGGATAGAATTCCCCGCCGGCCCGCAGATGTTGGAAGGGTTGAACGTCGGCAGCATCGATCTGGCGGCGACCGGCGACGCCCCGCCGGCCTTCGCGCAAGCCGCCAAGGCCGATCTGGTTTATTTGGCGCATTCGCCGCCCAGACCGAAAACCGAAGCCATCGTGGTGCCGCAGGATTCGGCGATCCGCTCCGTGGCCGATCTGAAAGGCAAACGCGTGGCGTTGAACAAAGGGTCGGACGTCAATTACCTGCTGGTGAGCGCGCTGGAACAGGCCGGCTTGAGCTACAAGGACATCACGCCGGTCTATCTGCCGCCGAGCGATGCCCGCGCCGCCTTCCAGCGCGGCAGCGTCGACGCCTGGGTGATTTGGGATCCCTACTACGCCGAGGTGGAAACCCATGCCAACGCCCGCCGGCTGAAAGACGCGGAAGGCCTGGTGCCGCACTACACCTTCTATCTCGCCAGCCGCCGCTTTGCCGAAACCTACCCGGACAGCGCCAAGCAGGTGATTCAACAGCTCGGCGCGCTGAGCGACTGGGCCAACGGCCATCCGCAGGAAGCGGCGGCGATCCTCGCTCAGAGCACCGGCCTGGATCAGGCCATTTGGGCCAGAGCCATCGCCCGCATGCCGTTCGGCAGCCAGCGCATGTCGCCGGAGGTGTTCAGACAGCAGCAGCAGTTGGCGGATAAATTCACCGCCATCGGACTGCTGCCGGGTAAGGTGGACGTCAATGCCGCCCGCTGGTCCGAAGATAAGCCCGAGGCGCCGTAGCCTTTGCCGCGCTTTGGCTTTAGAAAGCAGAAACCGGCATTTTGCCGCCGGAGTAAGCTGACCTATGCTAACCCTGTGTGATGAAACGCGTTTTCATGGCATGTCTTCCGGAACGTTTTGCTTTATTTGTTCGTCGTGAACCCTGGGCCGCCCCTGACTGGTGCGGCTTTTCTTTTTTGTTCGGCAGTGCCAGCGGCGGGGAATTTTGCTATGTTAACCCGCAGATACGCTTCCCGTTTTCAGCCGCCGGATCGACTCATGTTTACCCACAAAGCAATCGCCGCGCTCAACGCCCTGGAGCTGATGGTTTATAACTACGTCAGCAAACACAAGAATCAAGTGATGTACATGACCATCCGCGAACTGGCCGAGGCCGCCGGCGTGTCCACCACCACCGTGCTGCGATTTTGCAAAAAAATGGGGTGTGACGGCTATTCCGAATTTCGCATCCGTTTCAAACTGTACCTGGAGCACACCGATGCGCCGCCGGTCGATTCCGGCATCGGCGAAATTCTCAGTTTTTTTAAAAGCGTCAGCAACGATGAATTTAATCAGTTGCTCGATGAAGCGGTGCGGCATATCGCCGCCGCCGAGCGAATTATTTTCGTCGGCATCAGCACCTCCGGCGCCCTGGGGAAATATGGCGCGCGTTTCTTTTCCAACGTCGGAAAATTCAGCACCCATATCGACGATCCTTATTATCCCGTCAACAGCGATATGTATAAAAGCGCAGTGGCGATCATGCTGTCGGTTTCCGGCGAAACCGAAGAAATCCTGCGGCTGGCCAGCCAGTTCAGCCTGCACCACTGTAAAATCATCAGCATCACCAACAACGAAACCTCTTCGCTGGCGCGGCTGGCGGACTTCAATCTGTCTTATCACGTCCCGCAACACTTGATCGGCGATCATCATAATATTACTACGCAAATCCCCGTGCTTTATATTATTGAAACCATCGGCAAGCGCCTGGGAAGAATGAACGCGATAAAATAAAACAGGCTGTTTTTTTATTGTGACAAATCACGTTTTACGGCGATTTGTTATATCGTGACATTTCTTTCGGTCTTGTTACTCTATTGGCAACGCGAGCGTTATTACCCTTCATTAAATAAGATGAGACATTGACGATGAAACAGTTGCCGAAAGATTTTCTGTGGGGAGGCGCGGTCGCCGCGCACCAGGTTGAAGGCGGTTGGGATCAGGGCGGCAAAGGGCCAAGCATCGCCGACGTGCTGTCCGGCGGTTCGCACGGCGTGGATCGCGTGATGACCGACGGCGTGCTCGACGGCTATCGCTATCCCAACCACGAAGCGGTGGACTTCTACGGCCGCTACAAGCAGGACGTGGCGCTGTTCGCCGAGATGGGCTTCAAGTGTTTTCGTACCTCGATCGCCTGGACGCGCATTTTCCCGAACGGCGACGAAGCAACGCCGAACGAAGCCGGCCTGCAGTTTTACGACGACCTGTTCGACGAATTGCTGAAATACGGCATCCAGCCGGTGATCACCCTGTCCCACTTCGAAATGCCTTACCATTTGGTAAAAGCCTACGGCGGCTGGAAAAATCGCCGGGTGGTGGAGTTCTTCGTGCGCTTTAGCGAAGTGGTGATGCGCCGCTACCGCGAAAAAGTGAAGTACTGGATGACCTTCAACGAAATCAACAACCAGAGCAACTACCGCTACCCGCTGTTCGGCTACTGCTGTTCCGGCGTGGACTATACCCAGGAAGACAACCCCGAGCAGACGCTGTACCAGGTGTTGCACCACCAGTTCGTCGCCAGCGCGCAGGTGGTCAAACTCGGCCATCAGATCAACCCGGAATTCAAGATCGGCTGCATGCTGGCCTGCGTGCCGTTCTACCCTTATTCCTGCAAGCCGGACGACGTGATGTACGCCGTGGAAGCGATGCACCAGCGCTATCTGTATACCGACGTGCAGATGCGCGGCTACTACCCCAGCTACCTGCTGCGTGACTGGGAACGCAAAGGGCTGAAGATCGAGATGCAGCCGCAGGACGCGCAGATCCTGCGCGAGGGCTGCACCGATTACATCGGCTTCAGCTATTACATGAGCAATGCGCTGCAGGCCAACGCGGTGGACGGCAGCGACGGCATGTTCGGCTTCCCGGGCAACGTGCCGAACCCGCACGTCAAAGCCTCCGACTGGGGCTGGCAGATCGATCCGGTCGGGCTGCGCTATTCGCTGAACGTGCTGTATGAACGTTACCAGAAGCCGCTGTTTATCGTGGAAAACGGCTTTGGCGCCTTCGACAAGGTGGAAGCGGATGGCCAGATTAACGATGACTATCGCATCGACTATCTGCGCGCCCATATCGAAGAGATGAAAAAAGCGGTGATTGAAGACGGCGTAGACCTGATCGGCTATACGCCGTGGGGCTGCATCGACTGCGTGTCGTTCACTACCGGCGAGTACAGCAAGCGCTACGGCTTCATCTACGTCGATAAACATGACGACGGCACCGGCTCGCTGGAACGGTCGCGCAAGAAAAGCTTCGACTGGTATCGTCGGGTGATCGCCAGCAACGGCGAACAGCTGTAACCGCCGCAGCTCAGGGGCGTCACCGCCCCTTCTCGCCCATGCCGAACGGCATGGGCGTTTTCGCTTATATCGCCGGGAATGGCGCCCCGACATAATTTTCCGCCAGCATCGTCATGGCGCTGCGCGATTTCACCGTGTACTGCAGCTCTGAGAGTTGCAGTCGGTGTTCGAAAGGCGTGTCTTCCCGCCGGGTGTGCAGCATGTGGGTCATCCACCAGGAAAAATGCTCGGCGCGCCAGACCCGCTGCAAGGCGGTGTCGCTGTAATCGTCCAGCCGTTGCCAGTCGCCTCGCCGGTAAAACGTCTCCAGCGCCTGGGACAACAGGCAAACATCGGCCATGGCCAGATTCAACCCTTTGGCGCCGGTCGGCGGCACGATATGCGCCGCGTCGCCCGCCAACAGCAGGCGCCGGTAGCGCATCGGTTCGGTAACGAAGCTGCGCATGCCCACCACGTTTTTCTGAAATATGCGGCCCTTTTTCAGCGTCCAGCCTTCATGGTTTTCCAGCCGTTGATCCAACTCGCGCCAGATACGATCGTCCGACCATTGATCGACCTGTTCCGCCGGATCGCACTGAAAATACATGCGCTGCACGCCGGGCGAACGGGTGCTGATCAACGCAAAACCGCGCGGATGGCAGGCATAGATCAGCTCTTCGCTGGACGGCGGCGCTTCGACCAGAATGCCGAACCAGCCGAACGGATAGGTGCGGGTGTAATCCTGCCGCAGCCCGCCGGGCATCGCCGCGCGGCTGATGCCGTGGAATCCGTCGCAGCCGATGACAAAGTCGCAGCGCAGCCGGCGCGGCTGGTCGCCATGACGGTAGTGAACCTCGGGCTGCGCGCTGTCCAGCGCCTTCAATTCAACCTGCTCCACCTCGAAAAACAGATGGCCCTGCGCCGCCAGACGCGCGGCGATCAGGTCTTTCAATACTTCGTGCTGGGCATAAACGGTGACGGCGCGCTCGGTCAATCCGGCCAGATCGATGCGGTGCTGCCGGCCGCCGAACGCCAAGCGGATCCCCTGATGCCGCGCCCCTTCCCGCCGCATCCGCTCCCCCAATCCGGTCTGCTCGAGCAGATCGACGGTCCCCTGTTCGAGCACCCCGGCGCGAATGGTCGATTCCACCGCCTCCCGGCTGCGCGTTTCCAACACCACCGATTCCACACCTTGCAGGTGCAGCAGATGGGACAACATCAAGCCGGCCGGACCGGCGCCGATGATCACAACCTGTGTGCGCATAGCATGACTCCCTCATAGCATTTTGTTGAGCGGCGCCGGCAGCGCCGGGTAGCCGCCGGAAAGGTGTTTGGCGAGCAGCGCCAGCGCCGCGATCAGCGCCGGGATGGCCAACAACGTGAAAATGGTGCTGAACGACAGCTGCATCTGCATCAGCACGCCACCGCTCATCGCCCCCAGAATGCCGCCAAAACGCCCGAGACCGAGCATCCAGGCCACGCCGGTCGCCCGGCTCTGGGTGGGATAGAACCCGGCCGCCAGGGCCGGCATGGATGACTGGGCGCCGTTCATGCAGGTGCCGGCGATGAACACCGTGAGCGCCATCAGCAGCGGAGAGGTATAGACATAGCCGATGATGCCGACGAACAAACCGGTCAGCAAATAGCCGACGGCCACCACCTTGTGCGGGTTCATGCGATCCATCAACCAACCGATAATCAATACGCCGAGTCCCCCGCCGAGCGGAAACAGCGCGGTGATCAGCGACGCCTGCGTAACGGAGGCGCCGGTTTCACGGATCAGCAGCGGCAGCCAACTGGTCAGCAGATAGAAGATCATCAATCCCATGAAGTAAGTCAGACACAGCATCAACGTGCCCAGCAGATAGCGACGCGAAAAGATCATGCCCAGCGGCGACGCTGCCTTTACCAGCCCCTCTTCCTGCAACATGAAGCGCGGCGGCGGCGTCATTCGGATCGGCGCAATGCGCTTCAGCACCTTGGCGATGCGCTCTGCGGCATAGCCACGCGCGACCATGAAGCGCACGGATTCAGGCAAGGCGGCGATCAGGACCAGCGCCAGCAGCAACGGCATAACGCCGCCCAGCACCAGCACGCTCTGCCAGCCGAAATGCGGGATCAGCCAGGCGGAAGAAAAACCGCCCAGCGACGAACCGAGAGGGAAACCGCAAAACATCAGATTCACCATCAGGGCTCGGCAGCGCTGAGGGGCATATTCCGACATCAGCGTGGCGGCGTTCGGCATGGCCGCCCCCAGTCCCAGCCCGGTCAAAAAACGCAGCAGCGTCAGCGTCGAAAGCGAGCCGGCGAAGGCGGTCAGCAGGCTGAAGCCGCCGAACAGCAGCAGCGAAATCACCAGCACTTTCTTGCGGCCGATGCGATCCGCCAACGGGCCGGCGGCCAACGCGCCTACCGCCAGACCGACCAGCGCGGCGCTCATTACCGGCCCCAGCGCGGTTTTGTCTATTCCCCACTCCTGCACCAGCGACGTGGCGATGAAACCGATAATGGCGGTATCGAAACCGTCCAGCGCGACCGCCAAAAAACACAAAACCAGTATCAACCACTGGTAGCGAGAAAATGGCTGGTTATCGATAAACCCTCGAATTTCTACGTTGTTATCATGCGGCATGGCTTGCTCCTCAGAGAGTGCGGCAAACCTCACCGCACGGAACAGCCGGCTGCGAGCCGGCGAGAGGGTTAATTTGTGCGATTATCGGAATATAGTTCGTTAATCGACAATCAAATCAAACCACCCCACGGCGAATGCTTCAATATTGTTAAAAAAATAAGCGTGCGATAAACGAACATCAGAAAGCGGTAAATAAAATAATTTTATTTACTATTAATTGGATATGGAGATTTAAGCCGTGACTGCGGCGTGGGGAGTTGTGATTTTGTTAACATTTTAAAAACATCATGAGCGCCCGGTCTGGCGTTGACCCTGGGCCGGAGGGAACCGGCGCTTGTCAAACCGCGCTCGCCGCCTAAAAACAGGAAGCGAGCGCAAGCCTCGGCGCTATTGGCTCACGGCGCCGTTTGCGCGGCCGCGAGGTATTTCGCCATTTCCGCCGTCGGCACCATGCCGCCGCCGGTCGCCCATACCAGATGCGTCGCCTGGGCCAGGCTCTCCGCGCTCACGCCCTGCTCGCTGAGCTGCCGCGCGTGAGCGGCAACGCGCCACGGCCCGGGCATGCCGGCCAGGGCGGAGGGTTCCAGCTGGATATGCTCGTGCCTGTCCAACAGCCCGAGCAGCGCGAACATCTCTTCGTCGCTCAGGGTGTAAAACGCGCTCAGCAGGCGCTCCATCGCCCGGCCGACAAAACCGGAGGCGCGCCCCACCGCCAGTCCGTCCGCCGCCGTGCGGTTGTCGATGCCGAGATCTTGCACCGCAATGCCGTCATGCAACCCGCTGTAGACGCCGAGCAGCATGCAAGGGGAATGGGTCGGTTCGGCGAAAATGCAGTGAACATGATCGCCGAACGCCAGCTTGAGGCCAAAGGCGACTCCGCCCGGCCCGCCGCCGACGCCGCACGGCAGATAAACGAACAGCGGATGCTGCGCGTCCACCACGATGCCCTGTTCGGCAAACTGCCGCTTCAGGCGGCCGCCGGCCACCGCGTAGCCGAGGAACAGGGTTTGCGAGTTTTCATCATCGATAAAGAAGCAACTCGGATCGTCCGCCGCCTGTTTGCGCCCTTGTTCGACCGCCACGCCGTAATCGTCGGCGTACTCCACCACCGTCACGCCATTGTCGCGCAGCTTCTGTTTTTTCCACGCCCGCGCGTCCGCCGACATGTGCACGCTGACGTCAAACCCCAACCGGGCGCTGATGATGCCGATGGATAATCCCAGATTGCCGGTCGATCCGACGGCGATGCGGTACTGGCTGAAGAATTGACGGAACTCGTCGGAAAACAGCCGGGCGTAGTCGTCGCCGATCTGCAGCAGCCCCGCCTCCAGCGCCAGCTTTTCCGCGTGTGTCAGCACCTCATAGATGCCGCCGCGCGCCTTGATTGAGCCGGAAATCAGCAGATGGCTGTCCTTTTTCAACAGCAGGCGCCCGCCTAACGTCTGCCCATAGCGCCGATCCAACGCGAGCTGCATGGCCGGGATCGCCACCAGCTCGGATTCGATGATCCCCTTTGTCGGTTGGGTTTCCGGGAAGGCCGCGGCAAGATAAGGCGCGAAACGCGCCAGGCGCTGCTCCGCGTCGGCGACGTCGGCGGCGGTCAACCCGACGTGGGGCAACCCTGCGGCCAGCGTTGTCGCGCGCGGATTGAACCAGGTGATCGGCTCTAGCGCGACCATGCGTTGCAACAGCGGATGCTGGGCGACCCACGATAGGATCTGTGATTTCTGCATAAGTGTCCCTGACTGATGTTGGCGTTGCCGTCACCTTGCCGCGAACGCCGGCGGCTGACAAATGATAAATTCTGAGCTTGAGGTGCACTAGATTGATGCAAGCGCGACGTTAGCCGGCCGTCACGCCAAACAGCAGGCCGACGCCGGAAGAAACCGCCATCGCCAGTGCGCTCCAGACGAGGATGCGCGCCACACCCGGCAAGATCGGCGCCCCGCCGGTTTTCGCGGCGATGCCGCCGAGAACGCCGAGGGAAATCAGCGCCGACGCCACCAGCGCCGGCCGCGTCCAGGCGACCGGCACCCACATCGCCACCAGCAGCGGCAACAGCGCGCCGAGGGAGAAACTCAGGGCCGACGCCAACGCAGCCTGCAGAGGCCGGGCGCGGGTGGCGGAGGAAATGCCCAGTTCGTCGCGCGCGTGCGCCTCCAGCGCATCATGCGCCATCAGCTTTTCCGCCACCTGCCGGGCCAGCGCCGGATCCAGACCGCGATGCACGTAGATTGACGTCAGTTCGCGAAACTCCCCCGGGTAGTCTTCAAGCAGCTCCGCCTGCTCTTCCGCCAGCGCGGCCTTTTCGGTATCCGCCTGCGACGAGACCGACACATACTCGCCGGTGGCCATCGACATCGCGCCGGCCACCCACCCGGCGACGCCGGCGATCATCAGCGCGGAATGCGAGGCGCTGGCCGCCGCGACGCCCAGCAGCAGGCTGGCCGTTGAAACGATGCCGTCGTTGGCGCCGAGCACCGCCGCCCGCAGCCAGCCGATGCGTTCAATACTGTGCCGTTCTCGGTGCATCCGTTCTCTCCCTCTGTGACTGTTGCGCTACTCGCGCGCCGCCGCTTCCAGCCCGGCGATGTCGATTTTGCCCATCAGCAGCATCGCTTCCGTTACCCGCCGCACGCGGGCGGCGTCGGGATCGTTCATCAACTCCGTCAGGCGCCGCGGCACAATTTGCCAGCACAGCCCCCAGCGATCGCGCAGCCAGCCGCACTGCTCCGCCTCGCCGCCCTCGCTCAACGCATCCCACAGCCTGTCGACTTCCGCCTGATCGTCACATTCCACCATCACGGAGAAACTGTGATTGAACGGATCCAGCGGCCCGGCTTCGATCGCCGCGTAGCGCTGGTCCCCCAGCGTGAAGGCGGCCAGCTTCACGCTGCCGGCCGGGCCGCTCGGCGTATCCGCCGGCAGGTCGGAAAACCAGTTCACGGATGATCCGGGGATCAGCGCGACATAGCAATTCAGCGCCGCTTCCATGTCTTTTTCAAACCACAGATGTTGCGTAATTCTGGCCATCTGCGCCTCCTTTACGTATCGAGGATCGGCGCGAAACCGCCGAAGATCATGCGTTTGCCGTCGAACGGCATCTCGCCCAGCGCTTTCATGCGCGGATCGTTCATCATTTTCTCATTGGCGGCGTCGCGCACCGCTTTGGAGGGGTACTCTATCCAGCTGAACACCACCACTTCGTCTTCCTGGGCTTTCACCGCGCCGCGAAAGTCGGTGAGCTTGCCATCGGGCACGTCATCGCCCCAGCACTCCACGATGCGCGTGGCGCCAAACTCTTTGAACAGCGGCGCTGCCGCCGCCGCCAACCGGTGATAAGCCTCCTTATTGGCGGCCGGCACCGCCACCACAAACCCGTCTACGTATTTCATTCTGGCATCCTCTTGTCTGATTAAGGACAGTCGGTTCGGCGCAGGCGGAAATGCCCGCGTCCCTTACCAGTTTAGACCGCAGGCACGCTGCGCGGATCGGAAGTTCAGCGGCCGTGACAGGCCGGCGGAGACGATTCCGGTGTGGCGACCCGGTTGCGGCCGGCGTTTTTCGCTTTGTACACCGCCAGATCCGCCAGCTTCAGCAGATCCGCCAGGCTTTGGCCGGAACCGCCCGGGCAGGTCACCATGCCGATGCTGACGGTGATCTGCAGCGGATGCCCGGCCGGCATGAGGATAGACTCCGTTTCGATGCGTTGCCGCAGGCGTTCGGCCAATTGCCATCCCTGCTGCGGCTGGCCGAGCGTCGAAACGATGGCGAACTCTTCGCCCCCCATGCGGCCGAACAGGTCACCGACGCTCAGATCGGCGGCGATCGCGCGGGTAAAAGCCATCAGCGCCTGATCGCCGCCGGCATGGCCGAAACGGTCATTAATCGATTTGAAATAGTCGATATCGAGCATCATGACGCACACCAGCTCGCCCTTTTGGTCTATCAACCGTTCGCCGCGCTGCATAAACGCATTGCGCGTCAGCACGTGCGTCAACGCATCGTGATTCGCCACGTGCTCCAGCGTGCGCAGCAGCGCATTGCGCGCATAGTTCATGCTGGCCACGGCGATGGGCCCCAGCGCCAGCAGCGCGATGCCCAAACGCATCGATACCGCGTTTTGCAACACCTTCATGTCGAGCGTCGAACTCAACAGCCCGAAATCGATAGCCAGATGGCACCACAGCACATAGATCAGCACCGCAATCATGGTGCAGAACAGTGAGAAGGACATCGCCAGCCACAGCAGCACCGGCATGGGAAAGATCACCGCCCCGGGGCCGCCGATCAGCACGCTGCACACCGCCGCCAGCAACAGCAGCGCCAACACCGTGAGTTTTCGCCCCGCCCGCGGCCATTGGCTGCGCTGGGTGAACATGGCGCCGGCCGCCGCAAGGCGACGTCGCCAATCGCCGGGAAACGCCAGAATAAACGGCATCAGCGTGACGTAATTGGTGAATTCGGACGAGAACCACAGCGCCAGCGAGGTCAGATAGGGTCTGCCGAACAGCCACTGCGAAGTTACGGCGCCCACCGCGCCGGTCGCGGCGGCGGCGGCCAGGCAGATGCCGAACAGGTACATGCTGGACGTGCCGCGTTGCAACATGCGCGCCGGCGGCGACAGCCGCATGAACAACAGATACCCCACCACGACGCCGGTCAGATTGGCGACGTTCAGCAGCAGCGTCTTTTGCAGCGAACTGCCGGTCAACAGATCCGCCGCCAGATAGCCCAGCACCGCCATGCCCCAGCCGGCTCGCGTAGCCCACTGTGGCCGACGCACCAAAACGGCCAGCAGTACGGCGTTCACCGGCCAGAATATCGCCAGAAAGCTGCCGGGGCGACTCACGATGCCCAGCAGACACAGGGTGAACACCAACAAAAAAATGATGAGCGCGGGCCAGATTTTCCGGGTATCGGACAACGAGGTGGTTTGCATCTTGGATCCAGAGACTTCCGCTAGCATAAAGTGACAGTCTGTTCGCGTCACAACCGTCGGCGGTGAGGCGAAGATAAACGGCCGACCCGCCTATTATTGCCAGTTTTGCCTGCCCGGACACCTGTTTATTCATCAAGGGAAAATATATTTGTGTATCAATATATTGACAGGAATCACCCTTCCGGCGAACAAACTGCCGCGCCCCTCCCGTCACTGCGATCGTTATTGCCATCCATCCGACTTTTTACCGGCAAAATCGCCGTCTTTTTCCCTAATAACAAAATTAAATCGTGCAATGAAGGGATACCGGCATTCCCCTCTATTCAAAACCTATAAATGATAATTATAATGATAATCGTTACTATTTATTATTTTTTCATGGAATTATATGCACCAGTCAGTTCTTCGCCACCCCACTAAAAGAAATAAAAATCACGTTCTTCGCACGCTGCCCCTGATTGCCGGTTTATTCCCCGCGCTGGCGATCGCCGCCGCGCCCGGCGCAAAAACGGAGGAATCCATTACGGTGACCGCCGCGGCCCAACCTTCCGGCAGCTATAGCGCCGACACCGCCTCGACCGCCGGCAAAACCGCCGCGCCGATCGCCGAGGTGCCGCAATCGGTCAGCGTCGTCACCTCTCAGGTCATTGACGACTTCCAGGTCAAAAGCGTCAATGATGCGATGAAGTTCGTCAGCGGCGTCACCCAGGGCAACACGCTCGGCGGCACGGAGGATGGCTTCGTCAAACGCGGGTTCGGGGTTAACTCCGACGGCTCGGTCTTCATCGACGGTGTGCGCAGCAACCAAGGGTTGAGCATGGACGCCACCACCGATCGCGTCGAGGTCCTGAAAGGTTCCGCGTCGCTGCTGTATGGCATCCTCAGCCCCGGCGGCGTCATCAATCTGATCAGCAAAAAACCGCAGTATGACTGGAACACCCGCATCAGCGGCGCCACCAACAGTTTTGGCGGTGGCAGCGGCAGCGTCGATGTGACCGGCCCGCTGGGCGGCGGCTTCGCCTTTCGCCTGATCGCCGAACGCCAGCACGCAGATTACTGGCGCAATTTCGGCAGCGACGAACACACGCTGATCGCCCCCTCGCTCAGTTGGTTCGGCGACCAGGCTTCCTTTAACATCGCCTACAGCGAATACAAGTACGACATTCCTTACGATCGCGGCACCGCATTTATCGACGGCAAACCGGTCGATGTGCCCTATAACCGCCGCTTGGATGACTACGCGAACCATGCCTGGGGCAAGAACAAACGTCTGAACGCCCATTATGAGTACGCGCTCGATCCGATCTGGACGACCCGCTTCAACTACGCCTGGCTGCAACGCCGTTACGACAGCAACGAAGTGCGCGCCACCGCGGTCGACACCATGACCGGCATCGTCTCGCGCCGCGCCGACGCCAACCGCGGTTTCAATCATCAAACCCACTATTACTCCTGGGATCTGACCGGTTCGCCGCAGCTGTTCGGCATGCAGCACGATCTGCTGCTGGGCGTGGACTACGAGAAAAATCAGACCTACAAGGCCTATTCCTACCGCGGCAAGGTCTCGAAGACCTTCAACATGTACGACCCGGTGTATGGCGAAACGCCGATCACCGACAGCACCACCTACAGCGACGCGTCAAGCAACCTGCGCGCCACGCTGTTCAGCCGTTCCCTGTACGCCAAGGACAGCATTCATCTTACCGATCAATGGATCGCGGTGCTGGGCGCGCGCTATCAGTCGTATTACCAGAACAACAGCAACGGTTTCCAGAAACCAAAAAATACGCTCAATGACAAAGACGACCAGTTTTTGCCGCAGGCGGGGTTGGTGTATAAGCTGACGCCGAGCCTGTCGCTGTACGGCAATTACAGCCGTTCGTTCACGCCGTCCACCGCCATCGACGACAATGGCAACGTCGCCACGCCGGAAACCGGCACCACCTATGAGGTGGGCGGAAAATGGCAGATCACCCCGGCGTTTGACGCCACGCTGGCGCTCTATCGCATTGATGAAAGCAACATGTCGATCTTTATCAACGGCGTGACCCGCAGCATCCCCAAAGCGCGCGCCACCGGCGTCGAACTGGAGTTGAACGGGGAAGTGGCGCGCAACTGGGATCTCACCGCCAACTACAGCTACGACAAGACCGAAATTGTCGAAGACAACCTCAACCCGGACAACGTCGGCAATCGGCTGGTCAACGCCCCAACCAACATGGGCGGCCTGTACCTCAGCCGCCGCATGACATTGCCGGTGGTGCCCGGCGAGGTGCGCATTGGCGGCGGCGCGCGCTACGTCGGTCGCCGAGCCGGCGATCCGGAGAACAGTTTCACCATGCCGGCCTATACCGTGGCGGATGCCTTTGTCGCCTGGGACAGCAAGCTGCTTGGGAAACATACCCAGCTGAAACTGAATGTGAAAAACCTGTTCAACCGCGAGTACTATGCCTCCAGCGCCGGTAATTTACGCGTGATTGAGGGTGAACCGCGCAGCCTGAGCCTGCAGGCGACGGTCGATTTCTAACCTGTTATGCCGTGGGCGCCGTTTGGCGCCCGTTTTCTTTGCGCTGGCCCTCAAAACGTCTTGCGGCACATCACATCGGCGAGAAAATCCAGCAACGCGCGGTTGAACAGCGCGGGCCGCTGCAGCGGCGCGAAATGGCTGACGCCCGGCAGCGTCGTCAAACGGGCGCCGGGAATGCTGCGGCTAAGATAGGCGGCATGTTCGGCGCGGATAAATTCATCGTGTTCGCTGTGAACGATCGTCACCGGCACGCGAATGGCCGCCAATTCCTGTGCGCGGTAGTCCGGCTGGCTGCTCATCATCAGGCTCACGGCGGCGACGAACGCCTCGAAGTCATCCGGCGTCGGCGACAAGGCGGTATAGTCCTGCGCATGGCGCGCAAAACAGCGCTCGACGATCGGGCTGGGCGCCAACGGTTTAACGCCGCTGGCGTCCATATTGCAGCCGAAGAAAAAAACGCCGTCCACCTGCCCGGGCGCCTGATGGGCGGCGATGAGCGCGACGCAAGCGCCGTCGCTCCAGCCCGCCAGCGCGGCGTGGGGTATTTGCAGCGCCGCCATCACCGCCAACAGATCATCGGCCATCCGATCGTAACGATACGGCCGGGCGTCGCGCGTGCTGCGCCCGTGCCCGCGGCTGTCGATGAGCAACACCCCGTACCCGGCTGCCAGCAATGCCGGCAGCTGATACCCCCAGTTGCCGCTGTGGCCCAGGCCGCCGTGCAACAGGATCACCGCCGGTCCGTCGCCATAAGCGGCATACCAAATACGCGCGCCGTCGTGGTCAATATAACCCTGCCGGGCTCCCGGCGGTAAGGGCGGCGCCCCTAACGCGGCAAAGCGCGTCAAATCGTCGTCGATGTGCATCTTTCCCCCCTCGTTCGCCGGCGCGGTGCGGCGAAACGGCATCCAAGGAGTATAGATCGCACTGGCGGGCGGTAGCGTTCGCTTTCCCGACATATACTTAAAGGAGGAATCGCAATGGAGGACGGAGAGATGAAAAAGATAACGCTGGTGCTTTTGACGTTGTTGCTGAGCGGCTGTATCGGCGGCGGCGGCCCGTCGAATGCGCCGCCGGCGTCGCCGAATGAGCCCTACACCTGCAGCAACTCCGGCGCCAACAGCGACTGTTCGCAGTCCGTGGAGCCGTCGATGTACTAGCCGCGTTCGGCGGGCCGTTGATGAACGACCCGCCGCCTCATGGCAGAACTAGGAAGAGTGTTCCTCTTCGTTAGCCTGATATCGCGTCGCCTGCTGCTTCATGAACACCACCTCCTGCGGGCTGGACAGGCTCACTTCCTGAGCGCGCAACAGCTTGAGGATGTTAAACAGCAGTTCACTCTTGGTGGCGCCGACCATGCGCGGGCTCGGCACATAGCCAGTCACGCTCAGGATAATGCCGTCCGGCCCCAACTGGCTGAAGCGCACGTAAGGCGCCGGCGTCTCCAGAATGGTTTCGTACTCGTTGTAGGCGCTCAGCAGGATATTGCGCACCTGCTCCGGATCGATCGAGGTCGGGAACGTCAGCGCAATGGTCACCACGCCTTGCGCGTTGCCCATGGTGGCGTTACGTACGTTCTGTGAGATCAGCTGCGAGTTCGGTACGATCATGGTGGAGCGGTCGCTGAGCTGAATTTCGGTGGCGCGTACGTTGATGCGCCGCACGTCGCCTTCCACGCCGCCGATGCCGATCATATCCCCGACCTTCACCGGGCGTTCGGTCAGCAGGATCAGGCCGGAAATAAAGTTCTTCACAATCTCCTGCAAACCGAAACCGATACCGACCGACAGGGCGCTGACGATCCACGCCAGGTTGCTCCACTGGATGCCCAGCGCCGCCAGGGTGATCAGAATGACCAGCACATAGCCGATATTGCTGAACAGCGTCACCAGCGAGGCGCGGATGCCGACGTCCGAAATGGTCTTCGGCAGCAGCTCAGAGCCCAGCCAGCGCCGCACCGCGCGCAGAATGTAGATGCCGATCGCCAGGCAGATCACGGCGTTGAGCAGGTTGCCTGGCACGATGTTGAAACGCTGCAAGCCTTCGCCGGTCAGGATCGAGACGATTTTCTCCATCAGCGAGCCCGGCGTGGTGCTGCCGAACGAGCCGTTGAACAACGCGACGATCATCAACAGCAACAGCGAACATTTGGCCAGCGCGGTGGTGATGATCGCCACCTGCTCCAGATGGCGATCCTTGAAGCTGAGCGTTTTCTTCAGCATCTTGCCGCTAACGGTCTGCGGCGAAAACAGCGCGGCACACAGGTCAGTGGCGAACAGCACCATGAAGTAGAACGCCATCAGCACCAGCACCACCCAGATGAGCTGGTAGGTCAGGAAGCGGGCGAAAGCGATATAGCCCACGAGCAGTGAAAGCAGGATCACCACCGAACACACTAGGGTGACGATATGCACCAGCCCGCCGACCAGCGTGCGTTTTTCCAGGTGCGCGCCCTGCTGCTCCAGACGGCGACGAATGCGCTGGCCGCGTAGCGGCGCCGCCAGCAGCACCATGCCGATCAGCCCCGCCACCAGGCCGTTGCCGAAGATGGTGGTGGCCAATGAGGCGCTGACGACGTTGTTGATCAGCTCCACGGTGCCGAACGCCAGCGCCAGGCCGGCCAGCAGCGGCGAGAAGTAACGCAGCCCGGCGGCCACTTCATTGTCCAGCGAAGCCAAACGCCAGGACGGGCGATTCAGCGACAGCGCCGCACGCCCCAGCCCGGCGATCAGCGCGCAGAAAATCCCCAGACGGTTAAAGCCTTCGGCGAAGTCTTCCAACATGACCGGCAGCGGCTGCACGCGGATAAAGACGTAATACAGCAGGTTCAGCGCAATCGAGGTGGTGATCACCGTCACCGCCACGGTGATGATGGCCATAAAGCTGCGGCGCAGGCGCCCGTCCGGCAGGAAGCGAATGCTGACCCAGGCGAGGAAACGCTCGGACAAATAGCGCCCCCAGGACCAGACGATCACCGCCAGCGCCAGCAACGCCAGGGTGCCGTACCGCCATTCGTCCTGCCAACTGGCGTCCCAGGCCGCTTTCATCTCAGCGTTGAACTGGTCCAGCCGCTGCACGTCATCCGCTGACGGCTGCACGACCGGCGTCCAGAATTTGACGCCCAAAATGCTGCCGGTGTTCAGCGCCAGTTGGGTTTTGAACGCCACCCGACGCAGATCGCTGATCTGCTGGCCCAGGTCGAAGGCGCTGGTCTTGATGGCCTGCGCGCGTTTTACCGCATCGTCCAACTGCTTCTTGCTGCTGTTCAGCGCATTGCGCTGCTGGGCGACGGCCGGGGTTTCCGGCAGCGCGCCGGCCGCCGGGGCCGGCCCCAGCACGTCCAGCTGCGCCTGCAGTTTTTCCTGCACCGGCTGCAGATCGGCGGACAATTTATCCATGCTGGCGACCAGATCGTCCGTCGCTAACCTCAGCTTGCTGAGCTGGGTGTCGGTCGTCGCTTTGGAAACCAGCTGCTTCATGCTGTCCAACTGCTTTTGCGCGGCTTTCAACTGCGTAGCGGGATCGGGCGCGCTTTCGGCGGCGGGATCATCCTGGGTAGCGGCGACGGCGGCGAACGGCGTCAGTTGCATACCCAACAGCAATAATAACAACAGCAGGAACGGGCGAGGCTTTAACATAAATTCAGTGCTCAGCATCATTATCTGATAGACAGACGAACAGGCGGCGGATGAACCGTCGCTTAACCATAAACGCTAATTATAATAGCTGCTTAATGTCGGCCGAAATACAGTAATTATTCCCATTGTGTGCCACGCGCCCGCGCTCGCCTTAGCTTGCTGATTATTCAGGCGCTTTTACACTGGCGATACGGCATGAAGCGCTCTATAATCCAGCCACCGATTAACCTGAAACCAACAAAAGGAGACTTACTATGCTGACGTGTGAATTGGTTTTTCACTCACACTTCTTTGGTAATCGTCGCCGCTCAAGCATTACCGGTATCGCGCTGCGATAACCCAGCTTGAGCGAAGCTTACTAAAATCCAGGATCTTCCCTCCGGCTTACCGGGTTATCGTCAGCAATATTTGACGATAGGCATTGTCATGCCTGTAACTCTTGAGTAAGCAATGAGCACATTACTGTCTGCACAATCTGTCGGTTACGACAACGCGTTCGGCGTCCTGCTGAGCGAGATTTCCTTCAGCCTGAAAAAAGGCGACCGCATCGGTTTGATCGGCGATAACGGCTGCGGCAAAAGCACCCTGCTGCAAATTCTCAGCGGCGACCTGCCTGCGCACACCGGAACGGTGACATTGTCACATCAATGTCTGATGGCGCGCATCGAGCAGCACCTGCCGCCGGAACTGCACGCCAGCACCCTGCTGGATACGGTTCTGGCGCGGCTGCCTGCGGGCCAACACCTCAGCGAACGCTGGCGCTGCGAAGCGCTACTGGCCGAGCTGGGGTTTGAACCGGCGAGCTGGATGCTGACCGCCGGCACCCTCAGCGGCGGCCAGCATACGCGGCTGTTGTTGGCGCGCGCGCTGATCTGCCAGCCCGATCTGCTGCTGCTCGACGAACCCAGCAACCACCTGGACCTGCCCACGCTGCTGTGGCTGGAACAGTTCTTGCGTAACTGGACCGGCAGCTTCGTGCTGGTGTCGCACGATCGCTATCTGCTCGACCAGGTAACCAACTGCACCTGGATCCTGCGCGACAAAACGCTGCAGTTCTTCCGTTTGCCCTGCTCTGCGGCGCGCACCGCGCTGGCGGAACAGGACGCCGCGGACGAACAGCGGCGCCACGCCGAGCAAAAGGAAATCGACCGGGTGGAAAAAAGCGCCAAGCGCCTGGCGACCTGGGGCAAGGTCTACGACAACGAAGATCTGGCGCGCAAGGCCAAGCAAATGGAGAAGCGCGTCGATCGGTTGAAGGAAGAACAGACCACCCTGACCGCCGGCAGTCCATGGCGGCTGCGGCTGCAGGGAGAAGCGCTGGACGCCGATCGCCTGCTGGCGCTGCCGCACTGGGCGGTGCGCCCGGCACCGGATGCGCCGGTGCTGTTCAGCCTGGAACATCTGCGCGTGAAAAGCGGCGATCGCATCGCCATCGTCGGGCGCAACGGCTGCGGAAAATCGTCGCTGTTGCGCCTGCTGTGGCGCGAGTATCAGCAACAAACGCAGCGCCCGGCGCTGTTCCATCCGCGCGTGCGTATCGGCTATTACGATCAGAGCCTGCAACAGCTGCGCGATGAAGACACGTTGAGCGAAGCGCTGGCGCAGTTTGCGCCGCTGACCGAGGAACAGCGGAAAATGGCGCTGATCGGCGCCGGGTTCCCTTACCTGCGCCACCATCAGCAGATCCGTTCGTTGAGCGGCGGCGAGCGTTCACGGCTGCTGTTTGTCGGCCTGACGCTGGCCAACCATTCGTTGCTGCTGCTGGACGAGCCCACCAACCACCTGGATATGGCGGGCAAAGAGGAGCTGGCGGAAACGCTGCGTCAGTTCCCCGGCGCCGTCATGCTGGTCACCCACGATCGGATGCTGATCGAACAGAGCTGCAACCGCTTTTGGCTGATAGACCAACAAAAACTGGAGGAGTGGCACGATCTGGCGCCGGTGTACCAGCGTCTGGCGGGCGAAACGCCGGCGCTGCCGACGGCGCACGAGGCCAACGCAGACGCCCCGACGCCAAACCCGCAGTTGGAAGGCGAAGAGGCGTTGCTGACCGCCCTGTTTGCCCTCGAAAGCAAACTGGAGGCCGACCTGGCGCGTAAACCGAAGCATCAAAAACCGGAGCTTCAGGCGCGTTGGCGCCGCGAGATTGCCGACATCACCGCCCGGTTGCATCTGGGCTAACCTTGACAGGTCGCCATCCGGCGGCCTGTTTTTTGACGGAGTGCGACATGGCATTTTCCCTTGAGCAAGCCTCACTCGCGCAGCGGCCGCTGCTGGCGGCCATGCTGTCCGATTGCCTTCGCGAGCTGGGCGTCGATGGGGATTACCCCTATTTGCCGCTCTACTGGCGCGAGGCCGGCCGCTACCCCTATTTGATGTTGAGCGATCGGCAAACGGCCGGGTTCGCGTTGGTCAGGCGTCTCGATAGCGCCACCGTCGAAATGGCGGAGTTCTACATCAAGCCCGAATGGCGACGCAACGGGATGGGGCAACGGGCTGCCCGCGCCTTGTTCGCGCGGCATCCCGGCGGTTGGTCGCTGTCAGTCAGCCAGGATAATCCGCGCGGGCTGGCGTTTTGGCGCTCGGTAATACCGGCCGGGGCCAAGACCGAACCGCTTTCAGCCCACGACGCCCTGATACTGCTACGTTTTTATTATCCGCCGCGTTGAACGACATATTACGTTCATTCTTTTATGGCAGAGTAAATCGATTCGTTCTTTGTTATCGAGCCTGCCATGACGTTACTTTCCCCACGGGACATCGAGGCGCGCTACCGCTTCGCGCGTGAGATCGCCCGCGCCGCCGCCGATCTCGCCTTCAGCTTTTACCAACGCCGGCAAAGCCTGGCCGTCGAGTTTAAACAGGGCCTGCAGGACGTGGTCAGCGAGGCCGACCGCCGCGTCGAGGCGCTGATCCGCCGCATGATTAACCGGCGGTTTCCCCTGGATGGGTTTCTCGGCGAAGAGAGCGGCGGCACCAACGATAGCGCGGCCTGCCTTTGGGTCGTCGATCCGATCGACGGCACCGCCTGCTTCCTGAACGGGCTGCATACCTGGTGTATCGCGATAAGCGTGGTGATCGACGGTGAGCCGACGATCGGCGTGGTTTACGATCCCAATCACCGCGAGATGTTCCGCGCCTGCCGCGGCCAAGGCGCTTTCCTCAACGGGGAACCGATCGGCGTGCATGCCGGGCGCAGCGTCGCGGATGGCGTGATGGGCGTCGGGATATCACCTCGCGCCTCGGCGGCGGAATTCAGCGGTTTTCTCTGTCGCCTGCTGCAGGCGGGCGGCATGTTTGTGCGCAGCGGCTCCGGCGCGTTGATGACCGCCCAGGTGGCCGCCGGTCGGCTGCTGGGTTATTACGAACCGCATATGAACGCCTGGGACAGCCTGCCTGGACTGGTGCTGACGCGCGAAGCCGGCGGCGTGGCGAATGACTTTATGCATCACAACGGGCTGCGGCGCGGCAACCCGCTGCTGCTGGCCAACGCGGCGCTCTATCCGCAATTGGCCGAGCTGATTCAAACGCCGGGCTTGATCGGCTCGACGTGCCCTATCGCGCGTGAGATGGCCGGATAAAGCGCGCGCAGCCGCCGCTCGACCCGATCGACCGCATCGTGCGCGGCGGCGATGGTTACCGCCGGCGACACCCGGCAGTGGAAGTTGACGATGATGCCGCCGTCGGTTCTGCGCGCCCGGATGTTGTGCACGTCTTGCACCTTATCCCCCTGCTCCAGCGCCGACTGCAAAATCAGCCGGATATCGGCCAGCTCGGCGGCGGAAACATCCTCGCTGGCCAGCCAGTGCGGCGTCTGCGGCTCCAGATGGGTCTCTATCTCGGTGTCCTCGCCGATCGCCTGACGCAGGATCCCTTCTATCTCCGTGGCGATATCATGCGCCTGCGCCACGCTGGCGTTGGCCGGCACCGCCAGATCCATGCCGATCGCCATGTGCGTCGGCAACTGCTGCAAGGTGACGTTCTGCACCTGCGCGCCGTGATTGGCGGCGATCGCCCGAATGCGCGTCGCCATGTCTTCGTCGCTGCGGGTCTGCGGCACCGCGATGACGGTAAACTCCGCCTTGGCATACTGCTGCCGCAGCCGTTCGACGATTTCTCGCTTCAACGCATCGATGCGCTCCAGCGGCAAGGTGCGGCACACCGCCACCGTGATCTCGACAAACAGTACGGCGCCGGCGTTGCGAATACGCACGCTGTCGCAGGCCAGCACCGCCGGGAAGCTGTCCAGCGTGGCGCGAATCGCCTCGGTGGCCCCGGCGGGCGCAGCATCCATCAGCGAGTCGAAGGAACGTTTACCCAGTTTGATTGCCGCGACAAAGATAAAACCGGCGACGATCAGCGCGGCGATGGCGTCCGCACGGCCAAAGCCCAGCAGCACAAACACCATGCCCAGCAGCACCACACCGGACGAAAGCATGTCGGAGAAGAAATGCAGCGCATCCGCCTCCAGCGCCGCGCTGTCGGTCGCCTTGGCGACGCGGTTGAGCGCCCGCACGCGGAAAAAATCGACGCAGATGGAAATCAGCAGCACCGCGATCACCACCGGCGCCGCGACTATCTCATGCGGTTGTCCGAGCAGGCTGCCGCCCGCCTCGTAGACGATCCAACCGGCGGCGCCGAGCAACAGCAACACCTCGAACAGCGCCGCCAGGTTTTCCACCTTGCCGTGGCCGAAGTGGTGATCGTCATCGGCGGGTTTATCGCTGATGCGCACCGCCAGCCAGGTGATGCTGGTGGCGATAAAATCGGTGAAAGAGTGGATCCCTTCGGATATCAGGCCAATACTGCCGGTAAAAATGCCGGCGACGAATTTGCCCGTGGCCAGTAACCCGCTGGCGATCATCGAGTTTCTGGCCACGGCCTGTTTTTCATTTTGCATTATGCTGCTCACATTCGGACGGTGATTTATTTTTTTACTTTAGAGGATAATTGCCAGACAAAGGCGATCAGCAGCATACTGCCAGAGAAAGTCAGCATGAGGCTAGTAAGAAAATTGGATTTTCCGGTGGAATAAAAATAAATCTCATTCACCCCCACCGAAATCATTAAAATGGCGTAGAGCAATCCCAGAATAAGAATCGTCATTATTATCAACTCCCGTATCAGGCCGCGCGTTCAGCGCGCCGCTAAATCCTCCCCATAATAAATAGCGGTTACGGGGAGGATGCATCTAGGCGGATCTTTAGCGTTCATCAATCATCCCATTTGGTGCTCATATAGGCCGCCAACAGGCCCAGTGAGCTGATCATTGCCAGGAATCCCATAAAAATAGTCATGTTTCCCATTGTTTTGTCCTCAGGTTAAATGTTATCGATAAAATCCCCTTGCGTTAAATATCGGGGTTGGTCGGTATCCATGGTTTTTTAACGTCCTCCTCTTTTATGCAACATTCCCGCACTTTCAAGCGCGGGACCCGTTTAAATTCCCAGGACGTGCTGGGCAATTTTGAAATAGATAATCAGGCCGGTGCCGTCGATAAAGGTGGCGATAAACGGCGCCGACACCACCGCCGGATCGATACCGAGCCGTTTCAGCAGCATCGGGATGATCGACGAAACAATGGCGCTCCATACGGTGATCGCCACCAGCGACAGGCTGACCACCAGCGTCACCTCCATGCCGACGCCCATGATCCAGGCGCGCACCCAGGCCGCCAGACCAATGGTGACGGCGATCAGTAGCGAGGTCGTGACCTCTTTGCGGATCACCGCGCCCAGATTGCGCAGGCTGACTTCGCCCAGCGCCATGGCACGCACCAGCGTCGAGGTGATCTGGGTGCCGCTGTTGCCGCCGGTGCCGATCAGCAGCGGGATGAAGAACGCCAGCGCAATCGCCGCTTCGAGCTGATCTTCAAACGCTTTCAGCACGTTGCCGGTGTATGCTTCGGCCACGAACAGCATCAGCAGCCACACCGAGCGTTTGCGCCACAGCGCCCACGGGCTGGTCTCCAGATAAGGCTTGTCCAGCGGCAGGCTCGCGCCCTGACGCTGCGCGTCTTCGGTGTTTTCATCTTCGACCAGCCGAGCGATCTCGCGCTCGCCCAGCACGCCGACCAGCGTGTTGTTGGCCACGACCGGCACCACGTCCAAACCGCCTTTGCCCAGCAGATGCGCCACGTCGTTGCGATCGTCATCGGGTGAAACCTGGAAATAGCTGTAATCCATCATTACGCCGACCGCTTTATCCTGTTCTTCGCACTGCAGCAGTTTTTTCACCGACAGCGTGCCGCGCAAATGATAATCGTCCGCGGTAATAAAGACCCGGGTAGGAATTTCGTCCGTTTTTAGCTGTGAAAGTAAATATTCCCGGGCATGCGTGACCGTCATCGTCGCGGGAACGGTAATAAAATCGGCGTTCATATAACCGGCGACCGAAGTTTCATCGAGAGTTTCAGTCGCGCGCAGCGCCGGAGAAGAAGAGTATTGATGTGACTTGATCATTTTGTCAGTCCCTATTTCTGTTGTGAACTTCAACAGCGAATCGCATAGGGGCGTAACCACAGAGGGAGTGCAGACTGCCTATCTCCGCGTCCAGGTTTTAGCACTATACAACGTATCCGAATTGTTGCTCGGAAGTTACTTTGGGCTGAACCTTAATCCGATAAAGCCTGTCTTAACCTTGGGCATCTCTCGATGTCGTCAGATCAGTAACCTGTGTTTGTATAGGAGCCTCGCCAAACGAGATACTGCATATAAACTACCGGCGCAGTATAGGCGTTGTTTTATCCGGCGGGAAGAAAAGATTGCCCGTCGTTTATGGAGTATTTAGGATATTTTTATTAAACGCGAATCTATAAAAACGGCTGATATAAATCAGCCGTTTTTATATTTATCAGTGCGTGAGAATGTAGACGTTTTTATCGTATAGGGCGCCCTGTCGGGTGAAGTCAATCCCCTTGACGTAGGGTTTGATGAGCGTGGCGTTGGCTTCGTAGTACACCGGCGCGACCGGCGTATCGACGGCCAGCACCGCCTCGGCCTGCTGAAAATACTGCTGCACCTGCTGCGGTGTCGGCGCCGCCGTCGCCTGATGCAGAATGCGATCGTATTCCGGGTTGCGGTATTTGGGGCTGTTCTCGCTGCTGTCGGCGCGGAACACATTCAGGAAGGTAGAAGGATCGTCGTAATCCGCCAGCCAGCGGGTAAAGGCTACGCTGTACTGGCCGCGGTTGATATTATCCAGCGTCACTTTACGCTCCTGACTTTGCAAGCCGGCCTCCACCCCGAGGTTCTTTTTCCACATGGCGGCGGCGGCGATGACGATCTTCTTGATGGTGGCGTCATTGCTGTACAACACGGTAAAGCGCAGCGGATGCTCGGCGTTGAAACCGGCCTCCGCCAACAACTTTTTCGCCTGGGCGTGGCGTTGTTCCGGCGTCAAACCGGCCGCTGCGCCGGCCTGCAGGCGATAGCCGCCCGCCCCCGTTGGGGTAAAGGTCCAGGCCGGCTGCTGGCCGTATCCCAGCACCTTGCCGGCGATAATCTCTTTGTCCAGCGCCAGGTTCAGCGCCTGGCGCACCCGCACGTCGTTAAACGGCGTCTGCCGATTATTGAAGGCGAAATAGCTGGTAGAGAGCAGCGGATAGGTCACCAGCTGTTGCTCCCCGAGCGTTTTTTTCAGCTGCTGATACAGCTCCGGCGGCGTGGTATAGCCCAACTCCACCTCGCCGGCGCGAAAACGCGCCACCTCCGGGAAGCCCTGTATCGGCAAGAACGTCACCTTGTTGAGCACGGTGTTGGCGTTATCCCAATACAGCGGATTGCGTTCCACCACCACTTTTTCGTTCACCACCCACTCGCTGAGGCGAAACGCGCCGTTGCCGACAAAATGCGCCGGTTGAGTCCAGTTTTTGCCGTATTGCTCAACCACCTTGCGGTTGACCGGCAGAACCGGAAAATGCACCAGTTGTTTGAGCAGGTAGGCGTTGGGCTCAGACAGCGTCACCTGCAAGGTGTGCGCGTCCAGCGCTTTAACGCCCAGCTCGCTCGGCGGTTTGCTGCCGGCGTTGATCGCCGCCGCATTCAGCACATAGGCCGAGGCCAGATAGCTGCCGTAAGGCGATGCGGTTTTCGGATCGGTGAGGCGCCGCCAGCTGTAAACGAAATCGTCGGCGGTCACCGGATCGCCGTTCGACCATTTGGCCTGCGGCCGCAGATGGAAAGTCCAGACGTTGCCCTGGTGCTCCCATTTCTGCGCCAGCGCCGGGATCACTTCGCCCTCTTTTCCGACTCGTAGCAGACCTTCGAACAGATCGTTGAAGATGTAGAACTCCACATTGCTCTCGGCCAGGTTCGGATCCAGCGTCGCCGGTTCATACCCGTTGGCGCGCACCAATTCCTGTACCGGCGCCAGTTTAGCGCCCGTTGGCACCTCCGCCGCCTGAGCGATCGTTGCGTTTAAAGCCAGGAGGATTAAACCAGACAGTTTCTTGCCATTGAATGAATATTTCACGTCGATATCCCTGATGAGTGTTTTATCGCGTTCAATATGCAATGTGGTAGTGGAATAAATTAAATCATTAATCGCTATGAGTCATAACCAAAAGCGGTGTTGAATTTCTTTCATTATCAAAGAAGTACTGGATAAAGGATGGCGATAAACAACAGCGCGGGTGCAAGGGCCGGCATGGCCGAACCAACATCTTGAAAGCAGGGAGAGAAATAATGCGGGCAATCAGTACAGATTATTCCAGCCGAAGCTTAACGTATCCTTAGGGCAATTCATTTTGTGAGCGATCGTCAAAAATAATTTAATACGAATCGTTTTCACTATCATTATGGATGTTCTTGGCTAAAATCGGGCTGCTTGCGCTTGCCAGGCGATATTCGTTTTCCTCATTCGAACGCTAAAAAGGATAACTGCATGAAGCTGCGTATTTCATCCCTCGGCCCCGTGGCCCTGCTCGCCTCCTCGATGATGCTGGCCTTCGGCGCTCAGGCGGCCCCCGCCGACCAGGGCATCGTTATTTACAACGCCCAGCACGAAAATCTGGTGAAATCCTGGGTCGACGGTTTTACCAAAGACACCGGCATCAAAGTCACGCTGCGCAACGGCGGCGACAGCGAACTGGGCAATCAGCTGGTGCAGGAAGGCAGCGCCTCGCCTGCCGACGTGTTCCTGACGGAAAACTCCCCGGCGATGGTGTTGGTGGATAACGCCAAGCTGTTCGCCCCGCTCGACGCCGCCACGCTGGCCCAGGTAGAGCCACAATATCGCCCAAGCCACGGCCGCTGGATCGGCATCGCCGCCCGCTCTACCGTATTCGTCTATAACCCGGCCAAACTGACCGACGCGCAGTTGCCGAAGTCGCTGCTGGATTTGGCCAAGCCGGAATGGAAAGGCCGCTGGGCCGCTTCGCCATCGGGCGCCGATTTCCAGGCGATCGTCAGCGCGCTGCTGGCGCTGAAAGGCGAGAAAGCAACGCTGGACTGGCTGAAAGCGATGAAAACCAACTTTACCGCCTATAAAGGCAACAGCACGGTGATGAAAGCGGTCAATGCCGGCCAGATCGACAGCGGCGTGATCTATCATTACTACCCGTTCGTCGACGGCGCTAAAACCGGCGAGAACAGCAAAAACATCAAGCTATATTACTTCAAACATCAGGATCCGGGCGCATTCGTCAGCATCTCCGGCGGCGGCGTGCTGGCTTCCAGCAAGCATCAGCAGCAGGCGCAGGCGTTCATCAAGTGGATCACCGGCAAACATGGCCAGGAGATCCTGCGCACCAACAATGCCTTCGAATACGCCGTCGGCGTCGGTGCGGCCTCCAACCCGAAACTGGTGCCGCTGAAAGATCTGGACGCGCCGAAGGTAGACGCCGCGCAGTTGAACAGTAAGAAAGTTGTCGAACTGATGACCGAGGCCGGCCTGCTGTAAGGCCCGCCGGCAAACCGAGAGTTTTTGATCGTTATGTCAAACCTGAGTACCCACGCCGCGCAGACCGCGCGGCGTTATTCCACTATCCCTCGTCACCCGCGGCCGGGGCCGATCGTGGTGACCTGCGCCGTGTTGCTGTCGTTGCTGGCGCTGCTGCCGCTGGGATTCGTTATCGGCGTGGCGTTTGAAACCGGTTGGCAAACGGTCAAAGCTCTGGTTTTCCGCCCGCGCGTGGCGGAACTGCTGTTGAATACCCTGCTGTTGATGGTGCTGACGCTGCCGATCTGCGCCGTGCTGGGGGTGGCCCTGGCCTGGTTGACCGAACGCACCACGCTGCCGGGCCGCCGTCTCTGGGCGGTATTGGCGACCGCGCCGCTGGCGGTGCCGGCCTTTGTGCAAAGCTATGCCTGGATCAGTCTGGTGCCGTCGATGCACGGCCTGGGCGCCGGCGTTTTCATCTCGGTGCTCGCCTATTTTCCGTTTATCTACCTGCCGGCCGCCGCGGTCTTGCGCCGTCTGGATCCCGGTATCGAAGACGTCGCCACCTCGCTCGGCTCCCGGCCGCCGGCGGTGTTTTTCCGCGTGGTGTTACCGCAGCTGAAGCTGGCGGTCTGGGGCGGTTCGCTGCTGATCGCGCTGCACCTGCTGGCGGAGTACGGCCTGTACGCCATGATCCGTTTCGATACCTTCACCACCGCCATCTTCGATCAGTTCCAGTCAACCTTCAACGGCCCGGCGGCCAACATGCTGGCCGGCGTATTGGTGCTGTGCTGCCTGGGGCTGCTGTTGCTTGAGGCGATAAGCCGCGGCCGCGCGCGCTATGCCCGCGTCGGTTCCGGCAGCGCCCGCAGCCAAACGCCGCGTCGCCTGTCAGCGCCGCTCGCCGCGCTGGCGCTGCTGCTGCCTATCGCGCTGACCGCGCTGGCGCTGGGCGTGCCTTTCATCACCCTGGTCCGCTGGCTATGGCTGGGCGGCCTCGACGTATGGCGCAACGCCGATCTGTGGCCCGCGCTGTGGCAAACGCTGTCGCTGTCCGCCTCTGGCGCGCTGCTGATTACGCTGTGCGCCATTCCGATGGCCTGGCTGTCGGTGCGCTATCCGGCCCGCCTGTACCGGGTGCTGGAAGGCTGCAACTACGTGACCAGTTCGCTGCCCGGCATCGTGGTGGCGCTGGCGCTGGTGACCATCACCATTCACAGCTTCCGGCCGATTTACCAAACCGAGATCACCCTGCTGCTGGCGTATCTGCTGATGTTTATGCCGCGAGCGTTGATCAACCTGCGCGCCGGCATCGCGCAGGCGCCGGTGGAATTGGAAAACGTGGCGCGCAGCCTGGGCAAGTCGCCGGCGCAGGCGCTGTGGAGCACCACGTTGCGGCTGGCGGCACCGGGCGCCGCCGCAGGCGCCGCGCTGGTGTTCCTGGCGATCGCCAATGAATTGACCGCCACGCTGCTGCTGGCGCCGAACGGCACCCGCACGCTGGCCACCGGTTTCTGGGCGCTGACCAGCGAGATAGACTATGTCGCCGCCGCGCCTTATGCGCTGATTATGGTGGCGCTGTCGCTGCCGCTCACCTGGCTTCTTTACTCTCAATCTAAACGTACGGCGGGACTATGAGCACGCTCGAACTGCACGGTATCGGAAAATCTTACAATGCCATCAGGGTGCTGGAACACATCGACCTGCAGGTTGCCGCCGGCAGCCGCACGGCGATCGTCGGCCCTTCCGGCTCCGGCAAAACCACCCTGCTGCGCATCATCGCCGGTTTTGAAATCCCCGACGGCGGACAAATTCTGCTGCAGGGGCAAGCGATGGGCAACGGCGGCGGCTGGGTGCCGGCGCACCTGCGTGGCATCGGCTTCGTCCCGCAGGATGGCGCGCTGTTCCCGCATTTTACCGTCGCCGGCAACATCGGTTTTGGCCTCAAAGGCAGCAAGCGCGAGAAACAGCGTCGCATCGAGGCGCTGATGGAGATGGTGGCGCTGGATCGTCGCCTGGCCGCCCTGTGGCCGCACGAGCTGTCCGGCGGACAGCAACAGCGGGTCGCATTGGCGCGCGCCTTGTCGCAGCAACCGCGGCTGATGTTACTGGATGAGCCGTTCTCGGCGCTGGATACCGGCCTGCGCGCCGCCACCCGCAAAGCGGTGGCCGAACTGCTGACGGAGGCCAAAGTCGCGTCGATCCTGGTCACCCACGATCAGAGCGAGGCGCTGTCGTTCGCCGATCAGGTGGCGGTCATGCGCAACGGTAGGCTGGCGCAGGTGGGCGCGCCGCAGGATCTTTATCTGCGCCCGGTCGATGAACCGACCGCCAGTTTCCTTGGCGAAACGCTGGTGCTGACCGCCGAGCTGGCGCACGGCTGGGCCGACTGCGCACTGGGGCGCATCGCCGTCGACGATCGCCAACGCAGCGGCTCGGCGCGCATCATGCTGCGTCCGGAGCAGATTCAAATCGGTTTGTCCGATCCGGCGCAGCGCGGCCAGGCGGTGATCACCGGCATCGATTTCGCCGGCTTCGTCTCTACGCTCAACCTGCAAATGGCCGCCGGCGGCGCGCAAATCGAGATCAAAACCGTCAGCCGCGAAGGCCTGCAGCCCGGTTCTCAGGTCACTCTCAACGTGATGGGCCAGGCGCATATTTTCGCCGGTTGACATTGCGGGGGGAGCCTTTTGACGTCCCCCTCACCACCGCGCATTATCAACGCGATGAAACGCTTCGCGCACGTCCTCACCACCACCGCAACCGCCACGCAATGGCGGGCTGCACGGGTGCGCAACAGCTAACGACGTATCCCCAAGCCCCGCCAGCCATGGCCGGGGTTTTTTATTTCTCCGTGCCCGCCGGCAATTTCATTACGGAGAAGACCTATGCCAACTATCCCCGCACCACGCAGCGCCCTGCTGGTTATCGACATGCAAGTCGGCCTGTTCGCCTCGCCGGACGATCCGCCGTTCGCCGCCGAAACCCTTCTGGCGAAGATCCATGCGTTGATACGCGCCGCACGCGTGGCGAATGCGCTCGTGGTGTTTATTCGCCACACCGGCCCGGCAGGTTCACCTATCGCCGCAAACAGTCCACTGTGGCAAGTTCACCCCGATCTCGACACCGATGCGCAAGCCGACTGGTTCATCGATAAAACCCATCCCAGCTGTTTTTACCGGACTGGCCTGGCGGAGCGGCTTAAGCAAGCCGGCATCGGTCGGTTGGTGATTTCGGGAATGAAAACGCAATACTGCGTAGACACCGCGTGTCGGCGCGGCGCGGAGTTGGGATTTGACCTGGTGTTGGCCGCCGATGCCCATAGCTGTTCGGACACGGCGGCGCTCGGCGCCGACGCCATTATTCGTCACCATAACCAGACCCTGTCGGGGCCGTTCGTGACGCTGGCGCTGGCGGAAGAGGTGAAATTCTAAAACACGCGCGACTTGGCTTGTCAGGCCGGGCCAACACCCGGCCTCCTCAGCGGCAAACCTTGTCGCGGCGCGGCTTTTTCGGCGCCAGCAGATACTCCACCACGCTTTCGTCGACGCAGCTGTCGATGCCGTTCAGCGCCAACGTATGTCCGTCGCGTTCGCGGGTGATCAGCGGGCTTTTAAAGGCCGAGGCCATCACCTGGGCATTGCGGTACGGCGTGGTTGGATCGTAGCGCTGGGCGACGAACAGCAGCGGCGGCAGCGCGGCGGACGCCACCGGCATGTGCGGCCGATCTTTGCCGCGGTACGGCCACAGGTCGCACATTTCCAGCGGATACTCGTGCAGCGGCAGATAGTGGGCATATAAAGCGGCGGTATTGATCTCCTGCCGCTGCCTGCGCAACAGCTGCGGATCGGCCGTTGGGTTGGCGACGTCGGCGCAGGTGATGACATTCAGAGCATCATCGGCATCCGGAGAATAGCTTTCGTCGATCAGATCGGAAACCTGTTGCCCGGCGATGCCGGCATCGAGCTGGCGCAGTACGGTGGCCAGTTCATGCCAGCGCTCCGGCCACAACAGCAGCGAACGCGTCACCGTCAGCACATCGTCGGCGGAGATTTCATAGCCCGCCGCAGTGACGAACGGCTGCTCATGCAGCTTGCGCAGCAAAGCGTGATAACGCTGAAGCGCCTGATTGGCGCCGCCGCCAAGCTGGCAGCTGTCGGTTTTTCCGCAATAGGCGGCGAAACGCAGGAAACTTTGCTGGAAGCCTCGCTCCTGATTCATGCGCTGGGTGAAATCGTCCTCCGCCAGATCCACCACCCCGTCCAGCACCAGCGCGCGCGTTTTCTTCGGAAAACGTTCGGCATACAGCGCCGCCACCTTGGTGCCGTAAGAGTACGCCACCGCCGTCAGCCCCGGTTCGCCCAGCGCATGGCGGATCGCGTTCAGATCGTTGACCGCCTCGTCGGTGCCGATGTGTTGCAGCACGTCCGCGCCGGTCTGTTTGATGCAGGCGGCGATCAGGGTGCGCGTCTGGTTCTCCGCGCCGGCCACGTCGTTGTCGTCCGGTTCAGGGAGTTCGTCACCTTCGGCCACCTGGCAGGAAATTTTTGGCGTCGATTGACCGACGCCGCGCGGATCGTAACCGATGATGTCGTAGGATTTACGCAGTTTGGCGACGTGGGCGTCGTTGCCGAGATAAGGATTGATCCCCTGCAGGCCCGGCCCGCCGCTGATCACCACGACGCTGCCCTTTTTCGGCCCGGTGGCGGGCAGCAGGGTCAGCGCCAGACGCACGGTCGGTTCCCCCGCCTGCGCCGAATGGGCGGGAGGCGTAGCGTAAGCCAACGGCACGTCGAGGTAGCCGCAGCGCAGCCCCGCCGGCGGCGCTTCATCGAACCAACGCTGAAAGCCGCTGTTGAGACAAGATTGCCAACGAACGCCGTTCTCGGGTGCCGCGCCGTGAGCCGCAGGTTTGGCCTGGGCGGGCAACGCGGCGGCGGTCGCGGCGAGCAGCGCCAGAATACGCAGTACTGACATGGGGAGTCCTTTCAACTCAACGAATCGGTCAAAGGGTAACGATACTCGGTTAAACCGCTAGCCAATAGAACATAAAAAAACGCGCGGGTGAAGCCGACGCCGTGCGTATGGAAAGACTTTTCTTTGCTCGGATTGATCTTATAACGCACAGAATGCTGCAAAAAACGCCGTTCACCTGCTAGGCTTAGAGCTCGTTAACCCACAAGGAACAGGAGAGCAGCATGTTTGGTAAAGCGGAAGACAAAGCCAATGAAGCCGCAGGCGCGGTAGAAGAAGCGTTCGGTAAAGCCGTCGATTCGCCGGAGCATCAGGTGCGCGGCGCGGCGCGCAAGTACGCCTCCCAGGCCAGCTATGCCGCCCGTGATGCAGCGGACAGCGTAAGAACGCAGGTGGAAGCCAACCCGCTGGCCGGCGTGGCCGTTGCGGCGGCAGTCGGCATCGTTTTCGGCTTCCTGCTGGGACGCAAATAAGCGGCGAATGCGCCGTTCGACAATAGGCCCGTTACGGGCCTTTTTTTCGCCCTTTTCTGCGCCGGCGCCGTTGTGCGTGCAAACTTTCATCTATCACAACCATCGCTTAAAAAAACCAACGCCTTCAACTACGATTAGTTTGTGACCAGAGCAAGGCTCTGCGATCCGACGGATAACCCTATGAGGATTATCATCATTATCCATGCTGTTTAAGCCGCTCTCCTTCACGCGGCTAAGAAAGGTTGATTATGGCTCGCACCACCCCTATCGAACGTTACCGCAATATCGGCATCTCCGCGCATATCGATGCCGGCAAGACCACCACCACCGAGCGGATTCTGTTTTACACCGGGGTCAGCCACAAGCTGGGCGAAGTGCATGACGGCGCGGCGACCATGGACTGGATGGCGCAGGAACAAGAGCGCGGCATCACCATCACCTCGGCGGCCACTACCTGCTTCTGGAACGGCATGCAGCATAATTATCCGCAGCACCGCATCAATATCATCGACACCCCCGGGCACGTCGATTTCACCATTGAAGTGGAGCGCTCGATGCGCGTGCTGGACGGCGCCGTCATGGTCTATGACTCGGTGGGCGGCGTCCAGCCGCAGTCGGAAACCGTCTGGCGCCAGGCCAACAAATACAAAGTGCCGCGGCTGGCGTTCGTCAACAAGATGGACCGCATCGGCGCGGATTTTTTCCGCGTGCGCAAAATGATGATCGAGCGCCTCAAAGCCAACCCGGTGCCGATCGTTATTCCTATCGGCGCCGAAGACCGCTTCAGCGGCGTGGTGGATCTGGTGCGGATGAAAGCCATTCTGTGGGACGAAGCCTCGCAGGGCATGAACTTCAGCTTCGAAGAGATCCCGGCCGACCTGCGCGAATCGGCGCAGGAGTGGCGTGAAAACATGATTGAAGCGGCCGCCGAAGCGTCGGAAGAACTGATGGAGAAATACCTCAATCAGGTGCCGCTGAGCGAAGAGGAGATCGTTCACGGGCTGCGGGTGCGCACCGTCGCCGGCGAAATCCAGCCGATGCTGTGCGGATCGGCGTTCCGCAACAAAGGCGTGCAGCGCATGCTGGACGCGGTGATCGAGCTGATGCCCTCGCCGCTCGACGTGCCGCCGATGGAGGGCCACGGCGAACACGATGAAATCATCACTCGCAAAGCCGACGACAACGAAAAATTCTCGGCTCTGGCGTTTAAGCTGATGACCGACCCGTTCGTCGGCCAACTCACCTTTGTGCGCGTCTACTCCGGGGTGCTGGCCAAAGGCAGCAGCGTTTATAACCCAATCAAGGGCAAAAAGGAGCGTATCGGCCGCATCGTGCAGATGCACGCCAACGATCGTAAGGACATCGACGAACTGCACGCCGGCGACATTGCCGCCTGCGTCGGCCTGAAGGACGTCACCACCGGCGATACGCTGTGCGATCCCGGCGCCATCATTACGCTGGAGCGCATGACCTTCCCCGAGCCGGTGATCGCCCAGGCGATCGAGCCGAAGACCAAGGGCGATCAGGAGAAAATGGGCATCGCGCTGCAGCGGCTCTCTTCGGAAGATCCGTCGTTCCGCGTGCGCACCGATGAAGAATCCGGCCAAACCATTATCTACGGCATGGGCGAGCTGCACCTGGAGATTATCGTCGATCGCATGCGCCGCGAGTTCGGGGTGGAGACCACCACCGGCAAACCGCAGGTGTCTTACCGCGAAACCATCCGCAAACGGGTGGCCGACGTGGAAGGCAAGTTCGTGCGCCAATCCGGCGGTAAAGGGCAATACGGCCACGTGGTGCTGACCGTCGAGCCGAACGAACCCGGCAAAGGCTTCGAGTTCTTCGATGAGATCAAGGGCGGCGTCATTCCCGGCGAGTTTATCCCGGCGGTGAAAAAAGGCGTGCTCGAGGCGCTGAATAACGGCGTGCTGGCCGGTTATCAGGTGGTGGACGTCAAGGTGCACCTGACCTTCGGTTCTTACCATGACGTCGACTCGTCGGAACAGGCGTTCCGCATGGCGGCGATCTTCGGCTTCAAGGACGCCTGCCGCCTGGCGGATCCGGTGATCCTCGAGCCGATCATGTCGGTGGAAGTGGAAACGCCGGAGGATTATGCCGGCAACGTGATGGGCGATCTCTCCTCACGCCGCGGTCTGGTGCAGGGCATGGAAGAGATCCCGGGCGGCGGCGGCAAGGAAATTCGCGCCAAGGTGCCGCTGTCCGAGATGTTCGGCTACTCGACCACCCTGCGTTCGATGTCGCAGGGCCGCGCCACCTACACCATGGAATTCAGCCACTACGCCGAAGCGCCGCGCAACGTGGCCGAAGAGATCATTCACCACAGCAAGCGTTAACCCTTACGCCCGCCGCCACGGCGGGCGTCACCTCGGCTTGTCCTCCAGTGCCACCACCACTGGCTGCGGTTTGATGCGCATGGCGTACACCACGCCGGCGATCAGACAGACGATGCCCGCCAGCGTCAGCAGCGGCGGCCAGGCCTGGCGCAACAGAAAGGTATACGCCAGCCCCGCCAGAATTTCGAACACGATGAGCGGCCCCACCAACACCGTCGGCAGCCGCTGGCTGGCTTCGTTCCAGCACAGCGCCCCCAGCCAGGAGCAGAACACGCCGATGATCAGCATCAGAGGGATAAACACCTCAGGGCGCGGGCCGAACGGCAAGGCGAACGCCGGCTCGCTCAACGCCAACTGACCGCAGACCGCCAGATAGCCCAGCAGCGCCAGCGGCAGCGTCACCAGCCCTTGGGCCGTGGCCCAGGTGGCCGGACGCTGCGTCGGGTTCTCCCGCAGCCAGCGTGAATTGCGCAGCGGGAACCAGGTCCAGCACGCCACCGCCAACACGGCCAGCCCAAGACCGCTGAGATAGCGCCAGCCGTCGATCGGCACCGCATTGCCGCGCAGCTCGGCGACGTTCACGCACGCCAATCCACAGACGATCAACAGCAGTGCGGGCGCCAGTTTGCCCCAGGCCAGGCGCCCGTCGTGCCGGCCGTAAAACAGATTGGCGCAAATGGCGATCACGACCGGCAAGGTGCCGATGATCATGGTCGACACCGGCGCACCGGTGCGCTGAATGGCGCTGGCCAGGCACAGGTAGTACAGCAGATTGCCGATAGCCGTCAGCTTGAGCGCTTCCCACCAATCCTGGCGCCGCAGCTTATGCAGGCGGCGGCGATCGAACCACGCCAGCGGCAAGGCGATCAGCCCAAAGGCCAGATAGCGCCCGGTGGACTGCAGCGCGGCGGGATAGTCCGGCACCAGCAACGGACCGACGAAAATCAATCCCCACATCAGCCCGGCGGCCAGGGCAAATACAACGCCAATGAACATAACGACTCCGACAAACGGTCGGTGCGGCCAACCCGCCCGACAAGACAGCGGCAGAGTAACGAAAACGCGGGGAGGAATTATTGTAGCAGGTTGCTGTTTTAGCCCAATTTCACCTGTTTCTGGAAACGCACCGGCGTGACGCCGTAACGGTTGGCGAAGGCGCGAGTCAGGTGCGCCTGATCGGTCAGCCCCGCCGCCGCCGCCACCTGTGCGGCGGGCATGCCGCGCTCCAGCATGCGTTTGGCCTGCGACAGCCGGATCGCCATCAGCATCTGCTGCGGCGAGACGTGATATTCGGCCTTGAACTTGCGCAGGAAATGGTACGGGCTGAGCGACACCAGCTCGGCCAGTTGATGGAGCGTTATAGCCTCGGCGAAGTTATCGTGCAGGTAGCTTTTCACCACCTCGAAACGGTGCGCCGCCTCGGCTTTCTCCCGGCGCCCTGTGCGGATGTGCGGTTGCAGCAACGCCACCGCTTCCAACAGCAGGCCGTCGAGCGTAAGCGGATCGTCGGTTTGCCACAGCGCGGCGAGAATGGCGGACAGGCGCTGCGCCGCCCGCGGATCGTGGCGCACCGCATCGGTGAACCACTGGCTCCGATCGCCGGACAGCTGCTCCAGCGCCTCGGGCGCCAGATAGAGCATGCGGTAACACCAACCGCCCGGCGTTTCGGCTTCGCCGGTATGCAGCTCGTCAGGATTCATCAGCACCAGCGCGCCCGGCGCCGCCAGGTGCTGCGCCCCGCGATAGCGAAAACGCTCCGCCCCGGTGTCCACGGTGCCGATGGCGAAGGCGTCGTGGGTATGCGGCTCGAAGGCATAGCGTTCGATATGCGCCTGATAGAGTTCGACGCCGGGCAGATGCGACAAATGCCGGAACTGCGCGCTGTCCTTCTCGAACGGAAACTGTTGTGGAACCCCTTGCACCCGACCTCCTCATCCGTGCTGACAATCTGCTCAGCATAGCCAAAACATCGCCGGTTGAGTAGCCGCCCTGGTCCTTTCGTGCCCCTCGCCTGGACGATCGGCGCCATTCGGCGTAGGGTTAAGGTCCCTGTCCCTTTCAGACGGGCCGCATCGCGAAGCTCATCGGCCCCTGACACTCCGCAAACAAGAGGCAACAATGTATCCGGATACTCAACTGTATATCGATGGACAATGGCGCAGCGCGCTGGCCGGAAAAACCCTGCCGGTCTCCAACCCCGCTACCGACGAGATCATCGGTCAAGTGGCGCACGCCGCCGCAGAGGATCTCGATCTGGCGCTGGCCGCCACCGAACGCGGGTTTAACGTTTGGCGAAACACCGCCGCACACCAGCGCGCCAACCTGATGCGCAAAGCCGCTGCGCTGCTGCGCGAACGCGCCGACGCCATCGCCGCCATCATGACGCAGGAACAGGGTAAGCCGGTGGCGCAGGCCAAAATCGAAATTCTCAACGCCGCCGACGTGATCGAGTGGTTCGCCGGCGAAGCCACCCGCACCTACGGGCAGATTATTCCGTCCCGCGCTCGCGACGTGCAGCAGCAAACCCTGAAATTGCCGGTCGGCCCGGTGGCCGCCTTCACGCCGTGGAACTTCCCGATCAACCAGATCGTGCGCAAGCTGTCCGCCGCGCTGGCGGCGGGTTGTTCAATCATCGTCAAAGGTCCGGAAGAAACGCCGGCCTCACCGGCTGAGCTGATCAAAGCCTTCGCCGACGCCGGCATTCCGGCCGGGGTGATCGCGTTGGTGTACGGCACCCCGGCGGAAATCTCGGAATACCTGATCCCGCATCCGACCATTCGCAAGATCTCCTTCACCGGCTCCACCCGCGTGGGCAAACATCTGGCTGCGCTGGCCGGCCAGCATATGAAAAAGGCCACCATGGAGCTGGGCGGCCACGCGCCGGTGCTGATCTTCGACGACGCCGATCTCGACGCGGCGGCCAAAGAGCTGGCGCAATCCAAGTTCCGCAACGCCGGCCAGGTCTGTATCGCCCCGACCCGCTTCCTGATCCAGCAAGGCGTTTATGAAGCCTTCGTGGAGAAATTCACCGCCGCGGTGCGTGAACTCAAGCTCGGCAACGGGCTGGAAGACGGCGTGACGATGGGGCCAATGGTGCTGGGCCGCAGCGTCGACAATATCGAGGCGCTGGTGCAAGACGCTATCGCCCACGGGGCGAAGGCCAGCACCGGCGGCAAACGCGTGGCGGGCAAAGGCAACTTCTTCGAGCCGACGGTGCTGCGTGACGTGCCGCTGAGCGCGCGCGCCATGTCGGAAGAGCCGTTTGGCCCGGTCGCCCTGCTGCGCCCGTTCGCCACCTACGACGAGGCGATCGCCGAAGCCAATCGCCTGCCGTACGGGCTGGCCGCCTACGCTTACAGCCGCAACATCGCCACCGTCAATGCGCTGGGGCGAGACGTGGAGAGCGGCATGCTGAGCATCAACCACATCGGTTTCGGCCTGCCGGAAACGCCGTTTGGCGGCGTGAAGGACTCCGGCCACGGCACCGAAGGCGGCAGCGAAGCGATCGAATCCTACCTGGAAACGCGCTTTGTCACCGTCGCCGGCCGTTAATCGCACGTCGGATGAATAGCCAGAAGCCCCGCAATGCGGGGCTTTTTTTTACTCACCGGCCAACTCGAACAGGCGCCGCGCCGCCGGGGTCAGCCCCAACATGTGAATGCAGGCATGCACCATGCCCGGCAACCGTTCACAGCGAACCGCCACACCCGCCTCACGCAGCCGCTGCGCATACAGTTCGGCCTCATCGCGCAGCGGATCATATTCGCAGCTCAGGATAGTGGCCGGCGGCAATCCGCGCAGCGTGGCGGCGTGCAGCGGCTCGGCGCTCGGATCGCGTCGCTGGGCCAGGTACTGCTGCCAACAAAACACCATCGCGTCGCGCGTCAAAAAATGCCCCTCGGCGAATTCGCGATAGCTCTTCGTCGCCATTTCGCGGCTGAGCGCCGGATACAGCAGCAGTTGACGTTCAATGTGCGGGCCGCCGCGATCCCGCGCCAACAGCGCGACCGCCGCCGCCAGATTGCCTCCGGCGCTGTCACCACCCACCGCCAGACGGTCAGCGTCAATCCCTAACTGCGGCGCCTGTTGCGCCGCCCAACAGAGCGCCTGATAGACATCTTCCAGCGGCTGTGGAAAAGGAAACTCCGGCGCCAGTCGATAATCGACCGACAGGATCACCCGATCGGTGGCGTTAGCCAGCGCCTGACAGGGCTGGTCATACAGCGACAGCGAACCGAGGCACCAGCCGCCGCCGTGGGCGAACAGCATCGCCGGTTGTGCGGCAGCGCACCTTTCCCCAGCCGGTAGATAGGCGCGCAGCGCAATCCGGTGCCCATCGGTGGCGACCAGCGTAAAATCCCTGACGCCGCCGCTCGGTTGCGGTGCGCCCTGCAGCAGACGCAAACCGCTTTCCGTGGCCGCCCGCATGTCCGCCAACGACGCGGGTGGCAGCGCGTCGGCCGACGCCGCCAAAAAGGCGGCGATGCGTTCATCAAGCGGCATGTTGCTCTCCCGCCAGGAACGGCGTAATCAGTGCGATAAACGCCTCATGACACTCCTCGGTGATGAAATGGCCGCAGCCGGCGACCGTTTCGCCCCGCAGATCGCGCGCATTACCCCGTAGCGTCGTCAGCGGCGCGTCGCCGGTGACGTGCTCCGCTCCCACCGTCAACACCGGCATCGTCAACGGCGTGGCGGCGCGCAGCCGGTTCTGGCGAACGGTCTCCGGGATCGCCCGGTAATAGTCGAATCCGGCGCGCAGGCCGCCCGGCGCCGAATAGGCGGCGATATAGACCTCAGCCGCCACCCGATCGCGCCGATATGACCAGCGGTTGAAGATATAGCCAAGATACTCCCGCTCGCGCCCCTGGGTCAGGGTCTCCGGCAAATCCGCCAGCTGGTTGAACATGAAATGCCACAGGAAGATATTCTCCTCCGGCGCGACGAAAATCGGCGGCGGCGGCGCCAGACCGGGGATCACCGCCTCCGTCAGTACCAGACGCTCCACCGCCTGCGGGAAATCGCTCGCCATGGCGTAACCGATCCACATGCCGATATCGTGGCCGACCAGTTGGTAACGTTGATGGCCCAGCTGCGCCATCATCGCGTGCAACGCCGCACCGATGCTGCCGGTGTCGTAGCCGCCCGCGGGCTTGTCAGAGCCGCCGATGCCCGGCGGATCGACGGCGATCGCCTGAAAACCGGCCGCCGCCAAGGCGCGCATCACATAACGCCAGGTGTACCAGGTTTGCGGCCAGCCGGGGATCAGCAGCACCGGCCGCCCTTCGCCGGCCACCACGCAGTGAAGGCGCCGGCCGTTGACCTGGGTATAGACGTGTTCCGCCACGAGATCCTGCAACAGGATCTCGTTTTGACTGTGTTTCATGGGGTTAACTCCCTGTGGGGTCAGGCTCAGCGAATGCCGAGCAGCGCATTGATCTGCTGAGGATTGACCGGCGCACCGGCGAAGTCATCAAACACTTTGTCGGTGACACGGATAATGCGATCGCGAATGAAGACCGCGCCTTCGCGAGCGCCGTCCTGCGGATTTTTCAGGCAGCATTCCCACTCCAGCGTCGCCCAGCCCTGATAGCCATACTGCGTCAAACGGGAGAAAATGCCGTTGAAATCGACCTGGCCGTCGCCCAGCGAGCGGAAACGGCCGGCGCGATCGATCCAGGACTGATAACCGCCGTATATGCCCTGCCGACCGGTCGGATTGAACTCGGCGTCCTTAACGTGGAACATGCCGATAACGTCCTTATAGATATCGATAAACTCCAGATAGTTAAGCTGCTGCAGCACCATGTGGCTCGGATCGAACAACACCCGGCAACGCGGATGGTTGCCAACGCGCTGCAGAAACATCTCAAACGTCACGCCGTCGTGCAGATCCTCACTCGGGTGAATTTCATAACACAGATTGATGCCCTGCTCCTCGCAGGCGTCGAGCACCGGCAGCCAGCGTTTGGCGAGCTCGTTGAACGCGGTGTCAATCAATCCTTCAGGGCGCTGCGGGAACGGGAACAGATAGGGCCAGGCCAGCGAACCGGAAAAGGTGCCCAGTTCGCTGAGCCCCAGCCGCGCCGACGCCTTCACCGCCAGCAGCATTTGCTGCAGCGCCCACTCGCCGCGGGCCTTGGGATCGCCCTGCAGCGCCGGCGGCGCAAAGCTGTCGCACAGCGCATCGTAAGCCGGGTGCACCGCCATCAGCTGACCGAAGATATGGCTGGTCAGTTCGCTGACCACCAACCCCTGCTCCGCCAACATGCCGGTCAAATCGTCGCAGTAGGTTTGGCTTTCCGCAGCGGTGGCCACGTCGAATAAACGCCGATCCCAGGCCGGGATCTGCAAGGCGGTAAAACCGGTCCGCGCCGCCCACTCGGCAATGGTGGGCAAGCTGTTGAACGGCGCCGCGTCATCGCTGAATTGCGCGAGATGCAGGCTTGGACCTTTGAGGGTTTTCATCGTAAACTCCTATTGGTTGTCGATTGACAAACAATAGGGGCAAAGCGCGGCGACCGCAAGCGAAATTTATAAAGGCATTGGTATTCCCGCCGATTTAAGCGATCCTATGTCGCTGAATGGCAGGTAAATTGGAGCAGCGAATGGCAGGCAGACCGCGCGAGTTCGATCGCGAACAGGCGCTATTGAAGGCGCGAAACTTATTCTGGCGGCAAGGTTACGAAGGCACCTCGATGTCGGATCTGGTGGCGGAATTGGGCATCGCTTCCGCGCGCATCTACAAAGCGTTCGGCTCCAAAGAGCAGCTGTTCCGCGAGGCGATTGCCTGTTATGAAACCGCCGAAGGGGGCTTTGCCGATCGTGCCTTCGCGACGGAAAGCGGCATTCGCCCGGCGCTCAAACGCCTGCTGGAAGACGCCGTGCGGCTCTATAGCCGGCCCGATCTGCCGCAAGGCTGCATGGTGGTCTCCGCCGCCGCCAGCGTCAGCGCGGAAAACGACGGGCTCAAAGCCTGGCTGGCAGAGCATCGGCTGCAGCGCACGCAGCAGATCGTCGAACGGCTGCGGCAGGCGGTGCAAACCGGCGAATTGCCGGCCGACACCGACGCCGACAGCCTGGGTGACTATTTCGCCGTCTTCCTGCACGGCCTGTCGATTCAGGCGCGTGACGGCGTCACCGAGGCGCGGTTATTGGCGGCGGTAAACGTGGCGCTGACGGCCTTGGGCGACGCTTAATCCTCCGGCAAATCGACAATCACCAGCGTGCCTTCGCTGCCCGGCAACACGCGGTGCGGCACGCCGGCCGCGGCCTGATACAGCTGACCGGCCCGCACCACCACTTCTTCCCCCGCCACCTGCAGCCGCAGGTGGCCGCTGATCACCAGCAACCCTTCGCTGTAATCATGCACTTCATCCGCAATGCTGCGCGCGTCCATGCGCAGCACTTTGATATTGGCCGCACCGACGCGGCCCAGCACGGCAGAGCGCCAGGCCTCAGGCAGTTCGGCCGCCTGCTGGTTTAAATCGAACAGCATCGGAATCCCCCAGGCGCATGAAAAAAAACACTCTAGCCCGATTCTGCGCCGCAGGGAAAGACGCTTTGGTTGCAGGTTATGACCGTTGGTTCTGAGGCGAGATGCGCCGGATGAACGCTTAAGGCAGCAGCGCCGCGGCCTCCCGATCGGCGATAATCAACAGGTCCGGATGCAGCATCAAAATGCTGGCGGGCACCCCGCTCTCCACCGGCCCGCTGACAATGCGCAGCAAAATGTCCGCTTTGTGCGAACCGTTGACGAGCAGCACCAGCTTTTTGGCGGCCATCACGCTTGCAGGCCCCAGGGTGACGTAATGATCGGGCAGCCATTCAGTGCGGCCGTCCACCTCTTTGAGCAAAATGTCCGCCAGATCCGGCCTGGCGGAAACCGGCACCCGACAGGTGCGGTCTTCGAAAGCGGTGGTGCCCGGCAGATTGCCGCAGAAATGCCCGTCCGCCCCGACGCCCATCACGATTGCATCCAGCCCGCCATCTTCGGCGATACGCCGATCGTGCTGCAGGTAGTTGTCCGAATTCAAGACGTGCAGTTGCCGCTCGGGGATCGCCGCCGGGCCGAAGAACATACGGTGCAGATTCTCCATGGTGACGCCATAGCCCGATCGGCCGGCGTAAGGAATTTCATCGAAATTATAGTAATGCACGTTGGCGAATTCCGCGTGGCCCTTGACGCGCGGAGCCAACAACTCATACATCCGTTTAGGCGTCGAGCCGGCGGTGATAGCCAGATTGACGCGCTGCGGGCGCAGCATGTAACTCAACAACAGGCTGGCGGCCAGCTCACTCATTTCCTGGTAGTCATTAGCGACGACAAGTTTCATTCCCTTCTCCTTTTGCAAAAAAAAACCTAACCGCCCATCCGGCCATGTTCGATGCCGGGAGAGAAGTTAGGTTTTGCCTGATCGCGTCAGTAACAATCCGTTTCTTGTCAGGTTATGGGGGCCAGGAATGAAATGCAAACCGCGTTGTGTGATGCAAGCCGCAATTGCGGCGATGCCTTTTTCGCGCCCTATACCGGCACGCGGCGGCTAATCTCCACCACCTGATCGCTGGGCAGGTAGTAATAATCCGTGACGTGCATGCCGTTGCGCACCATCAGCGCGAACAGGTTGCGCTGCCAGGATGGCAACCGATCGTTCGCTTCGCGGCGCACCACGGTCTCGTGCCCAAGATAGTAGGTCGCCTCGTCGAAGTTCAGACCGGATTTCTGCGCCTCGACGTGCTGCAACAGCTGCGGGATGTTAGGCCGCTCCATAAAGCCATAGCTGGCCACGCCGCACCAAAATCCCGGCGACAGCTCGCGCATCACCAACCGTTCAGCATTCGAGACCCGCGGCTCATTGACGATGGCAATGGTGAGCGCCAGCACGTTGGCGTGCAGCGAACCGTTACGCTTGACCTGCCATTTCATCACCGGCGGCGTCCCCTGCAGGCTGCGAGTCAGGAATACCGCGGTGCCCGGCACGCGCGGCACGGATTCGCGGCGGATTTTCTCCAGGAAATCCTCTACCGGCACTGTCGTTTCACCGAGGGTGCGCGCGGCCGCCAGCACCCCGCGATGCCAGACCAGCATCACGGTATAGACCGCGGCGGCCAACAGCAGCGGGATATAACCGCCCTGCAGCACTTTAGTCATGTTGGCCGTCAGGAAGCTCAAATCGACCACGAAGAAACCGCCCGCCACCAACAGGCTGGCGATCGGCCCCCAGCGCCACACCTCGCGCATGGCGACGAACAGCAGGCCGGTGGTCATGATCATGGTCAACGAGACGGCGATGCCGTAGGCGGCGGCCAGATTGTCCGACGATTTAAAGAACACGGTCAGGAACAGCGTCACCACCATCAGCAGCCAGTTGATGGCGCCAATGTAGATCTGCCCGTAACTTTCCTCGGTGGTTTGCCTGACCCGCAGCCGCGGCAGCCACCCCAGTTGGATCGCCTGGCGGGTCATGGAAAACGCACCGCTGATGATCGCCTGGCTGGCGATGATCGTCGCCAGCGTGGCCAGGATCACCAGCGGGATCAGCAGCGCCGGCGGGCATAAACGGAAGAAGATGTTCTGCGTGACATCGGCGCCGCTCAGGATCAGCGCGGCCTGACCGGCGTAGTTAAGCAACAGGCTGGGAAAAACGATTCCGAACCAGGCCAGCCAAATCGGCCGTTTGCCGAAATGCCCCATATCGGCATACAGCGCTTCGGCGCCGGTGACGCACAAAAACACGCCGCCCAGCACCAGGAAGCTGGTCAGTCCGTTGGAGAACAGGAAGTGAATGCCGTAGAGCGGGTTCAGCGCCAGCAATACCGCCGGATGCTGGATGATGCCCCACACGCCCAACGCAGCGATCGACAGGAACCACAGCGCCATGATCGGCCCGAACACGCGGCCGATGCGCGCGGTACCCAGCGGCTGAATGGCGAACAGACTGAGCAAAATCACCACCGCCGCCGGCAGAATATAGGGCTGCGACGCCGGCAGCACGATGTTCAGCCCTTCGAGGGCCGAGAGCACCGAAATGGCCGGCGTGATGGCGCCGTCGCCGTAAATGAGCGCGGCGCCGAACAGGCCGGCGAACAGCACCAGCGGCCGGGATTTTCGCTTGCTGACCAGCAGCGACATCAGCGCCATGATGCCGCCCTCGCCGCGGTTGCCGATGCGCATGGCGAACATGGCGTATTTGAGAGAAGTGACGATCACCAGCGTCCAGAATATCAGCGACAGCAGGCCAAGGATCACCGGCGCCGAAGGCGCGTCGCCGGAGAGAAACAGCACGGTTTTCAGGGTGTACAGCGGGCTGGTGCCGATATCGCCGAACACCACGCCCAATGCGCCCAACGCCAGCGGCGACAGCCCCGTCTTATTCACGGTTTCCGTATCATTGCCGACAGACATCTGCTCGCTCCTTGACGTTGCGCTGAGAGTGGGAATTATTGTCACTTTATGGCCGTCGCGCCACGTGATCGGCAAGTTAAGCATAGCCGTCATCTTCGCCAGTGACAGCATCGCGCGTTGAAGCTTCAGCAATCATCGCCGGTGAGCAACGGTTTAAAAACGCCCACCCCGGAGGGCCTATCACTTTCCTGTTGGCGTGGCGCGCGTCGTGGGAAAGTGAAATGAACGTCCGGCTCCCCCTGTTTCCGCCCGGCGTTACGCGAGCCGGCTCTCATCGGCTTCGCGGCGCAGCCACTGCCGCAGATTTTCGCCTTCCTGCGACAGCTCGCTATCCAGTCGAGCGCACAGGTAATAATCGCGGCCGTCGTCGATCGGCAGATCGAACATTTTGATCAACTCACCGCTTTCAAGGTACTGGGCGATTAACGGTTCACGCATCAACGCGCACCCTAGCCCCGCCTGCACCGCCGCCAACGTCAACAATCCATCCTCAAACATCGGGCCGATACTGCGCAGAGGGCGCTTGACGCCGGCCTGCTGAAACCATTGCATCCAGGTATTGCGCTCCTCGTCGTGCAGCAGCGGCAGCGTCGCCAGCTGCTCCGGCGTATCGAGCAAACCATGCAGTTTACTGAATGCCCGGCTGCACACCGGCACCATTTTGCCGGACATCAGCTTCTCGCTGCGATAGCCGGTCCACTGCCCGACCCCGAATCGGATCGACAGATCGGCGGCGTCGCTCAGGTAATTGCGGTGGTTGGCGTAGACCACATTGATGTCGATATCCGGATTTTCGCGCAGGAAACCGCGCAGCCGCGGAATGAACCAGCCCATGCCGAACAGCGGGATCAGGCTGATGGTCACCTGCCGCGACGCGGATTGCTCGCGCACGTGTTCGGTCGCCTGGCGCAGCACGTTGAACGCCGAGCGAATCGAACGGTAATACTCCCGCCCCTCGCTGCGCAGCACCAGGTTACGCCCCTGCCGTTCGGTCAACGGCATCTGCAAAAATGCCTCCAGCGTTTTGAGTTGATGACTGACCGCCGAAGGCGAAATCATCAGCTCGTTAGCCGCCGCGCTGATGCCCCCCAGGCGCGCGATGGCTTCGAACGCCCGCACGGCGCGCAGCGGCGGATCGTTCGGCAGCATCGGCAATGGCTCATCGTACTGTTCTGTTTTTTTCATATATTGACTGTTTTTGGGAAATCGACACTGAAGGAATGGATTCAATATACATAAAAATCAATGCATTAAAATCACTCGTTTTTTGTATAAGAAAGTATTTTTCCGTATTTTACAATTTTTTTAAATTCTCTACTGTGACCCTCCTGACTCATTATCTCCGGACTCTCTCTATGGATACGCTGGTACAGCAAACCGTCAACGGTTTGATGCTCGGCAGCATCTATGCGCTGATCGCGCTCGGTTACACCATGGTGTACGGCATCCTGCGCATCATCAATTTCGCGCACGGCGACGTGCTGATGGTCGGTGCGCTGAGCGCGTTGTCAGCGATAAGCGTGTTGCAACACCACTTTCCCGCGTTACCGCCCTACGCCACGCTGCTGCTGGCCGCCCTGTTCGCCATGGCAGTCTGTGCCATCACCTCGATGGCGATCGAGCGTCTCGCCTACCGCCGGTTGCGCAATGCACCGCGCCTGGCCCCGCTGATCAGCGGTATCGGCGTCTCGCTGCTGCTGCAAACCCTGGCGATGCTGATCTGGTCACGCAATCCCCTGATGTTTCCGCAGCTGCTGCCAATGACCCCCATAGCCCTGACTGCAGGCAGCGGCGAGCATGCGCCGGCGGTGATCACCGGCACGGCGATCGTCACGCTGGCGGTGGCCGTCGCGGTCATGGCCGGCTTATGGCTGCTGGTCGAACACAGCCGTTTCGGCCGCGCCATGCGCGCTACGGCGGAAAACCCGCAGGTCGCCGGCCTGATGGGCATCAGTCCTGACCGCATCATCGTTCTGACCTTCGCGCTCGGCGGTGCGCTGGCGGCGGTGGCCGGCATCATGATGGCCAGCAACTACGGCAACGCCGGTTTCTCGATGGGCTTTCTGCCGGGCATCAAGGCGTTTACCGCCGCCGTGCTCGGCGGCATCGGCAACCTGCGCGGCGCGATGCTCGGCGGATTGCTGCTGGGCCTGTTCGAATCGCTGGGCACCGGCTATCTCGGCGAGCTGACCGGCGGCGTGTTCGGCAGCAACTACCAGGACGTGTTCGCGTTTCTGGTGCTGATCGCCGTGCTGGTCTTCCGCCCCTCCGGGCTCTTGGGCGAACGCATCGCCACGCGCGCATAAGGACATCACCATGACCGTTTTGACTCCCCCCGTTCCTCTGGCCACGCCGCGTCGCGCCAGGCTGGGGCTGACGCTGTTCATTCTCGCGCTGCTGCTGGCGCCCTGGGTGGCGGGCGCCGCCGGCGGCAACTACTGGGTGCGGGTCGTCGACTTCGCCCTGCTGTACCTGATGCTGGCGCTCGGGCTGAACATCGTGGTGGGCATGACCGGGTTGCTGGACATGGGCTTTATCGCCTTTTACGCCGTCGGCGCCTATTTGGCCGCGCTGCTGTCGTCACCGCATCTGACACAGCAATTCCCGCTGCTGCTGCAGTGGTTCCCCGGCGGGCTGCACCTGTCGATGCTGGGTCTGATCCCGCTGGCGGCGCTGCTGGCGGCGGCCTGCGGCATCCTGCTCGGCGCGCCGACGCTGCGGCTGCGCGGCGATTATCTGGCGATCGTCACGCTCGGTTTCGGCGAAATCGTGCGCATTCTGATGCGCAATCTGGATCGCCCGGTCAACCTCACCAACGGCCCCAAAGGCATTTCCGGCATCGATCCGGTCAGCCTGTTCGGCCTGAAGTTTTCCGGCATGCATGAGTGGTTCGGCGTGCGTTTTTCCGGCCTGTACCTGTATTACTACCTGTTCGCCGCCCTGCTGCTGGGGATCCTGTTCATCAGCCTGCGGCTGCAGAACTCGCGCATCGGCCGCGCATGGACGGCGATCCGCGAAGACGAGGACGCCGCGCGGGCGATGGGCATCAACACCTGCAACTTCAAGCTGCTGGCCTTTGCCATCGGCGCCACCTTCGGCGGCGTGGCCGGCGCGCTGTTCGCCGCGTTTCAGGGCTTCGTGTCGCCGGAATCGTTCACCCTGCAGGAATCGATCGCCGTACTGGCGATGGTGGTACTCGGCGGCATGGGGCACATCCCCGGCGTGATCCTGGGCGCGCTGCTGCTGGCCGCCCTGCCGGAGCTGCTGCGCAGCAGCATGGGGCCGCTGCAGCAGGCGCTGTTCGGCCAGGTGCTGATCGACCCGGAAATCATCCGCCAACTGTTTTACGGCCTGGCGCTGATCCTGGTGATGCTGTATCGCCCGGCGGGCCTGTGGCCGGCCCGCCACGCACGGGGGAACGCCGCATGACGCCGCTGCTCGCTTTACACCATATCAGCAAACGCTTCGGCGGCCTGACGGCGGTGGATGACGTCAGCATGAGCATCCGCCAGGGGGAAATCTACGGCCTGATCGGGCCGAACGGCGCCGGTAAGACCACCTGCTTCAACCTGATCACCGGCCTGTATCGCGCCGACGCGGGCGAGTTCCGCCTGGCGGGCCAGCGCTATAAGCCCCAGGCGATCGACAAAGTGGCGCAGGCCGGCATTGCCCGCACCTTCCAAAACCTGCGGTTGTTCAATGAAATGAGCGTGCTGGAAAACGTGATGGTCGGCTGCCACGTGCGCACCCGCAACGGCCTGTGGGCAGCGATCGCCCGGCACCGGCGCGCGAAAGAGGAGGAACAGTCGGTGCGCGATAAATCTCATGCGCTGCTGGAGTACGTCGGCATCAGCCAATTCGCCCATTACCGCGCCGGCGATCTCGCCTACGGCCATCAGCGGCGGCTGGAGATCGCCCGCGCGCTGGCGACCGAGCCCCGTTTGCTGGCGCTGGACGAACCGGCGGCCGGCATGAACGCCGGAGAAAAAGTGGCGCTGCGCGAACTGCTGCTGCGCATCCGCGACAGCGGCAAAACGCTGCTGCTGATCGAACACGACGTCAAGCTGGTGATGGGTCTGTGCGATCGGCTGACGGTGCTGGATTACGCCAAAGCGATCGCCGAAGGCGAACCGGCTCAGGTGCGGCGCGAACCGGCGGTCATTCAAGCCTATCTGGGAGGCGGCGCGCATGTCTGAAGCCCTGCTGAGCGTTAAACGACTCAAAGTGTCTTATGGCGGCATTCATGCGGTCAAAGGCATCGATTTCACGGTGAGCGCCGGCGAACAGGTGACGCTGATCGGCGCCAATGGCGCGGGCAAAACCTCGAGCCTGCGGGCGCTGACCGGCCTGCAGCCGTTTGAGGGCGACATCCTGTTCGACGGCCGTTCGATTCGCGGCATGCCGCCGCACCGCTTGCTGCAACAAGGGCTGGTGATGGTGCCGGAGGGACGCGGCATTTTCACCCGCCTGACGGTGCGAGAAAACCTGCAGCTGGGTGCCTATGCGCGGCGTGACGCATCGGCGGTGCGGCAAGATTTCGAACGCGTGTGCGCCACCTTCCCACGGCTGAGCGAGCGCCTGCATCAACCGGCCGGGCTGCTTTCCGGCGGTGAACAACAGATGGTGGCGATGGGCCGCGCGCTGCTCAGCCGCCCGAGGCTGCTGATATTGGACGAACCGTCGATGGGGCTGGCGCCGATTGTGGTGGAGGCCATTTTCTCGGTCATCAAGCAGTTAGCCCGTGACGGCGTCACGCTGCTGTTGGTCGAGCAGAACGCCCGCCTGGCGCTGGCGTCCACCGATCGCGCCTACGTATTGGACAGCGGCAGCCTGAGCCACAGCGGCCGCTCCGCCGACATGCTGGACGATGAAAAAATCAAACGGATCTATTTGGGTGAATAACCGTTGTTACCTTTAACCGCACCAGGAGTATGACATGCAGCAGAACATTCGCATCAAGCCGTTGGCGCTGGCCGCCATGACAATGATCCTGAGCCTCCCGGCGCTGGCGGACGACACCGTGTTGATCGGTCTTGTCGGGCCGCTGACCGGCCCTTCCGCGCGCATCGGCAAAGATCTCGAAAACGGCGCACGGCTGGCGATCGCCGACGCTAACGCACAGAAACCGACGCTGAACGGCAAACCGGTCACCTTCAAGCTGGTGTCCGAGGACGATCAGTCCGACCCGCGCACCGCCGTGGCCGTGGCGCAGCGTTTGGTCGACGAAGGCGTCGCCGGCGTGGTCGGCCACTGGAACACCGGCACCAGCATCCCTGCGGCGCGCATCTATCACGACGCCGGCATCGCTCAGGTGGCGCCGGTGGCGACCGGCCACGGCTACACGCAGCAAGGTTTTGACACCAGCTTTCGCGTGATGGGCCACGACGACGACGGCGGCAACTACGCCGGGCAATATGCGGTGAAGACGCTGAAAGCCAAGCGCATCGCAGTGATAGACGATCGCACCGCTTTCGGCCAGGGGCTGGCGGACGAGTTTATCAAATCGCTGCAGGCCCAGGGCGTGCAGCCGGTCACCCGTGAGTTTGTGGATGACAAGACCGTTGATTTCAGCGCCGTACTGACCACCGTCCGCAGTAAAAACGCCGATCTGATCTTCTTCGGCGGCGTGGATTCGCAGGCGGCGCCGCTGGCGCGCAAACTGAAACAGCTGGGCATGAACGCGCAGCTGATGGGCGCCGGCGGCTTCGTCAGCCAAACCTTCCTGACGCTGGCGCAGCGGGAAGGCGAAGGCGTCGTCGCGCTGGAGCCGGGGCTGCCGCTGGAACAGATGCCGGGCGGCAAGGCGTTTGAACAAGCCTACCGCGATCGTTATCACACCCACATCGAACTGCATGCGCCCTTCGCCTACGACGCCACCCGGGTGCTGATCGCCGCCATTGAGCAAGCCGATTCGGCCAATCCGGCCGATTATCTGCCGAAACTGCGCGCCATACATTACCAGGGCGTCACCGGCGACATCGCCTTCGATGCGCAAGGCAACCTGCAACAGCCGAGCTTCACCCTGTACCGGGTGGTTGACGGCAAATGGCAGCCGCAAACCGTGTTGGGCGGCGCCAAGTCACAATAAATCAAGAGGAGCAAGGCGATGAGCTGTGCAAAAAACGAATTGGGCATTTTGGCCCGCAGAAAGATCGAGGCGGAGATCATCAAGCCGATCTACCAGATTCTGGTGCGTGAAATCGGCAAGGCGCGCGCTCAGGCGGTGATCGGCGAAGCCATCGAGAATGCCGCCATCGAGGCGGGCAAACAGTTCGCCGCCCAGGAACCGAACGGCGCGGATCTGCGCAGCTTCGCCGCCTTGCAGTACCTGTGGGAAAAAGACGATGCGCTGCGCGTCGAGGTGATCAATCAGGACGCGCAGCACTTCGACTATAACGTCACCCGCTGCCGCTACGCCGAGATGTATCACGAGATGGGGCTGGGGGAGATCGGCCACCTGCTCTCCTGCGCCCGCGACAGTCAGTTTATCGTTGGCTATGCCCCTGACGTCGACCTGCAGCGCAGCCAGACCATCATGTCCGGCGCCCCCTGCTGCGATTTCCGCTACACCGCTAAAACGCCGGGAGAAGATCAATGACGTATCGAGTCAACGGCGAGCGCCTGTGGCAAAGCCTGCAGACGATGGCGCAGTTCGGCGCCATCGCCAATAACGGCGTCACCCGGCTGGCGCTGAGTGAAGAAGATCGGCAAGCGCGCGATCAGCTGCGCGCCTGGGCGCTGGAGGCGGGTTGCACCGTACGCGTCGACAAAATGGGCAACATGTTCCTGCGGCGTGAAGGTGCTCGCCCCGAGCTGGCGCCGGTCGTCACCGGCTCGCACGGTGATTCGCAGCCCCGCGGCGGCCGTTTCGACGGCATCTACGGCGTGCTGGCCGGATTAGAGGTTATTCGTACCCTTAACGATCGGCAGATCGTCACCGAACGCCCGATTGAAGTGATCAACTGGACCAACGAAGAAGGCGCGCGCTTCGCGCCGGCGATGATCGCCTCGGGCGTGTTCGCCGGGGTATTCGACCTGGAATACGGCCTGACGCGCCGCGACGAGCACGGCGTCAGCCTCGGCGACGCGCTGGAGCGCATCGGCTACGCCGGCGAGTATCCGGTGGGCGGTACGCCGATCCATGCCGCCTTCGAGTTGCACATCGAACAGGGGCCGATTCTGGAAGCGGAGCATCTCGACATCGGCGTAGTCACCGCCGCACAAGGGCAGCGCTGGTATGAACTGGAGGTCGTCGGCTTCAGCGCCCATGCCGGCACCACGCCGATGGATCGGCGCCGCGACGCCCTGCTCGGCTTTGCGGCGCTGGTCACGGCGGTCAACCGCATCGGTTGGGATTTCGCGCCCGACGCGCGCGCCACGGTGGGCATGGCGCAAATCACCCCCAATTCGCGTAACGTGGTGCCGGGGCGCGTCTTTTTCAGTGTCGAATTCCGCCATCCGCAGGAGGCTATTCTGGCGCAGATGGAGCAGCGCCTACTGGCGGCGGTAAACGAGGTCAACGGCGGCGGCCTGGCCGCCCGGGCCGAGCGCATCTTCCAGTATCCCCCGATCGCCTTCGATCCGGGGTGTATTGGCAGCGTGCGTCACGCCGCGCAGGCATTGGGCTATCGCCATCGCGACATGATTTCCGGCGCCGGCCACGACGCCTGTTACCTTAACCGCGTCGCCCCGACCGCCATGATTTTCATTCCCTGCGTGGACGGCATCAGCCACAACGAACGGGAAGATATCACTCCCGCCTGGGCCGCCGCCGGCGCCGACGTGTTGCTCAACGCCCTGCTGGCGCACGCCGACGCCTGATCCTCGCCCCGGTTTGGCGCCGGGGCAAAAAATATTCAACAAAACGGTTGAATATTAGCCCGCCTGATCTATATTCAACCATATGGTTGAATTATCTTCCTCACAGCTGGACGCCATTTTTCATGCGCTGGCCGACCCGACCCGCCGCTCGATGTTACGCGCGCTGGCCGGCGGTGAACGCAGCATCGGCGAACTGGCCGCGCCGTTGCAGATGTCGTTCGCCGGCGCCTCCAAGCACGTGAAAGCACTGGAACATGCGGGCCTGGTGCAACGCACCGTGCAAGGAAGAAACCATATCTGCCGGCTCGAACCCGAGCCTATGGCGCAGGCCATGCACTGGCTGCAAACCTATGAACATTTCTGGACTGAACGGCTGGATGCGCTCGAACAGGCGCTGCTGCAGCCCGAACAGCTTCCTCCCAAGGAGTGAACCATGAATGATTACGGCATGATTATCGAACCCGGCACGCTGCGCATCCAGCGGCTGCTGCCCGGCCCCATCGAGCGGGTGTGGGCTTACCTGACCGAATCCGACAAGCGCGCCACCTGGCTGGCTGCCGGCGCCATGAAGTTGGAAAACGGCGCGCCGCTGGAGCTGGAGTTTCGCAACTCCGATCTGGCGGGCGAGCACGAGCAACCGCCGGCCAAGTACAAACAGCATGGCGGCTGTGTCAGCAACCGCGGCCACATCACCTGCCTGTTCCCGCCGCGCCTGCTGAGCTTTACCTGGGCCGAACAGGAGCAGGGGCGCCCTTCCGAAGTGACCTTCGAGTTGACGGAACAGGGAAACGCGGTGCTGCTGACGGTCACCCACCGGCGCCTGGCTAACCGCGACGAGATGCTCAGCGTCGCCGGCGGCTGGCATACCCATCTGGATATTCTGCTGGATCGCCTGCACGATCGGGCGCCGCAGCCGTTCTGGAGCACCCATGCCCGGCTGGAAGAAGAGTACCGCGCCCGCCTGTAATTACGACTCGTCCCTGCGCCTGAACGCCAGATAACCGGCGATCAGCGTGAAACTGCCGACCAGCAACACCAGCAGGATAAAACCGTGGTGATTGCTGGCCAGCGGTATCCCTCCGACGTTCATGCCGAAAAAACCGGCGACGATGTTGATAGGCAACGCCAGCACGGTGATCACCGTCAGGGTGTAAAGCGTGCGGTTATTCTGCTCCATCAGTTTGGCGCCCAGCTCTTCCTGCAGCAGCCGAATGCGTTCGGTCAGACTGGCGAGATCGTTCAACACCACGGTGAACTCTTCGGTAAACTGCCGCAGATCCTGCACCACCTCACGGCTCAGCCAGCTCGGCGGCCGGTTCAACAGGCGAAACAACGCGGCCGGCTCCGGCGCCAACAGGCGCTGAAAGCGCAATAGCATGCGGCGCATGCGCCCCAGCTCGGCGCGGTTGCGTTTAACGCGGCTCGTCAGCAGACGATCCTCGATGGTATCGACATACTGGTTGGCCTGCCGCACCACCTGCTCCAGCACATCCTCCTGCTCTTCCAGCAGATGCGCCAGCAGTTCGGTGGACGACGCCAGCTGCAGCGCCGTCAGGCGGCCCAGCAACCGCTCTATCAATCGCACCGGTTTATGACGCACGGTCACCACCAGCCCACGGCGGCAATACAGCCACAGCGTCGCCGTTTCCGGGTTGTTGTCTTCAGGGTGGAAGATCACGTCGTTGAGGACGGCGAACAGATCGTCGCCCTGCCGCTCGATGCGCGTAGTGTGGGAACCGTGACGAATTTCGTGAAAGAAAAAATCGGAAATGGCGAAATGGTTTTTCAGCCACTTCTCCGCCGCCGCGTGGTTGAGATTGAGGTGCAGCCAGATAAAACCGTCGCCGGGCGACAACGTTTGGTAAGCCAGGCAAACCTGCTGCGAGTTCAGGCGCGCCGGCGGCTCGCCGGAGCGAAACGCATGGCCGTAGATCAGCCCGGTCACTTCATCATCAAAATCCAGCTTGTGCATCTTTTCCGCTGCCCTTTGCACCATAACGCCTTATCCTGCCTATTGCCGTTAGCCCAGATCGTCCACGCTGTTATAACAATCTTTATCGCTCGGCGTTAATGATTTTCAACGCTCTTGCTCATTAATATTTCCGTCATAAAAACGTCATTTCATTTTAAAAAGTTTTCATCCCTTGCCCGTTCAGCAACCGCACAATGGCTAAATGAATATAGCGGCTGATACCCTCCATCATGCAAGACACATTCATTTAAGGAACACGCTCAATAAGGAGATAACGACAATGAACAAGTTTATTACGGGCGGATGGAGCCAGTCTCTGGCTGGCCAACCGCATAAAGCGTTCGATGTCATGATGTACGGCATGGTAACCAACCTTGATGGCTTAACCACAGGCACCTCAGCCCAGCCAGGATGGAGCCCGGAAAAACAAAACAAACCCGATACGCTTCCCGGCTTTAACGGAAAGACGCTATGGGTTTACGGCGGCGGCGGATGCTCCCCGCAGCAAAAGCCGGCCAATGAGGATGAAGTGTTGAGGATCGTCGCGGCCACGGTCGATCGGGGCTGGGATGGCGTCGATTTTGATGACGAATGCAATATGAACACCGAACGGGTCATCGAAGCCATGAAACGGCTAAAAGAGGCCGGGAAAGAGACCAGCTTTGGTTTTATTGCCGGTTATTCTTACAACCACCCCAATACGGAAAATGGCAACAAGCTCAACGAGAAAGTCAGAAAAATCATTCAATCAGACCAATGCGACCGCTTTATCCATTACTGTTATGCGGCAGCGATGTGGAGCAATGACGATATTCTCGCTAATGTGATCCCGGCATTAAAACAATCGTTGGCGAACGGGGCCGAAAATAAAAAATGCATTCTGGCCCTGACGACCAAAGGATTGACCGACTGGAATTTAAATTACTTTATCGATCAGGTTTTGGACTTTAACCTTGGCGGATTATTTATTTGGAATTACGCTAACCTGACGGATGAGCACGATAAAATTATCCAGCGCCGGCTAGGCAATTAGCACAGTTCGATTTGTCGCCGCACAACAAGCGGCCGCATTCGCGGTCGCTTTATCAGCTAAAGAATGGGCTATTCAATAAATCCCAGTTTGAACTGCGCCTTGCCCGCCAGCGACATCAGGCTCGCATCTTCAGGATAGGTCGCCAGCAGCGGGAAAAAGACTGCGCCGCCGATAATGCTGCGGCGCTTTGAATCTGCCGGGCGCAGCCCCCAGATATTCTGGTACGTCATCGGCACAACCTGGCCGTCAACGAGCGCATTGCCGATATACAGCATGATATGGCCCGGAATGTAAACCAGCGTGGTAAAGGGTTTGCCGTGATCTTTGAGATAGCGCAGCCGTTCACTGGTGTTCGCTTGAGCAAGATCAACCACCCGGGTGGCCGCCTGTATCTGCGCGGCGGAATTTCTGGGAAGAAAGAGGCCAAAAGGCATCAACAGACTGCGCAGTTCGGCGGAGCAGTCATTATTGAAGTTATAGTTCCCCCAGCCATAAGGCCTGCCGCTCATTGACCGCATCAGTACGGCAAGATGTTCGGGCGTCATTTTCCACGGCATGGCGGCAAATTCCCCCTTCTTGACAACGACCCGGCGCATCTGTGCGCGGCCATCCTCTCGGCGTACCGGCACGGCGACCACAAAAAGGCCCTGTCGGTGACGGTAAAATGGCAGAATCGTGCCGTGGCGCGCCGTAAAATAAAACTGGCCGCCCGATTGCACCGAAACCGGCTGTTTAATGAATGCCCCCAGATTTTTCCCCGCCAGCGCCAGCCATTCGGAGACAAACCGCTGATCCGCCGCCGCGATGTCTTCGCTATGCACCCAACCGATCACCGTAGGCGACATGACGTATTTCCAGCGTTTATCGCGGCTTTGCGTAATAACGTATACCGGAGTGCCGGGGCGGATAGACGAATCCTGCAAATTATCAAAGGGATAACCTTGTCCAGCCAGGCGAGGGTCGTCATAAGCCGGATCGTCCGTCGGCAGGATCCTGACCAGCGTCTCCCTGACCGCAATGCCTCGGGCCGAAGAATGATAAACCTGGCTAATGTCCGTAGAAGCGTTATCTCTGACTTGCTGTTTCCAGCGGTCGGTGTGAGTCCTGAAGTTTTCCCCCCAGGAGACACTGCCACTGCCAAGGTATTTATCCATTGCGGCATCACGGTGGCTTTCCGCTTCGCGGTTCAGGACAGCAGCGATGTAATGCGGATTCCAGGGGGATTCATCGTTCGGCCCCATGCCAAAATAGTGAGATTTGAGGGCGGAAAAATGACGTTGCTGCGTGGCGGCATCCATCACGGGCACCCGCCGCTGCGGACCGGGCGGCAACCATTTATCGACAGACTGCGAATAGTTCCCCAGCGGGAACAGCGATTTGGTGGCATCGATAGGGGCTGTCGCCGTGGCGTCTTGAGGGGGCTGGCTGACCGGCGCACTGTGGCAGGCCGACAGCAGCAGAAGAGTCATCAGGCACAGCGGTTTTATTCCATTAGGCATACGTTATCAACTCCATGATAGGTTAAAATCCCTGCTTTATCCTGACGCGAAATTATTCGAATTGATACTTAATAACATCTGCGATTGATTTCCCGTTGAAGAAAACAAAGCCGGAGGCAACCCCATGACAGACACCGACCGGATTTCCCGCCGCCGCACAGAATGCGATCGACCTTCCCGCCCTGCGCCGCCAAATCTGCTATCCTGCGGCTTTGCTTTCTGACAGGAGTCCTCCATGCGCCAACGCATCATTGTCTGCCCGCTGATTGAAAACGATAACGCCTTCCTGCTGTGCAAAATGGCCGCGCACAAGGGCGTATTTCCCGGCCAGTGGGCGCTGTCCGGCGGCGGCGTCGAGCCGGGTGAGCGGATAGAGCAAGCGCTGCGGCGCGAAGTGCGCGAAGAGCTGGGCCCCGCGCTGATCCTCGACAGCATCACGCCCTGGACCTTCCGCGACGACGTGCGCATCAAAACCTACGCCGACGGCAGCCGGGAACAAATCTACATGATTTACCTGATTTTCGACTGCCACGCCGCCAACCGCGACGTGACGATCAACGATGAATTCGACGACTACGCCTGGGTGCCGCGCGAACGCCTGGCGGACTACGATCTGAACGAAGCCACCCGCTTCACGCTGCGGCAAAAGGGATTGCTGTAACAGTTTGAGCGATTATCACCCTATTTCCTTCACATTTGCCGGGCAGACTCTTTTGATATTTTTTAATCACTTAGGGTCACTATTGCCGTCGCTATGCTTTTATTTCTCCCTGTTCTCCGTCTGTCCGTCCGGCGCTTCGGCGCCGCCGCCCTGTTCAGCCTGCTGTTCGTTTTGGCACCCGCCCATGCCGCCGCGCCGCCATTGGTGTTGAATGCCAAATCGGTGCTGGTCGTCAATCAGCGTACCGGAAAAACGCTCTATCAGAAGCAACCGAACCGCGTGCTGCCGATCGCGTCTCTGTCCAAGCTGATGACCGCCATGGTCGCCCTGGACAGCAAACGCCCCATGGGCAGTCAACTCAAAGTCACCGCCGCCGATCGCGATCTGCTGAAAAAAACCCATTCGCGGCTGACCATCGGCTCGGTGCTCAGCCGCCGCGACATGCTGCACATCGCCCTGATGTCTTCGGAAAACCGCGCCGCCGCGGCGCTGAGCCGCAGTTATCCCGGCGGGCGCAAGGCCTTCGTGGCGAAAATGAATCAGAAAGCGCGCGCCATCGGCATGAAACGCGCCCGTTTCTACGATCCGACCGGGCTAACGCCGCGCAACGTAGCCACCGCCAGCGATCTGCTGAAAATGGTCAATCACGCCTATCGCTATCCATTGATTCGCCGCTTCAGCACCGACAAGCAGCAGATCGTGCATCCTGGCCGCGGCCAGCTGGTCTATCGCAGTTCCAACGGTCTGATCAACAACCCGGCCTGGAAGATCCAGCTGCAGAAAACCGGCTTTACCGACGAGGCCGGTCACTGCCTGGTGATGCGCACCACCATCAAAGGGCAGCCGGTGGTGATGATCTTGCTTGGCGCGCAGCCGCGCTACGGCCACTACCGTGACGCCATTCGTCTGAAGGCCTGGCTGGAGCGGTAAAATCGCGGCGCTTTACCGTTCTGCGCATATCCAAATCCGTTTTGGATCAATGGAATATCCTATCGCCAATCAGTATTAAGCCGCGCGCCGCCCGCATGGTATTTGTCAGGCATATCTGATGATGAAAGGAGCGGGAAAAATGGCTTATGCCTTGAGCATATTGGAAAAAAGCCCGATCGCCGACGGGGAAAGCGCCGCGCAGGCGCTGGCGCGCACGCTGCAGCTGGCGCAACGGGCGGAACGCTGGGGGTATCGGCGTTTCTGGCTGGCTGAGCACCACAACACGCCGCAGCTCGCCTGCCCGTCGCCGGAAGTGCTGATCGGCTACCTGCTCGGCCAGACGACGCGCATTCGCATCGGCTCCGGCGGCGTGATGCTGCAGCACTACAGCGCCAACAAGGTGGCCGAAAACTTCAACCTGCTGGCGGCGCTGGCGCCGGGACGCGTCGATCTCGGGGTGGGCAAAGCGCCCGGCGGGCTGCCGCTCGCAACCCAGGCGCTGCAAGCCGCCCACGATCGGCAACGCAAGCCGGACTTTCCTCAGCAGCTGTCGCAGTTGACCGCCTATCTGAACGACGACGCCGAGCCCGGCCTGAGCGCCACACCGCTGCCGCCGCAGGGCGCGCAGCGTTTTCTGCTCGGTGCCAGTAAAGAAAGCGCAACGCTGGCGGCCGAGTCCGGCTGGGCCTTCGTGTTCGCCGCGCATTTGAACGGCAATCCGCAGGATATCCGCGACGCGCTGGAGCACTACGCCGCACACAGCGGCGGCCGCAAGGCGCTGCTGGCGGTGGCGGCGATCGTGGCCCCCAGCGAGGAACAGGCCGCGGCATTGGCGGCCGACATTCGGCAATACCGCGTGCACGTTGCCGGTGAGCAGAGTGTGACCGTCGGCAGCCTGGCGCAGGCGGAGAGTTTCGTGCAGCAGGCCGGCGCCACCGACTACCGCATCGAGCCGCGGGAAAGCCATATTCTGCTCGGCACCGCGCAGCAGGTGCATCAGCAACTGGCGCAGCTGCAACAACAGTACGGCGTGGAAGAGTTCATCATCGACACGCCGATCGCCGAACCGGCCGCCCGGTTAGCCTCGCTGCAGTTACTGGCGGAGGAGAGTTTGACGCCGGCTTAGTTGATCGCCGCCGCCGCCCGCATGGCTTCGGACAGATCCTGTGCCAGCGGCGCCAACTGCGACGGCGTGACGTTCGCCAGGCTGACGCGGAGCGCCGGACCACACTTCAGGCGGAAAGGTTCACCGCCCTGCACCAGCCACCCCCGCTGCGCCATCAGTTGCGCGGCGGCGGTTTCCGAGCGCACCGGCACCCACAGATGCAGCCCTTCACCTACCGCGAGCGCCGTGTGATTCAACGCATTGAGCCGCTGGACCAGCTCATCCCGTCTGGCCTGATACGCCTGTTGCGCCCGCTGCAATTGCCCTTCCTGCAAGGCTTGTTCCCACAGTCTGGCGGCGATCTGCTGCAAGATATGGCTGACCCAGCGTTCGCTGATGTACTGATCGGCGCGCATCGCCTGCAGCAAGGTCGGGCTGCCGCAGGCCAACGCGATGCGCAGATCCGGGCTGAGAAACTTGCTGAGCGACAGCACGTACAGGCCGCGATCGCCGTCGAACGGCAGATGCAGCGGCTGTTGCGACAACGGCCCCCAGAAATCGTCGACGATCGCCAGACACTGCGGATGGCCGCGCAGAAAACCTCGCCACTGCTGCGCACGTTGCGCTGAAAGCGAAGCGCCGGTCGGATTATGGGCGCGCGGCGTCAGGATCACCGCGTCAGCCGCGCCACTCTCCGGTAGCCGACAGCCCTGTTCATCCACCGCCAGCGGCAGCGGCCGCAGGCGCAGGTGACGCAGCAGCGTCAATAGCGGCGGCCAGCAGGGATCTTCCACCCACACCGCCGCCCCAGGCTGCGCATGGCAGCGCAGCGCCTTTTCCATCGCGTCCAACGCGCCGGAAAACACCGCCGGTTCCCCCAGGGCCACGCCCTGGCGCCCGAGCCACTCACACCCGAGACCGGTCAATACCGGCAGGTCGCCGCTGATGTCATAGCCGTTTTGCTGCGGGAACACCTCCGCCGCGCCAAGCCTCAGCGCCGGCAGCAAAGCGGCATCCAGGTTGCCGCTGGCCAGATCGCACATCCCCGCCGGCACCTGGCGCGGCGCATAGGCCGCACTCACCGCCGCCAGCGGCCGCTCCAGCACCACCGTACCCGCCCGCCCGCGCGTCGCCACCAGGCCGGCATCGCGCAATCTGGCGTATGCGCTGGCCACGGTATTCGGATTGACCTCCAGCTCCGCCGCCAGCTGGCGTACCGGTGGCAACAGTTCGCCCGGCCGCAGCGCGCCGTTTTTGATGCGTGCGGCGATCTGCTCGGCAATCTGGACAGCGCCGCCGCCTTTTGCATACAATGAAGTCATACATAAATCCTTTTGTACTAGTTCAAATAAGATTAGCAGCTTCTGCGGCCAAAAGTAAGGGGTTCCATGGATAAACATTACGTGCTCGACATTCAGTATGCAGGAAAAGCCTTTGCCCGCCTGCAGCTGTTCACCCCGTGGGCAGCCGATCAGCTGGAGCAGGCCTGCGCGCTGTTCCCGGCCGCACAGGGTTATCAGGTGCAGCTCAGCCAGGTCAGCGAACGCCGCATCGTCTACCAGAGCGGCGCGCAGGGCATCACGGTGCTGGGCGAGTCGCTGGCGCTGATCCCCTTCACTCACGCTAGCGAGGTTAAACAATGAAAAAAGCCGTCGCCATTCGGCACGTCAACTTTGAAAACCTGGGCATCCTCGGTTCCCTGCTGTCACTGCGCGGCTATCAGATCGATTATTACGATGCCGGCCGCGATGATATTCGTGCTATCAATAATGAAGAGACCGATCTGTTGGTGGTGCTCGGCGGGCCGATCAGCGCCGCTCAGCACTTTTCCGGCGAGCAGCGGTATGATTTTCTCGACCATGAATTCGCGCTGGTCAAACAGCGCCTGGGGCAGCGGCGGCCGACCCTTGGGGTTTGCCTCGGCGCACAAGTGATCGCCCAGGCGCTGGGCGCTGAGGTTATTTCGCTCGGTGTGAAAGAGATAGGCTTCGCCCCGCTGACCACGCCGCCGGCGGAAGAGGAGTCGGTGCTGGCGCCGCTGGCCGACACGCCGGTGCTGCACTGGCACGGGGATATGTTCATGATCCCGGACGGCGCCCGCTGCCTGGCCAGCACGGCAGTATGCCCGCATCAGGCCTTCGACTATCAGGGGTTCGCGCTCGGCCTGCAGTTCCATTTAGAGGCGGATTATCGCGATATCGAACGCTGGCTGATTGGCCATGCCTGCGAGCTGGAACTGGCCGGCATCGCGCCCCAGACCCTGCGCGACCAGGCCGCGCGCCACGGCGCGCAGCTGGAACAGCGCGCGCGGCAGGTGTTCGCGCGCTGGCTGGATAACAACGAACCAAGGAAGTAACTCATGCAACAGGCTTCACCTTTGCGGTCACCGTCTATCGACGTGATCAGCATTCAATCTCAGGTGGTCTACGGCAGCGTCGGCAACGGCATCGCCTACCGCGCTCTGCTGAAAAAGGGACTGGAGGCGCTGCAGGTGCCCAGCGTGCTGTTCGGCTGCCCACCCTATTACGGCAAACCGCACGGCGGCGTCATCTCCGGCGATTGGTTCGGCGGTTTTCTCGACGACCTGATCGCCCGCGGCGTCATGAAGCGCGCACGGGCGGTGATCGTTGGCTACCTGGGCGACGTGATGCAGTGCCATATTCTGGCCAACTGGCTGCAGCGGGTGCGCTCGCTCAATCCGCAGATAAAAATCTATATCGATCCGGTGATGGGCGATTACGGTGAAGGGATCTACGTGGATGAACGCATCGTCAACTGCTATCGCTCGCCGTTCCTGCGGCTGGCCAACGGCCTGACGCCGAACGGTTTCGAACTGGAGCAGCTGTGCGGCCGGCAACTGAGCAGCCGCGAGCAGACGCAACACGCCGCGCAGGCGCTGTTGAACGACACCACCGAATGGGTGTTGGTCACCAGCGCACCGGGCGTAGCGCAACACGAAGACGAAGTGGGATTGATGCTGGTCACCCGGCAGGAAACGCAGTGCTTTACTCATCCGAAGGTCAAATCGGCGGTCAAAGGCACCGGCGATTTGTTCACCGCGTTGCTGGTCAGCCATCTGCTGCAGGGCGCTGCGCTCGACGCGGCAGTGGTTGCCGCCAGCGATGAAGTCTGCGGCGTACTGGCCGAAGCGGCGCATTTCGGTTGGGAAGAGATCGGCAGCCTGCGGGCGCTTAACCCCTAAGGCCGCAGGCGAGTCAGAGGGGCAGCGCACTGCCCCTGATAACTATCAGCGTTTTTTCTTTTTGTTGAAATCCAGCTCGAAGGCGAACACGGCGCTCTGAATTTTGCGCTCCATCGCCAATCCGAGCTTAAGAAAGCGGCATGACAGGCGCGAGAAGTGCACCACCTGGTCGTTATCGTCGGTTTCCTGATCGTCGTTGACCACCACCAGCTCCATGTTGACCTTGAAGCTGCCGTAGCTGCCCAGATCCAGCTCCGCTTTCTTGAACTGCAAGCCTGGCTGGAAGAAATCCGGCAGCGGGCCGTCGAAGCGTAAACCGACGCCGCCGGCGGAGAGATCGTGGATCCGCAGCTCGTACGGCGTGCCGTCCGGGTATTCGCCGGTACAAAAGAATTGGCGCCAGTGCGGCGTAGTGATGCGGAACTGGCGACGGCGCTGAATGTAGACCAGCTCCTGCGGCAGACGGGTCGAACAGGCCTGTACGCCCTGATGTTCGGTCAGCTCCGCCTGGGGGACGGAAAACTCGATTTTGGCGTCGTTGCTTTCAATCACGATGGTGCAAGCGCCGTCGATGGCGCTCGAGGCTTCCTCACCGCTAAACACGATATTGTCCGGCCCGACGCTCAATAACAGACTTTGAAACCGGTGCTGCTGATTTTCTACGCGCAGCGGCGTGCGTTGTTTGCAAATTTCTCGCAGAATCGCCAGAACTTCAAAACGCTCCCGTTTGATAAACAGTCCGTTATCGCTGTGCTCCACACGTGTCTCCTGACTTTTTTTCTAATGACGTCTTACGTATTCCTTACGGTTATCATCTCTGGGAATATTCCTAAAGTCAAATTTGCCAGCGTTGCCAGGCCTGCGGCAGCAGGCGCGCGAAACGTTTCGCCCATGCCTGTTGCCCGTGTTCGTCAGCGACCAAATCCTGGCGAATTTCGATGCCGACGTAAGGCAAACCGCGGCGCTCCGCGTGCACCGGCAACGTGTAATCGGTGGCGTCCGTCATCGCATAAGGTTCGTTAATACCCACCTGCAGATCCCCCTCTTCACGCAGCAGTTCAGCCAACAGCAGCGCAAATTCCGGGTAGCGGTTAAACAGCAGCCCCACCTGCCAGGGGCGCGATTGGCCCTTGAACACCGGCGTGAAGCTGTGCATGGCGATCACCGCCGTCGGCAGTTCGCGCAGTTGGCGTTGCCCCAGATACTCGTCGATAGCGTGGTGATACGGTAAAAATACCTCGCGCTCACGCGCCAGCGCGTGTTCGGCGTCGATGCTGATATTGCCGGGGATGGGCGTCAGTTCAGACAAGTGAGGGATCGAGCTGGCGATGCCGGGTGCCCGGTTGCAGTCGATCACCAACCGTGAGTAACGCTGATGAATCAGCGTGGCGTCCAGTTGGCGGCTCAGATGGCGCGATACGCCCAGCGCGCCGATATCCCAACCGATGTGGCGCTCGATCTCCCCCGGCGGTAAGCCGAGATCCCCGAGGGATTGCGGTATCGCCTTGCCGGCGTGATCGCACAGCAGCAAAAATGGCGCTTTGCCGCGCGGGGTTTCAACGGCGGCGGCGGGCGGTTCATCGGCGGACAATAACGGCGGGATAAACGAATGAGGCATGAAAGGCTCCGGCGGTGGAAAGCAAAACGTTTATCGTAGCGCTATCCCATCGCCGGCCCCAAGGTCGTGCTTAGATCAAAAAGGCATGAGTCAGACGCCGATCATGCCGTCTCGGCTTCCTGCGGCTGATGCACCGCAATATAACGTTGATAACGCGACGGCTTGAGCCGCGAGGTATCCACCAGCACCAGGCCGTCGATGCAGTTGTTGAAGGCCGGATCGGTGCCAAAGTCGATAAACTGCACCCCGCCCGGTTCGCACAGCTCGGTGTACTGTTTGTACAGCGTCGGGATCGAGCAGCCGATGTTGCTGAGCAGGCTCTTCAGCCGCACCAGATCTTCCTGGTAGTTATCCCCGGCAAACTGCGCCAGCACCTGCGGCAACGACGCCGGATAAGGACGACGCGACTGCGCGAAGGCGTGGTCCGGCGAGAAATAGAGCCGATAGAAGGCGATCAACAGATCCCGCGCCGCCAGCGGCATGCCGCCGGAAATGGATACCGGGCCGAACAGATAGCGATACTGCGGGTATTTCGACAGATAGGCGCCGATGCCCAGCCACAAATAGTCCAGCCCGCGCTTGCCCCAATAGGCCGGCTGAATGAAGCTGCGCCCCAGTTCGATGCCCTGCGCCAGGATCGGTTCCATATCGCGGTCATAGTGGAACAGGCTGTTGCTGTAGATGCTCTCTAGGCCCTTACGCGCGATTTGTTCGGCGGTGGGGATAAAACGATAGGCGCCGACGATCTCCAGCTCCTCTTCATCCCACAGCACCAGGTGATAATAATCGTCGTCGTAGCTGTCCAGATCGCGGCGGCGGCCGGAACCTTCCCCCACCGCGCGGAAAGCGATCTCGCGCAGGCGCCCCAGCTCGCGCAGGATCGGCGTGCGCGCTTCATCGTGACGGCGATAGAGATAGATGGTTTTGCCGTCCGGCGTCACCCCCAGTCGTTCGCAGTTCGCCAGCGCCTTTTTCAGCTCCAGACGCTCTTCCGGCAACGCGATCGGCGATTCGCTGGCGAACAGCCCCGGTTTGCCTTGGCCCAGGCGATACACGTGGCGGCGAAAGCGCTCCGCCAGATCCTTGGCGCTGGTGTGGCCGTCGTGCCAGTTGGCGAACGGCACGCGGCCGCCGATGCGGATCCTGATGCGCCCGCCCCGCTGCTGGAACATTTCACGCACCAGCAGCAGCGTCGACAGCGGACGGTAGACCAGCGACGTAAAGTAGAACAGGTTGCTGTTGCGCGCGCTGATATGAATCGGCACGATCGGCGCGCGCGCCTTGGCGGCCAGACGCAGAAAACCGGTATGCCAGTGGCCGTCGCGGATGCCTTTCGGGCTCATGCGCGACACTTCGCCGGCCGGGAACAGGATCAGCGCGCCCTGATTGTCTAGCTGCTGCTGCATGCCTTCTATCTGTTTGCGGCTGGTTTTATAAGCGACGTTATCCACCGGCACGAACAGGTTGCGCAGCGGTTCGATGTAGGTCAGCAGTTGGCTGGCCACCACTTTCACATCCGGCCGCACCGCCGCGACGGCGCGCAACAGCACCAGTCCGTCGAGCGAGCCGATCGGGTGATTGGCCACGAGCACCACCGGCCCCTGGCTGGGGATGTTTTCCAGATCGCCGTCCACCAGCTCGCAGCTGAGGTTAAAGTAGTCCACCACCTGCTCGATCAGATCGAGCCCTTTCAGGTGGGGATAGTCGGCGGCGAACTGTTTGAATTCTTTTTCGAAGAGAAGGGTTCTTAGCAGGCTGCGCTGCCAGGCAGGGGTATTGCGGTGTGGAAATGCATCTTGCAACAGAGAATCCAGGCTGAACATCGCGTTATCTCCTGACGTAGTCGCTGCAAACTTAAGCCAGAGCCATGACTCTGACATGTCAGTCACATGACAATAAAATGAATCCATCGACTATCAGGTATAGCAAAGTAATGGCGATTTGGGAGCGAAAGACGCATTTTCGCCCCCACTTCCCCTCACATCGGCGCCAGCAACGCTTCAATGCGGCGGTTCACCGCCTCACGCAGGCGCTATCGGCTGCAGATCCTCGCCGGGATGGGCCACGAACGGATCGCCGGAGGGAAACGCATGGCCGCTGTCGTTCACCCTCACCCGCTGCAATGCGGCGCTATTACACGCGCCGGCATAAAAAAACAGTGAAAGCCCGGCGGCTGCCGAATTATCGCTGCGGCTTTCGGCCTCGACGGACTGAATAATTAAATGCCGGGAATTGTCGACTGAAAAATAACGAATTTGCCGTTTTCACTTTGCGTTGACGCAGCTTTCGGTTGGCGCTCAAATGAAAGCAAGAACAAATATAACCAACTGATAGATATAGATATTTTAAAATTAATCGATTGCATTTCAGTGTTTCGTTTGCTGTAATTCGCCACGAACAACTGAAAGCGCTCCGGTCGGTATCGCTGCGGCTTATTAAGCCGCGGTCGGGCACGGCTACAGGTAAATCAGGAGTCTGCGTTAATGATCACTACCGCAAAACACCGGGAATTAATTATCGGCCCGCTGTGCCGCGAAGGCGCGGTGCGCGTGGAACCGCTCAGCCAGCTGCTTTCGGTCTCCAGCGTCACCATCCGCATCAATCGCGACGTCAAACACACCCTCGCCGACGCCAGCAAATTTGGCCGCACAAGTTTTGCACGATCGCGACATCGGCCAGATCCACCGCCTGGTCACCGACAGCCGCATTCCGGAACACTGTCTGCAGGCGCTACACCCTTTAGGGATCGACGTGATTATCGCCGACCGTTAACCGAGGCTTTTTAAGGAGCTGTCATCATGAACGCGTATTTCTCTTACGAGGCGAATTGGCTGAAGCAGCGCAACGCCTGGCACACCGCCGCAGAAATTTGGCAACAGCCGGATCTGTGGGCGGCGCTGCACCGGCAGCTGCAGGATCAACAGGCGCAATGGCAGCCGTTTCTGGCGCCGCTGCTGGCCAATCCGCGCCTGCAGATCGTGCTGTGCGGCGCCGGCAGCTCGGCGTTCGCCGGCCGCGCCCTGGCCCCCTGGCTGCGCGAACGCACCGGCCGCAACGTGGTGGCCTACGGCACTACCGATATCGTCGCCAACCCGCTGCAGTATCTCGACCCTGAGCGGCCGACGCTGCTGGTCTCCTTCGCCCGCTCGGGCAACAGCCCGGAGAGCGTGGCGACGGTGGAGCTGGCCGACCAACTGCTGCCGGAAAGCTACCACCTGATGCTGGTGTGCAACCCGGACAGCAAGCTGGCGCAGTATGCGCATCGGCGCGACAACGTCTGTTCGCTGGTGATGCCGCAAGGTTCTAACGATCAGAGCTTCGCCATGACCTCCAGCTTCAGCTGCATGATGCTGAGCGCCGCGCTGCTGCTCGGCCCCCTGTCGCTCGAGGCCGCCCAGGCGCCGCTGCATGCCATGGTGCAGCGCTGCCGCGCTCTGCGAGAAACGCTGCAGCCGCAGGTGAAGGCGCTGGCCGCCGGCGGTTTCCGCCGCTACATCACCCTCGGCGGCAGCTGCTTTACCGGCCTCGCCGAAGAGGCCTCGCTCAAGATGCTGGAGCTGACCGCCGGGCGCATCGTTACGCGCTACGACTCGCCGCTCGGCCTGCGTCATGGTCCGAAATTTATGGTCGACGGCCAGACGCTGGTGGTGTTGATGTTCTCGCGCGACGACTACGCCCGCCAGTATGACCGCGATCTATGGAACGAACTGCAGCGCGATGGGCAGGCGATGCAGCTGGTCGGATTGACCGGCGAGCGCCACCCCCTCGCCGATACCCTGCTGCATATGCACGATGCGGCAGACGATATCTGGCTGCTGTTCCCGTATCTGCTGTTCACCCAAATGCTGGCCTTCGAGAGTTCGCTGGCGCTGGGGCTGACCCCAGACAACCCTTGCCCGACCGGCGAGGTTAACCGGGTGGTGAAAGGCGTGACGATTTACCGTTTTCCTTCCCCCGAGCTGTAAGGAGATCCCATGTATCTGATAGCCAACCGAGACATGCTGCTCAAGGCGCAGCGCCAGGGTTACGCCGTTCCGGCGTTTAACGTTCACAATCTGGAAACCGTGCAGGTGGTGGCGGAGACCGCCGCCGAACTGCGCTCGCCGGTGATCATGGCCGGCACGCCCGGCACCTTCAGCTATGCCGGCACCGACTACCTGATCGGTATCTGTCAGGCGGCCGCGCACCGCTACGATCTGCCGCTGGCGCTGCATCTGGATCATCACGAAGAGCTCGATGACATCGAGCACAAGGTGAAAAGCGGCATCCGCTCGGTAATGATCGACGGCTCCCATTTGCCGTTCGAGCAGAATATCGCCAAGGTGGCCGCCGCAGTGGCCCTGTGCCATCGCTACGGTGCCAGCGTGGAGGCGGAGCTGGGCCGCCTGGGCGGGCAAGAGGACGATCTGATCGTCGATACGGCGGACAGCTTCTATACCGACCCGGTGGCGGCACGCGAGTTTGTCGCCGCCACCGGCATCGATTCGCTGGCGGTGGCGATCGGTTCCGCCCACGGCCTGTATCACGGCGAACCGAAGCTGGACTTCGAACGCCTGGCGCTGATCCGCGAACAGGTGGACGTGCCGTTGGTGCTGCATGGCGCCTCCGGCATTCCGGAAGCAATGGTCAAGCGCGCGATTTCGCTCGGCGTTTGCAAGGTCAACGTCGCCACCGAATTGAAAATCGCCTTCGCCGATGCGGTAAAAAGCTACTTTTCACAGCACCCGGACGCCAACGATCCGCGCAAATACATCGTCCCCGGCAAGCTGGCGATGAAAGAAGTGGTGGCGGAAAAGATCCGCATCTGCGGCAGCAGCGGCATGCTGTAACCCCACGCCCGCCCCCGGTTTCAGTGGCTGCACCACGGGGGCGAAAACATCCCGCCATTTTCCGCTTTCCTGAGAGAACGATCACAGCCTGTTATCCCGCCCGCGCCTGAAACCATTAACCGGTCTTCACTATGATCCAAATCATGGTTTTACTCATCCTACCTCTCTATTATCAAATTCATTGAATGCAGGCAGTAGGATTTTTGCCCATTCGTTTTTATTTCGCCAAGCGAAATAGCTTATTTGATGAAAACAAGCGCGCTTGTTTTTTAATTGGCAGTGTTTTTACTCTGAAAGGAACAGCGTATGAACCATTACTTAGCCGTATTAAGCGCATTGGTCATTCTGCCCTTCGCTCTGCAAGCAAAACCGCTTTCCGGCAGCCAGGTCGCCTCTGGCGTCGTCCGCTTCACCGGCGCCATTACCACGCCTGCATGCACCGTCAAACATCAGGATGAAAAACTTATCTCCAGCTGCTTCGGTAAAGTGACGGAATATCAGAACGGGTATATATCCTCTTCGTTAAAAGCGATGCCAAAAGAATTAGTTTCTGCCGTCAGCACTGAGATGGTGAATAACGATCCCCATTTAAAGCGCGTGACCATCAGCTATAAGTAACCACAAAGCGTTACTGCCTGCTGAAATAATAAACAAGACACAACTTGTCTTGATGACTTATAAATTTATTTTATAAATTTATCGCACAATAACTCCCCGCCTTACCGTAAGCCGGCTATTCGGGCGACCCTGCGGTCGCCCATCAGCATGTCCGAAATCCGCCATCGCTCCCTTCCATTTCATGCGATAATCGCCCTACCAAACCGAGGAGTGATCCAGATGCAGACTTTTTTGATTGATCGTACCGCCACGCCGGTGGGAGAACTGGTGCTGATTGCCGATGAACAGGGGCGCCTGCGGGCGATTGACTGGACCGATCACGAAGCGCGCCTGATGAAGCTGCTGAATACCCACTACCGCGCCGATCGGTTCACCCTGCGCGAACAGCGCGATCCCAGCGGGCTGACCGACGCCATGCAGCGCTATTTCGCCGGTGAACTGAGCATTATCGATCGGTTACCGGTGATGACCGCCGGCACCGAGTTCCAACGCACCGTCTGGCAACAGCTGCGCCAAATTCCCTGCGGCGAGATCCTGACCTACGGCCAGCTCGCGCAACGCATCGGCCGTCCGACCGCCTCGCGCGCAGTCGGCATGGCCAACGGTTCAAATCCGATCAGCATCGTCGTGCCCTGCCACCGAGTGATCGGTTCGCAAGGCGCACTGACCGGCTATGCCGGCGGCGTACAGCGCAAACAATGGCTGCTGCAGCACGAAGGCTACTTGCCTAAAAGCCTGCTGTAGCCGCGCCAGGCGATTATCCGGCGCCATTGTTTGGCGACGCTTAATAAAGCCCATTGCTCAACGCCACGCTCGCCGGCCGCTGGGCCCCATGAATAACTTGTGTGAATAAAACGCATAAGTCACAAATAATACTCATAACTTCAGTCCCCTACAGAATAATCGGCGGCATGTGTGCGTAAAATTCGCACACAATGCCCCTATTCAGACTAATGCTACCCTTATCAGCTGCGGCAAAAGATGTTAAAATTGACTCATATCAATTATTGAATGAGCGTAATCTATGATCCCGGAAAAACGCGTGATTCGTCGTATCCAGTCTGGTGGTTGTGCGATCCATTGCCAGGACTGCAGCATCAGCCAGCTGTGCATTCCTTTCACCCTTAATGCCCACGAGCTGGACCAGCTCGACAACATTATCGAGAGGAAAAAGCCCATCCAGAAAGGCCAGACCCTGTTCAAGGCCGGCGACGAGCTGAAATCGCTGTACGCGATCCGTTCCGGGACCATCAAAAGCTACACCATCACCGAGCAAGGCGACGAGCAGATCACCGGTTTCCACCTGGCGGGTGACCTGGTGGGCTTCGACGCCATCGGCGGTCTGAAGCACCCAAGCTTCGCTCAGGCGCTGGAAACCTCGATGGTGTGCGAGATCCCATTCGAAACCCTCGACGATCTGTCCGGCAAAATGCCGAACCTGCGTCAGCAGATCATGCGGTTGATGAGCGGCGAGATCAAAGGCGACCAGGACATGATCCTGCTGTTGTCGAAGAAAAACGCCGAAGAGCGCCTGGCGGCGTTCGTTTACAACCTGTCGCGCCGCTTTGCGGAGCGCGGCTTCTCACCGCGTGAGTTCCGGTTGACCATGACCCGCGGCGACATCGGCAACTACCTTGGGCTGACGGTGGAAACCATCAGCCGCCTGCTGGGCCGCTTCCAGAAAAGCGAAATCCTCAGCGTGAAAGGCAAATACATCACCATCGAAAACGCCGACGCCCTGTCGGTGCTGGCCGGTACGCCGCGTATCAACGTGACCGTCAACGCCTGATTCTCCTGCCGGATCACCATTTCCCCGAAATTGTTGATCCGGCACGCTTCTGTTGTTGTTCTGTTTTTCAATGTTGGGTTACTCTGTAAATTAACAGACTGTTGATTTCAGCTGTAAGGAGGCCCTATGGCGAAGTATCAGAATCTTCTGGTGGCTATTGACCCCAATCAGGACGATCAGCCGGCATTGCGCCGCGCCGTGTACCTGGTAAAACGGAACGGCGGGCGCATCAAGGCCTTCCTGCCCATCTATGACTTCTCTTACGAAATGACGACCCTGCTCTCCCCGGATGAAAGAACGGCGATGCGGCAAGGTGTGATCAGCCAACGCGCCGCCTGGATCAACGAGCAGTGCCGCTTCTATCTCAACGACGGCGTGCCGATCGAAATCAAAGTGGTCTGGCATAACCGCCCCTTCGAAGCCATCATTCAGGAAGTGCTTTCCGGCCAACATGACCTGCTGCTGAAAATGGCGCACCAACACGACCGGTTGGAGTCGGTGATCTTTACCCCCACCGACTGGCACCTGCTGCGCAAATGCCCTTGCCCGGTGTGGATGGTGAAAGACCAGCCCTGGCCGGAAGGCGGCAAGGCGCTGGTGGCGGTCAATCTGGCCAGCGAAGAACCCTATCACGACCCGCTCAATATCAAACTGGTGCAAGAAACCGTCGAACTGGCGCAAAACGTCAACCAGACCGAGGTTCACCTGGTCGGCGCCTATCCCGTTACCCCGATCAACATCGCCATCGAATTGCCCGACTTCGACCCGAGCGTCTACAACGACGCCATTCGCGGCCAGCATCTGATCGCCATGAAGGCGCTGCGGCAAAAATTCTGCATTAAGGAAGAGTTCACCCACGTGGAAAAAGGCCTGCCGGAAGAGGTGATCCCCGATCTGGCCGAACATCTGCAGGCCGGCGTGGTGGTGCTGGGCACCCTGGGCCGCACCGGTATTTCAGCCGCCTTTATCGGCAACACGGCGGAACATGTGATCGATCATCTGAAATGCGACCTGCTGGTGATTAAACCGGAAAACTTCAACTGCCCGATCGAGGCGGATGAAGACGACGAACACGACGACGAAGATTAGGCTTCGCGCATAAAGAAACGGGCCGCTGAAAAGCGGCCCGTTTTTCTTTGGTTGCCCAATTTTACTTCTGCAACGCCCGCAAAATCGCTTCCACGCTGTCTTTGGCGTCGCCAAACAGCATTTGGGTGTTCTCCTTGAAGAACAGCGGATTCTGCACGCCGGCGTAGCCGGTGTTCATCGACCGTTTGAACGCGATCACGTTCTGCGCTTTCCACACTTCCAATACCGGCATGCCGGCGATCGGGCTGCGCGGATCTTCCAGCGCCGCCGGGTTCACCGTATCGTTGGCGCCGATCACCAGCACGGTGTCGGTATCCGGGAAATCGTCGTTGATTTCATCCATCTCCAGCACCACGTCGTACGGCACCTTCGCCTCTGCCAGCAGCACGTTCATGTGGCCCGGCAAGCGCCCCGCGACCGGGTGAATGCCGAAGCGCACCTTCACGCCGCGCGCCCGCAGTTTTTCAGTGATTTCCGCCACCGGATACTGCGCCTGCGCCACCGCCATGCCGTAGCCCGGGGTGATGATCACCGAGGTGGAGTTTTTCAACTGCTCGGCCACCTCTTCCGCCGTGGTTTCACGGTATTCGCCCATCTCTTCGGCATCGCCGGTGGATGAACCGTCGCTGCCGAAACCGCCGGCGATCACGCTGATAAACGAGCGGTTCATCGCCTTGCACATGATGTAAGACAGGATCGCACCCGAAGAGCCCACCAGCGCGCCGGTGACGATCAGCAGATCGTTGCTCAGCATGAAGCCCGCCGCGGCCGCCGCCCACCCCGAGTAGGAGTTGAGCATCGACACCACCACCGGCATGTCGGCGCCGCCGATCGAGGCGACCAGATGCCAGCCGAACGCCAGCGCGATCGCCGTCATCAGCAGCAGCGTCACCACCTGCCAGCCCACGCTGTCGGTGCGCACGAACGCCACCAGCAGCAGGAACGAGATCACCAGCGCCGCCAGGTTCAGCTTGTGGCGATTCGGCAGCATCAACGGCTTGGAAGAAATGATGCCGCGCAGTTTGCCGAAGGCGACGATCGACCCGGTGAAGGTCACCGCACCGATAAAGATGCCGAGGAACACTTCGGTCAGATGGATATTCGCCATCACCGGCTCCATCGGCGCACCGTGATCCAGATAACTGTTGAAACCGACCAGCACCGCGGCCAGGCCAACGAAGCTGTGCAGCACCGCCACCAGCTCCGGCATTTCGGTCATCTCGACCTTCTTCGCCAGATAGACGCCGATCGAGCCGCCGATGATCATGGCGATGATGATCCAGCCGACGTTGCCGGAATCCGGCCCCAGAATGGTCGCGATCAGCGCGATCGCCATGCCGGCGACGCCGAACAGGTTGCCCTGCTTCGACGTTTCATGACGCGACAGGCCCGCCAGGCTGAAAATAAACAAAATAGCGGCAACAATGTATGCAGCTGTAACCAATCCTCCAGACATTTGTTACCCCTTAGTTCTTGCGGAACATCTTCAGCATGCGCTGAGTGACGGTGAACCCACCGAAAATATTGATGCTGGCGATCAGCACGGCGATAAAGGAGAGGAAACTCACCCAGCCGCCGTGGCCAATTTGCAGCAGCGCACCGACCACGATAATCCCTGAGATCGCGTTGGTGACCGACATCAACGGGGTATGCAGCGCATGGCTGACGTTCCAGACCACGTAGTACCCGACCACGCAGGCCAGCGCGAACACGGTAAAGTGCGACAGGAACTCTTTCGGGGCTGCGTCCGCCAGCCAGCCGAACAGCAGGATCGCCAGAGCCATCAGGCCGTACTTCAGCCACGGCGAGGTCGGCTTGGCTTCAGGTTTGGCGACCGGTGCGGCGGCGGGCGCCGCTTTCGGCTGGGCGGAAACCTGGATCGGCGGCGCCGGCCAGGTGATTTCACCGCTGCGCACCACGGTAACGCCGCGGATCACCGTATCGTCGAAATCGATATCGATCTCGCCGTTCTTCTCTTTCGACAGCAGCTTCAGCAGGTTGACCAGGTTGGTGCCGTACAGCTGCGAAGATTGTGTCGGCAAGCGGCTCGGCAGATCGGTATAGCCGATGATTTTCACGCCGTTGTCGGTCATGGTAATGGTGTCGGCCACGGTCAGTTCGCAGTTGCCGCCGGTTTGCGCCGCCAGATCGACGATCACGCTGCCCGGCTTCATCGACGCCACCATCTCTTTGGTGATCAGCTTCGGCGCCGGTTTACCCGGGATCAGCGCGGTGGTGACGATGATGTCAACCTCCGCCGCCTGTGCGGCGAACAGCGCCATCTCTGCCTTGATAAAGGCTTCGGACATCACTTTGGCGTAACCGTCGCCGCTGCCCGCTTCCTCTTCAAAATCCAGCTCGAGGAATTCCGCGCCCATGCTCTGCACCTGCTCTTTCACTTCCGGGCGGGTGTCGAAGGCGCGCACGATGGCGCCGAGGCTGCCCGCAGCGCCGATCGCCGCCAGGCCGGCCACGCCGGCGCCGATGATCATCACCTTGGCCGGCGGCACTTTGCCGGCGGCGGTGATCTGGCCGGTGAAGAAGCGGCCGAACTCATGCGCCGCCTCGACGATGGCGCGGTAGCCGGCGATGTTGGCCATCGAGCTCAGCGCATCCATCGACTGGGCGCGCGAGATGCGCGGCACCGAGTCCATCGCCAGCGCGGTGACGTTGCGCGCCGCCAGCTTGGCCATCAGCTCGGGGTTTTGCGCCGGCCAGATAAAGCTGACCAGCGTGCTGCCTTCGCGCATCAAGGCGATCTCGTCGTCTTGCGGCGCGTTGACTTTCAGGATCAGATCCGACTGCCACACGTCGTTTTCGTCGACCAGCGCCGCGCCGGCGGCTTCGTAGGCGACGTCGTCAAAACTGGCCAGTTTGCCCGCCCCGCGTTCAATCGCGACGGTAAAACCCAGCTTCAGCAGTTGTTCCACCGTTTTCGGCGTGGCTGCGACCCGGGCTTCATTGGCCAACCGCTCTCTTGGTACACCAATACGCATAATGTTCCCTTCTCACCTGTCTTGGATGATGTTTATTATTTTCCTGCCCATAGAACGGCGCCATCGGCGAGCGAGGCGTCAACTTGCCCGCACTGATTTCAGACGCCAACTATAACCTACTGAAAATAAGGTCGATGATCCATAATTGCTTACGCATTCAGCCCTGTTTTTACATAAAAACGCCGGGCGCGATATGACAAATCGCAATTTACAGTGAAAAAATGCATACAGAACAGCACATTCTGCATGGTTAGAGGTTTGCGCCCGGCGTAACGATTTATCGCCATGCGGGGAGGATAAGCATAAAAGTTATCATTTTGTGAATAATTAACACTAATGACACCAAAGCCTTTATTATGGAAACTTATGGCGGCGGCGCCATCCGTGCGACCCGCGTCACCGTCAAGGATTTGTCGCACGGGATAACATAAAATGCTGAGACAGTTTTCAGAATTACATGTAATAATCGACGGCTGAATTACACTTAAACAGTTCAGTACGTTATAAACGTTAATGCGCTAGGCGAAAGGATTTTTTATGAAGCTGAAGACCACGATCATCGCGTCAGCCTTGTTATCACTCACCGCGCTGTCCGCTCATGCGGCGCAAGAGTTAACTCCTGAGAAAGCAGCGGCGCTGAAGCCGTTTGATCGCATCACGATTACCGGCCGCTTCAATGCGATCAATGAAGCCGTCGACGCCGTATCCCGCCGTGCAGACAAACTGGGTGCCGATTCCTTCTATATCCAGGACAGCAACAACAGCAACAACGGCGGCAACTGGCGCGTCACCGCAGACCTTTATCATAAAGATGCGCCAGAAGTGAGCAAAACACCAAAATACCGCGTATTTAACGGCGTGAATGAACTGCCTAAAGAGGAAGCCTACCTGCTGGAGCCTTACGATACCGTGAGCGTCAGCGGTTTCTACCGCAGCCAGCCGGACATTAACGACGCCATCTCCAAAGAAGCGCAGAAAAAAGGCGCCGCCTCGTTCTTCATCGTGCGCCAGGTTGACGCCAACTCCGGCGGCAACCAGTTCGTCACCGCCTACATCTATAAGGCCGATGCGCCGAAACGCCGCGTGCAGAGCCCGGACGCCATCCCAGCCGATTCTGACGCCGGCCGCGCCGCGCTCGCCGCCGGCGGCGCCGCAGCCGCGAAAGTCGAAATTCCTGGCGTCGCGTCTTCCGGTTCACCAAGCCGCGAAGTGGGCCGTTTCTTCGAAACCCAGTCCTCTACCGGCCAACGCTATACCGTCACGCTGCCTAACGGCACCAAGATTCAGGAAGTGAACAACGTGACCGCCGCGCAGATGGTGCCGTTCGATTCCGTCACCTTCACCGGCCACTTCAACAGCATGACTGACGTGTCCACCGAAGTGGCGAAACGCGCGGCCGAGAAAGGCGCCAAGTACTACCACGTCACTCGCCAGTGGCAGAACAAGAGCGGCGGCAACCTGACCGTCAGCGCCGATCTGTTCAAATAAAACCCGCTTTTCGGTTTACCATCGGGCAGCCCTTGAGCTGCCCGTTTTTATTGCCGCTCTTTTCGCCGCTCGTTGAATAGTTTTTTGTAAATTCCGCATATTCAATCATTGCATCTCTAATCATCCCTCCGTAGAATTTGCGCCAATTTTTAGGGCTATTGTCTATTAGCGCAATGGTTGTTAACACATTGTTGCCGCCAAGCAGTTCCCTTCCAGTTGTTTATTCTGCGTTCAGGATCCGTCATTGGAAAAAAAACTCGGTCTTACCGCGCTAACCGCTTTGGTGCTCAGCTCAATGCTGGGCGCCGGCGTGTTCAGTCTGCCGCAAAACATGGCGCAGGTCGCCAGCCCCGCCGCGCTGCTGCTGGGTTGGGGGATCACCGGCGTCGGCATTCTGTTTTTGGCGTTTGCCATGCTGTTGCTTACGCGTCTGCGCCCGGATCTGGACGGCGGCATCTTCACCTACGCCAAAGAGGGATTCGGCGAGCTGATGGGCTTCTGCTCGGCTTGGGGTTACTGGCTGTGCGCCGTGATCGCCAACGTCTCGTATCTGGTGATCGTGTTCGCGGCATTGAGCATTTTCACCGATCGCGGCGGCAACGTTATTCTCGGTGACGGCAATACCTGGCAGGCGCTGATCGCCGAATCCGCCCTGCTGTGGATCGTGCACGCCCTGGTGCTGCGCGGCGTGCAAACCGCCGCCAGCATCAATCTTGCGGCCACTCTCGCCAAGCTGCTGCCGCTGGGGATGTTCGCCGTTCTGGCGGCGATTGCCTTTAAAATGGACGTGTTCACGCTGGACTTCCAGGGGATCGCCCTCGGCAAGCCGGTATGGGAACAGGTCAAGGACACCATGCTGATCACCCTGTGGGTGTTTATCGGCGTGGAAGGTGCCGTGGTGGTTTCCGCGCGCGCGCGCAATAAGAAGGACGTAGGCCGCGCGACCATGTTGGCGGTGCTGTCGGCGCTGGCGGTGTATCTGATGGTCACCTTGCTGTCGCTGGGCGTGGTGCCGCGCAGCGAACTGGCCGACATGCGCAACCCGTCGATGGCAGTGCTGATGGTGGAACTGATTGGCCCGTGGGGAGACGTAATCATCGCCGCCGGTCTTATCATTTCCGTGTGCGGCGCCTACCTCAGCTGGACCATCATGGCGGCGGAAGTCCCCCTGCTGGCCGCACAGCACGGCGCATTTCCACGCGTGTTCGGCAAACAGAACCGCCATCACGCCCCATCGTCTTCGCTGTGGCTGACCAACATCGCGGTGCAGCTGGCGTTGGTGCTGATCTGGTTGACCGGCAGCAACTACAACTCGCTGTTGACCATCGCGTCGGAAATGATCCTGGTGCCTTACTTCCTGGTCGGCGCATTTCTGTTCAAGGTGGCTTACCGTCGTCGCGACAAGCGCCTGATCTTCGCCGCCACCGGCGCCTGCGTCTATGGTTTATGGCTGCTGTACGCTTCCGGGCTGATGCACCTGCTGATGTCGGTGCTGCTGTATGCGCCGGGCCTGTTGGTGTTCATGTACGCCCGCCGCGGCCATCAGGATATCAATCTGCTGAATCGCCTGGAAAAAGGCAGCATCTTACTGCTGCTGGTGGCCACGCTGCCCGCCGGCTGGTTTATGCTGCACTAAAGTGTCCCGTCAATGCGGCTGCCCGTCAGCCGCATTTTGCTTCCTCTTTTTCCCCTGCTACCGCGTTCCCCCCTTTGCACAGTCAGCCATGCGCCACGCTTGCGATCTCAAATGCAATTAATTATCATTATCATTTATTGGTTAATGGTAAGACGCGAGTGCCCCTGGCGAGAGGCGTCAGGCGGCGGATGAAGACAGGTTGAAAATGGAAGGCATTTCATGGCTGAGAAACTGCTGCACGCATTACCTTTGTTTACCGCCTGGGAGGCGCTGATCGCCGAGGGCAATATGGCGTTTAATCAGCGGCACGATCGCCAGGCGATGGCGCGCTATCAACAGGCGCTGGAGGGGGCTCAGGCGATCATCGCCGAGAAGCCCTGGCTGAATGCGGACTATACCGCCAGATTTGAAGCGCTGAATATTTTCGAGTCTGCCCTTGCCGCGCTGATCGTCACGTTCAACAACATTACCCATCTGCGCCTGCGGCAGAAGCCTCTTCGCGGCGTCGAGCTGCATGTTCATCAGGCCCGAGTCGCTATCGAGCAACTGTTGGACGATACGTCGCTGTGCGAACAGATGCAGCAGATCGCCGAACGGCACCTGCTGCGTTTCAGGATTGAAACCCTGCACCTGCTGCGCGAACACCGGTTGCCGGAAACCAGCGTCTGCGCACCGGCGGCCAACGCTTCCGCTACCTTGCATTAAAAGTGACACACCAATCTGAGGGCCATCTGTAATGAATGAATTGAATGACGAGATGAAGAAGATGCTGGCTAAACAGCTGCCTGTGCAGGCGACCAGCAGCCCGAACGGCGTTCCCGATATCGGCCCCAAGCGATCTTTGCGCCTCTATGATGACCGTACGCTGATTTACAACGAAAATACCGGTGGCCAAACGCTGAAAAACATCAAGGCCGGCTCGAAAATGGCCGTTGTGGTCATCGATCGCGAGGCGCTGGACGGTTACCGCTTCGTTGGCACGCCCGAACTGTTTCTGGCGGGCAAGCCGTTTGACGATGCGTTGACGTTTGCGGAAAAAAACGGAATGAAGCCGCCGAAGTACGCGGTGTTAATTCATATAGACAGTATTTATACCCTGCGCTCCGGCCCGAATGCCGGGACCCAGCTCTAGACGCCGGCCGTCATGCGGCGTGAGACATCACGTTCATGGTTAGGCCATCGCGACGAGTCAATTGCCTAACCATGAACGGGCGGCCGGGTTGATGCCCGGTCAGCTTTTGGGAGGGATCGCGACGGTCATGCGTTCACCCACCAGAGTAATCGCAATGCCTTCCGCACACTCTTTCTGAATGGCCGCCAGTTGTTGAGCCTCCAGCGCATAAGGCAACTGAATATCAAACACCGCCAGGCCCTGCTGCTGCGCCAGGTCAATCAGGCGCACGATGTTGGTTTCATCGCTGACCTGCGTCGACACCACCTGCAGCGCCAACTCTTTTAACTGCTCTTTGCGCGTTTGCGAGGTGGTCACGCGCGATTTCAACACCATGCCGAAGATCGGCATCACACCATAAATAGCATCAACAAAGCGCCAGTGCTTCCTGCACGATGCGGACAGAAAATCCATATAGTCGAAACAGATTTTCTCACTGCGCGCGATGGATGCAAGGTGATTGCTGTTCATCCCCTCATTCCTCTCATGGCCAGTGTTAACCCGTGGTCTTTCAAGCCGCCGCCGGGGGCAACCTGAAATGCATTGGGGATCTTATATCCAGAAATGGATAATCATGCGAAGCTTTAACGACTTTCCGCCGTATGATGGCATAATTCCCCTATTGTTTGCCAGTCTGTCCAGGAGCTTTAATCAATGGAACACCACAACTCCGCCCCGGTGCTGATTACCGGCGGCGCACGGCGCATAGGGCTGGCGCTCGCCAGAGCGTTTCTCCAGCGCGGCGTTCCGGTCATCATCGCCTACCGCAGCGAATATCCGGCGATGGCCGAGTTGAAAGCCTTGGGCGCCTGCTGCATTCAGGGCGATTTTTCCACCCATGAAGGCATTTATCGTTTCGCCGATCAGGTGCGGCAGGCCGCGCCCAAGCTGCGCGCGGTGATCCACAACGCCAGCGCCTGGCAGGCGGAGTCACCGGAGGTGCCGCCGGAACAGGTCATGGCGGCGATGCTGCAAATTCACGTCTACACGCCCTATTTGCTCAATCAACTGCTCGAGTCCTGCCTGACAGGCCAGGGCCAGGCCGGCGCCGACATTATCCATCTGACCGACTATGTGGTGGAAAAAGGCAGCGACAAGCATATCGCCTACGCCGCCAGCAAAGCCGCGCTGGACAACATGACCCGGTCGTTCGCCCGCAAATTGGCGCCTGAAGTCAAAGTCAACGCCATCGCGCCGGCGCTGATCATCTTCAATCCGGGCGACGACGAAGCTTATCGTCGGCAGGCGCTGGCGAAATCGCTGATGAAGGTCGCGCCGGGCGAGAGCGAAGTGGTCAATCTGGTGAACTACCTGCTGGAGAGCCGCTACGTCACCGGCCGCACCCACGGCGTCGACGGCGGGCGGCCGCTGCGCTGACGCAAAGATCCGCTTGGCGCAACCTCGCGGGCCGCGCTATGCTGAAATCCGCTTTTCTTATTAAAACACGGGCATATGCATAAAATTGTTTTTGTGGAAGACGATCCTGAAGTCGGCAAACTGATCGCCGCCTATCTGGGCAAACACGATATCGAGGTGCTGATCGAACCGCGCGGCGACAGCGCGCAAGCGCGCATCGAGCGCGAGCAACCCGATCTGGTGTTGCTGGACATCATGCTGCCCGGTAAAGACGGCATGACGCTGTGCCGCGATCTGCGCCCCACCTTCCCCGGCCCGATCGTGCTGCTGACCTCGCTCGACAGCGACATGAACCATATCCTGTCGCTGGAGATGGGCGCCAACGACTATATCCTGAAAACCACGCCGCCGGCGGTGTTGCTGGCGCGCCTGCGTTTGCATCTGCGTCAACACAGCCAGCAGCCGAAAGAAGAGTCGGTTCAGCCGCTTACCCAGCATAACGCGCTGCATTTCGGGCTGCTGTGCATCGATCCGGTCAACCGTCAGGTTACGCTGGGCGAGGAAACCATCACCCTGTCCACCTCGGATTTCGATCTGCTGTGGGAGCTGGCGACCCACGCCGGGCAGATCATGGATCGCGAGGCGCTGCTGCAAAACCTGCGCGGCGTGAGCTACGACGGCATGGACCGCAGCATCGACGTGGCGATCTCCCGCCTGCGCCGCAAACTGTACGACAACGCGCTGGAGCCTTTCCGTATCAAGACGGTGCGCAACAAGGGCTATCTGTTCGCCCCTAACGCCTGGGCATCGGTGCAACAATGAGAAAACTTTTCGTCCAGTTCTTCCTGTTGCTGTTCGTCTGTTTTCTGGTGATGGCGATGCTGGTCGGCCTGGTGTACAAGGTGACCGCCGAGCGCGCCGGCCGCCAGTCGATGGATGATTTGATGAAAAGCTCGCTGTACCTGATGCGCAGCGAGCTGCGCGAAATCCCGCTGAAGGACTGGAACAAGACTATCGCCACGCTGGATCTCAATCTGTCGTTCAAGCTTCATATCGAACCGCTCGGCAAACAGGAACTGAGCGAGGATCTGAAAAAGCGGCTGCGGCTGGGTGAAATCATCGCCCTCGACGATCAGTACACCTTTATGCAACGCATTCCGCGCAGCCACTATGTGTTGGTGGTCGGCCCCATTCCTTATCTGTTCTATCTGCACCAGATGCGTCTGCTGGATCTGGTGTTGCTGGTGTTTATCGGCATGTCGCTGGCGCTGCCGGTGTTTCTGTGGATGCGGCCGCACTGGCAAGACCTGCTCAAACTGGAAAACGCCGCTCAGCGGCTCGGCGCCGGGCATCTGGATGAACGCACCCACTTCGATCCCACTTCCAGCCTGAGCCGGCTCGGCGTGGCGTTCAACCAGATGGCCGACAACGTCAACACCCTGATCGCCAGCAAGAAACAGCTGATCGACGGCATCGCCCACGAGCTGCGCACGCCGCTGGTGCGCCTGCGCTATCGGCTCGAGATGAGCGATAACCTGTCCGAAGGCGAGCAGCAGGCGCTGAACCGCGATATCGGCCAACTGGAGTCGCTGATCGACGAGCTGCTGACCTATGCCCGCCTGGATCGGCCGCAGGTTGCGTTAAACATTGAACCCATCGATCTGCCAAAGTGGCTGGAGGACAAGGTCGATGATATCCGCCTTATCCATCAGGAACGCGACATCCAGCTCGACATCCCGCACGTCGGCGATTTCGGCGGCGTCGATCTGCGCCTGATGGAGCGCGTGCTCGATAACCTGGTCAACAACGCGCTGCGCTATTCCGAGCAGCGCCTGCGCGTTGGGTTGTGGTTCGACGGTGACCTCGCCTGTTTGCAGGTCGAAGATGACGGGCCGGGTATCCCGCCGGAAGAGCGCGAGCGGGTGTTCGAGCCTTTCGTTCGCCTCGATCCCAGCCGCGATCGCGCCACCGGCGGCTGCGGGCTGGGGCTGGCCATCGTCCATTCCATCGCCGTCGCCTACCAGGGACAGGTGTTCGTCGAAGGCAGTTCGCTCGGCGGCGCCAGCTTCCGTTTCTGCTGGCCGGTGAAGCCGACATTCAGTTTAAAAGCCGATCTGGCGTAATACCGCCGGACCCTTCTCATTGGAGCCGAATAATAATGACATCTGCACCTTCCAACACGTCTGCTTACGATCACCTGCGCGCGCTTTTTAGCCGGCTGTCGCGTTTCGGCCACCTGTCCGCCATCGCCGGTTGGGACATGCAAACCATGATGCCGCCTGGCGGCAGCAAGGCGCGCTCCGAAGCCCTGGCCGAATTGAGCGTGCTGCAGCACCAGATTTTAACGGCACAAAGCACCGGCGCGCTGTTGGATCGCGCGCAGCAAGAGACGCTGGACGAGATCGACCGCGCCAACCTGCGCGAAATGCGCCGCCAGTATGAAGACGCGGTGCTGCTGCCAGCGTCGCTGGTCGAAGCCAAATCGCTGGCCGGCGCCCGCTGTGAACACGCCTGGCGCGCCCAGCGCCCGGCCAACGACTGGGATGGCTTCGCGGAGAATCTGCGCGACGTGGTCAAACTCAGCCGGGAAGAGGCGCAGATCCGCGCGCAGGCGGCCGGCACCAGCCGTTACGATGCCCTGCTCAACCTGTATGAGCCGGGCATGCGCAGCAGCGATCTCGATCGCATCTTCGGCGATTTGAAAACCTGGCTGCCGGATTTGCTGCAGCGCGTGGTGGCCAAACAGGCCAATGAACCCTGCCTGGCGCCGCAGGGCCCGTTCAATGTGGACACCCAGCGCCAGCTGAGCCTGAGCGTGATGAAGCTGCTCGGTTTCAACTTCGACAACGGCCGCGTCGACGTCAGCGCCCACCCGTTCTGCGGCGGCGTGCCGGAGGATGTGCGCATCACCACGCGTTACAACGAGAAAGAGTTCCTGACCGCGCTGCTCGGGATCGTACACGAGACTGGCCACGCCCGTTACGAACAGAACCTGCCGCGCGATCTGCTCGGCCAACCGGTCGCCCTGGCTCGCTCCACCGCCATCCACGAATCGCAGAGCCTGCTGTTCGAAATGCAGCTGGCGCGCGGCAATGAATTCCTGAAAATCTTGCGTCCGTTGGTTACCGCGCAGTTTGGCGAACAGCCAGCGCTGGAAGAAGCCAACTTCATTCGCCTCAACCAGCGGGTGAAACCGGGCCTGATCCGCGTCGACGCCGACGAGGTGAGCTATCCCGCTCACGTCATCCTGCGCTACGAAATTGAAAAAGCGCTGATCGAAGGCGAGATCGAAGTGGAGGACATTCCGGCGCTGTGGAATGAAAAGATGCACGCTTACCTGGGCCTCGATACCATCGGCAACTACCGTAACGGTTGCATGCAGGATATCCACTGGACCGACGGCGCCTTCGGCTACTTCCCGACTTATACCCTCGGCGCGATGTACGCCGCGCAGCTGTTCCACAGCGTGCGTCAGGCTCTGCCTTCGCTGAATGAGGACATCGCCGCCGGCAATCTGCAGCCGTTGTTCCACTGGTTGCAGCATAACATCTGGCGCCACGGCAGCCGTTTCCCGACCGACACGCTGATCGCCAATGCAACCGGTGAAGAGCTCAATCCGCGCTACTTCCGCCAGCATTTGGAAAACCGCTACCTGTAATCTCTCCCCGTGCGCGGCCACGGCCGCGCCCTTTTTCCCCTGCTTGACTTAATAATGTTACATAGCGCGTTTTCCTTGCCGGCAACGCCTTGGCTACAGGGTGGCGGGTTGCTACTCACCAACAGTATGTTGTAACTAAAACCATAAACAGCAGCGCCCCTATCTGCCTCTCATCCCAGCGCATGACGAGCGATCATCGTCACCAGTTGTGGTCTCAACGCGGCGGGCAGATCATGCCCCATGCCCGGCATAATCTGCAATCTGGCGTTGGCGACGGCCCGAGCGATCGCCACCCCGCCGGCCTTGCGCACCAGCCGATCGCGATCGCCGTGAATCACCAGCGTCGGCGCGGCGATGCGCCGACTGTAACGCCGCAGATCGCCGCTGCCGAGCAGCGCGGAAAGTTGCCGCTGCATGCCCTCCGGATCCACGCCCCGCTTCAGCAACCGCTTCACCAGGGCATCCAGCTCCGCCTCCTCCGGCGGATAAGTCGCGGTGCCAAGCGCGCGCAGAAAGGCCTTCATCCCTTCCTGGCGCTGCTGCAGCGTCATATCGGCGGCAGGCCGGCGCACCAGCAACCACAGCAGCGAAGGCGCCGGCGGCGGTAACAGCGGTTGATTGGTGCTGGAAAACAAGATGCATAACGAGGCGACGCGCTGCGGGTATTCGGCGGCCAACACCTGGGCGATCATCCCCCCCATCGAGGCGCCAAGGACATGAGCCTGAGGAATGCGTAAATGATCGAGCAGATGCGCTGCGTCCGTCGCCATATCCGCCAGGGTATAAGGCACCGGCGTTTGCCAGCCGAACTGGGCACGCAACATCAACAGCCACAGCGGCGTCTTGCGCTGCGCCCGCGTTTTACCGGAAAGGCCGACGTCGCGGTTGTCGTAGCGGATCACCCGAAATCCCTTGGCGACCAGAGCGCGGCAGAAATCGTCAGGCCACAGCAAAAGCTGCGCGCCGATGCCCATGATTAACAACAGCGGCGGATGCGCCTCATCGCCCCAGTCTTCATAGGCCAGCGGCACCTCACCCTGTTCCGTCACGCCACAACGAACCGTTATCTCGTTCATTTTAAATCCCTTTTATCGAGCCTGACGGTCATTATAGCAGCAATCCCTCCTGCCGCCGCCGCCCTGTACATTAGGTTACAAGCCGAAACCAATCACTCACGGAAAGCCGGACGCCGTTTGCCTACTATCATCTCAACGGCCCCGCAGTGGGGTTGATACCCAAAAGTCATGTTGAGGATTCTGCGATGAAAAAAGTATTAGCTCTGGTTGTTGCCGCTGCAATGGGTCTGTCTTCCGTGGCTTTCGCTGCCGAGGCTGCCACCACTACCGCGCCTGCGGCTACCGCAACCACCGCCACCGCTGCGCCGGCTAAAGCTCAGGTGAAACACCACGGCAAGAAAGCTCCGGTACAGAAAGCTCAGGCGGCCAAAAAGCATCACAAGAAAGCCGGCAAAAAAGCCCCGGCGCAAAAAGCCCAGGCGGCTAAAAAGCACCACAAGAAAGCCAGCCACAAAAAAGCGTAATGTCGTGAGGGTCCCCTCACCGCTTCAGGCTTGACGTGCACGACACCCGGTTCACCGGGTGTTTTTTCATCCGGGGGGTTCTCATTGATGCTGCGCCGCTACCTGTTCGAGATCATTCTGACCGCCCTGATCCTCTGTGGACTGATCGCCGTCTTTTTTTATCTGTAGCCTGTCGCCTCGCCGGCGGGAAATTATTGAAAAATCAGTTATTGCCCATCCACATGGCTGCTAAATCAGTCTATAGTTAGCATTCAGTGTGTTTATGGATGATCCGTATTTGTCAGGCAAGAGATCTATGCGCATATCCGTTTTACTGTTGCTGTGCTCACTCCCGCTCATCGCCTCCCAGGCGGCACGCGCCGACGGCCAGTCCAAGGCCGAGCAAACGCGTCTGTTTTTCGGCAAAGATGAACGAATCAAGGTCACGGATACCGCCGCCCAGCCGTGGCAAGCCATCGGCCAGGTCGAAACCGCCAGCGGCAATCTGTGTACCGCCACGCTGATCTCCCCACACCTGGCGCTGACCGCCGGCCATTGCGTGCTGGCGCCGCCGGGACAATTGGATAAAGCCGTCGCCCTGCGCTTCGTGGCGGGCGATAAATCATGGCAGTATCAAACCGACAATATTGAAACCTTGGTCGACAGCAAACTGGGCAAAAAGCTGAAACCGGACGGCGACGGCTGGATCGTGCCGCCCGCCGCCGCCGCTTATGACTTTGCGCTGATCCGGCTGAAAGACAAAACGCCGCTGCCGATCGCCCCGCTGCCGCTGTGGCAAGGCGACAGCAAGGCGTTGACTCAGGCCCTGAAACAGGCCAAACGGCTGATCACCCAGGCGGGCTACCCGGAGGACCATCTTGATGACCTCTACAGCCACCAAAACTGCAAGGTGACCGGCTGGGCCCAGCAAGGGGTGCTGTCGCACCAGTGTGATACCCTGCCCGGCGACAGCGGCTCACCGCTGCTGCTGAAAACCGCCGACGGCTGGCAGCTGATCGCCATCCAGAGTTCGGCACCGGCGGCGAAAGATCGTTACCGCGCCGATAACCGCGCTCTGGCAGTGCCCGGCATCCGCGAGGCGCTGGACGCCCTGGCGGCAGGCAAGTAGCTCTCGCAACGGCGCATCAAGCGCCGTTGCTGTTTCTCTGTTCCCTGAATTTCAACTTGCGCTGCGCCGGCCGTTTGCCGGCCGGCGCGCCTGAGCTTAGCCCGAAAGCTGTTCGATGGTTTGCAGAATGCGCTTGTCGGAGATCGGGTAAGGTGTGCCCAGCTGCTGCGCGAACAGGCTGACGCGCAGTTCTTCAATCATCCAGCGCACCGCTTTCACCTCTTCCTCCTGCTGTCGCTTCGGCGGCAGCTTGTTCAGCCACTGCTGCCACGCCTGCTGCACCTGCTCCACCCGCAGCATCTGCGCGCGATCGCGGTGCGGATCGATAGCCAGTTTCTCCAATCGGCGTTCGATCGCCTGCAGGTAGCGCAGCGTGTCCGGCAGCCGTTTCCATCCATTGCCGGTGACGAAGCCGCGGTAGACCAGCCCGCCGAGCTGGGTCTTGATGTCCGACAGCGCCAGCGCCAACGACATGTCCACCCGGCCTTTCAGCCGTTTGTTGATGTTGAAGACCGCCGTCAGGATCTGTTCAACCTGCTTGGCCACCTCAACGACCGTGTCGTTCAGCTCGGCGCGGATCTGCTCCTGCAACCGTGCAAAGTCTTCCTCCTGCCAAACCGGGCCGCCGTGTTCGGCGATCAGTTTGTCGATGCCGCACGAAATGCAGTCGTCGATCAGCTCCAGCACCTTGCCGTACGGGTTGAAATAAAGCCCCAGCTTGGCCTTGTTCGGCAGCTTTTCATGCAGATATTTGATCGGCGAAGGAATATTCAACAACAGTAGGCGGCGCGTGCCCTGCCACATCGCCTGTTGCTGTTCGCTTTCGCTGTCGAACAGGCGGATTGCCACGCTGTCCTTTTCATCCACCAGCGCCGGATAGGCTTTCATCGAATAGCCGCCGCGCTTCTGCTCGTAGAACGCCGGCAATTGGCCAAAGCTCCAGACATGCAGGTTGCTCTGCTCCAGTCCGTCATCGGCCACCGCCGACAGCGTCTCCTGCACCTTCTCTTTCAACTGCAGGCGCAGGGCGGCCAGATCTTTGCCTTCGCGCAGCGTCTGGTTTTTCTCGCCCACCACGCGGAAAGTCATTTTCAGGTGATCGGGCACCTGATCCCACTGCCAGTCATCACGTGACACGGTCACGCCAGTCATACGCCGCAGCTCGCGCTCCAGCGCGTCAAGCAGCGGCAATTCCAGCGCCGTTACGCGGCCAAGGAACGCTTCGGCGTAGTTCGGCGCCGGCACGAAGTTGCGACGCACCGGTTTCGGCAACGATTTGATCAGCGCGATCACCAGCTCACGGCGGATGCCGGGGATCTGCCATTCGAACCCCTGCTCCTCCACCTGATTGAGGATCGGCAGCGGGATGTGCACCGTCACGCCGTCGGCGTCGGTCCCTGGTTCGAACTGATAGCTCAGCCGCAGTTTGAGGTTGCCCTGATGCCAGAAGTTCGGGTAATCCAGCGCGCTGATCTTGTTGGCGCCATCCTTGATCAGCATCTCTTTTTCGAAGTTCAGCAGGTCGGGCTGCTGTTTGGCGGCGGTCTTCCACCAGCTGTCGAAATGACGGCCGGACACCACGTCGTTGGGGAGACGGCGATCGTAGAAGCCGAACAACGTTTCGTCGTCTACCAGAATATCGCGGCGGCGCGATTTATGCTCCAGCTCTTCCACTTCGGCGCGCAGCTTTTGGTTATCGCGGAAGAAAGCATGGCGCGTCTGCCAGTCGCCCTCCACCAGCGCATGGCGGATAAACAGCTCGCGGCACAGCAGCGGATCGATGGCGCCGTAATTGACCTGGCGCGCCGCGACGATCGGCAGACCGAACAACGTGACCTTTTCGCTGGCCATCACCGCCCCCTGCGACTTCGACCAGTGCGGTTCGCTGTAGCTGTGTTTCACCAGGTGCTGAGCCAGCGGCTCGATCCATTCCGGTTCGATGCGCGCGGCGATGCGCCCCCACAGGCGGCTGGTTTCCACCAGTTCGGCCACCATGGTCCACTTCGGCGGCTTCTTGAACAGGCCGGAGCCGGGGAAGATCGAGAAGCGGGCGTTGCGCGCGCCGGTGTATTCCTGCTTGTCCGCATCCTTCTGGCCGATGTGCGACAACAGGCCGGTCAGCAGCGCGGTGTGGACGCTGCGGTAGTCGGAAGGCGTGCTGTTGATCGGCAGCCCCAGCTCTTTCACCACCTGGCGCAGCTGGGTATAGATATCCTGCCACTCGCGCACCCGCAGGTAGTTGAGAAAATCGTTGCGGCACAGCCGGCGGAACTGGCTGGAGGAGTTCGCCTTTTGCTGCTCCTGCAGATAATCCCACAGGTTGACGAACGCCAGGAAGTCCGAGTCTTTGTCGGCGAAGCGGCGGTGTTTTTCATCCGAGGCCTGCTGCTTGTCCATCGGGCGCTCACGCGGATCCTGAATCGACAGCGCGGCGGTGATGATCATCACCTCGCGCACGCTGCCGCTCTTCTGCGCTTCCAGCACCATGCGCGCCAGACGCGGGTCGATCGGCAACTGCGCCAGCTGCCGGCCCTGAGGCGTCAGCTGATAGTGGCCGTTATCGGCGGTGGTGATCGCCCCCAGCTCTTCCAGCAGGCGCACGCCATCTTGAATGTTGCGTTTGTCCGGCGCCTCGACGAACGGAAACGCGGCGATGTCGCCCAGCCCCAGCGAGGTCATCTGCAGAATGACCGACGCCAGGTTGGTGCGCAGAATTTCCGGATCGGTAAATGCCGGCCGCGAGAGGAAATCCTGTTCGGAGTACAGACGGATGCACACCCCCTCCGACACGCGGCCGCAGCGCCCTTTACGCTGATTGGCGGAGGCCTGTGACACCGGCTCGATCGGCAGGCGCTGCACCTTGGTGCGGAAGCTGTAGCGGCTGATGCGCGCGGTGCCCGGATCGATGACGTATTTGATGCCCGGCACCGTCAGCGAGGTTTCCGCCACGTTGGTGGCCAGCACGATGCGGCGGCCGTGGTGCGACTGGAACACCCGGTTTTGCTCGCTGTTCGACAGGCGCGCATACAGCGGCAGCACCTCGGTGTGCGGCAAATGGAGACGGTTCAAAGCGTCGGCGGTATCGCGGATCTCGCGCTCGCCGCTCATGAAGATCAGAATGTCGCCCGGCCCCTCACGCCCAAGCTCATCTACCGCATCGAAAATCGCCTGCAGCTGGTCGCGATCGGTATCGTCGCCGTCGTCGACCACCGGACGGTAGCGCACCTCCACCGGGTAGGTGCGGCCGGAAACCTCGATGATCGGCGCATTGTTGAAGTGGCGCGAGAAACGCTGCGGATCGATGGTCGCCGAGGTGATGATCACCTTGAGATCTGGGCGCTTCGGCAGCAGTTCGCGCAGGTAACCAAGAATAAAGTCGATATTCAGGCTGCGCTCGTGCGCTTCATCGATGATCAGCGTGTCGTACTGCATCAGCAGGCGATCCTGCTGAATCTCCGCCAGCAAGATACCGTCGGTCATCAGCTTGACCAGGGTGTTTTCCCCTACCTGATCGTTGAAGCGCACCTTGTAGCCCACGCTGCCGCCGAGCGGGGTTTCCAGCTCGTCGGCGATGCGGTTGGCGACGGTGCGCGCCGCCAGGCGGCGCGGCTGGGTATGGCCGATCAGCCCTTTCACCCCACGCCCCAGCTCCAGACAGATCTTCGGCAACTGGGTGGTTTTCCCCGAGCCGGTCTCCCCGGCGACGATCACCACCTGGTGGTCGCGGACAGCGTTTAAGATGTCCTGCTTTTTCTGGCTGACCGGCAGGCTTTCCGGATAGGTAATGCGCGGGCAAGACGCGGCGCGCGCCTGCACTTTTTGCCGCGCCGTCGCGATGTCGCTTTCCACTTCGGCGGCGACCGCCAGCTGGGCATCGGGATTTTTGATTTTTCGTGCGCCCTGCAGGCGACGACGCAGGCGTTGTTGATCGCGGAGCATCAGCTCGCCCAGTTGGGCCGGCAGTGCCTCGAGCGGAGATTTCACGTTCGGTGTTCCTTGTTTCATCGTGGCCAAGACCAGGCTTAGCAACGGTTTAATGTTTTTTTAGCGATTTTTTTGCTTTAGCCGCACAGCCTATCACAAACGGCGTTTTCCCCCTACTTTCGCGAGTAACGCCTCGGCAGGTTATTCAATAAAATCGAACGAAGATCTCGAAATATTGCGCTATCACTGTTGGGGGAATGTGAATAGCATGTAGTTCATGCAAGGGACGCTGAGTCCTGATGTCACTGTCACAACGTAAGGAATTATCGATGAGCAACGTATTGGTTCTGAAATCAAGCATCCTGGCGACCTACTCTCAGTCTAACCAACTGGCCGATTTCTTCGTAGAGCAATGGAGCAACGCCCACAGCGGCGACACCATCACCGTGCGCGATCTGGCCGCACAGCCAATCCCGGTGCTGGACGGCGAGCTGGTTGGCGCGCTGCGTCCTTCCGATGCTCCGTTGACTCCGCGTCAACAAGAAGCGCTGGCCCTGTCGGACGAACTGATCGCCGAGCTGCAGGCCAATGACGTCATCGTGATCGCCGCACCGATGTACAACTTCAACATCCCGACCCAGCTGAAAAACTATTTCGATCTGGTCGCCCGCGCCGGCGTGACTTTCCGTTACACCGAAAACGGTCCGGAAGGCCTGGTGAAAAACAAACGCGCCGTGATCCTGACCAGCCGCGGCGGCATTCATAAAGGCACCCCAACCGACCTGGTGGAACCTTACCTGCGTCTGTTCCTGGGCTTCATCGGCATCACCGACGTGGAGTTCGTCTTCGCGGAAGGCATCGCCTACGGTCCGGAAGTGGCGACCAAAGCACAGGAAGACGCCAAAGCGGCCCTGTCTCAGGTGGTTGCCGCGTAAGAGCCTGCGCAGGGGCGCCATGCCCCTGCCGGACAAGAGGCAAGCCTTGTCAAACCTGCACTACCCTCATAATAATCATCTATCCGTATCATTCAGCGCGCCAGACGGCGCGCTTTTTTTTACTTCTTCAGCCACTGGCCGTTGATGCCGCGCACATACTCGCCGCTCTGCGCCCGCGTCACCAGCTTCTGGCCGGCCATGCGCGCCACTTCATCGACGGCGATATGGTTGCCGTCCGCCACTTCCTGATACTTCTCGGCGCGGCCGGCGTTGATGCGCTTCACCAGCGCCAAAGTTTCGGCGTCCTGCTGCACCGGCGCGATGTAGCCGCTCAGGGTTTCCCCCACCCGCCCTTGCTGCTTCGCCTCATCCAGCGTCAGCGCCATCGCCAGGCCGCTGAACAGCCAGGCGGAGCCGGCCAGCCACAAATAACGTTTTTTCATGTCGGCTCCTAGAACAGACCGCTTTGGGTTTTCAGCAGGTTTTCGACGTCCTTATCCACCTTGATATGAATTTCATGTTCGATCTTGACGTTCATATTGATGGTGATCGGATCCTTAGGCGTCGCCACCTCGATGCGCGGCACGCAGCCGCTCAGCAGCGAAACGCACAGCACCGCTGCCAGCGTCGACACACTCATGATTTTCATTGTTGCTCCCCAGGTTGTGAGAGGGCCTGCTCCAGCCACTCCTGTAAATTGTCGCCGAAGCGCAAACTGCGCCACAGCTGAAACACGTTTTCCTGATGGCGATAGTTCAGGATCACCTCGCGCTTGGCGCTTTTCTGCGGGTTGATGCCGTCGATGCGCGCGCTCAGCGTCAGCTCGCCCAGGTTGTCGAGATCGACCCGGGCATGCGAACGGTTGATTTCCATGTAGCGCAGCCAGTCGATCGCCGCGCCGGTCGCCAGGTTGTTGCTGCCGATGGCGTCGGCCATGTCTTTGTCCAGGCGCAGCGTCAACGTGCCGGCGTTGGCGATCCAGCCGTTTTGCACCAGCCACTTCGGATGGTTCAGGAACAGCGGCAACTCGCCGTCGACGCGGCCGGACATGGCGAACTGCTTCGGTTTCAGGGCGGTAAACAGCGCGCTGAGATCGACCTTGTCCAGCTTCAGCACTGCGGCGTCATGCTGCGGCAACCGCAGCGCCGACAGGCTGATATGCCCGTTGAGCATGTCCACGCCGACGTTGCTCAACGTCAGTGGCTGCCCTTCGCTATAAGGATAGGTGCCCTGCAAATCGGCGGAAATGTTCTGCATCTCGAACAGGTTGGTGAAAGACTTGATGCGCAGCGATACCGGCTGTTTAGCTCCCAATTGCCAGTGATGCTGCTTGAACCGGTACGACAGGATGAAATCCAGGCCGCTCATCTCCCCGTCCTTCAGCCACATGCCGCCGTTTTTCACCACCCAGTGGCCACCGGCCTCGAACCCTTGTTCGCGGGCGGCGGAAAACGCCGACTGCGCGTAAAACTCGCCGTCGCGCAGCGTGAGATTGAGATCCGGCGCCAGCAGCGGTTGGAAGACCTTCAGCGACTGTTTCGGCCACCAGCCTTCGCCGCGCAGACGTTCGCCGTCCCAACGGCCGCGCAGCGCGATCGGACCGATCTGTTGCGCCTGCAGCTTGCCCTGCATCTGGAAACTGTCCGGCGAACGGCCGTTCATCTGCAGCGCCAGCACCGGCGCCGGCAGATAACCGCCATCGCTGAAGCTGACCTTATCCGCCGCCAGCTGCAGCTCACCGTTGAACTGCGGGCTTTGTTCATCACGCCGCCAGCGCAGCGGCTGGTTGAGGCTCAAGCGCGGCGCGGCGACCGTCACCAGGCCGTACTTCAACTTATCGAAGCCGGTGGAGAGTTTATCGAGCACCAACTCGCTGTCGCGCCAGCTGCCGCTGCCGGCCACGTCCCAGGCGGCCTGCAGCGGCGGCAAGCGGCCATTGCCCCAGTAGCGCCATTGCCAGTGGCCCTTGTCCGGCCAGAAATCCTGCGCCTGGCCGTCCAGATGCAGCTTGAAGCGGCCCCAGTAACTGTCGCTGGCGCTCAAAATCGCCTGCAGGCGGCCGGTAATACCGGCAGCGGTCACCTTCACGCCCGCCAGCGGCAAACGCGCCTCTTCCAGCGTCATTTCCGGCGTCACCTTGCCCCACAGGCGCAGCAACGAACCCGGATGCAGAACCAGCGTCGGGTTGAGAATGCTGCCGCCGAGCACGCCCGGGATCGACGCGGTAGCGGAGAAGTCGGCCAGATTGGCCTGGCCGGTCAGTTGGAACCGCAGATCGCTGTCGGTCAGCCCCACCTTGCCCGGCCCAAGCGTCAGCACCGCATTGCCCTTGCCGTTGTGGCCGGCCGTGATCACGTTCAGCCGCGCGCTGATCTCCGTTTCATCCAGTCCCTTGCTCCAGTCGTGCAGCGCGATGCTGAGGCCGCCGTTCAACGGCTGTCCGCTGTAGGGCCAACGCCACTCGCCCTGCTTGATGCTGACCCGCTGCGGGGTCACTTCCCACGGCAGCACCGCCAGCGGCCGATCGTCGCCTTTCTCGCTCACCGTCAACACGCCCTGCTGCTGTTGCCAGCGCATATCCAGCAAAACCGGTTTTTCCAGATAGGCCGTCTGCATTTCACCCTGCAGCGCGCCCTGCGTCGGCAGGCTGGCCAGATCCAGCGGAATGGTTATCTTGCCAGCGAGGCGCAGCGGTTGCGCGCTGTTGGGCGGAATGACGGTCAGGCTGTGCAACGTCAGCTGTTGTTTTTCATCCAGCTGCGCCTCGGCGCTGATATTCGGCCCCCGATAATGCAGATGTTGCCCGTCAGAGCCGGAGGAAAGCTGCAGCTTCCCGGCATAACGCTGCCAGGGAATGAGCGTGAGGTCATGAATGGTGAGATCCAGCGGCGGCAGCTGCCGCTGCAGTTGATCGAGCGCAAGCGGCGCGCTGTTGGCGTCGCCGCCCGGCAGTTTTGACAAACAGGCGCTATCGACGCTGACCTTATCGCTCGACAGCTGCCAGCGGCCTTGCCGATAAGCCAGCCGCGTCGGCCCGACGCTGGCCAGCAGACAATCTTGCGCGGTGAAACGCGCCCCCGCCAACGTCAGGCCGCCCTGGCGCCAATGCAATTTGCCCTGCAACTCCAGTCGGCTTCCCGCCGGCAACCAATGCGATAACACCCCCGGCAGCCAGCGCGGCAAGGTTTGCCACAACGCCAGCACCAGGATTGCGCAGCCCGCCACCGTCCCTATGAATACTTTCAATCGCCTGGTCATTAAATGATTGCTTCGTTCCTGTGTTAGGCATTGGTTAAGTCTATGCCTGAATTGACAATAATGATGGCACGAATTTGACATAGGGTGAAGCTGAGCGCGGTCGCAGAGGCGATTTGCACCCTTTTGGCGCAAGCGCGCGCGGAGTTGTAGATTTTCGTTACATATACATCACATAAATAGGACAGTTTTCAGACTTTTGTTATTGTTGTTACCGTTGATGATTAATAGTCTTGCAAGCATTCTAATAAAAGTTTAGCTGCTAGCTAACTGTGTACTAGAGAAGCCATTCCCCACACCCCCGTGGGGATTTTTTTGTCGCCCGCCTCACCGTCGCCTTCCCTTCACCGCCGCCAGCCCACAGCAGCCTTGCAGCGTGGCTAACCAATTGTCGAATTTACTAAAATCTGTTAAATTGATCACAAAATCACGGTGGAGAAACCACGATGAAATTGGCGATATACAGCACCAAACAGTATGACCGTAAATATCTCGAACTGGTGAATCAGCAGTTTGGCTATGAGCTGGAATTCTTCGACTTTTTACTCAGTAAAAAAACCGCCAAAACGGCCGCCGGTTGCAAGGCGGTGTGTATCTTCGTCAACGACGACGGTAGCCGTGAAGTGCTCGAAGAACTGGCGGCGCTGGGCGTCGAAATTCTCGCCCTGCGCTGCGCCGGTTTTAATAACGTCGATCTGGACGCCGCCAAAGCGCTGGGCATCAAGGTAGTGCGCGTGCCGGCCTACTCGCCGGAAGCCGTGGCGGAACACGCGGTAGGCATGATGATGTGCCTGAACCGCCGTATTCACCGCGCATATCAACGCACCCGCGACGCCAATTTCTCTCTCGAAGGGCTGATTGGCTTTAACATGCACAATCGCACCGCCGGCGTGATCGGCACCGGTAAAATCGGCGTGGCGACGATGCGCATTCTCAAAGGCTTCGGCATGAAGCTGCTGGCTTACGATCCGTTCCCCAGCGAACAGGCGCTGGAACTGGGCGCAGAGTATGTCGACCTGAAAACGCTGTACGCGCAATCCGACGTAATCACCCTGCATTGCCCGCTGACGCCGGAAAACCACCATCTGCTGAATGCCGACGCCTTCGCGATGATGAAAAACGGCGTAATGGTGATCAACACCAGCCGCGGCGCGCTGATCGACTCTACCGCCGCCATCGACGCGTTGAAGCAGCAAAAAATCGGCGCGCTCGGGATGGACGTCTACGAGAACGAACGCGATCTGTTCTTTGAAGACAAGTCTAACGACGTGATTCAGGATGACGTGTTCCGCCGCCTGTCGGCCTGCCACAACGTGCTGTTCACCGGCCATCAGGCTTTCCTGACCGAAGAGGCGCTGACCAGCATTTCGCAAACCACGCTGCAGAACATCAGCCAGTTGGATCGCGGCGAAGCCTGCCCGAACCAGTTGAACGCGTGAACGTCATCTCGGGGCGCCCCCTGCGGCGCCCTGTTTATTTGAGAGCGCGACGATGAGAACAACGATGGCCGCCCTTGCGGCGCTGGTCTTGGGGGGATGCAGCATGAAACCACCCGCGACCGTTACGCCCGGCGATCTGATGCATCATAATTTCGTGTTGCAGAGCGTCGATGGCGAAGCGGCAAAATCCCCAACGGGCGGCGTCCTGCTCAATCTGGAGTTCGGCGAGAACCTGCATGTGTCCGGCGCGATGTGCAACCGCTTTTTCGGCCAGGGGCAATTACGCGACGGCGTACTGACGGTAAAACCGTTGGCCTCGACGCGCAGGCTGTGCCCTGATGAGCAGCGCAATCGCTGGGATCGGGTGATCGGCACCGTGCTGGAAAACGGCGCCGAAGTGACGCTGAGCGCGCAGCAGCTGACGCTCAACGGCAGCGGCCACACGCTGGTTTATGCCCTGCGCGACTGGGTATATTGATTCTGAACGCCAGGCCTGGCGCCGTGGGCTTACCCGGCGCAGCTGCCCAGGCCCAGCGTGCGTTCCTCACACTGTTTGCCGTTCGGCATCTGGCACATGCGCAACGCTTCACCGTTCAAGTTGTGCGCGATGGTGGTGACGCCGCCGACCGCCGCGCAACCGGCGCTGGTCTGCAACGTATTGATTCTGGCACTGTTGCCCTGCTGTACTGGCTCTTCGTTGTTGCTGCTGCAGGCGGCTAAAAGCAGCACGGCGCTGGCAAGCAGCCATTTTGATGTCGTCATTATCCCACTCCTGAACCCGGAACTGCGCTGTGTAAAATCGCCATTGCCGATAACGCGCGTCACTTGGCGGACACGTTTCGCTATCTTTGATGCAAACTTGTTTAATCTAGCTCGATATATAAATAATGAAAATATATTCCGGCCATTATTTGTGGTTTTTTTGCACCGGCCGGACATTTATTTTGTTTGCAGAATATTTCCGCCTCCAATACGGGAGGTTAAACGTGACAGCGGCCCCCACCGCCCGCCCCGGCCGCAGAGAGAAAGTGATAACGTCACCGTTGCCGGCGACGGGGTTTCTTCGCATGATATCGGTATTAATTAACCCCGCGTGCTTTCGGCGTGACGGCGCATTTTTTGCTACCGGAGAGGATGATATTTGCGTCTATGCTGACGGCGCTAACTAATTAGCATTCCACTATTTTCAGTGAATGATGGCTGAATTCTTCAACCGGCGCGACTTGCTGTCACGCCGGTTTTTTTTACATCAAAATAACATTCAGTGCACAGAGGCTTTCGACAGTAAATTAATTACCAGCACGCCGGCAATAATTAATCCCATGCCGACAATCGCCGGCCAATCCAATTTTTGCTGATAAACGAATACCGCCGCGACCGACACCAGCACGATCCCCATGCCCGACCAAATCGCATACACAATGCCCAGCGGCATGCTCTTGACCACCATCGACAGCCCCCAAAACGCCACGCCGTAGCCCAGCACCACCAGCAGCGACGGCCACAGACGGGTAAAGCCCTCGGAGGCTTTCAACATGGTGGTGGCGATCACTTCCGCGACTATCGCCATCGTCAAATACATAAATCCGCTCATGGTTTTCTTCTGTCAGTTTACCGATGCGTAATTATGACGCGCCGGAAATAAATTGTCTTTAAACGGCGAAAACAATTTATTGAAGTGATCTCAACCGGCGATGCAAATAGCGATGCCGGATACGCTTGCCGATTTATCGCCCGCCACACAAACGCGATAAAGCCGCGTTCAAACCCTCTGTTAGACTTTTTTCCATTACTGCGAAAGTGCGCTTTCGCGGCTTTGTGAGCAATGAAAAGGTAATGTCGATGATAACTACAGATGGTAATAATGCAGTCGCTTCCGTGGCCTATCGCACCAACGAAGTGATTGCCATCTACCCTATCACGCCAAGTTCCACCATGGCGGAGCAGGCGGACGCCTGGTCCGGCGATGGCCGGCAAAACATCTGGGGTGATATCCCGCGAGTGGTGGAAATGCAGTCGGAGGGCGGCGCGATCGCCACCGTGCACGGCGCCTTGCAGACCGGCGCGCTGTCCACCTCGTTCACCTCATCGCAGGGTCTGCTGCTGATGATCCCGACGCTGTACAAACTGGCCGGCGAGCTGACGCCGTTTGTGCTGCACGTCGCCGCGCGCACCGTGGCCACGCACGCGTTGTCAATCTTCGGCGATCACTCTGACGTGATGGCGGTGCGCCAGACCGGCTGCGCCATGCTGTGCGCCGGCAGCGTGCAGGAAGCGCAGGATTTCGCGCTGATCTCGCAGACCGCCAGCCTCAACGCGCGCCTGCCGTTCATCCACTTTTTCGACGGGTTCCGCACCTCGCACGAGATCAATAAAATCGTACCGCTCAGCGACGATACGTTGCGGCACATGCTGCCGCAGGCGGCGATCGACGCCCACCGCCGCCGGGCGCTTTCGCCGGATCATCCGGTGGTGCGCGGCACTTCCGCCAACCCTGACACCTATTTCCAGTCGCGGGAGGCCACCAACCCTTGGTATGACGCCGCCGACCAGCACGTGATCGACGCCATGGAGGCCTTCGCCGCCCTCACCGGCCGCCACTACCGGCCGTTCGACTATTATGGCCACCCGCAAGCCGAACGCGTGGTGGTGGTGATGGGCTCCGCCGCCGGCACCTGCGAAGAGGTGATCGACACCCTGCTGACCCGCGGCGAAAAAGTCGGCGTGCTGAAAGTGCGGCTGTTCCGGCCGTTCTCCGCCAAACACCTGCTCGGCGCGCTGCCGGACAGCGTGCGCAGCGTCGCGGTGCTCGATCGCACCAAAGAACCGGGCGCGCTGGCCGAGCCGCTGTATCTGGACGTGATGACCGCGCTGGCGGAAGCCTACAGCCGGGGCGAGCGCACCACGCTGCCGCGAGTGATCGGCGGCCGTTACGGCCTGTCGTCGAAGGAGTTCGGCCCGGACTGCGCGCTGGCGGTGTTTCGCGAGCTGGCCCAGCCGCAGCCGCGCCCGCGCTTCACCGTCGGCATCTTCGATGACGTCACCGGCCTTTCGCTGCCGCTGAGCGACGAAATCCTGCCGCAGCGCGCCTCGCTGGAAGCGCTATTCTACGGTTTGGGCAGCGACGGCTCGGTCTCGGCCACCAAGAACAACATCAAAATCATCGGCAACGCCACGCCGCTGTATGCGCAGGGCTATTTCGTCTACGACTCCAAAAAGGCCGGCGGCCTGACGGTCTCGCACCTGCGCGTCAGCGAGCAGCCGATCAATTCGGCCTATCTGGTCAGCCAGGCGGATTTCGTCGGCTGCCACCAGCTGCAGTTTATCGATAAGTACCAGATGGTTGAGCGCCTCAAACCCGGCGGCACCTTCCTGCTCAATACCCCTTACGGCGCCGACGAAGTCTGGTCGCGCCTGCCGCAGGAGGTACAGGCGCTGTTACATCAACGCCAGGCGCGTTTCTACATCATCAACGCCGCCAAGCTGGCGCGTGAATGCCGGCTCGGCGCGCGCATCAACACCGTCATGCAGATGGCGTTTTTCCATCTGACGCAGATCCTGCCGAGCGACGTGGCGCTGCAACAGCTGCAGGACGCCATCGCCCGCAGCTACAGCAGCAAAGGCCAGGAGATCGTCGAGCGCAACTGGCAGGCGCTGGGCGCCACCCGCGGCGCGCTGATTGAAATCCCGCTGCAGCCGGTCGACGACAGCAGCCCGATGCGCCCGCCGGTGGTCTCGGACGCCGCGCCTGACTTCGTCAAAACCGTTACCGCCGCGATGCTGGCCGGACTGGGCGATGCGCTGCCGGTTTCCGCCTTCCCGCCGGACGGCACCTGGCCGGTGGGCACCACCCAGTGGGAAAAGCGCAACATCGCCGAAGCGATCCCGGTCTGGCAGCCCGACCTGTGCACCCAGTGCAACCATTGCGTCGCCGCCTGTCCGCACTCCGCCATTCGCGCCAAGGTCGTGCAGCCGGCGGAGATGGAACACGCCCCCGCCTCCCTGCAGTCGCTGGATGTCAAAGCGCGCGATATGCGCGGGCAAAAATACGTGCTGCAAGTGGCGCCGGAGGATTGCACCGGCTGTAACCTGTGCGTCGAGGTCTGCCCGGCGAAAGATCGCCAGAACCCGGAGATCAAGGCCATCAATATGGCCTCACGCCTCGATAATCTGACGGCGGAAAAAGACAACTACGATTTCTTCCTGCAGCTGCCGGAAATCGATACGGCGCAGCTGGAACGCATCGACATTCGCACCTCTCAGCTGATCACGCCGCTGTTCGAGTACTCCGGCGCCTGCTCCGGCTGCGGCGAAACGCCGTACATCAAGCTGTTGACCCAGCTCTATGGCGACCGTTTGCTGATCGCCAACGCCACCGGCTGTTCGTCGATCTACGGCGGCAACCTGCCGACCACGCCGTACACCACCAACGCCGAAGGGCGCGGGCCGGCATGGGCCAACTCGCTGTTCGAAGACAACGCCGAATTCGGCCTGGGCTTCCGTTTGACGGTCGATCAACATCGCGCGCGGGTGCTGCGCCTGCTGAATTCGCTGGCGCCGCAGCTGCCGGAGCAGTTGGTCAATGCCCTGCAGATGGAAGACGTGGCGCCGGAGCCGCGCCGCAAGCAAATCGCCGAACTGCGCGCGCTGCTGGCGAGTATTGAAGGTGAAGATGCGCGCCAGCTGGCGACCGACGCCGACTATCTGGTGGATAAATCCATCTGGCTGATCGGCGGTGACGGCTGGGCCTACGACATCGGCTTCGGCGGTTTGGATCACGTCCTCAGCCTGACGGAGAACGTCAACGTGCTGGTGCTCGACACCCAGTGCTACTCCAACACCGGCGGCCAGCAGTCGAAGGCCACGCCGCTCGGCGCGGTGACCAAATTCGGCGAGCACGGCAAGCGCAAGGCGCGCAAGGATCTGGGCGTCAGCATGATGATGTACGGCCATGTCTACGTCGCGCAGATCTCGCTGGGGGCGCAACTCAACCAGACGGTGAAAGCGATTCAGGAGGCCGAGGCCTATCCGGGGCCGTCGCTGATCATCGCCTACAGCCCGTGCGAAGAGCACGGCTACGATCTGGCGCTCAGCCACGATCAGATGAAACAGCTGACCGCCACCGGCTTCTGGCCGCTGTACCGCTTCGATCCGCGCCGCAGCGCCGAGGGCAAGGCCGCATTGGCGTTGGATTCGCGGCCGCCGAACAGCAACCTGTCGGAAACGCTGCTGAAAGAACAGCGTTTCCGTCGCCTGAACGCGCAGCAGCCGGAGGTGGCCAGCGCGCTGTATCAGGCCGCCGAGAAAGAGCTGAAGGAGAAATACGATTTCCTCAGCCTGCTGGCCGGCAAGGCGGAAAAGTCCGCCGCTGAGTAACCTCCCTCAGGGCGCGAGCGATTCGCGCCCTGATCTTTTACCGTTGACGTAAGGCGTGGCAATAAAACCTGCTGGCATTCCTGCGCGCAATCCGTACCATACAGGCCTCGCGTCGGGCGCGTGGCAGCTGGATGATGAATAATGATCAAAATCGGCCGGTTGAATGGTAAACTCGCGGTCTACAATGCCATGCCCCTAGTGCCCCCCATTGAGAATGAGCACGATTTAAATGTCAGAAAAGCAATCCGTTAGCCAAAAAGAGCAGTACAACCTGAATGTAAGCCACCAATAATCACAACTCTCTGAATTGCAATATTTTATTTTTATAACAACGGGTTGCGACACACACCCAAGCACACCAAGATACCCCAAGCTACACATTTGATGCCCTTTTTTTGCCCTTTTTCTATCAGTTTGCCCCAAATTTGCCCCTGTGATCATTACATGACCGGTCATCAAATAACCGGCAGATCATCCCACTCACAACTCCGCATATCGTTCACGCAGTACATCACCACGCCAAACACCTCGATCCCCTCTTCAGAATCTTCGTTACCGAGTTCAGTTTCCCGGCCTGAGCCGTCCAAAAACTCGAGCGCTCGATACGGATAAAGGCGAAGCCGGCGTAGTACATGTGCGCCCTCCTCGGCGGCTACGATAATACTGCCGTGAACCGGTGTCGCCGACGAATCGACAACAAGCAGCGCGTCAGCGTGTATCCCAACTGCAAGCGCCTGGCCAGCCGCCCGCAGGAAATACGTTGCGCTAGGCTTGGATATGCAGATCTCATCAAGACTCAAGCGGCGCTCAACGTAGTCTGCTGCCGGACTAGCAAATTTTGGCATTCCCATGGTGTTTACCTCACAACAAAATACTGTATGCATACACAGTATAATCGTAAGAAAAAACCGATGTGAAGATCGATTCGCACCGTAAATGGTAGGTGTCTGATCGATAAAGAAAGATAGTGTTCTTGCTTCACCCTATACCCAGAGAGAGCATTTTATATTGTAAACATGATATCCGAAATTATGAATTTTTAGTGTTTGACTTCCTGAAGTCATGAATAAATGCTATAATTTAATACAATAGACACACTGGAATATATCTAACTCAATGGACTGTAGCGATGTTTGAATATTTTTTCTACTCATTAAAAAAGACAATTTCACCAGCAAAGGCTAGGTTAATATTCAATAACACATGCATTTCAAAAAGAAAAAAACACAAAATAATCTCAAAGTCTGGAGTAAAAATATCAAGAAAAGCTAATATCATGATTCCATTTTATTACGAGTATGGAAACATAGAGATCATTGGTGATGTATTTGTAAACGCTAACTGTACCTTTCTTGATGATGAAAAAATAATTATCAACGATGGCTCTATGATTGGCCCAAACGTAACATTATCGACCGTAAGTCACCATGTAACTCCTGAAAATAGACATGATAAAAACATCACTGCTCCAATTACTATAGGGGAAAACGTCTGGATATGTGCCGGCGCTGTTATCCTTCCTGGAGTTACTATAGGTGATAACAGTGTCATCGGCGCTAACAGCGTAGTTAATTGCAACGTGCCAGAAAATACTTTATATGCTGGCACGCCAGCGGTATTTAAAAAGAATTTATAATTTAGCTGGCCGGTTTTTTCGGCCAGCCATCCTTATTATTTCCATCTATTCTGTTTACCTGTACCCTATACTTCCTCCATTCAAGTAAAGTAGCTTTTTCGCTTTCTGTTGCCATTCCCATATCTACCGCGTCACTAAGAATAGAAATTCTTTCAGACGCTTCATTTAGTAAGTACCTTTTTGTTTCTTCCATCTGTATTGTTTCAATATCAATTTCACTCTCAATGTAATCATTACCATCCCAAACGTAACCACTTTCCGCTTTGGAAACAATCACCTTACCAAATTCTCCAGCCCGCGCTTTTTCATATATTTCTCGCCCGTGCTCTGTCGAATCATTTGGCATTGCTGTAAATGATAAAGGTTCTTCCGATATAGTTGGGAAAATCACCTCGCAATCGATATAACTCTCTATATTTGTAGTTCTACATTTCTTAACTTCTTTATATTCCATCATGACACCCTCACAAATAAACTGACACCATAATGCCTGTTGCCACCCTCACTATCAGAAATACATAACCCCAAGCATTTCCATGTCCCTCCTAACTGCCCCTCCGCGAAGAGAGCAGCCCAGTTACCACCCGCGGGATAGCCGGTAACTCCGGATGGCGATATATTAGAACCAGACACTAGCTCGCCATAACCAACTCTGGAGTTTTGAGGGTTCAAACGTGCAAATGCGAGACTGCCAATCGCATCAATATTAACCTGTACGGGTGGCTGCGGGCGTTGTGGACCATAAGTATTATTATTTAACCAGTTACTGAGATACCCTCCCCAAACAGATCCCCAAATGTTACCGTCCTGATGGTATCGGGTTCCGGTTGACATTGTGATTATTGGATAAGTACCATTCAGCGCAAGTGATCCATCATTCTTAAAGGATGGGTAAGCATCTAATCCACCAGAGTGTATATGGAAAGATAATGTTCCGTATTGACCTACGGTCTCAAGATAATAAATATCGGCATACTGATCGCCCGAACCTTGAATGTGTAATCCATTGGACTGGTTATAATTTTGCCCATTATTTGTGTATGGGTAGACTCCTGTCTTATTTATATATCCAGTGTAATTGACCGAGAAACCTGTACCTACATTTATGGAGCCGTCACTGGTGGAGACAGCAAGCGGTCGCAGGTTATTAAATGTCCCCCACTGGTCACCAGCATTGGTGAGCATAAGATAGAGGGCATTGCCGTCATTACGCCAGAATGTACCGTATTGACCTGCAACGATCCTATAGGTGTCGGTATAAGTCGAACCTAATGCGCCACTCATTCTGTCACCGCTTTTCTTGACCGCGCCGATGACGTCAGCCGTAGGCGGGTTTTTGACGGTATAAGCCTCTGTCCAAATCACACCATTTGCCGGCAAGTTTGAATACCCGAAAAACGCCCGACCGCTATTTTGCACCGCCAGATAACTCGTTGAGGGACCACCGTCACACGGCAGACTTATCACGCCATAAACATTAGGACCCGGTGCATTGGCCGATGCGCCGTTAATGCGGTAAACCATGGCAACGTTATTGTAAGCATTATCACGATGCTGCGGCCCCATGCCCCAACCGTACGCCGGAGGCGATGCCCAGTCAGACCACGGGCCATCTTTGCCGTTCCAGGGACCTGTCAGCCCTCTCACGAACTTTTGACGCGTGCTGTAAGTCGTATATTCCTGCTGACAACCATAGGCACTGGGGGTGACCAACAGCGTGCCAGCCAGATTTGCCGGGTAGTGCTTGTCCGTCGTTGCCCCAGCGTTCTGCGTCTGGCAATACACCCCCTCCTGCCCCGTTGCACCCAGAATGTTAAGATCCACAGTTAGTGCATTGGGATACACCGGCAATGCACCAACATCGAGTGCCTTCAACGTAACATTGCCACCTACATCTGGGCCAATAGCGTTTACCGACCGGACTGAGCCAACATCAGTAGTCGGGTTGAGAACAATGAATCGCCCCTGATCTGCATTGAACACGGCCAGGAAAGGATTCTTGGCAACGATATCCCCCGCGCGTAATGGCGTGTTGCTACCCTTCACCAACGGATAAGTTCCCATCACACGGCCGCCCATCGTCAACTGCAGCGTGCTGGCACCGGTATTGTTCAGGGTGGGGTAAATGAGGATCGGCGTTTTTAATGCCCATTCCGTCGAGCCATTCAGGAAGAATGTTGCCGGCAGCGCCAGCGTTAACCCGTTCGCCGTACCGCCGGCCACCGCCGACGTGTAATGGCCGCTTTGCAGTTGCTCAATCTGGACGAACTGATTTTCTGAACCGCGTGTCGCAAAGTTGGCGATCACATCGTTCAGGGACCAGCCCTTCGCCGCGGTGCCCTCCTGACCACGCACTACCGTCAGCATATCGTTGTTGACTGCGGTAAGGTGGCAAACTTCGAACACGGTTTCTTTCGCATCCGTGAGCGTAATTTTCGCGTAGACCTTGAGGGGGTTTGAGTCGTTGGCGTAGTCGTAAGTGAGCAGTCCCGCGAACAGCGCGCCCGCGCCTGGCATCACCTGTATTGTGGTCTGAGTCGCCGTAATATCAGCTGCCAACGACGACACGACGTTGTTTCCAAATCCAATAATCATTGTGCAACCACCGTTACAGAGTAGGTATAAACAAAGGGGAGCTTGACCAGAGACTGGCTGATCGCATCTTTCAGGAAATAGCCGACGCCATCGCCATAATCGGGGATCGTGATGGTGAACACGCCGTTATTGACCGTCACGCTGATGTCGAAGGTGCTTTGCAACGGCGGATCGATGCCATTCGCGCCATGAATAAATCGCGCCAGGCGGCGCTTGAGCCAGTCGATACAAAAGTGCGAGCCGTCACCTTTATAAAAATTCCAGGTCAGGATCCGTTTAAAATAATCATCGGGTACGTATGACGCCGAGCCCGGTACGTAATTTTTCAGGCCGGCATAAGGAATGGCGTTGTACTCGATGGTGTTATAGGCACCGCGGGCGATCGCATCCTCCGATATTTGCAGTAATGGCCGCCCTTCCCCGTAAATGCCGAGCGCTATCCAGTCCAGCAACTCCCCCGTGATGGAGGGAGAAGTCCAGCACGGCAAATTAAGCGCATTGAGGTAGTCGAGATACCCCTGCGCCAACGTGTTATAGGCGGTGAAGAACGCGACGATGTTGGGATCGGCGTTATATTGCGTATACGGGTAAGCAGGAATGATTTTCTCAATTAGAGCTTGCATATTGCTTCACCTGTATTTGCGCCGCCGAGGTGGAGAAATAGGCGTAGGTGTCGCCATAAACCAGGCTTGACTCCGGTGCCGGTGGTTTAATTGCGCCGTTGATCCCGATTTGCACCTGGATCATGGACAGCAGCGACGCGGCAACGAGCCCCTCAACCGATTTCAGAAAAATGTCCTGTATCTGGAAAATGTTTATCGGCTGACCAACAGCGATAGCATTAACGTAATCGGCGATATTCTGCTGCACCGCTTTTGCAACGCCGGCCGGATCGATATAGGTCGTCGACGCTGAGTTCCAGGTGATCAGCACCACCACGTTTTGCGACGATGGCACCACGAAAGGCACCTGGTAGACGTCGGGGTAGACCGTTACTGGTATGGTTTTCTTTTCCACCTCCGCCCCCGATGGATTCGATACATCGTTGGTCAAAATAGAAATATCCGGCACTGCTTTATAAATCGCATAAGCGACTTCATAAGGATCTCCGCCACCAACAACAGCCACCCATTTTCCGAGCGTTGCCTGGCGGAACGAAATCAGGTTTTCCTGTACGCCGTTCACTTTTTTCAGCGCGGAGCGGTAGCAGTCGGGCGTGCCTTGCACACCGAACATCCCGGCCTGCATCACCTGAGCACGATACGACGCGGGGCTTTGTTCGTCCGTCCCCGGCAGCCCCGCCGTCAGGTTGGTGCAAGTTACCTGGTACGACTCCGGCACGGAGGTTTTCACCTGGTTAACCGTGCCTGCCGGCACCGCCCATATTCCCGTCGTGGTGGCCAGACAATACACCGGCTCGGTTTGCCCGCTGTCGGGGATCACCGTGTCCCGTCTCACGGTATACAAATAGGTGCCATCCCCAACGGTAAACCCCTTTTGAATACCAAAGCCGGGCGGCCCCGAGAATACGACATACACCGAAGTGTTCGTCCCTTCCCCCTGCTGCACGCCGTAGATGGCTCCCAGCTGTTTCAGCAGGTGAACGTTCGCACCGTAAGGGCTGCAAGAATTGATCAGATCAACGCGCGCCTGGTCGCAAACCAGCAGCGCGCCGACGCTGGTGCTGGTCATGTCCTCAATCAATGAACCCGGTAAATCGGTCGTGATCCCAGGTGAAAGCAGCGTCGCCGTTTCTATAACCTGCTGGCGCAACTCTTCCGCCGTTTTGGCAACGGGGCCGGTAATATCATAAATAACGGGTAAATCGCTCATACATACACCTTCGCCACTATTTTCGAGCCCGAGTTGGTGATAACCGAAATGTCGTACACCGGCGGATCAACTTCGGTCAGTGCAATCTGAAGTGAAGAAAAATGGCCGCTGAATTGCTGCTGCAGCCGGTTCACGTAAAAGGTGGGGATAATCTGCTGGATCACCGAACCGTTGGCAGGAATGCCGTGATTCGCGAAAAAAGGGGACTCCTGCGGCGCCAGCTTGAGATTCTGCACCAGCGTGGTGAGATAGACGGCATCGTTGAAGCCGTTCGCATCAGTGGCGATTGTGACCCACTTGCCGGATTCGTCTTGCCCGTACGTTCTCATTCGGTAATGCTCCCGTCGAAACTCGTTGTCGGCCCGCCGGTGTTTTGCCCACCGTTGCCGTTACTGTGCTGATGGGAATTCACCCAGGTAAGCAGCTGCTGCCAGCCCTCATGCATAATGGCCGGGCTGGTGCTGGCCTGCCCATCCGCCAGGGTTCCGCTCTGGCCGGTCAACGACCATGAGCCATTTGTCAGCGTCAACACGGTACTGCCCACCGTGACCTTGAACTGCTCAGGCGTGGCAATCGTGATGCTCTGAGGCGTCAGTAGGAACGTCGTCTTGCTGCCGGCATCACGTATCGTGACGCCTTCCGGGCCATACAGCGTGAGCACTTGGCCGTCGACGCTCTCCCATTCCGTGTGACTGATCGGCAAGAACACCAGCGCGCTGAGATTGGCCGGCGGCGTGAGGTCGGCAGTACCGCCGCCCTGTCCGCTGGCACCGCCCAGATACGTATCCGCCGGGATGACGATCCCCCGATCCCCCGGCTGCATGGGATAGCGGATATACTGCGGCCCAAACAACGGGACGGTGACCTGTGGCAACATGAAAGGAATATCGCGCAGCAGGAAGGACACCGTGACCATATTCCCCGCTCGGCTCACCACCGAGGCCGGCAGCACCTTACCGGCCATCTGCATGGCGTCCGCGATTTTTTGTTCGGCGAACCGATGCATGTTTCCGGCGAAACTCTGTTTTTTTTCAATGCTCATGTTGCAGCCATTCCTCCCGTCGGGTGGGCCTCAAGCACCGTCACCCAACTGTTAGCGTCCGGTTGCCGACTGTTGCCAAGGAGCCGCACAGAAGAAACCAGAAAGTCACCGGTAAAGGCGGCATCATCACGGAATTGAGAATAGGAGGAGGCTTGTATCATCGGCCGTAGTTTTTCCGGCATCCGAATATAATCCCCCACCTGAATATCGCTGCGCATGACGCAGGGAATACTGACCGTGCCAAATTGCACCCACGTTGGTTGACCGACCAAATCGGTAAACGCTATCTGGATTGGATTTTGGTTGCGGTAACTGGCGCTTTTTTTCGAATCCTTGTCGATATGGTTGTCAAAATCATTATCGAAGACGCGGATCTCCTTACCATTCACCACCGTTATTTCTACGCCAGAATATTTATCATCCCTGATGATATTTCTGCTCAGCGATTTTAATTTTGCCGCCAGCTCGGACAGGCTGCCGCAAAACATGTTGCTGTCGTAGTTATTCACCAGCCGCTCGCTGATACTTATCGAGTAACGATAATCACCGCCCATGTTCTGGAAACATTGCGTCAATGCGACAGACAGTTTTATTCCCTTATTCCACGGCAGCGTTAAGTTGATGGGTGCCAACGGCGCGGGATTCACCGCAGAGACTGCCCCCGCCGTTACAATCAGGTCAGTCCGTAGCTCAGTGCCCTGCCAGTTTCCCAGCACCTGCCACACCGTTCCCTCCAAGACCAGCCCTTGCTGTGCAGGTTTTGCCAACGGCAACCCCTTCGACATACCCACCCACATTTTTATCGTCATGCCAAACATGTTTTGTCTGGCCTGCTGCATATCTTTCGGGCCGATCCCCCAAATCGTGATGCAGCTTTGCCCTTTGGGTGTAGACTCGCCAAATCGCTGGATATCAAACTCAATCATTAAATTGCCGGGATTGAAAACCCCATTTTTGAGGCTGGAATATTGTTTGAAGAGTTTTCCGGGGTTGCCGTCTTTATCAGGCGGGGTAAAAATCTGAATATCGTAATACCTCATCAGTTGATTACCTCTATTTGTCCCGATGAAGATCGCCACACCATTTTCGTATTCGTAAATGCCCCGATAAGCAAATTAATGTCGTAGCCCACCGGCGAGTCGATCATGGGTGTGGTTAGCAGGCGATTTCCTGAGTTGTCAGTAATATTGAGATACCAGCGCTGCGCAGCAATATTCCATTTGGTCTGGCAGTTATACACCTCGCCATCGAGCATCGGCGTGAAAATCATGCTTTTCTGCTCATTACCAGAAAACGGATAAAGTGTTGTGCTCATAAATTAAACGCCCCGCTCAATTTACCGATAAGCCCGGTCACCGCATCCGAAACACTGCTACCCAGGGAGGTATTCCCGAGTGCGGAAACCGTATTGGTCCAGGCGCTTTCCGTGGTTTTATCGCCGTTATCAATCTTGCTCAAATAACTGTTGATCGCCTGTTCAGCACCGGTTTCAGTTATCAGCGGCTGTTCAAAGTCCCACAACCATTGACGCTGCGGCAGCGGATCATTCGAGCCAGTTACGTCCCGAACGGTGCGCAGGATGCAGCCGCTATAAATCAGCGACGGTGTGGCCACAACAAACGTGCCGCCAAGGTTGGCGTGCGCCTGTAGGACGGCTTGCAATGCGCTGAGCGTGACCAGCTTTGTCAGCGCGCCGGTATTATCATTCACTGGCGCATCCATCAGCATGAGAATACGCAGCGGCTGCGCCAGCAGCGCATTCGCGGCGACCGCCTGGTTAGCGAAGGGATAGCGGCCGATATCGTAATCCACCATGCTTGCGCCCTGCGCGGCGCGCCAGTGGCAAAAATATTTATCCAGGTCTGTCAGATTCGCCGCGCCGCCCAGCAGGTTGCTGACATAACTGGCGCTCTGCGTCAGCGCCACGATCGGCAACATCCCGCCAGGGATGCTCTGCGCCACGCCGTCGCAAAGGATCACCGGGGAGATTTCAAACCCCAATTTGTAGAGCTCGCGGGTAAATGCCATTAACCGAATCCTCCGAGTTGCGTGCTCGAGACAATCGCGCTGCCGCCGGTGTTGTTGTACACCACCACGCCTGCGCTGCTGTTTCGCCTCTGGTTATCCAGGATCTGCTGCAATATCTGATCGGTTTTACCCGATGCCTGTTGAGGGGCTGCCGCGGGCAGGTTTTGACGGGTTCCAGGACGTTCTTCCCCATAGGCAGCTGCATACTGCTCTTTCACGCTGCCGACCGCGCCACCGGCGTTATTGATTATCCGGGTGACTTTTTCCTCACTAAGGCGATTCCCCATCCCCTCCTTGACCGACATTGAAGAAATCAGCTGGGCCAACACTTTCGGATCGTTGAGGTTCAGCTTTTCAAACTCGGATCGGCCGGTTGCCTTGGTGACATGATCAATGTACGCCCGCGTGTTGTTCTCCTTCGGTGGCGCCCATTTGCCGACAATATCGTGGATGTTGTCGACGCCTCTGGTGCCATAAATTTGGAGCTGTTTGGCCGCCGCCAGCACCCCCTCATCCAGCGTGGGGAACACTGCAAATTTTCCGCTCTTGGTGTTCGCCGTTTGATACCCAGCCGCCGCGCGCAGATTCGCCGGGTTGTTGAAGCGATCGGCAATGGTTCTGCCCCTGGCGCTCACGTCCGCCGGACGCGCATCGACAGGCTCAACCTTGCCACTGGAGAAAAAGTGTTTGACGCCTTTCAGCCATCCCCAAACATGCGGATCGTCGTCAGTACCCGGCGTGTATGTCTGACCGCTCTGCGGATCCGTCCGCTTTTCGTCGCTGAGCATGGAAGAGTGAGATTTCACATCGTCCAGCGTGATATCGGTTTTTCCAGTTACCCAGTCAATCACCTTGCCGATCAGCCGCCCTAACCGCTCAACACCGGTCATGAACGATTCAACGTCGCTTTTAAACTCGGGCGAGGCCAGGTAATTACCGAACCGCCGGATGCCGTCTGCCAGCCCATCCAGCCATTTCCCCAACTCTGGGGATTTAAGGACGGTATCCACCGCGCCGGAGAAAGCATCGGAGAGTTTCCCCAACTCAGGCGTCAGTGGTGCCAATCCGCGGATGAAGGTGTTTTCAATGCCGACCTTACTTCGATCCAGCTGAATGTTGAAATCCTGCCACTGCTTCAACTGCTGGTCCGTCAGTTGCAGGCGCTGAGTATCCTTCTGCGCCTGCTTGGTCATCGATTCGATCTCAGCGTCGCTCATTTTTTTGAAGCGATTGAGATCGTCGAGGGTGAAGTAGTTGGTCAGGCCGTAGGCTTCCGCACCTTGCTGGGTGCTGCCGTTACGCACGAAGATATCGCGCGCGCTTTTTATCATCTGCGGCAACAGGGTCGCCGGATCCTGATTGGGGTTATCAATCCCCATCGCCTTAAACTGCCAGCGCTTGCTCAGGTCCAGTTGGCTATCCCGAATGGCGCCCAACGTGCCGACTGGGTTACCGAGCACCTTCTGGTAGTTCACCGCGCTGGCATTGAGGCCGCCAGCAGTGGTTCCCAGTCCCATCGATGTGAACCGCTGCGCAGCAGCAGAACCCGCCAGGCGGTTGATACCCCACAGCCCACCCGCACCGGCCAGACCAGAAAACAGCCCCAGCACGGCCCCCCATGAAAGCAGGCTCGTCGTGGCGTCCTTCATGTGGCCGGCCAGACTCTTCGCGTCCTTGCTGGCCTTACTCAGGAATTTGCGCGCGCCGCTGCTTTTCTTGTTGAACTCGGACTGCGTTTTATTGGCCTTTTCGAGATTGCCATTCAGGCGGTCGAGCCCCTCGTTAATGGACGCAACGGCGGCGATCCCTTCGTTGAAGGCCTGGGCTATGGCCTCCGTGCTGCCCAGTACCTTTTCCGTCTGCTTGGCTGAATCGCCGATACCCTGCGCTGCGCCTCGCCATTGCTCCGGCAGTTCTTCGAGCGCCTTCTGGTATTCATTGAATTTTTCGAGGAACGCCTGAAATTTCTCGTCCTGAACATCAATTTCAACAACGGATTTAGCTGCCATTGAAATAGCCCTTCTGTCTTATTTCTTCCAGAATGAACCGCTGCCGGAAATGGAGCGGGCTTTTGTAGTCGCCAAAATCCAGTTCCCGGCAGAGTTCCCGGAATCCCTCACAGGAGGCCCAGGTCAGGAGGGAATGTACGACAGTTCCTGCGGGGCTGGCGGGGTCGGGGTATCGGTAGCCGTCTTCGACTTCGGTAAAGAATCGCGAAACGCCGTAGCGTTCAATGAGACGAGTTGCCCACTGTACATTTCGAGCGTTTTCCCCACCGTCGGGGCGATCAGGCTGGCTTTCTGAATAGCAGAGGAGACCATAAAAAACACCACTTCGCCCTCGACCTCGCGGTATTCATCCGGCTCGATGATCGCCTGCTTAAACGCTACCTCTAGCGGCACAGGTCGCCATACGCCGTTATCGTTGAAGATCACGGTGGTCAGGCGCTGAATATCATCAACAAGCGTCGGCGTATCCGCGGGAATGTCCCCGATATCCTGCCGCGCTTTAAGAATATTTCTCAGCATCATCGCGGCCACACGCGGCGCGGCGGTCGCACCCACGGATGTGAAGAAGTTGTGGAACATGTTCCCCAACAACACGCAGTTCTCCTGCACCACCTCATATGGGAACGGTACAACGTGCAGGTACACCAGCGATCCGTCCTCGCGCGTAATCGTGCTGACGAAATTCAGTTTTCTGTCAATTTTCATACCCATCAATCCCACATCTTGTCGTTGGTGGTCAGGTAGCCGGAAATGGTCGCAACAAAGCCGGCATCCGTACCGTTGAGGGTGATTTCGTTAAAATTCACCAGGTAGCAGTTCAGAATGGTGTAGTTGCCGAAAGTGGTTGCATCCGGCGTAACCACCACCTCCCCTAGGGCGGTGTCGGAGGCAAACTGTCGCTGATAGCTGGCGGCCAGCCCCTGCGTTTTCAGCAAATGAACAGTCAAGGTCACCTGCTGGTAAGGTGCCTGGCTGCCCACGGTGCCGGTCATCGTGGGGATAATGTCAGTGGCGGCGGTATCCGGCCGCATGCTGATCCCCTCTTTGCCCAGGAATGACGCCGTGACGTTTAACGCCGGCTTGTCGGTAATGCTCACCGCGCCCCGGACACGGTTAAGGAATCCCTGCGGAACTAATGGATTTGGCATTTATTACGCCCCCACAAAATTGGTTACGTTGAGGTTGAAGGTGATGGACTCGAAACCACGCTTCGGTGTGACAACCGCACTCAGGCCGCTGTATTTCCCATCGGCGTAATCGGACGGATTCAGGCTGGTGTAGTTGGCGAACGGCACGGCGTTGATCACCGCGCTGCCGGCGTAGGTGCCTTTCTCGTACTCTTCGTTGAAGACGTCCTGGCTGAGTTTCGTGTCGATCACCTGGCCGAGGATCAGCCCATAGCTGATGCCAGATCGTAGCGTTTTTAACCCACGGCGCTGCAAGCGGTCGATGCCGTTTTGCTCGTAGTAAAGCGGGTTAACGGTGGTGTTGGAGCCGTTGATCACCTCATTCGCCAGATCCATCTCCAGATTGATGGCGCACCAGGCCACTGCATACCAGTAGTTGAACGGCATGCCGTCCAGCATATGGCCGGCGACCAGCATCTTGTTGCTTAAACCACCCTCGGCCGCCGTGCCGATGTAGTTGATGTTGCTGTCCTGCAGGGATTTGAGCAGCTTGCCGTTCCCGGCAGGCGGATAATCCGTCACGCCATACATGAAGCGGAACGCCATCGGCGGCACCATATTCGACGAGCTTGGATCGTTGGCCAGCGACGACTGGAACGGTGCAGCCATCGAAAACTCGGTAGCGCCAATCCCCGGAGCTTCAACGCCGGCGAACACATTCGGGTATTTACCCGTCGCCCACGCTTCATAGGTGGCAATGGTGGTGGTGACAAAAAACTTCACCAGCGATCCCGGCGAGGTGTAGTTGTTCGCCAGCGTCTTGAATGTGGCCTCTTCGTCCCATTCGCGGGGAACCAGGTAGGAGAAGAATTTTTGATAGGTGTTGCCCAGCGAAATATCTTCGTCGATAAACTTGCTCAACGCCTTGATCGCATCTGCGGCGCTAAGTTCGCCCAACTCCAGCACATAAACCGCGCGGCTGCTCCCCTGCGCCCAGTAGGTGGTATTCATCTGCTGAATTTCACCGGCGGCTACGGAAAGCACGGTTCCCATCTTTGTTGCGGTACCCGGATTGCTGCTTAACGTATAGGTAAACGCCTTGTCGCCGGTCACCGTTGCGGTAAACGCGCCGTTGTATCCCTCCGGCTCCACACCGGAGATCACTACCGGCACGTTGTCTCCGTTGGCCCAGCCATGCGCAGCGGGTAGCGTCACCGTGACGGTATTCGTTGCCCAGGCGATTGCCGTGATCGTTTTCGCCGGCGCGACAATCGTTTTCAGGTCGTCTTTTGACGTCAGCAGCTCGTAACTGCCTGGTGCCAGCGTCGTCCCACCGACAGAGACCAGCGCGCCGGATTTCAGCAGTTGGCTCGGCTTCGGTGGGTTGGTGACCGATACATTAATATTCACTATGGCCATTTAATTATTTCTCCACATAAATGGACGGGATGGCGGACGTGATCAGCTGGCGGGCGACATTCCTCATCCGCTGCTGATAGTAATTGACGCGAAATTTAATCTTCTTCCGCATGGCGATGATGTTGAGCTCGTTTTGCGTCACGCGCTCATCCTGCACCACGGGAATATTCATCACGCCCATCTCGGCATCATCGCTGAGCGTGTATTGCTGGACGTAGCGGAGAAAGTCCTCTACGGATGCATTGCGCAGACCAGTTACCGAGATCGTGACATCCTCGGAAACCAGCTGGTACTGGTTGGATTTTTCATCCAGGTAAAAAGCGCCGGCGACTGGTACCGGGTCACTGCATTTCACCGTGGCATACGGTGGCGCCAGGTTCTGCATTGACAGCATGGCCGGAAACATCGGCATGTATTGGTTCAATGACAGCCAGATAGGCAGCGAACTGGAAACCACCACATCCGCCAGATCGATATCGGTCGGCGAGTTGATGATCTGCGACATCATGTGCGGGTAAATGGCGTGCCCTGTGTAGTGGTATATGTTGGCGGGTTCGTTCAACCCGGAACGGCGGGAAAATGCAAACCGGATGCCGTAGAACTCGCCGATGTAGAGCACCTCAGAGCCAATATCATTGAAGGGATCGATATCGGCCTGCGCGGTAAACGTCACCACGTTTTTGTCGTAGAGCTGCTCCTCATCCTGAATGCTTTCCGTTGTCAGGTGCAGGTAGCCTTTTACGTCCTTGGTATCCGGTTCACTGCCCGGATCATCGGCAATTGACGCCTTTACCCAAAACACGAAGCCATCCAGCGGAAGCACTTTCCTGATGTACTTCGTGAAGGTGACCACCTGAAAGCGGCTCAGGTCGTCAAGCCCCTGCGTCAGTGTGGCGTTAAGCTCGGTTTTCGCATTCTGCTGAAGTTCACTCAGGGAAGGCATTTAACACCCCGCTTACCCAGGCGCGCATGGCTGCCTGATAATTTCCTGTATCGATAAATGATTCTCGCGGATCGCCCCTCTTATTTTTGAAACGCTTCGAGATGCCAAGCAGCGCGCGACGGGTAGGAACTCCCGGCATTCCGTTCATCTCGCCGTTATCCAGAAAGGCCACGAACAAGTCGTGGATCCGCGACATGGATTCTGCAAGCGGGTCCCTTGATGGCGGTGCGCCTGCCAACATGTTTTCAAGATTTGCGGCGAGGTCTTTACTCATCAGCTCGGCAATGTCATTGCCATACCGATCGAAGAAGGTCTGCATAATCTGGTATTTTTCCTCCAGATATACTGCAACGTCGCTGGTTGTGGTGTTCTCATCCCCATAAGGAATATCGATAACACCCAGATGAAAGGTGATCATGACAACCCCCACAGGCTGCCAAACTGCTCAGCAATCATCAGATAGCGCCGGCCATACGGGTCTTTAAGCATCTGGAGATCTGCCAGAGACAAGTTTTTGAAGAAATCTGGCACCAAACGCTGAGAACTTGTTGCGTTATCACTGGCCCCGGTAATAACCCCAGCGGTGAAATCATTGAGGCCATATATCTTCCTGAATTCAGCAAACACGGGTTCAGTGCCGTAGTTGACCAGGAAAGACGCGCCGAGGTTATACACAGCAACGGTGTACAGGTTCGGCATAACGCACGCGATATCCGAGTTAACCCATTCGACCGCGCCGCCATAAGCCAGGGAAAATGACGGAGAGTCGTCGGGAACCTGTTCAGCAGTTACCTTCATGTCAGTTCGAATGAATTCAATAAATCCCGACAGGCTCGTTGTCATTTTTTCTTGTTCCCGGATTTTTCAGTCACTATGGTTTCGTTAACCACGTCAGCGTCTTCGTTATCATCGCGGCCTTTCGCCTGCTCTGCGCTGACCTCCATTTCACCGGAATAACCGGTACCGCTATCACGCAATGCGCTGTCAAGCGCCGCCACGGATGCCTGGCGGCGTCCGTGCGCACCACGGGTCAAGTGAATGTCGTTATCACGAATGGTCTTCTCGATTACCGCCGCAGATACGGGCTTGTTAAGGCTGTAGCACAAGCCAACAAATGCCTGGCTTTGGTCGATTCTCGTTGAGTCGATCAGCCCATACATCTGGTGATGCTGAATAACTGATTCCACCTCTTCAGTGGAGCCGTCCAGCACCATCATCTGATCGCCGTGGTTAATCGGGATCTGGACAAGCCGACCGGTCTCCAATTTGCGGTAAGCAAAAATTTGGCGTTGTTTGGTGGTGTTAGCGATGAAAAGTTTCATTGGTTACCTCATAAAAAAGCCCCTGCAGAGTTTCCCCGGCAGAGGCTTAACCACTACAAGAATGGATCAGGCGCTGTAGGCCATCGACAGGATAGTGATGGCTTCCGGGCGGACCGCCCAGCCAGCGGTAGAACGCATTTCGGACAGAACATCAATAGCGCCACCAGCAATCGGTGTCGGAATTTCACGCGGCGCGGCCATGTCGCAAAACATCAGGGCGTTCGCAGCAAGAGACGGGGTCAACTTGGCGAATTCGTTGGTGTTAACGGTCGAGTTAACCATTGGCACCTCAACTTCCGGGATGGTGATTACCACCGCATCAGTGCCGCCCGCACCAGCGCCGATTAAGGTGTCGTCATACACCCAGTCAACCTGGACGTTTGCCCCTTTCAGCACTTCTTTTACCGTGTTACCCACGGTATCAGTACCGCCGCCAGGACGCTGGTAAGAAGTCAGCTGCACGATCTGCTGAATCTCCATTGCGCCGAGAATACGCTGAGGACCAAGGATAACGACACGCTGCTGACGACCCAACTGCATGGTACGGGTCATAGCGGCCTGAACATGGCCCAGCAGATACACAGCCATCTGGCCGTGATCATAAGTCAGCACGGTGGTGTTGTTGTTGCTGTCCGGCGGCAGAGACTCGGTGGTGGCACCAGCGGTATTCAGTAGTCCCTCACCACCGGCGGGGTTCATACCGTACAGCAGAGCGGAACGGAGCTGCTGGAAGATGCCTTGGCGCATACCGAGGCGCTGGGCCTCCGGCAGAGCAAAGTTCCAGTTACCGGCCGCTGCCATGTCGTGGTGATCGTAGATACCACGGCAGCGGAACAGATAAGTTGGGGTAGAAATCATCTTCGCATCCAGCGCCACGCTTGGAAGCTGGTTGCCGTTTCCAGACTGGCTGGAGGTGGATTGGGTACGGATATCCAGTCGGCGCATGTAGACGTACTGGTCGCCAACGCCGAGGCGAACTTGCGGGTTACCGCTGGCGATGGTTTCAAACGCACCTGATGCCTGCTGGTAACCGAGGATCATCTCCGGCGCAATATACGACGGATTGACGATGGTGTAGCTGGGGGTAATTGCAGCCATTTAATTCAGCTCCCGATTAAAGTAAGACCAGCGCGCAGCTGTCGGTGTTATTCCAGGTCAGGAAACCCGTCTTGCTGTCATAGCTGACAGTCTTTGAGTTTCCTGATTCGATGGCGATCACTTTTACCGGCAGCGTGATGTCGGAAAGCGTTACTGCGCCCAAAGTGCCCTGCGTGGTTGCTGCGCCACTTGGTGCAGTCGCCGGGGCATAAGTGAAGGAGGTCGAGTTTGGAACGGAAACCACAACAACGGTGCCGTTGTACGCAGCAGGCGCCACGCCGCTGATTTTTACGTACTGGCCAGCGCTCAGGCCGTGGGCTGATTCGGTAACGGCTGTTGCCACACCAGCAGCATACGTCATAGCGGTGGTTGCGATATCAGCACCGGCAAAACCCGCCGCTGCTGCGGTGGTTAGCTGGTTGTTTACAAAGTCCCAGGCCAAAGCCGTCTTCACGGGTGCGCCACTGGTGCCCAGCGCAACAACCTGCGCAGACGCTTTCAGGGGAACACGCATGTTGGAGCCGAGACGATAGTACGACACGCTCATACCGGATGCGTACAGTGGCACCGGTGACTGTGGTGTGGTCAGCCCATTGTGCGCCTGATTGAACACGGTGAAGCCTTCCAACTCGGCGACTGACGCAGCGTGGCGGATTTGTGAACCGCGCGGACTAGAATGCGTGCCTGGCAGAAGTTCAGCCACCGGCAGACCGCCCCACAGAGGTTTAGTTTCCGTTGCCGCCACGGTGCCCGCGGCCAGATTAAAGCGGTTAGCCGGGTCATCCAGAGCAATGCCCTGGACATAACCGTCGGACTGCACGCCGAAGGAACCCAGCGCATTCGTGGTTGCCATCGGATTAAGAGATAAATTAGCCATGCTTCAGAGCTCCCGTTAAGCCTGGTTGTTGAAACTGGTGACCTGACGTTTACCTGACTGGAACGGAGCCCAGGTAGCAGCAGGATCGCCTTCGAATGTGCTTATCTGGCGGCCGGTCGCATCAGCGCGTTTGATTTCACGCAGCGTGCCAGGGCCGACAGACAGGCTTGCCGATTTTTGCGCATCGGCATAAATCTGCTTTTCAGCAAATCCAAGCAGCGCGGAATCAGCGATTGATGACAGATCGACGGCCTTAAAGTCCGGCGAGTGTTCCTGTAACTGGATCATCAGACGGCGACGGTATGCCAGTGGCTTTTCGCCAGACAGCGGGACCGGCGCGCGTTTGCCAAAGCAGGAGAACACGCTGTCAGCCTTCACCTGCGCGTCAGCAACCTCGTTACGTTCTTCGTCGCTGAGTTCGGTTGGAATGCGGGAGCGCAGATCAGCAATTTCCTGACGCAGTTGAGAATCTGCCTTTTCTTTGGCCATGCGTTCGGCCTCTTCAGCATCAGCCTTTTCTTTGGCCTCAGCGTCGGCTTTTTCCTTGGCGGCCGCTTCTTCCGCGTCGGCTTTGGCTTTGGCTTCTTCTGCTTCTTTCGCCTCAGAATCAGCCTGTTCTTTTTTGGCTGCCTCTTCGGCATCCGCTTTTTCCTTGGCCTCTTTCGCCTCAGAATCAGCTTTTGCCATGCGGGCATCGATCGCTTTGTTGATAAGCGCTACGATTTTTTCCTCGTCCATCTTTTCAGCCTCATTTGGAATGGAATCAGATTTAACACCAGTAGGGGAAAGGAGCTTGTCCCATACACCCTGTTCACAAATTGCAACGTGGTCGAGCAATACCGGGGAACCTTCCACCAATAGAGGCTGACCGTCGATTTTGATGATTGAGTCCTGCATTTCGCTATACGTGACGGTTGGCGAGGTGCTTAACTGCTTGGTCGCCATAATTCCGGCGGCTTCGGCGTCATACACCCGGGCAATAGCCCAGACCTCGCCATTATCGGCAACCCAACTGTTCGTCAGGGTGCCGATAACACGCTTCGCAAATTCATCGCTATCGAGCTTGTTTTTCTCCGGGTGCAGCCAAATTAGTGGTACACCGGCAACGCGCTGGAGAAACTCAGGAGTGAGATAGTCATCCGGGTTACGGAATGCCATCTGTTGATCTGCAGAGCGCCAGGTAACCCCCGTTCCGGTCACCCGGATGGCGAACATCCACATGTTGATAAAGTATTGCGGGCTGCTTAATGTCCCATCAGCGATGAGTGCGGCCACTTCGGTTTCATTGAGCGCCTGCTGCGCCAGCATCTCAGCAAAAGGCTGATGAAGCGGCTTAGGCAGATCGTCAATATGAAACCACCCGGCGGCCAGCGATTCGTCGTTAAGCTTCGCTTCAAACTGCTCCGGCACCTCTGCGCGAAATGTCAGGTAATCAGCGTAGACGCTGTGCGGATTCAGCGGGCCATCGTACTGATACCCCACTTCCTCCAGCACTTCGCGGCGCGCAGCATCAATAGCGAGCTCGCCCGGTTCGACCGTGCCGCCAGGTTGACACCACGTTCCATCATCAGAGCGCTGGATCAGGAAGACGAACTTACCCTGACGGAACATTATCCCGCTGCCAAAAATAGCCACGTTTTAATGCCCCTATGCTGCTTTCATTGACTCCATGAACTTGTGACCCTTCTGGGTCAGCATGTATTCAGGAATACTGCGGATGTTGTAGATGTAGGTCACATAGCACTGGCAGAAAACCTCTTCACCAGGCTGAGTGATTTCATCGAGATACCCGGCAGGACCGGCTTTCACATACCCGTTTTTTTGCGCCCAGTTCCCGCGAATCAGGTAGTACAACTGATCGCGCTCCTTGTGGTCTTCGCGGAAGTCATAACCGGGCCTGCGCCAATGGCTGTGCCAAATCGCCGCAATCGCGTTATTACTCGTTGCGATCACGTTATCAATGTTGGCTATCAGCTTGCGGTTCTGGTCGATCATCACGCGACGCGCTTCATAGTCCACCTTCTCGGCAGCCTTCTGAATATGATCCGCTGTTGCCCGCATCGTCCCCTGAATGCCAGACAGCGCGATGCTATCGGCAGAAGGAATGCTGCTGGCCCAACCGCTAAAACGCGACAACGTTGTGTCGATAGCTTTTTTGCGGTTGAGCTGGATAAGGTCAGCGCTGGACAGGATCCGCCTGTCGAGTTCAGTCCTCAGTTTTGGCTCTAGGTAGTTGAGCGTAAAGCGGGATATGCCCTGGTGCCGTTTCAGCGCGCCAGCGCGACCAACCTGCAGATCGTACGATTTAGTCAGGTTCCGCGTGACCATCGCCATATAGTCGTCCGCCGTTTCACTCTCGGCAGCCTGCCGGATGATGCTCTGCCAACGCTCCAGCTCCTCGCGAGACGTGTAGCCGTTGCGAAGAAAGAACTTCACTGCCTCACGAACCGTTCTTGTAAATGTCCTCATAGCATCATCCCACCGCCCGGATCTTCAGCCTTCGGTGGCTCTGGCGGCGGATTATCTTTTAGCGAGTCGTAATCGAGGTTAAGCCGTTGAGGGAAGAGGTTCTCGTTAGCGTTGGCGTTTTCACACGCCCACTCGATCAGCGTTGCGCGGTTTTCGGGGTCAGCGGTGAGTTGCGGCAGTATCGATTCCAGCATGCTGACGATGGCCTTAAAGCGCGTTTCGTCTACCTTCACCTTTTCGCTCTCTGGCTCCTTGAGGGAGGACGGCCAGCGGTATTCGAAGTTATTTATCCACATCGAGAAATACACGCTGTAGGTGTTTTTCAGTTCCGGGAAGTCGGCTCGCAGCGACTGGAAAAACTCTATGCTCCATGCCCGGTACTGGCATACACGAATAAAGAATGCATAAAGCTGATCAAGCCATTCACGGATGTTGTCGATGTACACAGCAACGGCACGCGCATCTTCAGTGCCTTCCCCGAAGCCCTGGGCGAACGTCTCAGAGTTAAGAATGATCGCCGGCATATCAGCGGCGGCGGCCACGTTCTCCAGAATGTGCTTACGGGCAGAGTCGAGAGGTTTTTCCAGGTTGCTCAGGTCGATTGACTCGATATTATCTTTGTCACCGATTTGCAGAACTTCTCCCGTTTTCCCTCTTTTCAACATCATGCGCTTAATGCCGCTTAGCTTCTGCATCATGTTGTTGACGACGGAGCTTGGCCCCTGAATTTTTGTTACCAGCAACCCGCCCTTCACGGCCACCATGTCATCAGTGCGCATGGTCTGGATGAAGGATTTCAGCGGATAAAGCGCGCGTTGGTAGACGCTACGCCCGGTGAATCCGAATGCCGCCGGGTTGTAAGCCAAATAGATCGGGTCTTCGTTTTGCACGACGACACAGCGCGATTTGTGATATGGCTTTCCGGCAACTCGAATGCCATCGACTTTCTGAAAGTCCTGCGCATTCGGATCCTGATTCAACACGATGCTGCCCGCGGTGTTCAGCGGGTCGAGGATATTAAAGCTGACGTTGTGTTTATACAGCGTGCGGTAATCGAGCGATTCATTCGGTTCCTGGTTATCCACCAGCATTGCCACCGCCGACACACCGTAAATTCGGGCAATCCGTGCAGCGTTGGCAATGTGCTGATTAGCTCCCATAGCTTTCCATTCGCGCTCGAACGCATCGCGCAAGCGCTGCTCAAGGCCATACGACAGAGCAACATGCACGGTGCGCGGTTCATTCATCGCCATCTTAATGGGACGATCCACCATCTTGCCGCCCAACGGGTGGTAGAGGTAGACCGTTTTGCAGGTCTGATAGCCCGCCGTTGATCCTGGCTGAATATCATCGCTGTCCAGCAATGCCATCAACTCTGAATGAGAGCAGCTGCCGATTTCGAAATCATCTTCGTTCATTGGTTTTCTCGTCAGAAGCCGTCGCCATTGCCTAACCCAAGCGCGACGCCATAGTTGAAACAGTCAAACAGGTCATCGTCCTGATTTTCTTCGCCAATGATGAACTGGAGCACTTGCGTCAGAAGATGGTTTTTCTTCGACTGCTTGTATTCCACCAGCTTGTCATAGGCGTATTTCGAGATGCGTACTTTCCCCGACGCAACATACCCGGAGATATTGATGGCGCGGGACTCTTTGGGCAGCGATGTGAGCTCGCTATCGATTGGGTGAACGTTCCAGCCCTCGTTGGCCCCTTGCTGCAATAGCGTGATACCGGTGGCCTTGTCCTCGATAAACAGCCCAGCCGTGCCCATACGTGCCAGACATATTTCGCTGAGGTGTTTAGCTTTTCCAACCCACTGCGGCACTATGTCTTTCAGGAAATACCCGTCAATCTGGATAATGTCCCAGTCAAGAATGACCAGGCAGGGCGTTGGGAAGTTGCTAAGTGCGAACCAGATGCAGGCTGAACCATCGTTCTGTAACTGGCCTTTCTGGGCGCAATCGACAACGCCATAGACGGTATCGCAACTCGCCGGGTAATCGACCGGAACGCCGTTCTCCAAAAGCCATTCCATCTTGAAGAAGTTTTGCCCCCGCCAATCGACGAAATCAGCGTTGTATTCCTGCTGAACCACCATCGGCGGACGACCGGCGATTATTCGTGCCAACGCCTCGGGGTTAATGGTCGGGTTCGCTGCGGTAGGTGCGTGGTGCTCTTCCCACCCCATCGATTTATCGTTGCAGGCCTGATAGAAAAAGTTCTCGTCGTCCACGCCCTTCGGCGTACCGGCCATCACAGCGTCGCCGTCATAATCGAGCAGCGTCGGCTCTATCGCCTGTTCCCAAATATCACGCATGCCCTTTTTAACCAGGCTGCCTTCGTCGATGATGACTTTGTGATATTTACGGGAACGGCCAGCGTCCGGGTTGTCCAGCGTCCAGAATTCAACCTGACCACCGCCGATCGTCTCAATTATCGAATCCGTCTTGCTGGAACTGGTTGTGATCGGCTTGAGCAGATCACGAATGGCCTTAAACGAGGGAAGTAGGATTTTATAGGACGGCGCAAACCAGCCCACGCGCATCTGTTTTGCCGCCCAGTTGCCGCCAGCCTGCTCTAACATGGTGGTTTTGCCAAAGCGGCGACCGGCGCGGATCACTTTCCGCTTCGCCGGCGAGCGATAAATTTTCTTCTGCCCGTCATGGAACGGCAGGAACGTGATCGTGTGTTCAGTCGCCATCGGGAGAATTCACCAGGTTGATAATAATTTGAGGCTCACCGCCCTCATTACTTTCTGCGGCGGCTTTTCCTCCTTTGGGCTGCATTAATTGAATCAGCATTTGTCGTGCCGATTTTTTATCTTCGGTTAAAACCTCAATGCCATTTTTGGTCTGCTTCACGCCGAGGAAATAAGCGTGCTCATTAGCGTCAAGGTCGCGGGTGTCCCCTATCAACAATTCCCCTTCGCCCTCGCCATTACAGCGCGGACAATCCGGGTTAGGGTCAGCGTTTGTGACAAAGCCAAGGCCGCCGTATTCAGGCTCTGACCGTCCATCTTTCATTGCTTTTGCAGCGGCGCGGTCGTACTCCTGAATATCTCGCCATTGGTATAAATTATTTTCGCCCCAGCAGTGGCGGCAATTCACACGGCGGTATTGCGTCAGCGCGTTAGGGTCGGCCCGCGTTATCGCCACCAGCTGATCGACAATTTCATCAAGGTCTGCGGTGTAGCGTTGCCGGAAGCGATTTAACAGCGCCCTGATAGCCTTCGAAACCTTAACATTCCTATACAGCCGGCTGGCAGCAGCATAAGCAGCGTTGCCTTCGCACTTGTAGCCCGCTTTTCTATACGCCTCGACTCTGTTTTTTGTTTTTACGTACCAATAAACAAAAAGAGCGTGCTGGTCAGAAAGTCCGAATTCATCAGGATCAAATGCCAGATCAAAATCGTCCTCTGAGGATTTTTCTTCATTGGAAATTTTCCGGCGCGGCTGTTGGAAGCCATCAGGATCTTGCTGCTTTTTTTGGGGCGTTTTTTTTGGGGCAGAATTATTTTTTGCCCCGTTTTTTTGCCCCGCTTTTGCCCTTGCCCCTTTAGTACGCTTCCAGCCGTTTTTACCCGCCATGTAACGCAGGGCTTTTATCGTGATTCCGTGCTTATCCGCTACATCCTGGAGGGAAAGCACGCCAGCACAGAAATCACGCTCGATTGCTTTCCCATCAGGCTTGCTCATCAGTCACTGTCCTGTTGTTTCTCGCGCCTCAGCAGTTCTTGAAATGCTCGCGGATCTCCGCCTTTGGCTTTTCGGTATAACGCAGTCCGTATTTCTGCTTCTCCTTTTGCCCTACCTTTTCGAATGGCCTCGCGGAATGCAGCAATCTCCCCCGGCTCCCTTTTCAGTTCGCCAAGGTCAATATCAAGCACGTCAGCAATTTGTTGTTCGGTCATCCGGCAAGCAGCCAGCGACTCAACCTTCCGATAAGGAATCATGCATCACCCCCGTTTTTATTCGGGGAGGATTTCTGGTATTTCTCGTGCAGTATTTTTACAGCAGCGTTATTCCATGAGACTTTGTGGTGAATACGTTTGTGAATGGCCCCCATCAGTGAAATTTTTACGCATGACGGAGAAAACATCACCGAGTAAAAGCTTTTCACATATGTACCTGAATCCAAGTACAGCTCTGTCATACCGCCGGAGTTAGTTTGCGTCTGCTTCTGCAATAGCTGGACTGCCCCGACGGTCATGAATAACTCACCACGCCGGCCAAGGTTCGTATACGTATTCACGTCTTCGTTCACTCGCCCCATAAAAGCGAATGGGCGGTCCGTTGAGCAGATGAAACTATTCATCGCCTTACGCTTAAGCCAGGCCGCATTTTTATCACCGCCACTTCCGAGAAAATCGCCACCTTGAGCCATAGCGATCGACGCTGCGGGGATCGACTCGTAGTACGCCAACATTTCGCACAAGATGGCGTCCAGATCCTGAATGAGCGTATACCCAGCCTCCAGGTCTTTACCTACGCGGAATTGAAAGGCGGTGTAATCGTCATCCAGTTGGATGAAGTATTTGCACCCTACTTTTTTCGCAAGGTCGAAACAGGCGTTGCGGGCGTAGAAAATTGAACGCCGATCGCCGAAGTTGTCAGCCTCATCAAACCGACTGGCAATCTCCGATTTCGAGAAAGTAAGCACATTGTTGCCGAATTGCTCAATGTACTGCTGACGGGTTTTATCCTCGTCATCGATAACGATATAAACTTTCCCGGTGTATCCTTGTTTCCTCAACTGCCGGTAGGTATAAATTTTATCGGGCCGGCCATGCGTCAAAATAAACGCGCAGAAATCCTCACGCATCGCCGTTCTCCTCATCACCGTACACGATATCAACCATGTTTTTGGTCATGTGGACGAAACCATTCTCGATAGCCTGCCCGTAATCAATGATCACCAGGGCGGACTCTTCAAACAATGCCTGGATCCCCGCCGGTGCATTGGCGTAGTAATCGGCAATTTTGTTGAAGTTGAAAACAGTGTGGCGTTCTGCTGCGCACATCAAAAATGCTGCAAGCTCCTTGGGAAGATCTGCAGCCTTGATGTTCTTCAACAGGCTTCGCGTTTTTGTCTCATCGTACAGCTCAGAAATGGCCGGCGTAACTTCCGATGGTTCATAAACCGGCGTGTCGATTTTTGCTGTATACGGATCATCGCCCGCTTCCTGCGGCTCGTCATCCGCGAATAAAGCATCCAGCTCTGACTCATCAAAGCCAGTTAGCGAAATATCGAAATCCGCATCCAAGAGATCAGCCAGCTCCAGACGAAGCATATCGTCGTCCCAGCCTGCACTCAGTGGCAATTTATTGTCAGCGATGCGATATGCCTTTTTCTGCTGGTCATTCAAACCAGCCAGAACGATGCAAGGAACCTCATCAAAAACCAACAGATCAGCAGCCATCACCCGGCCGTGACCAGCGATAATCTCACCGCTTTCATCGATCAGCACCGGGTTTGTCCAACCGAACGCCTCGATGCTATCAGCGATTTTACGCACCTGCTCGTCAGTATGCGTACGGGAATTTCTTGCGTAAGCAATCAACGAATTGAGCGATCGATAGACAATCGCCAGCGCCGATTGATTTTTTTCTTTGGTCATTTCAGAGGATCCAATACTATGGCCCTGCTCTCGAGAGCAAGTGGGCCTTGGTTCATACTCATCATGACGAGTGTGTGGGTATGAATGGCTGTCGGTAGCTCCAACTACCGATGGCCGCCCACCTTCCTTTAGAATTTTCTGCTGACCTCTGGAATACCCACTCGGGAATACCGCCAACCACCATCTACGAATACAGATCGTTTATGCTGATTTTCTTTGTGGCCAACGCAAAAATTCAGAACAAAATAAAAACCACCAGCAGATAACGGTCAGGGTGACCAGGCAGGATCCGCCGGTGATTTTGCTTGCGCATTATCGATGGCACTCAGTGAATGCCATCTGTAATGCTATTCGCCTAAATCGCGTCGTGGGTGCTTTCCTTTTTCGTCAGCAGCCATGTTGAAGTATTCCCATGCCTTTCCATGCTCATGCTTAAGTTGCTGTTCATTCAGCTCGGGGGGCGAAATTTGAAACATCGGCTCATAGCCTTCTCTGATTGCGCCGGTGATGTACTCAATTTTCTCTGCTCGTTCTTGTTCGTTCATTAGTTCCTCCCGGCGGCCTTCCGCCATTGAATAAGCGTGGCCACCTGACCGGCACATATTGATAATGCCGTTTGGAGCGCCAGCGCATGACTGCCAATGTCGCCCCAGGTGTCGCCATGTAGCGTTGGCACCTCGCAGGGCTTAAATACGGACTCAGGGGGCAACAGAACGATAGGCTCCGGTGGTGGCGGTATCTCTTCCGCGCAAGAGGTCAAGAACAGCGACAGGAGCAGCGCGGCGAGCACACTCGTCGTTTTTAATGGCATCCTCATACTTCCTCTGGTAGATTTCGCCCCGCTGGCGCAGCTGCTGCTCTCTCCGTTGCTGTTCGGCCATCATTGCGCGATTACGGGCGTCATCCGCGCGCAATGTGGTGATCAGTCCTGCCTGCTGCGCCAGCGTCTTCTGCTGTTCTGCAACCTGCTGGCGAGCCAGATCCAGTCGCTGCGATAAAAGCGAGCTATAACCACCCAGGCAGATTGACGCCACCAGTAGGAGGAGTATTCCCCCGCCGGCCAGTTTTGAAATCCAGCCGCTCATTTGTCTAATCCCCAGCAAGCCAGCTCGGCCTCCTGATCACGCCGGACTATCTGCCCGTAGCAGTTATTCGAACGAATGCGGCAATCTCGGCCGCCATCGTAAATCCAGCGGCGAATTTCTCGGCAGGCACCGATGCGGTCGCCGGCATTCAGTTTTCTGTAGAATGTGGAGGTGAAGCATTTTCCGGGGCCGATGTTCCACGGGCAGAACGAGGCGATACCGACTTTTTGCGGTTCGGTCAGCGTTACCTTGACGTTCCGATCCACCCAATCGAGTGCCTTTTTCTGCTCGACTGCGTCAATCTGCTTGCACTGCTCAGCGGTCAGGCGCTGGCCCTTAACGACCTTTTGGCCGTTGACCATCGTCACACCGCCGCAAATTGTCCAGATGCCGACACCGTCCTGGTATGCAGTCAGGCGCTGGCCTTCTTTTTCATCCTGAAACTGCGACATCATGACCGGGGCCGATGCGCCGGCAGCAATCAACGCCAGCATAGCGGCGCTGAGTTTGGTTTTTATCGAAGCCACTACTCGCCCCCTATCAGGTCAACGTCCTGCGCGCTGATGTTCTTGTTTGAGCGGTCAATGAGGTACATTTTCAGCAACCTTTCTCGCCGGCATCGGAACCAAATACCCACAACGCACCCGATGACAGAGCTGAGGATGCCGACGAAAATACCGATCACCATCCACTCACTGGGCGAGAAATAATTTATTGCCCCGAGCAGCAGGCCAACCAACCAGCCGCCATGCGTGGCACTATCTGCGATTTTTTCCGGCATGGATTTCATCCTTCCCCCTCGCCGGGGCTTGGCCCGTTCATCGGGTTGTAAAACGAAAAAGGCCGCCAAATGGCAGCCTGTAATTGACGCGAGTTCTTGGTTTGTAATTGTCGCTGGTGGATCACTACCGATGGAAAACACCACCAGCGGCTGAAATCTGACCCACTAAAACGCAAAAACCCCGGCGAGTTAAGCCAGGGTCAAAATAGGTGCCGGTCTTTCCCGACTGTCACTTCACATCAGAGGGGCGCACTCAAAATCCCAGGTGAAGGATTCGATAGTGCATATCAAACTGAATGCGCCTTTCTGAGGCGCTTCCCAGCCACTCCGGGGATCCCTTCATCGCAGGCTGAAAAGCATTTTCTGGAGCGGTCAGCGGGAATCGAACCCGCATCATCAGCTTGGAAGGCTGAGGTAATAGCCATTATACGATGACCGCATTGGTCCGCCATCGAGGCCTCGAACCCCGTACCTACAACTTAATGGTCGTTGCTCTTCCTGCTGAGCTAATGGCGGTTTGGTGGCCCTTGCTGGGCTTGAACCAGCGACCGAGCGATTATGAGTCGCGCGCTCTAACCAACTGAGCTAAAGGGCCGAGGCGCGAATAGTAAAGCAGTCGGCATAACCACACAATACCCATTGATATTTCTTTACATATCAACGGCGTCTCTCTGACTCGAATTGCTCAGCCAGCTTGCTTTCGTCAGGTAGCAGAGCCCAGGTGATGTAGAAATCGTGCGGCAGCATCTCACTGCCCATCCAAGGGTAAATGCCGACGTGATAAATCTCGCCATCCTCTTCTCGCGCACGGACAAATCCATCATGCCAACCATCACAGGGGTTGAACACCAGCACCGCACGACCATTTAGTTCGGCAATCGGTAGTTCACTTGCTGGCCGGAAAACCAGACTCTCGGTTACCTGCTTAGACATACTGGCTCCATAACGCAAAAACCCGCTCAGCGGCGGGTTTGTATAACTTTGGCAACATATCAGAATTAGGCTTAAATATAGCGTAAAGTGTCGGGTTTTGCAATATCCCCCCCTGAGTCAGAAATAATGGCTCTTTCTTTCACCTTTATTAAAACTTCTTCATCCAAACTCGTAGTTATCGATTTTAAGAGCCGCCAAGGAGCGGCATAAGTTTGATACCAAGTATCACGGTTTATAGACAATAGGTTAGCCAGCACCGTCGCAGCATATTCTCTGTATTCCTCATTCTTATTTTTCGCTGCAGCGTCCTGCACTGCCAACCAAACCAATGAAATTAACCGTAATCTAACCCGTTTTTGAAGTTTAATGCCCACAAGCTCCTTCTCGTATGTTTCCCATACATGCTGGCAAATCAGGGTCTGAAGTTTGAAGTCCAGGTTGTGGCCATAGCAATAACGTACCCAAGCTTGTTCATGTTCAGACAGTAAATTTACAGCCCTACGCCAAGGTGCAGCAGCAAATTCGTACTCGTTTATCGGCGGTAATGGCCTGCGCCTGCTGCGAGTTTCCAACACATACAAAGCTGAGTTTTCAGCTTTAACTTGCCTAATACCTCCCCGGCCATCATCCAGTGCAACAACATGTACAGGTTTTCTTGGGTTTCGTTGTTTATCTGCTGGCGGATGTTCAGCAAATGCCTCTAACTGCCCTTTCGTTCCGCCCGATGAGTCCACCAACGCAGCGCGTAGATTGATACGTACATATTCAAGTTGCTGTTCGTTCATCATAACGGTACCACCAGCCCACGGCGGGCAATCTGAATTAAGGTCAGAACAATAGCGCGATCCATTAACTGACGACGCTCGTCCCGTGAGAGCTTATTGCCATTATCAATGCTATCGTGGCAGCACACACAGATCGCCGCAGTAGCGCAATCATCAACTTTCAGCCCCATGCCTTTGCCTTCATTGCGATGAGCAACTTGAGTTCCCCACGTACCACACAAAACGCACTGTTCGATCTGACCGACAGCAGCAAGCCATTTTTTATTGCGGTAAATATTTCTCATGCCGCCTCTCCGATTAATTTCATCGCTGCGCGTCGGATCTGCGACAGGAACATTTGCCCCATAGCTTCCAATTCTTCTCGGCTGATATAACTGACCGCAGGACCAGTCCACGATTTATCGAACACCACAATTGCACCCGCGAAAAAAGCACCTGTCGGTTTTTGCTTATCGTCTGCCGGCACAAACCAATCTGGGAGATCGAAGCCGATACGGCCACGAATAAACGCGATGTGATCGGCGTTCTCCGGCCACCAGCTTTCGCTCGTTGCGACTTTGATGAGGAAAACATAACGGCCGCCATTCGCTCTCATGGCAAGAGTGTGTTGCAGAATGTGGGTCATCCCGGTGATAAATTGGTTTTCATACTGCTGTGCGCGACTATAAGGAGGATTGGCGTAAGCAGCTCCGCCGAGCTCTGCCAGTCGAGCCGACCAATCTTGAATCAGTGCGTTATCTTCAGCGGTGTAATACGACTCGCATTTTGCATTGTGGTCGTCAGCAAACAGATCTAGCGAGAACGGGCCGAATTTCGCATTAATTCCCCACCAAAGATCATCCGGTGTTCGCCATTGATCACCGACTTCCTTCAGCATGTGCGAATGGCGATTTTTTAACTCTGCCAGTGCCTGGCAATATGGATTTTGGTTCATGCTGCGAACTCCAGCAGCTGCGCAGCTACATTCTCAACTTCGGATTGGGACGTAAATGAACGAAACAGGATGTAGTTCCACAAAACATTCAGCGCGGATTTATAAAGCTGCTGGAACTCGATTTCATCCATGTTTGCAAATGAGATCGATTTAGCGCGCCGGTTGCGGCTGCCGTCGGGATAGACGTGTTCGGTGTAATATCCTGCCTGAATGGTTACCCACTCACGATATGCATCAAACGATTTCAGTAGAACTAAGTCACCGGTGCGGGTATGCGCAGCGTCCGCCAGGTATAACTCAGCGGCATCTGCAAGCGCAACGTTATGTTGCTGGCCAACCTGCTGGCAAAGATAATCTACGAAGCCATTTACCAGCTTGCGCTCTTCAGGGAGGATTGCCCCGCCAGTCGGTGTCCAATAGTCAAAACCTAGCTGTAAGAGCTTAAAAAAACGCTTGTGGAATAGATAGTTACGAACGCGTCTAAAATCGGCGTGTATCCACTCACCGAGTTTAATACGCTGTACGAATTCGCTGGCCTCGGGGGTTGCCGGGGTCAGGATTGCAGGACCAATTTTCTGTAGCTGGATCTGTGCCATCTAAATACTCCGGTGGCACAGTGATTTCTCAGTAGGCTGTTCAGGCCTGTTTACAGATTATAGCGGATTACCAGCATCATCAACAATCGGTAACCCCGCCATTTTTCGCGCTTCGCCCATTTGCTTTAAGCTGGTTACAAATTCATCAGGTCGCATGACAAAACCATAAATAAAATCGCCGGCCTCGTTCCTGTAAAGCACCACTGGCCTTGTGCTGTTATTCAAGCCGCGAATTAAGTGGTCGGGTATGATCATCACTGTCTCCTGCATGTTCTATGGAGTCCGTCACTTTACTTCGCGTGTTCCGATAGTTAAGCCGACACCCCAGTCAATCTCAAACAGCGTGGGGCGGAGTTGAGATGTGAAGCATACATGCACTGTATATAATTACAGTTAATTTCACCAGTATTGATTGTTGGATATTTGATTAAATCTATAAAATTCAATTGCTTGATTGATTTTTGCTCTTTAGAAGGATAGTCAAGGCAATGTTGTGCTAGTGAGCGGGAATGTTCAGTGAAGGGAATGAATGGGTGCTTGAGAGCCCAGCTCAACAACAAAAAGTGGCGGGAAACATCAAGTTCAAACATTCCTTTCTCCTACTTTTCAATCAGATATAACTTTAAGCATTAACCATGCGAACAGCAATACGCCACCGCAGAAAGTTGCCAATACCAAAAACACTGCCAGCGCGAACCAACCCATTAATATTTCCCCCATAAAGCAGGCTATAAAACACCTGTTATTTTTACGCTTATCAGTAAATTCGCCGTCTCCGGGTTTTTACCGCCGTTTTTAAGATCAACGATGCATAAAGCGCCGGCGAGAACGCAGCTGGCACGCTGTCAAAGCCGGCTTTCACAAACATCGAGCGAACAACCAGAGGAGCAATAGCCAAATTGCTGATCGCGTTATTGCGCATATCGTTGTCGAGGTGGATTACTCCATACCCCGGAGGGATTGGCCCCTTCACGCATTCCCACACATACACATCAAGGCGGACGTGTTTTCCCGCAACCACGATCACCTGCGCCTTATTTTTCTTAGGCGATTTTCCACCAGCATGGTTAAAACGCCAGCCGCGTCGCTCCAGAGCGTTCTTTATTCCGTTAGCAGTTCTATTATCGCCAAAACGGTGATTGAAGGACTCCACCAGCTGCGTATAGGGTTTATCTCGATTCGCATACAGATAGCTGAGCTGAGCATCCGTATACTCCCCTGCTGGTCTTAATTTGCCAATCCACCCGTTATGCGACAGAGTTGAGCGAATTGTGTGGCGTGACCTATTTTCACCAAATTGCAAATTATATGCGGCGGTAAGCTCATGGCTTGTCATGCCTTCAGCGTTATTTTTCAGAAAAAGAAGTTGTTCATCGGTGAAGAGTTTACGACTCATCAGTGACCCCCAAAATAGTCGGAAGAGTATGCAACGTCCCACCGTTCATATTGCGTTGAGCATCGATCACCACCCGATACGTGGAAACCAGTGCTTGCGATAGATCGACAACAGCTTCAGCACGCTCGAGCTCCTCTTTCAGGCGTTCTCCCGTCAGACCGGGGTCGTTGATTGTTTCAAGCATGGCAAACTGGTGATTGACCAGGTCCTGAATGCTATTTTTCACGATTTCACCTCCACACGATGAAACGCGATAACCCACACCCAAGGGTTAGCGTTCCAACTATCAACGCCGTAGATGGATGCCCACAGTGGCCCGAACCAATCAATGTTGAAATGCTTGGTGCCGCCCTCGGCTATCGCATCCTCCTCACTGATATCCTGCAACCTCTCCACGCTAACACCAGTGATTTCCAGCGTGATGCGGGAGGCCCAGCGTGGCATATGGATTGATGGCTTCCAGCCAAAGCGCAGGTTATCGTCAGCGTCGTAATATTCCGGCGTCTTACCACCATCAGCGCGGTACTCGCAGAATTCCGGGCGTTCAAATTTGGAGGTGTCTTCGAGATAAGTCTCCATCTGGTCGAAGTTGAACAACGGGCCTTGATATGCCTCTCTGACCCACAGCCGATCGCCTACCTGGCCGAATGGGCATGAGAAAAGCGCTGAACGTTGATGCGTGCCGGTCGCATTTGATTCTGCCCAATGGTATTTGCCAATGTCGCTGCGTTTTGTGGAATCGGTAATGCGCAGCAGGCCGAACTGATTGGATTCTGGCTGCACAGCCATAACCCGCCGCGTCTGGGTCTTGCGGCCGTCGAGAATGGCGCGAACCATTTCTGAGTTGAAAATCACTGGGCGCTCTTTCATTTGGCCTCCGAAAGCTCAGCGCGAATCAGCGCGATAACTTCATCGCTGTAATCACGGGTGAAATCCTCTTCAGGCGCATCTGGTAACTCAGTTACAGCCGACAAAATCATTTTTGCTACGTCTGCCACTTCACCTGCTGGCTTATCGATGAAACCATGTTCAAATGCCGCCAATAACCGATTAGCCGCAAAGTTGATACCTTCAGCGCGGTACTTATCCCGGATAGTGGAAAGTGCTGCGGAAGTGACCGGGGTTTCCAATGCTTTTTCAGCATCGAAAATTAGGCACTTCCACGGGTGAATTGAGTTTTCCTCTGGTTCATATCCGGCGGCATACAGGTTGTTGACAATGCGCTCTGCGATATGGCGCAACCCAAGGCTTTCCACAACCAGCGCATCACTATCAGCCTTCGGCGCTTCATAGGTCAGAATATCTTTCATGCTACATACTCCCCACGCACGCCAGCCAAAGCCTGATCAAACATTTTGTGGATGTGGCAGAACCGCAATTCAAGTGAATTGAAATGCCACAAGGTTTTATCCTGTATACCGTTGCCAGTGCTCGCGTGGTAATTCACCTCGGCCCGTTCTAAGAATCTGTCGGTAGCGCTGATCAGCTTATAGCGTGCCGTCGCCCCTCGTCCGCGCTTAATGATTTTTACGTCCGGCGATATGATCATCGACCGCAACCGAATCACCAATTCTTGCCGCGTCATTGTGTTGGCGGGATACGCAGCTTTGACCGCTGCGAAAATTTCGGTGGTGCTCAGTTCTTTGCCCTGAATAAGCTCCACAAGCTGCTTTGCTGTAACTCTGGTCATTTGTCATGCCTCGGCTATTTCACTTTGTTGTTACTCATGCCAGCGCGGATCCGTGCCAACATTTCCATGCCCTTTCGCTGATAGCGCCCGTCCGTGTCAGCGACTTGTGCGTCGCCCGGCGGCCTGTTATCCAGCGCTTTCGTTTTTCGCACTGGCGGTATGGAGAAGCCCATTTCCGCTTGCTTTGCCCACTTCGCCAGCAACCGGCCAGCCAGTGCAGCAAGTTCGTTATGTCCCAGCTTGCGCCCAATGCCAGCGCGGCGGAGCTCCGGGCAAATCTGGAACAGCACAGGGTGACGCCAGTCGAAACTTTCCGCGCTGTCGAAACGCCAAGATTCGTTACGCCAGCGATGGTACTCAGTCATGACGTCGTCCGCCGTCAGGCCGAACGGGTTGGCCGTACACTCGCCAACGATCGCGGTAAATTCCGCAAGGTCAGGCGGCCAGTGGTTACCGGCGCTGCATCGCTCCATGCACCGTCGCGCGGCGTAGGCCAATTGGTCATCCGAGAATTTCGAAATCGTCTGGCCCCAGATCGTGGATGGCGCTGCCCCGTTCTTGCTCACCCAGCGGTTGGCATATATCCCCACCATCGTCTCCCAAAGGAGCCAAGCCTTGGCTAACCCGCCACTCGTTGTGCCGGGTCCGTACCTGCTCGAAGGCACTGGCTGGGGTGGTGTTTTGTTTTGCATGTTGGCCTCCTGATTTTTGGGTTTTTACGTGTTCACGGTATCTCTGAACACTTCGAGAAAATTTTTGCTCTCACTGAGCCTGATTGAATGCCTGGCCTCCGGAGCTCCAGAACAAAATAAAATCGTCCAACTCCTCAGCGGCATATTCTTTTGGCAGATTCCCTTTCGGAAGCCAGCCGTCAAACATCGGGAAAGGTGAATCGTCAGGCAATAACTCACCTTCGCGCCCATGCGCGTTGTGTGGGGTTTTATTTTTCTGTTCCTGTTCCTGTTCCTGATTAAGAAACGGTTTAATAACCCTTTCGGAACCCTTTAATTTTGCTGCGTCAATGTGAGATATGGCATTAGCTAAAACCCGCGCCAATACTGGCTTTAAGCTGGTATTATCTGGGACCTGAGTAAACAACCGCAGCGCCGAAATTCCCTGATTGGGGTTGTCTATCGTGTTCCACTCCATAAAATTACGAATAAGTACCCATTTCGATGTTGAATCACGGGTTGCGAAACCGTTATTGGATAGCTCATCAAACCCTTTCGAAACCCTTTCGAAAGGCCATCCTAAGTCTTCCGAAACATACCCATCTGGCAGGCGAAAACACCCAATCATATTCGTGTGCTGCCCGGTCAACAGATACAATGCCAGCAGTCGTGCATCATCAGATACCTGGCGCATACCATCGCTGATCCAAAATGATGTATGCACTTTGCCGTAATCACGCATAACTACTCCGGTAAACTTCTCGCGTCTCTGTGCAACCAAGCAGCTCGATCGCCGATTTGATCGCAATGAACGCTGATATGGCTTCATTGATCTCTTTAAGTGCCGCTGCCGGAGCCGCGCCAAGATTCACTGCATTAACCGCAGCAATACCCTCTTTTGCGGCCACAGCAGCTAACAGCACAGGATCGTTTGGGGCTTCAATGCGCGCACGCCTCTCCGCAGGTAAAGCCGCCAATGCTGCAATCTTCAAATTTGAGGCCAAAGGTGCATACCTGGGGCCGTCGTAACCGCGAAAGATTCGCTTCACACGCTGGGTGGCGTTAATCAGTCCCTTGCCGGTGTCAGTAGTTGGAAGAATGTCGCCACCGCCTGCAGCGTGGTATTGCTCTGCCACTGCTAGCCCAACGGTTTTCCAGCCATCCACAAGGGCCCAGGCTTCCAGTTCGGCAGCCACTGACTCAATCGGAGGACTGATTTTCATGATTCACTTTGCCTCTACGCTTTGCTTTATGCTGGTCGTAAGCGATGGGGTCGTACTTCAAAACACCGCCAGATGCGATCTGTAGGCGCATAGCTTTACCTTCAGGGACTAAATCCCCCCAAACGGAAACTGATGAAGGTTTTACCCCTGCCGCCATAGCTAGCTTCGTCTTGTTACCAAAAAAATTCACTGCGTCACTTTTGAGCACTTCACGTCCCTCCTTAGGTTTTCTTAAGAAGATTAGATCGTAGAGAAACCTAAGTAAAGAAAAATTAGAATTACCTAATATGGAAAATGAAACTTTTGGTACCCGTCTGCTCCGCAGGCGCAAAGAACTAAAACTCTCTCAAGCTGCCCTCGGTAAAATGGTTCAGGTGGCTCATGTAACTATTTCCCAGTGGGAGAGGGATGAAACACAGCCTGCTGGCAAACGGCTCTTTGGCCTAAGTAAGGCCTTGCAATGTGATCCAACATGGTTGATGTTTGGTGATAGCGATAAAGTGCCGGCAGAGCCCGTTACACCTCAAAAGATAGAGCTGTCTCCTCAGCACCAAGAGTTGATCGAACTATTCGATTCACTTCCTGCGTCGGAGCAAGAAGCGCAACTGAGTGAATTACGTGCTCGTGTTGAAAACTTCGGACGGCTGTTTGAAGAACTTTTACAGGCTCGTAAGCGTACCCAAAAGAAGTAAGTGCCTTCATCCCCCTGAACTCCTCCCTAATGCGTGAAAGCCCCATAGCCTTGTAAAAAAAATAACACCTTAAAATACAAAAGGTTGCTCACGCACAGCTTAAAATTTAGGTTTTTCTACAATTTTTGTGTTGATCTAAACCTTAGGTTAATCTAAATTTCATTCATCGAAACCACACAGTGATTTCTCAGGTAACAAGTTCCGCCAGCCTGGCGACAAAGGCAAAGCACACAACAGAGGTTTACACGATGAAAGCAAAAGTCCTATGCATAACGCCAAGCGAAGAGGCTGTCGGATACCTTACTGCTGGTAAGCAATATGACATCGAAAGCACGTGCGCTAATGGACAGTGTGTGCGTGTTATCGATGATCAAGGGGATGAAATCAGCATTTATGTTGTTCAGTCCAGCTACGGTAAATTCCGCGAACTGCCGAAGTTATAACACCCAGTGCGCCCTACGGGGATCACAAATAAGAACATCACGTTGGAGGAAAATCATGTACGGAACACAAGAAGTTATCCGCCAATGCGTCCTTCCTGGCATGTTAGTGAAGCATCAGGGAAAGACATGGCGAGCATCAGCAAATACTCGCGGGAAGTTATATTTATTCAACCTGACAGAGTCAAAGCGAATCTCCGATTATCTGGTTGAAATATGTTTAGACTCACGCGGGCATCCATTAATTCATTGAATGTGATAAACAAGAAACACTAATTGTAATTTAAAAGCGATTTATATGCCGACAATCCGGCAGGGATTTTATCAACCAAAATTCAGGAGAAAAGTAATGTTTAATTCAATTGAAGTCAGAAGCACAAAGGTTGAGTTATCAGTAATCAACTCTGATCTAGCATCTTTTAATTGCAATGGTAGTGTCACTGGCTTTGTACACCTTCCCGATGTTGGCCCCATAACAGTAGTTCTCGATGGAGGTTACACGCTGGGTGAGTATAAAGATCCATCGAGTGCGATTAAAGGGATCTCTTTCTTATGCTTTGCTGTTGAAGACGCAGATAAACGGGCAGGAATGAATTATCAGGCCTACATGCAAACTTTTAAGGCAGGATTTGCATCCAGAATGCATTGATTGAAGCGCCCCGGAAACGGGGCTATTTATCCGCATAAGCATTTTTTCAGTGCTTAACCTGATAAATGAGGGTTCGAAAATGGATATTACGCTTGGATTTAAAAAACTATCGCTAATTAACGGTGAGGAAGTCACGGTAAGTATAGCCCCTAGCGCAATGAAGAAGATGATCATGGGGCTTCTTTCTAATGGTTATCTTACCACTGAGGATCTGGCAATTTACATGACTGAGCAATTATCTATTTGTGATAATCAAAGTCTCAAGCACGTATTACCAGAAGATACCGCAAAGAAATTAATTTCGACCTATGAATCCGTAAAAAATGGAGAGAACTATGTCTGACAAACAATTATATACAGCATGCTGGTATCCCAGCGAACAAACAGCAGAAGAAAATGGTGCTCGTCGCGTTGCTTATTCCTTCTATGCAGCTAACGAGAAACAAGCTCGAGCCAAAGCAACGCTTCATTTTATGGAGCAATTCCCTGATGCCGACGATGCAGAGTTCGAGTTAAAAATTTACGTTGTGCAGGAAGGAATCCCCTGCCCTGAGGTCGAGACTTGGGATGAAGGCTTCTTATATGAGAATAACTGGAATGACGAGCTGGGTTATCCAGAATCAAAATCCGATAACGGTCTCATTGATTTCAGTAAATTGTCTGAGTCACTTCGCATCGATGTATTGGTGAAATACCACACGACCGAAATTACCAATGAACAACTTTCCTGCGCACTAGAAGCCCCAGAGGATGCAGCGAGTAACTTTGACAGTCATATTGCCGACGCCATTAAAAAGACGCCAGCAGTTGCGAAAATGTACCCTGAGCGAATCTTAGACGCGATCGATTATATCCGTGAGAAATGCCCTCCTACCAAGAAGTGGCCTGAGATAAAAGCGGTTCTGGCCGGTTGGCTGAACAAGCGCAATGACGAGCGCAAAGAAGAAGCCTCCACGTCAGGATTGCAAACTGTGAGTGCACAGCAGAACGCGACCGATGAAACGCTGCGTGTACCCTCTGGCGCGACTGCCGGCGGCGGTAATCTGACAGACCGAGGTGAGGGTTTTAAGCACGATTTTGATTCACTCGCGCTTGAAATCGCCCTTGGCCGTATAGCGCGGTCTATGGATTTCGATATCTACAATTTGCGTAGTGCGCACATTAACCGTGCTCGCGAAATGATCAAACTAAAAGAGCGCCCATTTCCCGCGCTGTTTAGCGCATACCGTAATATGCCGGGCGTTCTGGACTATTCACGCGCCATCATTATCTACTCGGTTAAAACCGCGCCGGACAACATCGAGGCCACACCAGGGAAATTGACCGAGTACCTTAATAAAACGCTGACCGAAACCGATCACGCCAATCCTGACCCAGACATCGTTGCGGTTGCCTGTGGTATCACTGGTGAGAATTATAACAATGAAGAAACCGAACAGAACTCGGCGAGCGCTACTTGCGCACTGGCTGATGAGCAGGCAGCGATCAGCACAGTGGGAGCACAACAACCAGATGCGAACACTGCGCCGGAAAATCTGGAAGATGGATCACCGGTAGAGCGCACCGGGCCGTTTTACTACCGCACATCTGAAGGGCAAGTTGGCCGCGCAAATAAACTTGCGAAGCTGGATCTCGTACTCGCCCAAGGGTGTGAGGAGATCACCAAAGAAGAATACCAGTCGCTGAAAGACAATCCACCGGCACAGCGTCAAAGCAAGGACGAACAGCAATTAGCAAAGAACGATCGTAATGGACTCTATTCTGTTGAAGAACTAACAGGCGAGCAACAACAAACGCAAGGCGCAGCTTCCTCAAATGAGGGTGAAAAAAAGGAAGTGCTCCCAGCTCAACCGGAACCACCCGTGTTCCAGTCTATCGCTGCCGATCTGGAAAATGACCTCGCAGAAAAAGGCGATAACCTGAAAATTTGGCGCAGTGTCATGCGTACAGATCCTCGCTATACGAAGGATTTGACCGGTGCAGGATTTGAAGGCACAAGCATCAACGCCGAATACATGATTATGCGTGCCACTGAGATATTCGGCCCTATTGGCAGCGGCTGGGGTTATGAGGTTCTGGAAGATCGCATGATCCCTGGTGCTCCAATGAGCGAAGCGATATATGAAGGGCAAAAGTTCATTGGAAAGCGCATGTTGCGCGATGCAGATGGCACCCTGATCACTGAGCTGAATCACAGCATCAAGATCCGTCTGTGGTATCTAAATGGTGCCAAAGAACGCTGTGTTGTCGAAGCCTACGGCGCTACTCAATACATGTATATGACGTCGAAAAACATCATTAAATGTGATGGCGAGGCGCAAAAGAAATCTCTCACAGACGCAATTAAAAAATCGCTATCACTCCTTGGTTTCTCCGCCGATGTTTGGCTGGGGCTTTACGACCAAGCTGAATATAAGCAAGAGAACGCCATCCGGTTCGACCTCATTAATGCCAGCGATAAGGCCGAGGACGTAACACTTATTCGTAAAGAACTGGACGAGAAATTTAAAGCCAACACCAAAAGCATGCGTGAAGCAGTTACACCGAATGAGATTTCTGGCATTGCTTCATCGCTCACTCGAGTCATGGGCATTCACCTAAAAGATGCTCGCGAAAGGGGTGACGCAGAATACGCCAAATACATTGAAGGCCGCTTGCGCCGTCTCGAAGAAGTTAAATCCGAATGCCTCACTAAATTGCAGGAGAAAGCCGCATGAACGCTCGTACAATCGACTTAGCCTTAGAAATTAGCAAACTGGAGTCTCTCGCAGCTGAAGGTGGGGAACTCACCCCTGAAATGATCGCCGATACCCTCGAAGGCATTGAAGGGATGATGGAGGATAAATTTGATGCCACCATGAGTGTTATTAGAGATTTCGAAGCAAAGGCAGATGCCTGTAAAAAAGAAGCAGCTCGGATAGCTGAACGTAAAAAGCATTGGGACCGTCAGTCTTCCGCACTTAAAAAGTACCTGCTGGAGTGTCTTCAACTTTCAGAACGTACAACATTTAAAACAACGTTGAATACCTTTACTGCCCGAAAAGGTAGCGCAAGCCTTGTTATTGATGACGTTGATATGCTGCCTGATGGATTCGTTGAATCGCATACGGAAGTCATTAACGATGTGCAGAACGACAAAATAAAAAAAGCTCTTATGGAAGCTTTAAAAACAGTGGAAGAAATGAAGAAGAAAGGCGAAGTGCCACCACCAGAACTTTTAAATCCTGTGCCAGGCGCACACTTAGAAATAGGCGCAACAACACTCCAAGTGCGCTAATCCAGATGCGGTCAGAAATGACCGCTTACTGAGACGACTAAAATGAGCGACAACAGCGACAGCCTTTTATTTCCGAGAAGAATCGAGCCAGATGACTTCAAAGACCACACATTGCAAATCATCTGGAAAATGCGAAACGGCTACCGCCGTCACTTTGGAATTGTGGAGCTGCCACCTGAGCTAAAAAGGCACAACACTTTAAAAAATAGGATATAGGAAATGAACCGTGAAGAAATTATTGAAGCAATCGCATCAGCCTCAGAGTTAAGCCACCGCGAAGGTCGCGATATTTTCGCCAGCCGGATTTACTCCATGATTGAAACTGGAAAAATTCCAGGGGTAATGTTAGCCACCACTGATGTGCAACAGTTAATGCAAGAAAACAAAGCAATGCGAAAAGCGATCGCATTTGCTATTTCCCCTGGCATATGGATTCAAAGAGAGGATGAAATATTCCAATATTGCGGTGGCACTTGGTATGCAGAAATACTGAAACAGTCTATTTGCAAGGATAACAAACTTGAAATGAATGAAGGTGGGCTGTGATGGCTAACTCTATAAACAAGCTTATTGATGACAAAATAATCAAGCGCGGAAAGAACGGTTTACTAATCCGGCTGGACGATATTCACGTTCAGGAAGGTTTCAATAAACGTGTTGAAGACGAGCGCACTCTGGCTGCTGATGATGACCTATTCAATCACCTATCAGCGGGTAAGCCAGTTCCTCCTCTCGAGGTTCGCCCACGCGATGAGGGTGGCGTGTGGATTGTTGAAGGCCACAGGCGTCATCGAGCCTATATACGTTGTCGTGATGCCGGTAAGCCTGCTGAATGGATAGCAATTATGCCATTCACAGGGAGCGATGTGGAGCGCATAGCACGCATCATGAACAGCAACAGCCAACTTGCGCTTACTCCCTACGAGCAATCGCGGGTCGTCAAAGAACTGGCCGGATTTAATCTTTCCCCTGATGAAATCGCCACGCTTGTTGGAAAAAGCCGAACAACGGTCGATAAGCTCCTGGCGTTGAGTCAGACCAACCATGATGTGCAAACACTGGTCAAAGATGGTGCTGTTGCCGTTGACGCTGCCCTTGAGCGCGTGAAAGTTCACGGTGATTCTGCTGGAAAGATTTTAGCGAATGACGTTGAAAAAGCGCGGACTCAGGGCAAGAAAAAAGTTACTAAATCCGTTATCAACCGTGAGTTCAGCGCCAAAAAAGCCCGCCGACTATGCGAGCTTCTTTACGATGCTGCCCCAATGACCCGCGAGGAAGGCGACGTTTTACTGCTGGCAAAGGGAACGCGTGAGGAGATTAACGCCATCCTAAACGATTATCGCCGGTTGGGAGAGAATACAGATAATGGGTGATGTAATCGAAACCATCCACGGTGAAGTATTAGATGGGGCGTTTTTCGCCCCTGCTTCCTCCGACCTTGTTGATTCTTTGATCGGCCAGTACAAACAACTTCGAGCTGATATAGAAATGATGTCCGGGTTAATTAACACGCACCATGCATCCGTACATCATTTTCTGGAAGGTAATCAGGACCATGATCGCCGCCACTATTTCGGCGGCGTCAGTAATCTATTTAAACTCGAAGGCGCTATAGCCAGCCTGAATGCAACCTTCTGGCAAAAAGCACTGAACATGACCGATGTTTACGAATACATGCCAAATAATCGGCGTACTGAGTGGAACGAGCAAATACGGGAAATGAAAACACCCGATTTCGAAGAAGAAACTGTGCGACCAACAATAATGGAACTGCTGAACTCGCGGCAGCAATTTTTTTCTGAGCGCGTAGACGGTATTTTCCGCGCTCTTTCCGGCAATCACGTAACCAACAGACCGGAAGGTTTCGGCAAGCGCATGATCCTTGCCCGGGTGTTCACCGATTACGGCATGACGAATCACGATATGAGCGGCTATATCCAGGATCTACGGCAGGTTATCGCGAAATTTATGGGCCGAGATGAACCCCGCTGGCGCGTGACCGACGATGCGCTACAGGAAGCCCGGTACCGCCACGGTGAATGGCTGGTGCTTGACGGTGGGGCATTGCGTGTACGGGCCTATCTGAAAGGCACAGCACACCTTGAAGTTCACCCGGAAATGGCCTGGAGACTCAACTGCATTCTGGCGCACCTGTATCCGATGGCGATCCCGCCTGAATTCCGCCAAAAACCCAAGAAAAAGCTTAAAGATTTCGTGCTGATGAGCAAGCCACTCCCCTTCGCCGTTCTGGAAGTGCTGGCGGGGTTAAAGGCAGAACGCCACCTGCCGATTCAACGCAATCGATGGGACGATTGGACACAACCGCTCACTACCAACCCGCACAACCGTCGCTTTGACTGGCGAGACGAAGACAAGGCAATACGAGGGCAAGCGGGCAAAGTATTGGAAATGATCGGGGGTGTACTAATCAAAGCTGGCCCCCAGAAAAGCATCAACATCTGGGAGTTCGATTACGATCCCGCCCGAGTGCTGGGCGAGATAATCGCTTCTGGTTGCATTCCAGACCATCAATCGCACCAGTTCTACCCTACCCCGGAATCACTGGCTGAATGGGCCGTATCTGAGGCCGAAATACAGCCGGGGGAAAAATGCCTGGAACCGAGTGCTGGCACCGGAAACATCGCGGTATTCATGCCGGCGGATCAAACCTGCTGCGTGGAAATATCAGCTCTACATTGTCGCGTACTGGAAGCAAAAGGGCTAACCGTTGAGCAAGCCGATTTTATCAAATGGGCTGAGTCCACCACCGAGCGCTTCGACAAGGTGGTAATGAACCCACCATTCAGCGAAGGTCGCGCCAAAGCCCACGTAGAAGCCGCAGCAAGCCTGGTAAACGTTGGTGGCCGGCTTGTAGCAATACTGCCAAGTGGGATGCAGAAGAAAGACATTTTACCCGGCTGGTCCTGTTCATGGTCCGGCCTTATAGATAACGAGTTCGACGGTACCAGCGTTTCGGTTGTTCTGCTGAAAGCAGACCGTAAGTGAATTTCAAGATTCAGTTTCAATCCGGTCAAAAACGTACAGTACAGGCCGGTCATGAGGTGAAGTATGCCGCAAGTGATCTTTAATGAAGAGTGGGTTGTTGAAGATAGGCTTAAAGCAAAGACGGGCCTTAGCGATCGACAAATAGAAAAGTATCGCCAAGGGTGTTGGATCGAGGGGGTGCATTTCAAACGAGTTGCATCCACTGGCCAACGCGCCGTACGTGGAGTCACTTGGTACAACTACCCTGAAATTAACAAGATGGTTCAGGATGCGTAATGGCAAAAGCAAAACTACCAACCGGTGTCGAGATCCGCGGAAAGCGCTTGGCTATCTGGTTTATGTATCGCGGGAAACGCTGTCGCGAATTGCTGAAATCTTGGGAAATCACCCCGGCAAACATCAAGCGCGCTTCCATGATGCGGGCAGTCATCCAGAGTGAGATCCAACTGGGGCAGTTTGATTATGCCGCACGGTTCCCAACGTCTAAGCGTGCGGCAGAAGCCACCATCGCTTCCGGGCCAGTTCGTAAGGTCGAGACATTCGGCCAGTTAGTAGATGCCTGGCTGGAAAACCGTGAACCAGAATTGGCTCGTAATACGATGAAAAAAGCCCAGTCACAAATGAAAACCATAAAATTCATTGTGGGACCAGATCGGGCGCTAGCGGACATCAACCACAACGACATTCTCGGTTTTAGAAATGCGCTCCTGCATGGGCGAACTTTTTACCAGGAAAGTCTGCGCAGCAACAAGGACGGCCGCACCGTGCGCACGGTTAACGATTATGTTGGCGCACTCTGTACCGTGTTACGTTTTGCCTACCGATCGGGCTTTATCCGCGACAAGCCCTATGAGGAGGTTCGAAAATTAAAGCGGTCGAACACGAAACCGGATCCGCTGCTCCGTGATGAGTACGATCAGTTGGTAATGGCGTTGGATGGCCAGCGACGTTTTATGTGGACAATCGCCATTTTTACCGGGCTTCGCCACGGCGAGCTTGCCGCCCTTGCATGGGAGGATATCGACCTGGATAAAGGTGAATTACGGGTGAGCAGAAATTTAACGTCCCTGGGCGAATTCGGGCCGCCAAAAACGCGGGCAGGTTTTCGCACGGTAACGCTACTCGCGCCGGCGGTGGAGGCACTACGCGCGCAGCGGTTGCTTACCGGCCTGCATCGGCCAACCGAGATCACGTATCATCACCGCGAATACGGTAGCACCGAACGCCAACGCCTGCGCTTTGTGTTTGTCCCGCGCCCATCCAAAGGCGAGCAGCGGCCGCACTATGGCCTGTCGTCGATCGGCGCTCGCTGGAATGCCGCTGTGAAGCGCGCAGGTATTCGACCACGTAATCCGTACCAGACGCGCCACACGTTCGCCTGCTGGCTTTTGACGGCCGGAGCGAACCCGTCATTTATCGCGGCGCAGATGGGACACGAAAACGCGCAGATGGTTTACGAGATCTACGGAAAATGGATTGAACAGATGAACGGCGATCAGGTGGCAATGCTCAATGACAGGCTGGCTATTTAATGCTCTTTGCCCCTATAATGCCCCTTTCTGGAGTATCGAAAAAATAAAATGACTGAGAATCAACAAGATAACAAGCGTTTGCAATACAACCTGAACAAATTGCAAAAGCGCCTGCGCCGCAACGTGGGCGAAGCGATCGCCGATTTCAATATGATTGAAGAAGGTGACCGCATCATGGTCTGTCTGTCCGGCGGCAAAGACAGCTACACCATGCTGGAGATCCTGCGCAATCTGCAGCAGAGCGCGCCGATCAATTTCTCGCTGGTGGCGGTGAATCTCGACCAGAAACAGCCCGGCTTCCCTGAGCATATTCTGCCTGCTTACCTGGAAGGCTTGGGGGTGGAGTACAAGATCGTCGAAGAAAACACCTACAGCATCGTTAAAGACAAGATCCCGGAAGGCAAAACCACCTGTTCACTGTGCTCGCGCCTGCGCCGCGGCATTCTGTATCGCACCGCCACCGAACTGGGCGCCACCAAGATCGCGCTGGGCCACCACCGCGACGATATTCTGCAGACGCTGTTCCTCAACATGTTCTACGGCGGCAAGATGAAAGGCATGCCGCCCAAACTGATGAGCGACGACGGCAAGCACGTGGTCATTCGCCCGCTGGCCTATTGCCGCGAGAAAGACATCGAGCGTTTCTCGATCGCCAAAGCGTTCCCGATCATTCCATGCAATCTGTGCGGATCTCAGCCTAATTTGCAGCGCCAGGTGATCGGCGACATGCTGCGCGACTGGGACAAACGTTACCCAGGCCGGCTGGAAACCATGTTCAGCGCCATGCAAAACGTAGTGCCTTCGCACCTGAGCGATATCAATCTATTTGATTTCAAAGGCATTCACCACGGCAGCGCGGTGGTGGACGGCGGCGATTTGGCCTTCGATCGCGAAGACATTCCGATGCAGCCGGTCGGCTGGCAGCCGGAAGATTCGGACGACGCGGCGCCTGCGCCGGCGCGTTTGGACGTGCTGGAAATCAAATAAGTCCCCTCGCCGCTCGCCACCCTGCGAGCGGCGACCTTTTCCCTCTCTCGACGATCTCGATCCTGTTCACAGTTTGCGCATAATTTGCTGGGCGATGCCGTTTTTACCCTATACTGTGCATTTATACAGTCATATGGAGATCGCGCAATGAATATCACCCCCTGCCTGTCCCACGTCTCGCTGGGCTCGAACGATTTCGTCGCCGCCGCGGCCTTTTACGATCGCACGCTGGCCGCCTTGGGTTGCCGACGGGTGCTGGAGCATCCCGGCGCGATCGGTTATGGCCGCGACTACCCGGAGTTCTGGCTGCAGGTGCCGATCGACGGCCAGCCCGCTTCACCCGGCAACGGCACGCACGTCGGTTTTTTCGCGACCAGCAAGCAGCAGGTGGATGAATTCCATCGCCAGGCGCTGCTGGCCGGCGCCGTCGATGAAGGCGCGCCCGGTTCGCGGCCGCACTACGGTGAGGCTTACTACGGCTGCTTTGTCCGTGATTTGGATGGGCACAAGATTGAAGCCAGCTTCTGGGATGAAAGCGCGGCCTGAGGAAGAGAGAAATCGAATAAAAAAAATGCCGGTGATTAAACCGGCATTGTACGAATCAAATGTGCTATGCAGTAATTCAAAAATAAGAAAGTAAGACAATTATGGAGCGCAACGCCCATCGCTTGACGTTGCATTCACCTGCGAGAGAGATCATGCCCCATTTCCCCCGGCTAAATGTTGATTTTGCTCAATGTTAACCGGGTTTTCGTCATTTTCGCCTACAGCCAGCGGCTGCGCTTCAGCCACCAGGCGACGCCAAGCACCAACCCGACCAGCATCAGGCAAAATGCCGCGAAACCGAAGGGGTTGCCGCCGCCCGGTATGCCGCCAAGGTTGACGCCAAACAGCCCGGTCAGGAAGGTGGTCGGCAAAAATACCATCGCCAACAGCGACATGGTGTAAGTGCGGCGGTTCATCGCGTCGGCCATCACCGTGGTAATTTCGTCGGACAAGATGGCGGTGCGCGCGATGCTGCCGTCCAGATCGTCCAACCCGCGCCCCAGGCGATCCGCGATGTCCTGCATGCGGCGGCGATCGTCGTCGCTCATCCACGGCAGGCGGTCGCTGGCCAGCCGTGCGAAAACGTCACGCTGCGGCGCCATGTAACGGCGCAGCACGATAAGCTGTTTACGGATCAACGCCAGCTGGCCACGCTCCGGCACCTGCTGTTCCAGCAAGGCGTCCTCCAGATCGATAATCTTGTCGTGCAGATCCTCAATGAATTCGCTGGTGTGATCGGTCAACGCATCGGAAATCTCCACCAGCCAGTTGCCGCTGTTGGTCGGCCCGGCGCCGCTTTGCAAATCGTTCACCACCTGATCGATGGAATACACCTTGCGGTGCCGCGTCGAGATAATCAGTTTATCGGTGATGTACACGCGAATGGTGACCAACTGGTCCGGCCGTGAGTTGGCGTTAAAGTTGATGCTGCGCAGCGTGATCATGGTGCCTTCGCCCTGGCGGCTGACGCGCGGCCGTGAGCTTTCGCCGGAGAGCGCTTCGCGCACCGAGTCCGGCAGCAGCGGCGTGGTGCTCAGCCATTCGGCGCTGGCCGGGTGCGCGTAATCAAGATGCAGCCAGCAAGGCGCGTCGCAGGTGATCTTGTCATCCCGCTCGATCGGCGTGACGCCGCCCTTGCCATCCAGCTGGTAGGCGTAAACCGCGTCGGCGACCTGCAGCTCGCTCCCCTCAATCACATCCATTCATTTATCCCCTCAGTCTTGCTTATGTTGCTGAGTCTAGCGTTAACGCCTTGGAGATCAAAGACCAAGCTGTAACGCCAGTTTTCATGTTGTCCCATAAGCGTGGTCTATACTTCTGCCGAAAGGAACGCAAGACAGCCCGAGAGGAAACTCGCATGTTACAAATCAGCACCGCAGATATCTTGAAAATCGTCTTACCGACCGTCATTACGCTGTTTATCGCCGTGGTCAAAACGCCTTTTCGCATTCGGCGGGAAAACCACGATAAGCTGTTAAACCTGCTCGAATCCGTCGAGAAGCCCCAAAGCGCCCCCATACGTCTGTTGCGATTTCGCGACTATATCGGCAACCGCAGCGCCGGCCTTGTTACACTGCAGCTGCTGCTGGCATTGCCGGATAGCGTAGCGGCACTGGAACGCTATCGTTTCACCGGTGGCCGTCAGCAAATCTTGCGCGCCACGCCCGCAGGCTTCGTTTTGCGGCCAAGCGCCAATAACGCGTTCAAGCGTTTCTTGCTTTCCTGTCGCTATTTCTTGCTGTATTTGGTGTTCGTTACGTTGCTGGTGCTGTTCCCTGCTTTGACTCAATGGGGACTGCAGCAGTTAGGGGTATTGATTACGCCCTATTCACTCCACTATCTGCCTAATGCGCGCATCACCGACGGCTGGCAGCTGCTGTTCCCCGGTTTATTATTTATTATCATTATGTTCAGCCTGGCATACCTGACCTTCAGGCAGCTGGCACGCGCGGGCAACCTCAGTTCGGAACGCGCCTTTTATCGCTACTATCAACGAGCGCGTGAGGAACAACGATGCCGGGAAGTCCTGAGACAACTGCGCGCTGCGCTGCGCCGAACCTGACGAGAATGCGCCGCCTGCGTTGCATCGCTATGGCCGCCCTGCTGCTGTTCGCCCAATCGGCTCGTGCAGAGCCGGTGTTAGAACGCCTCGCCACGCCCTATCACGCGCCGACGGCGGCGGGTTCACTGCCTTATTTTGTCGCGCACGCTCACTCCCCCCAGCCGCGCACCGCGCTGGTGGTGATGCACGGCCACCCGCGCGATGTCGCCAAGACATTGCAAGCGGCGATCGACGCCGCGCAGGGAGCGGGAGACAACAGCTTGCTGGTCGCCCCGCTGTTCCAGGTGCCGGAAACGCTTGCCGCCCGCTGCCGTTCCGCCGGGCTACCGGCGCCGCAAGAGGGGGACGCCCTGTGGCGCTGCGGCTCCTGGATCGAAGGTGGTTTGGATAATGGCGAGAACACCGGCTCGTTCAACGCCATGGATAACCTGCTGGCCGATCTGAAACGGCGCTGGCCGTCGTTGCAGTCGATCACCGTCGCCGGTTTCTCCGCCGGCGCCCAATTCGTGCAGCATTATGTCGGCTTCGCCGACCCGCCGGACGGAGTGCGCCTGCGCTATGTCGTCGCCGATCCGGGCAGCTGGCTCTATTTTGACAACCTGCGTCCCCAGCCCCTTAATCCGGAGCGCTGCGGCAGTGAAAAAACCTGTCGCTTCCGCTGGCAAACGCTGGACGCCGGCCAGTGCCCACAGGCTAACCAGTGGAAATATGGTCCGGAAGCGCTTCCCGCTCACCTGCAGCGCACCGCCGACGCAGCCCGCCGGCGCTATGCGGCGGCGGATATCACCTACCTGGCCGCAGACGGTGATACCGGCACCGCGCCGGGCGCCTACTATCGCATACTCGACAAATCCTGCGCCGCCCAGCTGCAGGGCCCCTACCGGTTGCAGCGCGCCCTGGCCTATGCCGACTATGACCGGCGCTATCTGGCGCCGGAGAAGCCGCATCGGTTAACCCTCGTTCCCGGCTGCGGACACAACGTCGCCTGCGTCTTTCCCGCGCCGGCGGCCAGGCAAGCGCTGTTCTCCATTAATGCAGACTAATAATAACGGCATTGAAATAAACCATTGCCGATAAATCAGACAATATCGCCGATAAAGCGCTGGTAATGCCGTTATTATTATGACTTAACATATTGCTATCAATTTTAATTCAAAATGATAATAATAAATCAACACAAAGCTGTTTCAGCGCAAATTTTAGGGGCATATACTTTTCTCACTACGAGGAGGTAGTTATGTTACGCGACCATTTAAAAATAAACGCCAGCGATACGCTGGAAAAAATCAGCAATATCCATTTGCAAAACCAGGGCCAGGAAGAGATCAGTGAGTTTGTGGTGAAAAACGCCGCCGGCCTGCAGATTGGCAAGGTCTCCGTCCACGATCGTTTCAGTACCCGTCGTTCTTATCCCACCAGCTACCGCATTACTCAGACCGATATGAGCGGCCGCGTAGTGGTGGACGCCATGCGGGACTGTCTGTAAGCGTAACCGCTCTCTGAGATAGACAATATTAATGTGATGATGGCAACCCTGTTTATTATTAAACGGGGTTTATCGCGTGGAAAAATTAATTAGCCTCGTGGTTTCGCCGCCGAGAAAATAACGCCCCCGCATTGCGCGGGGGCGATAAATAAGCCCACTCAGTGTTTGATGATATACATCGTTTGGCTATAGGCCACGTCTTCCGGATTGGTGATCGGGTAGCCTTTTACCCACGGTTTGATCAGGCGGCCGTTGGTGTATTGGTATATCGGCGCGATTGGCGCCTGATCGGCAATGATCTGTTCCATCTTGTTGTAATCGGCGGTCACCGCCGCCGGGTTGGTTTCCCGCCCCGCCTGCGCCAGCAGCTTGTCGTAGTCCGCGTTCTTGAACTTGGCGATATTGCCGCTGTGGGTGGAGGTCAGCAGCGACAGGAAGGTCGACGCCTCGTTATAGTCACCCACCCAGGAGGCGCGGATCACATCAAAATTGCCGGTATTGCGGCTGTCGATGTAAGTTTTCCACTCTTGGTTTTGCAACTTGACGTCAATCCCCAGCTTTTTCTTCCACATCGAGGCCACGGCGATGGCGATCTTCTGGTGGCTCTCCGAGGTGTTATACAGCAGCGTCAGCTTCAGCGGGTTGTTCGGGCCGTAACCGGCCGCCTGCAGCAATGCCTTGGCCTGCGCATCCAGCTCCGCCTGCGGCTGCTGTTGCAGCAAACTCGCCTCGGGTTTGAACCCGGCGGTGACGTCCGGCGTGAAGTGATAAGCCGGTTTTTCACCGGTGCCCAACACTTTCTCCGCGATAATCTTGCGATCGATGGCGTAGGACAAGGCCTGACGCACCCGCACGTCGTTGGTCGGCGCACGCTGGGTGTTGAACGCGTAATAATAGGTGCCGAGCTGATCCGGAGTGTACACCTGCCCCGGAATGTCTTTCAGCAGCTTCTGATACATGTTTTTCGGGAAGGATTCGGTGATATCGATGTCACCCGCCAGGTAACGCTTGGTGGCGTTGGATTCCTGGTTGATCGGCACGAAGGTCACTTTGGTCAGCACGGTATGCGCATGATCCCAGTAATGCTCGTTAGGCGTCAGCACCAGCTTCTCGTTCACCACCCGCTCCTGCAGTTTGAACGCGCCGTTGCCCACCAGATTGCCGACCTTGGTCCAGTCGTTGCCGTATTTTTCCACCACCGCCTTGTTCACCGGGAACAGGCTGAAGTTGGCCGTCAGGCTGACGAAGTACGGCACCGGCTTGTCCAACTGCACCTTGAGTGTGTAGTCATCCGGCGCCGATACGCCCAAGCGATCGGCCGGCAGTTTGCCGCTGATGATCTGCTCGGCGTTCTGGATCCCCGCCAGCTGCGCGAACCAGGCGAAAGGCGACAGATTTTTCGGTTCTACCAGCCGCTGCCAGCTGTAAACGAAGTCTTTTGCCGTGACAGGGTCACCGTTTGACCAGCGCGCGTCTTTACGCAGATGGAAAATATAAGTCTGATTGTCGCTGGTCTGCCAGCGGGTGGCGACGCCGGGGATCACTTTGCCGTTGGCGTCCTGATTGACCAGCCCTTCGAACAGATCGCGCGCCAGCTGAGCCTCCGGCAAGCCAACCGCTTTGATCGGATCGAGCGAGGCCGGTTCGTCTTTAATGTGGCGCACGATTTCCTGTTTGTCCGCCAGCGCGGTGCCCGGGGGAACCTGCGCCGCCATGGCGCTGCTCATACAGGCGCCGATCGCCGCCGCGCAAAGCGCCAAACGAAAACCCCGTTGCATTTTTTTTCCCGTCATTATGATTTGTCCCCCGTTAACCATCTGAATTTTTTATCATATAGCACAAGATCCATCCGGCCTAGAGCCCGCGGGCGAGAAGTTGCAAAAAGTGCGATTCAGGCGATAAAAAACCCGTGCGGCGCAGGGCGGCACGGGTGGGATTACGGCAGCGACCGTCAGTCGTACAGGTGGATACTGTTGATGCGGTAGCTGAACTCTTCACCCTCTTCTTCATCGAACACGGTGAAAAAGCCTTTCTCAGCCAGCGGACGGGCCGAGATATCGGTTTTTTGCAGCTGACGCGCATCCGCGTCGTCGTAGCCGTAGTCGAGATAGAAGGCATCTTTCTGGTAATCGATATGCAGGGTGAACGGATAGTTCGATTCGTCCCCGCGCCCGTCGTCATTTTTCACCACGCCGAACCATTCCCCCTGACGGATCTGGTTTTCAGCGTCTACGCCGCACAGCAGCGTGATGGTGTCATTTTCATTTTCGCTATAGCTGGCGATGATTCTGGCTACTGGCATGTTAAATCCTCTTGCGGGTGATTGGCTTAGCTCTGCCGTTAGTATAACAACAGCCTCAGGCCAGGTGCGGTTTAATTGGCGTTTTCGCCGCTACCGCATCACAGATCGCGCAAACGCCGCACAATTGCGATGGGAAAGATGTCTCAAAGCGTAATACACTGAATAAAATGACAATGACTCTCGGCCTTTAACTCAGGGACAACACCATGACCGAACATCGACCGCGCAGTGAACGTGGCCAGTTGGCCGTCGCAGGAGAGAACTACGGCAGCTCGCTGCTGGGCGCGCCGCTGCTCTATTTCCCGGCGGCGGTCAGCGGCCCGGAAACCGGGCTGATCATCGCCGGCACCCACGGCGATGAGAGCGCCGCCATCGTAACCCTGTCCTGCGCGCTGCGCAGCATCGCCCCCGAACAGTTGCGCCACCACGTGGTGCTGGCGGTCAACCCCGACGGCTGTCAGCTGGGGCTGCGCGCCAATGCCAACGGCGTCGATCTGAACCGCAACTTCCCGGCCGCCAACTGGCGCTCCGGGGACACCGTCTATCGCTGGAACAGCGCGGCGCCGGTGCGCGACGTCAGGCTCTCCACCGGCGGGCGCCCCGGTTCCGAACCGGAAACCCAGGCGCTGTGTCATCTGATCCATCGCCTGAAGCCGCATTGGGTGGTGTCGTTCCATGAGCCGCTGGCCTGCATCGAAGATCCCGCCAGCTCGCGGCTCGGCGTTTGGCTGTCGCACAAGTTCGAACTCCCGCTAGTGACCAGCGTCGGCTATGAGACGCCCGGTTCGTTCGGCAGCTGGTGCGCGGATCTGTCGCTGCCGTGCATCACCGCCGAATTCCCGCCGATCTCCGCCGATGCCGCCAGCGAGCGCTACATCGACGCCATGACCGAACTGCTGACCTACCCGAATTAATCCCTACGGGGCGAGATCGACGATCGCCCCGCATTCGAACGCCAGACCCGGTTCGACGTCCCGCGCCAGCCAGGTCGGGCCGTCCAGATCGACGAAACGCGCCGCCGGCGCCAGCGGCAAGGCGGCGGATATCGCCCGCGACGTGCACAACATGCAGCCGAGCATGATGGCGAATCCCTGTTCGCGCGCGGCCTGCGCCAGTGCCAGCGCCTCGGTCAAGCCGCCGGTTTTGTCCAGTTTGATGTTGACCATCTGATAGCGTTGCGCCAGCCGCGGCAGATCGGCGCGGGTGTGGCAGCTCTCATCGGCGCAGATCGGCAGCGGATGAATAAAGTGTTCCAATGCGGCGTCGTCACCGGCCGGCAGCGGCTGCTCCAGCATCGCTACGCCGAGATCGGCCAACAGCTGGCAGCGCGCCGCCAGCCCTTCCGCCTGCCAGGATTCATTGGCGTCGACAATCAGCGTCGCCTGCGGCACCGCGGCGCGGATCGCCACCAGCCGCTCGCTGATATAGTGATCGTCGAGTTTGATCTTCAGCAGCGTGGCGCCCTGCCGCTCCAGCTCACGCGCGGCGAAGGCCATCGCTTCCGGCGTTCCGATGCTGACGGTCTGCGCCATGCGGATCTGCGCCGGCGCCGTCACGCCGCTGCGCTGCCACAGGCTCTGCCCGTGCAGACCACACTCCAAATCCCACAGCGCCGAGTCCAGCGCGTTGCGGGCCGCGCCCGCCGGCATCTGCGTCAGTAGCTGCTCGCGGGTGATGCCTTGCGCGATCGCCGGCGCCATCTCAGCCAGCTGCGTCATCACCGATTCCTCGCTCTCGCCATAGCGCGGATACGGCGTGCATTCGCCGACGCCGCGCACGCCCTGCTGTTCGATTTCGACCACCACCACCCTGGCTTCGGTGCGGCTGCCGCGCGCGATCACGAAGGCGGTGTGCAGTGGCCAGGCTTCCGGGTAAAAACGCATGTCTCTCATAACGGCTCCTGAGCGAAAACTGCGCATCCAGGCAGGCTGATGCGCCGGTGATGTTTTATAGAACAGCCTAATATATACAACTATTTAGCAAACTTTGATATCCAATCCGCCCCGCTTGTCATAAACTGGCGTCAGGGTGTGAACCTGATGTTAACAGCCGCCGCCGGCGCGCCGTTTCATCAGGTTCATACCCTTTGTATAAACACCTGTAAAAGGAATCTAGCAATGACTCAGACAGTACATTTTCAAGGCAATCCGGTCAGCGTAGCGGGCAAACTGCCACAGCAGGGCGAACAGGCCAAGGCCTTCTCGCTGGTTGCCAAAGACCTGTCAGACGTAGCGCTGAGCAGCTTCGCGGGTAAACGCAAAGTCCTGAACATCTTCCCAAGCATCGATACCGGCGTCTGCGCGACGTCGGTGCGTAAATTCAACCAGTTGGCCAGCGGCCTGGATAACACCGTGGTGCTGTGCATCTCCGCCGATCTGCCGTTCGCCCAGTCTCGTTTCTGCGGCGCGGAAGGCCTGAGCAACGTGGTCACGCTGTCCACCCTGCGCGGCGCCGAATTCAAGCAGGCGTACGGCGTTGAAATCGCCGAAGGTCCATTGGCGGGCCTGACCGCGCGTGCGGTCGTGGTGCTGGATGGCCAGGACAACGTGCTGTACAGCGAGCTGGTGAACGAAATCACCACCGAGCCGGATTACGACGCGGCGCTGGCAGCGCTGAAATAATAAAGCCGGCGAACGCCGGCTTTGGATACACTGGAAGGCGCCGCAAGGCGCCTTTTTTATTCTTCGCCCTCAGCGCCGCCTTTGCGGCTGCTCAGGCCATACTCGCGCAGCTTGTTGGCGATGGCGGTATGGGAAACGCCCAACCGCTTCGCCAGCTTGCGGGTGCTGGGATAGGTGCGATACAGGCGCGTCAGCACCGAGCGCTCGAAACGCTTGCTGATGTCGTCCAGTGAACCGTCCAGCACCTCGTCGCCCAGCGACATCTCCACCTCGAACTCCGGCAACACGATATCCTGCGGCCGCAGTTCGTAGCCTTCGGTTTGCGTCAGCGCGCGGTAGATGGCGTTTTTCAGCTGGCGCACGTTGCCCGGCCAGCCGTATTTGCTGAGGAAGCTGCCCAGATCGTTCGCCAGCTTGGGCCGCGCCACGCCCTGCTCATCGGCGAAGCGCGCCACGAACAGCTCGGTCAGCGGCATGATGTCCTGCGGACGTTCGCGCAGCGGCGGAATGGTGATGGTCAGCACGTTGAGGCGATAATAGAGGTCTTCGCGGAATTCGCCGCGCTGCACCAGCTCGGTCAGGTTCTTCTGGGTGGCGCAGATCACGCGCACGTCGACGTGCACCTCATGCTCTTCGCCGACCCGGCGGAACGTGCCGTCATTGAGAAAACGCAACAGTTTGGTCTGCATGCGCGGCGACATTTCGCCAATCTCATCCAGCAGCACCGAACCGCCGTTGGCCTGCTCGAAGAAGCCCTTTTTGCCTTCCAGCGCGTTGGGATAAGCGCCCGGCGCATGGCCGAACAGCTCGCTCTCCACCACGTCATCCGGCAACGCGGCGCAGTTCAGCGCCAGGAACGGCTGTTTGCCGCGCGGGCTGCGCAGGTGGCAGGCGCGAGCCAGAATATCCTTGCCGGTGCCGGTATCGCCCACGATCAGCAGCGGCGCATCGAGCATCGCCAGTTTGCGCGCCTGCTCCAGCACGTGACGCATCTTGGCGCTCACCGCGACGATGTGATCGAATTCGGTATCGTCGTTCACCGACAGATTTTGCAGTTGGCGGCCCATGCGCGCGGTGGACTTCAACATCACCACCGCGCCGACCGCAGCCGGCTGTTGCTGTTCGTCCTCCAGATAGATAGGCGTAATGTCCATCAGGAAGTCCTGGCTGCGGATCACCACCCGTTCTGAGTGCGGCGCCGTATGCTCACTCTCCAGCCAGCGGCTGAAGTTATAGCCGCCGATCAACGCCCCGGCGGTCTGGTTGCGGATCTTGTCTTCGTTCAGGCTGAACAACGCCAGCGCCGCCGGATTGGCCAGCTCGACCTTGCCCTTCATGTCGATAGAGAACACCGGCTCCGGCATCGACTCCAGCAGCGCACGCAGCGCGCGATGCTCGCGTTCGGAAGGCATAAAGCTGACGGTGCGCACGTCGGTCACGCCGGCGATGCGGCGGATCTCCGCCATCAGCGCGCGGAAAGTATCGAAGTCCAGCTGGGAGAAATTGAGGTAAATGCGGCCGATGGGATCAATCTCGATGCCACGTAAGTCAATGCTGCGCGATACCAAAAGATCGAGTAATTCTCGAGTGAGACCGAGGCGGTCTTCGCAAAATACTTCCAAACGCATCAGTGTTGGCCTTATCTCTGCAGGTGCGGGGATCGTTAGCGATGATGATACTCCCTCGCACCGGGCGGTAGAAGCGATCTGTCAGCAAAAGTTGACAGAACTCTGATTTATTGCCGTGGTTGCTGATTTTAAACGCAAGCGAATAACAGCATCGGCGTCATTTTAGCCCACAAACAGAGAGTTATCACAAACAGATTTAATTTTGCAGGTATTTATCACGCAAGCACAGGGGGATCGACTATCGTCAAGTCTCGATTACGTCCGGCGTTGGTGCCGGTGAAATAACGGCGCTGCCAGGAGCGCCGTCGCGGGGTTATTTGGCCTTGCCGTCGCTCTTTTTCAGCGTGTCTTTCAATTGGCCGATCAGCTGGCTGCGGAAATCGCCAAGCTTCGGTTTCTCCCCTTCCAGCCACGGCAGCGGGCGACACAGTTCCATCGCCTTGATGCCCAGCCGCGCGGTCAACAACCCGGCGCCGATGCCCTGCGCCGCGCGCGCCGACAGCCGCGCCGCCAGATCCTGCGACATCCAGTCCATGCCCACTTCGCGCACCAGTTCGGAGGCGCCGGCGAAGGCGATGTTGAGCAGCACCAGCCGGAACAAACGAATGCGGCTGAAGTAGCCCAGTTCGATGCCGTACAGCGCGGCGATACGGTTAATCAAACGGATGTTGCGCCAGGCGATAAACGCCATATCCACCAGCGCCAACGGGCTGACGGCAATCATCAGCGTCGATTCGGCGGCGGAGCGGCTGATTTCGCGCCGCGCTTGGTTGTCGAGCACCGGCTGCACCAGTTTGGCGTACAGCTCCACCACTTCACGGTCATTTTGGGTTTCATGCAGCGAGGCCTGCCAACGCTGCAGCGCCGGATGCCCCTGATCCAGCCCGGCCTGGCGCGCCAGCTTCTCGCAGAATTCGCGCCCTTGCCCCAGTCCGTGGCTGTGCAACAGCTCGCGCGCCACGTCGCGCTCTTCCGCGCGCTGGCGCAGCCGATACAAACGCCGCCACTCGGTGACCACCGAACCGACGCCGGCGAACACGATCAGGCCGCCGGCCACGCCGCCGCCCATGGCGATCCAGTCCTGCTGCACCCAGGCGGTATGCACCCACTGCACGCCCTGCGCCACCACGCTGACGCCGAACAGCGCCAGCCCGGCGGTGACCATTTTGCGCCACAGGCTGCGTTTCGGCTTCAGCGCAGCGTTGATGATGCCCTCGGCGCGCCCTTCTTCCTCCTCCTGCTGCAGCTCCGGCGCCGCCGGAAAGAAGCTCTCCGCCTGCTCGGCGTCGAAAGCGACGCCGGCGCGCAACGTCGGTTCCTGAGGCGGCTGCAACGGCTCGTCAAAATCGATACGCGGTTTGATCGGCTCGCTCATCGCAATTTGTCTCCCAGTAAAAATTCCATCACCGCATCCAGACGGATATGCGGCAACGGGCTGTCCACGCTCATGGCGCGCGGGCGAAACTCATCGAAGTGAAATCCCTGGCTCTGCCAGAACGCCGGCCCCGGCAAACGGGCCGGCACTTCGCCGGGGAACACCGTCAGCGGCGCGCCGTCGCTGAGGCGATTGCCCTTCAGCGCCGGAATACGCTGCCCCTGATGATCGACAATGCCGCTCTCGGTCGCCTGCACCGAGGCCAGGCCGACGCAATCCATGCTGATGCCTTCGAACGCCGCGTTCTGCCACGCCTCTTGCACCAGCTGCTGCAGCAACGACACCAGATTGGCGTGCTGATCGGCGGTGATGTGGTCCGCCTTGGTGGCGGCGAATATCAGTTTGTCGATGGTCGGCGAGAACAAGCGGCGAAACAGCGTGCGTTTGCCGTAATGGAAACTCTGCATCAGTTGGGTCAGCGCCAGGCGCATGTCGTTGAACGCCTGCGGGCCGCTGTTGAGCGGCTGCAGGCAGTCAACCAGCACGATTTGCCGATCGAAACGGACGAAATGCTCTTTATAGAAGTTTTTGACGATCGACTGGCAGTAATAATTGAACCGAGCGCGCAGCATGCCGATATTGGTGTGTCTGTCGGCCTGCGCCAGTTTCGACTCGCCCACCGCGGCAACATCGGGCCACGGGAAAAACTGCAGCGCCGGCGCGCCGGCCATGTCGCCCGGCAGCACAAAACGGCCCGGTTGAATGAAGTGCAGACCTTCGCTTTTGCAGCGCAACAGATAATCGGTGTAGGCCTGGGCGATCGCCGCCAGGCGATTTTCGTCGGCCGGGGCCAGCGGATCGCAGGTTTTACACAGGTCAAGCCAGGGTTTGGCCCATTCGGCGCGTTCCCCCTGCAGCAGCCCGGTCATCTGCCGCGACCAGGCCAGGTAATCCTGCTCGAGCATCGGCAGATCCAGCAACCATTCGCCCGGATAATCGACGATCTCCAGGTACAGCGTCGAGGTGTCTTTGAAATGGCGCAGCAACGAGTCGTTGGAGCGGTAACGCAGCGCCAGTCGGATTTCGCTGACGCCGCGCGTCGGCGTCGGCCAGGCCGGCGGCGCGCCGTACAGCTGCGCCAGCCCTTCGTCGTAGGTGAAACGTTGGATGCCGAGATCGCGCTGCGGGATGCGCTTGACGCCCAGCAGGCGTTCTTCGCGCACCGGTGAAAACAGCGGCATGCGCGCGCCGCTGTGCACATGCAGCAGTTGATTGACGAAGGCGGTGATAAAGGCGGTTTTGCCGCTGCGGCTCAGGCCGGTCACCGCCAGGCGCAGATGGCGATCCATTCCGCGGTTGACCAGCGAGGTTAACTCATTTTGCAGTCGTTTCATTGCTCTCCTTGACGTAACGCCCGAATGCCTTGTTCAGGCCTTTACGGAACAGCGGTTCCAGCACCAGCGCCAGCACGAAGCGCACCGGTTTGCGGCCGACGGTCTTCAACAGCCAGCCGGCGGCGCCCGCCGGGCCATAGTTCAATAACGCTATGATGATGACTTTAGCCAATGTCTTCAACATTGCCGCCGCTCCTGATTTAAATCCACCCGTTCTGGTGGCGTTCGCGACATCAATTTTATTCATGACAATGCCCTCCGGCACAAGACGATTAAGATGACCTTCAACGGGATGACGGCGGCGAAGATACCCGGCCTGCACAGGCCGGATATCGCAAGAAGAGTTACAGCTTGCGGAAGCGGCTCTGAACGCCGAAGGTGTCGGACGTCACATAACGCTCGACCTGACGCAGCTGCTGTTCGCCGCTGCCCAGCTCATATTCCAGCTGATCGAGCAACTGGCGCGGCGTCTTCTGATGCTCGCCCTCGAAACGGCTGGCCGGCGCTTCGTCCAACACGAACACCAGCGCGATATAGGCCACCAGCGTGAAGAAAAACAGCCCAAAGAACAGCGACAGCACCACCATCACGCGGATCAGGCGCACCGGCACGTCGAAATAGTGGGCCAGACCGGCGCAGACGCCTTTTACCATGCCTTCTTCGGGTACGCGATAAAGCTTTTTACTGCCCAGCGTCATGCTCATCAGGACTGTCTCCAGTTCGGGTGTTCCGCATCGAGGATCTCTTCCAGCGCCTGAATGCGTTCACGCATGCGTTTGGCGTCTTCCGCCAACTGCGCCAGGCGCTGCATTTCTTGCTGACTCAGCTGGATGCCGGTCTGTTGCCGATTGCTGTAATGCAGCCAAAGCCAAATCGGCGCGACAAACAGCACGAAAATTGTCAGCGGAATGGCAAGTAATAAAGCACTCATTGTTATTCCTTCTTATCGGATCCTGGATAGGCGGCCACCTCCAGCGTGTGGCCGCGGTTCGCCTTACTCGGAGCGGTTCATCTTGGCTTTCAGCGCCGCCAGTTGCTCACTGATGGCGTCGTCGGCCTTCAGCTCGGCAAACTCTTGGTCCAGCGACTTCTTTTTACCGATGCTGATGCTTTCCGCTTCGGCTTCCATATGGTCGATGCGACGCTCGAACTGTTCGAAACGCGCCATCGCCTCATCCAGCTTGCCGCTGTCGAGCTGACGGCGCACCTCGCGCGAGGAAGATGCGGCCTGATGGCGCAGCGCCAGGGCCTGCTGCCGCGCGCGGGTTTCGGTCAGCTTGTTTTCCAGCTCACCAATTTCGCTCTTCATGCGCGCCAGCGTGTCTTCTACGGTCGCCACTTCCTGCGTCAGCGTGGCGATCAGGTCGGCAACCTTTTGTTTTTCGATCAGCGCCGCGCGGGCCAAGTCTTCTTTATCTTTGCGCAGCGCCAGCTCGGCTTTTTCCTGCCAGTCGCTTACCTGGCTTTCACCCTGCTCGATGCGACGCAGCAACTGCTTTTTCTCCGCCAGCGCGCGCGCCGACGTAGAACGGACTTCAACCAGCGTGTCTTCCATTTCTTGGATCATCAACCGCACCAGCTTCTGCGGATCTTCCGCCTTGTCCAGCAGGGTGTTGATGTTGGCGTTCACGATGTCGGCAAAACGAGAAAAAATACCCATAATTCACTTCCTCTTGGTTCTGATGGCGTCTGAAGCGCCGCGTTAAGTCGTACAGCTTGCCCAAAGAGATAATCAAAACCCGTGCCAACTTTTATATCATTGAAAAACAACAACTCTTTATTTTTGACTCTCTGCGCGCTTGCTGTAGAGTGATTATTTTCACCAAACATTGGCGAATTTCATCATGAACGAACAGCCAGAGAATTTGTTGGGCGAAGCAAACGCCTTTGTCGAAGTATTGGAGCAAGTCTCCCAGGTGGCAAAGCTGAACAAACCGGTGCTGGTGATCGGCGAGCGCGGCACCGGTAAAGAGCTGATCGCCCATCGTCTGCACTACCTCTCCAACCGTTGGCAAGGGCCGTTCATCTCGCTCAACTGTGCGGCGCTGAATGAAAACCTGCTGGACTCCGAGCTGTTCGGCCACGAGGCCGGCGCCTTTACCGGTGCGCAGAAACGTCATCTGGGCCGCTTCGAGCGCGCCGACGGCGGCACGCTGTTTCTCGATGAGCTGGCGACCGCGCCGATGCTGGTGCAGGAGAAATTGCTGCGGGTGATCGAATACGGCCAGCTGGAGCGCGTGGGCGGCAGCCAGCCGCTGCGTGTGGATGTGCGCCTGGTGTGCGCCACCAACGACGATCTGCCGGCGCTGGCGGCGGCGGGCAAGTTCCGCGCCGATCTGCTGGATCGGCTGGCGTTCGACGTGGTGCAGCTGCCGCCGCTGCGCCAACGGCGGCCCGATATCATGCTGCTGGCCGAGCATTTCGCCATTCAAATGTGCCGCGAGCTGGGGCTGCCGCTGTTTCCCGGCTTTACCGAACGCGCCAGGCAGACGTTGCTCAACTACGGCTGGCCGGGCAACGTGCGCGAACTGAAAAACGTGGTGGAACGTTCGGTCTATCGTCACGGCGACAGCGACAACCCGCTGGATGAGATCGTCATCAACCCGTTTGCGCCACGCGAGGCCACACCGCTTACGCCTGCCCCTGAAGGCGCCGGCGCGTTGCCGGCGCTGCCGCTCGAGCTGAAAAACTGGCAGTTGGAGCAAGAGAAGGCGCTGATCGAAGCAGCGCTGCAGCAAGGGCGATTCAACCAGCGCAAGGCGGCGCAGCTGCTGGGGCTCACCTACCATCAGCTACGCGGCATGCTGAAAAAGCATGCGCTGCTGCAAAACGGCGAGCAAGGCGAAGAATAACAGACAAAAAAAAAGCCAGCACCCGAGCTGGCTTAAAAAACACTGGAAGCAATGTGAGCAATGTCGTGCCTTCCACATCAGAGCCGCAAACTGTGGCCTTCCGTGAACTGCCAGGCGATGATAATAGTTATCAGTATCGTCTGTAAAGCACTTTGTTGAGAATTTTTCTCATTACCACACGAAGATTGCGCAATTACCACTCAGGGAACGGGTCTGCCATCTCCAGCCAATAGTCCACGCCGGCGGCCATTTCGTCGTCGCTCAGCAGGCAGTCGTCCAGCAGACGCACGATCGCCGCCTGTTGCAAGTGCTGGCCGATAAACACCAGCTCCTGGCGCATGTCGCCGAACGGCTCCACCCATTTCTCCTGAATATGCGCCCGCGTTTGCGGATCTTGCGGCCAATTGTCTTGCGGGATCGCGCGCCAAAAGGTGCCCGCCAGGCCGTAATGGGCGATGCCGCCGGCCTGGCTCCACTGCCCGGCCTGCCGCGGCCGCGTCGCCAGCCAGAAGAAGCCTTTCGAACGCAGCAGCTTGCCGCCGCCCCAGTCGCCGTTGATCACGCGGTAGAACTTGTCCGGCGCAAACGGCCGCCGCGCCTGATAGACAAAGCTGCTGATGCCGTAGCTTTCCGTCTCCGGCACGTGTTCGCCGCGCAGCTCTTTCAGCCAGCCGGGCGCCTGCTGCGCCTTTTCAAAGCTGAAGCTGCCGGTATTCAGCACCGCCTCCAGCGGCAGTTTGCCCGGCGCGATCGGCACAATGCGGGCGTCGGGATTCAGGCTGGCCAGCAGCGCCATCACTTCGCCCTGCTGCGTTGGCGTCAACAGATCGGTCTTGCTGACCAGGATCACGTCGCAGAATTCAATTTGCTCAATCAACAGGTCCGCCACGCTGCGCAGATCGTCCTCGCCCAGGCTTTGGCCGGCCTCCTGCAGGCTTTGCGCCTGCTGGTATTGCCGGATGAAATTCACCCCGTCGACCACCGTCACCAGGGTATCCAGCCGGGCGAACTGCGACAGGCTTTCGCCCGTTTCATCCTCAAAGGTAAAGGTTTCCGCCACCGGCAGCGGTTCGGAGATGCCGCTCGATTCGATCAACAGGTAATCGAAACGCCCCTCCTGCGCCAGCTCGCGCACCGACACCAGCAGGTCTTCGCGCAGCGTACAGCAGATGCAGCCGTTGCTCATCTCCACCAGCTTCTCCTGCTGGCGATCGAGGCGCACTTCATTCTCCACCAGCGCAGCGTCGATATTCACCTCGCTCATGTCGTTGACGATCACCGCCACGCGCATGCCCTGCCGGTTGTTCAGGATGTGGTTCAGCACCGTGGTCTTGCCGGCGCCGAGAAAGCCGGAAAGCACGGTCACGGGAAGTTTTTTCATGGGGACCTCATTAAAATTCATTGCGTAATGCCTGGTAACCGCGCACCAGTTCGACGTTGGTGGCGGCCACTTCTTCCGAAAACTGCAGCGCGCTGCGATCGACCTGGCGATAGCGCGACAGGTCGCTGTCCGGCCCCACGCGCTCGGTCGAGGGGATATAGCGGTTTTCCGGCAGCGTCACGCCGTCCACCACCGCGTTGTAGCGCACCACGCAGCCGGACTGAACGTGGCAGTTGAACAGCACGCTGTTGAAGCCGATAAACACCCGATCGTCGATGCGGCACGGACCGTGCACAATGGCGCGGTGGGCGATCGAGCTGTAACGGCCAATTGTCACCGCCGCCCCGCTCTTGGAATGGATCACCACGCCGTCCTGAATATTGGAGTGCGAGCCGATGACGATCGGCTCCATGTCGCCGACGGCGTTCAACTCGTCGGCGCGAATTACCGCATAAGGGCCGACGTAAACGAAGTCTTCGACGATCACCCGGCCGCAAATAATGGCGGTGGGATCGATGTAGGCCAGCGGCGAGACCTGCGGCAGATGGCCGCTGGGATTTTTACGCAGCATGGTGTTCTCCCCGCCAGCTCAGCTCCGCCACCGCATTGTGGGCATGCAGGCTCTCCTGATGCTCGACGCGCAGCGAAAAAGCGCGGTAGTCGCACTGGCTGCGCAGCATGCGATACAGACGGCGCGCCGCGTCCTCGCAAAACATCAGGTTCTGACCGTTGGCCAATGCGAAGGCCTGCTCGTCGCAGCGTTTCACTAGCGTTTGTACCGACGTGCCCAGCGCGTGTTCGATGCGGTCAATCAGTTTCACCGGCTCAAACGCCCGTTCATTCTCAGGCGTCACGGTGATCCAGGCCCAGCTGCGCTGGCTGTGGGGGGTGGCCGGCATCCCTTGCTCCAGCAGCCACTCGCTCACCTGCCGTTGGCTGACCCGCTCCGCCGCCTGTTCAAAATCAAACTGGAACTGTTGCTGCGCCAACTGACGGCTGAGCGCCGCCGAACTCGGGCAGGTGGAGGAATAAGGCACGCCGACGGTCAGCGCCAGCGTCAGCGTATCCGTCAGAGTGGCCTCGATGCGCAGCGGATAGGCTTTCCAGCCGCGCTGCGGCGACAGCAGCGCCGGGCGTGACAGCAACAGCTCGCCGCCGATCGACAAGCTGGCGCGATCGCTGTGTTCCGGCTGCGAAGCCAAAAAGGCCTGCAGCGTTCGGCCGATGCGCTGCGGCGTCAGCTCGCCCTGCGTCAACTCGTCCAGCGCCAGATACAGCCGCGACATGTGAATGCCGCGCTCGCCCGCCGCTTCGGCGCGCAGGTTGATACCGGCGTCGACCTTCGCCATCAATGGCTTGCCGGCCAGCTCCAGCGGCAGCGCGATCCCTTGCATCCCGACCCAATCGAGCCCGACATCACTCATTTCGCCGCGCCATGCCTGAGCATCCGGCAGCGAACGGCGTGGTGGAAGTGCAACTTCGTTCATACATCCCCTTGCGTTATTGTGACTTTGCCGGGGAACGGTAACATGATTTTGTTATATTATAACATAACATGAAAAACTTTTTTCTTGCCGCTGAACGGGCTGATCAATCAAGTCGCAGAAAACTCAGCGATTTTGCTCAATGGATTGGGCTGCTGGTCAGAGTGCGATACACTAACGCTATTGCTGATTAACCCATGAGCCTCTATGCGTGGTTTACCCTTTTGGATACTGTCGTTGTGCCTGACGGGCTCTGCCCTGGCCGCGACAACACCGCCCGCGCCCAGCGCGGCGCCGCTGCCGGACATTCGCCAGAGCGGCTTTGTTTATTGCGTCAGCGGCATACTGAATACCTTCAACCCGCAAATGGCCAGCAGCGGCCTGACGGTGGATACCCTGGCCGCCCAGCTGTACGATCGCCTGCTGGACGTCGACCCCTACACCTATCGCCTGATCCCCGAGCTGGCGCAGAGCTGGGAGGTGCTGGACAACGGCGCCACCTACCGCTTCCATCTGCGCAAGGACGTGCCGTTTCAGACCACCGCCTGGTTCACGCCCACCCGCAAGATGAACGCCGACGACGTGGTATTCAGCTTCGCCCGCGTATTCGATCAGAAACATCCGTATCACGACGTGAACGGCGGCGAATACCCCTATTTCGACAGCCTGCAGTTCGGCGATTCGGTGCAGAGCGTGAGAAAGCTCGACGACTATACGGTGGAGATTCGCCTGCAGTCGCCGGACGCCTCGTTCCTGTGGCACCTGGCGACCCACTACGCGCCGGTGCTGTCCGCCGAGTACGCCGATCTGCTGACGCGTGAGGGCCATCAGGAGCTGATCGACCGCGAGCCGGTCGGCAGCGGCCCGTTCCTGCTCAACGAATACCGCTCGGGGCAATATATTCGCCTGGCGCGCAACGCCGCCTACTGGAAAGGGCTGCCGCGCATGCCGCAGGTGGTGATCGATCTGGGCGCCGGCGGCACCGGCCGCCTCTCCAAGCTGCTGACCGGCGAATGCGACGTGCTGGCTTATCCGGCGGCCAGCCAGCTGTCTATCCTGCGCGACGATCCGCGCCTGCGCCTGACGCTGCGTCCGGGGATGAACATCGCCTATCTGGCGTTCAACACCCGCAAACCGCCACTCGACAACCTCAATGTGCGCCAGGCGATCTCGCTGGCGATCAACAACCAGCGGTTGATGCAGTCGATCTATTACGGCACGGCGGAAACCGCCGCCTCGATCTTGCCGCGCGCCTCCTGGGCCTATGACAACGACGCGCACGTCACCGAGTACGATCCGGCCAAATCTCGCGAGATGCTGCGGCAGGCCGGCGTCGGCCAGCTGAACCTGAAGCTGTGGGTGCCGACCGCCTCGCAGTCTTACAACCCGAGCCCGCTGAAAACCGCCGAGCTGATCCAGGCCGACCTCGGCCAGGTGGGCATCAACGTCACCATCGTGCCGGTGGAGGGCCGCTTTCAGGAAGCGCGCCTGATGGAGATGAACCACGATCTGACCCTGACCGGCTGGGCCACCGACAGCAACGATCCGGACAGCTTCTTCCGGCCGCTGCTGAGCTGCGCGGCAATCCGTTCGCAAACCAACTATGCTCACTGGTGTGACCCGAGCTTCGACGAAGTGCTGCAGAACGCGCTGCTGTCGCAGCAGCTGTCTCAGCGCATCGACAACTACCGCAAGGCGCAGAAAATCCTTGAGCAGCAATTGCCGGTGCTGCCGTTGGCGTCTTCCCTGCGCCTGCAGGCCTATCGTTACGACATCAAGGGATTGGTGCTGAGCCCGTTCGGCAACGCCTCGTTCGCCGGGGTGTACCGTGAATCCGCGCCGGAGGTGAAAAAGTGATTATCTTTACCCTGCGCCGCATTCTGCTGCTGCTGATCACGCTGTTCTTCCTGACGCTGGTCAGCTTCAGCCTGAGTTATTTCACGCCGCGCGCGCCGCTGAACGGCGCCGCCCTGCTGGACGCCTATCAGTTCTACTTCGTCAGCCTGCTGCACTGGGACTTCGGCGTCTCCAGCATCAACGGCCAGGCGATCAGCGAACAGCTGCGCGAAGTGTTCCCGGCCACCATGGAACTGTGCCTGCTGGCCTTCGCCCTGGCGCTGTTTATCGGCATTCCGCTGGGCATCATCGCCGGCGTGCTGCGCGGCAAGTGGCAGGACACCGCCATCAGCACCTTCGCGCTGCTGGGTTTTTCAATGCCGGTGTTCTGGCTGGCGCTGCTGCTGATGCTGTTCTTCTCGCTGCATCTCGGCTGGCTGCCGGTTTCCGGCCGTTTCGATCTGCTGTATCAGGTGAAGCCCATCACCGGTTTCGCGCTGATCGACGCCTGGCTGTCGGACTCGCCGTATCGCGCCGAGATGATCGGCAGCGCCCTGCGCCACATGATCCTGCCGATCGCCGCGCTGGCGGTGGCGCCCACCACCGAAGTGGTGCGGCTGATGCGCATCAGCACCGACGACGTGCTGAGCCAAAACTACATCAAGGCCGCCGCCACCCGCGGCTTGTCGCGCTTCACCATCATTCGTCGCCACGTGTTGCACAACGCGCTGCCGCCGATCGTGCCCAAACTGGGGCTGCAGTTCTCCACCATGCTCACGCTGGCGATGATCACCGAAGTGGTCTTCAGCTGGCCGGGCCTCGGCCGCTGGCTGATCAACGCCATTCGCCAACAGGACTATGCGGCGATCTCCGCCGGCGTGATGGTGGTCGGCACGCTGGTGATCACCATTAACGTTCTGGCCGACATTCTGGGTGCGGCAACCAACCCGCTGAAACATAAGGAATGGTATGCCCTTCGATAACGTATACCGCGAGAAAAAGATGCCGAGCCCGCTGCGCTACACCTGGCGGATTTTCTACGGCGACGCGCTGGCGATGATCGGTTTTTACGGCGTGATCGCCCTGTTGCTGCTGTCGCTGTTCGGCAGCCTGCTGGCGCCCTACGCGCTGGATCAGCAGTTCCTCGGCTATCAACTGCTGCCGCCGTCCTGGTCGCGCTACGGCAACGTGTCGTTCTTCCTCGGCACCGACGATCTCGGGCGCGACATCCTCAGCCGCCTGTTGACCGGCACCGCCGCCACCTTCGGTTCCGCGCTGGCGGTGACGCTGGCCGCGGCGTTCTGCGGCGTGATCCTCGGCGTGTTCGCCGGCGTCACCCACGGGCTACGCTCGGCGGTGCTCAATCACATCCTCGATACCCTGCTGTCGATTCCGTCGCTGCTGCTGGCTATCGTGGTGGTGGCGTTTATCGGCCCCAAACTTGAACACGCCATGCTGGCGGTGTGGCTCGCCTTGTTGCCGCGCATGGTGCGCACCATCTACAGCGCGGTGCACGACGAACTGGAGAAAGAGTACGTGGTGGCGGCCCGGCTTGACGGCGCTTCCACGCTGCAGATCCTGTGGTACGCGGTCATGCCGAACATCGCGGCGGTGCTGGTGACCGAGTTCACCCGCGCGCTGTCGATGGCCATTTTGGACATCGCCGCGCTCGGCTTCCTCGATCTCGGCGCGCAGTTGCCTTCGCCGGAATGGGGAGCGATGCTCGGCGATTCGCTCGAGCTGGTGTACGTCGCGCCCTGGACGGTGATGCTGCCCGGCGCGGCCATCCTCGTCAGCGTGCTGCTGGTTAACCTGTTAGGCGACGGTATGCGCCGCGCAATCAATGCCGGGGTGGAATAATGCCGTTACTCGATATCCGCAATTTGACGATTGAATTTATGACCGCCGAAGGGCCGGTCAAGGCGGTCGATCGCGTCAGCATGACGCTGACCGAGGGCGAAGTGCGCGGGCTGGTGGGCGAATCGGGCTCCGGCAAGAGCCTGATCGCCAAGGCCATCTGCGGCGTAACCAAAGACAACTGGCGCGTTACCGCCGATCGCTTTCGTTTCGACGACATCGATCTGCTGCAGCTGAGCCCGCGCGAGCGGCGCAAGCTGGTGGGCCACAACGTCTCAATGATCTTCCAGGAGCCGCAGTCCTGTCTCGACCCTTCCGAGAGCATCGGCCGTCAGCTTGCGCAGGCCATCCCGGGCTGGACCTATAAGGGCCACTGGTGGCAGCGCTTCAACTGGCGCAAACGCCGCGCCATCGAATTGTTGCACCGTGTCGGCATCAAGGATCATGACGACATCATGGGCAGCTTCCCGTACGAGCTGACGGAAGGCGAGTGCCAGAAAGTGATGATCGCCATCGCGCTGGCCAACCAACCGCGCCTGCTGATCGCCGATGAGCCGACCAACGCCATGGAACCGACCACGCAGGCGCAGATTTTCCGTCTGTTGGCGCGCCTCAACCAGAACAACAACACCACCATTCTGCTGATCAGCCACGACCTGCAGATGATGAGCAAGTGGGCCGATCGAGTGAACGTGCTGTACTGCGGGCAAACGGTGGAGAGCGCCCAGTGCGAAGAGTTGCTGGCGGCGCCGCACCACCCTTACACCCAGGCGCTGATCCGCGCCATGCCGGACTTCGGCCGCTCGCTGCCGCACAAAAGCCGGTTGAATACGCTGCCGGGCGCCATTCCTTCGCTGGAACACCTGCCGATCGGCTGTCGCCTGGGGCCGCGCTGCCCTTACGCGCAGAAGAAGTGCATCGAAACGCCGCGCCTGCGCCCGGTCAAAAACCACTTCTTCGCCTGCCACTTCCCGCTGAACATGGAGGAGCAATAACATGGAAACGCTGTTGGAAGTGCGCAACCTGAGCAAAACCTACCGCTACCGCACCGGGCTGTTTCGCCGCCAGCACGTCGAGGCGGTGAAATCGGTCAGCTTTACCCTGCGCGAAGGCCAGACGCTGGCGGTGATCGGCGAGAACGGCTCCGGCAAATCCACGCTGGCGAAGATGCTCTCCGGCATGGTGGAACCCACCGCCGGCGAGCTGCTGATCGACGATCATCCGCTGGCGTTCGGCGATTATCGTTACCGCAGCCAGCGTATTCGCATGATTTTTCAGGATCCGAGCACCTCGCTCAACCCGCGCCAGCGCATCGGCCAGCTGCTGGATGCGCCGCTGCGGCTGAACACCGATCTTGAGCCCGCCGAGCGCGAGCAGCGTATCAACCAAACGCTGCGCCAGGTCGGCATGCTGCCGGATCACGCCTACTACTATCCGCACATGCTGGCCTCCGGGCAAAAACAGCGCGTCGCGCTGGCCCGCGCGCTGATCCTGCAACCGAAGGTGATCGTCGCCGATGAGGCGCTGGCGTCGCTGGACATGTCGATGCGCTCGCAAATCATCAATCTGATGCTGGAGCTGCAGGAAAAACACGGCATTTCCTATATTTATGTCACCCAGCACCTCGGCATGATGAAGCATATCAGCGACCAGGTGCTGGTGATGCACGAAGGGGAAATCGTCGAACGCGGCAGCACCGCGGAGGTCTTGGCGGCGCCGCTGCACGAATTGACCAAGCGTCTTATCGCCAGCCACTTCGGCGAGGCGCTGACCGCCGATGCCTGGCGGCGCGACGGCGGCCGCTTCTGAGTCACACCTTCACCTCCAAACCCGCTGCGGCGGGTTTTTTATCGCCTTGCGCGCCTGCCGCTTAGCAAGAAAGCGCACATGCAAATTACATTCTTGTTATATATCCTTATATTTTATTCCTTTCAGTTATTGATTAGTCCGTAACATTATTTTATCTCGCCAGGGCGATCGGTGAGGATATCCCCTACGTTGCACTTCTCATACGACAGGATATCGCACTGATGAACAGCATTCGCCATCGCCGCCTTACGCAGTTTCTGCTCACGCTGGCAGCCGGTTTTTCTGTTTACGGCCACGCCCTCTGCTGTGATGAGCTGCGCTAAAACCGCCTTTCGCCCCGCCTGCGGGCATGTTGCCTCTTTGTCCAGCCGACGCTGCCGCGCGCAGCGGCGGTTGTTGATCATGATTAAGGATTGACCCTATGGAACGACTCCGTCGACAACATAATGCCCAGTGGTATCACGAAACCCAAAGCAGCGTGCGGGGCGATGCGCCGCTGGAACCCCAGGCGGCCCCCCTTCGCGATCGCTTTCTGCTGGGGCTGGGCGCTTTCGCCGATGAAGCCTTAAACAATGCGCTCAGCGCTCGCGCCGGGGTGTTCAGCGCCTCGTTGGCCGGTTACCACGCGCTGTTTCCCGACCAGGTGCCGCTGTCACGATACGTGACATTGTCACCCTACGATCGCCTCAGCACCGCGTTGACCGTCGCTCAGGTGACGGGCGTGCAATCGCTTTGTAGCCACTACGCCGCCCGCCTCGCCCCGCTGCACAGCCCGGACGCCTCCCGGGAAAGCAATATCCGCCTTGCTCAGATCACCCAATATGCCCGCCAGCTTGCCAGCCAGCCCACGCTGATTTGCCGCAAGGCGCTGCAACAGCTCGCCGACGTCGGGCTGAGCCCGGCGGATATTGTCACCTTTTCGCAGGTGATCGGTTTTGTCAGCTATCAAGCGCGCGTGGTCGCCGGCGTCGCGGCGTTGGCCGGCCGCCCGGCGGTGGTGGTGCCCGGCTTTCCTAACGTCGAAGACGCCGATGGCATCGCTTTCAGCGCCGACGAACTGAATTGGTCTGCCCGCCTGCCACCGATCGACGCGGAAACCGCCGCCGCCGAACAGCTTGATGTGTTGGATCAAAGTCACCCGCAGGCGCGCGCCGAATCTTATTATTTGCTGTTAGCCCACGACGCCGCCACCCTGCGCGAGCGCAACGGGGTGTTCAACGGCATCAATGCCGAAGGATATGGGTTATCGAGTCGCCTCAAGGCGCTGGCGACGCTGGCGGTCTCGCGCATCAACGGCAGCCGTTACTGCGCGGCCACCGTCGCGCAAGAATTGCAGGATGAGGGATTGGTTCAGGCGCTGTTCGCCGGGCTGCCTCAGGGGCTGGCGTATACCGAAGATTCGGTAAAACTCGCAGTGATGCGCACCGCCGCCGAGCTGACTCGCGCACCTGAGAAGTTCACCCCGCAGAGCGTGCAGCCGCTGTTCAACAGCGGCCTCGATCAAGCGCAGGCGCTGGAGGTGATCCTCACCGTCGCGCTCTACGCCTGGGAAAACCGCCTGCGCCAAACGCTGGGCGATGCGGAACCGGCACAGACTGCCCTGTAATCTATCAATGAGTTGGCGGCCCATTTTGCCGCTAACTCATCGCCCGTCCTTTTGAGAGATAAATATCAATAATCATTTAAATTTCAAATTTAAAACCAAATAATTTAATTAAATTAGTATTAAACTCCATTTTTCTCTATTTTATTCTCCCGTCGCACTTCGAGAAAATTATCACTGTAAACAGGATAATAGGCAGTTCGTGCTCGCCTCTCATTCTGTAACTGCATTTATCTCAGAATCATCAAAACAAGGTTTTAACCCTGCTAATTAATAGAGACACCGATTAATTTCTCTACATTTTCACCGGTGGCTGCCTTGTTATTTAGTCTCTATGATTAAGCCGATAGCGCCGTTGCCACTCCTCATTTTAAATATCCATTCAATAAACGGCTGCCATCAACCCCATTATTTTCACTTTCTATCACAGCAAAAAATATTGTGAGGCTAACTTATGTCTGAACAAGAACTTAAATCCAGCAACAATATCGTTAACGTTATTGTCGTCATCGATACCGATGCGCTGATAGAAGCATTCGAGAATAAAAACCCCAGTCAGGATGCCGGCAGCCCGACGGGCATCGGCCACCAATATGCCTATATGGTCGTCACTTCCGAACAGGTGATCGGCGGCTCCGGCACGGCGGACCTGAATTTTAAAGCCAATGTCGGCGACGTCATCCGTTGGACCGGCACTTCCGAATCGGCAAATTTCGATGCCGGCGTCCTGATCTATGGGCTGCCGCAGTTTGGCAGCGGCACCCAGGTTTTCTCCAACCCGACATTCAAAATGTACACGCGCAGCTCGATGATGCCTGCGCAAAATACCGTATTCCCCGTCACCTTCACCAACCAAACCTATTGGTTCATACAGGCTGACATCACCAATACCGGCACGGAAAACTATTGCATTCAATTTGGCCTTTATTATCGACCAAACGGCGGAGACCAAAAACTATTAGGTTACTTCTATTGGGACCCGACTATTACCGTCGGCAATTAACACGTATTTCAGCAACCATTAGAAGAGAAATGATTATGGCCCCTAGGGGCCATAATCATTGCCGGGCACGGGATAAACTTAAATTTTTCTATCCATTTTGCCGCCGCAACCACTCGCTGGCGGCATCGAAAAACTTCTGCGCCAACGGCGTGGCGCGCTCCGACATATCGACCACCACCGCCGCATGACGCGGCATGGCGGCGATGGCCACCGGACGCCGCTGCAATGCCGGCATCAGCGGCGATTGCAGTTGGCCGCGCGGGAACAACCCGCAGCCCAACCCGACGAAAATCCCCTCCAGCAGTTGGAAGATAGAGGTAGTTTCCAGCCGCGGGTGCAGCGTCAATCCAGCGTCGCGGAAATGCTGATCGAGATAGCGGCGGAAATAACGCGTCGGCTCGGCCAGACACAGCGGCAAGGCAGCCACCGCCTCCAGCGGCAACGGCGCATCCCCCACCAGCTTAGGGAAATGCTGCGGATGAAACACCAGCTCGACGCCGGTTTCCACCAGCGGCTGCGATTGGAAATGCAGTTCTTTCAAGGTCGACAGCTCGAAAAAGCCGATGCCGATATCTACGGTGTGCGCCGTCAGCGCCTCCAGCAGTTGATCGGCGCTCAGCACCGCCAACCGATAATCAAGATGGGGATAACGTTCGCTGACCGCCTTGAGCATTTCCGCCACCGAGATGCTGCACTGCGGCACCACGCCGAGGCGCAACGTACCGTGCAAGCCGTGCTTGAGCGACTCCACCTCCAGTTTCAGCCCTTGGTAGACCGAGACGATCTCGCGCGCCCACGCCAACACCCGTTCGCCCTCGGCGGTAAAGCCGCCGAAATGGTTGCCGCGGTTAATCAGCGAAACGCCCAGTTCTTTTTCCAGATTTTTCAATCGCATGGACAGCGTCGGCTGGCTGACGAAGCTGGCTTCCGCCGCCCGGCCGAAGTGGCGCTCCCTTTCTAAATTACACAGATAAATCAGTTGTTTAATATCCATAGCGCGGCTCAATGATCGGCATTCGTACCAGTATACCACCGGGCGCCGTCGCCCGCCCGGTGAGTCAGAGTTTGAGCTTCACGTAATCCGCCAGGCGCGAGAACACGCCGCCCTGCGGCACCGCCCGCAGCGCCACCAGCGGCAGGGTTTTCACCACCTGGCCATTGTCACTGATGCGGATCTCGCCGACGATTTGTCCTTTGTTGACCGGCGCTTCCAGCCGCGCAACGTTGAGCACGTACTGCGCCTTCAGCTTGTCCGCCTCGTTTTTCGGCAGGCTGAGCGACTGGTCCTGCGCGCTGCCGACCGGCAAGCGGTGGCTTTCGCCGTACCAGATCGGCTCTTCCCCCAGGCTCTGGCCGGCGCTAAACAGGTGTACCGTGCTAAAGTCGCGCAGCCCCCAGCTCAGCAGCTTGCGCGCCTGTTCCTCGCGGCCTTTTGAACTTTTGCCGCCCATCACCACGGCGATCAGACGGCGATCTCCTTCGGTGGCGGAAGCGATGATGTTGAAGCCGGCCGAGGCGGTGTGTCCGGTTTTCAGGCCGTCGACGTGCAGGGTCTTATCCCACAGCAGCCCGTTGCGGTTCTGCTGCGTGATGCCGTTCCAGGTCAGCGATTTCTCGCTGTACATATGGTATTCCGCCGGCTCGCTCATGATGATGGCGCGTGCAATCACCGCCAGATCGCCGGCGGTGGTGAACTGCCCCGGCGCATCCAGCCCGTGTACCGTTTCGAAATGGGTGTTCTGCAGGCCCAGCTGCGCGCTCTTCTCGTTCATCAGCTTGACGAAGTTGGCCTGGCTGCCCGCCACATAGTCCGCCATCGCCACGCAGGCGTCGTTGCCGGAATCGATGATGATGCCGCGGCTGAGATCGCGCACCGTGACCCTGTCACCAGGCTTCAGGAACATCAACGAGGAGCCTTTGAACACCGGGTTGCCCTGCGCCCAGGCGTCTTTCCCCACGGTGACGACATCGTCGAGGCCAATCTTATGCTCATCGAGCGCATGATCGATCACCAAACCGGTCATCAGCTTGGTCAGGCTGGCCGGATTGCGCCGCTCGTCGGCATTGCCGGCAGCCAGCACCTGGCCGGTGGTGTAATCCATCAATACGTAAGAGGCGGCGTCTATCGCCGGTGGGGTCATGGTGGGAAAATGGGACGCCGTTTCCGCCGCCTGCGCCGCTAAAGGCAGTAAGATACCGCCGATCACCACTGATACTGAACGCTTCACGCTGTGTTCCTCAGGCCCGCAGGCTAAATAAAATGCCAATATAATCCGCGAGATAGACTGCATGAATTCACTTTCAGGTGAAACCATTACTCTTTTGCAGCGGGTGTCTTTATGCAACCATTTGTTTAGGTCAGCGTCCGCCTGCGATAGATATGCTCTATGCCGCCATTGCCCCATTCGATTAGACGCCTGCCTGCCGCGCCCCTAAACTTGTGACATAAATACGCAAGACGCATAAAAAAGCGTTTACTTTTTAGCTACAACCACCTGCGAAGTGTCACCATGAAATTCAAACCGTCAATCAAGCCTTATACCGGCCCAGCGGGCGGCTGGGGTTCGCTTGAAGCCACCACCCGCTTTGTCCTCGACAGTAAACAAACCCTAAAAAACATGCGCAACCTGATGCGCGTCAACAAGGCGCGCGGCTTCGACTGCCCCGGTTGCGCCTGGGGCGACGACAACCACAGCACCTTCAGCTTCTGTGAAAACGGCGCCAAGGCGGTCAGTTGGGAAGCGACGCGCAGCGCCGTCGAGCCTGAGTTCTTCGCCGCGCACAGCGTCAGCACCCTGCAGCAGCAGAGCGACTATTTCCTCGAATATCAGGGGCGCCTCACGCATCCGATGCGCTACAACGCCGAAACCGACCATTGTGAGCCTATTCATTGGCCGGACGCGCTGGCGCTGATCGCCAGGCACATCAACGCAATGGACAACCCGAACCAAATTGAGCTGTATACCTCGGGCCGCGCCAGCAACGAAGCGTCGTACCTTTATCAACTGTTCGGCCGCATGCTCGGCACCAGCAATTTCCCCGACTGCTCCAACATGTGTCACGAGGCGAGCGGCGTCGGGCTGAAGCAAAGCATCGGCGTCGGCAAAGGCACCATCCGCATCGATGACTTCGAAAAAGCCGACGCCATCTTCGTGTTCGGTCAAAACCCCGGCACCAACCACCCGCGCATGCTGCACAGCCTGAAAAACGCCGCCCGACGCGGCGCGCGCATCGTCAGTTTCAACACCCTGCGCGAGCGCGGGCTGGAAAGATTCGCCGATCCGCAGGATCCGGTGCAGATGCTGACGCCCAAATCCTCGCCGATCAGCTCCTCCTATTACCAACCGAATCTGGGCGGCGATATGGCGGCGGTGCGCGGCATGGTGAAAGCGCTGCTGGAAACCCACCGCCAGCGGCTGGCCGCCGGTGAGCCCCCCCTGTTTGACCTGGCGTTTATCGAGCGGCACAGCGTCGGCGTGGAGGCATACCTGGCGCAGGTGGATGCGACCGAGTGGCGGGCCATTACCGCACAATCGGGCCTGAGCGAAGCGCAATTGCGCCAGGCGGCGGCCACTTACCAGGGCGCCGAGCGGGTGATCTGCACCTGGGCGATGGGCGTGACTCAGCATAAGCACTCTATTGCGACGGTGCGTGAAATCACCAACCTGCAACTGCTGTTCGGGCAACTGGGCAAACCGGGCGCCGGTCTGTGCCCGGTGCGCGGCCACAGCAACGTCCAGGGCAACCGCACCATGGGGATTGACGAGAAGTCGCCCAAGGCGCTGCTCGACAGCCTGGAACACCACTTTAACTTCACCGCCAATCGCGCGGTGGGCCACAACACGGTGGAAGCGATCGAAGCGATGTTGCGCGGCGAAGTGAAAGTGCTGATCGCGCTGGGCGGCAATCTGGCCGCCGCGGCGCCGGACACCGAGCGCACCGCCCGCGCCCTGCGCAACTGCGATTTGACGGTACACATCAGCACCAAACTTAACCGCAGCCACCTGGTGACCGGCAAAGACGCGTTGATCCTGCCGACGCTGGGCCGCACCGAATTGGACATGCAGGCCAGCGGCTCGCAGTACATCACGGTCGAAGATTCTTTCAGCATGGTTCACGCTTCGGAAGGCATCGGCAAACCGCTGGCGGATACCCAACGTTCGGAAACGGCGATCGTCTGCGGCATCGCCGACGCGGTGCTGGGCACGCAGCAGCTGGACTGGCTGGAGTTGGCCGACGACTACTCGCTGATCCGCGATCATATCGCCGCCACCATTCCCGGCTTTGAGGATTTCAACCGTCGCTGCGAGCAGCCCGGCGGATTCTACCTGGGCAATGCCGCCGCCGAACTGCGCTTTGCCACGCCGAGCGGCAAGGCGGAATTCAGCGCCGCCGCGCTGCCGGCGACCCTGTTCCCGCAACTGGGCGACGTGCAAGCGCCGTTTACCCTGCAAACGCTGCGCTCGCACGATCAGTACAACACCACCATCTATGGCCTGGATGACCGCTACCGCGGCGTTTACGGCCAGCGCGAAGTGTTGTTCATCCATCCGGAAGATCTGGCGGCGCTGGGCCTGCAGGATGGCGAACGGGTTGAGATAGAGACTCTGTGGAACGATGGCGTGGTGCGTAAAGTGGACGGATTCAAGCTGGTGAGTTACGACATTCCGCGTGGCAACCTGGCGGCCTACTACCCGGAAACCAACCCGCTGGTGCCGCTGGCCAGCTTCGGCGACGGCACCGGCACCCCGACGTCGAAGTCGATCCCGGTGGCGATTCGCCGCAGCGAACAGCAACCCTCGCTGCGCATTGCCTGAAAACGCGCGCCCGGTTCACGCCGGGCGCTTCAATATCGCCAGGATGGTCTGTAATTCGTCGGACAGCTGATGCCGTCGCCAGACGAAGTACAGATCGCTCACGCCCTCCTCGCCCATTTCCACCACCTTCAGCCCCGGAGCGGGCAAAATCTGCGGCAGCAAAGAACCCGGCACGCAGGCGACGCCGCAACCTGCCTGCACGCAGGCCGCCATCGCGGCATAAGACTCCATTTCCAGCGTCATACGCGGTTTCAGCCCGCGCGAGGCCAGCCAGTGATCCACCTTCAGGCGGAACGAGCATTCGCGGCTGAACGTGTAAAATTCCAGCGCCGCCAGCGTGGCGGCATCGGGCTGCCCGGCATCAGCCGGCATCAGCATCACCAGCCGTTCGTCAAACGCCTTTTGGCTGGCCAGCAACGGATGTTCAATCGGGCCGTCGGTGATCGCTAGATCGAGGGTACTGTCGATCAGCATGCGCTCCAGCACCAATGAATCGCGGCTGAGCACGTTGATCTGCAGATGGGGTTGTAAATGGCGCAGCCGGGCGATGCGCGCCGGCAAATGGCTGACCAGCGAGAAATCCAGCGCTCCGAGGTTCAGTAGCCCATGCTGATGTTCTCCGGCGAACAGCTGCTTGCTGCGCTCCGCCTGCGCCACGATGTCGCGCGCCTGTTGATAGAACAGCCGGCCTTTGGGATTGACGTACAGCCGGTTTTTATCGCGGAAAAACAGCTCGCCGCCCAACGTCTCTTCCAGCTCGCGCAGCCGCAGCGTGACGTTGGAAGGCACGCAGTGCAGCTCACGGGCGGCGGCGGCGATGGTTTTGTGTTCCACCACGGTGCAGAAAAACTTCAGCTGGCTCAGCTTCATCTATCACTCACTTTTAGTTAGCGTTTTAGTTAAAAACAATCACTTTAGATTAGCATCGATTTCACCTACAGTCTGTCGACACCTTGAGGAGGAGCACTGATGCCACTGAATGATTTACTGACGCTGCCCGGCGTGGCGGCCCAACCGGACGCGGTAACCGACGGTTACGTGTTCAACCACACCATGATCCGCGTGAAAGACCTGACCAAAGCGCTGGATTTCTACACTCGCGTACTGGGTTTTACCCCGGTCTATCTGGAAGAATTCAAAGAGGCCGCCTTCACCATCTGCTACCTGACGCGCAGCCCGCGCGAGCAGATCCCGCAGGATGACGACGAACGCAAACGCTGGGCGCTGAGCCAACCGGGCATTCTCGAGCTGACCCATAACCACGGCACCGAAAATCAGGCGGATTTCCATTACCACAACGGCAACGGCGAGCCGCGCGGCTTTGGCCACCTGTGCGTCACGGTGCCGGACGTGCGCGCCGCCTGCGAGCGTTTTGAGCGCCTGGGCGTCACCTTCCAGAAACGCCTGCATGAAGGCCGCATGAACTACGTCGCGTTCATTCGCGATCCGGACGATTACTGGATTGAAATCCTGCAGCCGACGCCGCTGCAGGACTGATTACCTCCCTCCTTCACCCCGGCCTGCGCGCCGGGGTTTTTCATCGTTCGCCCTTCGATTGACCAATCTTGCGCAAAATCGCGCGGCAACGCGGGGTTCCGTGACGTTAGGCTTGCTCGCAGCGGGTGATTCGCGTAAAACTGTCAGCCGCAAATCTTGCCACTCACAACCCATTCACTGGACGATATGTTTCAAGATAACCCGCTGCTGGCGCAGCTAAAACAGCAACTTCACTCTCAGACCCCGCGCGTTGAAGGCGTAGTGAAAGGGACTGAGAAAGGCTTTGGCTTTCTTGAAGTAGACGGTCAAAAAAGCTACTTCATTCCGCCGCCGTACATGAAGAAAGTCATGCACGGGGATCGCATTATCGCCACCCTGCACACCGAGAAAGAGCGCGAAATCGCCGAGCCGGAAACCCTGGTCGAGCCATTCCTGTCGCGCTTTGTCGGCCGCGTGCAAAAGCGCGACGATCGTCTGTCCATCGTGCCCGATCATCCGTTGCTGAAAGACGCGATTCCGTGCCGCCCGGTGCGTGAACTGACCCACAACTTCCAGGCCGGCGACTGGGCGGTGGCGGAAATGCGCCGCCATCCGCTGAAAGGCGATCGCGGCTTCAACGCCGACCTGACCCAGTTTATCACCGACGGTGAAGACCATTTCGCCCCGTGGTGGGTGACGCTGGCGCGTCACAACCTGGAAAAAGAGGCGCCGGAGATGCAGGCCCTCAGCGAGCCGGACGCTGCGCTGGTGCGTGAAGATCTGACCGCGCTCGAATTCGTCACCATCGACAGCGCCAGCACCGAAGACATGGACGATGCGCTGTACGTGACCGACAACGGTGACGGTTCGCTGCAGTTGACCATCGCCATCGCCGATCCTACTGCCTACGTAGAACAAGGCAGCAAGCTGGACGATATCGCCCGCGTGCGCGCCTTCACCAACTATCTGCCGGGCTTCAACATCCCGATGCTGCCGCGCGATCTGTCGGACAACCTGTGCTCGCTGCGCCCTAACGAGCGCCGTCAGGTGCTGGCTTGCCGCGTGACCATCGCCGCCGACGGCGCGCTGGGCGAAGATATTCAGTTCTTCGCCGCCGAGATCGAATCCAAAGCCAAACTGGTGTACGACGAAGTCTCCGACTGGCTGGACGGCATTGCCGGCTGGCAACCGCCGAGCGACGCCATCGCGCAACAGATCACCCTGCTGAAACGCGTTTGCGACGCGCGCAACGCCTGGCGCCACCAGCATGCGCTGGTATTCAAAGATCGCCCGGACTACCGCTTCGTGTTGGGTGAAAAAGGCGACGTGCTGGAGATCGTTACCGAGCAGCGCCGCAGCGCCAACCGCATCGTTGAAGAGTGCATGATCGCCGCCAACGTCTGCGCCGCCATCGTGCTGCGCGATCGCCTGGGCTTCGGCGTGTACAACGTGCACACCGGTTTCGATCCTGCGCTGGTTGAGCAAGCGGTCACCGTACTGCAGGCCAACGGCGTCGAAGCCGAAGCCGAGAAGCTGCTGACCCTCGACGGTTTCTGCGAACTGCGCCGCCACCTGGATGCGCAGCCGACCCAGTTCCTCGACAGCCGCATCCGCCGCTTCCAGACCTTCGCCGAGATCAGCACTACGCCGGGGCCACACTTCGGTCTGGGGCTGGAGGCTTACGCCACTTGGACATCACCGATCCGTAAATACGGCGATATGGTCAATCATCGCCTGCTGAAGGCGATCATCAACCAGCAGCCGGCGGAAAAACCGCAGGATGACGTGACGGTGCAGCTGGCGGAACGCCGCCGCCTGAACCGCATGGCGGAACGCGACGTCGGCGACTGGCTGTACGCCCGCTTCCTGCAGGACAAGGCCGGTACCGATACCCGCTTCAACGCCGAGATCATCGACGTGACACGCGGCGGCCTGCGCGTGCGCCTGCTGGACAACGGCGCGGTTGCCTTCATCCCGGCGCCGTTTATTCACGCGGTGCGTGACGAGATGCAGTGCAGCCAGGAAACCGGCACCGTGCAGATCAAAGGCGAAGTGGTTTATCGCCAAAGCGATACCTTGCAGGTCACCATCGCCGAAGTGCGCATGGAAACCCGCAGCGTGATCGCCCGGCCGGCGGCCTGAACGCCAGCCTGAAACGGTAGCGACGCCAAACGCCGACGGTGAAAACCGCCGGCGTTTTTTTTCGCCCGCGCTCGCTAGCGCAATGGATCACCGCCGGTTTCACGCAGCAATGGCAGCACCGCCAACGAAGCCAGCGTCGCTAGCATCAGGTAGACGGCGGGCGCCAGCAGCGAGCCGCTCAACGCGATCGACTGCGAGGCGATATATTGGGCGAAGCCGCCGAAAATCGCCACGCCGAGGCTGTAGACCAACGCAAACCCCAATGCGCGAATGCGCTGCGGAAACAGCTCCGAAATCATCAGCATGGTCGGCACCGAGCCGAGCGTGGTCAATCCGACCAATATCGCGACAATCAGCAGCAGCACCGCCGGATGCGGCGCGGCGCTCAGCCACCAAAATGCCGGCAAGGCCACGATCAAGATAGCGATGCGCGAGCCTCGGATCAGTGGCAAGCGGCCATAGCGATCGCACCAGTGCCCAACCAACAGGCTGCCGCCGAAGGTCACCAGCCCCGCCAGCAGCATCGCGGCGTAGCCGTAGGCTTGCGGCATGCCTAAGTATTTCACCGCGTAAGTGCCGAGATAATACATCGAGATGTAAGTGGCGACGGTGGCGCCAATGGTCAGCATCACGCCGAGCACCACCGCCCGCGAGTGCCGTCGCAGCTGCGCCGGCGGTTCATGAGCCCGCGACACCGGCGGCTGGTCGCTTTCCAATCCGAGACGCAGCCAGCAACCGAGCGGCGCCAGCGCCACGCCGATAAAGAACGGAATGCGCCATCCCCACTCGGCCATGGCGTTCGGCTCGCCGGAGATCGCCGGCAACGCCGCGCTGAGCGCCAGCGCGGTGACACCGCCGACCACGGTGGCGATGCCCTGTGTCGCCAGCGACCAGCTGGAATAGAAGCCTCGCCGGTTAGGTGGCGCCGACTCCACCAGCAACGACATCGATGCGCCCACCTCGCCGCCCGCCGCCACGCCCTGGATCAAACGCGCCGCCACCAGCGTGACGGTTCCCCAATAGCCGGCGCTGGCGTAGGTCGGCGCAAAGCCGATCATCGCCGTGCCAAGGCTCATCAGTGAAATCGTCAGGATCATCGCCGGCTTGCGGCCATGGCGATCGGCATAGGCGCCGATCAGAATGCCGCCCAGCGGCCGCATGAAAAAACTGACGCCAAACGTGGCGAACGCCAACAGCAACGCCAAATTGGGATCGCTCGAGGGGGGAAAAAACAATACGCTGATATAAATAACGAAGAAGTTATAGATACCGAAATCGAAAAACTCCAGCGCATTGCCGAAGGAGGCGGCAAATATCACCTTCTTGCCGCCTACCCTCGCGGGCGCGTTTATTGTTGGTTGCGTCGCCGCCGTATTTTCACTCATCATTATCTTCCCTGTTATTATTCTTCGAATTTATTTTAAATACGCTTCCGCCAATGCTCCCCAATACTGGCTGCCGGCCGCCAGACACCCATCGTTAAAGTCATATCCCGGGTTATGCACCATGCAGCTCCCTTCGCCGTCGCCGTTGCCGTTGCCGTTGCCGATGATCAGGTAGCAGCCTTGCGGATGCGCATCAAGCATAAAGGCGAAGTCTTCGCTGCCCATCAGCGGCCTGGCGCCGTAGTGTGCGCGGGCGGCGCCGAACTGCTGCTGCGCCACGCGATGGGCGAAACGGGTCATCGCTTCGTCGTTGACCAACACCGGCGTGCCGTTAACGTGTTCCACCGTCGCGTGGGCGCCGAAGCTTGCCGCCTGCGCTTCGATCAGCGCCGGAATGCGCGCCAGCAGCGTAGCGCGCGCCTGGCGATCCAGCGAGCGTACGCTGAGCTTCATCTCCGCGCTGTCCGGGATCACGTTGGCCGCCTCGCCGGCCTTGATGCTGCCAACGGTGATCACCGCCGCTTCCAGCGGATCGATATTGCGCGAAACGATGCTCTGCAGCGCGACGGTGATATGCGAGGCCACCAGCACCGGATCGACCGCCAGCTGAGGGATGGCGCCGTGGCCGCCGCGCCCCTGCACCCGCACGTTGAACTGATCCATCGAGGCCATGAACGGGCCGTGCCGGAAGAAGAATTCGCCGAGCGGCATCCCCGGCATGTTGTGCATGGCGAAGATGGCATCGCAGGGGAAGCGTTCGAACAGCCCCTGTTCCACCATGCGCGCGCCGCCGTTCAGCATCTCTTCCGCCGGCTGGAAAATCAGATGCAGCGTGCCGTTGAAAAGGCGGGTTTGCGCCAGGTAGCGCGCGGCGCCGAGCAGCATAGTAGTATGGCCGTCATGGCCGCAGGCGTGCATGCGGTTGGCCACGCTGCTGCTCCAGGGTTTGCCGTTGTTTTCCTCGATCGGCAAGGCGTCCATATCGGCGCGCAGTCCGAGGCGTTTAACGCCGTCGCCCACCCGCAGCGTCCCCACCACGCCGGTGCCCGCCAATCCACGGTGTACCTCATAGCCCCACGAGCTTAGATAATCCGCCACCAGATCGCTGGTGCGAAATTCTTCAAAACCCAACTCGGGATGCTGGTGAATATCGTGCCGAATGGCCGTGAGCTGCGGTAAATACCCTTCGATGATTTTATTTATCATAATTAAATTCCTTTCGTGACTTTATTATTTATTTTATGAATGATTAAACCTGCGGGTTGAAATAAAGGTATAACACGGCACGGATGATTTTATTTCGGCACGCCTCGACAGATAAAATAATAGTTCGCCAGACGCCGTGCCCGAATAAAAAACGACGATGATTCGCTGTACGCGCCGTGAAAATGCAGAATGAATAACTGCCGAGGATTGCGTGGGCGGCAGCCTGCGCCAACGCGGTTTCATCACGTTGTTTTTACACTAAAACCCCACCTGCTTCACATTTCTCATCCGACCTGCCGCGGTTCGGCGGCAAAACTTCTACTGTTAAAACGTCATTCCTAATAACAACGTCGATTTTACCTCTGCACGCCAAGGAGTTATTTCATGAGAAACATCAGGTCCGGACTTATCTGGCTGCTGGTGGCGTTGGTCGGCGCCTTCGCCTTCGCCATGCTGGCGCTCAGCCGCGGCGAGCACGTCAACGCCGTCTGGCTGGTGGTCGCCGCCGTCGCCTGCTACAGCATCGCCTACCGCTTCTACAGCCGGTTCATCGCCGACAAGGTCTTTGAACTGGATGACCGCCGTCTGACCCCGGCCGAACGCCACAACGACGGCCTGGACTACGTGCCCACCAACAAATGGGTGCTGTTCGGCCACCACTTCGCCGCCATCGCCGGCGCCGGGCCGCTGGTGGGGCCGATCCTGGCCGCGCAGATGGGCTTCCTGCCGGGAACCATCTGGATCCTGGTCGGCGTTATGTTGGCCGGCGCGGTGCAGGATTTTCTGGTGCTGTTCATCTCCACGCGCCGCGACGGGCGTTCACTGGGGGAAATGGCCAAGCAAGAGCTGGGCGCGTTCGCCGGGGTGATCACCATGCTCGGCGCGCTGGGGGTGATGATCATCATCCTGTCGGCGCTGGCGTTGGTGGTGGTGAAAGCGTTGGCCGACAGCCCGTGGGGGCTGTTCACCATCGCCGCCACCATCCCGATCGCCCTGTTCATGGGCATCTACATGCGCTTTATCCGGCCGGGCAAGATCGCTGAAATTTCGGTGATTGGCTTCGTGCTGATGCTGCTGGCGATCGTTTACGGCGGCAACGTGGCGCAAGATCCCTATTGGGGGCCGTTCTTCACGCTGCACGGCACCACCCTGACCTGGGTGCTGGTGATCTACGGCTTCGTCGCCTCGGTGCTGCCGGTGTGGCTGCTGCTGGCGCCGCGCGATTACCTTTCCACCTTTATGAAAATCGGCGTCATCATCGGCCTGGCCATCGGCATCGTCTTCGCCATGCCGGAGATGAAAATGCCGGCAGTTTCGCGCTTTATCGACGGCAGCGGCCCGGTGTTCGCCGGCGCCCTGTTCCCGTTCCTGTTCATCACCATCGCCTGCGGCGCCATTTCCGGCTTCCACGCGCTGGTCTCCAGCGGCACCACGCCCAAGCTGATAGAGCGCGAAAGCCACATTCGCTTTATCGGCTACGGCGCCATGCTGATGGAGTCTTTCGTCGCCATCATGGCGCTGATCTGCGCCTCGGTGCTGGATCCGGGCGTTTACTTCGCCATGAACTCGCCGGCGGCGCTGATCGGCACCACGGTGGAAAATGCTTCGCAGGTCATTAACAGCTGGGGCTTTATCGTCACGCCGGAAACGCTGGCGCTGATCGCCAAAGAGGTGGGCGAGAACGCCATCCTGTCGCGCGCTGGCGGCGCCCCGACCTTCGCCGTGGGTATGGCGCACATCATCAGTGAGGTGTTCAACAGCCGGGCGATGATGGCGTTCTGGTACCACTTCGCCATTCTGTTCGAAGCGCTGTTCATCCTGACCGCCGTCGACGCCGGCACCCGCGCCTGCCGCTTTATGGTACAGGATCTGGTGGGCGTGGCGGTGCCGCAGCTGGCCAATAACCGCTCCTGGTTCGGCAACCTGGCGGGCACCACGGTGGCGGTGGCCGGTTGGGGTTTTTTCGTGTATCAGGGCGTGGTCGATCCGCTCGGCGGCATCAATACCCTGTGGCCGCTGTTCGGTATCGGCAACCAGATGCTGGCGTCGATGGCGCTGATCCTCGGCACCGTGGTGCTGTTCAAGATGAAAAAGCAGCGCTACGCCTGGGTGACTATTCTGCCGACCGCCTGGCTGTTCGTGACCTCTATGACCGCCGGCTGGCAGAAGATCTTCCACGAAAAACCGAGCATCGGCTTCCTGGCGCAGGCGAAGAAGTTCTCCACCGGCATCGAGCAAGGCACGATCATTGCGCCGGCCAAATCGTTGAAAGACATGGAAACCATCGTATTCAGCAACCAGATCAACGCCGCGCTGTGCGGATTCTTTATGCTGGTGGCGGTGACCATGCTGATCGCCGCCTTCTTCGCGATCCGCCGGGCGCTGCGCGCCGAACAGCCGACGGCGCACGAGGTCGGCGCCGCGCTGAGGGAAGAGGCCGGCCGCAGCTAAACGAACCGAGCATCAAGCAAGGGCGCCGCGGCGCCCTTTTTACTGGCTTTAGCCTAACAGCGTGGAGCCGAACGCCCCCTGCCAATCCTGTTCGAATTTCTCGACCGCGGCCTGCACTGCCGGCGCATTCAGGAACTGCTCCGCGACGTCCACCGGCAGCGTGATGGCCTGGCAGCCCGCCAACAGGCACTCCAGCGCCTGGCGCGGCGTTTTGAAACTGGCGGCCAGCACCTGCGCCGACGGCGCATGCAGGCTCAACAGCTGCTGCAGCTCGTGCACCATTTCGATGCCGTCGCCGCCCTGCGCGTCCACCCGGTTGACGTAAGGCGCCACATATTCCGCCCCGGCCAAGGCCGCCAACAGCCCCTGTGCAGCGCCGTACACCGCGGTGCCCAACGTCGGAATGGACATCGTTTTAAGCTTCTTGATCGCCGCCAGCCCTTCAGCGGTCGCCGGGATTTTCACCACCAGCCCCGGTACCCGCTGGCTGAGCAGCGCCGCCTCCGCCACCATACGTTCCGCATCGGTCGCCATCACCTGTGCGAACAGCTTGCCGGTGCCGCCGAGGGCGTCGCGCAGCGCGGGCAGCACTTCCCAGATCGGCTTGCCTTCCTTCGCCACGATGCTCGGGTTGGTGGTGACGCCGTGCAGCGGCAGAATGCGCGCCAGGCGTTTTACCGCGGTCACATCGGCGGTATCGAGATAAAGCTCCATCACGGACTCCTGTGTCATGTTCTGTAGGCGGATTCAAACTCTGATCATCATAGGGCAAAAACCGTGCTAACTTTTGATCAAAATCAACTCAACTTTCATTCGAAACATCTTTAATGGCGAAAGATACAGCAACGCCAAACGGGTGACTCATGATCTTCAATCTGCAGCGCTACTCGACCCATGACGGCCCGGGCATCCGCAGCGTGGTCTTTTTAAAAGGCTGCCCGCTGAGCTGCCGGTGGTGTCAGAACCCGGAAAGCCGTTCGCGCCACGCAGACCTGCTGTTTGACGAGCGCCTGTGCCTGAGCGGCTGCACGCTGTGCGCCGAGCGTTGTCCGCAAGGGCTGCAACGCACCGACGGGCCGCTGACGCTGCAACGCGAGCTGATTAGCGCAGACGATTATGCCGCCCTGGCCGCCGCCTGCCCGACCGGCGCGCTCAGCCTGTGCGGCAGCCCGATCAACCCTGACGATATCATGGCCGAGGTGATGCGGGATAAGCCTTTCTACCTGCGCAGCGGCGGCGGTTTAACGCTGTCCGGCGGTGAACCCTTTATGCAGCCGGACATCACGGCGGACCTGCTGCGGCGCGGCCGCGAGGCCGGCATCCACACCGCCGTCGAATCCTGCCTGCACGTCCCATGGCGTTATATCGCCCCTTCGCTGCCGTGGCTGGATCTGCTGCTGGCCGATCTCAAACACACCGACGAAGCGCGCTTCAGAGCCTGGACCGGCGGTTCCGCCCGCCGGGTGATGAACAATTTTCGTCGGCTGGCGGCGCACGGCGTACCAATGACCCTCCGTGTGCCGCTGATCCCCGATTTCAACGCCGATCGCCGCTCTGTCCGTGCCATCGTCGACTTCGCCGCCGACGAGATCGGCGTGTCGGAGATCCACTTTCTGCCGTACCACACGCTTGGCATCAACAAGTACCACCTGCTCGGCGAACCCTACCATGCCGCCCGCACGCCACTGGACGCACCCGACCTGCTGGCCTTCGCCGAAGACTATGCCGGTGCCAAGGGTCTGACCGCCATTTTGCGAGGATAACACCATGACCACGTTGGATTTGACTACCCTGAGCGCCCGTATCCAGGCGCATAAGAATGCGCTGATTCACATCGTCAAACCGCCGGTGTGCACCGAACGCGCGCAGCACTATACCGAGGCCTATCAGCAGCATCAGGACAAGCCGCTGCCGGTGCGCCGCGCCCTGGCGTTGGCCAACCATCTGGCGAAACGCAGCATCTGGATCGCCAACGACGAGCTGATCGTCGGCAACCAGGCCAGCGAGCTGCGCGCCGCGCCGATCTTCCCCGAATACACCGTCGGCTGGATAGAAAACGAAATAGACCAGTTGGCCGACCGGCCGGGCGCCGGTTTTTCGGTCAGCGACGAGAACAAGGCAATTTTGCATCGTCTGTGCCCCTGGTGGCGCGGCCAAACGGTGCAGGATCGCTGCTACGGCATGTTCACCGACGAACAAAAGGCGCTGCTGGCCACCGGCATCATCAAGGCCGAGGGCAATATGACCTCCGGCGACGCCCATCTGGCGGTCAACTTCCCGTTGCTGCTGGAGTTAGGCCTCGATGGCCTGCGTGAAAAGGTGCGCGCGCGCCGCAGCCGCCTGCGTCTGACCGAGTGGGAAGATCTGCACAAGGCGCAGTTTCTCAACGCTATCGATATTGTGTTGACGGCGCTGAGCGGGCACATCCTGCGCTTCGCCCGCCTGGCGCGCGACATGGCGCAAAACGAAGCCCGCGACTGGCGGCGCGCCGAGCTGCTGGCTATCGCAGACAACTGCGACCTGATCGCCCATCGCCCGCCGCAAACCTTCTGGCAGGCACTGCAGCTGTGCTATTTCATCCAGCTGACGTTGCAGATCGAATCCAACGGCCATTCGGTTTCCTTTGGCCGCCTCGATCAGTATCTCTATCCCTGGTATCGGCGCGACGTGGAGCTGGAGCAAAACCTGGCGCGGGAAGACGCCATCGAGCTGCTGCACAGCTGCTGGCTGAAGCTGCTGGAGGTCAACAAGATCCGCTCCGGCTCGCACTCCAAGGCCTCCGCCGGCAGCCCGCTGTACCAGAACGTCACTATCGGTGGGCAAAAACTGGTCGATGGCCGGCCGTGCGACGCGGTCAATCCGCTGTCCTACGCCATTCTCGAATCCTGCGGCCGCCTGCGCTCCACCCAGCCCAACCTCAGCGTGCGTTACCACGCCGGGATGAGCGCCGATTTCCTCGACGCCTGCGTACAGGTGATCCGCTGCGGTTTCGGCATGCCGGCATTCAATAACGACGAAATCGTCATTCCCGAGTTCATCAAGCTGGGGGTCGAACCGCAGGACGCTTACAACTACGCCGCCATCGGCTGTATCGAGACCGCCGTCGGCGGCAAATGGGGCTATCGCTGCACCGGCATGAGCTTCATCAACTTCGCCCGCGTGCTGCTGGCGGCGCTGGAACAAGGCCGCGACGCCACGTCCGGGCAGATTTTCCTGCCGCAGGAACAGGCGCTGTCCAAAGGAAACTTCGCCGATTTCGAGCAGGTCTTAACCGCCTGGGATCGGCAAATCCGCTACTACACGCGCAAGTCAATTGAGATCGAATGCGTGGTGGACAGCGTGCTGGAGGAGAACGCTCACGATATCCTCTGCTCCGCGCTGGTGGATGACTGCATTGAACGCGGCAAAAGCATCAAGCAAGGCGGCGCCAAATACGATTGGGTTTCCGGCCTGCAGGTCGGCATCGCCAACCTGGGCAACAGCCTGGCGGCGGTGCGCAAACTGGTGTTCGACCAAGGGGCGATCGGCCAGCAGCAGCTGGCGACGGCGCTGGCCGAAGACTTCGCCGGGCTGGATGGCGAACAGCTGCGCCAGAGGCTGCTTAACGCTGCGCCCAAATACGGCAACGATGTGGACGAGGTCGATCGGCTGCTGGTGCGCGCCTACCAAACCTACATCGAAGAACTGAAACAGTACCGCAACACCCGCTTCGGCCGTGGGCCGATCGGCGGCGGCTATTACGCCGGCACCTCGTCGATTTCGGCCAACGTGCCCTTCGGCGCTGCCACCCTGGCCACGCCGGATGGCCGCAAGGCGCACGCGCCGCTGGCGGAAGGCGCCAGCCCGGCGTCCGGCACCGACCACCTGGGGCCGACGGCGGTGTTTAATTCGCTCGCCAAATTGCCGACCGAGGCGATCCTCGGCGGCGTGTTGCTCAATCAAAAGCTGAACCCGGCGACGCTGGACAACCCGCGCGATCGGGAGAAGCTGATGCTGATGTTGCGCACCTTCTTCGAGAGCTATCGCGGCTGGCATGTGCAGTACAACATCGTGTCGCGCGAAACGCTGCTGGCGGCGAAGCAACACCCTGACCAATATCGTGATTTAGTGGTTCGCGTAGCTGGCTATTCCGCCTTCTTTACCGCATTATCCCCTGAGGCGCAGGATGATATTATTGCGCGCACAGAACATACTCTTTAAACCTTTGACTCTTAGCGGCCGCGCCTTGGCGGCCGCATCATCAGGCCGATATGAATTTACGACAACAGACCATATTGCAGTTGGTTAACGATCGCCGCCGGATCAGCGTCAATGAGCTGGCGCGCGCTTCGGGCGTCTCGGAAGTCACCATCCGGCAGGATCTCAACCTGCTGGAAAAACGCAGTTATCTGAAGCGGGTGCACGGCTCCGCCGTGGCGTTGGAAAGCGACGACGTCGACGCCCGCATGATGTCCAATTTCACCCTTAAGCAACGATTGGCGCAGTACGCCGCCGCGCAGGTCAACGACGGCGAGACGATTTTTATCGAGAGCGGCAGCGCCAATGCCCTGCTGGCGCGCTACATCGCCGAACGCAAGCGCATTACGCTGATCACCGTCAGCCACTACATCGCCAACCTGCTCAAAGAAACCGACTGCGACGTGATTGTGTTGGGCGGCATGTACCAGAAGAAAAGCGAAACCGTGGTCGGCCCGCTCACACGGCTGTGCATTCAGCAGGTGCATTTCAACAAAGCGTTTATCGGCATTGACGGCTTTCAGGCCGAAACCGGCTTTACCGGCCGCGACATGATGCGCGCCGATGTGGTCAGCGCGGTGCTGGCCAAGGGCGTGGAGAATATCGTGCTGACGGATTCCAGCAAATTCGGCCAGATCCAGCCTAACCCGCTGGCGCAGCCGGGGCAAATCAGCCGGGTGATCACCGATTCACGTTTGGCGCTGGAGTATCAGCATCAGCTGAAACGTCAGGGCGTACAGGTGGAGCTGGTCAACGAATAACGCGCCGCGCGGGCCACGCCGCCCGCCGTTTCCCTTGCGCAGCGGGATTTTAAGACTATTTACCTGTTTATCCTTCCCGAGAAACCTATACTCAGCTTCGGTAACTTTTGGGCCGTAACCCGCTAATTATTCGGCCGTTAACAAAAATGCCATTTTTTATATCGATACCGCATGGGAATCAACAGCAGGCCTGATTTATGGTTAACGCCTATACTTATAGGGCACTTCCATATAGCCAATGCTAAGGAGAAGTCATTATGATGATTATCAATAAACGTTTCGCCACCGCCGCTCTGGCTCTGACTCTGGCGTTTTCACTGAGCGCCTGTTCCAACATGTCCAAACGCGATCGCAACACCGCTATCGGCGCCGGCGCCGGCGCAGTCGGCGGCGCAGTGCTGACCAACGGCAGCGCTTTGGGCACGCTGGGTGGGGCTGCGGTGGGCGGCATCATCGGTCACCAGGTTGGCAAATAACCTGCCCGATGCTCCTCCGCCGACAGGCGGGCAAAAGCGCCTCGGCGCTTTGACGTATTAACCAATAACGATGATTTCAGGTCTGTTTTACTTTAAGTCTATGGTTCTTTCGCCGTTAACGGGTTAACCCCCGGCAGCAACAACCTCTAGCCATGCCGCAGCATTGCACTGCGGCATGGCGATTCGCCTCAACCGCCCGCCAGTTTGACCTTCATGCCTTTGGCTTCCAGCAGCTGTTTGAGCAGATCGCGTTTATCGCCCTGGATCTCGATGACTCCCTCTTTCACCGAGCCGCCGCAGCCGCATTTCTTTTTCAGTTCGGCCGCCAGTTTGTCGAGCGCGGCATCATCCAGATCGACGCCGGTAATCAGGCACACGCCCTTCCCCTTGCGGCCGCTGGTCTGGCGCTGGATGCGCACAACGCCATCGCCCTTGGCGCGTTGCGGTTTAACCTCTTCCTGCTTGATGCGACCGGTGTCCGTGGAATACACCAGACGGCTGTTATCGTCATTCATCATCGCTTCCTCAGGCCAAAGAGGCGCGGATCGCGCGCAGCGTCGCGGCCGGATCCGCAGATTGGGTGATCGGACGCCCAATCACCATATAGTCCACGCCGGCGGCCTGCGCCTGCACCGGCGTCATAATACGACGCTGATCGCCCGCCGCGCTGCCTTCAGGGCGGATCCCCGGCGTCACCAGTTGGAAAGCCTGCCCGCAGGCGGCCTTCAGGCGCTGCGCTTCGTGTGCCGAACACACTACGCCGTCCAGCCCGCAGTCGCGGGTCAGGCGCGCCAGGCGCTCGGCGTGTTCCGCCGGGCTGGCCTCGATGCCGATGCCGCGAAGGTCTTCCGCTTCCATGCTGGTCAGCACCGTGACGGCGATCAGCAGCGGCGCATCCGCCCCGTATGACACCAGCGCTTCTTTAGCAGCAGTCATCATGCGCGCGCCGCCGCTGGCATGCACATTGACCATCCAAACGCCCAGCTCGGCCGCTGCGGCTACCGCATGCGCCGTGGTATTGGGAATATCGTGGAATTTCAGGTCAAGAAATACGTCGAAGCCGCGCCCGTGCAGATCGCGCACCAGCTGCGGCCCAAACAGCGTGAACATTTCCTTGCCCACTTTTAGCCGGCAGTCTTGCGGATCGATACGGTCGGCGAACGCCAGCGCAGCGTTCTTATCGGCGTAATCCAACGCCACAACGATTGGAGATGATTTTAAGTCATTGTTATTAGTGTTATTTTCAGACTTCATTTCTTCTACCTTCTGTAAAATGGAGATAATCAGGGACTCACCCGCGAAACTGACCGCCGCATTCTACATGCCAGGGGCCAGAAATCCCAGCCGCAGCGCGCACCGGCGCTCTGTCATGTTACCTTGCGTCTTTGTCATGGCGCGTCAACGTAAGCGCGTCAGCAATAAACCACGCAGCGTAAAACGCCGTAAAGATGCGTAAATTATCGATCAAATATTTTGAACAACTTGCTCAGCATTATCAGATTTTCAATCGGCCCAGATGCTTTATTATTCACCACATCGGAAGCGAATGGCTTCCTTCCTAAATAAACAGACTGGAGTCACCCATGAAAACCATCAAATATTTTGCAGCCGCTGCCGCTATCGCACTGACCTCTTTCGCCACTTTGGCCGCTGAGCCGATCAACAGCCAGCAGGCCGATAGCCTGACCGCGACCGGCGTCGTTTCCGCAGGCCACGCAACCACCCTCAGCAGCCTGGAGAAAAAACTGGCCGCTAAAGCAGATGCTCAGGGCGCCAGCAGCTACCGCATTATCTCCGCCGGCGGTAACAACATGTTGAGCGGCACCGCGATCATCTACAAATAAGGTTTCCGGTACAGGGCCCGAGATTTCGGGCCCTGCCTCTGTTTACCGCCTGAAAAAACCGCATTTTCCCCGCCCTGCTTTGTTACAAAAATATTAAATTTTTATTACACACTAGACACCCGATCGTCAGTGGCTTAGCTTGAAGGCATCTTCCTGCAGAAAGGCTTTCAAAATGAGCGAGATATCGACACTTACCATTAAAATTCCTCTGGAACTGAAGGAAAAAATCCGCGCCGCCGCCGCTGAAAACGAATTTTCGTTGAGCGTGGAAGTGTGCCAGCGCCTGGAAAGCAGTTTCAGCGCGCCCGCCACCAAAGCAGAAAAACCGGCCAAAAAGGCGGATGAGCTGCACCACGGCGAAATCGACAATCAAAGCACCGAAGAAGAGATTGAACAGCCGCTGAGCCAGAAAGAGCTGAAGAAGCTGCGTCAGCTATTGAAAACCGGCGCCAAAGGCGGCAAGAAAAAGTAAGTGATGAACATAAAAAAACGGGGCGATTTTCGCCCCGTTTTTTTTGCCGCGCCGCCGCATTATTGCCCGTCCAGACCGCGTATCGGTTTGACCGATGACCAGGCGCGACACGACGGACAATGCCAATAGAGCGAGTGCGCGGTGAAGCCACATTTGTGGCAGCGGTAACGCGGCTTGGTGCGAATTTGCTCGCCGACCATATCGCGCAACAACAGCAGACTCTCTTTCGCACGGCCGTCTTCAGCGTCCGCCAGGTGATAATCCATCAGCCGATAAAACACCCGCATAGTGGGATGACGCTGCAGCTGACGGTTGATATAGACCTGCACCACGTCGCGCCCTTCGTGCTGCTCGATGATTTCGGCCAGCATCAGATCGGCGGTTGCGCCAGTGTTCTCTTCCACGCAGCGCTTCAGGAAATCAGCCCAGTTGTGCTGCTGTTCCGGCAGGTGCCGGTAGCATTCCTGCAGCATCGGCAGCGTTTCGCTGACCAGCTCTTTATCCTGACTCAATACGCGTTGCAGCGACTCCGCCGCTTTGGCGTAGTCGTTTTGCGCCATGTAAATGCGCCCGAACATGATGGACACGCGCGCGCACTGTTTATCGGCCGCGTCCGCACGCTTGAGCAGGCTCATTGCCCGATCGAGATCGTCGCTGCCCATTGCCTGCAGCGCCAACTCACAGTAAAAGTGCGCGATCTCGACGCGTTGTTTCTCTTTGCCCAGCTTGACCAACTTTTCCGCCACGTCGATCGCTTTCTGCCAGTCGCTGGTCGCCTGATGGATCACCAGCAGTTGCTGCAGCGCCGAGACGCGAAAATCCGCTTCGTCAGTCAACTGGCTGAACATGTCTTCCGCGCGGTCGTAAAGCCCGGCGGCCATATAGTCACGGCCCAGCTGCTGCACCGCCAATAGGCGCTGCTCAAAGGTCAGGGAAGCGCTTTCCATCAAGGCCTGATGGATGCGGATAGCGCGGTCGACTTCGCCGCGCGAGCGGAACAGGTTGCCCAACGTCAGGTGGGCTTCAACGGTGTTGCTGTCCTCTTTCAACATGTCGAGGAACAGATCGACCGCCTTATCCTGCTGGTTTGAAAGCAGAAAGTTCACCCCTGCCACGTATTCACGCGACAGGCGGTTGGCTTCTTGCTGTTTATCCTGCTGAGCGCTTCTGCGCCCCATGTACCAACCGTACGCGGCAGCCACGGGCAGCAACAGAAACAGCAGTTCTAACATAGAGGGTTATTCCTTGCTGACAACGGCCTGAGCCGCCGGTTCAGCGGGCTGCTCAAGCTGCAGCTCCAGCCTTTTGATCTTGCGCTCTGCGCGGCCCAGCGCAATGCGCGTACGCAGATAGAACAGACCGCAAATGATCCAGCCGAGAATGAAACCGGCGCCAAACAGCGTGGCCAACAGGGTCGATACGCGATAATCGCCCTGCGCAACCAGATAGTTAAAATTGACCACCTGATCGTTATGCGCACCCAAGGTGACGGAAATCACGAAGATCACCAGAACCAACAAAAAAATCAGCAAATATTTCACATTCTTTCCCGCGATGCCGAGTGAATCGGATGAACGATGCCAAAACGTGGCGTCCCTAACCCTTAAGTTAGCATTTCCCGTTGCGGCAGGGAAACCCTGCGGCACGATAAAACCACATATCTGCTGGCATATTCGGCAGTAAACGGCTTTAACGAACAAATTGATGAGAAAGCTTCTCAAAACGTCGAATTTATAAGGATATGGGGGCGACGGCGCGGATTGCAATGGCGGGAAAATGTAAGCGGTTAATGCGGCGCCGATCTGGCGCCGCGCTTTTTGTGACATGGTCACATAACGTTCATTTCTCCGGCTTGCGCGCCGCGATTTCCTGCTGCTCTTGCGGCGGCGGCGTCAGAGGACCGAACCAGCGCTGTGCCAGCCAGCAGGTGACCACCACCAGCAGCCAGCTGATCAACGTGGCCATCGCCAGATCGCGCGGCCAGTGCATGCCCAGCAGCAAGCGGCTGCCCATTACCCCGGCCGCCCACACCATCAGGATCGCGACAGTTTTGTAATGGCGGCGCGGCCACAGCAGCCCTACGCCCAATAGCGCCCAGGTGGCGGCGAACATGGTGTGCCCCGACGGAAAAGCAAAACCGGTTTCAAACTGCCAGTGCTTGCGCAGCCAGCCCGGCACCAGCGTCTGGTCTTGCAGTTGCTCGCGCACCAGCGCGCTGCGCTCTTTGCGCTGCAGCGAGTAGAAATACTTGCCGTCCACGCCGTGGGTTTGCTCCAACCACACCACGAAAGGACGCGGCTCTTGCACCCGATCCTTGATCAACGACTTCACGCCCTGCCCAATCAACAGCGCGGCGAAAAGCAGCATCGCCAGACCGATGGCCGGCTTCAACCGAAAGCGCAGGCACCACAAAAACCAACCGCAGAGGATCGCGCTGGTCAGAATGCCCCACGGCGAGGTCACGGTTTCGGTCACCCAGTACAGCGCTTTCAGCAGCCGGTCATTGCCGCCGGGTTGCCAGTGCCAGCCGGATACCCAGACCGCCAGCGGCATCAACAGCAGCAGCAACGCGCCGCCCGCCGTGCGTTTTGCTATCTCATACATTCCCGTTTTCCTCTGCGTGAATCAGGCTGCAGTGTAACAAGAGTGCAATCTTGATAACACGCGAAAAATTAAACAGATAGACAACCTATCGCAATAATAGGTGGCCAGAAAACGCCATCTGCTGGTTTGCTGAGCACCGCCCGGCAAGAAGTTGTGGCAAAATAGCCGATAATTAACGAAATAGAGATCGGCGTAGCACGTTTTAGTCTTGGTCAATGCACTGACCGGACTTAGGATGCGCGACAATGATTGAATCGTAGGTTTTTGTGGAGAGTGACATGCAGCTTAAACGGGTGGCAGAGGCTAAACTGCCGACACCTTGGGGCGATTTCCTGATGGTAGGATTCGAAGAACTGGCGACCGGGCACGATCATCTGGCGCTGGTTTTCGGTGATATTTCCGGTGAAGCGCCGGTGCTCGCACGCGTGCATTCCGAATGTCTGACCGGCGACGCGTTGTTCAGCCTGCGCTGCGACTGCGGTTTTCAACTGGAAGCCGCACTGGAGCAGATCGCCGAAGAAGGCCGCGGCATCCTGCTTTATCATCGCCAGGAGGGCCGCAATATCGGCCTGTTGAACAAGATCCGCGCCTATGCCCTGCAGGATAAGGGCGCAGACACCGTGGAAGCCAACCATCAGCTCGGCTTCGCCGCCGACGAACGCGACTTCACCCTGTGCGCCGACATGTTCAAACTGCTGGGCGTCGACGCAGTGCGCTTGCTGACCAACAACCCGAAAAAGGTCGAGATCCTGACCGAAGCCGGTATCAATATCAGCGAGCGCGTGCCGCTGATCGTCGGCCGCAATCCGAAGAACGAACACTATCTGGCCACCAAGGCCGCCAAAATGGGCCATTTGCTCGACCAGAAGTGATCGCCGCCACGGTGAAAACAATCAGGGCGCCTTGCGGCGCCCTTTTTACTGCCCGATTTACAGCATTTTCCTGATTACGTAGTGCAGGATGCCGTCGTTTTCGTAGTAGGTCAGCTCATTGCCGGTATCGATGCGGCAACGGGTGTCGAGCACCTCCTTGCGCCCGTCGGCATAGGTGATATGTACCGGCACCGTCTGGCCGGGCTGCAGCTGTTGCAGGCCGCCGACGCTGATCTGCTCGTCCCCGGTCAGCCCCAGCGTTTTGCGCGTCACGCCCTGCGGGAACTCCAGCGGCAAAATACCCATGCCTATCAGGTTGGAGCGGTGAATACGCTCGAAGGATTCGGCGATCACCACCCGCACGCCCAGCAGGCGCGGCCCTTTCGCCGCCCAGTCGCGGCTGGAGCCGGAACCGTACTCTTTACCGGCGATCACCGCCAGCGGCACTTGCTCCTGCTGGTACTGCATGGCGGCGTCGTAGATAGACAGTTGCTGCTGCGACGGAATATGGCGGGTATAGCCCCCCTCCACACCCGGCACCATTTCGTTGCGGATGCGGATGTTGGCAAAGGTGCCGCGCATCATCACTTCGTGGTTACCGCGGCGCGAACCGTAGGAGTTAAAGTCCTGCGGCGCCACGCCGTGCTCGCTCAGGTAACGCCCCGCCGGGCTGTCGCGCTTGATGTTGCCCGCCGGCGAGATGTGGTCGGTGGTCACCGAATCGGCCAGAATCGCCAGAATGCGCGCGTCCTTGATGTCCTGCACCGGATCCGGCTTCACCTTCATGGTGCTGAAAAACGGAGGATGGCGGATATAGGTAGAATCCTCCTGCCATTGATAGGTCGCCGACCCGGTCACCTGGATTGCCTGCCAGTTGGCGTCGCCATCGAACACTTCGCCGTATTCTTTGTGGAACATCTCGGTGCGCACTTCTTCCACCGCCTGAGCAATGTCCTGGCTGCTCGGCCAGATGTCCTTCAGGTAGACCGGTTGACCGTCATTGCCCTCGCCCAGCGGCTCTTTGGTCAGATCGATCTTCATGCTGCCCGCCAGCGCATACGCCACAACCAGCGGCGGTGAGGCCAGCCAGTTGGTTTTCACCAGCGGGTGGATGCGCCCTTCGAAGTTACGGTTGCCCGACAGCACCGCGCCCACGGTCAGATCGCCCTCTTTGATCGCCTGCTCGATAGGATCCGGCAGCGGCCCGGAGTTGCCGATACAGGTGGTACAGCCATATCCCACCAGGTTGAACCCCAGTTCTTCCAGATAAGCGGTGAGTTTGGCGCTGTCGAAGTAGTCAGTCACCACTTTGGAACCCGGCGCCAACGACGTTTTTACCCAAGGCTTGCTGCGCAGCCCTTTCTTGACGGCGTTTTTCGCCAGCAGGCCAGCCGCCATCATCACGCTCGGGTTGGAGGTGTTGGTGCAGGAGGTGATCGCCGCGATCACCACCGCGCCGTCGTGCAGCTCGTGCTGCTGCCCATCCAGCGTAAAGGGTTTGCTGTCTGCCTTGGTCTTGTGGCCGCCGATATCCAACTCGGTAGCGGCCTTGAACGCCTGCGGCACATTCGGCAGCGCGACGCGATCCTGCGGGCGTTTCGGCCCGGCGAGGCTGGCCTCGACCGTCGACATATCCAGCGCCAGCGAGCTGGTGAAGACCGGCTCATCCCCCGGGTTGCGCCACATGCCCTGCGCCTTGGCGTAGGCTTCCACCAGCGCGATTTGTTCGGCGCTGCGGCCGCTGAGTTTCATGTAGCCGAGCGTGACGTCATCTACCGGGAAGAAACCGCAGGTGGCGCCGAACTCCGGCGACATATTGGCGATGGTCGCCCGGTCCGCCAACGGCAGATCGGCCAGGCCGTCGCCGTAAAACTCGACGAACTTGCCGACAACGCCGTGCTTACGCAGCATTTGGGTGACCGTCAGCACCAGGTCGGTGGCGGTAATGCCCTCGCGGAGCTTGCCGGTCAGCTTAAAGCCGACGACGTCCGGGATCAGCATCGACACCGGCTGGCCCAGCATCGCCGCTTCCGCTTCGATACCGCCGACGCCCCAGCCGAGAATGCCCAGGCCGTTGATCATGGTGGTGTGAGAATCGGTGCCCACCAGCGTATCCGGATAGGCCACGCGGCGACCGCTTTCGTCACTGTGCCACACCGTTTGGCCGAGGTATTCGAGGTTGACCTGGTGGCAGATGCCGGTGCCCGGCGGCACCACGCGGAAACGGTTGAAGGCTTTCTGCCCCCAGCGCAGGAAGGTGTAGCGCTCGTGGTTGCGCTGCATTTCGATACGCACGTTGTCTTCGAAGGCGTTGTCATCGCCGAATTCATCGACGGTAACCGAGTGGTCAATCACCAGATCCACCGGCGACAGTGGGTTCACCTGGTCGACATTGCCGCCCAGCCGCCGCACCGCTTCACGCATCGCCGCCAGATCCACCACCGCCGGAACGCCGGTAAAATCCTGCATCAGCACGCGCGCCGGACGGTAGGCGATCTCACGGTCAGCATGGCCGGTTTGTAACCAGGCGACGATGGCCTTGAGGTCGTCAACCTGCACGGTATCGCCATCCACATGGCGCAGCAGGTTCTCCAACAGCACTTTCATTGATTTCGGCAACCGGTCGATATCACCCAGCTGCTTCGCCGCCAGCGGCAGACTGTAGTAGTAATATTCGCTATTCAGCGCAACCAGCTTATCCAGACTTGTTTCACGAAGATCGGACGACATAGCTCCTCCATTTCTTATTGTGATTAAAACAGGGTAATCAGTGAGGTCTTGTTTAAAGATACCACAAAGATAAGTTAACGTTTTGATAACAACACGATTTGATCACAGCGATAGGTGAGAACAATCAAGAAGAAGGAAGTGCGAGCGCAGCCAAGGGGTTAGGCCACGCGTCAACGAAAACGCCGCAACGAGGCGGCGTTTTGGCAGGGAAAATCTCGCGGCTTTAGCGGGGTTTGCGCACCAGGCGGCGACATACTGTGAGCACAACTGCAGCAATGATGGCAGAGACACCCAATTTAATGGCAATGACAGCCGAGTCGAAATTATTCATCCCTATTTCACCATCACCGCTAATTTCTATGTTGTTGGAAACGAAGCTGTCGAAAATTCCGTCTGGCAGGTAGCGCAACAACAAAAGGGTTAGCAACAAGAACAGAACAATCCAGAGACTTTTTTTCATTGTGATACCACGCATTTACAGTAATCAGGCTCGCCTTGAACATCTATACGACCGTACGCCATCAGCCCTCGACCTCCAAGCACTCTCACCTTTCTACGCCTTAGCAGCGCATCCCGAAGGATCTGAAAGTCAGATGCCTGATAGAGAGTAATACATCCCCAAGAAACACCGGTGCCATCTGTGTTAAGTGGATGCAGTCTAAAACTGTTTCGAAAGACGCCATTTACGGCGAGGTAGTCACTCATAGTTTCATTGCTGAAGAGACCAAACCACTCAGAATGGCGATTCTTGTAGAGATGATACAGGCCAACCAACTCAGAACGAATTTGATTTGCAATACTGCCCTGTGGTCTGTCGACGATCCAGTATGTTCCTGGAGGAATGGCGGCTTTTTCACGATCCGAACAGTTTGGGTTGTTAATGTAATGCTCGATACCCGATAACACGTCGAATGTCCCCACTCCATAGCACCGTAATTTCGCTATCTTGCCACCACTTGATAAATCAGCGTAGTTAAGCCTGCATATCTGCATAACGTTGAATTTCCTTATTCAATTATCCGAACGTTTTGCAGTCTACTTAGAGGTGAACGGGTTGAAAAGAGGACGGTGGCTTTTCAGGATGATCCTGAGAAACAAGAAAGGTGCGGGTTTCCGGGCTAAAAAAACCCGGTTTGGCAGGCGCCTAACCGGGTTTGATTTGATATCGTCAACGATTACTTAATCGGCAGCTTGATGTCCTTGAACATCGCTTCAATTTCTTCGTTGGAGCGCAGCGCCACTGCGCTGTCGACCACGTCGCGCGTCAGGTGCGGCGCGAAGCGCTGAATGAAGTCGTACATGTAGCTGCGCAGGAAGGTGCTGCGGCGGAAGCCGATTTTAGTGGTGCTGTAGGTGAAGATATCGCGCGCATCCACCGTCACCAGATCCGGATCCTGCACCGGATCCACCGCCATGCTGGCGATCACCCCTACCCCCAATCCCAAACGCACATAGGTTTTAATCACGTCGGCGTCAGTGGCGGTAAAGACGATGCGCGGCGTCAGGCCGGCGCGGTTGAAGGCGGTGTCCAGCTCCGAACGACCGGTAAAGCCGAAGGTGTAAGTGACGATCGGGTAAGCCGCCAGTTCTTCAATGCTGATGCTGCTTTTGCCCGCCAAAGGATGATCGGGCTTCACCACCACCGCACGGTTCCAGTGGTAGCACGGCAGCATGATAAGATCGTCATACAGGTGCAGCGCTTCGGTGGCGATGGCGAAATCAGCGGTGCCCTTGGAGACCGCTTCGGCGATCTGTGTCGGCGAGCCCTGATGCATGTGCAGCGAGACACGCGGGTAACGCTCGATGAAACCTTTAATCACGTTGGGCAAGGCGTAGCGAGCCTGGGTATGCGTGGTGGCGACGTACAGCGAGCCTTTGTCCGGGTAGGTGTGTTCACCGGCGACGGCCTTGATGGCGTCTACCTTGGACAGCACTTCACGCGCGATGCGAATGATTTCCTGGCCGGCGGGGGTGACCTGGGTCAGGTGCTTGCCGCTGCGGGCGAAAATCTGGATGCCCAGCTCATCTTCGAGCATGCGCACCTGTTTGCTGATGCCGGGTTGAGAGGTATAGAGCCCTTCTGCCGTCGAGGAGACATTCAGGTTGTGGTTAACCACTTCCACAATGTAACGAAGCTGCTGCAATTTCATATCTTATACCATCCTAGGTTAAACACTGCGGCTTACCCGCAGCCAGGTATATCGGTGTCGCCCCGGTATGCTGAAACTCACAAGCCATAAACCCCGTGTTCTATCCTGATGGTGAAGAAAACGCCGTTGTTAATAAGCTTTAATAATAAAAAAACTTTTTATATAACCACTATACCACGATGCAGCTTCAAGTATAGATCCGCGTCACACTATGATAACGATTATTTTGCATGGGTATCAACGTGAAACGGCGGTGTCGGAGGGATAAAAACAGCAAAGGATAGATCCGTTTGCCCCTTTTCACCAATAAAAAAACCAGCCGCCAGGGCTGGTTTTTCATCTTGCGGGCAGGACATCGGCCTTACTTCTTGCCTTCGACCCACTTGCCGTCCACGTAGAACGCGGACCAACCGGTCGCCTTGCCGTCTTTTTCAGAGGAGACGTACTGCTGCTTGGTTTTACGGCTGAAACGCACCAGGGTTTTGTTGCCTTCGGCATCCGCCACCGGCGCATCGGCCAGGTAGCGCAGTTTCTCCGGCAGACGATCCTTGAAGCGAGCCAGTTCCTCCACCAGCGGCGCGCGGGTCTCGCGCGATTTAGGGAAGGTGTTGGCCGCCAAGAACACGCCGGCAGCGCCGTCACGCAGCACGAAATAGGCGTCGGACTTCTCGCACGGCAGCTCCGGCAACGGCACCGGATCTTCCTTCGGCGGCGCGACATCGCCGTTACGCAGGATCTTGCGGGTGTTTTTGCAGTTCTCGTTGGTGCAGCCCATGTACTTGCCGAAACGCCCCATTTTCAGGTGCATTTCCGAGCCGCACTTGTCGCACTCCACCACCGGGCCATCATAGCCTTTCAGACGGAACTCGCCCTCTTCGATCTCATAGCCGTCACACGCCGGGTTGTTACCGCAGACGTGCAGCTTGCGCTGGTTGTCGATCAGATAGCTGTCCATCGCCGTACCGCATTTCTGGCAGCGGCGGCGGGCGCGCAGCGCGTTGGTTTCCGCGTCGTCGCCTTCGAGGATGTTGAGCACTTCCGCTTCCGGCACCAGGTTGATGGTGGTTTTGCAACGTTCCTTCGGCGGCAGCGCGTAGCCGGAACAGCCGAGGAAGACCCCGGTGCTGGCGGTACGGATGCCCATCTTGCGGCCGCAGGTCGGGCAGTCGATGCTGGTCATCACCATCTGGTTAGGCCGCATGCCGCCTTCTTCCGGATCCTTCTCCGCCGTTTCAAGCTGCTCGCTGAAGTCGACGAAGAATTCGTCCAGCACCGCTTTCCACTCGGCCTGGTTGTTGGCGACCTCATCGAGGCCGTCTTCCATGCGCGCGGTGAAGTCATAGTTCATCAGCTCGCGGAAGTTCTCTTCCAGACGATCGGTGACGATCTCACCCATTTTCTCGGCATAGAAACGGCGGCTTTCCACCCGCACATAACCGCGATCCTGAATGGTCGAGATGATGGAGGCGTAAGTGGACGGACGGCCGATGCCGCGTTTTTCCAGCTCTTTCACCAGCGAGGCTTCGCTGTAACGCGCCGGCGGCTTGGTGAAGTGCTGGCTCGGGATCAGTTTCTGCAGATCCAGCTCGCTGCCGATTTCGACGAACGGCAACGTGCGATCTTCATCGCCTTTGCGCAGGGCCGGCATCACCTTGGTCCAGCCGTCAAAGCGCAGCGTACGGCCCTTGGCGCGCAGCTGATAATCGCCGGCTTTCACCGTCAGCGTGGTGGAATCGTATTGCGCCGGCGTCATCTGGCAGGCGACGAACTGGCGCCAGATCAGCTGATACAGCTTCTGCGCGTCCGCTTCCATGTCTTTGAGCTGTTCGGCGAGCACGTTCACGTCCGAAGGACGGATCGCTTCGTGCGCTTCCTGCGAATTCTCTTTGCTGCTGTACTGATTCGGCGCCTTCGGCAGGTATTTATCGCCGAAGTTGTCGCCAATGTAGCCACGCACCATGTTGAGCGCATCCTGGCTCAGGTTGGTGGAGTCGGTACGCATATAGGTGATGTGGCCGGCTTCATACAGCCGTTGCGCCATCATCATGGTTTTCTTCACGCCGAAGCTCAGGCGGGTGCTGGCGGCCTGTTGCAGCGTGGAGGTAATGAAAGGCGCGCCCGGCTTGCTGCTGGTCGGTTTGTCTTCGCGATCCAGCACCGTGTAGCGGGCTTTTTCCAGCAACTTGACCGCGGCGTGCGTCTGCTCGCGGTTGACCGGCTTGAACGGTTTGTCGTGCGCATGGGTCACTTCCATCTGCAGCGCGGTTTCACCCTTCGCCAGCAGATCGGCATGCAGCTCCCAGTACTCTTCCGGCACGAACGCCTTGATGTCGCGTTCGCGCTCAACCACCAGACGCACCGCCACCGACTGCACGCGGCCGGCGGACAGGCCGCGGGCGATTTTCTTCCACAGCAGCGGCGAGACCATATAGCCCACCACGCGGTCCATGAACCGGCGCGCCTGCTGCGCGTTGACGCGGTCAATGTTCAGCTCGCCCGGCTGTTTGAACGCCTGCTGGATCGCGTTTTTGGTGATTTCGTTAAACACCACGCGGCTAAAGCGTTTGTCATCCCCACCGATCACTTCCCGCAGGTGCCAGGCGATGGCTTCCCCTTCGCGGTCAAGGTCGGTTGCGAGATAAATGTGGTCGGCGTTTTCCGCCAGCGATTTTAACTCGGCGACCACTTTTTCTTTACCCGGCAGGATTTCATAATGCGCTTTCCAGCCGTGATAAGGGTCGACGCCCATGCGATTTACCAGCGCCGCCTTCTCATCTTTTTTAACTTTTTTCTTGGCTTTGTCTTCGGTTGAGTCAGCGCTCTTTTTGCTGGCTGAGCCACTGGTCGGCAAATCACGGATATGACCGACGCTGGACTTCACCACGTAGTCACTTCCTAAATATTTATTAATAGTTTTGGCTTTTGCCGGGGACTCAACTATTACGAGAGCTTTACCCATATTTACCTTTACCTAATTTATTTCTTCTAAAAAGAAGTCTTTTATCTCGCCGTGCCGCGGCAATTCGTGTCTCTTTTTTTATATTGCGGCAGTCTGGCAAGAGATCAACAGATTTTTTTCTTTTGGTTGCCCAACTGCTCAACCTGAACGCAAGTTGTTGATCCTGCCTGCTATTCACCCATGCCCCAGAAGTATGGCTGCGTGATTTTTATTCATGGCGTAAACAAAACCTTCCACCCGACGCCGCAAAATCCCACACTGTACCTGATAAAAAGCGTCACGCAACCTAATTAGCACGGAAAGGCAGATTTCGCCAACCGGCCGCCGCCCATGGCCATCCAGACGGCAAATAAACCTTAGTCGGTTTGCGGATAAAAGCGAACCGGCGTTAGAATATGCGCAGCGTTTTTTGTTTGGAGTCTAATAAATGCACAAGAATACTGCACCTATCGGCCGCGAGGCCCTGCTGGCGGAAGCAAATAACATCATCCGCCAACACGAAGATTATCTGCACGGCATGATCGCCACCGACGTTGAACAAAAAAGCGGCGTTTTAGTTTTTCGCGGCGAATACTTTTTAGATGCCGATGGATTGCCCACCGCCAAAACCACCGCCGTATTTAATATGTTTAAACATTTGGCTCACCTGCTTTCGGAAAAATACCATTTGGTCGATTGAGAAAACAAAACGGGGGCACCTGGCCCCCGTTGATTCCTGCTCTTCTCGCCTTACAACAACGGCTTTTCCCCGCGCTGCCACCAGCGCAACAGCAAACGATCGACGCTTTCCGCCGCGCTGCCGGTGAAACGATCCATCAAACGTTTACGACGCGCATAGCGCACAGCGATCACTTCATGGTTATCCAACTCGGCGATCAACAAATCGTCGCTGGTGCCGATGGCGTCGATAAGGCCTTTCTCTTTGGCCTGGGTCCCGAACCAGTGCTCACCGGTGGCGACGCTGTCGATGTCGAGCGACGGGCGCTGCTCGTGCACGAAGCGTTTGAACAGCTCGTGCGTTTCGTTCAGATCTTCGCGGAACTTCTCGCGCCCCTGCTCGGTATTTTCACCGAACAGCGTCAGCGTACGTTTAAACTGCCCGGCGGTATGCAGCTCCACGTCGATGTCGTTCTTCTTCAGCAGGCGGTGGAAATTCGGGATCTGCGCCACCACGCCGATGGAACCGATGATGGCGAACGGCGCCGCCACGATGCGATCCGCGACGCAGGCCATCATGTAGCCGCCGCTGGCCGCCACTTTATCCACCGCCACCGTCAGGCGGATGCCGCCTTTGCGCAAGCGCTCCAGCTGCGAAGCCGCCAGGCCGTAGCCGTGCACCACCCCGCCCGGGCTTTCCAGACGCAGCAGGACTTCATCCTGCGCCGAGGCCACCGCCAGCACCGCGGAGATCTCTTCGCGCAGCGACGTCACCTCGTGCGCATCCATGCTGCCTTTGAAGTCCAACACGTACAGGCACGGCTTGGCCACTTCCACCGCGCCGGATTTGGCGCGCTGCTTCTTCAATTTGTCATCAGATTTGGTCTGCTTCTTGAACTGTTTCAGCCAAACCTTTTGCTCGGCAGTATCCATACGCGCCAGGCGCATATCGCGCTGCATTTCGCGATACTGTTCACCGAGATCGGTCAGTTGCAGCTCCCCTTTCTGGCGGCTCTTGCGTTGCCCCAGACTGACCGCCAGTATGGCCAACGCGGCGATGGCGAGCACCACCGTGGCGACCTTGGCCAGAAACAGGCCATAAACAGATATAAACTCCACAGATTCCGCCTTTATTTACAGGTTGTTAGTATGATTCTTTCCATTTTAGCCAACCGCAGCGCCTGCTGTCGCGGCTAAATGAAAATTCATTGCGTTCTGCACGTCACTATGGGGACGATTCAAGGCCGAACCAAGCCGCCGCCGCGCCGCTTTTGTTACAAAAGAATGCCATTTCAGCCTGCTACGCATTGAAAATGCGTACGGATTAAGGCATATAACACCCATTATTCATCAATATGATGAGACAGATTCGCTGCGCGGCCCGCAGAAGGTCGAGCTCTCGCTCCCGCCCTGGCCGCGCGTTTCACCCTTGCTCCCCACGATACGCGGGAGAACAGCCACCCAGGCGAGGATTTATCGTGCATTACCAACCCAAACAAGATCTGCTCGAACAACGCATTATTTTGGTCACCGGCGCCGGAGACGGCATCGGCCGCGAAGCGGCGCTGACCTACGCTCGCTTCGGCGCCCAGTTAGTGCTGCTGGGACGCACCGAGAGCAAACTGCTGGCGGTACAACAAGAGATCGCGGCCCAGGGCGGCGCCCCGGCCCTGGTGGTCACGCTCGACTTGCTGCACGCCACGCCGGAGCAATGCCGGCAGATAGCCGACGATCTGGCACGCCAAATCCCGCGCCTGGACGGCGTGCTGCACAACGCCGGCCTGCTGGGCGACATTGCGCCGATGGCCGACCTGTCAATAACCATGTGGCAAGAGGTGATGCAGGTTAACGTCAACGCCACCTTTATGCTGACTCAGGCGCTGCTGCCGCTGCTGCTGAAATCCCACGCCGGGTCGCTGGTGTTCACCAGTTCCAGCGTCGGGCGCACCGGCCGCGCCGACTGGGGCGCTTATGCGGTGTCGAAGTTCGCCACCGAAGGCATGATGCAGGTATTGGCCGATGAATACAAAAATCGTAATTTGCGGGTAAACTGCATCAATCCGGGCGGAACTCGCACCAAAATGCGCGCATCCGCCTTCCCGCACGAAGACAAAAACAAGCTGAAAACCCCGGCTGACATCATGCCGCTGTACCTGTATCTGATGGGCGAGGACAGCCGGCGAAAAACCGGCATGAGCTTCGACGCCCAGCCGAACCGCAAACCCGGCGCGGCCGAATAATAAGGAGCGTTTCATGGCGGAAGATCGTCATCAACAGCGCCAGCAGCGCCTGAAAGAACAGGTCGATGCACGCATCGCCGCGGCGCAGGACACCCGCGGCCTGCTGCTGGTGTTTACCGGCAACGGCAAAGGCAAAACCACCGCCGCCTTCGGCACCGTCACCCGCGCGGTCGGTCACGGCATGCGCGCCGGGGTGATCCAGTTCATCAAAGGCGAGTGGCCCAATGGCGAAAAAAACCTGCTGCAGCAACATGGCGTTGAATTTCAGGTGATGGCTACCGGCTTCACCTGGAAGACGCAGAACAAGGCAGGCGACACCGCCGCCTGCCAGGCGGTGTGGCAGCACGGCAAACGCATGCTGGCCGACAGCGGCCTGGATCTGGTGCTGCTGGACGAAGTGACCTACATGTTGACCTACGGCTATCTGGAGCTGGAAGAGCTCAAAGAAGCGCTGCGGCAGCGCCCTGCGCACCAAACGGTGATACTGACCGGGCGCGGTTGCCATCGCGAGCTGCTGGAAATGGCGGATACGGTTACGGAGATGCGGCCGGTGAAACACGCGTTCGACGCGGGCATCAAGGCGCAACAGGGGATCGATTGGTAACAAAACGTTCTGGCCCCGAACGGGGCCAGAATGACGGGATTAGCTGCGTTTGCTCGGTTTGCCCGATTTACTCGGTTTGCTGCCCGGCGCACTGCGACGGCCGCTGCCGGCCACCTGCGAGTGACGCTTGACCGCGCGACGGATTTGGTTAGCCTTCACGCGGCGGCGCTCACGCTCCACCGGCATCTTGCTGACCGTTTCCGGTTTCAATTCAACCAGCTCGCGCAGGTAGTTGATCGCCGGCAGATCCAGCTCGGCCCAGCCGCCGCGCGGCAGGCCTTTCGGCAGATCGATATCGCCGTAACGCACGCGGATCAGGCGGCTCACCTGCACGCCCACCGCTTCCCACAGGCGACGCACTTCACGGTTGCGGCCTTCGGTCAGGGTCACGTTGTACCATTGGTTGAGGCCTTCACCGCCCTGGAAGCTGATGGTGCGGAACGCGGCCGGGCCGTCTTCCAGTTGCACGCCTTTGCTCAGTTGCTTCACTTTCGCATCGTCGACCTGGCCAAACACGCGCACCGCGTACTCGCGTTCCACTTCACGGCTTGGGTGCATCAGACGGTTGGCCAGTTCGCCATCGGTGGTGAACAGCAGCAGACCGGAGGTGTTGACGTCCAGTCGCCCTACCGCCACCCAGCGCGAACCGCGCAGCTTCGGTAAGCGATCGAACACCGTCGGGCGGCCTTCAGGATCGCTGCGGGTACACAGCTCACCTTCCGGTTTGTAGTAAGCTAGCACGCGGCAGACCACCTCTTCGGACTCTTTGATCGACAGGACATGACCATCCAGACGAATTTTCATCGCCGGGGTCACTTCAACGCGATCGCCCAGCTTGGCGACCTTGCCGTCGACGCTGACGCGCCCGGCTTCAATCATGGTTTCGATTTCACGACGCGAGCCGTGCCCGGCGCGCGCTAATACTTTCTGTAACTTTTCGCTCATTGAGCAACCTCTAATGTCGCCTTCACAGGCGTCGGGGGGATAACCGCCGCGGCCAATCGCCGCAACGGTAATAATACGTTTATCAGGATCGAACCGCGCATTATACAGGCTTTCTAAGGTGTTGAAACCCACTTTATCGGCGGTGACCCCAAGCGGCGTTCACGGCGCCAAGAAGTCCTCCACCGCCCTCAGCACCGCGTCGGGCCGTTCCAGAATGCCGAGGTGAGTGCGGGCCTCTTCTAATCGCGCCACGGAGAAAAACGGCCGCACGGCGGCAAATGCCTGCTGTTGCCGCAGATAGTCATCGCGGCGATCCAGCGAGTAAATATGCCGGCACGGCGGCGGCGCGCTCATCCCCGCCAGGCATTGCAGCGGCGAACCGAATTGCCGGTAGGCCTGTTCGATGGCCACGCCGGCGGCGCGCCAGAGCCGGTCATCCTCCTGCGCCATCTCGACCTCCAGATGGCGTTTGACCCGACCGTGGTGGATGCCGCCCTGCCAGAAGTCGAACAAGGCGTCGCGCGCCGCCAACCACTGCTGCGACCGTTGCATGCGGCTCACCGCCGCAAAGAACGCCGGCTCCGGCTGCGTCATGATCCAATCGAGAAACACCATGCCCTGCACCTGCTGCGGCAACGCCTCGGCCAACGCCACCGCCAACCAACTGGCGTGCGCCACCGACAGGGTGATCACGTTGTCCAAACGCAGCGCCGTCAGCAGTTGGCGCACATCCTCCAGCAAGTCGTCCGCCGTCAGCGACATCTCCGCGGCTTTCGACGACAGGCCGTGGCCACGCCAATCGATGCTGATCGTCCGATAACGGTCGGCCGCCAGCGCGATGAACGGCTCAAACACGGTTTTCGGTTCGCACCAGCCGGGCAGCAACACCAACGTGAGCGGCCCTGAGCCGATATCCTGATAATCGAGCGTCATGTTGGCACTGTGAAATGCGGTCATATTACCTCCTGCGCGTCTCTCCCCGACCCGTTCGGGAATTACCGACGGGCTAAGGGTGACAGCGCAGCAGGTCGTGATCTATTGAAGTTCGTGCGGAAAAGCCCCGAGCGCACCTTATGAAAAAATGCGCACTTATTGGAATGGGAATTTAATGGCGCACGCAGGGATAGGCGGCGCTCAACGCCAGCATAATCACCGACGGTGCGGAATAATGTAGTTGCTCGGGATGTTCGTTCAAGTACTGCATTACCGCGTCGGCGGCTACGCCGATGCTCATTCCGGCCTCTGGGCAGATATTGCGATTGCCCTGCATGGAATAGGTATCGAATACGCCGGCGACGTATCCCATAAACATGCCGCCATTCAGCGCTTCGGCCACGGTAGCTTCACCGCTTTTATTTTTTACGTAACCGCCGGATTCCGCCAGCAAACCGCTGCCCGAATAAAAACCCGCATTTGCCATTGAGGAAAATAATAAGGCCGCTAAAAAAGAAACCTGTTTAATCATTGCTGCGCATCCTGCCCATTATCAATTCTGAAGTCTTAAAGAATAGCGGCTTTCACGCAAAATAGCGTCGCTTCAGCCGTTTTTCAGACAATGGGCAAGGTGGCAATATTTTACATCAGCGGAAAGGCGCCGCGTCGCCGGCGCCTTCGCGCACCACTTCCGGCGAGGATTCGGTCAGATCGATAACCGTGGTCGGCTGTTGGCCGAGAAAGCCGCCGTGGATCACCAGATCGACCACCTTGCCCAAATGATCGCTGATCTCTTCCGGATCGGACTCGGCGAAATCATTGCCCGGCAGCATCAGCGTGGTGGACATCATCGGTTCGTTCAACGCCTCCAACAGCGCCAGCGCGATCGGGTTCGACGGCACGCGCAGGCCGATGGTTTTGCGCTTTTCATTCATCAGGCGGCGCGGCACTTCTTTGGTCGCTTTCAGAATGAACGTGTAGTTGCCCGGCGTATTGTTTTTGATCAGACGGAACGCCGTATTATCGACGTGAGCATAGGTCGACAACTCGGACAGATCGCGGCACATCAGGGTAAAGTTGTGGTTTCCGTCCAGCTGACGGATGCGGCAAATGCGCTCCATCGCCGCCTTCTCTTCCAGCATGCAGCCCAGCGCATAGCCGGAATCGGTGGGATAGACGATCACCCCCCCTTTGCGCAGCACCTCTACCGCCTGGTTGATCAGGCGCGGCTGCGGGTTGTCCGGGTGAATATAAAAAAGCTGACTCATGACTTGCTCCTAAAATAATGCCCGCGCGCGTTGCCACGCGCGTAAAATCAGACCGCCTGGCCCGGCTGCGGCCAATCGCGCCACACCGGCTCGACGCCGCCCGGCAGCCACAGCTTGCGCCCCAGTTCGATCCACGAGCAAGGTTGATGGAAATCAGAGCCTTGCGAGGCCAACAGACGGTAGTCCTGCGCGTATTTCGCCAGCTGAGTGCGCTCATGCGGCGCCTGCTGACACTGCGCCACTTCCATGGCGTCGCCGCCGTGTTCGGCGAAATGCGCCAGCAAGCGTTTCAGCCATTTCGCGGTCAAATCGTAACGGCCCGGGTGCGCCATCACCGCCTGGCCGCCCGATTGATGAATCGCATCAATGGCTTGTTCTATTGTACACCACTGCGGCGGTACATAGCCGGTTTTCCCCTTGGCCAGGTATTTCTTGAACACCTGAGCCATATTGTCCGCCACACCGATCTCCACCAGGTAACGGGCGAAATGGCCGCGGGTCACCGCGCCGGCTCCGGCCAGGCGCTGGGCGCCGGCATAGGCGTCGGGAATACGCGCCTTGCCCAGCCGCACGCCGATCTCCTGCGCCCGCCGGTTGCGGCGTTCGGTTTGTTCCGCCAACAGCGCCACCAGCGCCGGATGCGCGACGTCCATACCCAACCCAACAATATGGATTTCATGATTTTCCCACAGCGTCGAGATTTCCACTCCATTGACCAACCGCAACGGCAACGCCTGCTCCGCGATGGCGGCGGCGGCCTCGGCCAGCCCGGCGGTCGTGTCGTGATCGGTGATCGCCAACACCCCCACGCGCATCTCTACCGCCCGCTGCACCAGCTGTGTCGGCGTCAGGTAGCCGTCGGAGGCGGTCGTATGGCTGTGGAGATCGTACAGGGTAAAAGCGGTGGATTGAGGGTTACTGTCTGTCAAAACGGCTATCCGGCAATGGCTGGGTTTTCTATCATACCTGCGATCGGCGGCCGTACGGAAATCTATTCTGCCCCGGCTGGGCGCGCGGGCGGGATGATGAACAGAATTCACGCTGACCGCTAAAACATTGTACAAAAAGGGGGTTGACTTTGCCCTCTCGAACCAGTTAACTAGTACACAAGTTCACGGCAGTGGCCGTGTCGGATGAGAGTTAACAAAGAGAGTCTGCAAATGAACACATACATTTCTCTTCACGGTTGGTGGCGTACCTCCCTCTTGCGGGCGGTGTAATCGCGCATAGCTGTCATCTGACAATGCAGATTTCCTGAGCCCGCACCTGATGCGGGCTTTTTTATGGACAGAATTCACTGGAACCACCGATGATGAACATCAAACCACAATTGACATTACTGAAGGCGCAGGCCAGTTACCGGGGCGATCCCACCACCCTTTTCCACCAGCTGTGCGGCGCCCGGCCGGCCACCCTGCTGCTGGAATCGGCGGAAATCAACAGTAAACAGAATCTGCAGAGCCTGCTGGTGATCGACAGCGCGCTGCGCATCACCGCGCTGGGTCACACCGTCAGCGTGCAGGCGCTCACCGCCAATGGCGCGGCGCTGCTGCCGCTGCTGGACGAAGCGCTGCCGCCCGAGGTCAGCATTCAGGCGCGCCCAAACGGCCGCGAGCTGACCTTCCCGGCGATCGACGAGGTGCAGGACGAAGACGCGCGCCTGCGCTCCCTGTCGGTATTCGACGCGCTGCGCACGCTGCTGACCCTGGTCGACTCCCCGGCGGACGAGCGCGAAGCCGTGATGCTGGGCGGCCTGTTCGCCTACGATCTGGTCGCCGGTTTCGAAAACCTGCCGACGCTGCGCCAGGATCAACGTTGCCCGGACTTCTGCTTCTATCTGGCGGAAACCCTGCTGGTGCTGGATCATCAACGCGGTTCCGCCCGATTGCAGGCCAGCGTCTTCAGCGAGCAAGCGAGTGAAATACAACGCCTGCAGCAGCGTCTGGCGCAATTGCAGACCGAATTGAAACAAACCCCGCAGCCAATCCCGCACCAAAAGCTGGAAAACATGCAGCTGAGCTGCAACCAGAGCGACGAAGAGTACGGCGCGGTGGTCAGCGGGCTGCAGGAAGCGATCCGTCACGGCGAGATTTTCCAGGTGGTGCCGTCGCGCCGCTTCTCCCTGCCGTGCCCGGCGCCGCTGGCGGCCTACCAGACGTTGAAAGACAACAATCCCAGCCCGTACATGTTCTTCATGCAAGATGACGAGTTCACCCTGTTCGGCGCTTCGCCGGAGAGCGCGCTGAAATACGACGCGGGCAATCGCCAGATCGAAATCTACCCGATCGCCGGCACCCGCCCGCGCGGCCGCCGAGCCGATGGTTCACTGGATCTGGATCTCGACAGCCGCATCGAGCTGGAAATGCGCACCGACCACAAAGAGCTGGCCGAGCACCTGATGCTGGTCGATCTGGCGCGCAACGATCTGGCGCGCATCTGCCAGGCCGGCAGCCGCTACGTGGCCGACCTGACCAAAGTGGATCGCTATTCGTTCGTCATGCACCTGGTTTCCCGCGTGGTGGGCACCCTGCGCACCGATCTCGACGTGCTGCACGCCTACCAGGCCTGCATGAATATGGGCACCCTGAGCGGCGCGCCCAAAGTGCGGGCGATGCAGCTGATCGCCGCCTCCGAAGGCACGCGCCGCGGCAGCTACGGCGGCGCGGTAGGCTACTTTACCGCCACCGGCGATCTGGATACCTGCATCGTCATTCGCTCAGCCTACGTCGAAGACGGCATCGCCACCGTGCAGGCCGGCGCCGGCGTCGTGCTGGACTCCATCCCGCAGGCGGAAGCCGACGAAACCCGTAATAAAGCCCGTGCCGTGCTGCGCGCCATCGCCACTGCGCACCATGCCAAGGAGGTGTTCTGATGGCCGATATCCTGCTGCTCGACAACGTCGACTCCTTTACCTACAACCTGGTCGATCAGCTGCGCGCCAGCGGCCACCAGGTGGTGATTTACCGTAACCAGATCGCCACCGAGGTGATCATCGAGCGTCTGGCGCAGATGGAACAGCCGGTGCTGATGCTGTCGCCCGGCCCCGGCGCCCCTTCCGAAGCGGGCTGCATGCCGGAACTGCTGCAACGCCTGCGCGGCCGGCTGCCGATCATCGGCATCTGCCTCGGCCACCAGGCGATCGTCGAAGCCTATGGCGGCCAGGTCGGCCAGGCGGGGGAAATCCTGCACGGCAAAGCCTCGGCGATCGTTCACGACGGTGAAGGCATGTTCGCCGGCATGGCCAACCCGTTGCCGGTGGCGCGTTACCACTCGCTGGTCGGCAGCAACATCCCGGCCGATCTGACCGTCAACGCCCGGTTCGGCGAGATGGTGATGGCGGTACGCGACGATCGCCGCCGCGTATGCGGCTTCCAGTTCCACCCGGAATCGATTCTGACCACCCATGGCGCGCGCCTGCTTGAGCAGACCCTGGCCTGGGCGCTGGCGAAGTCATAAAAGGAACACGACGATGCAACCTATCCTTGAGAAACTGTACCGCGCTGAATCGATGAGCCAGCAGGAAAGCCAACAGCTGTTCAGCGCCATCGTGCGCGGCGAACTGGAGCCGAGCCAACTGGCGGCGGCGCTGATCAGCATGAAAGTCCGCGGCGAGCGCCCGGAAGAGATCGCCGGCGCCGCCAAAGCGCTGCTGGAAGATGCTCAACCGTTCCCGCGCCCTGACTACCCGTTCGCCGATATCGTCGGCACCGGCGGCGACGGCACCAACAGCATCAATATTTCGACCGCCAGCGCCTTTGTGGCGGCGGCGTGCGGCGCGAAAATCGCCAAACACGGCAACCGCAGCGTCTCCAGCCGCTCCGGCTCTTCGGATCTGCTGGCGGCATTCGGCATCCGCTTGGATCTGCCGGCGGAAGAGGCGCGCAAGGCGTTGGACGATCTTGGCGTGTGCTTCCTGTTTGCGCCGCAGTACCACACCGGCTTCCGTCACGCCATGCCGGTACGCCAGCAGTTGAAGACCCGCACGCTGTTCAACGTGCTGGGCCCGCTGATCAACCCGGCGCGTCCGCCGCTGGCGCTGATCGGCGTTTACAGCCCGGAACTGGTGCTGCCGATTGCCGAAACCCTGCGCGTGCTGGGTTATCAGCGCGCGGCGGTGGTTCACGGCGGCGGCATGGACGAGGTGGCGATCCACGCTCCGACGCACGTAGCGGAATTGAACAATGGCGAAATCTGCAGTTATCAGCTCACGCCGCAGTCCTTCGGATTGGAAACCTATCCGCTGGAGGCCTTGCTGGGCGGCACGCCGGAAGAAAACCGTGACATTTTGGCGCGGCTGTTACAAGGTAAAGGCGAGCCGGCGCACGCCGCGGCGGTTGCGGCCAACGTCGCGTTGCTTCTGAAGTTATTCGGACATGAAGACCTGCGCCAAAATGCGCGGCAGGCACTGGATATGATCAACAGCGGGCAGGCCTATGAGCGTGTCATCGCACTGGCGGCAAGAGGATAAATGATGCAGGAAACCGTGCTACACAAGATTGTCCGCGACAAAGCGCAATGGATCGCGGCGCGACAACAGCAACAGCCCCTGGCCGGCTTTCAGAATGACATCGTACCGAGCGAACGCAGCTTCTACCACGCGCTGCAGGGCACCCGTACGGCTTTCATTCTCGAATGCAAGAAGGCCTCGCCTTCCAAGGGGCTGATTCGCGAGAACTTTGATCCGGTGGAGATCGCCACGGTCTATAAAGATTTCGCCTCGGCGATCTCGGTGCTGACCGACGAGAAATACTTCCAGGGCAGCTTTGATTTCCTGCCGCTGGTGAGCAAAACCGTCAGCCAACCGGTGTTGTGCAAAGACTTTATCATCGACCCGTATCAGATTTACCTGGCGCGCTACTATCAGGCCGACGCTATCCTGCTGATGCTGTCGGTGTTGACCGACGAACAGTACCGCCAGTTGGCGGCGGTGGCCCACAGCCTCAATATGGGCGTGCTGACCGAAGTGATCAGTGAAGAAGAGCTGCAGCGGGCGATCGCGCTGGAAGCCCGCGTGGTCGGCATCAATAACCGCGATCTGCGCGATCTGAGCATCGATCTGGACCGCACCCGGCAGTTGGCGCCGCGCGTGCCGCATGGGGTGACGGTGATCAGCGAGTCGGGCATCAACAACTACGGGCAGATCCGCGAGCTCAGCCACTACGCCAACGGTTTCCTGATCGGCAGCGCGCTGATGTCGGAACCCGATCTGCGCGCCGCCGTGCGCCGCGTGATCCTGGGCGACAATAAAGTGTGCGGCCTGACTCGCCCGCAGGACGCCGCCGCCGCGTATCAGGCCGGCGCCATCTACGGCGGATTGATTTTCGTCGGCCGCTCGCCGCGCTATGTGGATATCGTCCGCGCCCGCGAAGTCATTTCCGGCGCGCCGCTGAAGTACGTCGGCGTCTTCTGCGACGCCCAGCTCGATACCGTGGCGCTGACCGTGGAGCGCCTCGGTCTGCAGGCGGTGCAACTGCACGGCGCGGAGGACCAGACCTATATCAGCGCCCTGCGCGCCCGCTTGCCGGCCGATTGCCGCATCTGGAAAGCGCTGAGCGTGAAAGAACGGGTGCCGCCGCGCGATCTGCAGCATGTCGATCGTTATCTGCTGGACAACGGCGCAGGCGGCACCGGCCAACGCTTCGACTGGTCGGTATTGCAAGGCGAAGATCTGACTAACGTTATGCTGGCGGGCGGTCTGCGCGCCGACAACTGCGTCGAAGCGGCCAAGCTCGGCTGCGCCGGTCTGGACTTCAATTCCGGCGTGGAAAGCGAACCGGGCATCAAGGATCCCGCGCGCCTGGCCTCGGTCTTCCAAACCCTGCGCGCTTACTGAATACGGCTCTACATTAATAACGGATAATGACGGGAACTCTCATGACGCTGCTTAACCCCTACTTCGGCGAATTTGGTGGTCAATACGTGCCGCAAATTCTGATGCCGGCCCTGAAACAACTCGAAGAAGCCTTTGTCAGCGCTCAGCGCGATCCGGCGTTTCAGGCGGAATTCATCGATCTGTTGAAGAACTACGCGGGCCGCCCTACGGCGCTGACGCTGTGCAAAAATCTCACCGCCGGCAGCAACACCAAGCTCTATCTGAAGCGGGAAGATCTGCTGCACGGCGGCGCGCACAAGACCAACCAGGTGCTGGGCCAGGCCCTGCTGGCCAAGCGCATGGGCAAAACCGAGATCATCGCGGAAACCGGCGCCGGCCAACACGGCGTCGCGTCGGCGCTGGCCTGCGCGCTGCTCGGCCTGAAATGCCGTATCTATATGGGCGCCAAAGACGTTGAGCGTCAGTCGCCGAACGTGTTCCGCATGCGGCTGATGGGCGCGGAAGTGATCCCGGTGCACAGCGGCTCCGCCACCCTGAAAGACGCCTGCAACGAAGCGTTGCGCGACTGGTCCGGCAGCTATGAAACCGCGCACTATATGCTCGGCACCGCGGCCGGCCCGCACCCGTACCCCACCATCGTGCGTGAATTCCAGCGCATGATCGGCGAAGAGACCAAAGCGCAGGTGCTGGAGCGCGAAGGCCGCCTGCCGGATGCGGTCATCGCCTGCGTCGGCGGCGGCTCCAACGCCATCGGCATGTTCGCCGATTTTATCGATGACGCCGACGTTGGGCTGATCGGCGTGGAACCCGCCGGTCTGGGCATCGAAACCGGTCAGCACGGCGCGCCGCTCAAGCATGGCCACGTCGGCATCTATTTCGGCATGAAGGCGCCGATGATGCAGACCGCCGAAGGCCAGATTGAAGAATCCTATTCAATCTCCGCCGGGCTGGACTTCCCGTCCGTCGGGCCGCAACACGCCTACCTGAACAGCACCGGCCGCGCCGAATACGTGTCGATCACCGACGACGAAGCGTTGGAGGCGTTCAAAGCGCTGTCGCGCCATGAAGGCATCATCCCTGCACTGGAATCTTCACACGCCCTGGCGCACGCGCTGAAAATGATCCGTGAAACGCCGCAAAAAGAGCAAATCCTGGTGGTCAACCTGTCCGGCCGCGGCGACAAAGACATATTTACCGTTCACGACATTTTGAAAGCACGGGGAGAAATCTGATGGAACGTTATCAGCAACTGTTCACGCGTCTGGAAAGCAGCAAGGAAGGCGCCTTCGTCCCGTTCGTGACGCTGGGCGATCCTAATCCGGCGCTGTCGCTGCAGATTATCGACACCCTGATCGAAGCTGGCGCAGACGCGCTGGAGCTGGGTATCCCCTTCTCCGACCCGCTGGCGGATGGCCCAACCATCCAGAGCGCGACGCTGCGTGCCTTCGCCGCCGGCGTTACGCCGACCCAGTGTTTCGAGCTGCTGGCGGCCATTCGTCAGAAGCACCCGACCATTCCCATCGGCCTGCTGATGTACGCCAATTTGGTGTTCCATAAAGGCATCGATGCTTTTTACCAACGCTGTGCGGAAGTGGGCGTGGATTCAGTGTTGGTCGCCGACGTGCCGTTTGAAGAATCGGCGCCGTTCCGCGCCGCGGCCGTGCGCCACGGTATCGCGCCCATCTTCATTTGCCCGCCGAACGCCGATGACGATCTGCTGCGTGAAATCGCGTCGCACGGTCGCGGCTACACCTACCTGCTGTCGCGTTCCGGTGTCACCGGCACCGAAAGCCGGGCGCAGTTGCCGCTGCATCACCTGGTGAACAAACTGCGCGAGTATCACGCCGCGCCGCCGCTGCAGGGCTTCGGCATCTCCGAGCCCGAGCAGGTGAAGGCTGCGCTGCAGGCCGGCGCCGCCGGCGCCATCTCCGGATCGGCAATCGTCAAAATCATCGAACGGCACCATGCCAACCCGGCGGAAATGCTCACCAAGCTGGCGGCCTTCGTCAGCGCGATGAAGCACGCGACCCGCGCGTGATCCCCTTCGGCGAGCGCCTTGCCGGCGCTCGCTTTAACAGCTTGTTTCCCCTCAAAGTTTGTTCTATTTATTTACAGCAAAAATTTGAACAAACCCGCGTCTTGTCTCACAATAAACATTGTTCGCTATGCATTTCTTCGTTTGATTTGGGGAATGCGCTCGCTGCGGCGAAAAACCGCATCGAATTTCAACCATAACATTGCATGGAGAGTAATTTATGAAGCTGTTTAAAACCCTTTCGGCCTTGTGCATGGCAGCCGTTGTGGCGGTCGCGGTGAGCGCTTGCGCACCGACGGCGAAATCAGAGGGAACAGGCGGTTATATCGATGACACCGTGGTCACCACCAAAGTGAAATCGGCGCTGCTGGCGGATAAAAACATCAAGTCGCGCGAAATCAGCGTGGAAACCTTTAAAGGACGCGTGCAGTTGAGCGGCTTCGTGACGTCAAGCGATGACGCCAACCGTGCGGTGCAGGTCACACGCGGCGTGGCCGGCGTGAAATCTGTTGAGAACGTCATGCAGGTTAAATAATACCGACACAGGGAGGCGCAATGCCTCCCTGTTTGCGGCCTTCATCAGAAGCGATAACCCGCCCCAAACATAAACACCCATGGATCCAATCGCGTATCGAAGCTGTGGTGCCCACCGCTCGCGTCGTTGAAACGCGTTTTGGTTTCGATGTTCATCCACCACACCGACATGTTCAGCATCCAGTGCTCATCCAGGTTGTAATCCAGACCGGCCTGCGCCGCCACGCCCCAGGAATCTTTCAGATCGAGGTTGCTCAACCCGGCGCTTTTGCCATAGTCGTTGAACTTCTCGTCGAAGAAAGTGGTGTAGTTAACGCCGACGCCCAGATAAGGACGCAGTTTGTCCTGCTTGTCGCCGAAGTAGTATTGCGCCATCAGCGTAGGCGGCAGTTGATGAACGGTCGCCAGATCGGTGCCGCCCAGGGTAACCTTGTGGCGGAACGGTGTCGCGGCCAACAACTCAACGCCGATGTTGTCCGTCACCATATAACCGAAGGTCAAACCGAGCTGGGTATTGTTTTTCGCATCCAGCGATCCCAAACCCAATACGTTGTCCGAGCCCGCATTTGGACGCACCGTCGCGGTGCCCGCACGGAACAGGAAATCACCGGCCTGATGCGCACTTGCCAACATAGGCGCCATCATCGTCGCCAATACCACCAGAGTTGTCTTTTTCATTATCCATTCCATTTGTGTGGTTAATCTCTCGAGGGGGAATATACCTACTTTCGGGTATTTGTGATCCCATCGAGATCACATCTTATGTGTAAAATTTTAAAATCCCACCAAAAACAAGGTTACCTAACCGCTTAATAAATCAAGGATTGATCTGCATCAAAAAAACGATTTTGTTGCAAATTATCTACATGTTCAAATTTCAGTTGCGGAAAAAAATGTGGCTGAGGTAATTTCATCTTCCGTGTTGGTTTTGGTTGGTGCCGTGAGGAGTCGGCGGGCAATCAAGATGAGCGAAATCCTTAATCCCTGTGTCAGCTGCGGCGCATGCTGCGGTTATTTTCGAGTGTCATTCTATTGGGCCGAAGCCGAAGACGGCGGCGGCACCGTTCCCCTTTCCCTGACGGAGCCTCTGACCCCGTTCCTGCGCTGCATGCAGGGGACCAACAGCAAGTCTCCGCGCTGCACCGCGCTGGACGGCGAGATTGGCAAAGCCGTGTCGTGCTCGATTTATCTTAATCGGCCCAGCCCGTGCAGAGAGTTCGATCAGTCCGGTGAAAACGGCCTGCGCAACGAAGCCTGCGATCGCGCTCGCGAACGCTACGGCCTGCCCCCCTTGCCGGTGTCCTTGCCGCTGTCGTTGCCTGAGACGACGATCGTTGAAGAAATAGACGTAGTGCAATTCGCGGGGTGCCACAGCGGCGTGGAACAGGGTACAATCACCCACTGATTTATCTCTGTTTTCTCGACGCCAAGGAGTCTGCATGCCTATCACGGCCAACGCTTTGTACCGTGACAGTTTTAACTTTTTACGCAATCAACTGGCCAGCATCCTGATGCTGGCGCTGTTGACGGCGTTTATCTCGGTGCTGCTGAACCAAGCTTTCAGCCCCGATGCCGAACAGTTGGCGACGCTGGCCGCCTCCACCAGCGATTTCGCGTCGTCGACCGGCATGGGCATTCAGGACGTGATCCAGCAGATGACGCCGGAACAGCAGATGGTGTTGCTGAAAGTGTCGGCCGCCGCCACGTTCTCCGCGCTGGTCGGCAACGTGCTGCTGGTCGGCGGGATGCTGACGTTGATCCGTCTGGTGTCTCAGGGGCAACGCACCAGCGCCCTGCGCGCGCTCGGCGCCTCGGCGCCCGATCTGCCGCGCCTGCTGCTGCTGCTGTTTATCTGCACCTTGCTGATCCAGCTCGGCCTGACGCTGTTCGTGGTGCCGGGCGTGATCATGGCTATCGCCTTCGCGTTGGCGCCGGTGATCGCCTCCGTCGACAAGAAAGGCGTCTTCGCTTCGCTCAAGCTGAGCAGCAAATTGGCCTTCGCCAATGCGCGCGTGATTGTGCCGGCGATGATGCTGTGGTTGGCGGCCAAGCTGCTGGTGCTGTTTTTAGTGAGCCATCTGTCAGTGCTGACGCCGAACGTGGCCAGCGTCGTGCTGACCGCGTTAAGCAACCTGGTCTCCGCCCTGCTGCTGATCTATCTGTTCCGTTTGTATATGCTGCTGCGCGGCTAACGCCGGCGCAACAAATGCCCAGGGGCACGCTTCGGCGCGCCCCTTTTTGTTTACCCCACCGCGGCGGCTTCCGCCTGTTCCTTACTCTGAATCAGCTTCAGCGCCAGATACAGATCCGGCACCAAAATCAGCTCCTTGTCCCGCCCCAACCGATTGATGCGGAACCAGCGCGTCAGTTCAGTGCGGCGCCCGGCCAGCACCAGTTTGACGTTACGCTGCAACAGATCGCGTTTCAGTTCGTCGATGGCCGCCAGCACGCTGATATCGGCATGGGTAAAGCTGGCCACCGCGTCCACCACCACCCAGCGCGGCTGGAATGGCGTACTGTCGACCAAATTGAGAATGCGGCGTTTGAAGTAGGCCACGTTGAAGTAGGTCAGCGGCGAATTGAAGCGATACATCATGACGCCGGGCACCGCCTTCACCCCATTGTTGTTGCCCATGGAATGGATCATGCCTTCGTCGTTAACGCCCAGCAGCTGTTCCGTCGGCCGAAAGACGGTGTGCAGAAACTGCATCAGCCCCAGCAATACCGCCAGCCCAATGCCGCTGATCACCCCGACCAACAAGACGCTGAGGAAGGTAAATATCGCCAGGCGGAAAGCCTGTGCGTTGCGGCGGCGCAAGATCCAGATGCCGCGAAAATCCAGCAGCGACCAGGCCGCATACATCAGCACCACGCCCAATCCCGCCACCGGAATAAACTGCAGCGGCGCCATCAGGAACAGCAAGACGAAAGCGATCACCGCGGCGGCGATGATCGACACGAGCTGGCTCTTGCCGCCGTTGGCGTCATTCACCGCGGTGCGCGAATCCGCCCCGCTGATGGCGAAGCCTTGCGACAATGCGGAGACGATATTCACCATCCCCAGCGCGCGAAACTCAGCGTCAGCGTTGACCTCATAGCCGTTTTTGGCCGCGAAACTGCGGGCGGTCAGCATCATGCTGACAAAGCTCACGACCGCCAGGTTGACCGCCGGGATCACCATGTCGCGCAGCAGCCCGGGCTGAAAGTCCGGCCACTGGACGATCGGCAACACGCCGCTGAAACCACCCACCGTCACCACGCCATACTGCTGCAATCCGCCCGCCCAGGTGACGAACGCCGCCAGCACGATGGCGAACAGCGGCGCCGGCCAGTTAGGCCGCCATTTTTTAAATCCGAGCAGTGTCACCAGCGTCAGCAAGGACACCGCCATCGTCAGCCAGTCGCTGTGCAACAGGTTGGCCGGCAGCGCGTAGATGCGCTCGATCAGCTGCGCCGGGCGCACCGTGAACCCCAACACCTTGCCGATCTGATCGACGATGATGGTCAGCGCCACGCCGTTCAGCAGCCCGCTGAGGATCGGCCGCGACAGCAGATCCGCCAGCGCCCCCAGCTTGAACCGGCTGGCCAACAGACACCAGCCGCCCATCATCGCGGTCATCATGATGGTCAACTGCCAATGGCGTTCCATATTGCCCGCCGCCAGCGGCGTCACCACCGCGGCGATCACCGCACAGGTGGCGGCATCGGGCCCGACGATCAGCTGGCGTGACGAACCGAACAGCGCATAGGCCACCATCGGCAAAATACAGGAATAAAGCCCCACCACCGGGCTAACCCCGGCCAGTTCGGCATAGGCGATGGCCACCGGCAAGGCGACGGCGGCGACGGAAAGACCGGCGCGCATATCCGGTTTGAGCCAACTGCGTTGATAGCCCAATAAATGCGTCAAACCAGGCGTCAGGGCCTGGAGAGATTTCCACTGCATGCTGTTTTCCGCGGTAAATTATCTGGTTATTATGGCACTTACTATGCGATCTGCGGCCAGCGCTGGCAATGCGCCCGTGCTTTCTTGCGTAAGTTTATGCAAATTCCTGCTTTCGCGGCAGAAATCCGCCGGCCAAACGCCGATAATCGGCAGCGCCCGGCGGTACACAGAACTCGCCGAATCCGGTATAGTCGGCCGATGAACAGATGATGGATTGATTTATGAAGCAGTTTCTTGATTTCCTCCCGTTAATTGTCTTTTTCGCTTTTTACAAGCTGTACGACATTTACGTCGCTTCCGGCGCATTGATCGTCGCCACCGCGCTGGCGCTGGTGTTCACCTGGGTGAAATACCGCAAGGTCGAGAAGATGACGCTGATCACCTTCCTGATGGTGCTGGTGTTCGGCACCCTGACGCTGGTGTTCCACAACGATTTATTCATCAAGTGGAAAGTGACGGTGATTTACGCGCTGTTCGCGCTGGCGCTGCTGATCAGCCAGTGGGTGCTCAAAAAGCCGCTGGTTCAGCGCATGCTGGGCAAAGAGCTGACGCTGCCGGACAAAGTGTGGAGCAACCTCAACCTGGCCTGGGCCCTCTTCTTCCTGGCCTGCGGCCTGGCGAACATCTATGTCGCCTTCTGGCTGCCGCAAAGCGTCTGGGTCAATTTCAAAGTCTTTGGCCTGACGGTGCTGACGCTGGTATTCACCCTGCTCAGCGGCATCTATATTTACCGGCACATGCCGGCAGAACAGAAAAAATAGTTACAAATTTGTTAATGCCTGCGGCGCTTGCCGCGGGCAGTATGATGTGATTCCCTCCTTTTAAAAGCAGACTGCTATGACACAACAACGACCTTTACCCAGCGGCGAGCTGGTGCTGCGCACGCTGGCGATGCCGGCCGATACCAATGCCAACGGCGATATTTTCGGCGGCTGGCTGATGTCGCAAATGGACATCGGCGGCGCCATCCAGGCAAAAGAGATCGCCGAGGGGCGCGTAGTGACGGTACGCGTAGACGGCATGACCTTCCTGAAACCGGTGGCGGTAGGCGACGTGGTTTGCTGCTATGCGCACTGCATCCGCACCGGGCGCAGCTCGATCACCATCAATATCGAAGTGTGGGTAAAGAAAGTCTCCTCCGCCCCAATCGGCCAGCGCTACCGGGCGACCGAAGCGGTGTTCACCTACGTGGCGGTCGATGCGGAAGGCAACTCGCGCGCGCTGCCTGAGGGTAAAATGAATTTCCGCGTCGGCTTCGAAGAGTAAGCCTGCGGCTGCGCCGCAAATGCAAAAAGGGTCGCCGAGGCGACCCTTTTTTTCTTGGCGCAAACCGAAATCAGTTCATTTCGGTGGTGCCGTTCAGCTTGAAACGAATATTGACGATAAGATCCTTCGCTTCTTTGGCTTGATACCGCCATTTGCGCAGCGCCTGTTTCACTTCACGCTCGAACATGTTGCGCGGCTCAGCCGACAAGATGCGCACGTTGGTCACGCGGCCATCGCTGTCGACATCGAACTGCACCCGCACGTTGCCTTCGATCTGCAAGGCTCTGGCGCGCGGCGGATAAATCGGTTCCGCACGGCTGATCGGTTTTGGCCCGACCTCGCGCGAGTTGCCCTGTACCGGCGCGGCGGGCGCTTGTTTCACCGGCGCTTTTTCGATCGGTTTAGCCGGCGAGTCGTTATTGAACGGCGAAGGCTCGCGCGGCTCGACCTTCTTCGGCTCCGGTTTCACCGGTTTTTCTACCTTCGGCTTTGGCTTGGGCTTCGGTTTCGGCTTGACCGGCTCCGGTTTTACAATCGCCTTCGGCGGCGGCTCCACAATAGGTTCTGGTTCAGGTTCCGGCTCAGGTTCCACCTGCGGCGGCTCCGGTTCTGCCGGAGCAGGCGGCGGCGGTTCAGCCATCGCGGCGGTGTTGACCATCATGACGCTGATCGGCGCCTCTTCAGGCTTTGGCAGCTCAACCACTTCTTTTACCGAAGCGTAAAGCAGTCCCGCCACCAGGGCGCTGTGCAGGCCTACGGACAGGACGAAAGGCACGGATATACGGCGATTAAGGAACATCTTTTTTAGCGGCATAATGATTCTGTTTCCTCTGGTTCGCCAAGTTTAAATGCAAATAGCAATCATATTCAATAACGAAAGGCAAACTATCGCTTTAATCGTCAGTCTCCGCGGCGAAAACCAGCAAACTCATAAGGATATTAACCTGAACGTTGCTTTTTTACCGCCGAATCAACACGCTTCGTTAACGTTCAGACGGCGCTAAAAAATAAAAAACCCGCCGTAGCGGGTGGATTGCGGTAATTAAGCGTTATTCTTCATCACCATAGTAGAGCACGCCCAGTTTGATCAGCGGCCGCCCTTGCGCTTTGCGATGCAGGTTGGTGTCGCGCAGCGAATAGACGCAGCCGCAGTATTCCTGCTGATAGAAGCGTTCGCGCTTGCTGATCTCTATCATGCGGGCCGCGCCGCCCTTCTTGCGCCAGTTGTAATCCCAATACACCAGATCGGGATACTTTTCCGCCGCCCGAATGCCGCAGTCGGTAATCTGCTGCATGTTCTTCCAGCGCGAGATGCCGAGCGAGCTGGAGATGGTGTCGTAACCGTGCTCATGCGCATACAGCGCCGTGCGCTCAAAACGCATGTCGAAGCACATGGTGCAGCGAATGCCGCGCTCCGGCTCATGTTCCATGCCCTTGGCGCGTTCGAACCAGTTGTCGGTGTCATAATCGGCATCGATGATCGGCACCCCGTGCTTTTCGGCGAAACGGATGTTCTCTTCCTTACGCAGCAAATACTCTTTTTGCGGGTGAATGTTGGGGTTATAGAAGAAAATAGCGTACTCGATGCCGGACGCCTGGATCGCTTCCATCACCTCGCCGGAACAGGGCGCACAGCAAGAATGCAGCAGCAGTTTGCTTTTGCCCGCAGGCAAATCGAGTTTTTCCCTTACCAGTTCCGTCATGTCCTCACCTCAATGGCATATCTGTTTAAGCGCGCCGCACTATACGAATAAAAAGTAGCGGCTTCAAGGCATAAGCGCCAATCCCCCCCATAAATTCACCGCGCGCCGTTCCCCTGCCGCGCCTTTTGCGCTACCTTGGTAGCACCGTTTTATAGCCATGATTTTACAGGTGAAATATGCTTTATCTGATCTACGCGCAAGACGTTCCCCACTCACTGGAAAACCGTCTGGCGGTGCGCCCGGCACATCTGGCGCGCCTGCAGGCGCTGCGTGACGCCGGCCGTCTGGTGGTCGCCGGCCCCAACCCGGCCATCGACAGCAACGATCCCGGCGCCGCCGGCTTCACCGGTTCAACGGTGATCGCCGAGTTCGCCTCACTGGCGGAAGCCCAGGCCTGGGCGCAGCAGGATCCGTACGTCGCCGCCGGCGTCTACGCCGACGTGACGGTGAAGCCGTTTAAACAGGCATTCTGACCTCATTACCTGACCGGGAGCGGCGTACCGTTCCCGGATCAATGTGTGCTCTCGTCCGCCCCCGTCGGTAGAAAAAATGCCTTCCCTTCGGGCGCTGTAGCGCCGCCTGCCTATACTCTCCTGAACCCGCGGCATCGCCGCGTACTCCAGGAGATCGACCGATGCGACTCGATGTTCACGCTCACCTGTGGAGCACAGAGTATCTGGATCTTTTGCAATCTCATGGCCTGCACGAAGTCGCCGCCTATCGGCAATTGGGTGCCGGCCGCAGCGAGCGCGAGCTGGCAGCCCGCTTCGCCCTACTGGACAGCGCCGGCATCGACATGCAAATCTTGTCGGCGACGCCGCTGTCGCCGCACCTGGAAGACGAACAGGCGGCCGCTGATGCCGCGCGCCGGATCAACGATGAATATGCGGAGCTGGCAGCGCGTTATCCCACCCGCTTCCGGGCCATCGCTTCCTTGCCGCTGCCGCACATCGACGCTGCGTTACGCGAGCTGGACAGAGCCTTGACCCAGCTCGGCATGCTGGGCGCCTGCATCACCACCTCGGTGCTCGGGCTCTCTATCGCCAACCCGCTGTTCGAGCCGCTCTATCAGGAACTCAACCGTCGCCGCAGCGTGCTGGCCATTCATCCCACCGGCCGCGGCGCGCACTCGCCGCTGATCGCCGATTACGCCTTGACCTGGTCGATCGGTGCGCCGATCGAAGACACGGTCGCCGCCATGCACTTTATCCTCAACGGCATCCCTCTACGCTTTCCGGAGATGAAAGTCATCGTTCCGCATCTGGGCGGCCTGCTGCCAATGACGCTGGAACGCCTCGACCAAACCGTCGCGTGGGAAGCGCCGGATACGCCGGAACCCCCGAGCCGAGCCGCCCTGCGCATGTGGTACGACACGGTAGGACACGATCAGGTGCCTGCGTTGCAAGCGGCAGCAGCGACATTCGGCACCGAGCGGCTGCTGCTCGGCACCGATTTTCCGTTCCAGCCGGGCGAGCTGTTTCAAACCACGGTGGACTACATCCGGCGTGCCGGATTGCCGGAGGAAGAAGCGAGCGCCATTTTGGATCGCAATGCGGCGACGCTGTTTGGGCTGGAGGCAAACTGACGCACGGAGCGCGCGAGCCAAGGCCTCCTTATAAAGCTGCGCCTGCGGTTATATAACGAGTTTTCCCCGCACCACCACCTTGCCCGGCTTTATCTCGGGATCGGCAATACGGCGGATCGCCAGATTCAACGCTTGCCAGGCGATCTCTTGCAAGTCGTGTGACACGCAGGGGAAATGGAAACCGTAGATCTCGGCATGTGAAACCTCATCAATGCTGAACAGCGACACATCCTGCATCAACGGCAACCGATGTTCGATACAGGCCTTGATGATGCCCAGCGAGATCTGGTTATTGCAGCCGACGAAAAAATCGGGGGCGGGGTTATTGGCCAGCCAGCGGCTCGTCTCTTGCCAGGCGACATCCATAAAGAAATCGGCATACCGCACGTCGAGCGAAGCCACCTTCCCTTGCAATGCCGCCTGCAAGCCAGTGACCCTGTCACGCGCAACGTTGGAATTCTCCGGCCCGGAGATCACCACCACCCGCTGCGCCTGCTGTTCCAGAAGCCAACGCCCCGCCTGAAGGCCGCAATCCAGATTATCAATATACACCCCGCTGCAGTGGTGACTTTCCAATTCCCGATCGATCAACACCACCGGTATATTGAGCGTTTCCAGACGTTTGAGGTAGGAAGGCCGGTACAGATGATCGTTGGAAATGACCGAGAGAATAATCGCATCGACGTTGTAGCCAATGAGTTTGTCGATGATCCTGTCTTCGCTTTCCTGAGACTCATAGGAGTCGAACACCAGCGTGTCGTACCCCATATTTTGCGCTTCAAGCGTCATCAGACGCGTCAGGCCGCCAAAGAATGGGTTGGCCATGTCGGGGTTGACGATGCCAATGGTTCTGCTGCTTTTCGCCCGCAGATTGCGCGCCGCGGCATTGACCACGTAACCGAGTTCGGCGGCGGTCTCCCGAATTCTCCTCAACGTTTCCGGATGGACCTTGTCCGGCTGTGAAAATGCCCGCGAAGCGGTTATTTTGCTGACGTTCGCCTGTGCGGCGACGCTAGCCAGCGTCGCTTTCCGTCCTCGACCCACGGCCAAATGCAGCTCCTTAGCTTGAAGGTATCATTTTGTATCATTCCCGGCATCATGACAGAACTTTGTTCTTGGCGCTAATGGTTTACGCCGGCAAGACGGTTAATTCGCGGATCGGTAAAAATATCCAGCTCGTCACGGCTCTCGGAAGAGAACTCAGACACCACCGCGCCCTGCTTCCCCGCCTGAAACCAGTGACGGGTATTGGGCGCAATGGTGTATTGTTCCCCCGGCCGCAAGAGGATATAGCGATGACAGGTATACCACTGCTCCGCGCCCTCCGGCACCCGGCATACCGGTTGGCCGCCGCGATCGTTGGGCGTCAGATTTTCATCATCGACAAACAAAAACACCTCTCCCCAACGGCAACGGAACGTCTCTTGCTTGCCGGGCGTGCCGGCAAAGGGAGGGTGTAAATGTTCCGGGCAAGTCTGCCCAGGAAACAGCACCAGCTCTTTCGCGCAATACCGAGGTGAGTTGACGTAGGTCAGCAGCTGCAACCCGGACGCGGGATAGTCGGCCAGACCAAACGTCGCAATTTCAATGCGTTGCTGTTCTTCTTCGGTCAAGATAATGTCCGCCTGGCGCAAATACTCCAGCGTAGCGGCTCTGGCGCTTTGTTGTTTGTTCATCATTCCCCCGGCAAAGTAACGGTATCGATATCAACAGGCCGATATTAAAACCGTCATTGCCACGCCGATTTTGTGACCACCGTCGCTATATTGAATAACAACTCGCCAGCAAAATTAACTCTCGTCGAGTAATTCCAACATTGATCACAGTTTAACCACCCGCATTAGCTCACTATCGCCGCATCGAAATGATACCGTTACCATAAAAATGATTCACCAGGAGGCAATATGAAAGCATTAGTGCTGGCCAAAGCGGGGGAAATCGCTATCGAGGACGTCCAACTGGCCGAAACGCTGGGGCCCGACGATGTAAAGATAAAAATTCATTCCGTGGGCATCTGCGGCAGCGATGTGCACTATTACCAGCATGGCCGCATTGGCCCGTTTGTGGTCAAAGCCCCGATGGTGCTCGGCCATGAGGCCGCCGGCGTGGTGCTCGCGACAGGTGAAAACGTCACTCACCTCAGCGTCGGCGATCGCGTTTGCATGGAGCCCGGCATTCCCGACCTCAACTCGGCGCAGACGCGCGCCGGGATTTACAACCTGGACCCTGCCGTTCGCTTCTGGGCGACGCCGCCGGTGCACGGCTGTTTGCGCGAAACCGTCATCCACCCCGCCGCATTCACGTTCAAACTGCCGGACAACGTCAGTTTCGCTGAAGGCGCCATGGTTGAACCCCTGGCCATCGGCATGCAAGCGGCCACCAAAGCCGGGATCAAACCCGGCGATATCGCGCTGGTGATCGGCGCTGGGCCGATCGGCGTGGTCACCGCCCTCGCGGCGCTGGCGGGTGGCTGCTCGGACGTCATTATCTGCGACCTGTTTGACGAGAAACTCGCCGTGGCGGCCAGCTATGAAGGGCTGCACGCCGTCAATATCAAAACCGGCGACCTGGCGGGTAAAGTGGCTACGCTCACCAGCGGCAATGGCGCCGATATCGTGTTTGAATGCAGCGGCGCAAAACCGGCTATCGCTACGCTGGCCGAACATGCGGCGCCAGGGGCAACCGCCGTGCTGGTCGGCATGCCGATCGACGCCGCGCCGATGGATATCGTCGCCGCGCAGGCCAAGGAAATCACCTTCAAGACCATTTTCCGCTACGCCAACATGTATCCGCGTACGCTGCGGCTGTTGAGCAGCGGCAAATTGCGCGTCCAACCGTTGATAAGCCAAACCTACAAATTCTCCGACAGCGTGGCCGCCTTCGAGCGCGCGGCGGCGGGACATGCCTCGGACATCAAAATCATGCTGGAAATGGAGTGATCCTATGGCGCTCTATGCTGGCATAGACTGCGGTACGCAAGGCACGAAAGTCGTGATTGTCGACAGCACACAGGGCGTGATCCTCGGTGAGGGCAGCGCCCCTCACCGCCTCATCAGCCAAGCCAATGGCCGGCGCGAACAAGAGGCCGACTGGTGGATTGAGGCGTTGGTCACCGCGTTTCACCAAGCCGTGACTAACGCCGGTATTGATGCCGGGGAAATTAACGCTCTGGGGGTCTCGGGCCAACAGCATGGATTTGTGCCGCTGGACGCAGACGGCAACGTGCTGCACAGCGTCAAGCTGTGGTGCGATACCGAAACCGCGGAGGAAAACGAACTGCTGCTGCAGCGGCTCGGCGGCGCCAAGGGCTCGCTGGACAAGCTCGGCCTGCGGGTCGCCACCGGTTATACCGCGTCAAAAATCCTTTGGTTCAAGACGCACCATCCGGCGCTCTGGGCAAAACTGCACACCGTGCTGCTGCCGCATGATTATTTGAACTTCTGGCTGACCGGGGAGCGTGTAGCGGAATATGGCGATGCTTCCGGCACCGGGCTGTTCGATGTGCGCGCCCGTAGCTGGAGTCAAGCCGCCGTCAATCTTATCGATGACAGCGGCCGTTTATGGCATGCCCTGCCGCCGCTCAAAAGCGCGGAATGCTGCATCGGCACGGTGCGCCCCTTCGCGGCGGAAAAGCTCGGCCTTGGCCCGGCAGTTCGGGTCTCGACCGGCGGCGGCGACAACATGATGGCGGCCATTGGTTCCGGCAACATCGAGGCCGGCACCGTTACCCTAAGCCTGGGCACCTCCGGCACGCTATTCGCCTGGTCCGCCGCGCCCGTCGTGGCGGAATCCGACATGATTGCCGGTTTCTGCTCCAGCACCAACGGGTGGCTGCCCTTGATATGCACCATGAATGTCACCTCGGCCACCACGGCCATGCAGACGCTGCTGGACGAAGATCTTGACGGCTTTAACCGCTTATTGGCGCAGGCGGCGCCGGGTGCCGGCGGCGTCGAGATGCTGCCGTTCTTCAACGGCGAACGCGTTCCCCCGCTGCCCCACGCGCGCGCCAGCCTGCATAACCTCGATAGCGACAATTTTACTCGCGCCAATCTCTGCCTGGCGGTGGTTGAAAGCGCCACCTACGGCCTGCGCTATGGCATCGAGCTCTTTCGTCGCCAGGGCATCGAAACGCGCGAGATCCGCCTCACCGGCGGCGGCGCCCGCAGCGCCACCTGGCGACAAATCGTCGCGGACGTGATGGGGTGCCCGGTGGTCTGCCTGAACGTCAAAGAGACCGCCGCGCTGGGCGGCGCCATTCAAGCGATGTGGGCGACGTCGTTGGCCGATCGCCCGCACCAGAACGCCGCCGGGCTCTTGGCTGAACTGTGCCAACGCTTCGTTTCCCTGGATGAAGCCACGCGCACGACGCCAAACGTCGACAGGCAAACGCAATACGAGACGCTTTATCAACGGTACCTGCAGCGTTTGCAGCGGACATACCCGGAGGTTCAATCGTGACGCGAGATCCCCATACGCAAGCCCCTGCCTACCTGCTGGAAGTCAGCGGCGTCAGGAAAGCCTTTGGCCCGGTCGTGGCGCTCAAGAATGCGGAGTTTTGCCTGCGGCGTGGTTCCATCCATGCCCTGTGCGGCGGCAACGGCGCGGGTAAATCCACCTTTCTCAGCATTCTGATGGGCTTTATTCAACCCGATGGCGGCGACATTTTTATCAATGGCCAACGCTGTGAATTTCATCATCCCCGGGAAGCCCTCAACGCCGGCATCGCCATCGTGCAGCAGGAACTGAGCGCGATCCCGGATCTGACGGTGGCCGAAAACATTTGGCTGGGCCGTGAGCCGAGACGCCTGGGGTTCGTCGATTTCGCCACGCTCAATCAACGCACCACCAGCCTGCTCGAGGAACTCGATTTCAAGATCGACGCCCGAGAGAAAATGCGCAACCTGAGCGTCGCCCAGCAGCAGCTGGTCGAGATAGCCAAAGCGCTGTCACATGCCAATGCCGACATCATCATCATGGATGAACCCACCTCGGCGATTGGCGAGGAGGATGCGCAAAAAATCTTTCAGACGCTTCAGCAATTGGCGGCGAAAGGTAAAGGCATTATTTACGTCTCTCACCGTTTGTCAGAGATATTTCAAATTGCGGACAGCTACACCATTTTCCGCGACGGCGCCTATATCCATGAAGGCTATATCGCCGACATTACCCGTGAGCAGTTGATCGAACACATTATCGGCGGCGAGTACGACAGCGAGTTCGCCAAGTTCAATCAACCCGGCGAAGAGGTCTTGCTGGAGGTCAACGGCCTGTGTTGGCGCAGCAAGATAAAGGATATCAGCCTGCAACTGAAGCACGGTGAGATCCTGGGCATCTACGGCCTGGTGGGATCGGGCCGCAGCGAGTTTCTCGATCTTATCTTCGGCATTCAGCATGCCGACGCCGGCACGATTCGCTTGGGCGACAAGACGCTGAACCGCCATTCCCCGCGAGACGCCATCGATAGCGGCATTGCCTACGTGACGGAAGATCGCAAGGAAACCGGCCTGGTGCTGTGCCGTTCCGTCAGTGAAAACATCAATATCGCCTCTTTTGCCGGCATCAGCCGAATGGGGTTCGTCAGCGAGAAACGGGAGCAGGCGCGAACCCGCGACATGATCCAGCGCTTTAACGTTAAAACCCACGATGGCGAACAGCCCGTGGGCAACCTGAGCGGCGGCAACCAGCAAAAAGTGGTGCTGGGCCGCTGGGCGCTGCTGGATCCGGAGGTTTTGCTGCTCGACGAACCGACGCGCGGTATCGACGTCGGCGCCAAGAAAGAGATCTATCGATTTATGTCGGAGTTCGCCTTGCAAAACAAAGGGATCATCATGGTTTCCTCCGAGCTTTCGGAAATTATCGGCATGAGCGATCGCATCCTGGTGTTTCGTGACGGGCAGTTGGCCGGCGAGCTTTCGGCAGCCGATGCGACTCAGGCAGCACTGATGAAACTTGCGGTTTAACAGAGAGAGAAAAACAAATGAGCAGCGCCCACTCCTTATCACCAGGAATGTCATTTTTCACCCGCAATAAGCGCCGTATGCACAAATACGGCATTATCATCGCCTTCTTCGCGCTGTGCCTGATCGTGGCGCTGATTGGCGAATATCAGGTCGCCCAGGGGGCCTGGAGCAGCAATTATTTTCTCAGCAATGAAAACACCCTGATCGTACTGCGCCAGGTCTCGATCAACGGCATTCTGGCGATAGGCATGACCTTCGTCATCATCACGGCAGGCGTCGATCTCTCCGTCGGCTCGGTGCTGGCGTTAAGCGGCATCGTCGCCGCCCGCTTCGCCACCAACAACAGCGGATTGGCTATCGGCGATACCGCGACCGCCGTTATGGCGCCGCTGATCGTGGCGCTGGGCATCGGGATCGTCTGCGGCCTGGTGAACGGCACCGTGTTGGCTCGCTACCGGCTGCAGCCGTTTATCGTCACCATGGGCATGCTCTCCGCGGCGCGCGGGTTAACCATGTTGACCACCAACGGCAATCCGGTTTCGCAATTGAACAGCGATTTCCGCTGGTTAGGCAATGGCTACCTCGGCGGCGTTCCGGTGCCGGTCATCATCTTCATCGTGCTGTTCGCCCTCGCCTGGCTCGTGCTGAATAAAACCCTCTTCGGGCGCTACATCTACGCCGTCGGCGGCAACCCGAAAAGCGCGCGCACCTCGGGGATTAACGTCACGCGCATCAAAATACTGGTGTATACGCTGTGCGGCGCGCTGGCCGGCATCGCCGGCCTGATCCTCACCGCGCGCACCGGTTCGGCGCAAACCAACGCCGGCGCTGGGTATGAGCTGGACGCCATCGCGGCGGTGGTGATCGGCGGCACCAGCATGGCCGGCGGCGTCGGTACGCTGGTCGGCACCTTCTTCGGCGTGCTGATTATCGGGGTGATGAATAACGGCCTCGATCTGCTCGGCGTGCAATCGTATTACCAACAAATTATCAAAGGCGCATTGATCGTTCTTGCCGTCTTGCTCGACCCATCGCGTAAGCAACAGCGCGATTAATAACATCAGACCCAACTCTACCAGGAGAAAACCATGAATAAGACCAAGATAGCGTTGTTTGCCTCTGCCATGCTGTTCGGCAGCCTGTCGGCGGCTCAGGCCGCCCCGGTTAAAATCGCGGTATTGATGTACGGCAACAAAGCCGAGTTCGTGCAATTGATGGAAAGGTTCGGCAAGGAGCACCCGGCGGTGAAAAGCGGCGAAGCGGTGCTGACCTTCTACGATGGGCGTTATGATGCATCGGTGCAAAACGATCAGGCCGCCACCGCTATCCAAACGCGCGCCGATGCCATTATCGTCAACCCGATGGATTTTGAGGCCAATATCGATATCGTCACTAATGCCAACGAAGCCAAAATCCCGGTGGTGGTCACCAACGCGCGCCTGAACACGGACGCGATGACGTCTGAAGTGGTGTCTAATGACGAGTTGGGGGGATACCTGGAAGCCAAAGCCGTACTGGACAAACTCGACTGCAAGAACCAGAAGGTGAACGTGGTGATTATCGAAGGCCCGAAAGGCGGCAGCGGTGAGATCCAGCGCGGCAAGGGTAATGATAAAGCGATTGCCGAGTGCGGCGCCGGCCAGGTGACCGTGCTTGAACGTAAAACGGCCAACTGGTCACGCGCGGAAGCGCAGCCGCTGATGGAAAACTGGCTGCAGAAACACCGGGGCAAAATCAACGGCGTGATTGGCCAGAACGACGAGATGGCGCTGGGCGCCATCGAAGCGATTAAAGGGGCCGGCCTGAACGTGAAAGACTTTGCCATTGCGGGCGTCGACGGCGTTTCCGACGCGATTCATGCGGTGCAGGCCGGTGAAATGGTCTCTATCCTGCAAGATGCCAAAGGCCAGATGCAGGGTTCCATCGACGTCGCGCTGCGCGCCGTGAAAGGGGAAAGTTATCAACCACAGTCGGATATCTGGAAACAGTACGCCAAAGATCTGAAATGGGAGGGCGGCACGCAGAAACATTATTATATTCCGTGGACCGTCGTCACCGCAGAGAATGCCCAGCAACTGTTGGACGCGCGCAAGTAATGTCCGGCGCCCCCTGTACTCAGGGGGCCTTTGCTCCGAAGCTTGCCGCAGGCAAAAAAAAGCCAGCACGGAGGGGCTGGCTAAAAAGTTCTTCGAGGGAATATCTTGTGCGATAAACATACGCCTTTCGCCGCACGCTTTACTAGCTATCAGTGCGATAGGCGCTGCCCGTTAAAATCAACGCCTGCATATCGGCGAACATCGTTTCCCATTCCGCCTGGCCGATATCCATCAAACCGAAATAACGCAGCATAAAGGCGCCTTCGGTGGCCAGAAACGCCAGCCGCGCGCGCTTACCCTCTTCGGTAGTCAAATCCAGCCCGGCGATGCGGCTGCGATACCATTCACGCGTGCTCGCCAGATGCTCCGGCGTTTGAATCAGCGTCGCCATTAACCCGGCGGCCTTGGCGCTGGCGGTCTGATCCGAACTTTGGGTAGCCAACATATGCGCCCGCACACCGGTCTGCGGCGAAGGATCGTCGCCGGCGATCTCCGCGAACAGCGTTTCATAGGCGCTGCCCCAGCGATCGAACATCGCGTCGATCAGGGCGTCTTTGCTGCCGAAGCAATACTGCACCCCGCCCTTGGAGATCCCCATCGCTTTGGCGACGGCGTCGATGGTCAAACCGGCGGCGCCCTGGGTGGCGACGATCTCTTCGGCGGTGTCCAAAACCTTGTCGCGATCGATGCTGCGTTGACGTCCCATTAAGAAACCCTTCTTTTCAATACGAACGTATGGATATATATTATCACCAGTATACCACCCGGCATCGCCGGAGGGTTACCGCAATGGCGGCGCCTTCGCGTCGCCCACGTAAACTGGATTATGACTTATGTACGCCAAGAACCGCTGGTTGATCCTGACGATGGTCGCCAGCGCCCTTTTCCTGATTGTTATCGACATGACGGTGCTCTATACCGCTCTGCCACGTTTAACCCAGGCGCTGGACGCCAGCGCCTCGCAAAAACTCTGGATCGTCAACGCCTACCCGCTGGTGGTCGCCGGGCTGCTGCCCGGCGCCGGCATGCTGAGCGATCGCGTCGGCCATAAGCGGCTGTTTCTCGCCGGGCTGCCGGTGTTTGCCGTCGCTTCGCTGTGCGCCGCCTTTTCGCCAACCGCCGAATGGCTGATCGCCGCACGGGTGTTCCTCGCCGTTGGCGCGGCAATGATGATGCCCGCCACGCTGTCCATCGTGCGCCACGTCTTTACCGACGAACGCGAACGCGCGCTGGCGATCGGCATCTGGGCCTCGGTGGCCTCGGGCGGCGCGGCCATCGGCCCGGTGGTCGGCGGCCTGCTGCTGGAGTATTTCTGGTGGGGATCGGTGTTCCTGATCAACGTACCGGTGGTGTTGCTGGTCTGGCCGCTGGCGTGGAAACTGATCCCCCGCTGCGGCGGCGATAACCCGCGCCCCGCCGATATCGTCGGCTCGGTGCAGATCATGATCGGTCTGGTCGGCGCTATCTATGCGCTGAAGGAACTGAGTAAGCCGGCGCCTGACGTCAGCGCGTTGCTCGCAGCGGCCCTGATCGGCATCCTGTTCCTGGCGCTATTCGTGCGTCGCCAGCAGCGCAGCGCCCACCCGATGATCGATTTCTCCCTGTTCCGCAACCGGCTGTTCGCCGGCGGCATCGGCGTGGCGCTGCTGTCGATGGTGGCCCTGATCGGCGTCGAGCTGGTGCTCAGCCAACGCCTGCAGCTGGTGCTCGGCCTCAGTCCGCTGCAGGCGGCGCTGTTTATTTTGCCGATCCCGCTGGCCTCGGCGCTGGCGGGGCCGATGGCCGGTTTACTGTTGCCGCGCTATGGCGAACGCAGCATCATCCTCGGCGGTTTCGCCCTGACCGCCTTCGGCATCGCCGCCCTCGCCCTGTTGTATCAAAGCAGCATGGCGCTGCAGTTGGTGAGCCTGGCGTTGGTGGGCTTTGGTCTCGGCGGCGTGATCACCGCCGCGTCCACCGCCATCATGCTGAACGCGCCGGAGGAGAAATCCGGTATGGCGGCGTCGATCGAGGACGTTTCCTACGAGCTGGGCGGCGTACTGGGCGTGACGTTACTCGGCGGGCTGATGACGGCGGTCTATAGCCATAGTCTGGCGCTGCCGGCGGAGCTGCCGGTCAGCGAGTTGGCCTACGACAGCATCGACGAGGCGTTGCGCCTGGCTGCCGGGATGGCGGCCGATCGCGCGCAGCAGCTGACGCAGTTGGCGCGTTTGGCCTTTGATCGCGCGTTTATCATGGTGCTGATCGCCGCCGCGCTGTTAATGGCGCTGGGCGCCGGCGTGGTAAAACTGGCGCTGCGCAAGTAACCGATAAAAGCGGCTTTTTTCGCCTGCGGATCCTGCGTAAACTGATTCGGCAATTTGCTCGACGGATTTATCGTCATCGGTTTGAGCGATGGCAATGATGCCTGTTATCGTGTTTAACCCTGCGATAAATCCGGTTACTGTAACAGCTATGGAAATTGATTCTGTCTACCCTTGGAACGAATAATCAGGAGAAGATTATTATGGCAACGGCGAAGAAAGCAGCGAAAACCCATATCGGCCTCGACAGTAAACAATCGGCAAAACTCGCCGAAGCGCTAAATGCGCTGTTGGCGAATTATCAGGTGCTGTATATGAATGTGCGCGGCTATCACTGGAATATTACCGGCCCGCAATTCTTTGAGCTGCACGCGAAATTCGAAGAAACTTACAACGATCTGCTGACCAAGGTGGATGAGCTGGCGGAACGCATTCTGACGCTGGGCTCGCAGCCGCGCCACGCTTACAGCGACTATCTGAAAACCGCCGATATCAAGGAACACACCAACGTGACCGATGATAAGGGCACGCTGCGCGGCCTGTTGGAAGGGTATTCAATCTTGCTGCAGCAGCAGCGTGAACTGCTGACGGTCGCGGCGGACGCCGGCGACGAAGGCACCGCGTCGCTGATGAGCGATTACATCAAAGAGCAGGAAAAACAGGTCTGGATGCTCAACGCCTACCTCGGCAAATAAACCCAGGCGCCATAACAAACAGTCCCTCACGGGACTGTTTTCGTTTTACCACTCGCAGGATACCGCAAACAGCAGCGCGCGCCGATGCTGATCGTCCAGGCGACGGCGCACCCGGATAATATGGCGATTGCTGCACGACTGGCGCTCCAGCCAACGATGCCGACGGCGTTGGCTCTGCCGCAACATTCGCCAACGGCCCACTTCATTTCTACTGCGTCTCATAATTCTGTCACTCGTTCGTCTAATGCCAACCGCGGGCATTATAGCCCTTTCAGCCCGCGATCCAAGTCACCGTTATCGGCGACATCGCAGGCGCCGCGCCGCTAAAAGCCGCCCTTTCGGTTTCGGCAAGTGCCTTAACTTCATCATATTTATGTAACATAAGCGCCGATAAAAGGTTTCGCCTTGACCGATCTGTGCGTACACTCATCATTGGTGGTTTGCGAACGGGATTTTTCGCCTTTATGACAACATTTTATACCGTAATCAGTTGGCTCATGGTGTTCGGCTACTGGCTGCTGATCGCCGGCGTGACGATGCGCATTTTGATGAAACGCCGTGCGGTTCCCTCTGCCATGGCCTGGTTGCTGGTTATCTATATTCTGCCGCTGTTCGGCATCGTCGCCTATTTATCTTTCGGCGAGCTGCATCTGGGCAAGCGCCGGGCCGAGCGCGCCAAGGCCATGTGGCCGTCGACCGCGCGCTGGCTGAAAGAGCTGAAAGAGAGCCGCCGCATCTTCGCCACCGAATACAGTAAAGTCGCCGAACCGCTGTTCCAGCTGTGCAACCGCCGCCAGGGCATCGACGGCGTCAAGGGCAACCAGCTTCAGTTACTCACCACCACCGACGACACGCTGAAAGCGCTGATCCGCGACATCGAGCTGGCGCGCCACAACATCGAAATGGTGTTCTATATCTGGCAGCCCGGCGGCCTGGTCGATCAGGTGGCCGAATCGCTGATGGCCGCCGCGCGGCGCGGCGTACACTGCCGTCTGATGCTGGACTCCGCCGGCAGCCTGCAATTTTTCCGCAGCCCCTACCCGGCGATGATGCGCAACGCCGGCATCGAAGTGGTCGAAGCGCTGAAGGTCAACCTGCTGCGCGTGTTCCTGCGCCGCATGGATCTGCGCCAGCACCGCAAGGTGGTGCTGATCGACAACTACATCGCCTATACCGGCAGCATGAACATGGTCGATCCACGCTATTTCAAACAGGATGCGGGCGTCGGTCAATGGATCGATCTGATGGCGCGCATGGAAGGCCCGGTGGCCACCACCATGGGCATCGTCTATGCCTGCGACTGGGAAATTGAAACCGGCAAGCGCATTCTGCCGCCGCCGCCGGACGTCAACATCATGCCGTTCGAGCAGGAAAGCGGCCACACCATTCAGGTGATCGCCTCCGGCCCCGGCTTCCCCGAGGAAATGATCCACCAGGCGCTGCTGACCGCGGTTTATTCCGCGCGCGAACAGCTGATCATGACCACGCCGTACTTCGTGCCGAGCGACGATCTGCTGCACGCCATCTGCACCGCCGCTCTGCGCGGCGTCGAGGTCAGCATCATCGTGCCGCGCGACAACGATTCGATGATGGTGCGCTGGGCCAGCCGGGCGTTCTTCTCCGAGCTGCTGGAAGCCGGCGTGAAAATCTATCAGTTCGAAGGCGGCCTGCTGCACACCAAGAGCGTGCTGGTCGACGGCCAGCTCAGCCTGGTCGGCACCGTCAATCTGGATATGCGCAGCCTGTGGCTGAATTTCGAAATCACCCTGGTGATCGACGACGACGGCTTCGGCAGCGATCTGGCCTGCGTGCAGGAAGATTACATCGCTCGCTCCAAGCTGCTGAACGCCAAAGAGTGGCTGAAGCGGCCATTCTGGCACCGCCTGGTCGAGCGCCTGTTCTACTTTTTCAGCCCGTTGCTGTAAAAGCCGCGGCGAGCGTGCTTTAATAGCGCCAAATCATTTGTTATCAGGATTTTTTTATGGATTTGAATAACCGCCTTACCGAAGACGAAACGCTGGAACAGGCCTACGACATCTTCCTCGAATTGGCCAGCGACAATCTGGATCCGGCGGATATTCTGCTGTTCAATCTGCAGTTTGAAGAGCGCGGCGGCGCAGAACTGTACGACCCCTCCGAAGACTGGAGCGAGCACGTGGATTACGACCTGAACCCGGACTTCTTCGCCGAAGTGGTGATCGGTCTGGCGGACAGCGACGGCGAGCCGATCAACGACGTGTTCGCCCGCGTGCTGATCTGCCGCGAGAAAGACCACAAGCTGTGCCACATTCTGTGGAAAGAGTGATTCACCGCTAACGTTTCGGATAAAAAAAGCCCCGCTGAATAAGCGGGGCTTTTTGTTGCCGGCTAGCGGCGCATTACAGCGGATCGACCTTCAGGCACGAAACCGCATGGCGGAAACTGCCCTCCAGCAGCGGGCGCGTCTTGGCGCACTCCGGCCCGGCGATCGGGCAGCGGGTGCGGAACACGCAGCCGGACGGCGGGTTGATCGGCGAAGGCAGCTCCCCTTCCAACAGCTGGATCTGCTTTTCCTTCTCCTTGTCCGGATCCGGGATCGGCACCGCCGACATCAGCGCCTTGGTGTAAGGGTGCTGCGGATTGTGGTACACCTCGTCATAGGTGCCCAGCTCCACCGCATGGCCCAGATACATCACCAGCACGCGATCGGAAATGTGCTTCACCACCGCCAAATCGTGGGCGATAAAGATCAATGACAGCCCCATTTCGCGCTGCAGCTGCTGCAGCAGGTTCACCACCTGCGCCTGAATCGACACGTCCAACGCGGAGACCGGCTCGTCGCAGATCACCAGCTTCGGTTCGAGGATCAGCGCACGCGCGATGCCGATACGCTGGCACTGGCCGCCGGAGAACTCGTGCGGATAACGGTTGATCAGATTAGGCAGCAGGCCGACCTTCAGCATCATCGCCTTGACCTTGTCCTTCACTTCCTGACGCGGCATTTTCGGGTAGTAGGTGCGCAGCGGCTCGGCGATGATTTCGCCGATGGTCATGCGCGGGTTGAGCGAAGCCAGCGGATCCTGGAAGATCATCTGGATATCGCTGCGGGTTTTGCGCCAGTCGGCGTCGCTCATGCCCAGCAGATCTTTACCCAGCCAGGCGACGCGCCCGCTGGTGGCCTTCACCAGGCCGATGATGGCGCGCGCGAAGGTGGATTTGCCGCAGCCGGATTCGCCGACCACGCCCAGGGTTTCCCCCTCGAACAGCCGCAGCGTAACGCCGTCGACCGCCTTCAGGGTTTTCGGCGGCTGCCAGAACCACTGCTTGTCGTCATGAATGTCGAAGTGCACTTTCAGATCGGCCACTTCGAGCAGCACTTTCTTGTCAGTTACCGCTGTCATACCAACGCCTCCACCGGTTTAAAGCAGGCGCGCAGGCGCCCTTCCCCAAATTGCTCCAACGGCGGAGCGCTCGCGCACTGTTCCATGGCGTACGGGCAGCGCGGCTGGAACGGGCAGCCTTTCGGCAACCGCAGCAGGTTCGGCGGGTTGCCGGGAATGGTCAGCAACGCCTCGCCTTCGGCGTCGAGACGCGGCACCGCGTTCAACAGACCGATGGAGTACGGGTGGCTCGGCTGGTAGAACACCTCGCGCGCACTGCCGTATTCCATGGTACGCCCGGCGTACATCACCAGCACCTTGTTGCAGATGCCGGCCACCACGCCCAGATCGTGGGTGATCATGATGATGGCGGTGTTGAACTCGCGCTTCAGCTCGTTGAGCAACGTCATGATCTGCGCCTGGACGGTCACGTCCAGCGCGGTGGTCGGTTCATCGGCGATCAGCAGCTTCGGCCGGCACAGCAGCGCCATGGCGATCATCACGCGCTGGCGCATGCCGCCGGAAAACTCGTGCGGGTACATGCGCATGCGCTTGCGCGCTTCCGGCATTTTCACCGCGTCGAGCATGCGCACCGACTCTTCGAAGGCTTCGCTTTTACTCATTTTCTTATGCAGCATCAGCACTTCCATCAGCTGTTCGCCAACGCGCATATAAGGGTTCAGCGAGGTCATCGGGTCCTGGAAGATCATCGAGATTTCCTCGGCCCGCAGTTTGTTGAGCTGATTTTCCGGCAGGTTGAGGATTTCACGGCCGTTGAATTTGGCCGAGCCGCCGATGCGGCCATTGCTGGCCAGCAGTCCCATCAGGGCGAACGCGGTCTGCGATTTGCCGGAGCCGGATTCACCGACGATGCCCAGCGTTTCACCGGCGCGCAGATCGAAGTTCAGATCGTTCACCGCCGTCACGTCGCCGTCCGGGGTGGAAAACGTGACACGCAGGTCTTTCACGTCGAGCAGCGGCGACGCTTTGACGCCGGTGGCGGTTTGCAGTTGAGGATGTTCAATGGTGCTCATGGTTGCACTCCTTAACGATCTTTCGGGTCGAGGGCGTCACGCAGGCCATCGCCGATAAAGTTGAAACAGAACAGAGTGACGACCAGGAAACCCGCCGGGAACAGCAGCAACCACGGTGAAACTTCCATTGAGTTGGCGCCGTCGCTGAGCAATGCGCCCCAGCTGCTCAACGGTTCCTGCGTGCCCAACCCCAGGAAGCTGAGGAAGGATTCGAACAGGATCATGCTCGGCACCAGCAGCGAGGCATACACCACCACCACGCCGAGCACGTTAGGCACGATATGCCGCAGCACGATGTTGCGCGTGGAGACGCCGCACACCAGCGCCGCTTCGATGAACTCCTTGCGCTTCAGGCCAAGGGTTTGCCCGCGCACGATACGCGCCATATCCAGCCACGACACCATGCCGATCGCCACGAAGATCAGCAGGATATTCTGACCAAAGAAGGTCACCAGCAGGATAACGAAGAACATGAACGGGAAGGAGTTGAGGATCTCCAGCAGGCGCATCATCACCGAGTCGACCTTACCGCCCAGATAGCCGGACATCGCGCCGTACAGGGTGCCCACCACTACCGCCACCAGCGCGGCGGCCACGCCGACCATCAGCGAGATGCGCCCGCCGATCGCCACGCGCACCAGCAGATCACGCCCGGAGGAGTCGGTGCCGAAGTAGTGCCCCGATTCCATGCTCGGCGCGGCGGACATCATCGCCCAATCCGTATCGTCGTAGGCAAATTGCGACAGCATCGGCACCAGCACCACAAACAGCGTGATCAGCGCCAGAATGAACAGGCTGCCGACCGCCGCGCGGTTGTGCATAAAGCGCCGACGCGCGTCTTGCCACAGGCTGCGCCCTTCCACTTCCAGCTTCTCGCTGAAGTGCTCCAGAGCTTCGCTGTTCTTTTTAGTCAACATCATTCGCGTGCTCCAGATTAATAACGGATTTTCGGATCGATGACCGCATACAGCACATCGACGATCGCGTTGAACAGAATGGTGAGAGCGCCCACCAGAATGGTCAGGCTCAACACCAGGGAGTAGTCGCGGTTCAGCGCGCCGTTAACGAACAGCTGGCCGATCCCCGGCAGACCGTAGATGGTTTCGATCACCATCGAACCGGTGATGATCCCGACGAACGCCGGGCCCATGTAGGACAGTACCGGCAGCAGCGCCGGCTTCAGCGCGTGGCGGAAAATGATGCGGCGCATCGGCAAACCTTTGGCGCGCGCGGTGCGAATGAAGTTGGAGTGCAGCACTTCAATCATCGAGCCGCGCGTGATACGGGCGATGCTGGCGATATAGGCCAGCGACAGCGCCACCATCGGCAAGATGATGAACTTAGGCGCGCCGCCGTTCCAGCCGCCGCCCGGCAGCCATTTCAACGTAATCGCGAAGATCAGCACCAAGAGCGGCGCCACCACGAAACTGGGTATCACCACCCCGGTCATGGCGAACCCCATCACCGTATAGTCCCATTTGGTGTTTTGATTCAACGCCGCGATCACGCCGGCGCTAACGCCCAGCACCACCGCCAACAGAAACGCGGCCAGGCCGAGCTTGGCGGACACCGGGAAAGAACTGGCCACCAAATCGTTGACCGAATAGTCCTTGTATTTAAAGGACGGGCCGAAGTCTCCCTGCGCAAGCTGCGCCAGATAATGACCGTACTGTTTCCAGATCGGGTCGTTCAAATGGTATTTGGCTTCGATATTCGCCATGACTTCCGGCGGCAATGCGCGTTCCCCGGTAAATGGACTGCCGGGCGCGAGGCGCATCATGAAGAATGAGATGGTAATAAGGATAAATAGTGTCGGGATCGCTTCCAACAAGCGACGAAGTATAAATTTCAGCATTGCCCTAACCCTGTGCGACAGCCTGATGACGGCTTATTATTCTCAACATGGGCCGGCGGCCTGCGCCGCCGGCTCTTACCGTATCAATGCTTGATGATGTACAGGTTTTTGTCGTACACGTTATCAAGCGGGTCTTTGCCGGTGTAGCCACCGACGTAAGGTTTCACCAAACGGGCGTTCACGTAGTAATACAGCGGAACGATGGCGGAATCTTTATCCAGCTGCACTTCCGCTTTCTGATACAGCTCGGCGCGTTCGTCTTTGGTCTTCGCGGTCAACACGTTGGCCATCAGTTTGTCGAACTCGGCGCTCTTATAGTGCGGGGTGTTACTGCTGCTGTCGGACAGCATCATGTTCAGGAACGAGCTCGGCTCGTTGTAGTCGGCGCACCAGCCGGCGCGCGATACGTCATAGGTGCCCTGATGGCGGGTATCCAGGAAGGTTTTCCACTCCTGGTTCACCAGCTTCACGTCCACGCCCAGGTTTTTCTTCCAGATGGAGGCGGCGGCGATCGCCAGCTTCTTGTGCAAGTCGGAGGTGTTGTACAGCAGGGAGAAGGTCAGCGGTTTACCCGGGCCGTAGCCGGCGTCCGCCAGCAGTTTCTTCGCCACTTCGTTGCGTTTTTCCTGCGTCCAGCCGAACCACTCCGGCGGAGTCAGCTTGGCGCCGTCGGTGTATGGCGGCGTAAAGCTGTAGGCCGGCAGATCGCCCTGGTTTTTCACCTTGTTGACGATGATGTCGCGGTCCATGCCCAGCTTCAGCGCTTCACGCACGCGCGCATCGGTGAACGGCGCCTTCTGGTTGTTGATTTCGTAATAGTAGGTGCACAGATAAGGATCGACGTGCACCTCTTTCGGGATCTCTTTCTTCAACTTCTGGAACAGTTCGATCGGCATGTTGTTGTAGGTCATGTCGATTTCACCGGTGCGGTAGCGGTTAACGTCGGTCACTTCCGACGAAATAGGCAGGAACGTCACTTTATTGATGATGGTTTTGGCGTTATCCCAGTATTCCGGGTTACGTTCCAGTACGATGCGTTCGTTGACAACCCAGTCTTTCAGTTTGTAGGCGCCGTTGCTGACGTAGTTGGCCGGCAGCGTCCACTTCTCGCCAAACTTCTCTACCGCGTCCTTATAGACCGGTTTCATGGCGTAGTGTGGGGTCATTTCAACCAGATAAGGCACCGGCTCGCTCAGGGTCACCTGGAAGGTGTGGTCGTCGATGGCCTTCACGCCCAGCGTCGACTTGTCTTTTTTACCGGCGATGATGTCATCGACATTTTCTACGTGGGCGTACTGCAGGTAGCTGGCGTAAGGCGACGCGGTTTTCGGATCCACCACGCGCTGCCAGCTGTAGACGAAATCTTGCGCCGTCACCGGCTTGCCGTTGGACCATTTGGCGTCTTTACGCAGGTGGAAGGTCCAGACTTTGAAATCCTTGTTATCCCAGCTTTCCGCGACGCCCGGCACGATGGAACCGTCCGGGCTGTTGTTCGCCAGGCCTTCCATCAGATCGCGGGTCACGTTGTTTTCCGGCACGCCCTCGATTTTATGCGGGTCAAGCGACTGCACTTCGGAACCGTTGTTTTTGACGATTTCTTGCTTGTCGGCCAGTTGCACGCCTGCAGGAACGTCGGCCGCGAAGGCGGAGGTGGTTGCTGTGATGCCGAGCGCGGCGATGACGCCGGCGGCAATGAGGGTTTTCTTCGTGATGTTGGTCATACTTATCGACTCCAGTTTTTTATTATCACAGGCTCTTCGTGGAACCTGCGTTGCCCGTAAGCGGACTCTGTTTTCCCGCCGCTGCGGAACGAATGCGGCGGCGGGCCTTCCCCATATTCCCCTGCGGTTCAGCGTGAGGAATACCCCTTTTACTGCTTGATGATGTACAGATTTTTAACGTCGGTATAGTCCAGCGGATCTTTGCCGGTGAACCCGCCTACCGTCGGTTTGATCAAACGCGCACTGACGCGGTAATACACCGGAATCAATGCGGAGTCTTTGTCCAACTGCGTTTCCGCCTGTTGGTAGAGCGCGGCGCGCGCGGCTTCATCCGGCGCCTTCAGCGTGGCGGCCATGATGGCGTCGAACGCCGGGCTCTTGTAAAACACGGTGTTGATGCTGCTGTTGGACAGCACCAGGTTCAGGAAGGCGCTCGGCTCGTTGTAATCCCCGCACCAGGTGGCGCGCGCCACGTCGTACTGCCCCTGATGGCGGCTTTCCAGCGAAGTCTTCCACTCCTGGTTGCGCAGCGTGACGTCGGCGCCGAGGTTCTTCTTCCACATCGATGCGGCGGCGATCGCCTGCTGTTTGTTTTGATCGGAGGTGTTGTACAGCAGCGAGAACTTCAGCGGCTTGGCGGCGCTGTAACCCGCTTCCGCCAGCAGTTTTTTGGCTTCGGCGTTGCGCTGCTCCTGGCTCCAGCCGGCCCATGCGGGCTGCGTGAAGTTGGCGCCTTCGGTGAAGGTCGGCGTGAAGCTGTAGGCCGGGATCTGCCCCTGGCCCATGATTTTGTTGGCGATAATGTCGCGATCCAGCGTCATCTTCACCGCCGCACGCACCCGCGGATCGGTGAACGGCGCCCGCTGGTTATTGAGTTCGTAATAGAAAGTGCACAGATAAGGGTTAACGTGCAGTTGCTCGGGCACTTCGCGCTTCATTTTGACGTACAGGTACGGCGGAATGGCGCTGTTGGTGATATCGATCTCGCCGCTGCGGAAGCGATTGACGTCGCTGACTTCAGAAGCGATCGGCAGGAAGGTCGCCTGGTTGATCACCGTCTGCTTGTTATTCCAGTAGCTCGGGCTGCGCTCCAGCACAATGCGCTCGTTCACCACCCACTCTTTCAGGCGGTAAGCGCCGTTGCCGACATAGTTGGCGGGCAGCGTCCATTTGTCGCCGAATTTCTCCACCACCGCGCGTTTGACCGGTTTGAGCGACGTGTGGCTCAGCATGCTGATGAAATACGGCACCGGTTCGCTCAGGGTCACCTGCAGCGTTTGATCGTCCAACGCCTTGACGCCGAGAGTCTGCGGGCTCTTTTTGCCGGTCAGGATGTCGTCGATATTCTCGACTTTGGTGTACTGCAGGTAACTGGCGTAGGGAGAAGCGATCTTCGGATCGGCCAGGCGCTGCCAACTGTAGACGAAGTCTTGCGCGGTGACCGGGCTGCCGTCGCTCCATACCGCGCCGGGGCGCAGGTGGAAGGTCCATTGCCGATAATCCTGGTTTTCCCAGCTCGCCGCCGCCGCCGGTACCACATGCCCGTTGGCGTCGGTACTCACCAGCCCTTCCAGCAGGTTAAGAATGATATTGCTTTCGGGTACGCCCTCGACCTTATGCGGATCCAATGAAGCCACTTCGCTGCCGTTGTTGATGACAATATTCTGCTGCTGCGCCAATTGGACGCCGGCCGGAACCTCCGCCGCCAAACTGCTATTTACGGCAATGACGCTCAACGCGCCGCTAATCAACAAGGTCAAAGAAGTGCGCTTCAGGGTTTGCTGCATAATCGAGGCTCCTTTTCACCGACAAGCATCGCTTATCGAAGTTTGTGAAGTGTTTATAAGAATTCTAAATAAACGGATACCAGCAAAAATCATTCCCGTTTTTATGGCGCATTTCAGTTAATTGACCACGGGAAAGTTGCTCGGAAATTAGCAGAAGCCAAATTCCATAGCCAATAAATTTTACAAAAATGTTAAGCAATTCTCTTTTATCGCACCAATCCCGATCCAGCCCTTGTGATGAAGGGCAAAGGAAAACATGAAAACAACTTTGATTTTAAAGGATAAAATTCAAAATTAGTTTCATTTGAAACTGTCGACGCAATCCCATTGCCGCACAAAGAAACATTCAGTTAACAAACCAGCCATTCAAAGAACAAACACCTGCCTACAGGCGGTTAATCACTAATAACACCTGGATGAAAGTGAGACAAGCCCCACAGAATGATGTGATTAATTTAACAACAGCTTTACCGTTTAACGAGGAGAAAACGCGCGGAAATGGGGAAAGAAAAGTGTCTGAAATAACGCTTAGCGTTTTTTTTAAGCAGCAACATGAGATTTATGCAACATAAGAGTGCAATGGCATAAATTTTATTCATCTTGTGCACTATAATAATGCGAACCAATAAATAATTTAACTTTTAAAATTAATTTTAGCCGCGCTCAAGGACAGAGACGCGGCCAAACGAGAGCGATTACAACAGGCCGGGGAATATCGCCTTAATGCCGGTAACGATAAATTCGATCCCGAGCGCCATCAGCAACAGGCCCATGATACGGGTGATCACGTTGATGCCGGTCTGCCCAAGCAAACGCACCAACAGCGGCGCGGCGCGGAACAATAACCAGCAGCAAAAAGCGAATAAGGCGATCGCCACCGTAAAGCCGAGCAGGCTTTGCCAATTGTGATAACGGGAACTCCACACGATGGTGGAACTGATCGCCCCCGGCCCCGCCATCAACGGCAGCGCTAACGGCACCACGCCGATGCTTTCGCGGATCGCGCTCTCCGATTTCTCCTGTTTGTTCTGCTTATCTTCACCCAGCTTGCCGCTGATCATCGACATGGCGATGGTCACCACCAAAATACCGCCGGCGATGCGGAACGAATCGATGGAGATGCCGAACATCCGCAATATCCCTTCACCCAGGAACAGCGATGTCCATAGAATGATGGCAACCGACAGGTTGGCGGTCAGGTTGGTTTTATTGCGCCCCGCCTCCGCCTGGTAACTGGTCATGCTGATAAACACCGGCAAGATGCCCACCGGGTTGACCAGCGCAAACAGACCGACAAAGAACTTGATAAAGCCGGAAAGATCCAACAGAGATTGGCCCACAGATGGCTCCGCGTTAATTGCTGTAAAGGTGTGCTGACTATGCGCGCTAATGTAATGGAATTGCCGCGGGTAATCCATCCGGCCAGAGCAGCATTTTTGACTACCAGCAAGTTAGGCAACAAAACAAATGCCCTTTGTTAAAGTGATGTATGGCCTTTTGATTTTTTATGTTGAAAAAAGAGTCACCGATCACAGTTATTGAGAATCACTCTCAAAAACACCAAGCTGAAAGGTGTCAGCTTGCACTTTTCATGATTTAGATCACAAATCAACTACCCAACAGTGGGTAAGCTCTTAGTCGTAGTCAGGGAGTAGAACAAAGTAGGCCGCGGCATCGCCGGTTCCGTTCTCCTCACTGCCTGCCCCTCAGGTTGGCGTAGGGTAAAGCTCTTTAAGCAAATCAGCAGCATGCGAAGAAACAACGCGGGAAGACCCCGGTATTCTCATCACCGCTTATCCCCGTTACGACTATACTAGTGGCTCGCACGGCTTATTTACTGAAAGAGTTTAACATTATCAGGAGAGCATTATGGCTGTAACGAATGTCGCTGAACTGAACGAGCTTGTCGCACGTGTCAAAAAAGCCCAGCGCGAATATGCCAACTTCACTCAAGAGCAAGTGGATAAAATCTTCCGCGCTGCCGCCCTCGCCGCTGCTGATGCCCGTATCCCGTTGGCCAAAATGGCCGTGGAAGAATCCGGAATGGGTATCGTCGAAGACAAAGTGATCAAAAACCACTTCGCTTCCGAGTACATCTACAACGCCTATAAAGATGAAAAAACCTGTGGCATCCTGTCTGAAGATGACACTTTCGGTACCATCACCATCGCCGAACCTATCGGCCTGATTTGCGGTATCGTTCCTACCACCAACCCAACTTCTACCGCGATCTTCAAAGCGCTGATCAGCCTGAAAACCCGCAACGGCATCATCTTCTCGCCGCACCCGCGTGCGAAAAATGCCACCAACAAAGCCGCCGACATCGTGCTGCAAGCCGCTATCGCCGCCGGCGCGCCAAAAGACATCATCGGTTGGATCGACCAACCGACCGTCGAGCTGTCCAACCAGCTGATGCACCACCCTGACATCAACCTGATCCTGGCCACCGGTGGCCCGGGCATGGTGAAAGCCGCTTACAGCTCCGGCAAACCGGCAATCGGCGTAGGCGCCGGTAACACGCCGGTCGTGGTGGACGAGACCGCAGACATCAAACGCGTGGTCGCCTCTATCCTGATGTCCAAAACCTTCGACAGCGGCGTTATCTGCGCTTCCGAACAGTCGGTCATCGTCGTTGACGCTATCTATGATGCGGTACGCGAGCGCTTCGCTTCCCACGGCGGCTATCTGCTGCAGGGCAAAGAACTGAAGGCGGTGCAGGACATCATCCTGAAAAACGGCGGCCTGAACGCGGCCATCGTCGGGCAATCCGCGCCGAAAATCGCCGAGATGGCGGGCATTAAAGTGCCGGCCAACACCAAAGTGTTGATCGGCGAAGTGAAGCTGGTCGACGAGTCCGAACCTTTCGCCCATGAAAAACTGTCGCCGACGCTGGCGATGTACCGCGCCAAAGACTTCGAAGACGCCGTCGCCAAAGCCGAAAAATTGGTCGCCATGGGCGGTATCGGGCACACCTCTTGCCTGTATACCGACCAGGATAACCAAACGGCTCGCATCGCCTACTTCGGCGATAAAATGAAAACGGCTCGCATCCTGATCAACACCCCGGCTTCTCAGGGCGGTATCGGCGACCTGTATAACTTCAAACTCGCGCCTTCGCTGACGCTGGGTTGCGGTTCCTGGGGTGGTAACTCCATCTCTGAAAACGTCGGACCTAAGCACCTGATCAACAAGAAAACTGTAGCGAAGCGAGCAGAAAACATGTTGTGGCATAAACTTCCGAAATCGATCTACTTCCGCCGTGGCTCGCTGCCAATCGCGCTGGAAGAAGTGGCGACCGACGGGGCGAAACGCGCCTTCATCGTGACCGACCGTTTCCTGTTCAACAACGGCTATGCTGACCAGATCACCAAGGTTCTGAAGTCTCACGGCATCGAAACCGAAGTGTTCTTCGAAGTGGAAGCCGATCCGACGCTGAGCATCGTGCGTAAAGGCGCCGAGCAGATGAACTCCTTCAAACCGGACGTCATCATCGCGCTGGGCGGCGGTTCGCCGATGGACGCCGCGAAAATCATGTGGGTGCTGTACGAACATCCTGAAACCCACTTCGAGGATCTGGCGCTGCGCTTCATGGACATCCGCAAGCGTATCTACAAGTTCCCGAAAATGGGCGTGAAAGCGAAGATGATCGCCATCACCACGACGTCAGGCACCGGTTCGGAAGTCACGCCATTCGCCGTCGTGACCGACGACGCCACCGGGCAGAAATACCCGCTGGCCGACTATGCGCTGACCCCGGACATGGCGATTGTCGACGCCAACCTGGTGATGAACATGCCGAAATCCCTGTGCGCCTTCGGCGGCCTGGATGCGGTGACCCACGCGCTGGAAGCCTACGTGTCGGTGCTGGCGAACGAATACTCTGACGGCCAGGCGCTGCAAGCGTTGAAACTGTTGAAAGAGTATCTGCCGGCCAGCTATAAAGAAGGCGCGAAGAACCCGGTTGCCCGTGAACGCGTGCACAACGCCGCCACCATCGCCGGTATCGCTTTCGCCAACGCCTTCCTCGGGGTTTGTCACTCCATGGCGCACAAACTGGGTTCGGAGTTCCACATTCCGCACGGCCTGGCTAACGCGATGCTGATTTCCAACGTCATTCGTTACAACGCGAACGACAACCCGACCAAGCAGACGGCCTTCAGCCAGTACGACCGCCCTCAGGCGCGCCGCCGCTACGCTGAAATCGCCGACCACCTCGGCCTGAGCGCACCGGGCGACCGCACCGCGCAGAAGATTGAGAAGTTGCTGGCCTGGCTGGACGAGCTGAAAACCGAGTTGGGCATCCCAGCTTCCATCCGTGAGGCGGGTGTGCAGGAAGCCGACTTCCTGACGAAAGTCGACAAGCTGTCGGAAGACGCTTTCGACGACCAATGCACCGGCGCCAACCCACGCTATCCGCTGATTGCCGAACTCAAGCAAATCATGCTGGATACCTTCTATGGCCGCGAGTTCAGCGAAACGGTGGAAGAGGAAGCGGCTGCACCGGTCGCAGCCAAAACCGCAGTAAAGAAGTCCAAGAAATAACGGTTCCGTGAACCGATGAAAAAACCCGCCGAATGGCGGGTTTTTTATTGCGTCTGGCGCGCGGTTTTTCTTATCCCGCCGCCAAAACGCCTCAGTGGGCGCTGGCGGCATTTTCGCCCCTACTCCAGGGAGTGGATCGCCTCTTTATAATGCTTGCGACAGACGGAGACATAGCTCTCGTTACCGCCAATCACCACCTGCTCGCCGGCGTGCATCGCCTTGCCATGCTCATCCAACCGCAACACCATGTTGGCTTTACGCCCGCAGTGACAGATGGTTTTCAATTCCACCAGCTTATCGGCCCAGGCCAGCAAATATTGGCTGCCGGTAAACAACTCGCCGAGAAAATCGGTACGCAAGCCGTAACACAATACGGGAATGTCCAGTTGGTCCACCACATCGCATAATTGCTCAACCTGCGCTTTGGTCAGGAATTGGCTTTCATCCAGCAGCACACAATGCACCGGCTGCTGTTGATGCTCTTGCTGGATCATGGCGTACAGCATCGAGTCGTTGTTATAGAGCTGCGCCTGCGAGGATAAACCAATGCGCGAACTGACTTTGCCTACGCCAAAGCGGTGATCGATCTCCGCAGTGAACACCAGCGTGCGCATACCGCGCTCTTGATAGTTATATGAAGACTGTAGCAGCGCGGTGGACTTGCCGGCATTCATCGCAGAGTAATAAAAATAAAGTTGAGCCATGGCCCCGCAACTCCGATGGTATAAGAAATATTCAAAATGTTGATTAGGACGGTAAGTGTACCATAACCTGCCCCCCGCCTCAGCCCAAAGCGAACGAATATTGCGTTCGCCGTAATAATGCGCTTTCAAGCGAAACATATCGTTCTGTCGGCCTGTTCTTTTTACAGCTATTTACAGGATAATGTATGCCTGTCATCACTATTAATTCTTGCTAATGGTTAAGCCCGGTGATTTGCCCATTAATGCCGACTTGCCCATTCCCTCTCGCTGGCGCTGCAGCCGCGGCGGAGCCCCCGTCTATTATACGCGAGCCCAATACCGGGCATTTAATCACCTGCACCGACGCGCCAAGGTTTACTGACGCAATCTTTACCTATATACCCCTATTGTTTACAATGTCTGGCCTGCGGTGGCGTGATTAAGCCCACAGAACTCATTGTAATATTGATATAAATTACTACGATAACTTATCGATGAAAGCCTTGTGATACGCGCCTTTTAAAGCCTGTCTGCTGAAATTTTGACTTAAGCGCGCCAAGGGTAATAGTTAACAGCCCTTCCTATTATTAGTCGGACTGATCCGATTAACGGTTTTTTTAAAGGTAAATTTGAGTATTCAAGCCAATTTGGCTATTGCAGAAAAGAAAAGAGCACTCTATTATTATCGAGACGCCCCCCACCAATATAATTTGAGACTAGGACAATGAGCGAAGCATTAAAGATTTTGAACAACATCCGCACTCTGCGCGCCCAGGCAAGAGAATGCACACTGGAAACGCTGGAAGAAATGCTCGAGAAACTGGAAGTTGTTGTGAACGAACGTCGCGAAGAAGACAGCCAGGCTCAAGCAGAAATCGAAGAACGCACTCGTAAACTGCAGCAATACCGCGAAATGCTGATTGCTGACGGTATCGATCCAAATGAACTGCTGCAAACCATGGCTGCCAACAAGGCTGCCGGCAAAGCAAAACGTGCAGCACGTCCAGCTAAATACCAATATAAAGACGAAAACGGCGAACTGAAAACCTGGACCGGCCAAGGCCGTACTCCTGCGGTGATTAAGAAAGCAATCGAAGAGCAAGGTAAATCTCTGGATGATTTCCTGCTGTAATAGCGATTCAGTCCGTATCTGAAAGGCTCCCTGCGGGGGGCCTTTTCATTTTTAGAGCGTATAACCCTGATCCCGTCATTCCTCTCTCCTTTTAGTAAATATCCTAATTCGCTTTTGCGCCGTACATGAGATCGCAGCGAAAAAAAAGGGACCCAAAGGCCCCTTCTGTCGCATTTATCCGCGTTCAATTATTGAACCTGATAGAATGCCTTATACCAGTCAACAAAGCGCTTCACGCCCTCTTCAACGCTGGTTTCCGGTTTAAAGCCAATGTCACGATAAAGCTCTTCCGTATCCGCGCTGGTATCCATCACATCGCCCGGTTGCATCGGCAGCATATTCTTACGGGCCGTCACCCCCAATGCCTTCTCCAACGCACTGATATATTCCATCAGTTTAACGGGGGTGTTATTGCCGATATTATAAACGTGATACGGCGCTGAACTGGTTGCCGGCGATCCCTGTTCAACGGTCCATGACGGATCCGCCTGCGGAATAACCGCCTGCAACCGCACTATCGCCTCGGCGATGTCATCGATGTAAGTAAAATCTCGGTGCATTTCACCGTGGTTATATACGTCGATGCTCTCCCCGGCCAATATGGCTTTGGTAAACTTGAACAGCGCCATATCCGGGCGCCCCCAGGGACCATATACCGTAAAGAACCGCAGCCCGGTCGTCGGGAGACCGTATAAATGGGAATAGCTGTGTGACATCAGCTCGTTGGCTTTTTTAGTCGCCGCATACAGTGACACCGGATGATCGACAGAATCTTCGGTGGCAAACGGCAGCTTGCGATTCAGGCCATATACCGAGCTGGAAGAGGCGTAAAGTAAATGCTCAACCTTATTATGACGGCAGCCTTCCAAAACGTTTAAATGACCGATCAGGTTAGCATCGGCATAAGCCAACGGATTGACCAGCGAATAACGTACGCCGGCTTGAGCCCCCAAATGAATGACTCGCTGGAACTGATGCTCGGCAAACAATGCCGCCATGCCTTCACGATCGGCCAAATCCAGCTTGATAAAGCGGAATCCCGGCTTATCCGCCAGTCGATCCAGACGGGCCATTTTCAAGCCCACATCATAATAATCATTCAGGTTATCAATGCCGACAACCTGATGACCGGCGGTCAACAAACGCTCTGCAACGTGATAGCCAATAAACCCTGCGGCGCCTGTAACCAGGAATTTCATGCTCACTCCTTAAATAACCGGTTTAATCGAGGCGCCGCGGCCAATTGCGTAATAGGTAAAGCCGCGATTTGCCAAACGCTCCGGATCGTACAGGTTACGGCCATCGAAGATCACCGGCTGCTTCAACGCGCCCTTGATCACATCGAAGTCCGGCGCGCGGAAGTTCTGCCATTCGGTGCAGATCACCAGCGCATCGGCGCCGTGCAATGCAGCCTCTTTGGTGCCCACCAGCTTCAAATCGTCACGCTGGCCATAGATGCGCTGAACTTCGTTCATCGCCTCCGGATCGTAGGCTTGAACGGTGGCGCCTGCGGCCCACAGCTGTTCCATCAGCACGCGGCTGGAAGCTTCACGCATGTCATCGGTATTCGGCTTGAACGCCAACCCCCACAGCGCGAAGGTTTTGCCCTTCAGATCGCCGCCGAAGTAGTCGTTGATAAAGCTGTTCAGCTTGTCTTTCTGCTGATAGTTGACCTGCTCTACCGCCTGCAACAGCTTCGGTTGGTAACCGATCTGCTCCGCCGTGCGGATCAGCGCCTGGACATCTTTCGGGAAGCAAGAGCCGCCGTAGCCGCAACCTGGGTAGATGAAGTGATAGCCGATGCGTGAGTCGGAACCGATGCCCTGACGCACTTTCTCAATGTCCGCGCCCAGCATTTCCGCCAGATTAGACATTTCGTTCATAAAGCTGATCTTGGTCGCCAGCATGCAGTTAGCGGCATATTTGGTCAGCTCCGCGCTGCGGATATCCATCATGATCATGCGATCGTGATTGCGGTTAAACGGTTCGTACAGCTCGCGAATAGGCTCGATCACATCTTTATTGTCGGTACCGATCACGATGCGCTCAGGACGCATGCAGTCTGCCACCGCCGCGCCTTCCTTCAGGAATTCCGGGTTGGATACCACGTCGAACGGCACGTTGCTGCCGCGCTTCGCCAGCGTTTCAGCCATCACCTGACGCACCTTGTCCGCCGTACCGACCGGCACGGTGGATTTGTCGATCACCACTTTGCGATCGGTCATGTGCTCGGCGATAGTGCGCGCCACCGCGGTGACATACTTCAGATCGGCGGAACCGTCTTCATCCGGCGGCGTGCCGACGGCGATGAACTGGATAGTCCCGTGCGCCACGCCCGCTTTGGCATCGGTGGTGAAATGCAGACGGCCGGCCTCATAGTTTTGCTGCACCAGCGGCGTCAGACCCGGTTCAAAAATCGGGATATTCCCTTTTTTCAGGTTTTCGACTTTTCGCTCATCGACGTCAATACACATAACGTCATGGCCTACTTCAGCCAGTACGGCGGCCTGCACCAGACCCACATAACCAATACCAAAAACTGTTACTTTCATGTGAAAATCCTAGTTTTTCAAATTAAGACGAAGGATCGCTCAATTACTTCTTGTCAGCGGCAACAACCTGTTGCAGCCACTGAGAAAATTCTTTGCCCAGGCTGGCATGGCGCATGCCGTATTCCACGAAGGCCTGCATGTAACCCAGTTTGTTACCGCAGTCATGGCTCACGCCTTTCAGGTGATACGCTTCCACCGTTTCCTGCTGCATCAGCATTTCGATGCTGTCAGTCAGCTGAATTTCGTCGCCGGCGCCCGGAGGCGTTTTCGCCAACAGCGGCCAGATATCGGCGGAGAGGACATAACGACCGACAATCGCCAGGTTGGAAGGCGCTTTCTCCGGCGACGGCTTCTCGACCACGCTGACCATCGGCGCGCTTTCGCCCGGATGCAATTCGACGCCCTTACAGTCGGCTACGCCGTAGTTGCCAACATCTTTATGCGGCACAGGTTCAACCATGATCTGGCTGATGCCGGTGGTTTCGAAGCGCTGCAGCATGTCGTGCAAGTTGTCTTTTTTCGGATCGGCACTGTATTCGTCAAGGATCACGTCCGGCAACACCACCGCGACCGGCTCATCGCCCACCATCGGGTAGGCGCACATAATCGCGTGCCCCAAGCCTTTGGCATTCCCCTGGCGGACTTGCATCACGGTAACGCCCTTCGGGCAGATTGACTGCACTTCATCGAGCAGTTGACGCTTGACGCGTTTTTCCAGCATCGCTTCCAGTTCAAAACTGGTATCAAAATGGTTTTCGATCGAGTTCTTGGAGGAGTGGGTGACCAGCACAATCTCGTTAATCCCTGCCGCAATGCACTCATTGACGACGTATTGGATCAGCGGTTTATCAACCAGCGGCAACATTTCTTTCGGAATGGCTTTGGTGGCCGGCAACATCCGCGTACCCAAGCCTGCAACCGGGATCACGGCTTTTCTGACTTTGCGATTTACAGCAGGCATTATTTCCTCTCTTAAAGCTGAAGCGCTCATTTTATGAGCTTGGGCTCGATATAAAAAAACCTTCGGAGTATACCAGCTTATGCGCGCCTGGCATTAACCAGAACACAAATAGAAAACATTTAGGACTATTACCCGTTCTGATAATCGGGAGAAAAAATAAACGGTTTAATTACCGATAAGTGAATAGCTTAAGATATCGCCGATCAACGTCCATTATTCGGCGCTGAGCATCAGCCGCAATCGGCCGCCGCTGCCCCATACCTGACATTGCCAGGCCGTACAGCGTTGACTGATCTGGTTCATGTAGGTGGCGCCCAGCGTGCCCAGCGGCACGCCGTTGCTCAGCTGAATTTGATTGTCGCCGGTATTGACGTTGGCATGCAGCCCGGCGGAAACCAGAATCAGGTTTTTATTTTCGGCGTGATAATATCCCAGCAACAGCGGGAATTGGCCGTCTAATTTCCCCTGCCGCAATAATTGATTAACCTGCTTTAACAATGCCGACATTTGCGGCAGGCGATGTTGTTGATTAGCCAGATGGTCTTGCAGCAACCCATTAAATAATGCGCGTAACAGCAGCGCCGCCAATACGCCATTATCACCGGCGCGCGTGACGTCCAGGCAATAGAACGCCAGGTCTTTTTCTGACAATGCCGCGATATCCAGCACCAGCCCGGGATTTTCGCCCGTGGTTAACTGGCGATAGTTGATCCGGCAATGCGCAATGGTTTGCTGCACCGGCGGCTGCAATTGCTTAAGCAGTTTGACGGCTTCGGAAGGATTCTTGCTCAGCGCGTCCCAATCCTGAAACAGCTCAACCTCTTCAATCGCCTGGGAGGTGAACATATTGGGGTATAAACACGCCAGCACCGCCTCACGCAGGCGATTGAGATCGGTCAGCGGTTTCAGCAGCACATCCTGTACGCCCAAACGCAGCACCTTGGCGATGTCCGCCATCTTGTCGGTAGCGGAGATCACCAGCACCGGGATCTGCAGCCCCTGCAGACGCAGGTGTTCAACGAATTCGATGCCACCCATTTCCGGCATCGCGAGATCGCACAGAATCAGATCCGGCTTGAAGTCATCGACGGCACTCAGCGCCTGTAAACCGTTGGTCGCCTCGCCGGTTTCCGCGCCCAGCGAGGTCAGATAACCGACCAGCACGGAACGAAAAACCTGTTCGTCCTCAACGATCAAGATACGCTTGTGAGTGAGTGGTAATGCCATCAGCCGAGCCTCGTCCCTTTCCATAGTGTAATAGTGGCTCAAAAAGGTCACTTATGCTCGTCTGAAACAGACCAACCGCGCATTGCCAACCAAGAACCGAGAATTATCTATTTTTTATCAACGGCAACAACCGATCCAGTTGTTTTTCAACCGCCAGCAACCCCGCCTCGATCGCTTCATCGGCGCGGTGGAAATCCAGCGTTGAGATCTGCGGGCAAAAAGGCTGGATCAAAACGTCCGGCGGATCGCTCGCCATCCGGTTGCGCTTCAGGCGATTTTCCAGCATTTGAATCGATGTGCTCATAATCTCCATCGCCGTCGGCGCCGTCGTCGGTTTGCGCTTGCGCATTCTGCCGACGCGCTCCCGCAGGCGCCCGCGCCAGGTCTCCGCAGGCGTATCGTCCGGGCGTTCGTCCTCGCCGCGTATCGAGAACAGATCCTGCTGCATCAAATGCGCGTCATGCTGCAGATCGACCGCAATGACAATATCGGCGCCCAGCGCCCGGCAGAGCGACACCGGTACCGGATTGACCACTGCGCCGTCCACCAGCCAATAGCCGTCGGCCCACACTGGCGCCAATAGACCTGGCATGCTGCAAGAAGCGCGCACCGCCTGATGAATATCGCCTTCGGTCAGCCACAGTTCGCGGCCGGTGCTGAGATTGGTCGTCACGGCGCCGAACTTCAGCGCACATTCGGCAATATCATTGACCTTCAACAGTTGCCCGACGGCAGTGAACACCCGATCGCCGCGCAACAAACCGCCGCGCTGCCAGGAAAAATCCATCAGACGAATGACGTCCCAATAGCTGAACGACCGCACCCACTGCTCCATCACCGGCAAACGGTGACTGGCGAATGCCGCCCCCACCAACGCACCGACAGAGCAGCCGGCAACGATATCGACCTCAATCCCCAGTTTCTTTAACGCATTGATCACGCCGATGTGCGCCCAGCCTTTAGCCGAGCCCGCCCCCAGCGCCAGTCCGATCTTGATTTGCCGCATAGCGCCATCCTCTCGGTAAAAGGTGTTCTCTGCTTTCAGGGTAGATTGTCACTGACGAATATTGTTAGGTAACATATGCGCTAAATTCATTTTCAGCCTCGTTTTCTCAGGAGTTATTTTGCCCGAATCATGCCCATGCGGCAGCGGACTGGCGTATAACGCGTGCTGCGCCCCTTTTATCAGCGGCAGTCAGCCGGCGCCGACGCCCGGCCAACTGATGCGTTCACGCTTCACCGCCTACGTGAATCATAACGTCGACTATCTGATCGCCACCTGGCACCCCGACTGCGGTGCCGAAGCATGGCGCAATGCGATCGTCGACAGTTTCAAAAACACCGAATGGCTGGGCTTGACGATCGTCGAGGAGCAAACCGGCCATGAGCCGGACGAAGGCTTCGTCGAATTCATCGCCCGCTTCACCGATGGCGAAAGCGGCGAGCCTCAGGCGATGCATGAGCGCTCACGCTTCCTTCGTCGCGATCAACGTTGGTATTATATCGACGGCAGCAAACCCCAGCCCGGCCGAAATGCGATATGTCCCTGCGGCTCAGGGAAAAAATATAAGAAGTGCTGCGGGCGCTAGCCGGCCGGCGCTTCACGTTAACGCCTGCGCAGACAGGCCGTTCAGTATCAGACAGGATCCTCAAACCCATGCCACACCAAAATGTACAACGAAAAGTGTTACGCACCATCTGCCCGGACGCCAAAGGGCTGATCGCCAAGATCACCAACATCTGTTACAAACACGAGCTCAATATCGTCCAGAATAATGAGTTCGTCGATCACCGCACCGGGCGTTTCTTCATGCGCACCGAGCTGGAAGGCATTTTCAACGACAACACGCTGCTGGCCGATCTGGACAGCGCGCTGCCGGAAGGTTCGCTGCGTGAGTTGCACAGCACCGGACGTCGGCGCATCGTGGTGCTGGTCACCAAAGAGGCGCACTGCCTGGGCGATCTGTTGATGAAAAGCGCCTATGGCGGCCTCGACGTTGAGATCGCCGCCGTAATCGGCAACCACGACACGCTGCAAACGCTGGTGGAGCGTTTCGATATTCCTTTCCATCTGGTGAGCCACGAAGGATTGACGCGCGAACAGCACGACCGCGAAATGACGGCCAAGATCGATCAATATCAGCCGGATTACGTGGTGTTGGCCAAATATATGCGCGTGCTGACGCCGGCCTTCGTGCAACATTATCCGAATCAGGTGATCAACATTCACCATTCGTTCCTGCCGGCGTTTATCGGCGCGCGGCCTTATCACCAGGCCTACGAACGCGGCGTGAAAATCATCGGCGCCACGGCTCACTACGTTAACGACAATCTCGACGAAGGCCCGATCATCATGCAGGACGTGATCCACGTCGATCACACCTATTCCGCCGAGGATATGATGCGCGCCGGCCGCGACGTAGAGAAAAACGTGCTCAGCCGAGCCCTGTATCAGGTGTTGGCGCAGCGCGTCTTCGTCTACGGCAATCGCACCGTTATTCTGTAATCGCTCAATAAATCGGTGCATTTCGTTCAGGGATGCACCGCCAAGAATAAAAAAACGGCAAACGATTCATTTTCTGCATTTCAATGCTTTACACATCCGCTTCATTTGATATGATGCGCCCCGCTTACCGAGACAGCGCTCTCGCAAGCAAGGCCAGTTAAATAGCCATGTATATGGTGGGGTTCCCGAGCGGCCAAAGGGAGCAGACTGTAAATCTGCCGTCACTGACTTCGAAGGTTCGAATCCTTCCCCCACCACCATCTTCTCTCTGTTGATGAACTTGAAGCGAAAGCTGAAATATCATTAAACGCCGAGGGGGAGGATGAGAAGCTTCGACAAGGTTCGAGCCGAGCGCAGCGAGACAACGCGCTTTAGCGCGGTAATCCTTAGAAGCACACAATAGGAATTTAGCCCATTCCTTAAAAAATCAGCAAATCCATGAATACCATGGTGGGGTTCCCGAGCGGCCAAAGGGAGCAGACTGTAAATCTGCCGTCACAGACTTCGAAGGTTCGAATCCTTCCCCCACCACCATCTCTTCCAGAAAAT